>VOFD01002457.1_pt1 | contig 417786 bp, 381 predicted proteins | sample 5384101 | NCBI WGS metagenome assembly VOFD01 (sample SAMN12384723, study PRJNA508395) | human gut metagenome | isolation source: healthy gut C | host: Homo sapiens
GAAGTGAGTGCTGTGCATGAAAATATATGTAAGATGCAATGATATACGAAGCCTTTCTCACTTCCCTGTGTGAAAGGCTTTTTTTATGGAATATGAATTTATAAATACAATGAAGCGATGAGTGATAAATTATTTATTTTCGACACAACGCTCCGCGATGGCGAGCAGGTTCCGGGATGCCAATTGAATACAGTGGAAAAGATTCAGGTGGCCAGCACTGGAAGCGTTGGGCGTGGATGTGATTGAGGCAGGATTTCCCATTTCGAGTCCGGGTGACTTTAACTCAGTGATTGAGATATCCAAAGCTGTGACGTGGCCTACGATTTGCGCCTTGACACGTGCCGTACAGAAAGATATTGACGTAGCGGCGGAAGCTCTGCAATTTGCCAAGCATAAACGTATTCATACCGGTATCGGTACATCCGATTCGCACATCAGATATAAATTCAATTCCAACCGCGAGGAAATAATAGAGCGTGCAGTGGCTGCCGTAAAGTATGCACGTAAGTATGTGGATGATGTGGAATTTTATGCGGAAGATGCAGGACGTACGGATAATGAATACTTGGCTCGGGTGGTAGAAGCTGTTATTAAAGCGGGAGCGACAGTGGTGAATATACCTGATACAACGGGGTATTGCTTGCCTGATGAGTATGGTGCGAAGATAAAATATCTGATGGAACATGTCAACGGTATTCATAATGCCATTATTTCTACTCATTGCCACAACGACCTGGGAATGGCTACTGCCAATACAATGGCAGGTGTGCTGAACGGAGCCCGCCAGGTGGAGGTTACTATCAATGGTATCGGTGAACGTGCCGGTAATACTTCGCTTGAGGAAGTGGCTATGATTATCAAATGTCACAAGGACATAGAAATCGAGACCAACATCAATACACAGAAGATTTATCCAACCAGCCGTATGGTATCCAGCCTGATGAATATGCCGGTGCAGCCTAACAAGGCAATCGTAGGTCGCAATGCCTTTGCGCATTCGTCGGGTATCCACCAGGACGGTGTATTGAAGAATGTGCAGACTTACGAAATTATCGACCCGCATGATGTGGGTATCGATGATAATTCTATCGTATTGACAGCCCGTAGCGGACGTGCTGCCTTGAAGAATCGTTTGTCGATATTGGGAGTACAGCTGGATCAGGAGAAGCTGGACAAAGTGTATGAAGAGTTCCTGAAACTTGCCGATAAGAAGAAAGATATCAATGATGACATTCTGGTATTGGCAGGGGCAAACCGTACGCAGAACCACCGCATCAAACTGGAATATCTTCAGGTGACCAGTGGAGTAGGGGTTCGTTCGGTTGCCAGTCTGGGACTGAATATCTCCGGTGAGAAGTTCGAGGCGGCCGCCAGCGGAAACGGTCCGGTAGATGCAGCGATAAAGGCTTTGAAGAAGATCATTGACCGTCATATGACACTGAAGGAATTTACGATCCAGGCTATCAGCAAGGGTAGTGACGATATGGGTAAGGTACATATGCAGGTGGAATATGATAATCATATTTATTATGGTTTCGGTGCCAATACGGATATTATTGCGGCATCGGTGGAAGCGTACATCGACTGTATCAATAAGTTCAAGATGTGATTTTAATCGTAAATTGTAAATAGCTAAATTGTACATAAAGAGATGAATACATTATTTGATAAAATTTGGGATGCCCACGTGGTACAGAAGGTGGAAGACGGCCCTACACAACTTTATATAGACAGGCTTTATTGTCATGAAGTAACCAGCCCGCAGGCTTTTGCCGGATTGCGTGCACGGGGAATCAAGTGTTTCCGTCCGGAAAAGATTGTTTGTATGCCCGACCATAATACGCCGACCCACGATCAGGACAAGCCGATTGAAGATCCGATCTCCAAAACACAGGTGGATACACTGGCCAAGAATGCGGAAGATTTCGGATTGGCGCATTTCGGCATGATGGACAAGAAGAACGGCATTATCCATGTGGTGGGTCCGGAACGCGGGCTGACCTTGCCGGGCATGACGATTGTATGCGGTGACTCGCATACGTCCACTCACGGCGCAATGGGGGCGGTGGCTTTCGGCATCGGTACGAGCGAAGTGGAAATGGTAATGGCCTCGCAATGTATCCTTCAGACCCGTCCTAAGACAATGCGCATCACTGTTGACGGCAAACTTGGCAAAGGAGTGACGGCAAAAGATGTGGCATTGTACATGATGTCGAAGATGACGACCAGCGGCGCTACGGGATATTTCGTGGAATATGCCGGAGAAGCTGTGCGTAGTCTGACTATGGAAGGCCGTCTGACCTTGTGCAATCTGAGTATAGAGATGGGTGCCCGCGGCGGTATGGTTGCTCCGGATGAGACCACTTTCGAGTACATCAAAGGACGCGAATATGCTCCGAAGGGTGAGGCATGGGACAAGGCATTGGCCTATTGGAAAACATTGAAGAGTGATGAGGATGCAGTGTTCGACAAGGAAGTCCGTTTTGCTGCCGAAGATATTGAACCGATGATTACATACGGTACCAACCCGGGCATGGGTATGGGTATCACACAACATATTCCTACTACCGAAGGCATGGGAGAAGCTGCCCGGACCTCTTTCATGAAGTCTATTAGCTATATGGGTTTCCAACCGGGAGAACCTTTGCTGGGTAAGAAGGTTGACTATGTGTTTTTGGGTGCCTGCACCAATGGACGCATTGAGGATTTCCGTGCATTTGCCTCCATTGTGAAAGGCCGTCGGAAAGCCGAGAATGTAGTGGCATGGCTGGTTCCGGGCTCCTGGATGGTAGATGCACAGATTCGCGAAGAGGGACTGGACAAGATTTTGGAAGAGGCCGGTTTTGCCATTCGCCAACCGGGTTGTTCTGCTTGCCTGGCAATGAACGACGATAAGGTGCCTGCCGGAAAGTATGCAGTGTCTACCAGTAACCGTAATTTTGAAGGACGCCAAGGACCGGGTTCCCGAACACTGCTTGCCAGCCCGCTTGTAGCTGCAGCAGCGGCAGTGACTGGAGTAATTACTGACCCGAGAACGCTGATTTGATGTACGATTGGACGATTTACGATTAAAATTACTTCGTAAATCAAACATCGTTCAACAAAGGTAAATCAAGAGTATTTTCAATCGTAAATTGTAAATCGTAAATACAAAGATGAAGACAAAATTTGATATAATAACCAGTACTTGTGTGCCTCTTCCATTAGAGAATGTGGATACAGACCAGATAATCCCTGCACGTTTTCTGAAAGCTACTACCCGTGAGGAAAAGTTCTTCGGAGATAATTTATTCCGCGATTGGCGCTATCATCCGGACGGTTCTCTGAACAAGGACTTTGTTTTGAACAATCCCACTTACGGTGGACAGATTCTGGTGGCGGGAAAGAACTTCGGTTCCGGTTCCAGCCGTGAGCATGCTGCATGGGCCATTGCCGGTTACGGTTTCCGCGTGGTGGTATCGAGTTTCTTTGCCGATATACACAAGAACAATGAACTGAACAACTTTGTGCTTCCGGTGGTGGTAAGTGAGCCGTTCCTGAAAGAGTTGTTCGACTCTATCTCTGCCAATCCGAAGATGGAAGTGGAAGTGAATCTGCCCGAACAGACCATCACCAACAAAGCTACGGGCAAGATCGAACATTTTGAAATCAATGCCTACAAGAAACATTGCCTGATGAATGGCTTGGATGACATCGATTTTCTGGTTGAGAATAAAGATAAGATAGAAGCTTGGGAGAATAAAAATGAAGCATAATCATCCGAAGATAGAAATCATGGACACTACGCTCCGCGACGGTGAACAGACCAGCGGAGTCTCCTTTGTGCCCCATGAGAAGCTGATGATTGCCCGTTTGTTGCTGGAGGAATTGAAGGTAGACCGGGTAGAGGTGGCTTCTGCGCGGGTATCCGAAGGAGAGTTTGATGCCGTAAAAATGATTTGTGACTGGGCGGCACGCCGTAATCTGTTGCCAAGAGTAGAAGTGCTTGGCTTTGTAGATGGCCACACGTCGGTGGACTGGATACATGCGACCGGTTGCCGTGTCATCAATCTGCTGTGCAAAGGCTCGCTGAAGCATTGCACCTACCAGTTGAAGAAGACTCCCGAAGAGCATATCGAGGATATTCTGTCCGTAGTGGATTACGCCAACGAGCAGGATATGGTAGTGAATGTCTATCTGGAAGACTGGAGCAACGGCATGAAAGATTCTCCGGAATATGTGTTCCGTCTGATGGACGCCTTGAAGCAGACCAATATCCGCCGCTATATGTTGCCTGACACGTTGGGCGTATTGAACCCGCTGCAGGTCATCGAGTTCATGCGCAAGATGGTGAAACGCTATCCGCATGCCCATTTTGACTTCCATGCCCACAATGACTATGACCTTGCCGTGAGCAATGTGCTTGCCGCCGTACTTAGCGGTTGCAAGGGACTGCATACTACCATTAACGGCCTGGGCGAACGCGCCGGCAATGCTCCGCTTGCCAGTGTGCAGGCTATCCTGAAAGACCACTTCAATGCCATTACCAACATTGACGAAAGCCGCCTGAACGACGTAAGCCGTGTGGTGGAGTCCTACTCGGGCATCGTCATTCCCGCCAATAAACCGATTGTTGGCGAGAATGTATTTACCCAAGTGGCAGGCGTCCATGCCGACGGTGACAATAAAAGTAACCTCTACTGCAACGACCTCCTGCCCGAACGCTTTGGTCGCAAGCGAGAGTATGCCCTGGGCAAGAACAGCGGTAAAGCCAATATCCGGAAGAATCTGGAGGACTTGGGGTTACAACTGGATGAAGATGCCATGCGCAAAGTGACCGAACGCATCATTGAGTTGGGCGACAAGAAAGAGCTGGTGACGCAAGAAGACCTGCCCTATATCGTTTCGGACGTACTGAAGCACGGAATGGCAGAAGAACGCGTCAGCCTTAAGAGCTATATTGTGAATCTGGCGTATGGATTGAAGCCGATGGCTACGTTGAAGATAGAAATCAACGGAAAGGAATATGAGGAAAGTTCCAGTGGAGATGGCCAGTATGATGCTTTTGTGCGCGCCTTGCGCAAGATATATAAAGTGACACTGGGTCGTAAGTTCCCGATGCTGACGAACTATGCCGTGACCATTCCTCCCGGTGGGCGTACCGATGCCTTTGTGCAGACGGTTATTACCTGGAGTTTTGAAGATACGATATTCCGTACACGCGGATTGGACGCAGACCAGACGGAAGCGGCCATCAAGGCGACGGTGAAGATGCTGAATATCATAGAAGACGAATATGAACCCTAAAAAATGAATCTCATGGAGAAAAAGAAATCGTTTTTTGAGAGGCGTCCTTATGTATGCTATGCGTTGTATGCAGGCTTGCTTTTTGCTTTCAACCTCTTTCTGCGTTGGTGGAGCGGCGAGTTGGATGCGGACGAGTATCTTATGTCAGCCATCAATACCCTTATATTGACAGCAGGTTTTGTGTGGGGTGATCGGTATCGCCGCAAGAATCTTGCAAACAAAAAGAAGATAGATGAACTTTTAAATAATAAAGAAAACAATGGATTTTAAAATTGCAGTGTTGGCCGGTGACGGTATCGGCCCCGAAATCTCTACCGTAGGTGTGGACGTAATGACTGCCGTATGTGAGAAGTTCGGACATAAAGTAAACTATGAATATGCCATCTGCGGTGCAGATGCTATCGACAAAGTGGGCGATCCGTTTCCCGAAGCTACTTATGAGGCTTGTAAAAACGCGGATGCTGTATTGTTCTCTGCCGTAGGTGACCCGAAATTCGACAATGACCCTACTGCCAAAGTGCGTCCCGAGCAGGGCTTGCTGGCTATGCGCAAGAAACTGGGACTGTTTGCCAACATCCGTCCCGTACAGACCTTCAAATGCCTGCTCCATAAGTCTCCCCTTCGCGCGGAGCTGGTGGATGGCGCCGATTTCCTTTGCATCCGCGAACTGACCGGTGGCATGTACTTCGGTGAGAAATACCAGGACAATGACAAGGCGTATGATACGAACATGTATACCCGTCCTGAGATTGAGCGTATCCTGAAAGTCGGATTTGAATATGCCATGAAACGCAGCAAACATCTTACGGTGGTGGATAAAGCCAATGTGCTTGCCTCTTCCCGTCTTTGGAGACAGATTGCCCAGGAGATGGCACCGCAGTACCCCGAGGTGACAACCGACTATATGTTTGTGGACAACGCCGCCATGAAGATGATTCAAGAGCCGAAATTCTTTGACGTAATGGTTACGGAAAATACGTTTGGTGATATTTTGACGGACGAGGGTTCCTGCATCAGTGGCTCTATGGGATTGCTGCCTTCTGCTTCTACGGGAGAGAGCACGCCGGTATTCGAACCTATCCATGGTTCCTGGCCGCAGGCGAAAGGCTTGAATATAGCCAATCCGCTGGCGCAAATTTTGTCTGTAGCCATGCTTTTCGAATACTTCGACCTGAAAGAGGAGGGGGCGTTGATTCGTAAGGCAGTTGATGCTTCACTCGATGCGAATGTACGTACACCGGAGATTCAAGTAGAAGGTGGCGACAAATACGGTACCAAGGAAGTGGGCGCGTGGATTGTAGACTATCTTAAGAAGTCTTGATAACAGTGTCTCATTACCGTTCTGTTCATCAGTAACTTCTCACTGCAAAGTTCTGCAAACCTTTTGCAGTGTCACTGCAAAGCTGTTACAGTTGCGCTGCAAAGCAGTTGCAGTACCACTGCAAACCTATTTGCAGTAACGCTGCAGCTCGTTTGCAGTACTACTGCAAAAAGCATGCACCATCTTTGCAGTGGGAAGTCGCTGATTGTCAGATATGGTTCTTCCTCCTCATCCTGCCTTCTTCAATCGTTTCATATCCTTTCATCCTCTTTATTCGTGTTAAGCTTTGATAGATGGCAGTATAATCTTTCCTTTCCCGCACGGTTTATTTCTTGGAATTTCCATATCTTTGTCAGCATATCCATGTTACATAAGTGTGTACGGGAAGAATGTATTAGACAGTGAGATTATGGCGAAAATTGCAAAGAACCTGACGGAGTTGATTGGGCATACTCCTTTGATGGAATTGGCTGAATACAGTCGTAAATACGGATTGAAAAGAAATATTGTGGCTAAGCTGGAATCTTTTAATCCGGCGGGAAGCGTGAAGGACCGTGTGGCATTTGCCATGATTGAGGATGCCGAGGCACGTGGGGCTTTGAAACCCGGAGCCACGATTATTGAACCTACCAGTGGCAATACCGGCGTGGGACTGGCGATGGTGGCAACCATCAAGGGATATCATTTGATATTGACCATGCCGGAGACCATGAGTGTGGAACGCCGTAATCTGTTGAAAGCCTTGGGTGCGGAGATTGTACTGACCGACGGACTGGCAGGTATGGCCGGCTCCATTGCCAAAGCGAAAGAATTGCGGGATGCGATACCTGGTGCGGTTATTCTGCAGCAGTTTGAGAATCCCTCCAATGCCAAGGCTCATGAACATACTACGGGGGAAGAAATCTGGACGGACACGGATGGTAAAGTGACTGTTTTTGTTGCCGGTGTGGGCACGGGCGGTACGGTCTGTGGAGTGGCGCGTGCCTTGAAGAAACATAATCCGGATGTCTATGTTGTGGCTGTAGAACCGGCCTCCTCTCCGGTTCTGGAAGGAGGGGAAGATGCACCGCACCGCATCCAGGGGATTGGGGCCAATTTTATTCCTTCCATTTATGATGCTTCTGTAGTAGACGAGATTATTCCGGTGCCCGATGACGAGGCCATTCGTGGAGGACGAGAGCTGGCTTCTACGGAAGGCTTGCTGGCTGGCATCTCATCCGGTGCGGCGGTATATGCGGCACGGTTGCTGGCCGAACGCCCTGAATTTGCGGATAAAATGATTGTTGCCCTACTGCCCGATACGGGGGAACGCTATTTGTCAACAGAACTGTTCGCTTTCGATACCTATCCTTTGGAATAAATACTGAACTATTATATGAAGAAATTTATTTTTTCTTTCCTCTTGTGTGGAGCCACGATGTTTCCTGCCTTTTCACAAACCTATCAGGAACTGAGCGAACGTGCGGTTGCAGCCACGGAGCAAGACAGCTTGTCATTGGCCGAAAAATACATTGAACAAGCTTTGAAAATGGAGCCCGCCAATCCTCATAACGCTTTGCTTTTCTCCAATTTAGGAACGATACAGCGTTGGCAGCACCGGTATGAGCAGGCTCTTGACTCGTATACGCTGGCATTGAACATTGCTCCGCGTGCCATACCCGCCCTGATGAATCGTGCCGCTCTTTATCTAGAGTTGGGAAAGGATGACTTGGCCCGGATAGACTATTCTTTGGTGCTGGATATAGAGAGCGATAATCAGGAAGCCTTGCTGATGCGTGCCTATATCTATATGCGGCAGCGCAACTATAATTTTGCAAAGTCTGATTATGAACGTCTGCTGAAACTTGCCCCCCAGAGTTACAATGGCCGTCTGGGGTTGGCTACACTGGAGCAGAAGGAGGGCAAATATGAAGCGGCGCTTTCGATATTGAATGCCATGATTGCAGAAAAAGGAGGAGAAGCTACCCGGCTGACTACCCAGCAATATGCCGTACTTTACGTAGCACGTGCGGGTGTAGAGCAGGATATGAAACATGTGGACCTGGCCATGATGGACTTGGAAGAAGCCATCAAGCTGGATGCTTCGCAGACAGAAGCCTACTTGATACGGGGGCAAATTTACCTTTCTCAAAAGAAAAAGGAGTTGGCAAAACGTGACTTCGAAAAGGCCATTTCACTTGGCGTGCCGCAAGGTGACCTCAGGGATTTACTGTTACAGTGTAAATAATATTCAACTGTATTTCCGTATCAGTTCCACAAACTCTTTTCCGTATTTCTTCTTTTTATATTCACCGATACCGCTGATATTACCAAATTCTTCTATGGTAGTGGGGCGGGAGGCGCTGAGTAGGTGGAGCACTTTGTCGGACAGTACGATATAGGCAGGAAGTGCTTCCTGGTCGGCAAGGCGTTTGCGGAGAGTGCGGAGAGCCTCGAAAAGTTCCCCACTTTCTGTATTGGGCAATCCCAATGGCAATTCTTTGGTTGGAACTGTAGCCTTGCGTTTACGGCCTCTTGTAGCTTGTACAGCTTCCTCGCGGCGGATGGTGACAAGCAGGGCGCGTGCTCTGCCAAACAAGACATCTGTTCCGCTTTGAGTAATTTTCAGATGGTTGTTTTCATTGTAGGCTATTTCGAAATAGCCGAGTTGCAACATTTGCAGCAGGTAGTCATGCCAATCTCTGGCAGGTACTTCACGCCCGGCTCCAAAGGTCTTAAGGCGATGGTATCCCCTTTCTGTAACTTCAGAACTCATGTTTCCTCGGAGGATGTCCACTAAAATACCGGTTCCTATCTGTTGCTCGGAACGCGCGATTGCACTAAGTGCCTGTACGATTATTGTACCATCGAAACGTTCGGGGGGGATTTTTGCATACATCACAGTTTCCACAGTCGCAGGTCGTATTTTCACCGAAATAGCTTAACAGAATGCGGCGGCGGCAGATATCTGCTTCCGCATATTGCTGCATGCGTTGCAGTTTTTCCAGGTTGATGCTTTGTTGTCCGCTGTCCGTTGCGAATTTAGTGAGCAGAATGAGGTCGGCCAGTGAATAGAACAAAAGGGTGTCACTGGGCATTCCGTCTCGTCCGGCACGTCCTATTTCTTGATAGAAACTTTCAATGCTTTTGGGCAAATTGTAATGAATTACCCAGCGCACATTGCTTTTGTCAATTCCCATTCCAAAGGCAATGGTGGCGCATACCACTTGCACGCGATCATTGATGAAGTCGTCTTGTGCTTCATCTCTTCGTGCCGACGACAGTCCGGCATGATAGACTGCTGACTTTATCCCTTGTTTTTGAAGCATTTGTGCCACTGTTTCAGTCTTGCTGCGGCTCATGCAATAAATGATGCCGCTCTCTCCCGGATGGCGGGCGATGAAGTCGAGGATGGCTTTGCTTTTTTTCCTTCTGCTGGTAACCTCTTTTTACGGTGAGACTCAGGTTGGGACGGTCGAAAGATGAAATGAAAATTCTCGGTTGGTTGAGGTGTAGCTGTTTAATAATATCTTCACGGGTTATTTTATCGGCTGTGGCAGTAAGTGCAATGATGGGAACCTGGGGAAACAGTTGGTGAAGGATGTCCATCTGTGTATATTCCGGACGGAAATCGTGTCCCCATTGTGAGATGCAGTGAGCTTCATCAATGGCGAAAAGGGAAATATGCATATCCCTTAACAGATAGTTGGCTTCCGCCAATAATTTTTCAGGAGAAATATATAGCAGTTTCAGCTTGCCTTCCATGCATGCACGTCGTAGGGAAGCATTCTCTGTTTCATCATTATTGCTGTTCAGTGCACCGGCCGCGATACCGTTTGCACAGAGCGTTTCCACTTGGTCCTTCATCAAGGAAATGAGCGGAGAAACCACTACCGCCGTGCCTTCACTCAATAGGGCGGGAAGTTGGTAGCAGATGGATTTTCCACCTCCCGTAGGCATCAGTACCAATGCGTCTTTACGGTCCATCAGATGGCGTATGATGTCTTCTTGTAAGGGGCGGAAACTGTCGTAACCGAAATATGTCTTGAGCGTTTGTAGCATAATCTGGCAGTATGTATTTCTTCCGGCAAAGGTACACTAATTATTGCATATACTACAAATGGAAAGTCATCAAGATTTTGTATCATATGAGTTTCTGCAAAAGGTTAAAGTTTCTTATTAATGGCTGAATTGACCTACTTTTCAACCTTTTTCGTTGTTTATTTATCAAAAATATATACGGGAAAAGTTGTGTATTAAAAAAAAATGTCTGACTTTTGTAAAGTCTAAGGGGCTAACCCTTTGGCTTTTCCGATTTTAAACAACCCTAACCAGTTAATTCAATGAGTGATTTAGAAAACAATGCCCAGGAAAAGGAACGAAGAAACGTCCTTACAACCTGCGCGAAAAAAGAAAGAAAAGGATGCTGCCTACCGTTCTTTGATAAGGCCGGAATTGGCAGATGAGTTGTATGACAAGATATTGAATATCGTTGTTGTACAAAAAGAAGTACAGAGATGCTGATTATTCCGCTAAGGATTTGGCGAAAGAATTGCAGACCAATACTCGCTATTTGTCTGCAGTGGTGAATTCACGCTTCGGCATGAACTATTCTTGCCTGCTGAATGAATATAGAGTAAAAGAAGCGCAGCATTTGTTGACAGACAAAAGATATGCTGACAAGAATGTAGAGGAGATCAGTACGATGGTCGGCTTTGCAAACCGTCAGTCTTTTTATGCTGCTTTCTATAAAAATGTAGGTGAGACTCCTAATGGATATCGTAAAAGACACGCAGAAAAAGAAGCTAAGAAGAAATAATTCTGTATGACTGAATGAATAAAAAGGAAATATTCCGGAACAGTTGTTTCGGGATACTTCCTTTTCTTCTTTTTTAATACCAATCTATATACTCCCGACACATGAAGAAACAACTAATTTCTATGGTGACTGCCCTTTCTCTATTGACGGCTTGTGGCGGAAATCCGAAAACAACTGCTGAGGCAGAAAAAATTGACTATACAGTGGAACAATTTGCAGATTTACAGATTTTACGTTACCGCGTACCAGGTTTTGAGGATTTGTCCCTCAAACAAAAAGAATTGGTTTATTATTTGACGGAAGCGGCTTTGCAGGGCAGAGACATTCTTTTCGACCAGAATGGCAAGTATAACCTGACGATTCGCCGGATGCTGGAAGCTGTCTATACCGGCTATAAGGGAGATAAGAATACTCCTGATTTCAAGGCTATGGAAGTGTACCTCAAGCGGGTATGGTTCTCTAACGGCATTCATCATCACTATGGTAGCGAAAAGTTCGTTCCGGGATTTACTCCCGAATTCTTCAGGCAGGCTGTACAGAGTGTGGATGCAGCTACGTTGCCGCTTGCCGAAGGACAGACTGTGGAACAACTGTGCGAGGAAGTGTTCCCCGTTATTTTCGACCCCACGGTGATGCCCAAACGGGTGAACCAAGCTGCCGGTGAAGATTTGGTTTTGACTTCCGCATGTAATTATTACGATGGCGTGACGCAGCAGGAGGCCGAAGATTTCTATAATGCCTTGAAGAATCCGCAGGATGAAACTCCCGTTTCCTATGGTTTGAATAGCCGTTTGGTGAAAGAGGATGGCAAGATTCAGGAGAAAGTATGGAAAGTGGGGGGCTTGTATGGACAGGCACTTGAAAAGATTGTCTACTGGCTGAAGAAGGCAGAAGGAGTTGCCGAGACTCCCGAGCAGAAGGCGGTGATAGCCAAACTGATGGAATTCTATGAAACCGGCGATTTGAAGACATTCGATGAATATGCCATTTTGTGGGTGAAGGATTTGAACTCACGCATTGACTTTGTGAACGGTTTTACCGAAAGTTATGGTGACCCGCTCGGCATGAAGGCAAGCTGGGAATCTCTGGTGAATTTTAAAGATTTGGAAGCTACCCAGCGTACAGAGTTGATAAGCGGCAATGCACAGTGGTTTGAGGACCATTCGCCGGTAGACGGACAATTCAAGAAGGAGAAAGTGAAAGGGGTGTCTGCCAAGGTAATCACGGCGGCTATTCTGGCCGGTGACTTGTATCCTGCAACTGCTATCGGCATCAACCTGCCCAATGCCAACTGGATACGTAGCCATCATGGTTCGAAATCCGTTACAATCGGTAACATTACAGATGCTTATAACAAGGCAGCTCATGGAAACGGGTTCAATGAGGAGTTTGTGTACAGTGATGCAGAGCTTCAACTGATTGATAAGTACGCAGATGTGACAGATGAACTGCATACTGACCTGCATGAATGTTTGGGACATGGTTCCGGTAAATTGCTCCCGGGTGTGGACCCGGATGCGTTGAAGGCATATGGTTCTACTATCGAAGAAGCGCGCGCCGACTTGTTCGGACTCTACTACGTGGCCGACCCAAAGCTGGTGGAACTGGGGCTTACTCCAAGTGCGGATGCTTATAAGGCTCAATACTACACCTATCTGATGAATGGTTTGATGACACAGCTTGTACGTATCGAGCCTGGTAACAATGTAGAAGAAGCCCATATGCGCAACCGTCAGCTCATAGCCCGCTGGGTGTACGAGAAAGGTGCGGCGGAGAAGGTTGTGGAATTGGTAAAGAAGGATGGGAAGACGTACGTCGTGATAAACGATTATGAGAAAGTGCGTGACTTGTTTGGCCGGTTGCTTGCCGAGATACAGCGTATCAAGTCCACCGGTGACTATGCCGGTGCCCATGATTTGGTGGAAGCCTATGCCGTGAAAGTCGATCCCGCTTTGCATGCCGAAGTGCTGGAACGCTACAAGAAGCTGAATCTTGCGCCGTATAAGGGGTTCGTCAATCCCAAGTATGAAGTGGTGACGGATGCCGACGGTACTATAACAGATGTGACAGTGACTTATGATGAAGGTTATGCGGAACAGATGTTGCGTTATAGCAAAGACTATTCTACATTGCCTTCTGTCAATAAATGATGAACTATGATAGATACTAAAGAGCAGCTGCATCAGCGGCTGAAAGATATAAAGACACAGCTCCGTCTCTCAATGAACGGGGCTGTGTCCCAAAGTATGCGTGAGAAAGGGCTGGTATATAAGCTGAACTTCGGCGTGGAGTTGCCCCGTATCAAGGGTATTGCTGCCGGTTACGAGAAGGACCACTCTCTGGCTCAAGCTTTGTGGAAAGAAGATATCAGAGAGTGCAAAATATTGGCGGGACTTTTACAGCCGGTAGAGAGTTTCCTGCCCGAGATAGCCGATATCTGGGTGGAAGATATCCGTAATATCGAGATTGCAGAACTTACCTGCATGAATTTATTCCAACATCTTCCTTATGCGCCTGCCAAGTCCTTCCATTGGATTGCAAGCGAGGACGAATACACGCAGGTTTGCGGCTTCCTCACCATAGCCCGTCTATTGATGAAGAAAGGGGATATGAACGAACGGGTTGAAAATGAGTTCCTCGACCAGGCAATAACGGCTTTTTTGTCGGGCTCCTATCATGTACGCAATGCAGTCATGACTGCTATCCGCCGCTTTATGCAGCAAAATGAGGAAAATTCTTTTCAAGTTTGCCGCAGAGTGGAGGGTATGGACAATTCTTCTTCTGATGTAGAACAATTACTATACAATCTTGTAAAAGAGGAGGTTTGTTAGATTAGTTCTATGGTTATAGAGACTGATGCGGTAAGGGAATATTTCCCTTATCGCAATTTTTTATCTCTTTCTCGTTTGCTTTCCACAAAAAAGGATTAACTTTGTTGGCTGTAAAACTGCGCCGTCAAATGGAAAGTCAGAATGTGAAAGATACAGTTAGGCAGATATTCACTGAATATCTGAATGCGAACGGGCATCGGAAGACTCCCGAACGTTATGCTATACTTGACACCATTTACTCCATAGACGGTCATTTTGATATCGACACGCTCTATTCACTGATGGCCGACCAGGAGAACTTCCGCGTCAGCCGTGCAACGCTTTACAATACCATCATTTTGCTTATAAATGCTCGTCTGGTCATCAAGCATCAGTTCGGCAACTCTTCCCAATACGAAAAATCTTATAATCGCGATACGCACCATCACCAGATATGCACCCAGTGCGGAAAGGTGACCGAGTTTCAGAACGAGGAGTTGCAACATGCCATTGAGAATACCAAACTGAGCCGTTTTAATCTTACGCACTATTCCTTATATATGTATGGGTTGTGCAGCAAGTGTGACCGGGCCAATAAACGGAAGAAAAAGAATAATAACCATAAAAAAGAAAAATGAAAGTAGACGTATTATTAGGATTACAATGGGGCGACGAAGGCAAAGGCAAAGTCGTTGATGTGTTAACTCCGAGATACGATGTCGTAGCTCGTTTCCAGGGCGGACCGAATGCCGGACATACACTCGAGTTTGAAGGGCAGAAGTATGTGCTCCGTTCCATTCCGTCTGGAATATTCCAGGGAGACAAGGTGAATATCATCGGTAACGGAGTGGTGCTTGACCCGGCTCTCTTCAAAGCGGAAGCCGAATCATTGGAAGCGTCCGGCCATAACTTGAAGGAACGCTTGCACATTTCCAAGAAAGCACACCTCATTCTGCCGACTCACCGCATACTGGATGCTGCATACGAAGCAGCCAAAGGCGATGCAAAGGTAGGAACGACCGGAAAAGGTATCGGACCGACTTACACGGATAAAATCAGCCGTAACGGTGTGCGTGTAGGCGACATTCTGCATGACTTTGACAAGAAGTATGCAGCGGCCAAGGCCCGTCATGAACAGATATTGAAGAGCCTGAACTATGAGTATGACCTTGCAGAAATGGAGAAGGCATGGTTCGAAGGTATCGAATACTTGAAACAATTCCAGTTGGTGGACAGCGAACACGAGATGAACAATCTGCTGGCTGCCGGCAAGTCTGTATTGTGCGAAGGTGCGCAGGGGACAATGCTGGACATTGATTTCGGTTCTTATCCGTTTGTCACTTCTTCTAATACGGTCTGTGCAGGTGCTTGTACCGGTCTGGGTATTGCTCCCAACAAGATTGGTGAGGTATATGGTATTTTCAAGGCCTATTGTACGCGCGTAGGTGCCGGTCCGTTCCCGACGGAATTGTTCGACAAGACCGGTGACCGGATTTGCACGCTGGGTCATGAGTTCGGTTCTGTGACTGGACGTAAGCGCCGTTGTGGCTGGATTGACCTGGTGGCATTGAAATATGCCATTATGGTAGACGGGGTTACCAAACTGATAATGATGAAGAGCGATGTACTCGATTCTTTTGAAACCATTAAGGCTTGTGTAGCTTACAGGATAGATGGGGAAGAGATTGACTACTTCCCGTTCGATATTAACGAAACCATTGAACCGGTTTATGTAGAGCTACCCGGTTGGCAGACGGATATGACCAAGATGCAGAGTGAAGATGAGTTCCCGGAGGAATTCAATGCATACTTGTCATTCCTGGAAGAACAGCTTGGTGTGCCCATCAAGATTGTTTCCTTAGGACCGGACCGTGAGCAGACCATCGAACGGTATACAGAGGAATAATAAAACTTACTGATAACCTTAGGCACGGATTACACGGATTTCGCGGCTTCATCTGAAGAACCGTGGGCGTCCGGATAGTCCGTGCCTTTTTTATTTATTGCCATGAAAACACATCTTTTGTCTTTTTTACTGCTGTTGCTCCTTGTACCTTCCGCACAGTCGCAGACTTATCAGCCGACGGAGGAAAATCTGAAATCCCGTCAGGAGTTTCGTGACAACCGATTCGGTATCTTCCTGCATTGGGGGATATACAGCATGCTGGCTACCGGAGAATGGACCATGACGAACAAGAACCTTAATTATAAGGAGTATGCCAAACTGGCGGGAGGCTTCTATCCTGCCAAGTTCGATGCTGCCAGATGGGTGTCAGCCATTAAGGCGTCCGGGGCAAAGTATATCTGCTTTACATCCCGGCATCACGATGGCTTTTCTATGTTCCACACACGTTTTTCCGATTACAATATTGTGGATGCTACCCCTTTTAAGCGGGATATTCTGAAAGAATTGGCGGACGAGTGCCACAAGCAAGGTATTCGTCTGCATCTCTACTATTCGCACATCGACTGGTATCGCGAGGATGCTCCGTGGGGACGCACCGGACGTGGAACGGGACGACCGAATCCGGAGGGCGACTGGAACAGCTACTATAAATTCATGAACAATCAGCTGACCGAGTTGCTCACCAATTATGGAAAAATAGGTGCCATTTGGTTTGATGGCTGGTGGGACCAGGACCAGAATCCGGATTTTGACTGGCAACTGCCCGGGCAATATGCCATGATACACCGCCTGCAACCGGCTTGCTTGGTTGGGAACAACCATCATCAAGCACCGTTTGCCGGCGAGGACATCCAGATATTCGAGCGCGACCTGCCGGGAGAGAACCGTGCCGGTCTTTCCGGGCAGGATATCAGCGCCTTGCCCCTTGAAACCTGTGAGACGATGAATGGAATGTGGGGATATAAGATTACGGACCAGGATTATAAATCCACCAAAACGCTGATATATTACCTGGTGAAGGCTGCGGGTAAAGATGCCAATCTGCTGATGAATATCGGTCCTCAGCCGGACGGTGAGCTGCCTGCTGTTGCATTGGAGCGTCTGGCAGAAGTAGGGGAATGGATGAAGGTATACGGTGAAACCATCTACGGAACCCGTGGCGGCTGCATTGCTCCGCATCCTTGGGGAGTCACTACACAAAGAGAAAATAAATTATACGTGCATATTCTCGAATTGCAGGATAAGGCTCTCTTCCTGCCGTTGGAAGGCAAGAAAGTGAGGAAGGCAGTGGGGTATGCCGACCGTCTTCCTGTGAAGTTCCGTAAGTGTGAAGGAGGGGTGATGCTCTACTTGCCGGAGGTTCCGACGGATATTGATAAAGTGATAGAGGTGGATATTGAAAAATAAATTATAAATCAGAAATCTTTAATTCTTCCTAAAAGATAAAGGAAACGCTGGCATTGCTCACCGTTTCCTTTTATTTTTGGCAGACTATTTGTTATACAATAAGAAACGACTGATTTATTCACAATTTAAAGAAAGAAAATTATGGGAACAGGAATGATATGGATTATTTTTATCGGTATTGCCGCCGTTAGCTGGCTGGTACAGATGAATCTTCAGAACAAGTTCAAGAAGTACTCTAAAATCCCTACCGGCAACGGAATGACGGGAGCGGACGTTGCTTTGAAGATGCTGCACGACAATGGCATTTACGATGTGACCGTGACGCATACTCCCGGACATCTGACCGACCATTATAATCCTGCCAATAAGACAGTAAACCTGAGTGAGAGTGTTTATAGCAGTAACAGCATCATGGCTGCTGCCGTTGCAGCCCACGAATGTGGTCACGCCGTGCAGCATGCACGCGCATACGCTCCGTTGACAATGCGCAGCAAACTGGTGCCGGTAGTCTCTTTTGCCTCACAGTGGATGACGTGGTTGCTGCTGGCAGGTATCTTGCTGCTGAACTCCTTTCCGCAACTGTTGCTGGCGGGCATTATACTGTTTGCATTGACAACTTTATTCAGCTTCATCACCTTGCCGGTGGAAATCAATGCAAGTAAGCGTGCGCTGGTATGGCTTAGCAATTCCGGCATTACGAATTCATATAATCATGCGCAAGCGGAAGATGCACTCCGCTCGGCTGCCTATACGTATGTAGTGGCTGCTCTCGGTTCGCTTGCTACCCTGATTTATTATATCATGATATTCATGGGACGCAGAGATTAAACACATGATGCAGACATAAAAAACAGACCATCTGTTCACCCGAAACAGATGGTCTGTTTACATTAAATAGATGATGTGTCTCTGCCGGATGTATCATCTGTTTTTTTATTCCTGATAGGGCGACTGCCAGAACCAGGTATCGTCATTGACCACGTACTTGGCTTGGAAGAAGTTTTCTGCATTAGGGTCTGAGGGGCAAAGCAGTACATCGTCTGCTTTTATGCTATAGAGATTCTTGGCCATATAGCTGTCTAAATAATATTCTTTGGTAATCTTCTGCTGGTTGTTCCAGTTGGCTTCTTCATTTAGGATTACCGGACGACCGTCTCGCAGGCGTTCGCGCACTTCTTGCACACTTAGCATGATGCCGTTTTCATCCATCACCCAGGCATTGTTGGTGGGGTCTATCCATATCCATTTATCCAAGGTATTGGAATAAACTACGTTAATGGAATGGCATTCGCCGATGTATTTTTGAGGTAATCCGCTGATGTGGCGTGCCTTAAATCCCATGGACAGATAACAATCCTTCAGTACATGGGCAAGACCTCCGCAATGCAGACCTCGCGCACCGCCTTTGCAAGCTTCTGCCCATTTTATGATGTTGCTGCCTGCCGGACTTTCATGGTTTCCGTCATGTTTTATGGTATTGTGTATATAAGTCAGTATGTTCTTTATTTTTGATAATTCGTCGCCTGCGCCTGCCACACTGTCCAACTTGAAGTATTGGCGTACCTCTACTAAATACTTGTTGTTGGGATTGATGTATTCGAAGCGGGGGAGTGTATCAGGGCGCTCATTGTGGGTGTATCCCGGTGCTTTTTGAAGTATGTCGAGGTAGTCACCCACTTCCTTCACTTTGGCAAGCACTGTCTTGAAGCGTTTATCGCTGCGCAGGTTGTCTAAGTCGGTATCATTCATCATGTGGTTGTAATCTTGAAATCCATTGTCGTAGGCCAGTTCTAAATTTTTGATGGCTTCACCTTTTTTCTTTAACAAGGATTGGAAGCAGGCTAAATTGTAGTAATAGGACTGTATGAGCCAGCTGTACTTTTTCTGAGTGTTCTCGTCTTGTTCTTTGAACAGAGTTATCAAAGCCTTACCGTTCTTTTCGGCTTCTTTATAGTTTTTCTCATTGACGGCTTGTTGCAGCTTTTGTACGATGGCTTCTTCTTTTTGGTCGAAGTCTTTGGCGTTGCCGGATTGTGCCCGGCTAACACCGATGCCGCATAGCAACAACATGCAGAATAAAATCAGTCTCTCTTTCATAAATGTGTAAGTTTGAAGTTTGTTTTGGTCGTTTTTATGCGACGGTAATGATACAAAGGTAAACATTCTCTTTTCTTAATCAATAAAATACTGTAACTTTGTCGTCCGATTTTTAAAATAATTGAACTGATTATGGCAGCAAAACCAAGTATTCCGAAAGGAACCCGTGACTTCTCGCCCGTAGAAATGGCGAAGCGTAACTATATATTCAATACGATTCGTGAGGTGTATCATCTCTATGGTTTTCAGCAGATAGAAACGCCCTCGATGGAAATGCTTTCTACCTTGATGGGGAAGTATGGTGAGGAAGGCGACAAGCTTTTGTTCAAGATACAGAACTCCGGTGATTACTTTTCCGGACTTACGGATGAAGAACTGTTGAGCCGTAATGCTCCGAGACTTGCCTGCAAGTTTTGCGAGAAAGGTTTGCGCTATGACCTCACAGTACCTTTTGCCCGCTACGTGGTGATGCACCGCGATGAAATAACTTTTCCTTTCAAACGTTATCAGATACAGCCCGTGTGGCGCGCCGACCGTCCGCAAAAAGGACGCTATCGTGAGTTCTATCAGTGCGATGCCGATGTGGTAGGCAGTGATTCCTTGCTGAATGAGGTGGAGCTGATGCAGATTGTCGATACGGTATTTACTCGCTTCGGCATCCGTGTTTGTATCAAGATTAACAACCGTAAGGTATTGAGTGGCATTGCCGAAATCATCGGTGAGTCTGACAAGATTGTTGATATTACTGTGGCCATTGATAAGTTGGATAAGATAGGTCTGGACAATGTCAATGCCGAGTTGAAAGAGAAAGGCATCAGTGACGAGGCTATCGCCAAACTGCAACCTATCATTTTGTTGAGCGGAAGTAATGAAGAGAAACTTGCAACTCTGAAGGAAGTTCTTGCTGTCAGCGAGACCGGACTGAAGGGCGTGGAGGAAAGTGAATTTATCCTTTCCACCTTAAAGAACCTTGGCTTGAAGAACGAAATCGAGCTGGATTTGACATTGGCCCGTGGCTTGAATTACTATACCGGTGCCATCTTCGAAGTAAAGGCGCTGGATGTGCAAATCGGCAGTATTACTGGTGGAGGACGCTATGACAACTTGACGGGTGTATTCGGTATGTCCGGTGTCAGTGGTGTCGGTATCTCGTTCGGTGCAGACCGTATCTTTGATGTGCTGAACCAGCTTGACCTTTATCCGAAAGAAGCGGTGAACGGTACTCAGTTACTGTTTATCAACTTTGGTGAGAAAGAGGCCGCATTCTCAATGAATGTATTGACTGAAGTGCGTGCGGCAGGCATCCGTGCCGAGATTTTCCCCGATGCAAGCAAGATGAAGAAACAGATGGGGTATGCGAACTTCAAAGCCATCCCGTTTGTGGCCCTGGTGGGTGAGAATGAAATGAATGAAGGTAAGGTGACATTAAAAAACATGGAGACCGGAGAGCAGAAAATGGTCACTCCCCAAGAGCTGGTTAGCGAACTGAAATAATAAAAACTGAAATACATTTAAAAAGGAGCACAAAATTGCTCCTTTTTTTGTATATTTATGGCACAAATATAGGTATTTGTAATAGTGGCGTAGGAAAAATGAAACATCCTGCATTTATCTTTGTACTGACAAAAAAGGAGGTTCTTATGGTTTCTGTTGAGCTTAAGCAAGAAAAACACAATGCCCTCGTCAGTTTCCTGATGATTGTCATAGCGGCATTGTTCCTGCTCTATATGGGCAGTTCATTGGTACATTCTACAAAAGCGTTCTGGGAAAATTATTCCATAGAAGAGCTGCTGGAATAGAAGGAATTCAAGTCAAATCACTACCTTTGTCGGCAAAACATATTGCCGATGATACTTTATTTTACCGCAACCGGAAACTCACGCTGGATTGCAGAATTGCTTGCAGAGGCTATGCATGATACTGCCGTCAGCATTGTTGATTGCCTTAAGCAAGGCTCGATACCCGCAGGGCTGTCGACAGCTGACAGACTGGGTATTGTTTTTCCGGTACACTCATGGTATGCACCCCGTGTCTTGATTGATTTTTTGTCGCAGCTCCGGTTGCCGGACTGCTGTTACCGTTATGCCGTGTGTACATGCGGGGACGATATGGGAAAGGGAATGAACCGCCTGGCGGAACATTTTCCGTTGGATGCAGCCTGGTCTGTTGCAATGCCCAATACCTACGTACCGATGTTCGACTTGGACGATGAGGCGCTTTGCCGTAAGAAGATAGAGAATGCACGGCATGCCATTGCTTCGATTGCGGCAGATGTCATTGCACGGAAAAAGGTTTGGAATGTGCATGAAGGCGGTGCTGCCTGGTTGAAAACGTATGTAGTGAATCCTTTGTTTGTACGTTTTACCATTGGTACCAAGGGATTTCATGTAGATGAAGGCTGTGTCTCTTGCGGAATATGCAGAAAGTCTTGTCCGGTAGGCAATATCAGGATGGTAGATGGACGTCCGGTGTGGGGAAAGCAGTGCATTCACTGCATGGCGTGCCTGCATGCTTGTCCCCAGGAGGTGATACAGTATGGAAAAACGACACGGAAGAAGGGGCGGTACCGGTTGACCGACTACTTATAGGCTATCGGGATATCAACTTGTCCTTCAATAGGGCATTCAGTACCTCATCGCGTAGGTTGCGGGCTATCGGTATCTTGTGTGTCCCTATGATGAGCATATTCCCTTCTATGGCTTGTACTTTGCTTGTCTGCACAATGTAGGAGCGGTGTACTTGCATAAACAGGTTGTCGGGCAGAAATTCCAATAAACTCTTTAGGGGAGAATAGGTGATTTCCTTTGAGGAGGAAGTATGTATCAATACGTAGTTGCCCATACTTTCTATGAACAGAATATCCTGGATGGTCACCTTCTTGAGCAGTTTGTCTGTCTTTACGAAGAGGTAAGGCTCGGGAGTGGATTCTTGCTCTTTCTGTAGCAGTTCATGCACTCTGTTCACCGCTTTCAAAAAGCGGTCGAAGGGAATGGGCTTGAGCAGATAATCGGTTACATTCAGCTCATATCCTTTCAATGCATACTGCTCGTAGGCTGACGTGATGATGACTTTGGGAGGATTATGGATACCGCTTAGAAAATCAATGCCGTTGATGTAGGGCATTTCTATGTCCATAAACAGCAACTCTGGCTGTTCTTTTTTTTCAACAGCTCGTTCAGTTGCAGGGCGTTCTCGCATTCTCCTGTCAAAGTCAGGAAATCTGTTTTTTCAATGTAACCGCGCAATCCTTTGCGTGCAATCGGTTCATCGTCGGTTATCACACATTTTATTTTCATAGGGTGTCAGTTCAATGGTGAGTTCTGCAAAGAAAGTGTTTTCTTCGGGACATATCTTTAATAGGTGTCTGCCGGGATATAGAATCTGCAGGCGCTTCTTCATATTTTCAATTCCCAGGCCACTGCTCTTTTTACGGTGGGCGATTGCCGGTTGGTCTACAGAGTTCCATGCTGTAAAAACAAGCTTATTTTCAATAGCTTTCAAGGAAAAGTGAATCCAATAGGCTCCGCTGACATATTTGAAGGTATTTTCTACTAGAGGCTGGAATAGGAGGATGAATCTCCTGTGTGTGGAGGTGTTCGTCGTATTCCTCTGTAAGTACAAGTCGTTCACTCATCCGTAATCGCTGAAATTGGATGTATGCTTCCAGATAGTCGAGTTCTTGCTTTACGGTTACTTTCTGCTTGATGTCATACAGTTGATAGCGCAACAGTTCGGAAAGTAGCTCAATGGAGTGCTTGGCCTGCATGTTGGAGTCTTCTATCTGGAAATAGATGGTGTTCAGCGCATTGAAAAGGAAATGCGGATGATATTGTGATTTCAGTAGTTTGAGTTCTGTATCCAATTGCTCGTTTCGGAGCTTTTCCAACAGCAAGCTCTGGTGCTGGTAGTAATTGGATATTTTCTTGTTGCGGATGATTGTATAGTATAGTACGTTGAGGGGAACATAGATAATATTGACTAAGATATAGTCACTTATAGGTTGTCCTAATTCTATGAGTCCTAACGCGTAGGTGATTGATAGGGTAACGTTGGTCGTTATGAACAGTCCGAGTGTTATGTACGAATACTCTTTGCCTATGGATATTTCTTTTCTGAATATGTATTTATGAAAGATGTTCCGGAGGCAGTAATCCACTATATAGCAAAGTAATATGGTCAAGAGCAGGGCACGTAGCTGGTTGTTGAAGTCAGGCCACCACTCGGTTCCCCGCGAAGGGTCCGTTGCCAGCCTCAGGAAATAGAACTCAATTACTCCTAGGATTAGGGGAGATACCCAACGTAGGAAATGCTTCATTCGGAATTGTTTTAACTGGTTACAAATTTATTCGTTTACTTTCACTTATACTACTTTTAGGGGTAAATTCTTTCGGTGTCTCTCCTTTGTGGAAGCGGAAAGAAAAGCCTACGCCCAGTTTCATTCGCATTTTCTCTTGATACCATCCTTGCTGGGTGGTGCTGAATACATCTATGTGTATGTGGCGTGAGGAGAATAGGTTCTCGGCAAAGAGGCGTAATGTCCCCCGGCCACCGAACATACTTTTGCTGATTCCCCCGGATACGGACCACGTGGGGGAGATGATTGCTTGTCCCTGGGGTGTCTTTCCGTTCCAATAGCCGTTCAGCTCGGCTGTCCATCCTTGGGGCAGATGCAGTTGGTGGCCTATGTAGAGCATGGGAGTAAACTTTTTGTTCCGGTATTCGTCCCCATCCATTTGCCAGGCATACTTCCGGTAGGTGAGGAGCAGGTTTGTATTAATCTGCCACCACGGGAACGGTTTCAGGTTGGCGGCACTCAGCCGTATACCTGCTGAATAGTCGGAAGAAAGATTCATGGGCAGTACCAATATGCGTTTGTTTTCTTCGGCCATGTAACTTTTAGTTATGGGATGCCGGGTATAGGAAGCCAAGAGACTCATCCGATAGCGACTCTTCAGGATATAGGAGAATTCGGTGTTATGGGCGAGTTCCGGTTCCAGGCGGGTATTGCCTTGTTCATACAGATAATTGTCGTTAATGGTGACAAACGGGTTCAGGTCCCGGTATTGCGGACGTACAATCCGTTTGCTGTACAGAAAGGAGAGCTGGTGCATATCCTTCCACTGGTATTGCATTTGCAGAAAGGGGAAGATATGGGTGTAGTGATTGGTGAAGGAAGAGTCTGCACGCAGGGCGTTTCCTGCCAGTTCTCCTTTTATATTGGTATTTTCTACACGTATCCCTGCTTCTATCTTCCAGGATTTTCCGAAAGATGTATTCAACGCTATATATCCGGCGTTGATATTCTCATTGTAGATGAAGTGATTGTTCAGTGACAGTATTTCTTGCCAGTTGTCATATTCTTTATTACAATAGGTGGCGGAGTTGTCGATAGATACAAAGGTAGTCTTGCCACCGATACCCAATGTCGTTTTCTCAGAGAGTGGTACAACAAGGTTCGTTTGTCCGCAATAGATTTGAATATCCCCTTCCATGTCTCCCTTGAGTAGGTTGTTCCTATATATTCCCGAGGATTCTATGAGCGAGAAACTACTTTGCTGGTCCTGCTTGTTGGCGTTGCCGAACAATTGGAAATCAAAGGAAGCATCCCATTTCAGTTTGTTGGGAGATTGATAGCCGGTACTGATTCCGCCAATCAGGTTGTGCTGGCTTGCTCTCAGGCGGTTCCGGGTGATGGAGGAGGAATCTGGAACTGCTGTGAGTGAATAGAAATCCGAGCCCAGCTTTTCTTTTCCCCGCCGGCAGATCCAGCTCCCGTTGAGATAGCCGTTCAGGTTGGTATGCGGAGTCAGCTCATAGTCGGCTGCAATCCTGAAGTTATGTGATTTATACGCGTAGGTACGATAGGCTTGCTGCCCCATATGAAAATCAAGGATTTGTTGGGTAGTCAAGTCTATGTACTCACGGGACATGGTGGTTTCGTTAAGGTCGATTCCCTCATAATAGGCATAATCGGTATATAGGTTGAACTTGTTCTTGCGCAGGTTTAGATAAATGTTGCCATAACCGGAACCGTAGATGTACGCCTGATTGTAACCGACATTCCCGCCGGTAATCAGTCCTTTTATATTTATCCTTTTTATTTCAATGTTTATCACTCCCGTTTTTCCGGCTGCATCGAGATGGGAGGACGGATTGTTTATCAGTTCTATTTTCTCCACTGTCGACGCCGGGATACTTCGCAAGTAGTTTATCAGCGTTTCTCCGCTCAGATAGGTTGTCTTTCCATTCATCAGTACGTTGATGCCTCCTTGTCCGTCCAACAGAATATTGCCGTTGCTTTGAATTTGCACGCCTGGCATCTGTCTCAATGCGTCGTACAGATTGCCTTGTGTACCCGAGATGGTAGCCGAGAGGTTGTAGACCGTTTTCCCGGCCTTCATCTCTACCGGTACTTTTTGTGCAGTAACGGTGATGCCGGACAATGCATAGGAATCTTCCTCCATAAGAATCCTACTCAGTTTGGCGGTTTCTGTGTCGGTGATACTGAAAGGGATATAGCGAGTTTTGTACCCTACGGCTGATGTCTTTAACAGATAACTGCCGTTATGCCGCAGGGGTAGGGTGAAGTGACCTTGTTCTCTGGTGACAGTGCCTTGTACAAAGGAAGAATCCTTTGCATCCAGTCCCACTACGGTAGCTCCTTCTATGGGTAGTTGCTTACTGTCGGTTATTTCACCTTGTACCGCTTGTGCTTGAAGTATGGAGAAGGGCAACAGTAATCCCCACAAAAGAATCGGAATTTGTTTCATCATCATATCCATTTGTTTTCTGCACGAAAGTAGATATGAAGAGGGCGTTAATCAAATAAAAAGGATGAATGGCAGGAAATCCGTGATGAACGGTTGGTTTCTTATCTTCGTTTTACTATTCCCACGTAAACCAGCAGAATGACGTTCATCATCAGTGCGTAGATAATAGCAGGTATTGCAATGATGCCATTGTTGAATACAAACGGACTACTGGCAACAGCAATTGCTTGTGCGGCATTCTGCATACCGATTTCTATAATGAGTGTACGTTGTTCTTTCCGGTTGAGGCGCATGGACTTCGATAGCACTACGCCGCCTCCCATAGCCAGCAGGATAAGAATGGAGATGCAGAGGCCCAGTTTGCCGAATTGCCCGGTGATGGTAGCATGGTGCTGTATGAAGAAGATGGTTGCCAGCAGGATAAGTGCGGGAAAGGCTGTCTTGGACAATATCTTATGAATCCTTTCTGCCATTTGCGGACGGTAGCGCTTCGTGAATATGCCGGCTACAATGGGAAGAAGCATCAGAACCAGGTTCTGCATGATAAGGCTGCCTACGGGGAGATGGATATCTATGTCCAGATTGCTGTCTACAAAGTGTGTGGCGAATTCCATAATCACGGGGATAGTGAACAGCGTAATAATGCTGCTGCATGCCGTCAGTGACACGGACAATGCTACGTCTCCTTTGGCTATCATGGAGAAGATGTTGGATGAGCTGCCGCCTGGCGAGCAGGCTATGAGTATGATGCCGATAAAGAACAGAGGTTCGAGCTGGAAGACATGTCCTAAAGCAAATGCCAGCATCGGCAGTAGGATGATTTGGCCTGCCAGCCCGGCAATAATGGGGCGGGGGCGTTTGCGGAACAGTTTAAAGTCTTCGGTTTGTAATGTCAGTCCCAGTTCAAACATCAATAAGGTAAGAATGGGGAGGACTATCCATATTGCGTTCATAAGTCAAATCATTTTTGAGGCTGCAAAGATAGCAAATATTGTTGTATACTTTGCCATTTTGTCAGCCTTTGTCTGCCAAACAATCAGCTTGTTCGTTTGGCACGGTTTTCGTAAGTTGTTTATCGCTTGTTTAAAGCAAAATTACCATTATAACAAATGTATAACATATAAAACAAAAAAGAATTATGAACATTAAACCATTAGCAGACAGAGTGCTGATACTCCCTGCACCTGCAGAAGAAAAGACAATTGGCGGTATCATTATTCCTGATACAGCGAAAAAGAGAAACCTTTGAAAGGTGAAGTTATTGCAGTAGGCAACGGAACAAAAGACGAAGAAATGGTGTTGAAGGTTGGTGACACAGTGCTGTATGGTAAGTATGCCGGTACTGAACTGGAAGTTGAAGGAACCAAGTACCTCATCATGCGTCAAAGCGATGTGCTCGCTGTTTTAGGTTAATTTGTAAATTGTAAATCGTTAAAATGTAAATATAGTTATGGCAAAAGAAATATTATTCAATATCGATGCCCGCGACCAATTGAAGAAAGGTATCGACACACTGGCAAATGCAGTAAAAGTAACCCTCGGCCCTAAAGGTCGTAACGTTATCATCGAAAAGAAATTCGGTGCTCCCCACATCACGAAAGATGGTGTAACGGTAGCTAAAGAAGTAGAGTTGGCAGACGCATATCAGAATACTGGCGCACAGCTGGTAAAGGAAGTTGCTTCCAAGACCGGCGACGATGCAGGTGACGGTACTACAACTGCTACTGTTTTGGCTCAGGCTATCGTAGCCGAAGGTCTGAAGAACGTGACTGCCGGTGCTAGCCCGATGGATATCAAACGCGGTATCGACAAGGCTGTTGCCAAAGTGGTTGATTCTATCAAAGGCCAGGCGGAAACAGTGGGTGACAACTATGACAAGATTGAGCAAGTTGCTTCCGTTTCTGCCAACAACGACCCCGTTATCGGCAAGCTGATTGCAGACGCTATGCGCAAAGTTTCCAAAGACGGTGTTATCACTATCGAAGAGGCAAAGGGTACTGATACTACTATCGGTGTGGTTGAAGGTATGCAGTTCGACCGTGGTTACCTCTCTGCTTACTTCGTTACCTAATACGGAGAAGATGGAGTGCGAAATGGAAAAACCGTACATCCTGATTTACGACAAGAAGATTTCTAACCTGAAAGATTTCCTGCCTATCCTCGAACCGGCAGTACAGACCGGTCGTCCTTTGCTGGTTATTGCAGAAGATGTGGATAGCGAAGCGCTGACAACTTTGGTTGTAAACCGTCTGCGTTCTCAGTTGAAGATTTGTGCAGTGAAGGCTCCGGGCTTCGGTGACCGTCGCAAGGAAATGTTGGAGGATATTGCAGTGCTGACCGGTGGTGTTGTCATCAGCGAGGAAAAAGGTCTGAAGCTGGAACAAGCTACTATCGAAATGCTGGGTACTGCCGACAAGGTAACTGTTTCCAAGGATAACACGACCATCGTAAACGGTGCCGGTGACAAACAAAATATCAAGGAACGTTGTGAACAAATCAAGGCTCAGATTGTTGCTACGAAGTCTGATTATGATAAGGAAAAACTGCAGGAACGTCTGGCTAAGTTGTCTGGCGGTGTAGCTGTTCTTTATGTGGGTGCTGCTTCTGAGGTTGAAATGAAGGAAAAGAAAGACCGTGTGGACGATGCACTCCGTGCTACCCGTGCTGCTATCGAAGAAGGTATCGTTCCTGGTGGTGGTGTAGCCTATATTCGCGCATTGGATGCATTGGAAGGCTTCAAGGGTGACAATGTGGACGAAACCACAGGTATCGACATCATCAAGCGTGCTATCGAAGAACCGTTGCGTCAGATTGTTGCCAACGCCGGTAAAGAAGGTGCTGTTGTTGTGCAGAAAGTACGCGAAGGCAAGGCAGACTTCGGTTACAATGCCCGTACCGATGTTTATGAGAACCTGCATGCAGCCGGTGTGGTAGATCCTGCCAAGGTTACTCGTGTGGCTCTTGAAAATGCCGCTTCTATTGCCGGTATGTTCCTGACTACAGAATGTGTAATCGTAGAGAAGAAAGAAGATAAGCCTGAGATGCCGATGGGGGCTCCCGGAATGGGAGGCATGGGCGGAATGATGTAAGATCGTTTTCCCTGATTGCTTAATCAAATAGGAGAACCGCAGTGTCTTTTTGATAGATACTGCGGTTTTTTTGTTCTATTTACCTTCTTGATTATTAATAAAAAGCGTGTAATATTACAAAAGTGTTACAAAAATGATTAGTTTTCATATCTTTTGTTCGTTTTTGCTGTTAGTAAAATAAAAAATCATATCTTTACCTTTCGTAAAGATAACCTAATCAACAAGAGCTATTAACCTTTTTAATTAAAGAGAAAAATGAACAAAAGCGAAATTGGACTAAATGCTGGGAAAGTTTGGCAGTTGCTTAGCGATTATACCAGATGGAGCTACGATTCTTTAAAGAGGAAGTCCGGACTGAAGGACAAGGAATTGGGAGCCGCATTGGGGTGGCTTGCCCGTGAGAACAAGATTGAAATTCATCAGGAAGAAGATGAACTTTATGTTTCACTAGGGGTAAATGTTTATATCGGATAAAGGGAACCGAGTGAATGGATTGATTGAGGGGCACAGATTTCATAGTGCGGAAGCATTTTCTGCCGGGGGGATGAAATCTGTGCTCCTTTGTTTTTTCATGTTGCAGAATATTCTTTCCTTTGCACATTCTTTTCAATGAACAAAAACAGAAAGATTATGAGAAGTTTTGCTTCAGACAATAATTCAGGCGTACATCCGTTGGTAATGGAGGCACTGAACCGGGCCAACAGTGACCATGCTGTCGGTTATGGGGATGACCCTTGGACAGAAGAGGCTGTCCGTAAAATAAGGGAAGCGTTTACGCCGGATTGCGAACCGTTATTCGTATTCAACGGTACGGGCAGTAATGCGGTGGCTTTGCAGCTGTGTACCCGCCCTTATAATTCCATTATTTGTGCGGAGACCGCACATATCTATGTCGATGAATGCGGTGCGCCTGCCCGCATGACAGGTTGTCAGATTCGTCCCATAGCTACCCCTGACGGCAAGCTGACGCCCGATTTAGTCCGTCCTTATTTGTGCCATTTCGGCGAGCAGCATCATTCGCAGCCCGGAGCCATTTATATTTCGCAATGTTCGGAGCTGGGCACTGTCTATAAGCCGGACGAGTTGCGGGCTTTGACGGATTTGGCCCATCGGCATGGCATGTATGTCCATATGGACGGAGCCCGTCTGGCCAATGCTTGTGTAGCCTTGAATCTTGGCTTTAGGGAGCTGACAGTGGATTGCGGAATAGATATTCTGAGCTTCGGCGGTACGAAAAATGGACTGATGTTGGGAGAAAGCGTGGTTGTCTTTAACCCAGCCTTGAAGAAGGAAGCTTATTTTGTGCGCAAGCAGTCGGCACAGCTCGCATCCAAGCTCCGCTATCTGTCCTGCCAGTTCACTGCCTACCTGACAGACAGCCTTTGGTTGAAAAATGCCGCGCATGCCAATCGTATGGCAAAGAGTCTTTACGACGGATTGAAGGAATTGCCAGGTGCGCATTTTACGCAGAAGGTGGAAAGTAACCAGCTTTTCCTTACGATGCCCCGTCCGGTGATTGACGAGCTGTTGAAGGAGTATTTCTTCTACTTCTGGGATGAGGCCATCCACGAAATCCGTTTTGTAACCTCTTTTGATACTACGGAAGAAGATATCGAGCAATTGCTGCAATCGGTAAAAAGGCTTCTCTGAAATATATAAAAGCTCCTAACCTTCACAGGCTGGGAGCTTACTTCGAAACTTTCCCCTCTTGGGGGTAGGGGAAGGTTTACTGAAAACAAACCGATTGAATATTTACCTTAAATACCTTTGCACGATAACCTTTTTAACTAACCTTTTCAATAAATCCTTGTTAGAGTATGCTTATATACCGACAGCCTCGCGGACCGGTACAAAAGTGTAGCCTTTTCGTTTCAGCGTCTTAATCATCTTGTCCAGATAGCCATTATAGAACTTGTCTGTGCGGCGGTCGTCCGTTCCGAAGTGTATCAGCATTAGGTGTCCGTTCAGACCTTCTTTCTTTTCCACCTCCATAATCTTGTCGTAGATGAATTTGCTGCTCCGGTACTTCTGTCCCATGTCCGGAGTGGTGTAGTCGGCATTGCTCATGGTACCAGGGGTATAGTTGATGACTTGAATACCCATATTCTTTGCCCAGGCGGATATTTCCTTGTTATAGTATTCGTAAGGAGGAATATAGACGGGAGCGTCTTTGTATTCGATACCTGCCTTGCGGAGGGTCTCGTAGCTTTTCATCATATCGTTCTCAAACTCTTCTCGGGTGACCAGCAGAGAATCACGGTCTTCCCACGGCATGTACAAAAGATGTCCGTAACTGTGGCTGCCTACAAAATGCCCTTCGTCGAGTAGGTGTTTCACTACATCGGGATAGAGTTCATAGAACTCTCCGGTAAAAAAGAAGCTGCCTTTGATGCCATGCTTCTTCAAGGTGCTGATGATGGCATCGGCACCGTCTGCTTTGTCGGCGGCAGTGAATACGAGGGTGATTTGCTTTTTTGAGGGATCGGTGCGGATAATGCCTCCGTCCACATATACATTCTTGTCATTTGGGATACCGGCTTGCTTCATTCCATCCTTCTGCATGGCAGAGAGGTAGTACGTGAGGCAGGCGGTTCCGTCCATGGTAGGCTCATTGGTGGAATAGTCGTGGATGGCGTCGTGATATACCATCAGGTCTGGCTGGAAGCGTTCGTAGTCTTGTCCGGGAGTTCCGGGAATTCCCGTCATGTTGACACCGCGCAGGCTTTCGAAGATGGTACGATAGACAGGACCGTCCACCAGTCCGCCGGTAGTATTGCCCACGCCTGCATTCAGCAGTGAGGAGTGGGGTTGCGAGGGATAGTCTCCGTAAAGGGGAAGTTCCACAATCATGCTGGTTCCCCAAGGGTTACAGCCGAACAGCCAGTCGCGCAGGGAGGCTTCCATTTCGGCGTATGTGTCATCGCCGGTGGTTTCACGGTACAGCCGGCATTGGGTCAGCATGGCGGTAGTCAGATTGTTGGAACACCAGATGTAGGGTATACCGTGCAGGAAGGGGCTTTCTACCGCTTTCTCGTACGTGCGTTCAATGCCCGTACGCATGTTGCGGATGAATTCCTTGCTGATGCGGCTGTTGTCCACTTTGGCAAGATGGTAGTGCCCCATGTTCATGAACGGATACCATTGGTAGTGGCGTGCACTGTCGGCGCCCATCCAAGGAGTCACCGGTTCGCGACGTCCGTATTCAAGGGCTTGGGCCAGGTATTTGTTGTCGCCGGTGGCTTTGTACAGTTCCATGGCTCCCAGTTCCATATCGTCCACCCAGTTGTCCTCTTCGTAAATGTAGGGAGACAAGACAGAGGCAGTCTGGGATGCTCCCGGTTTCTTTACGCCTTCCTGATAGGCGGCATCGGCCTTGGCTTCGATTTCTGCTGCAAATTTAGGATAGTAGTCTTTCAGTATCTTGGCGCCTAAAGCGAAGCAGGAGGCAAACTTGCCGGCAGTGCTTGCCACTCCGGTCGTTACATTCTTGAACTCTCCACGTACTTGCGGTTCGCCACTGCAAAAGTAAACGGGGCGTCCTTTACCCGGTCCGTAGCCGTAATCCACCAGGTCTTTGTTAGGTAGGCGCATTCCGGCATGGTCACGGTCGTCGGCTATCTGGTTGTACAGCTCGCCCGGAGCAGGATTCATCCGGTTCAGCCAGTCCAGTCCCCACTTGATTTCGTCCACGATGTCGGGAATGCCGTTGGCTCCCGGATGTCCGGCTGCATCATAGGCGTCACCGAATGATTCCGGATTTTCCTGATAGGCAAACATCATCTGGTAGATGGCATTGGCGGAGGTGGTGGTGTATTGCAGATAGTCCGTAGCATCGTGCCAGCCTCCGCGGACGTCTATATGTTGTCCGGTTTTGGTGGGATGATAGACGATGTAGCCGTCGTGCACGTGGCAGCTGTCTTTCAGGAACGGATTATAGCCGCAGCGTTGCTGCCGCATGTAGTGCAGCAGGTAGTCTGCGGTACCGTTGTAGACTTGTGCATTGATGGGGAAACGGGGGGAGACCGCTTTGCCTGCTTTCAGATAATACGTGCCCGGTTCTGTGAAATCACTGAAGTTCAACCGGTAGGTACTCTTCATGCCTCCCATCTTGCCGGTGGCCTTGGTTGTGTTGAAGGTACGCACCACCTTTCCGGTGAAAGCGTCAATCAATGAATAATTTTCTACGTTTGTTCCTTCCTCGCTCATGAATACAGCGACTTTGACGGATTGCGGCAAATAGCCGAGTTGGTTGATTCTGATCCATTCGCCTGCTTTGCCCGGCAGGGCTACGAGAGCGAATATTACCGTTAGGAGCCAATAATTACTTTTCATAATGGGGGTTTTTAATCTAAGGTTGGGGATTATATATAAAACAAATTTTCCTTATTACAAATAAAGCATTTTCTGTCAATTTTAGGAAGATTTAGGATGAATAATTAGACGATATTAGGTGTCGTTTACACTATTTTGGTATTTTATAGACGTGAAATAAGTGTTTGGTTGAAACTAAATGTTTGTTTATCACGTAATTATTATGCTTGATGATACTTTTTAATTTTCGTTTACCTATTTTAGTAATGCGTAAAACAAATTGGCGTGTTATTTGTTTTATGGTATTTAGACAATAAAACTAATAGACTATGGCTTATATTGATTACTATCAGGTCCTTGGAGTGGACAAAAAGGCATCTCAGGATGACATCAAGAGAGCGTTCCGCAAGCTGGCGCGCAAGTACCATCCTGACTTGAATCCGAACGATGCTACGGCCAAGGATAAGTTTCAGGCTATCAACGAGGCGAATGAGGTGCTGAGTGATCCTGAAAAAAGAAAGAAATATGATGAATATGGTGAACACTGGAAACATGCCGACGAGTTTGAAGCGCAGAAGCGGGCACAGCAGCAAGCCGGGGGCTTCGGGGGATTTGGCGGTGCGGGATTTGGTACGGACGGAGGCGGTACGTATTGGTATTCTTCCGACGGCCAGGAATTTTCGGGCAGTAATGCCGGTGGTTTCTCAGACTTCTTCGAACAGATGTTCGGTCATCGTACGCGCGGAGGAGGCGGTGCCAATGCCGGTTTCCGCGGGCAGGATTATCATGCGGATTTGAACCTCTCGCTTCGTGAGGCTGCGAAGACCCATAAACAGATATTGACGGTGAATGGCAAGCAAGTGCGTATTACCATTCCGGCCGGTGTGGCCAACGGACAGGTCATCAAACTGAAAGGCTATGGTGGCGAGGGCATCAACGGAGGTCCTGCAGGTGACTTATACATCACGTTTGTGATTCCGGACGACTCGGTATTCAAGCGTTTGGGAGATGATTTGTATGTGGATGTGACCGTCGACCTTTATACAGCCCTGCTGGGTGGCGACCAGTTGGTGGATACTTTGGATGGTCAGGTGAAGCTGAAGGTGAAACCCGAAACTCAGAACGGGACTAAGGTACGTCTGAAGGGTAAGGGCTTCCCCGTATATAAGAAGGAGGGACAGTTTGGCGATCTCATCGTGACTTATTCCGTGAAGTTGCCGACAAACCTGACGGAACAGCAGAAAGAGATGTTCCGTAAAATTCAGAGTATGAACTAATGAAAGGAGAACGGATTATGCAGAACGAATGGATTGTCATCAGCGAATATTGTGACAAGTGTCATATAGAGCCCACTTTTATTGATATGTTGTGCGAAAGTGGACTGATAGATGTGGAGCAGGAAGGTGGAGAGCGTTATCTGCCTTTCTCCGAGTTGCCGGATGTGGAACGGTACAGCCGTATGTACTACGACCTTTCCATCAATATGGAAGGGATTGATGCCATCCACCATCTGCTGGCAAGGATGGAAGAGATGCAGCGGGAGATACACTCGCTGCGCGGCAGGCTGAGGCTGCACGGAGAGTATTAATTTTCCTTTCGTCTCTTTGAGAACTTTTGTCCTTTTAAGAAGGGGCAAGCAGGAGGAAGTATTTCAGAAAAAACAAGCGGGCACCGGAGTAGCTAAACTCCGGTGCCCGCTATATTTGCCTTGTCCAAGCAATGCGTTTATTTGCGGTAGCTTTCCAGCTCTTCTGCCTTGAACTTACGGATGAAGTTAAAGTGTTTTTCCACTTCAGCTTCTGCGTAGTTCACATACACCAGAGCCGACTTGCCGAACAGTTCGGGAGCCTTTGTCGCGTCCTGAATGATGAGGTGCGACATGATACATACCGCAGCCATCTCATAGAGGCGACGTGCCACGAAGTCCAGCAATTCCTGATTCTGTGCCTCTTTCACCGCATTGGTGCAGGCTTCGAACTTGTTGGTCATCTCTTTGATGCGGTCCATCAACGGTTGCATTTCTTCGCTGCACGGCACTTGCTCGTAGTCGCGCAAGGTGGCAGAGTATGAGCCGTTTGTTACATAGCGGATAGCAGCTACGGTCTGCAACTGAGTAGTACCTTCGTAGATAGAAGTGATACGTGCATCACGATAGATACGTTGGCAAGCATACTCCAGCATGAAGCCCGAACCGCCGTGAATCTGGATGCTGTCGTAAGCATTCTGATTGGCATATTCAGAGTTCATACCTTTTGCCAGCGGAGTGAAGGCGTCGGCAAGTTTGGCATACTTCTTTTGTTCCTGGCGTTCTTCCGGAGTCAGTTTGCGTTCGCGAGCAATGTCGTCCAGCGCTTTGTAGATGTCAACGTAGCGGGAAGTCTGGTACAGCAAGGAGCGTCCTGCATCCAACTTGGCTTTCATAATAGCCAGCATGTCATATACAGCCGGGAATTCGATGATAGCCTTGCCGAACTGCTTGCGGTCTTTGGCATAAGCCAGACCTTCGTTGTAGGCAGCTTGTGAAAGGCCTACCGACTGTGCGGCAATACCCAGACGGGCACCGTTCATCAAAGCCATAACGTATTTAATCAAACCAAGCTTGCGGTCGCCGCAAAGTTCTGCCTTTGCATTCTTGTAAACCAGCTCGCAGGTGGGAGAACCGTGGATACCCAGCTTGTTCTCAATGCGGCGCACGTCTACACCGCCTTCATTCTTATCGTAGATGAACATGGACAAGCCACGTCCGTCTTTGGTACCCTCTTCTGAACGTGCCAGTACGAGGTGGAGATTGGCGTCACCGTTAGTAATAAAACGCTTCACGCCGTTCAGGCGCCAGCAGTTGTTGGCCTCGTCATAGGTCGCTTTCAGCATTACGCTCTGCAAGTCGGAACCGGCATCCGGTTCTGTCAGGTCCATAGACATGGTCTCTCCGGCGCAGACACGCGGTATAAAACGGCTGTGCTGGTCTTCGTTACCGAATTCGTAGAGCGTTTCGATACAGTCTTGCAGTGACCAGATGTTACCGAAACCGGCATCGGCGGCGGCAACGATTTCGGCACACATGGTGTACGGAGTAATCGGGAAGTTCAAGCCACCGAAACGGCGCGGCATGGTCATACCGTTCAATCCGGCTTTTACCATGGCGTCGAGGTTCTGCTTGGTGCCGCTGGCATATTCCACACGGCCGTTGGCACAGTGGGGACCTTCTTCGTCCACGCCCTCGGCATTGGGAGCGATAATCTCTCCGGTAATCTCTCCGGTGATTTCAAGTACCTTGTCAAAAGAGTCCATAGCATCCGCATAGTCCTGCGGGGCATAGTCATACTTGTCTTTGTCTTGGTAACCGCGTTCTTTCAGTTCGCAGATACGTTCCATCATCGAGTTGTTCAGATGATACTTCAATTCGGGAACTTCGGTATAAAAATTTGCCATAATTTCTTGGTTATTTAGGTATTCTGAAGTATAGGGGTATGGTGAATTTCACTCGCTTGGCCTCTCCGTCCTGATAGCCGGGCGACCAGCGGTAGACGTCGGCAATGGCCTCGAAAGCGCGTATGGCTTCTTTGTCGATGTCATAACGCACGGACTGGAGAATTTTGGGATGGGTCATCTTGCCTTCTTCGTCTACAACGAATCGTAGGATTACCCTTCCTTCTGCCTTTTGCTTCCAGGCGTCTTCCGGATATTTGGTAACATTGGCCACCAGTTTCATGAGGTTCTCTATTCCACCGGGGAAGGATGGAAACACGAAATACGGCTGATGTTCCATTTCAGTTCCGTGCTCGTCGAACATCTTTCCACCGGTACACTGATTCTCTGAATAGTGTTCCTCTCTACGGAGTTTCCCGTCGGGATAGTACTGCAGGAGTGTTCCGTCAAGTTTACCATCGCTGTAGCTCCGGGCCAGATGTATGGCACCGTCGGGATAATACACCATGGTCTGCCCCTCCAGGCGGTTGTCTCTATATACTTCTGTCAGGCTGTCCTTGCCATTTGCATAGAATGATGTATGCAGGCCTTCCCTTATCCTTTTGCGGGGATTGCTTTTGTATTCGGAGAAATGCCAGACATCCTTCTTTTGTCCTTCCAAAGCATACTCTTCCACCTTGATGCACTTCTTGTTTATCTTGGAAACAAGAGCATACTTGACTGCCTGGATGGAGTCGTCCGTCCATTGGTAATTCTTGTCCAACCAGAGCTTTTCTTGAGCGATAGCGGAAGATATACCTGAAAGAAGAACAAATATAAGAATCAGCCCTTTCATGATTACCTTTATTGTTATTTACTGTGTGATTTATAATATTTTATCATCTTCGGGATAACCTCTTCCACCGTACCGTTGATGACATAGTCGGCAATCGTATTGATGGGAGCGTTCTCGTCATTGTTGATGGAGATGATAATACCACTTTCCTGCATACCGGCAATGTGCTGGATTTGTCCGCTGATGCCGCAAGCAATATACAGTTTGGGGCGGACAGTGACACCGGTCTGGCCAATCTGGCGGTCATGGTCGGCATAACCGGCATCGACGGCAGCACGGCTGGCGCCTACCTCTGCATGGAGTTCTTTGGCAAGCTCGAACAACATGTCAAAACCTTCCTTGCTTCCCATGCCGTAGCCGCCAGCAATCACGATGGGAGCGCCTTTCAGGTTGTGTTTTGCCTTTTCTACGTGGCGGTCGATGACTTTTACCACATAATCCGTCTCGGGCACGTACTTGGCAACGTCGTGGTTGATGACTTCGCCCTTATAGTCAGCGTCCAGTATCTCTTTCTTCATCACACCTTCGCGAACGGTTGCCATCTGCGGACGGTGCTCGGGATTCACAATCGTGGCAACGATGTTACCGCCGAATGCGGGACGGATTTGATACAGCAGGTTCTCGTAAACCTTGCCTTCCTTCTTGTCTTCGTGGTTGCCGATTTCCAGTGAGGTACAGTCGGCAGTCAGTCCGCTGGTCAAAGCGGAAGAAACGCGCGGGCCGAGGTCGCGACCGATAACGGTGGCGCCCATCAGGCAGATTTGCGGCTTTTCTTCTTTGAACAAATTGATGAGGACAGAGGAGTGGGGAAGGGAAGTATAGGGGAACAAGCCCGGAGCGTCGAATACGTGGAGTTTGTCTACTCCGAAGGGCAATACTTGCTTTTCAATGCCTGCCAGATTGTTGCCGGCAGCAACTGCCTCCAGTTGACAGCCCAACTGATTGGCTAATTTACGACCTTTGGTCAAGAGTTCGAGACTGACGTCAGCAACTGTTGTGCCTTCTATCTCTAAATATACAAATACATTATTCATAATCTTATCCTATCGTATGGTTAGCTAACAGTTCAACAATCAAATCTTCCACATCCTTATCGCTGCCCGTCAGCGTTTTGCTTTCTTTGGCCTGGAATGAGATGTTCTGAATGGTCTTCACCTTGGTAGGCGAACCGCTCAGACCGCATTGTGCAAGGTCGCCGTTCACGTCGGCAACACTCCATTCCGTGATGTTCAGATAGGGATATTTCTCGTAGAGGCCGGCGTAGGCAAGCTCAGCGCCTTCCTTGGTGATGGCAGCTTTTTCCTGGGCACCGAGGGCGCGTTTGTACTTCTGCACCAGTTTGGCATTGCGCGGGCGGCAGGGAGCGGCACTTCCGTTTACGGTGATGACTATGGGCAGGGGAGCCTCAACGGTTTCCACACCCCCGTCGATATGACGTTTCACGGTAATTTTCTTGGCGGCTTTGTCCACGTTCAGAATCTCTTCTGCGTAGGTCACTTGCGTCAGCCCCAGCTTTTCGGCAACCTGCGGGCCTACTTGGGCGGTATCACCGTCGATGGCCTGGCGTCCGCCAATGATGACGTCATAGTCGCCTATCTTCTTGATGGCTGTGGCAAGGGCATACGAAGTGGCAAGCGTATCGGCACCTGCAAAGGCGCGGTCGGTCAGCAGATAGCCGTTGTCGGCACCACGGTACAGTCCTTCACGAATAACTTCGGCTGCACGTCCCGGTCCCATGGTCAGGATGGTAACGGTGGAGCCCGGATGTTCATCTTTCAGTCGGAGAGCCTGTTCAAGAGCGTTCAGGTCCTCGGGGTTGAAGATGGCAGGGAGTGCCGCGCGGTTGATAGTTCCGTCGGCTTTCATGGCATCTTTCCCAACGTTGCGTGTGTCGGGAACTTGTTTTGCCAATACAACAATTTTCAAACTCATGTTATTAATTATTAGTATTAGTATTTCTTTGTACGTCAGTACCGGGAATAGGAGTAGTAGAATCCTGCTACTGAAATTGGCCGGTTAACTATCAGCCTGCAAATTTACGGAAAGAGTTGGGTTTGACAAGAAAATGGGGTGAAAAATGCACAAGTTGAGGGATTTTGCGCAAATATCAGTTGGCTCTATATCTGTAAAAAAGGTAATAAAACCGGTAATTTATCTACCTTTCCGTTCCCGTTTCCTCTGTACTTTTGCAGCGTCTGGATGATGTCTGCATAACGGGCAGCATCGGATAAACAAGCATTGCTACTTAAATGTTATTATAGAATATGTATATTGAAAAAGTAAATTCCCCTGCTGACGTGAAAAAGTTATCAGTCAGCGAAATGAACGGATTGGGTGGAGAAATCCGCCAGGTGTTGTTAAACAAGTTAAGCTCCCACGGAGGACACGTAGGTCCCAACCTGGGAATGGTAGAAGCTACCATAGCCCTGCATTACGTGTTCGATTCACCAACGGACAAGATAGTCTATGACGTGTCTCACCAAAGTTATACCCATAAGATATTGACAGGCCGCCGGGCAGCGTTTATGAATGCGGACGAGTATGACGAAGTCTCCGGATATTCCGAACCGTCGGAAAGCGAGCACGACTTCTTCGTCATTGGGCATACCTCTACCTCCGTCAGTCTGGCAAGCGGACTTGCCAAGGCGCGTGACCTGAAGGGGGAGGCGGGTAATGTGATTGCCGTCATCGGCGATGGCTCGTTGAGTGGAGGTGAAGCCTTCGAAGGATTGAATGTAGGTGCCGAACTGGGCACGAACTTCATCGTCATTGTCAACGATAACCAGATGTCCATTGCCGAGAATCATGGCGGGCTATACCGCAATCTGCAACAGTTACGCGAAACGGAGGGGCAGGCTCCCTGCAACTATTTTAAGGCAATGGGATATGATTATCTCTATGTGAAGGATGGCAATGACGTGGAGCAATTGATAGAGGCTTTCCGTGAAGTGAAGGACAAGAAGCATCCGGTTGTGGTACATATCAATACCTTGAAAGGTAAGGGATACAAATTGGCGGAAGAGCAAAAAGAACGTTTCCATTACAGTGTTCCGTTCGACCTTGAAACCGGCAATCTGACCGGTGAGTCTGGAGAGGGTGAAGACTATGCCGACCTTACCGCCGGTTATTTGTTGCAGGAGATGAAGAAAGACCCGACTGTGGTGGGCATCACCGCAGGTACACCTACGGTATTTGGCTTTACACCGGAGCGCCGCAAGGAGGCAGGGCGGCAGTTCATCGATATGGGCATTGCCGAAGAGCAGGCTGTTGCCATGGCTTCTGCCATTGCTGCCGGAGGTGGAAAACCGGTATTCGGGGTCTACAGCACCTTTATCCAGCGCGCCTACGACCAGTTGTCCCAGGATCTTTGCATCAACAATAATCCTGCACTGATTCTTGTCTTCTGGGGAAGCTTATCGAGTATGAATGATGTTACCCATCTTTGTCTTTTTGATATTCCGGTCATCGGTAATATTCCGAATATGGTTTATCTGGCACCTACTTGTCGTGAGGAGTATATGGCAATGCTGGAGTGGGGCATCCGTCAAACGGAACATCCGGTTGCCATTCGCGTGCCGGCCAATGGGGTTGTCCGCAGGAATGTAGAACCGGAGAAGGATTACGGCAAGACGCTGAACCGTTATGAGGTGTCCCATCGTGGAGAGAAGGTCGCCATATTGGGACTGGGCTCTTTCTATCAGTTGGGCGAAGCCGTGGCTGCCCGGTTGAAGGAAGAGAAAGGAGTGGATGCCACGCTTGTCAATCCCCGCTACATCACGGGTGTGGACGAGGCTTTGCTCGATGACCTGAAGCGCGACCATACACTGGTCATTACTCTTGAGGACGGAGTGCTGGACGGTGGCTTTGGCGAGAAGATTGCCCGTTACTACGGTTCGTCGGATATGAAGGTACTGAACTATGGTGTGAAGAAAGAGTTTATCGACCGTTACGATGTGGAGGAGCAGTTGAAGAAGAACCGGTTGACGGTTCCGCAGATTGTGGAAGATATCTGTAGGATTTGGTAAGAATTGAAAAAGGAGATGCATCAAACTGCATCTCCTTCTTTTATTTATTTAATACCCAGTTTCTTGGCAATATCCTTAGGCAGTGCATCCTTGTGCACAATGATGTTCATTGTTTTATAGCGCACGAAAGCTTTGGAAGCATACCACAGTCCTTTGTACTTTCCGGCTTCACCCCAAGAGTTCTTTACCATATAGTATTCGTTGCCTTCCTGGTCTTTGGCTATACCGTAAATCAGCATACCGTGGTCGTCAGTAGTTTCCCAGTTGTCGTATGCCAGCTGGCGCTCTTCTTGTGTGCACCACTTCTGCGGTTGAGGCTTGCTGTTCAGTTTCTTTTCTTCGGGTTTCATTTTCAGCCAGTGTGCCATGTCCGAACCGCTCAGTTCTTGCACCTTTTCTGCATCGGGCATTACGGCTATACCGTCGCGTGTGAAGCCTTGTTCGCTTACGTCACTACCCCATGCAATGGTGTAACCTTTATTGATAGCATTGTCGAACACTTCCATCAGCTCGTCGATAGGCAGGTTGTAGGAAGAAGCCCAACGCCAGTTGTCTTGTATTTCCAGGACGAACGGCTGGTAGAAGGGATGGTGCGTATAGGAAGTCAGTGAGATATAGTCATCTGCATTCAGTCCGGTAGATTCATAGAAAGACTTCGGAGTGTATTCTTTGCCTTTATAGGTGAACTTTTCAGGACGTTCGCCCAAGTAAATATCGTGGATAGAGGTGATGGCCTTCTTCCAGAGTGGGTTCTTGTCACTGTCGGTTTGCAGGCTGCGCAGTTTGCCTTTGGCGATAGCTGCCACTACGGCATCAGATACGGCTGTCAATTCGGTGTGGTTGCTCAGCGTGTCACCATACATAACGCCCGGACGCATTTCCTCTTCGGGCACCAGACCGAAAGTCTTCATACCATAAATTACATCGTAGAACGAACCGCCTTGTGAGAACGAAACGTCACCATGTGTACGCACTGCCTTGTCGGCACGGTCCAGATAGGTGTTGTGTACGATAAACATTTCAGAAAGGTCGTACTCGCCCTTGCCCATACGGAGCAGTTCGGATTCGATGAATGCCAGTCCGGAGTAGCACCAGCATGTACCGGCACGGTTTTGGTTCTTAACAGAAGTGATAGGATTTTCTTTTACGGTTGTAAAGATGAAACCTTCCTCTTTCGTAGTGTCTTGTGCTATTGTGTTTAAACTTAATAAACCCAATGCAGCCATCAGTATTGATTTCTTCATCATAATTAAAATGTTATAGATTTATAGTTGCAACTGCAAATATAGGTAGAATATCGTAAACAAAAGCTATCTTTGGAGCGTTAATTCTGACACTTATGGAGAAAATAATACGTATCGACGACCGTAGCGGTCTTGTTTTGGAGGGCGGTGGCATGCGCGGCGTCTTCACTTGCGGTGTGCTCGACAGCTTTATGGATCGTGGCATTCGCTTTCCCTATACCATCGGCGTCAGTGCCGGAGCATGTAATGGACTTTCCTATATGTCCGGCCAGCGCGGGCGTGCCAAGTACAGTAATATCGACTTGCTGGAAAAATACAATTACATCGGATTGAAGTATCTGTTGAAGAAGCGGAATATCATGGATTTCGATTTGTTGTTCCAGGAGTTTCCGGAACACATACTTCCCTACGACTACGAGGCATACTTTCATTGTCCCGAACGTTATGTGATGGTAACTACCAACTGCGAGACGGGCGAAGCGAACTATTTTGAGGAGAAGCGGAGTAAAGAGCGCGTCATTGATATTGTGCGTGCTTCGAGCAGTCTGCCGTTTGTCTGTCCCATTACCTACGTGGACAACATCCCGATGCTGGATGGAGGTATTGTGGACAGTATCCCTTTGATGCGTGCCCGTCAGGATGGATTTACCAATAATGTGGTGGTGTTGACGCGCAATCATGGGTACCGTAAGGAAATTCAGGGAACGAAGGTTCCACCTTTTATATATAAGAAATATCCGCTATTGCGTGAAGCCATCAACCGCCGCAGTATTGTCTATAATCAACAGTTGGAGCAGGTGGAACGGATGGAAGCCGCCGGGGAAATCGTTGTGATCCGTCCACAGAAGCCGGTAGTGGTAGACCGCATCGAGCGTGACATCAAGAAGCTGACGGAGCTTTATGAAGAAGGATACCGGTGTGCGGAACATTTTGCTTTTCGTTTTTGATTCTGAGAGAGTATACTATGAGAGCTGGTGCAATTAGCATCTGCTCCCATATTGTTTTCATTCTTTTCTATTAATTTGCTGCTAAAGCTAAAGTTTATTTAGCAAAAAACACGCGTAGAATACCTTTAGAAAGGGGATGTATCAAAAATACCACCTTTCGTAACATTTGTTATAGGTGCAAATCCTGGTTTCGCTTAATTTTGCTGACACAAAACTCAATTGCAGAATTGGTTTATTACTAACTTTAAATTAATAGATATGTTGAAAAGCATTAGTCTCAGGCTTTGCACACTAATTGTGCTTCTCTTTGCGGGCATCTATTCCTTTGCCCAGCAAGTCCAGGTAAAAGGTACTGTCGTTGAAAAATCGAGTGGTGAATCCATTATCGGTGCTTCTGTCATGGAAGTAGGTTCCAACAGTAATGGAACAATTACGGATATTGACGGAAATTTCACTCTGTCTGTAGCTTCCGGTGCCACATTGTCTGTATCCTATATAGGATATAAAACCGTTACAGTAAAGGCACGGCCCACTTTACGCATTGAGTTGACGGAAGATTCCCAGTTGATTGATGAAGTAGTAGTGACCGGCTATATGTCCGAGAAGAAGGCCAGTTTGACTGGTTCGGTGGCTGTGGTCAAGATGAAGGATGTAGCAGATATTCCTACGGGAAATGTGTTGTCGAGCTTGCAGGGACGTGTTGCCGGTATGAACATTACGACTGACGGCACACCGGGCGGTGGAAATACTTCTACATTGGTCCGTGGTAAGTCATCTTTCCGAAATGATGCCAATTCCCCGCTTTATGTCATTGACGGTGTGATGACCCGTGAGAACATCTCGTCTATCCTTTCTTCCAATGATGTAGAATCCATTCAGGTATTGAAGGATGCCGCTTCCGCTTCTATTTATGGTGCACAGGCTGCCAATGGTGTGATTATCATTACTACCAAACGTGCCAAGAAAGGGGAGACCCGTGTGGATTTTGATATGTCGTTGACTTTGCAGACCTATCAATGTGGCTTTGATATGTTGAATGCAGATGAGTGGGGCCAGGTTTATTGGTCGGCTTATAAGTATGCCAATAATGGAGCTACGCCAAGCAGCGAAATATATGGTAATGGTGCAACTCCCCAACTTCAAGACTATATCGGCCTGAATGGAGCTAAAGTACATGCCGTTGATACGGATTGGCGCGATGTGGTTTATCGCACTGCCTTGATGCAGAATTATAGTGCGACACTTTCAAAGGGCTCTGACAATGGTGCCTTCTCGTTAGCGTTGAACTATCTCGACCATGACGGTCTGGTAGAGAATACGAATTTCCAGCGTATCAATACCCGCATCAGTTCTAACTATCATTATCTTGACAATCGCTTGCGCATCGGCGAGAACGTTGCCATCAATCGTTGGACACAGACCCTCAGTCCGGCCGGTGTAGATGAGAATGCCATCAAACAGCATCCTGCCAAGACGGTTTATGATGAGAATGGCAATTATAACGATGCCATCAATGATGTTTTGGGTGATGCCCCCAATATGGCACGTTTGTTGGAGAATGAAAAACAGAACAAACATGATTACTGGCGTGTCTTTGGTAATGCATTCCTTGAAATTGAACCGATTAAGAACCTGGTGCTGAAAACCAATTTCGGTATGAATTATTATGATGAAACCAACAAAACTTTTGAGCCGGCATGGGCACGCGATGAGGTCAATAAGCTGACTCAATCATCCAACAAAAGACTGGATTGGGTATGGACCAATACCGTGACTTATAGCAAAGCTTTTGGAAAGAACAATCTGACTGCACTTCTTGGTACAGAAGCCAAGAAGAACCATTCGGAATCCATGTTCGGTTATGGTACGGGACTGGCTGTAGAAGATGAAGATTATATTTATCTCGACGGTGTGACTGCCGGTAAGAATGTAGGTGCCGGTGCTTCCAATTATGGCATGGTGTCTTACTTTGGTAAAGTGAACTATGATTATGAAGGACGGTATTTGGCCTCTGTTACGGTGCGCCGTGATGCTTCTTCCCGCTTGGCAAAGGGTAATAATGTGGATTACTTCCCTTCAGTGTCGGCAGGCTGGCGCATTTCAAGTGAGAAGTTTATGGAAGCGACCAGGAATTGGTTGGCTGATTTGAAACTACGTGCTTCATGGGGTGTCAATGGTAATGATATTATTGATAATGAGGCTCCCTATACAAAATACTTGATTAGTCTGAAGGATGCAAGCTACAACATGAACGGTGATGGAACGACTTTGGCTCCCGGTGGTTACAAAGTGAGGTCTACCAATCCCGATTTGAAGTGGGAGAGTACAAGACAGCTCAATATCGGTGTGGACGCCGCTTTCCTGAACGGACGTCTGAGTGCTTCTCTCGATTATTTTGATAAGAAGACAAGTGATATGCTTGTGGAGAAACCGTATATCGCTGTCATTGGCGAGGGTGGTTACTGCTGGTATAATGGTGGTACGATGAACAATAAAGGTTTCGAGATGGCACTGACCTGGAATGATAAGGTAAAGGATTTCCAGTATAATGTAGCATTCAACCTTTCATATTACAAAAATGAAGTGACAGAGCTGACGGAAGAAATTTACTATACTTATGGTGGCGGTAATGGGGTTGACAAGACTTTGGTTGGCCAACCGTTCGGTTCATGGATGGGCTTCAAGACAGATGGAGTGTTCCGTACCCAGCAGGAGGTGGATGAGTATAAATCCAAATATAATGTACAGTTTGGCGCTCCCGGAGTAGGACGTATCAAATACGTGGATGCTGATGGTAACGGTACGATTGATACGAACGACCGTGTATGGTTGGGTTCTGACAATCCGAAAGTGATTGCAGGTCTGAATCTTGGGGCATCTTGGAAAGGCTTTGACCTCAGCATGTTCTTCAACGGTATGATTCGTGATGCCTATAACAACTCCAAATATTATACGGATTTATTCCAATGCTGGACCGGTAATCACTCTACCCGCCTGCTCGATGCCATGCATGCTTACGAGAACTTTGAAAAGACGGGTGTTTACAATAGCAGTGTACCTGCTTTGACCACTCTTAACAGCAACAATGAGCACGAAGTATCTGAGTTCTATATTGAAAATGGTTCGTATATCAAGCTGAAAAGTCTGACATTGGGTTACACGCTTCCTAAAGCAGTTCTCGACAAGATGAAGATGCGTCATGCGCGCATTTATTTCCAGGCTCAGAATTTGTTTACGATTACCGGTTATACAGGTGCCGACCCTGAAGGTCTGGGTTATCCTTATCCGTTGCCCCGTACGTTCTCTTTGGGATTATCATTTGGTTTCTAAACTTTAAAACTATACTATCATGAAATTGAAACATTTATATATGCTTGGCGTAGTAGCGCTGATGACTGCAAGCTGTAATGAAGACCGTTTCCTGGATTTGAAGCCCCAGGGTAGCTTGAATGAAGATATTATGACTTCTACAGAAGGTGCCGACCTTTTGGTGAATGCCGCGTATGCAGCTTTGGGTGGTCCCGAAGGACAGAGCTGGAGTGTATGGTGTCATCCTACTTCCAATTGGACCTATGGTGAGGTACGTTCGGATAATGCCTATAAAGGCGGTGGTGGTGTTGGTGACCTTAATGAAGTGCACCGTATGGAGACATTTGATATGGATGCAACCAATGGATTTCTGGACAGCAAGTGGTACCATCTATATTGCAGTGTACAGCGTTGTAACTCTGCATTGCGCGTTCTGAATGCTGCAACAGATGAGCAGGTGAACGGACGTGTATCCCGTATTGCGGAGATGAAAGTGCTTCGTGCCCATTATTACTTTGAATTGAGCCGCCTTTTCAACAAGATACCTTATTTTGATGAGAACGTTGAGATTTCCCAATATCCGGATATTCCGAACAATGAGTTTACCCGTGACGAGATTCTGAGTATGCTGGCCAAGGAGATGCTTGATGCCGCCGAACTGCTTCCTGCATCACAGTCGGTGGTAGGGCGTATTCATAAATATATAGCACTGGCCTATGCGGCTAAAATCAAGCTGTACCAAGCGTATCAGCAAGATGAGACTACGCATGCCGTAACTTCCATCAATAAAGAGCTGCTGAGGGAAGTCGTTTCGCTTTGCGACCAAGTGACTGCCAGCAACCGTTACGGTTTGCTTGACGATTTCCAGGGATTGGATTTAGTAGCTAATGAAAACGGTAAAGAGTCTGTTTTTGCCATTCAATATTCCATGAATGACGGTACCGAAAGTGCCGGCCGCATCAACTGGAGCAATCTGTTGAATTCTCCGGGTGGAGGCAGCCCTTACGGAGGTGACGGTTTCTTCCTGCCCAGCCAAGACCTGATTAATGCTTATCAGACAGATGCAAACGGTCTGCCCGATTTTAATTATCAGTCAAAGTCTGATTATAGTTGGGCGGTATTGAACAATGGGGTTTATACTTTACAAAACACGACTCCCAATGTAGACCCGCGTCTCGATTTTGTTGTGGGCCGTCCTACTATAACTTGGAAAACTTACCCAGACAAGCCATGTGAGGGATGGGTGCGTGATAAGGAAACTTATGGCTATAATTGCGCGAAGCGCTTCTGGGTTTCTCCGGAAAGTAGTGATATGTTTAATGGCTGGCCTTGGGGGGCTTCACAGTTGAACTGGCAGATTATACGTTACGCAGATATTCTTCTTTGGAAAGCTGAGGCTCTTATTGAACTCAATGAAGGCGATGGATTCGAAACTGCCCGTGATTTGATTAATCAGATACGCAATCGTGCCCGGAACAGTGCCTATGTAAAGGATTTCAACGACCATTCCAAATATGCGGCCAACTACCTTGTCAATCCTTATCCTGCTGATGTCTGGAATCAGGATTATGCCCGTCAGGCCCTCCGTTGGGAAACACGTCTGGAGAAGGCTTTGGAAGGTGAACGTTTCTTCGACCTGGTCCGTTGGGGCATAGTGGAAACAACCATGAACAAGTACATTACCGCGGAGTCAGACAATCGCATTTATTATGCCAATGCGCACTTTACGGGTGGAAAGGATGAGTATTATCCGGTTCCGAACAATCAATACGGATTTTCTGGAGGCAAGTATGTACAGAATCCCGGTTATGCTCCGTTCAACTAATTATATTTTGAAATGAAAACGCAAGGGGGGGAAACGTTTGTTTCCCCTCTTCCTTTAAACAATCTTTTATTATGAAACACTTTGCCTATTCTATATTGGGCTGTCTATTGCTTTCTTTGAATGCAGCTTTTGCTCAAAAAACATGGTCGTTTGACGGGCAGGACCCCTTACTTTCCAGTGACGGCAAGTCATTGTTGAATTTGTACACTATAAAGGAAATACCGGAATTTGTTACCGGAGTCGAAGGTAAAGCCCTTCGTACAGACGGGTATTCCACTTGGATGGATACAACCACGGAAGGAGATGTTTCGTCGTTGTCCGGATGGTTTGCTCTGGAATCTTATCCGACGGATACTGCTGCCTTTATGGGAATCAGAGACATGGCAGGAACATCTGTAGCGGTATGTGTAGACCGTTATGGTGAGCTGCTGTTGGGAATGGGGCAGAATGGCTCATACTCTTACTGTTCATTAAAGACAAAAGTCGACCGTTTCAAGTGGCTGCATGTGGTCCTTGATTTGAGTAATGAATCGGTTTGCCTGAATGGGCAGAGGATGAGTGCAGAGGTATGGCCCCGGAACTTGCAGGATGGTGAAATGATACTTCGGGTAGGTAAGGATTTCAGGGAAAAGAAGGTTTGGATGTACGATGTTACGGCTATAAACGGGTTGATTGACGGAATAAGCCTCACTCCCTTTTCCGATGATTCGTCTGCATGGAGAGACGAGATTGCCTTAGGATTGAAGAAGACTCCGGTTTTGGCTATTCCGGAAACCCGTTTTGCGAAGGACTTCAACCGTCCCCGCTATCATCTGTTGCCGGCTGCCAACTGGACGAATGAGACGCATGGTTTACTTCTTTATAAAGGTAAATATCATATATTCAATCAGAAGAATGCTTCTGCAATCTTCCTGGGGCAGATAAATTGGGGACATTTCAGCAGTCCCGATATGCTTCATTGGACGGAGGAAAAGCCGGCTTTGACTCCTGATGCTGCTTATGACAAGAATGGAATATGGTCCGGGCATGCTGTTATCAATGATGACGATATCCCCCAGCTGATATACACAGCCGGTGGAGACAAGATGGGAGTGGGTATTGCTTTTCCAAAAGATACTGCGTTGATAGAATGGGAGAAATATGCGGGTAATCCGGTTATTGCCGAGAAGCCTGCCGGATGTACCCGTACGGACATGCGTGACCAGTATGTCTGGAAAGAGGGTGATGTCTGGTATATGATTATCGGTTTCGGCATTGAGCAGACCGATACACCCCACGGGGCTTTGCTGCTTTATAAATCGGCGGACTTGAAGAGATGGGATTTTGTACATTTGCTGTTTGAGGGCAATCCGGAAGTGGATGACTCCGGTATTTTCTGGGAAATGCCGGTCTTTAAGAAGATGGGCGGCAAGTATGTTCTTTTGGTGAATAGGGTTCCTCATAAAGGCATACCTGCGCGTTGCCAGTATTGGATAGGAGATTTCAAGAATGAAAAGTTTATACCGGACAATCCGGTTCCTCAAAATCTGGAGGTCATCAACCGCTTGCTGTCCCCCTCTGTTGTGGAGACTCCGGAAGGGGATGTTGCTGCCATTGCCATTATACCCGATGAAATAGGAGGGGAGGCCACTTATGAACAAGGATGGGCACATCTCTACAGTATGCCCAGAAGATGGCAGCTGAAAGATGGGAAACTATGCCAAACACCCCATCCCGTGATGAAACAATTGCGTGAACAACCGACGGTTTATTCCAGAAAGGCATTGACTGCTGCGAAACCGTGCATTGTGAGCAGAAGGGAACATCAGCTTGAAGTCAAGGCGACTTTTTATCCCGGTGACGCAAAACGGTTTGGATTTACATTGTGTAAGAATCCGGATAATAGCGAATATAGCCTGATTTATTATGATGTGGAGAAGGAGGAACTTATTGTGGACCAGACGTATTCTTCCTTGCGTGCACACATCCCTTTGAAGATTCGTAAGGATCATTATCGGTTGGATACTGCTAAACCGGTGGAGATTCGTTTGTTTATTGACGGTTCTGTAGTGGAAGGATTTATTAATAACGAAGATGCGTTCACTACAAGAATCTTCCCTTTGAAAGAAAATAGTACGCTATTGGAGCTATTCTCTAATGGAAAAACAACGGAAGTTGCTGCCGAAGTTTGGAAACTGAAAGATGCAAAGGTAAAGATGAACTTTTAATGAAAATACAGAAAATGAAAATACCAGCTATATTGGGTGCACTTTTATTGGCAGGAACATTGTCTGCTGGTGCACAAATGAATTCAGACAGTTTATACAAAGAGCCTTATCGTCCTCAGTATCATTTCAGTCCGGAGAAGGGATGGATTGGTGACCCCTCGGGATTCATGTACTATCAGGGTAAATATCATATGTACTGGTGGGGCAAAGTCGAATCTACAGATTTGGTACATTACCAGCAGATAACCCCTTATGCCATGACCGGAGCGGATGACAATATCAGTTACTTCACCGGTTCTGCGGTCATAGACAAGAACAACACGGCCGGCTTCGGCAAGGGGGCTTATGTGGCGGCTTACACCGTTTTTGAGAAGGACTCCAAGAAACAGGCGCAGGGCATCTCTTTCAGTCATGACGGAAAGACATTTCATTATTATGAAGGTAACCCGGTTCTGGACCTTTGGAGTACGGAATTCAGGGACCCTACCGTCTTCTGGCACGAGCCGACCCAAAAATGGGTGATGGTTGTAGCCAAGGCCCTGGAGAAGAAAATCAAGTTTTATACCTCTCCTGATTTGAAGAACTGGACTTGGACCAGTGATTTCGGCCCTGCCGGTGACAGTGAAAAGTCTTGGGAGTGCCCGGATTTATTCCAGTTGCCGGTTGACGGGAATTCTGACAAGAAAAGGTGGGTGATGGTCGTATCTGTAAACTGGGCGCAAGAACAATACTTTATAGGAGACTTCGACGGCACTTCTTTTAAGCTGATGGAGAACCATCCTGCAGAGCCTCTATATGTGGACAAAGGGCTGGACTTTTATGCATCCCGCACATTTCAGGATTTTGACGGAACGTTGGATTCCAAAATTTCGATGGGCTGGGTTGCAACCTGGGACTATGCACCGGTAGCTCCATCGAGGTATGGGAAGGGCTTCTGGTCTATTCCCCGCAACCTGGAACTGAAGACATACAAGGAAGGTGTGAGGCTGGTACAGAAGCCGGTGGAACAGTTGCAAACACTTCGCCATAAGCCTGCGTCGGTGAAACGTGCTTTATCGGTGGGAACACAGAGGTTACCCGGCTTTGTTCCCGATGAGAATGTCTACGAACTCGATGCTTCGTTTTCTACTGACGTATCCAACACCTTTGGCTTGAATTTGTGTGTGGGTGAAGGGCGCAAAGTGGTGGTCAGCTATGATACGGATTCACATAATCTGGTGATTGACCGCACCCATTGCTCCGATGTGCAGATTCCTAAATTCAGCCGTATGGCATATACCAGGGTGGAACCGGTAGATAATAAGATACGTTTGCATATATTTGTAGACAAATCGAGTATTGAAATCTTTGCCAATGACGGGAAGGATGTATTCACATTATTAACCTATCCGGGCGAGGCTCAAACCGGTATCGAACTTTTTGCGCAGAAGAAGGGGACGAAGATGGAGTTGGATGCCTGGAGGCTTAAATCAATATGGAGATGAGGAATTTAATTTGTATTATTTTAGACTGAATGTAACATTTGTAGTATGCTTTGAAACAAAAAAGATAGCCTCCTGCTGCTTGGTGGCGTATCTTTGCATGGTAGAAAAACATAATTAATTTAATACCAACAGAAACATGATTCATTTAAAAGACTTTTGGCGGACAATCAGAAGGACGCTTACCGTATTTATATTAGGAACTACCGTGGCTGTCTTCACATGCCAGGCCATAAATCCTCCTTTCGTGATTAAACATCTGGGTGACGGACAGAGTATCGTCCAAATTGACGAGCAGAAGAAGTTTTTGCTGCTGCCGGTGGAAGAGGCTTCTCCGGAGGCAAAATTGTATATGATAGCGGACAATGATGTTGTACGCAGTATGAACGTGCGATTGGCAGTCAATAAGGTTGACTATTTTGTTCCGGTCGATTTGACCGGCTTCGATAATAAACATCTCTCTTTCAACTTCCAGCTTATTCCGGATTCGGCCTTATGCTGGGAAGAAATGAAACTGTCGGATGAATTCGATGTTTCGAACCGGGAGAAATTCCGTCCGGTGTATCATTTCAGCCCGGCTTACGGTTGGATGAATGATCCTAACGGAATGTTCTACAAAGACGGGGTCTACCATTTGTTCTACCAGCATAATCCCTACGGCTCCATGTGGGGGAACATGCATTGGGGACATGCCACCAGTACGGACCTCGTCACTTGGGAGCATCACGGAGATGCCATTTCGCCCGATGCGTTGGGAACAATTTTCAGTGGCTCTTGTGTTGTCGACAAGGATAATACGGCCGGGTTCGGTGCCGGTGCCGTCATTGCCTTCTATACATCGGCAAGCGACCGCCAAGTGCAGAGCATGGCCTATAGCCTTGACAACGGAAAAACCTTCAAGAAGTATGCGCGAAATCCCATCCTGACTTCCACGCAGCGCGACTTCCGTGACCCTAAAGTCATCTGGCACGAAGATACCAAGAAATGGATCATGGTTCTTGCCGTAGGGCAGGAAATGGAGATATACTCTTCTGCCGACCTGAAGAACTGGACGCTGGAGAGCAAATTCGGTGAAGGACAAGGTGCTCACGGCGGAGTCTGGGAGTGTCCCGACCTGCTTGAACTGCCGGTTGAAGGTACGGAACTGAAGAAGTGGGTACTCGTCTGTAACCTCAATCCGGGTGGACCGTTCGGTGGCTCTGCCACACAATATTTCGTGGGGACATTTGACGGAAAGAGATTCGTGAACGAGTCTCCCGCAGTGACGAAATGGATGGACTGGGGAAAAGACCATTATGCAACTGTCACTTGGAGCAATGCTCCTGCAGGACGTGCCATTGCATTGGCATGGATGAGCAACTGGCAATATGCCAACGATGTGCCCACCCGCCAATACCGTAGTGCCAACTCCGTGCCGCGCGACCTTTCGCTCTATACCTCGGAGGGTGAAACCTATGTAAAGGTAACCCCGTCTCCCGAATTGCTGAAACTGAGGGATAAAGGCAGCAAGAAGCGTGCTTTCAAGGTAGACCGCACGTATAATCTGGACAAACTGCTGAATGACAATTCCGGAACGTATGAAATCGAAATGACCATCAAGAACAAGGATGCGGATGTGATAGGATTCCAGCTCTTTAACTCGAAAGGCGAGGAGGTGGAGATGTACTATAACCTGGCGGAAAAGACGTTCACCATGGACCGTACCAAGAGTGGTGAGGTGTCGTTCAGCAAGGACTTCCCTGCAGTGACCGTGGCTCCTGTCGAGGGTGGCAATGAAATGAAACTCCGCTTGTTCGTAGACAAGTCGAGCATTGAAGCGTTTGGCAACGACGGACGTTTTGCCATGACAAATCTTGTATTCCCGTCGGAACCTTACAACCGCATCAGTTTCTATGCTAAAGGTGGAAGCTGCAATGTCACCTCGTTTACTGTGTACAAACTCGGATTAAAATAACAGATAATAATCTTCAGCATGGAAAATACTAAGAATTCTTCTTTGGCAAAGCTCTTTCCGGTCATGCTTTGCTTCTTCGCCATGGGCTTTGTGGATTTGGTGGGCATCGCCTCCAACTACGTGAAGGCCGACTTGAACCTGACCGACTCGCAAGCCAACATATTCCCGTCTCTGGTGTTCTTCTGGTTCCTCATCTTCTCCGTACCTACGGGTATGCTGATGAACCGCATCGGACGCAAGAAGACGGTGCTTCTCAGCCTTGTCATCACGTTTGCCTCTTTGCTTCTCCCGGTTTTCGGAGACGGCTACGTGCTGATGCTGCTCTCGTTCTCATTGCTGGGCATCGGCAATGCGCTGATGCAAACGTCGCTCAACCCGTTGCTTTCCAACATCGTAAGCGGCGAGCGGCTGGCAAGTTCGCTCACCTTCGGACAGTTTGTAAAAGCCATTGCTTCGTTTCTGGCTCCATACATTGCCATGTGGGGAGCTACGCAGGCCATTCCGTCTCTGGGCATGGGTTGGAGAGTGCTGTTCCCGGTCTATATGGTCATTGCGGTGATTGCCATTCTCTGGCTGAGCGGTACTTCCATCCGCGAGGAAAAGGAAGAGGGACGCCCTTCCACCTTCGGGGAGTGCCTCGCTCTGCTGGGCAAGCCGTTTATCTTTCTCTGCTTCTTGGGCATCATGTGCCATGTGGGCATTGATGTAGGTACGAATACCACAGCGCCCAAAATCTTGATGGAGCGTCTGGGCATGACGCTGGCCGATGCCGGCTTTGCCACCAGCCTTTACTTCATTTTCCGCACGGCGGGTTGCTTTCTCGGCGCCTTCATTCTTCAGAAGATGGCTCCCGAACCTTCTTCGGCATCAGCGTGTTATGTATGTTGGCTGCGATGGTAGGGTTGTTCGTTTTCCATGAAAAGGCAATGATATACATTTGCATTGCCCTTATCGGTTTCGGCAATTCGAACATCTTTCCGGTTATCTTCTCTCAGGCGTTGCTTGCTATGCCACAAAAGAAGAACGAGGTTTCCGGTTTGATGATTATGGGGCTCTTCGGCGGTACGGTATTTCCGATAGCAATGGGCTTGGCAAGTGATGCTGTAGGACAAAGCGGTGCCGTGGCTGTGATGACGGTAGGGGTAGTGTACTTGTTCTTCTATATGCTGCGTATGAAGCGGTAATCTTTGTTCGCAGGCTGCGGACACATATCCCAAGGCTGCGGATATCTGTCCCAAAGTTGCGGATGTCTATCCCAAGCCTTGGGATAGAGATAATCCTTAGTTCTTAGAGACTTTTTAATAGATAATTGGCAACTTTTCATTCTATAGTTAGGAACTTTTTTATTAGGTTTGCAGCGGGTAGGACATTGAGTTTGCCGTGAATAAAATATATCATTCATTAAACAATATAATATTATGAATAAGATAATAGTAGGTATGGGCGAGGCTCTGTGGGACTGCCTCCCCGAAGGAAAGAAGATAGGCGGTGCTCCGGCAAACTTTGCTTACCATGCATCGCAGTTTGGTTTCGACAGCCGTGTGGTCAGTGCCGTAGGTGCCGATGCGGATGGGGACGAGATTCTGGATGTGTTCGCCCGGAAGGGGCTGCGCACGCAGATTGAGCGCGTGCCTTACCCCACGGGAACGGTGCAGGTGACGCTCGATGCCGTGGGCGTGCCGTGCTATGAGATAAAAGAAGGCGTGGCCTGGGACAACATTCCCTTTACCGACGAACTGAAGCGTCTGGCACTGAACACGCGTGCCGTATGTTTCGGCTCTTTGGCGCAACGCAGTGAAACAAGCCGCATCACCATCAACCGTTTTCTCGACACGATGCCCGATGCGGAGGGGCAACTGAAGATATTCGACATCAATCTCCGCCAAGGGTTCTATACCAAAGAGATACTCTGCGAATCCATGCGCCGCTGCAACATCCTCAAGATAAACGATGAGGAGCTGGTGACCATCAGCCGTATTTTCGGCTACCCGGGCATCGACTTGCAGGACAAATGCTGGATTCTGCTGGCCAAGTATAACCTGAAGATGCTTATCTTGACTTGCGGAACGAACGGCAGCTATGTGTTCACTCCGGGAGTGGTTTCCTTCCAGGAGACGCCCAAGGTACCGGTGGCGGACACCGTTGGAGCCGGTGACTCGTTCACGGCAGCCTTCACCGCTGCCATTCTCAGCGGGAAGCAGGTGCCCGATGCCCATAAACTGGCGGTGGAAGTCTCTGCCTATGTATGTACCCAGAGCGGTGCCATGCCGGAATTGCCGGTGGCCTTGAAAGAAAGGCTGGCATAGATTTTTCTTATTCTTTTCACATTTTTCGTTATCTTTGCTCATCTGCAATCTTAAATCAGAGGAAAGTGAAGATGAGACAGCATAACCTTCGGATTTTATTCTTTCTGCTCGTGCTTTGGGGAGTGGCGGTTGCCTGCTCCCGGCGCGAGGCACGTTTCCGTATCGGCGTTTCCCAATGTAGCGAGGATGAATGGCGGCGCCAGATGAACAGTGAGATACTCCGTGAAGCCCATTTCTACGAGGATGTGGAGGTGGACATCCGTACTGCCGTCGACGATAATGACCGTCAGGCAAAAGATATTCGTGAACTGATAGCCGAAGGGGTGGACCTGCTGATTGTGGCCCCTAATGAAGCCACTCCGATAACTCCGGTTGTGGAGGAGGCATACAACCGGGGCATTCCGGTGATTGTAGTGGACCGTAAAATCCTTTCGGACAAATACACGGCCTACGTCGGTGCAGACAACTACGAGATAGGGAAAGCTGTGGGAGAGTATGTGGCCAATGTGCTGCATGGGCAGGGAGATGTGGTGGAAATCTCCGGTTTGGTGGGTTCCACACCTGCCGTAGACCGTCATCAAGGATTTGTGAAGGCTATATCCGATTATCCCGGTATCCGGTTGCTGGCCGCTGAAGACGGTGCCTGGTTGCAACTCAAGGCCGGAGAGAAAATGGATACCCTGCTGAGCCGCTTTCCGCATATCGACCTGGTGTATGCTCAGAATGACCGTATGGCGGCCGGAGCCTATGCTGCCGCTGCCCGAGAGGGGCGGGAAAAGGATATGCGGTTCATCGGCATAGATGCCCTGCCCGGCAAGGACTATGGAGTGGAGAAAGTGCTTGCCGGCGAACTGGATGCCACGTTTATATATCCTACCGGTGGCGACCGCGTGATGCAGATTGCCATGGATATTCTGAACAAGCGTGATTTCCCCCGTGAAACTATCCTGGGCACTTCCGTCGTCGACCACGACAATGCTCTCATCATGAAGATGCAGACCGCCCACATCGGCACCCTGGATGGAAAGATAGAAACCCTGAACGGAAAGATAAACCAGTATTTGGCCAGTTATGCCACGCAGCAGGTTGTCTTGTACGGCAGTCTGTCTGCCCTATTGTTGCTGGTCGGTTTGTTGGTGGCTGTCTACCTCTCCTTGCGTGCCAAGAACCGGTTGAACCGTGAGCTGTCCATGCAGAAAAAGAAACTGGAAGAACAGAAAACTCAGTTGATACAGCAGAAGGAACTGTTGGAAGTGCAGAAGTCGCAGTTGGAACAGCTTTCCCATGAACTGGAGGAGGCTACGCATGCCAAGCTGGTGTTCTTCACGAATATTTCACACGATTTCCGTACTCCGCTGACGCTGATAGCCGATCCCATAGAGCAGCTTCTTGCCAACCGCACCCTCGACGGACAGCCGCGCCAGCTCCTCGAGCTGATGAAAAAGAATGTGCATATTCTGCTTCGCCTGGTCAACCAGATACTTGATTTCCGGAAGGTGGAGAACGGGCGCATGGAGCTCCATCTCGAACCTTTTGATTTGCTCGACAGCTTCCGGGGCTGGAACGATTCTTTCCGCATGGCGTTGCTGAAGAAACATATTGCTTTCAGCTTTGAGGCATCTCCCGATACGGACTTCCGGATGATGGCGGATGCGGAGAAGATGGAGCGCATTTACTTCAATCTCTTCTCCAATGCCGTGAAGTATACGCCGGAGAACGGGAAAATCACCGTACGGTTGTTAAAGTCGGAACAGAACTACAGTCTGTCCGTCTTCAATTCCGGCAGCTACATTTCTTCGACCGATGTGGAAGCCATCTTCGAGCGCTTCTATCAAGTGGACGGGCATCAGGCCGGTACCGGTATCGGACTGGCGCTGGTACGTGCCTTTGTAGAGATGCATGGCGGTAACATTACGGCACGCAGTGACGAGAAAGGCACTACTTTCACCGTCACTTTCCCGCAGCAGGATGTTTCGCTGTACCATCCCACCATAGTGACGTTGCCTGCCGAAGAGCAGGACGTGTCGTCCACCCTGATAGATACGGAAGTGAAGGCAGGCGAAGAGGTGGTTGAGGCCGATTGTCCTACTGTGCTGGTAATTGACGATAATGCGGATATCCGCAGCTATGTGAAGTCACTTCTGTCGAACGAGTTCCGTGTATTGGATGCTGCGGACGGGACAGAGGGTATCCGGCTGGCCATGAAGTATGTGCCGGATGTGATTATCTCCGATGTAATGATGCCCGGTATGGATGGTGTGGAATGCTGCCGCCGCTTGAAGGGGGAGTTGCAGACATGCCATATCCCGGTGATTCTGCTGACGGCCTGCTCGCTGGACGAACAGCGTATCCAGGGCTATGATGGCGGTGCCGATTCTTATATTTCCAAACCATTCAATTCGCAGTTGCTCTTGTCTCGTGTCCGTAATCTTATTGCAAACCGCCGTCAGTTGAGGCAGTTCTTCGGAGATAACCAGACTATCGAGAAGGAAGCCATCAGTGATTTGGATAAGGGTTTCGTCTCCCGCTTCAAATCGCTTGTCGAGGAGAGGATGAAAGATGCGGAACTCAATGTGGAGGATTTGGGACGGAATATGGGTATGAGCCGTGTGCAGCTTTACCGTAAGCTGAAATCGCTGACCAACTATTCGCCGAATGAGCTGCTGCGCCAGATGAGGTTGAAAAAGGCTGCCTCACTGCTTGCCTCCTCTGACATGACGGTAGCGGAGATTGCCTATGAAGTGGGCTTTTCGTCACCTTCCTATTTCACGAAATGCTATAAGGAACAGTTTGGGGAGAGTCCTACCGAGTTTCTGAAAAGAAGGGGATAGCTGTTGTCTATCCCCCTTGTTCTTAATACACGTCTGTTTACTTCTGTAAATGATACTGGAACTTATTTCAGTATTTGAGGCAGGTTTTCCCTTCCCCAGAAGTAGTAAACACAGATTCCAATCCAGCTTGTGAGCAGGATGATAATTGCAACTAATAGTTTCTTCACGCCGTCTACCGGCCACTTCATGATTTCAAGTACGGCTTTGACACACAGAACCACACCGATAATCCAAATGATAAATCCAATCATAACCTGTGATATTTAGTATTGTTAATTAAAAACAAATAGAGACTACGCCTTATTCAGGAGCAGCCTCTATTCTTTATTTAGTAATCGGAATTACTCTGTAACTTCAGCGCCCCAATTTTCTTTGGAAAGACGCTTGTAGCTGTTGTAACGCCATTTAGCGTTTTCTTCAGCAGCCTTGAACAGCTCGTCGGCCTCCTGCGGATATTGCTTCATTACGGATGCGTAACGAACTTCACCCTTCAGGAAGTCTTGGAATCCGCTCCAATCCGGTTCCTTGCTATCCAGCGTGAACGGATTCTTGCCTTCAGCCTCCAGAGCCGGGTTGTAACGCCACAAGTGCCAGTAACCGCACTTAACAGCCTTTTCTTCCTCAGCCTGGCTCTTGCCCATACCCACCTTCAGACCGTGGTTGATACACGGAGCGTAAGCGATGATGAGTGACGGTCCGGGATAAGCTTCAGCTTCACGGATAGCCTTTAAAGTCTGAGCCTGGTCGGCACCCATAGCGATTTGGGCAACGTATACGTAACCGTAAGTAGTAGCCATCAGACCGAGGTCTTTCTTGCGTACACGCTTACCGGCAGCGGCAAACTTGGCGATAGCGCCTACCGGGGTAGCCTTGGAAGACTGACCGCCTGTGTTGGAGTAAACCTCAGTATCCAGTACGAGGATGTTGACATCCTTACCGCTTGCGATTACATGGTCGAGACCACCGTAACCGATGTCGTAAGAGGCACCGTCGCCACCGATAATCCACTGGCTGCGTTTTACCAGGTATTGAGACAGACTGGCGATAGTCTTGCAGCTGTCGCACTTGTCTTTGGCAGCTTCTACCATCGGAATAATCTTTTCAGCCAGTTCCTTGCTCTTGTCTGCATCGTACATGTTTTCAATCCAAGCCTGGAATACTTCTTTGTATTCAGCCGGAGTTCCTTCTGCTGCGATGGCATCTTCCATAGCCTTCACGATACGTGCGCGCATCTTTTCGTTGGCAAGCTCCATACCCAGACCGAATTCGCAGAAGTCCTCGAACAATGAGTTAGCCCAAGCAGGACCGTGACCCTTTTCGTTCTTGGTATAAGGAGTAGAAGGTACTGAACCGGAGTAGATGGAAGAACATCCTGTTGCGTTGGCTACCATTTCGCGGTCACCGAACAACTGGGAAATCAGCTTCACATACGGAGTTTCACCACAACCGGAGCAAGCACCTGAGAACTCGAACAACGGAGTGGCGAACTGAGAGTTCTTCACGTTGGCCTTGATGTCAACCAAGTGTTGTTTGCTCTTCACGTTTTCAGCACAGTAAGTCCAGTTGGCAGCTTCCGGCAATTGGCTTTCGAGGTGCTTCATAGTCAGAGCTTTGCCACCCTTCTTCGGGTTGCCCGGACAGACATCGGCACAGTTGCCACAACCCAGACAGTCGAGAACGTCTACCTGAATACGGAATGTCATACCGTCGAATGCTTTACCTACAGCCTTCAGTTGAGTGAAGTTGGCACCCTTCTGCTCTTCAGCATCGAGTACGAACGGACGGATGGAAGCGTGAGGACAAACGTAAGCACACTTGTTACACTGGATACAGTTCTCAGCGTTCCATTCGGGAACGAATGCGGCTACACCACGTTTCTCATATTTGGCAGTGCCTTGTTCCCAAGTACCGTCTTCGATACCCTTGAATGCAGATACCGGCAATAAGTCACCGTCTTGTGCGTTGATAGGACGAACCACTTCGTTGATGAATGCAGGATCGTTGTTTTCAGCCTTGGCGTCGTCTGCCAGATTGGCCCAAGCCGGGTCAACGGTCAGTTGCTTGTATTCGCCGCCACGGTCAACTGCTGCGTAGTTCTTGTTGACAACGTCTTCACCCTTCTTGCCGTAAGACTTAACGATGAATTTCTTCATCTGTTCTACAGCCAGGTCAACCGGAATAACGCCGGTGATACGGAAGAATGCGGATTGCAGGATGGTGTTGGTACGGTTGCCCAAACCGATTTCTTGTGCAATCTGGGTAGCGTTGATATAGTAAACGGTGATGTTGTTCTGTGCAAAGTACTTCTTCACCTTGTTGGGCAGGTTCTTGGCAAGCTCTTCGCCTTCCCAGATGGTGTTCAGCAAGAAAGAGCCGTTCTTACGCAAGCCGCGGGTTACGTCGTACATGTGCAGGTAAGCCTGAACGTGGCAAGCCACGAAGTTAGGCGTATTTACCAGGTATGTAGAGCGGATAGGAGTGTCGCCGAAACGCAGGTGCGAGCAAGTGAAACCGCCTGATTTCTTGGAGTCGTAAGAGAAATAGGCCTGGCAGTGCTTGTCGGTGTTGTCACCGATAATCTTTACGGAGTTCTTGTTGGCACCTACTGTACCGTCAGCGCCCAGACCGTAGAATTTGGCTTCGAACATGCCTTCGCCGCCCAATGCGATTTCTTCTTCCTGGGGAAGAGAAGTGAAGGTAACGTCGTCCACGATACCGATAGTGAAGTGGTTCTTCGGCATCGGCATAGCCAGATTCTTGTAAACGGCGAGGATTTGAGCAGGAGTAGTATCCTTGGAACCCAAACCATAGCGGCCGCCTACGATAACCGGAGCATTCTCTGCACCGTAGAAGCAGTCTTTTACGTCGAGGTACAACGGTTCACCGTTAGCACCCGGTTCTTTCGTACGGTCCAGTACGGCAATCTTCTTGGCAGTCTTGGGAACGGCGGCAAGGAAGTGCTTGGCAGAGAACGGACGATACAAGTGAACGGCAACCAAACCAACCTTTTCGCCATTGGCAACGAGGTGGTCGATAGCTTCGCGGGCAGCTTCCGTTACAGAACCCATGGCGATGATAACGCGTTCTGCATCTTCTGCACCGTAGTAATCGAACAAACCGTACTTGCGGCCTGTGATTTTGGAAATCTCGTTCATGTATTCCTCAACGATAGCCGGAACTGCTTCATAGTAGTTGTTGCAAGATTCACGGTGTTGGAAGAAGTGGTCAGGATTTTCGGCCATACCACGGGCAACCGGGTTCATCGGGTTCAATGCACGTGCGCGGAATTCAGCCAAAGCTTCCTGGTCGATAAGCGGAGCGAGGTCTTCGTTCTCCAGCATCTCAATCTTCTGGATTTCGTGAGAAGTACGGAAACCGTCGAAGAAGTTCATAAACGGAACACGGGCCTTGATGGTGGCTAGGTGGGCAACACCTGCCAAGTCCATAACTTCTTGTACAGAACCTTCGGCCAACATGGCGAAACCGGTCTGGCGTGCAGACATAACGTCCTGGTGGTCACCGAAGATACACAGTGCATGGCTTGCCAATGTACGTGCTGATACGTGGAATACACAAGGCAGGAATTCACCGGCAATCTTGTACATGTTCGGGATCATCAGCAACAGACCTTGTGAAGCTGTGTAAGTAGTAGTCAGCGCACCGGCTTGCAGAGAGCCGTGAACGGCACCTGCAGCACCGCCTTCTGACTGCATTTCCTGTACCAATACTGTTTCGCCGAAGATGTTCTTGCGACCTGCGGCAGCCCATTCGTCTACGTATTCAGCCATCGTAGAAGAGGGGGTGATGGGGTAGATGGCAGCTACTTCGGAGAACATATACGAGATATGTGCAGCAGCCTGGTTACCATCACAAGTAATGAATTTCTTCTGTTTAGTCATAACTAAATTGAATTATTTATTTAAGTAAAAAAATCTCTCTCTTAATACAAGAAACCGAATAACCAGAGAGGTATTTGGTTGCCTCGGCCTATTTCCGCCTTATGCAGTACATAAGTAACTCCCGGATTATTCTTTAGCTTTGTTCCTTCCGGACAAATCTTGAAAGGCATCACCTCATCTACCATGAAGGAGATGTTCTTGTCACCCTTGTTCACCTTGTGGTCCTTCCACATTGTGTTGGCAAAGAAAGTGTCCAGTACGTCTTGTTCTTCCACCTTGACGGGATAGATGGAATACATCAGATTTGAATTGTGCATCATTATCTTCGACGGCTTCTTGGGGAATTCTTCTCCTTTCGGATAGACCATATTGATGAGTCGTGCGTCTGCCAGATACTTGATGTAATTCATTACTGTGGCGCGGGAGGTCTGTATGTCGTTTGCCAGTTGGCTGACATTCGGCGCTTTCGGCCCGTCCACGGCCAACAAATATAGTAATTTCTTTATCTTCGAAAGGTATTTCAGCTCAATTTGTTTGATGAGCAGGATGTCTACTTCCACCATCATGTTCATTGTCTTGAGCAGATTCTCCGAGAAGTTACGCTTTTCGAGGAAGAAAGGGTAGAAGCCGTGGTGCATATAGTCCTGCATGTAGTCCAATGGACGTACTTTGGAGAGGATGCCTTTGGCTATCTGTTCGTGGTTGCTCAGGATTTCTTCCAACGGATAGGCGTGGAACTTCATGCCCGTCTGCAGGTTCAGGTATTCGCGGAAGGAGAAGCCGCGCAGGTTGTAGCTCTTCACGATGTCGCGCAACTCCATATTCTCCTCTTTCAGGCGCATCACGGACGAACCGGTAAACACGATTTTGAGGTTTGGAAAGCGGTCGTAGCACATTCTCAGTTCCCTGCTCCAATCCGGATGTTTGAATACCTGGTCTATCAACAGCACTTTTCCTCCGCGACGCTGGAATTCGGCGGCGAACTCCACGATGCCATGTCCGGAGAAGTAGAAGTTGTTCATGTTGATGAAGAGGCAGGAGCGGTCTGTGCCGAATTTCTCTTTGGCATATTGCAGCAAGAAAGTAGTCTTACCTACGCCTCTTGTGCCTTTGATACCGATAAGACGGTCATTCCAGTCTATTTCGTCCATTAGGTCGCGGCGTACGGGGGCATTGGTATGCTCTACGAGATAAGCGTGTGTACGGTAAAATGCTTCCATGCTTTAAATTCGGTTTATCGGGCGACAAATATACGGCTTTTTTATAGATTTGCAAAGTAGAGATGGCAAAATATTATATAACTTTGCACTCTCATACAAAACGTGAGTAATTGGTTAACATTTGAAAGATGAAACTTTATGTGTTCAATCCTGATGCAGATATGGCATTGGGAAATAATGAAGAAAATTATATGGCGCCCGCTACCATCCGCCGTATGGCTGAAGACTTGGCTTTGTTGCCGATTTGGTATGCCCAGCCGGGTAGTGGGGTACTGGCCTCTTCCGCCTATAATGCAGATTATCTGAAACAGATGCAACAGTTGTTCCGGCTGGATGTGCATTTGGTGACAGAGCCGGAGCTGTCCGATTATGCTGATGTGCGGGTAATGCCTTGGGGATGGAACCCCGCTATCCGTAAACGGATGTTGAAAGGCGGTGTTCTGGAAAAAAATCTTCCTACGCCGGATGCTTTGGATAAATATCGTATGAAGGCTGCCCGTAGTAACGCTTTGGCTTTTCGCGCACTTTTCTATTTCAATAAAATAGATTATACTTGTGGTGACGGTTGTTGCTTGGTGGAGGCTGATGGTAGAATGACGGATATCTCTCCGGATATTGTTGATCGTTACAAGGAGGGATGTGTGTTCAAATCACTTTGGTCGGGAAGTGGAAAGGGATTGTGTTGGTGCCGTCATGGCTTTACGAAAAATGTTTCCGATTGGTGTAGTAGGGCGCTGAAAGAAAATAGAGGTTTTGTGATGGAGCCTATATTTGATAAGGTGGAAGACTTTGCCATGGAATTTTATTCGGATGGTCGGGGAAAGCTTCTTTTTGTCGGCTATTCCCGTTTTGTTACGGATGACAAAGGGGCATATCGTGGTAATATCCTTACTTCGGATGAGCAAGTGGAGGAATGGATTCAGCAATATGTACCCTTTGAAGCATTTGTACGCATACGCAATATGATGCAGAAAGCATTGGAAACGAGTTATGCTACATCTTATATGGGTTTCTTGGGTGTGGACATGATGGTCTGCCGTCAGAAGGAAGGGCATCCGTATGCCATCAACCCCCATGTCGAAATAAATCTACGGATGAATATGGGAATCGTTTCCCATGTGCTTAGTGATCATTTCATTGTCCCCGGTGGGGAGGGACGTTTCTCCATTGATTGTTTTCCGACCCATGAAGCTTTGATGGAGCGGCATGAGCAGGATATGCAAAGCTATCCGCTGGTGGTGAAGGACGGCAGGGTTGTTTCCGGCTATCTGCCTCTGGTACCGGTCACTCCGAAGAGCCGTTACCGGGCTTTTGTCTGTGTCACTGCTGCTGAATAGCTTCGCTTTCGTTTCCGCAACGGTCTATGGCTGTCACGGCAAAATATTTTCGGGCAGTCCACGGGCGGATGGGGGCATAGGTATATTCCGTGCCTTGTACTCGTTGTGCCAGGATATTCTCCGGATTGGAGGTATCTACGGGATAGGTGTCCGAACCGTAGATTACATACATCGGAGCATTCCGCTTGTCATTGTCCGTGGCGGGTTGCCAGCTTAGTTTCCAATAGCCGTTTTCCGGTGTTTCCACCGTGAGTCCGGCGGGAGGTGTAGGAGCTACATTGTCTATCCACGGCATGGCGGGTTGCAGGGCCGGGGCGGTATAGAAGTCTTCTTCCAGCGCATCATAAAGCCCTTGTGTATTGTCCATCAGATACTTCACGCGGTAGTGTGCCTCGCCCGCCAGACCGTGGGCGCGGATAAAGTGCATCTGCCGTTCAATCTCGTCCAGCGTCCAGTTCCCTTCGCTGGGGTCGAGGAAGTAGATGCCCAGACCGGGAATGATTTGGCGTCCGTTACTTTGTTCCTGCCAGTCGAGGGCAAAGGGATAGAAATGATTGCCGCGGAAATAGAGCATCGGATAAATCTGGTCCTGGATGCCCTCGCCCAGCCAACCCTGCACGTCTTGATAGACGGTGTGGAAGGCATTCCAGCCACGGGAGGGGTAGCGGGAAGTGTCTTTGTATTTTCCTACCGGGCAGGTGCTGACCTTTACCCAGGGTTTCATGGCTTTTACACCTTTATATATATAGCGTACTATTTCCGTCAGGTTGTCTCTGCGCCATTGGGCAAGGCTGCGTCCTTTGCTGTATTTGCGGTAGTCGTAGCTGTCGGGAAAACGGGGGGCGTTTTCCGGATAGCGCAGGTAGTCGAAGTGTATCCCGTCTACATCGTAGCGTTCCACCACTTCGCGGACAAGACTCATCAGGTACTCTTTGGTTTGCGGATGTCCGGGATTCAGGAAGTATTCGCGTTTGTAGGGTACGCAGATGGCGCGTTTCTTTTTGGTGACGGACTCTTTACCGAGGGCGGCTACATGCTTGCGGTTGCCCAGAGGGATGGTCACCATCCAGGCATGGCACTCCATACCGCGCTTGTGGCATTCGGCTATGGCAAAAGCCAGCGGATCGTAGCCGGGGTCGCCGCCCACCTTTCCGGTCAGTATGGAGTTGTAGGGCTCGATGGCTGATTTGTAGAGGACATCTCCCGTGTACGGGTCTGGAACAGTACTGTGTTGAAATTGGCGGCTTTCAGTCTGTCCAATATTTCAATCAGTTCGGCCTGTTGCTTGCGGATGCCTTCGGGCGAAGTGGCGCGTGTCTGCGGCCAGTCCAGGCCATAGACGGCAGTTATCCAGGCGGCACGCACTTCATGCTTGGGCGGTTGCGCAGCCAGTGGCAGCAAGACGGCCATATATAGTAAAATGGAAATAATTCGTTTCATTTTTCTCTTTTCTTCTTTATTTCTGTCATATTTCTCGGCGAAGATAAGCAAAACACCCGATTATTTTGTGCTGTTTACTTGGAAACTGTTACATTTGCATACATTAAAGATATTAACACGCCATGATTACATTTACGCTTTGCCTGCTGGCGTTGATAGCCGGCTATTTTATCTACGGACGCTTCATAGAACGCGTCTTTGGTCCCGATGACCGCAAAACACCCGCCCTTACCAAAGCCGATGGTGTGGATTACATTCCACTGCCTACTTGGAAAATCTTTATGATACAGTTTCTCAATATTGCCGGGTTGGGACCTATCTTCGGTGCCATCATGGGAGCCAAGTTCGGTACGGCATCCTATCTGTGGATTGTACTTGGCAGTATCTTTGCCGGTGCAGTGCACGACTATCTTGCCGGTATGCTCTCCTTGCGGCATGACGGGGAAAGCCTGCCGGAAATCATCGGACGCTATCTGGGGCTGACCACCAAGCAGGTGATGCGCGGCTTTACCGTCATCCTGATGATATTGGTGGGAGCTGTCTTTGTGGCAGGGCCGGCCGGACTGCTTGCCAAGTTGACCCCCGACAGCTTGGATACCACCTTCTGGATTATTGTTGTTTTCGCTTATTATATCTTTGCCACTTTGCTGCCGGTAGATAAGATTATCGGTAAGATATACCCGCTGTTCGCCGTTGCCCTGCTGTTCATGGCGGTCGGTATTCTGGTAATGCTTTACGTCAACCATCCTGCATTGCCGGAGATATGGGACGGATTGCAGAACACGCATCCCGATGCGGTTGCATTGCCCATCTTCCCCATCATGTTCGTCAGCATTGCCTGCGGTGCCATCAGTGGCTTCCATGCCACGCAGAGTCCGCTGATGGCACGTTGCATGACAAGCGAGCGCCACGGACGCCCCGTTTTCTATGGGGCAATGATAACCGAAGGCATTGTAGCCCTGATATGGGCTGCCGCCGCCACTTATTTCTTCCACGAGAACGGGATGGGGGAGACGAATGCCTCTATCATTGTAGACGCCATTACAAAAGACTGGCTGGGTGCCGTAGGTGGCGTATTGGCCATTCTGGGTGTTATTGCCGCGCCTATTACCAGTGGCGACACGGCTTTCCGTTCAGCGCGCCTCATTGTGGCGGATTTCTTGGGAATGGAACAAAAATCCATGCGTCGCCGTTTATATATATGCATCCCGATGTTCCTGGTAGCCATTAGCTTGTTGCTTTACAGCCTGCGGGACAAGGATGGATTTGATATGATTTGGCGTTATTTTGCCTGGGCCAATCAGACTCTGTCCGTCTTTACGTTGTGGGCCATTACGGTCTATCTGGTACGCGAGAAGAAAGGACGTTATTATTACGTCACCTATTTCCCGGCATTATTCATGACGGCTGTGTGTACCACTTACATCTGCATTGCTCCCGAAGGTTTCGGGCTCGGTCCGAATTATGCGCTGGGCATAGCCTTGATAGCTGTTGTGCTGGCTGCTATTTGGTTTAATATTTGGTATTTTAAGACGACTAAAAAACTTTGGTAATGAAGAAAATCAAGAAATCTACCGGGCTCACGTTGGCCCTGCTTATTTACGTTTCTGCTACTGCCGCTTATTTCCTTCCCCGCAATACGGAAATCAGCGATACTGAGAAGTATGTCACCGTAGCTGCTTCGTACCTCATTGTATTTGTGCTGTGGCTGGTGCTTCGCAAGAAGGAGGCGCTGCAACGCAAGCGATTCGAAGAAGACAATAAACAACATTGATTATTCACTCAAAAAACAGAACAAGATGAAAAAACTGGCATTATTCGTTTGCTTGCTTGTTGTCACAGTGGCAGCTCAGGCACAGTTTGAAAAAGGTAAGTGGATTTTGAACCCGTCCATCACCGGTTTGGAATTTTCTCATGACACGGGAACCGACAAGACAAGTTTTGGCCTTGAAGCCAAGGGAGGTGCTTTTCTACTCGACAACATCGCCTTGCTGGTGCATGCCGGAGCTGCTTGGAATACCGGAGGATCTGACCTCGATGTCTATACGCTGGGTGTAGGCGGACGTTATTATTTCGACAAGATTGGCGTGTATCTGGGTGCCGATGTCAATGTGGACCGTTGGGATTGGGGACATGATTTGGATGATACCAAGTTCTCTTTCGGTCTGGAAGCCGGTTATGCGTTCTTCCTGACCCGCACGGTGACCATCGAACCTGCAGCTTACTGGAACGTCAATAGCGACCGTTCTAAATTCGGTCTGAAGGTAGGTTTCGGATTCTATTTCTAATCTTATTTTCCTGCTACTGCAAGTTTTTTTGCAGTGCCGCTGTAAATGTGTTGCAGTGGCACTGCATAAATGTTTGCAGCAGTACTGCAAAAGATATGCAGTGGTTTTGCAGTAACGTTTTGCTTAGAGCAATGCTGCATATTTTCTAACTTGTTTCAAGCGCTCCATGAGTGTTTGGTCACTTTCAGCCAATTGCATGTTATAGTCTAGCTGCATTCGCATCAGCAAGCCGGCACTGATTCCCAAGGCTGCTTCAAAGAGCAATGCTGTAGATGTTGTGAGGGGACGTCGACAGTTCAAGATGTCGTTTAGTACCTTATATGAGATGCCGGTTTGTGCAGCAAGCTTAGTTTGGGGTAATTTTCTATTTCCCACCTCTTCTTTGAGTAATTCACCCGGATGTATAGGGCGTTGACATTTATAATTTCCCATATTCATAATCATTTATAGTGGTTCGATAATTCCAGGATATTACATATTGTCACTACGGTTTCAGATGTACTCTGCTTTACTGTGAATTCTATGCGGTATTGGTCATTTACTCTAATGGAAGAAATACCTGCTTTATCTCCTTTCAATACTTCGTAATGAAACGACCGAATGGCGTAAAGCTCTTCGATATTTTGAACGTATTCCAAGGTCTTTATGCGCAACTGATATCGTTTCACCATTTGAGGCTGAAAGCGATATTTCTTATCCTTTGTTTTTCCTTCCTCATATAGTTGTTGCAAGTATTCCTTATCAAAGTGTATTTCCATTGTTTTTAGATTGTTTTCATTGTGCAAAGGTAATGTATATCTCCAATATTCCACTATAAAAGTGGATATTTGTTGGTTGCCTGGATAACGTGAAACTTTTTATATGTTAATGAAAGTAGAGGCTGGTTTTGAACATTATAGCAAAAATCCTTATATTTATACTCGAAGTATGAATCCTAAAAGCAAAATGCCATGAATAGAGTTTGTATTACCTTATTGCTTTGCTGCTTGTCATCTTGCCGAATGAATAAGACGGAACGCATGGAAATGTCTGAAGATTCCATAGATACAGTAAGGATAGACCAAGGGGTGGGAAAAAAAACAGTGAGCGATAGCCTCAAGATAGGGATTGCGGATGATGGTGACTACTTGCAAAGACAATTGCTTGCCATTCACGAAGAACTGAGAAAAAGATTGAATAATACACCATATACACACATTCAGAGGAATGTGACCGGATATGGGGTGGGGTTGCATTGCATCGATATAGATTTGATGGTGAATACTCCCGAGCGGCAGAAAGAGTTCCGGGAGGAGATAATGGACTCCCCCGTTTTCTGTTTTCATGGTGTAGAAGTCCCCGTCATCAACGAGAGAGTAGGCAGGAATCATATTCGTGGCATCCATATCCGTCCCGAATATCCGGTCTTTTCAACGAAAGCTCTCCATGCGACATTCATCCTCAGCAATCACAGTGGCGGAGATTTGACCTGCGGCGAGCATTACTACCTGACGTTCGAAGACGAAAAAGGTACCTGGCGGGAATTGCCGATAAACGCTGTCTTTTGGGACATCGCCTATGTGCTGCGGGATGGGGAGGAAAGGGTTATGAAAGCCTCCCTTTATCCGGATGTGCATCCCAACAAGCCGGGACGCTACCGTTACTTTTATGAGATAACCATCAGGAGGAAACCTGTCTTGATGATGGCTGAGTTCAGACTGACGGACAATGAGGAAGAATGGAGAACGGCGGAAAAGACATCTCTTCCCCCTTATGTTTCGGATGCAGGGAAGGGCGGGAGCCCACAATTGATAACGGAAGAGCCAATGGAAGAACCGGTCTATAAAGTAGTGGAAGTGATGCCCGAGTTTCCGGGAGGCATGAAAGCCTTGATGGATTTTATTCAAAAGAATGTCCGTTATCCAGAAGAAGCCCGTAAGAATGGCATTCAGGGGAGAGTTATTGTCAGCGTGGTGATTGACGGGAATGGTCGTGTGGTGGACCCCGTTATTATGCGCAGCAGGTATCCTGCCTTGGATGAGGAAGCATTACGGATTGTAGGATTGATGCCACAATGGAAGCCGGGGATGCAGCAAGGTAAAGCCGTGAAGGTGGAATTTACTTTTCCGGTTACTTTTAAATTGGAGTAGTGGCACCCGGTAAGATTAAGCACAAAGACACGGAGGCATGGAGTTTTATTCTTTTTCCTTGAATTTAATATCTCTGTGTCTCCGTGCCTCTGTGTTCTATTTAAGGAAGAGAGGGGTGTAATTTCTCTTGCAAGAACTGCCCTGTATAACTTGCCGCACACTTCGCCACTTCCTCCGGTGTACCGGTAGCTACGATGTTTCCTCCTTTGTCCCCTCCTTCGGGTCCCAGGTCTATCACATGGTCTGCACACTTCACCACATCCAGATTATGTTCGATGATGACAATGCTGTGCCCGCGGCGTATCAGGGCATCGAAGGCTTCGAGCAGTTTCTTGATGTCATGGAAGTGTAGTCCGGTAGTCGGTTCATCGAAGATGAACATGGTCGGGTCCGCTTTCTCCTGGCTGAGGTAGAAGGCGAGTTTCACGCGCTGGTTCTCTCCACCGGAGAGGGTGGAGGAGGCTTGCCCCAATTTGATATATCCCAAACCTACATCCTGCAAGGGTTGCAGCTTCTTCACAATCTTTTTCTGTCCGTGTTGCGTAAAGAATTCGATGGCTTGGTTTACGGTCATCTCCAATACGTCGTAGATATTCATGTCGTGGAACTTCACTTCCAACGTGTCTGCCTTGAAGCGTTTGCCGTGGCAGGATTCGCATTCCAGTACAAGGTCTGCCATGAATTGCATCTCCACAGTGATGGTGCCTTCACCCTTGCACTCCTCGCAACGGCCGCCTTCGCTGTTGAAGCTGAAGTATCCGGCACTGTATCCCATCTGCTTGGCAAGTGGCTGGTCTGCCCATAGTTTACGGATTTCGTCGTAGGCCTTGATGTAGGTCACGGGATTGCTTCTCGATGACTTCCCGATAGGATTCTGGTCTACAAACTCTACATTGCGCAGGTTCTGCAAATCTCCTCCGATGGAGGTGAACTCGCCCGGGCGTTCGCTGCATTCGTCCAACTCGCGTTTCAGGGCGCGGTAGAAGATGTCGCGCACCAGCGTACTCTTGCCCGAACCGCTGACACCGGTCACCACGGTCATTACATTCAGCGGGAAGCGTGCCTCCACACCTTTCAGGTTGTTTTCGCGGGCCCCCTTTATTTCTATATAGTTGTTCCACGGGCGACGGTGTTCCGGCAGTGGGATTGTCTCTCCCCCCAGCAGATAGCGCACGGTATAACTGTCACTGTTTTTCTGAAGGTCTTTCATGTCTCCCTGATAGACCACCTCTCCTCCCAAGCGGCCTGCCCGGGGACCGATGTCGATGATATAGTCGGCAGCACGGATAATCTCTTCATCGTGTTCCACTACCACTACCGTATTGCCCAACTGTTGCAGCTGGCGGAGCACGTGTATCAGTTTGTCCGTATCGCGGCTATGCAGGCCGATACTCGGTTCGTCAAGAATATACAGGCTGCCCACCAGACTACTTCCCAGCGAGGTGGCTAGGTTGATTCGCTGGCTTTCACCGCCGGAGAGCGAGTTGCTGAGGCGGTTCAGCGTGAGGTATCCCAAACCGACATCCAATAGGAACTGGATGCGGCTGTTGATTTCTGTCAGGATGCGGCGGGCTATGTCGGCGTCATGTGGGTCTAGCTGCAGGTTGTCGAAGAAGAGCTTCAACTCAGTGATGGGCAAATCTACCAGTTCGGAGATGTTGCGTCCTCCCACGCGTACGTAGTTTGCTTCGGGTTTCAGGCGGGTACCGTGGCATTTGGGGCAGAGCGTCTTTCCGCGGTAGCGTGCCAGCATCACACGGTATTGTATCTTGTACTGGTTTTCTTGCACCATCTTGAAGAAGGCGTTGATGCCCTCAAAGTAAGGTGTTCCTTCCCACAGCATCCGGCGTTGCTCGTCGGTCAGTTCATAATAGGGAGTGAAGATGGGGAAGCCGGCTTTCTCGGCTCCGTGTATCACCATATCCCTCCATTCGCCCATCTTTTCGCCCCGCCAGCATACGACGGCTCCGTCATAGACGGACAAGGAACGGTCGGGTATCACGAGATGCTCGTCGATGCCGATGACCCGTCCGAATCCCTCGCATACGGGGCATGCGCCGATGGGAGAGTTGAAGGAGAACATCTGGTCGTTCGGTTCTTCGAAGGTGATGCCGTCTGCCTCGAACTTGGTACTGAAACGATAGAGGCAGGTACTCCCGTCGGGCTGGTAGAAACGCAGCAGGCAGGCGCCGTCTCCTTCGTACATGGCTGTTTCGGCCGAGTCGGTGAGGCGGCTGACGGAATCTTTTTCTGAAGAGGCTGTCATACGGTCAATCAACAGAAAAACAGTGTCTCCGGTTTTTGGCTTGTATTCGTCGATGCGCATCATTTCACCGTTCACTTCCAGACGGGTGAAACCTTGCTTCATGTCTATCTCCAGTTGTTGTTGCAGCGTGCGGTCTTCGCGCAGTAATATCGGAGCGAGCACGGTATATCTGGTCCCTTCCGGATATTCCAGCATGCACTTCACGATGTCTTCTGCCGAGTGCTTCTTTACTTCTTGCCCACTGACCGGACTGAATGTTTTACCGACACGCGCGTAGAGCAACCGCAGATATTCGTATATTTCAGTGGAGGTACCTACGGTGGACCGTGGGTTACGGCTGCTTACTTTCTGCTCAATGGCAATGGCAGGTGGAATCCCTTTGATGAAATCGCATTCAGGCTTGCTCATACGTCCCAGAAACTGGCGGGCATAACTGCTCAGGCTCTCCACGTAGCGGCGCTGCCCCTCGGCATATAATGTATCGAAAGCAAGTGAGGATTTTCCGGAACCGGACAGTCCGGTGATGACTACGAGTTTGTTACGGGGAATCTCTACGTCAATGTTCTTGAGGTTGTTGACACGGGCTCCCTTTATGATAATCGATGTATTTTCTGCCATATAAAAGTCACTTATGTGATTTAGGATTTGCAAAGATAATGCAAACCGGGGTAGAATAAAACGAACCTGCTGGAAAAATCGCATCAGATAGGCAAGGTTAAGATTTGTTATACTTTAGGATGACTGCTAATTTACATTAAATAAAAGCACTAAATTCGCATCCGACTCCTTTTAATGTCCGAACATGGTAAAGCGTAATATAAAATGGCTTCTTGTGGTGCTGGTATTAGGTTTATATCCCTCAATCCTGCATGCCGAAGACCCTTATGGAGAGATGAAAGCTCTGGCAGATAGTGCGCAGAAAGTGTTGGGACAAGACCGACTGCCTTCCATCAATGCCCGGTGGATAAAACTTGCCCGCGAACTGAACGATACGGTACAGATTAGTGATGCCCATAACAACTTGATTTCTCATTATTATCAGTTGGGGGACATTGACCACTTGAAAGCCGCAACCTATGAATATATGGACTGGTGCCGGAAATACCAACGGACACGAGACCGGTATATGGCGTGGCGGCAGTACATTCAGCGCATGACGGAGAAAGGTATGCAGGAGGAGGCGATGGCTGAAACCGTCAGGCTCCATCAGGATGCCGAGCAGGCCCGGGACAAATACGGATTGGCATGTGGCGAAATGTGCATCGGGTATAACCATCGGGTCTTTGGAAACAACGTAAAACTGTGTATAGAGAATTACAACAATGCACTGAAACTTTTTGAGGAGGGCAGCTATTATCGTGACGCATACGTGGTGTTGCTTAATATTATCCAGACTTATCTTTCACGCAGTGAGTATGCCGAAGCCGGCGAGTATCTGAGTAAATTGTCGCAGCTGGAGGACAAACTGAACCGTAAACAAGTCAGCATAGACCCTTCCCTGCACTTGCGTTTCTGTGAATTCAGGGTTATAGGCTTATTGGCCAATGAAGGTAGAAAGACTGCTGAGCCTTATATTGAGGAGACCGACCGCTTCTACCGTCAGCATCCGGAGAGCTCGACGCCCGAAGCATGGTTTGGCTATAAGATAATGTGTTGCCGTATCCTCGGTGATTTGAAAGGTAACATTGCTTACGTGGATTCACTCATGGATTATCAGCATTCACTGGGGCTTTGCTATCCTTATAACCATTATATGAAAGGAGAACTGCAGGAACAGTTGGGCGATTATCGTGCGGCTTGCCGCAGTTATGCCAGATATGCCGCCGTGAGTGACTCCGTGCGTACGGCAGAAATGGATGACAAGCTAAGCAAATATACGGCACAGTTTGAGGTGGACCGGTTGAAGATGGAGAAGCTGGAACTGAGTGCCAGATTGAACAAGGAACGACTGATGATAGCCTTGGCCGTTGGCGGACTGGTATTGTTGCTTTTGCTGCTCATTACTTATCTGTATATCCGCACCCTCTCCATGAACCGTAAGTTGGAAGCTGCACGCAGGGCGGTGAAGAAAATGAGTCAGGTCAAAAGTTCCTTTATACAGCATATCACCCATGAAATCCGTACTCCGTTGAATTCCATTGTCGGCTTTTCTACCTTGCTGGCTCAGGAGAAACTGGATGATGTGGAGAAGCGCGAGTATGTTGAACAAGTGGAGAGCAACAATACATATCTGTTGAGCTTGATGGAGAATATACTCAATATTGCGGATATGGATTCGCAAGTGTGGGAGGTGCCGCGGGAGGAGATAGAGGTGGATGCGTGTTGCAAGGAATGTATTGAGAGCTTCCGCCAGGAACTGAAGCCGGGAGTTGAACTGGAATATGTGCCTGCTTCCGGCATTACGGCCTTTTATGCAGCCCGGCAATGGCTGAAAATGGTGCTGGTGTCTTTGTTGGATAATGCGGTGAAGTTTACGGAAGAAGGTCATATACGCGTTTCCTGTGAGGAAGATAAGTCCCGACATGTATTGCGCTTCGTGATAGAGGATACCGGTATAGGCATCAGGCCGGACGAATCGGACCGTATTTTCGAACGTTTTTATAAAGTGGACACGTTTACCAAAGGGTCCGGATTGGGGCTTGCCATAGCCAATGAGATAATGGAGTTGGTGGGAGGCCGGATTTATCTGGATGACACCTATTGCGGAGGATGCCGCTTTATTGTGGAATGGCCGATGAAGGACAAACCTTAATTATAAACTATTTTAAGTATTAAAAAGCTGTAATTAGAGAATGAGAGTAAAATCCCTTTTATGTGTATTCTTCTTGCTGCTAATGGCGGGAGGAGCATTTGCGCAAGTGCAGACCGGGTCTGCCTATCCTAAACGTGAATTTCGTGCAGCATGGATACAGTCAGTAAACGGACAGTTCCGTGGAATGCCGACCGAAAAGCTGAAGCAGAATCTGATCGGGCAGTTGAATTCCTTGCAGAAGGCGGGAATAAACGCCATAATTTTCCAGGTACGTCCCGAAGCGGATGCTCTGTATGCTTCCAGACTGGAACCGTGGAGCCGTTTCCTTACCGGAGTGCAGGGTAAAGCGCCCGAACCCTATTGGGACCCTATGCAGTTTATGATTGATGAATGCCATGAGCGTGGTATGGAGTTTCATGCATGGATTAATCCGTATCGCACGAAGACAACCTTGAAGAGTGAGTTGGCTCCCAATCATGTCTACAATATCCATCCGGAATGGTTTGTCACTTATGGCGACCAGTTGTATTTTGACCCGGCACTGCCCGAGAGCCGCCGGCACATCTGCATGGTGGTGAGTGACATTGTTTCCCGCTATGATGTGGATGCCATTCATATGGACGATTACTTTTATCCTTATCCCATTAAGGGCAAGGATTTTCCTGACGATGCAAGTTTTGCACGTTTTGGCGGAGGTTTCAGCAATAAAGGAGACTGGCGCCGGAGCAACGTGAATATGCTGATTAAGAAACTGCATGAAACAATTCGTGAAATCAAGCCGTGGGTGAAGTTCGGGGTTTCTCCGTTTGGCATTTACCGGAACGAAAGCAGTGACCCGCTTGGCAGTAAGACCAAAGGGTTGCAAAACTACGATGACCTTTATGCGGATGTACTGCTGTGGGCCCGTGAAGGTTGGATAGACTATAATATTCCGCAGATTTATTGGCATATAGGACATCCGGTTGCCGACTATGAGACACTGGTGAAATGGTGGGCCAAGAATACGGAAAACCGTCCTTTGTTTATCGGTCAGTCCGTAATGAACACTGTGCAGAATGCCGACCCCAAGAATCCCTCAATCAATCAGCTTCCCCGTAAGATGGCTTTGCAGCGGGCTTATCAAACCATCGGCGGCAGTTGCCAGTGGCCGGCCAGTGCGGTGATTGAGAATGCGGGCAAGTATCGTGATGCTTTGATTGCCGAATATCATAAATATCCGGCATTGCCTCCCGTTTTCGATTTTATGGATAACGAAGTTCCAGGAAAGGTGCGTAAGATGAAACCGATATGGACGGAAGACGGATATATTCTTTTCTGGACAGCTCCCAAGTATAAAGAGGAAATGAACCGTGCCGTCCAATACGTGGTCTATCGTTTTGGCAACAAAGAGAAAGTGAATATAGATGACCCTTCCCATATTGTAGCCATCACGCGCGATAATTTCTATAAACTTCCTTATGAAGACGGAAAGACAAAGTACCGCTATGTGGTGACAGCCTTGGACCGTCTGCATAATGAATCGAAATCCGTTGGAAAGAAGATTAAACTTTAAAAAGTAAGGATTAAAAATTAGGGATTAAGGATTAGGGATTAATCATTAACGTTTAATCCCTAATCCTTAATAAAATATCAGCCCTGCTATTCCGCAGGCTACAATCATTCCTATCGGGTTCAGTTTATATTTCTTGGTGCCTACAAATGCCACGAGGAAGATGAGGCAGCTGATGACGAAGGAATACGTGTCTTCTTTGGGAGAACTGAAGTTTTCCGGATTCATCAATACCAGCGCTGCTGAGGCCAGCAGACCGACCACTGCCGGACGGAGCCCGCTGAATACCGCTTCCACGGAAGGATGTTTCTGGTATTTCAGAAAGAATTTGCTGATGGTCAGCATCAGTAGGAAAGAGGGGAGCACTACGGCAAAAGTAGCGACAATGGAGCCCCATACGCTACCGGTGGCAGAAAAACCTACATAGGTTGCCGAATTGATGCCTATCGGGCCGGGTGTCATCTGGCTGATTGCCACAATATCAGTAAACTCTTGAGGGGAAAGCCAGCCATAGCGGGTGACTACTTCGCCTTGTATCATAGACAGCATGGCATATCCACCGCCAAAGCCGAAAAGCCCGATTTTAAAGAATGTATAGAATAACTGTAAGAAAATCATGATTAGTGATTAATGTTGCTATCTTTTTTAATTTTTAATTCTTTAATTTTTACTTCTTCGGACGTTTTCAACGTCCGAAGAAGTATCCTCCCACTCCTGCTGCAATGATAATCCAGATGGGTGAGAAGCCCAACAGCCAGATGAGCAGTGCTGAAACCACCGGTATCCATATGTTGTATCGGTTTATCCGGGCCGATTTGGCCATGCTGAATGTAGGGGCGGCAATCAGTGCAACCACTGCCGGGCGAATCCCTTTGAATATACGCTCCACAAGGGTGTTGTCCTTGAAATTGTGAAAGAACAACGCTATGGCGAGGATGATGAGAAACGAAGGAAGTATGGTTCCCAATGCAGTGACTATGCTCCCTCGTATTCCCCGTAGCCGGTACCCTATAAAAATGGATATATTGACGGCAAGGATGCCCGGAGCAGACTGTGATATGGCAAGCAGGTCAATGAAATCTTCTTTGGCTATCCAGTTTCGTTTGGTTACGATTTCGTTTTCTATTAGCGGTACCATGGCATAACCGCCGCCGATGGTAAAGGCTCCTATCTTAAAGAAAATGGAGAATGCTTCAAGATATATATTCATATTCAAAATGTTGTAATTTACTTTATTTCTTTATCATCTTTCCCTTCTTTCCCGCTCTTGGCATACTGGCTTGGGCTCATATTGAAATGTTTCTTGAATACTTCACGGAAATATTTCGCATCACTGAAACCGGTGAGCTCTGAAATCTCGGTGATGGTATGCTTTTGTTCTTTCAAAAGTTGGGCAGCATGTTTCAGTCGAATCAGCCGGATGTAGTCAGCCGGAGCTTGGTCGGTCAGTGCCTTTATCTTATTGTAGAAGCTGGTTCTACTCATATTCAGCAGGTTGCAGAGCACGTCGACGTTGAAGCTTGGGTTGTCCATATTGTCTTCGACGCTCTTTTTGACGGTTGCAATGAATTTCCAGTCCAAGTCGTTGGAGCAGTTGATGCAATCCGTATTGTTCTTCTCGTCGTTCAGGTCCAGGCTGGCATATTTGTGGCGCAACAGTGCCCGGTTAGTCAGCAGGTTGGCAATGTTTGCCCGCAATATACCGATATTGAAGGGTTTCACAATATATTCATCCGCTCCGCTTTGCAGTCCCTCGATGATATTCTTGTCGGTATTCAGTGCTGTGAGCAGGATGATGGGGATATGTGATGTCTCGATGTCGTTCTTCAGGATATGACACAATTCGTCTCCTCTCATTTCCGGCATCATGATGTCTGAAATGACGAGGTTTGGCATATACTCCTTGACAATGGTCAGTGCCTCTTTTCCGTTGGAGCATACTTGTATGTTGTACTGTTCAGACAGTGTTCTGCGCAGATATTCCCTTAATTCGTCATTGTCCTCTACAATAAGAATTTTCTGGTGGCTACTGTTGTTTTGCGACTGTTGCTGCGTCTTGTCGTAGATGCCGCTGGAAGCAGCGGATGATGATAGTCGGGGGCATTGATAGGCACTCCGGAAGCTGAATAAACAATCCGTTCGTTTTGGGGTTGAGGGCGTTGGATTGCCTTGCGGAAATGCTTGTTCCCTTTGGGGAACGTGATTTTGATGCAAGAGCCTTTTCCTTCCATACTGCTGAAGTTGAGCTTTCCTTTATGTAAGCGTACAAGTTTCCCTACCAGAAGTAGTCCGATGCCGCTGCCGGTAACTTTGGAATTGATAGCATTACTGCCGCGGAAATGCATCTTGAACAGCTTTTTCTGTTCCGAAGCCGGAATTCCGATACCGGTGTCTTCCACCTCAATACTCCAGGTGTCTTCTGTCTCGGAAGTAAAGACGTGTACATTGCCTCCGTCCGGTGTATATTTCAATGCGTTGGATATGATATTCTTCAAAATGGAATCCATCTTGTCCTTATCTAACCATACGTTCAGATAACGGAAGCTGCTTTCGTAGGTCAGGTTGATGTGTTTTATGTTTGCGTATGAACGGAAAGCATCGATTGTCTCCTCCATATATGTGCTCAGTTCGTATTCGGATACGTATAGACTTCCGGAATAGGTGTCTGCGCGCTCGAAATTAATAAGGTTGGTGGTCAGTCGCAACAAGGCATTTACGTTTCGCAGGGCTGTATTGATATTGCTCTGTCCGCTGGAAGTCAGTTGCTCGCGTTCGGTGATTTCTTCCAAGGGTGCTTTGATGAGCGTCAGTGGAGTACGTATATCATGCGCCGTGTTGACGAAGAAGCGTATTTTCTCATCAGATTCTTTCCGCTGTTTTCTCAAGACTATTATTCGCAGAGTGATGCTTGCAATGGATATGATAATTACTGCATAGAGTATCAGCGCCCAGAAACTGAGCCAGAGGGGTTGCTCGATAATGATGTCCATACTGCGTTCCTCCAGGACAATACGACGGTCTTCGTTGGAGATGGCACGTACGCGGAGGGTATAGTTGCCCGGACTCAGGTTGGTAAAACGGATGACGTTTTCCTCTCCCGGACGGCTCCAACCCTCATAGAAGCCTTCCAGTTTCCAGGAGTACAGAATTAGGGAAGGATAGTCATAGTTGATGTCTGAGACCTGCAATGAGAAGATGTTCTGGTTGTACTTCAAACGCAAGGTTTTTGTCTCGTCAATATCCAGAATAAGTGGAGAACCTTCATCCTTGGGATAAACGGTCTGATAGAATACCCGCAGGTCACTGAATACCATTTTGAACTTATAGTCGCGAGGCAGGATCATGTCTTTGTTGAATTCTATGGCTCCATCCGTACTGCCGAAAATGAAATTGCCGTTTTTCCTCAAGGTGCCTGAGGCTGCGTTGAAATGGTCAGACTTCAGTCCTTGTTCTTTGGTCCAGTTATGGAATGTCTCTTCGACAGGATAGAAGGTGGACAGACCGTGTTCTGTACTCAGAAAGATATTTCCTTTACCATCAGACAATAGTGTATAGATATTATTGGAAATCAAGGCGCAGTTGTCTCTATGATAATGTCTGAATGTGTTTTTGGTCGTATCATATACCAGTAAACCGGCATTGTTGGTACCGATATACAGCATTCCGTCGGAAGCTTGGCATAGGGAGTAGATGTAGTAGGATTCTACCGGCATCTGGATATAGGTATACTTACCGGTTGCTTTTTCCAACAGGTACAAGCCGGTGGAAGTGCCTATCCACATATGTGTGGAGTCTTTCTCTATGATGGCAGTGATACCATTCAAGCCCGGGAAATGGCGTATATTTTTTCTGGAATAATCTATTTCTTTTAAGTTATAATACCCTCCGGACCAGATGTTTCCTGAAGAATCTTTCATAATGGAACGAATATACTTGTCCGGCCGGATATTCAGATTACTGAATAAAGACGGAGTAAAGAACTCTGTGGACAGTAGTTTCTTGTTGATCTGGTAGATGCCGGAACTATATCCTCCGGCCCAGATGATGCCGGGCTCCACTTCGCACAATGAGATGAAGATATGGTTTTTACTATGGCTTGCGGTGTCGAAACTGCTGAGAAAAGAATGCCATTGTTTCGTCTTGCTATAATAAAGGCTGATGCCGTTATTGGTGGCAAACCATAAATCGCCGTCATGGTCTTCAATGATGGCATTTACCTGGTCATTGATGAGTGACTGTTTATTGCCGATAGAGTGTTTTATCCATTGATAATCGGCATATCGGTTGTTGCGTACAGTTATACCAATGGGATAATTAGCCATCCAGATGCGTTGTTCACTGTCAATGTAGATATCATTGATGGTATTTCCGTTCATTGAGTTGTACCGGTTATAGTCAGCAACAATGTATGGTATAGATTCATAGGTATCGGTATTCATTTTGTAGACACCGGCCCCGTCTGTAGCTATGAGGATTTCATTGTTATTGTAGGCACGGATACAGTTAATACTAACGTCCATCAGTCCGGATGGGATATGCATGACTTTGTGCTTATTCAGGTCATAGGTAAATATTCCTCGTTGGAAAGTACCGATAAAAACCTTGTGAGACGGTTTATGATAGTATAGTTCGTTGATTTGTATCTTCAAGGTGTCCAATTGGTTGCAGGGACTGAGGGTGAGGGTGTTGTTGGCCAGCTCAGCATAATGTATGCCGATGTCGGTCCCGATGAAGAAGTGGGTCGAATCAATCTGTGCGATATCAGTAATTCGTTCTCCTATTTCGTTTTGAATGAATGTCACCTTCTGGGTATTGCTGTCGTACAGATATAGGGCATCTTCATTGCAAAGCCATATTACGCTGTTGGCATCCACAAAACCGTAACTGATAGGGGTTGGACGTCCTTTCACTTCGCTTTCGGGTAGCTTGTATACCAGGACAAAACGGTCGTGTTTTGTATCATAGCGGAACACGCGTCCTTTCTTGCCAATTTCCCATATGGTTCCTTTGGAATCCACATAGAGCCAGTTCAGGTTCATCATGGAATTCACTTCCTCATCTCCATCCATCAGTTTGTACGGCTTGAATTCTTTTCCGTTGTATCGGTCGATGCCGTCGTGGGTAAGAAACCACATGTAACCTTTGGGTCCCTTTTGAATAGCATATACCCGTCTGTTGCTCAAACCGTCTTCCACACCGATGTATTTGTATGTTTGTGCAATGCCTATAATTGGCAATAATAGTAGTATGCAGAAAAAGAAGTACTTTTTCATAATTGTCGAGCGGTTTTTTTGAATGTTGTACTGAGGGAGAGTTGAAAATAAACACAAAAATAATGCTTTTGTTTGAGAAAAGCAAAAAAAGAAAGCGAAGAATAGAAATGTAACAAGCGCGGGATTATTCATAACCCGCGCTTGTTACATTTCTATAAAAAAGGAAGTTCAGTTCATTTTTTATTGGCTTCCACCCACTTGCGTGCATTGACAAATGCTTCTACCCAAGGAGTGATTTGGTCGCTGTTTACGCGGTCTGCGGGGTAGCAACCGTTCTGCCAGGGGAAGATGGCACGTTCCAAGTGGGGCATCATGGCCAGATGACGTCCGTCGGCACTTGCCAATCCGGCTATGGAATAATCTGAGCCGTTGGGGTTGGAAGGGTATTCGTCGTATGAGTATTTCAGCACGACGTTGTATTTGTCCTCGTCGTATGGCAAGGAGAATTTTCCTTCACCGTGAGCTACCCAGATACCCAGTTTGCTTCCACTCAGTGAGCCGAGCATTACGCTGCGGTTGGTGGGGACAGTAACACCGAGGAATCTGGATTCAAACTTGTGTGAGTCATTATGAAGCATCTTGCCGTTTTTCTTGTGCTCGGGATTGATAAGATTAAGTTCCATCATGAGCTGGCAGCCGTTGCAGACACCCAGTGAAAGCGTATCCTCGCGTGCATAATATTTGTCGAGCGCTTCTTTTGCTTTCGGATTGAAGAGGAAAGCACCTGCCCAACCCTTAGCAGAACCAAGAACGTCGGAGTTGGAGAAACCACCGCAGTAAACAATCATGTTTACATCTTCCAGCGTCTCGCGGCCGCTGATAAGGTCGGTCATGGTAACATCCTTCACATCGAAGCCTGCCAGATAGAGTGAGTAGGCCATTTCGCGTTCGCCGTTGGTTCCTTTTTCACGGATGATGGCGGCGCGTATACCTGACGGTGTACGGCGGTCCGGATTAATGCCGTATTGTGAGAACTTGCCTTTGAAGTCCGGCATGAAGGCGAATTCCACCGGTTGCATCTTGTAGTTTTCGAAACGCTTCTTGGCGCAGCCGTTCATGGACTGCTTACGGTCAAGGAGATAAGAAGTAGAGTACCATACATCACGCATATAGTCGATGCCAAACTGATAAGTAACATCGCCTTTTGATACAAGAATATGGCGTTCGTCTGTCGGTTTGCCGAGCTTCACGTAACCTACGCCTGCATCTTCCAGTATTTGCTTTACAGCTTCCTTGTGCTTGTCGCTCACCTGGATAACGATACCCGGGTTCTCTGCAAACAGAATCTTGATAAGGTCTTGCTCCTTGATTTTATCCAGGTTGATTTCCATACCGCCTTCCACATTGGCAAAGCACATTTCAAGCAGTGTAGTGATAAGACCACCGGCGGAAATATCATGTCCGGCAAGAATCAGTCCCTTGTTGACCAGTTCCTGCACGGCAAGGAAAGCATCGCGGAAGTATTCGGCATCCTGCACGCTGGGAACTTCGTCACCTACCTTGCCCAGGGTTTGAGCAAAGGCGGAACCGCCGAGTTTCAGGTTGTCGAAACTGAAGTCTATATGATAAATGGTAGTCTTTTCATTGTTAACCAGCACCGGAGATACGACTTTCTTGACGTCGGAAACTTCTCCACCGGCAGAAACAATTACCGTGCCCGGAGAAATTACTTTGCTGCCGTCGGGGTATTTCTGTGTCATGGAAAGAGAGTCTTTACCGGTCGGTACATTGATTTGCAGGGAACAGCAGAAGTCACTCAAGGCCTTTACTGCCGTGTACAGACGGGCATCTTCACCTTCTTGCGAACGGCAAGGCCACATCCAGTTGGCAGAAAGGGAAACGCTGTCCAGACCTTCGGCAAGCGGTGCCCAAACCAAGTTGGTCAATGCTTCGCTGACGGAAAGAACGGAGCCGGCTGCCGGGTCGGCAAGTGCCGCCTGGGGAGCATGGCCCAGAGAGGTTGCGATACCCTTTTCGCCGCGATAGTCCAAAGCTACCACACCACAATCGCTCAGAGGCAACTGCAATTCACCCTGGCACTGTTGGCGGGCAATCTTGCCTGTTACAGAACGGTCCACCTTGTTTGTTAACCAGTCTTTACAAGCCACAGCTTCCAGTTGGAGCACATTGGTGAGGTATTCGTGTAGTTGGGAAACTTCGTATTGGGGCATTTCGTAGTGACGTTCCACGGTCTTGTCCACCATATAGGTCTTGGGGGAAGAGCCGAACATCTGTTCTACGGCGAGGTCGAACGGACGTACACCGTCAGCTTGCTGGAAGGCAAAGCGATGGTCGCCGGTCGTTTCACCGACTACGTACATCGGGGCACGCTCACGTTCGGCTACCTTGCGTACATGTTCGATGGCCTCTTCCTGAATCAGCAAGCCCATGCGTTCCTGGCTTTCGTTGGCAATGATTTCCTTGGCAGACAGAGTCGTGTCACCGATGGGCAACTTGCTCATGTCAATTAAACCGCCGCATTCCTCTACCAATTCAGACAGACAGTTTACATGTCCGGCAGAGCCGTGGTCGTGAATGGAAACCACCGGATTGGTCTCTTCCTCACAAAGTGCGCGTACCACGTTGTAGGCGCGTTTCTGCATTTCGGCGTTGGCGCGTTGTACGGCATTCAGCTCAATGCCACTGCTGTAGCGTCCGGTATCTACAGAAGACACGGAGCCACCGCCCAAACCGATGCGATAATTGTCTCCACCGATGACAACCACTTTGTTGCCGGCTTCCGGTGTACCTTTCAAACAGTCACGCTGGGTACCGTAGCCTACGCCTCCGGCAAGCATAATCACTTTGTCGTAACCATAGACTTCATCTTTTTCCTTATGTTCGAAAGTGAGCACGGAACCGCAGATTAGCGGTTGGCCGAATTTGTTCCCGAAATCACTGGCACCATTGGAGGCTTTGATTAGTATTTGTTCGGGAGTTTGATACAGCCATTTGCGTACCGGCAGAATCTCTTCCCAGGGACGTCCTTCTTCCGTACGGGGGTAGGAGGTCATGTAAACGGCTGTTCCGGCAATCGGCCAAGAGCCCTTACCGCCGCCCATACGGTCGCGAATCTCACCGCCCGTACCGGTAGACGCACCGTTGAACGGTTCTACTGTTGTGGGAAAGTTATGTGTTTCCGCTTTCAGGGAGATGACACTCTTGATGTCTTTTACTTGGAAATAGTCGGGCTTGGAGTGGTCTGCCGGAGCAAACTGTTCGATAACCGGACCTTCGGCAAAGGCCACATTGTCTTTGTAGGCAGAGATAATCTTGTTGGGATTCTCTTGTGTGGTCTTCTTTATCATTTGGAAGAGTGAAGATTCCTGTTCCACTCCATCGATGATGAATGTTCCGCCGAAGATTTTGTGACGGCAGTGCTCGGAGTTGATTTGCGCGAAGCCGAATACTTCGGAGTCTGTCAGAGGGCGCCCGAGGTCTTTCTCTACCTTCTTGAGGTAATCCATTTCCTCTTTGGAAAGTGCCAGACCTTCCTTTTCATTGTATGCCTCCAGGTCTTCGATGTGTACAATCGGTTCCGGCTGCCGGTTGGTTGTAAATACATTCTGGTCCAGCCCCTTGTACATACGTTGCAGCATCGGGTCGTGGTCTGCGTTCTCATCTTTTACGGGGAAGTACTCTTCGATGCGTATGATGCCGTCCAGCCCCATATTCTGGGTGATTTCTACGGCGTTTGTACTCCAAGGAGTAATCATCTCACGGCGCGGGCCGACAAAATGTCCTTTCAGGTTGTCTTCACTTTCGGGGGTGGCTTCTCCAAAAAGCCAGCAGAGTTTGTCGCTGTCTGCCTGGGGGAGTTCATGATTACATTCTACGGCAATCACACTCTTGGATGGGGTTCTGAAAAAAAGAATCATAGTTATATTTACGATTTTACGATTTACGATTTTACGATTGAAGTTACTTTTTTGAGTATCTTCATCTTTTCTTCTTGGGGACAAAGATACGCAAAATCGGTGGGGAGGAGAAAAAAAGAAAACAAAAAACGCATGCAATTTTACTTGCATGCGTTTTTTTGTTCTGTTTTATAAAGCCGGATGCGTATTATTGTATGACGATTTCATCCGTAAATAAGAATTGCTTCTTCTCTTGTATGGCGTGGAAACGTACATACCGTGCTTCAGTAGGGGTGCCGGTCCAGCCGAAATCTCTGAAAATCACGTCTTTTCCGGCCTCCTCCTCGCTGCAAGTATCACTGCCCAGCAGGGTGAATTCTTTGCCGTCCACTGATGCCCACACTTCTACTTTGGCTGGAAGAAAAACCTGTGGGGTACGGATTTGCATGAAGTTGGCCATGACCCGGTGTATAGCGGTCACTTCGCCCAAGTCGATGGTAGCATCCAAATCATTGGGGCAGAATCCCTGCCAACGTCCGTCCATATAGCTTTTACCGCCACGTAGTCCGTCAAGTAGTCCGGTATCGCCACCGCCTTTATACACATCTTTGTTCTGGTAGTATCCGCCATCCGGCGCATAGGTTATCTTTTTGCCTATGCCTTTGTGGTAGTCGGTGCGCAGCTCGAGGCTTTTGCCGAGTGGCTTATTTCCGTCGAAAAGACGGGCTGTCAGCAATATCGAATCTTTTACGGCAAATGGCTTTTTGTATAATTTGGAAGATGCGGTCGGTTCGGAGCCGTCTGTTGTATAGCGGATGTCAATCGGATATTTTTCGGAGGTGAGGGAGAGCATGATTCTCTTCTTGGCATAGTCAACGGTCTGGCTGGTCTGCACTAGTTCGGACAGGGTGAACGGGTTGTAGCCTTTTGCCTTGATATGGCGTATTTCGTTGTTGATACGTCTCTTGAAACTTTCCGGATGCTTGTTCTTTACGGGAGTCCAGCCTACTTCTGCCAGGGCGATGATACGCGGATATATCATGTATTCGGCATGCTCGTAGGTGGGCAGATATTCTGCCCACACATTGCCTTGCACACCTAATATATATTTGCAGATATCTGTTCCTAATGAATCGGGAGCCGGGTCGTAGGAGTAGGTCTGTCCGATGGGGACGCAGGCGCCAAACGCCAGAGGCTGTGTCTCAGGGTCATCCTGGTAGTGGTCCAGATAGCAGTGGCTCTCCGGTGTCATGATGGCATAATGCCCCATGCGGGCGGCGGCAATGCCACCCTCCGTACCTCGCCACGACATGACGGTTGCATTGGGGGCCAGACCTCCATCCAGTATCTCATCCCAGCCGATGATTTCACGCCCTTTGTCGTTGAGGTACTTCTCTATGCGGGCTATCATATAGCTTTGCAGCTCACTTTCATCTTTGAGTCCTTCTTCCTTCATGCGCTTCTGGCATTTGGGGCATGCCTTCCAGTGGCGTCTGCTGGCTTCATCGCCTCCAATATGGATATACCGGGAAGGAAACAGCCGTATCACTTCATCCAGCACGTCTTCGAAGAACTTGAAGGTCTCTTCGTTACCGATACAGACTTCGCCGGATGTATAAGGCTTGCCGGTGCAGGACAATTGCGGATAGGCAGCCAGCACTTCTCCTGAGTGTCCCGGCATTTCTATTTCGGGGATAACGGTGACATGCCTCAAGCGGGCGTATTCTAAAACTTCGCGTACATCTGCTTCCGTATAGTAGCCTCCATAGGCTCCTTCTTCATTCTTCTCGCAGAAGCGGTGGTCGTATTTCCCCCAATCCTGCAGATTGGCGGCTTTTCTCCAGGCTGCGAATTCCGTCAGGCGGGGATAGCCCGGAATCTCCAGCCGCCATCCGGCACCGTCGGTCAGATGCCAATGCAGGCGGTTGATTTTGTAGGTGGCTACCAGGTCTATTTGTTTCTTGACATAGTCCGTGTTAAAGAAGTGTCTTGAAACATCCAGGTGCAGCCCACGATAGGGGAATCTGGGTTCGTCCTTGATGGTCGTGACTGGCAGTTCCTTCCCGTTACGGGCAAGTTGTGCCAGGGTTTGCAGTCCATAGAAGGCACCTGCAGCGGAGGAGGCCTGAATGTTTACACCTTGTTTGCTGACTGTCAGGTTGTAGCCTTCGGCAGCGATTGGATTATCCGTTGCGTCCGTTATTTCTATCGTTACAAAAGGGTTCTTGTCGACAAGCTTCATGGGGATGGCAAAGTCCGGCAGATAGGCCAGCAGGTCATTCATGTCGGATTTCGCCAGATTGGTCGAGAAGGTTACCGTAGATGGCAGTTCTACTGTTTTTGACGTTGTTTGGGCATACTGCGGATATGGAACCACACCGAGTTCCTTGGGGGCTTCGCATGCCGTCAGTAGTAAGACGGCCATGGAAACGAGTGTTAGAGTTTTTTTTATTCGTTTCATAAGGGGGTATTGTTAAGTTCGGAGGTAAATATACGGAATAATATGTAAAATGGATAATCTTTACTTCTTAAAATCCTTTTCCGTCGAAAAAACGTTAACACTATTCGTTCGTCTCATAAAAAAGTCCGATATTTGCAGCCATGATTCAGATAGAGACCATATTTGACATATTGTGGAAGGGGTTCATTATCGGCGTCATTGTGTCCGCGCCATTGGGTCCTGTAGGAGTATTGTGTATTCAGCGTACTTTGAATAAAGGACGGTGGTATGGTTTCGTAACGGGGATAGGAGCTTCGCTAAGCGATATTGCATATGCTTTGCTGACGGGCTACGGGATGAGTTTCGTTTTTGATTATGTCAACAAGAACATCTTTTACCTGCAACTTTTCGGAAGCATTCTTCTGTTGGCGTTTGGCGTTTATACGTTCCGCAGCAATCCGGTACAGTCCATCCGTCCGGTATCCATCAACAAGGGTTCCTATTTTCATAACTTCATAACGGCGTTTGCCGTCACGCTTTCCAATCCTCTGATTATATTCCTTTTTGTAGGCCTTTTCGCCCGCTTCGCTTTTGTAAGTGAGGGAGTGCTGGTATTCGAGGCCGTTACCGGATACTTGGCCATCGCATTGGGCGCTTTGGCATGGTGGTTTGGCATTACCTTTTTTGTCAATAAAGTCCGTACACAATTCAACTTGCGTGGCATCTGGATGCTGAACCGTATTATCGGGAGCATTGTCATTGTGGTGTCTGTGGTGGGATTGGTGTTTACGCTGATGGGTGAATCGCTGTATTGAGTGGGAAGGTGAAAAATCATAATTCATACATTTTATCGTGAAGATTGCGCAACAACTGAAAGAAAAGAATATAGCCGAATACCTTATATATATGTGGCAGGTGGAGGATTTGCTCCGTGCCAACGGCTGTGACATAGACCGGATACGCCAGAACATCATTTTGCGCTATCCGGAGGAGGAACGGCCTGCGTTGGAAGAATGGTATGGAAATCTGGCAGATATGATGCGTGCGGAAGGCGTAACGGAAAAAGGACATCTGCAAATCAACCGGAATGTCATTCTGAACCTGACGGAGCTGCATGGCGAATTACTGGCTTCTACGAAATATCCGTTCTATAATGCGGCTTATTTCAAGGCACTGCCTTTTATCGTGGAGCTGCGCCAGAAGAGCGGCCGGAAAGAGGAGCCTGAGGTAGACACTTGTTTCGAGGCGCTTTATGGAGTGCTGCTGTTGCGCTTGCAGAAGAAGGAAATCAGTCAGGGCACGGCAAAGGCTATGGAGGCCATCAGCGGTTTCGTCTCGTTGCTTGCCAACTATTATGACAAGGAGAAGCGGGGAGAATTGGAGTTGATGGATAATTGATAATTATGGAGGAAAATATTGTTCATCGTAACATTCTATATATAAGTGTAACTTTATTAAATGAATATTCTGATAACCGGTGCCAACGGTCAACTTGGCAATGAAATGCGAGTGTTGTCGAAAGAAAACGGACAACATGCTTATTTTTTCACTGACGTGCAGGAATTGGACATTTGCGACGAACAAGCTGTGCACGGGTTTGTGAAGGACAACCGGATAGATGTAATCGTGAATTGCGCCGCTTATACGGCTGTAGACAAGGCGGAAGACAATCAGGAGCTTTGCGACAAGCTGAACCATGTCGCTCCGGGCTATCTGGCTGCCGCTGCCGAAGCTTGCGGTGCTGCATTGATACAAGTGTCTACCGACTATGTTTTTGACGGAACCGGACACACCCCCTATACGGAAGAGGCGGCTACTTGTCCCAATTCAGTATATGGTTTTACCAAACTGGCGGGTGAGCAGGCGGTGATGAAGTATTGCAGCCGTGCCATGATCATCCGTACGGCGTGGCTCTATTCCATTTATGGAAATAATTTTGTGAAGACGATGCTCCGTTTGGGACGCGAGCGCGAGACGCTGGGAGTTGTATTCGACCAGATAGGTACGCCGACATACGCCAATGATTTGGCACGCGCCATCTTTGCGGCTATCAGCCAGGGAATCGTGCCCGGCATCTATCACTTCAGCAACGAGGGAGTCTGCTCGTGGTATGATTTTACGTTGGCTATCCATCGTCTGGCAGGTATCAAGAGCTGCAAGGTAAGTCCGCTGCATACGGACGAATTCCCTGCCAAGGCACCGCGTCCGCATTATTCTGTGTTGGACAAGACAAAGATAAAGAAGACATTCGGCATCGATATACCCCATTGGGAGGCGAGCCTTGCCGTCTGCATGAAGAATTTGGAAGAGTGATTATTACTGACTAATTGATATATGGCCAATAACAACGAAATAGAGAGACGGAGAACGTTTGCGATTATCGCGCATCCGGATGCCGGTAAGACATCATTGACCGAGAAGCTGTTGCTTTTTGGTGGACAAATCCAGGTGGCGGGTGCCGTAAAGAGCAATAAGATAAAGAAGACGGCAACGTCGGACTGGATGGATATTGAAAAACAGCGTGGTATTTCCGTTACCACTTCTGTAATGGAGTTCGACTACCATGACTACAAGGTCAACATCCTCGATACTCCGGGTCACCAGGACTTTGCCGAAGATACCTACCGCACGCTGACGGCTGTGGACAGTGTTATCATCGTGGTGGACGGTGCGAAAGGTGTGGAAACGCAGACACGCAAGCTGATGGAGGTCTGCCGTATGCGTAATACGCCGGTGATTATCTTCATCAACAAGATGGACCGTGAAGCCAAAGACCCGTTCGACCTGCTGGACGAACTGGAGGAGGAACTGCACATCCACGTGCGTCCCTTGACGTGGCCTATCGAGAGCGGTGTCCGTTTCAAGGGTGTCTACAATATCTACGAGCATAACCTCAACCTCTACCAGCCCAGCAAGCAGGTAGTGACGGAGAAGGTGGAAGTGGACATCCATACCGAGGAGCTGGACAACCAGATTGGCGCCCAACTGGCCGACAAGCTGCGCGGAGAATTGGAACTGATAGACGGTGTTTACCCCGAATTCGATAAGGAGGAATACTTGAAAGGAGAGCTTGCTCCCGTATTCTTCGGTTCGGCACTGAATAATTTCGGTGTGCAGGAACTGTTGGATTGCTTTGTGGAGATTGCTCCCAGTCCCCGTCCCGTGAAGGCGGAAGAACGTGAGGTGGAGCCGGAAGAACCTAAATTTACCGGATTCATCTTTAAGATAACCGCCAATATCGACCCGAATCACCGTTCATGTATCGCTTTCTGCAAAATCTGCTCCGGGAAGTTTGTACGCAATGCCCCGTACTTGCATGTACGTCATGGCAAGACGATGCGTTTCTCGTCGCCTACGCAGTTCATGGCGCAGCGCAAGACAACTGTCGATGAGGCTTGGGCGGGAGATATTATCGGCCTGCCGGATAACGGTACGTTCAAGATTGGCGATACGCTGACCGAAGGCGAGGCGCTTCACTTCAAGGGGCTTCCGAGTTTCTCTCCGGAGATGTTCAAGTACATTGAGAATGCCGACCCGATGAAGCAGAAACAGCTTGCCAAGGGTATCGACCAACTGATGGACGAGGGCGTGGCGCAGTTGTTCGTCAACCAGTTCAACGGGCGTAAGATAATCGGCACGGTAGGGCAGTTGCAGTTCGAGGTAATCCAGTATCGTCTGGAGAACGAATACAACGCAAAGTGCCGTTGGGAGCCGGTCAGCCTGTACAAGGCTTGCTGGATAGAAAGCGATGATGCGGCTGAACTGGAAGCCTTCAAGAAGCGCAAATACCAGTATATGGCGAAAGACCGCGAGGGTAGGGATGTGTTCCTGGCGGACAGCGGATATGTGTTGCAGATGGCGCAGATGGACTTCAAGCATATCAAGTTCCACTTTACGAGCGAGTTCTAAGCTATACGATTTTTGCTGACTCACGGCTATAAATGATGCAAGTCGAAGAAAAAGAGGAGGTACAAAGTAATGAAAAACTTTGTACCTCTTTATTTATTGTGGGAAGAAAGTGTTACCTTTGTTTCTGTAACGATTAATATGCATTGATTATGAAAACTGTTGAAGTAAGCTCGTTCCTTACCGATTTTACACCTTACTCATTATAAACACAAAATTTCAAGATGAAACATACCTCCCTTTTTCTCCTGCTGATTCTCCTTCTGGGGCTGACAGCCTGCTCGAAACCTGCCGATAGAACTTTGATGAACTACGAACAGTCCCTTTCTCATGCTGACTCGTTGGTGCAATGCGGTGCTGTCGACAGTGCCCGGGCCGTCCGCCTGATTTCCGGTTTGCACCGTGAGTATAATCAGATAAAGGAGCTTTCTGATGGCAGGCATGTGCGGCTGAAGCCGGTCAGTGGTTACGAACGTTTTTTCTGGGGAGTGTTTTCTGTGATTATGTTCAGCATTTCCGGTGCTATGCTGTTCAGCCTTATCCGTTTCAAGAAAGAACGTAGTCACCGTAACTATCTAGTCACCCTGAGTGAAAACGAACAGCGCCTGCGCAACAACGAACGCGAACGTGAGGAACTGGAAGAGTGCCTGAAGGAGATGTCGCTGACCGACGAAGAGCGCGAAGAAGTGCATAGCTCGCTGATGAACCTCATGGAACATGGCAGCCGTCTGGATAAGGAAAACGAGTCACTCCGCGCCCGTCTCAAGGAGTATGAAGACAACCCCGTGCCCCGCGAACTGGAACTGTTGAGGAAAGAGGGCGAGCGTGTCCGGATGCTCGACGGGCAGGTGCAGGCGCTTGCTTCCGCCATGATAGATGCGGACGAAGTGGTGAAGCAGTTGCGCATCCAGCCCAAATTCCTTGCGGACAGCCAGTGGGATTACTTGCAGAAGCTTACTGACAGAGTATACAAGGGTGCTTCCAAACGCCTTGTCTTGCGCTTTCCCCAACTTACGCCTGCCGACAGCCAGCTCTGCATGCTTATCCGCCTGCACTTCAGCAATGCACAGATTGCCACGCTCATTGCCGTGTCTCCCGCTTCCGTGTCCCAGCAGAAGTTCCGCCTGAAGAAACGGATGATGCAGGCGGATGGGAGGCTGTTTGCCGATGGGGAGACGCTGGAGGGGGTGATTGGAAGCTGCTGAGGCTTTTTAATGATTTACTTTGTTGCATGATAGCAAATCCTATATCCTTTTTTCTTGCTCATAAAAAAAATCGTAGCTTTGCTGCATTAGATGAAAAAGGAAAGGTAATATGACATTTGTTGCTATACAAAAAGCAGTGTATAAAACTTAACGAACTATTGTTATACACCTAATTCTCTTTTTAACCACACCTTCATCACGGGGTCGGGAATAATGGCTTGACGCTTCTCGATCTCGATAAGCTCTTTCTTGACCAGTGCCCGTTTTACGATGCTGACATTAGCCGATGAACCTAGTTGATATTTCTGCAAAACCTCTTGCGTGGTAAATTCGCTATGTACCCCATCAATAATGGCTCGCAAAAAATTCATTTGATAGGTCGTAAGGCTCTCGGTCTGCTTCTCGAACAACGGTGTATTTTGGTCAATGATATCCTGATATGCCTCCTCGAAATCTTGTTCCGTGGCAACTTTGTCCGTATGAATCCATACCAACCATGCCAACTGCTGCACATACGAAGAGTGATTGTCAACTCTCTGACAGATCTTCTCGGCTAACTCTTTTGAAATCTGTTTGCCCGTAGCCTCGAAACGCCCACAAATATAATCCACCCAATCCGCCGTCCCGATTTTTGTCAAATAGATAGCGTCTCCGAACTTATAGAACGGAAGGCTCCTTTTTTCAAAGAGTTCGTTCATCAAGTGTTTTTTGCTGCCGAATAAGCAGTAAGACACCGATTTCTGCAATTGCCAGATCGAGCGTAATCGCTTCTGGAATGTTTTGGAATCTTTGAATTCGGCAATTTGCTGGAACTCGTCGATGCAAACAACGATATTACAACCTTTCTTCTGCGCTATCTTTTCAGGGAGTTGCAGGATTTCATCGATCTCGTTGCTCTTGGGATTCATTTCAAGCGATATGGAAAAATCCGTCATCGGATCGGTCCCCAACGATATTTTAGGGCTGATACGCGAAAGGAATAATTTGGCATGCTCCAGCCATTCATCCAACTTTGAAGAGGTTTGTTTGAGAATGGCGGAAGCAAATGCGTCATAGAAATCCCTGTCGCTACGGCAAGAAAAAATATCGATATAAACGACTTTCAATTTGTCGGACTGCGCCAAGCGACACGCTTTCTGCACCAAAGAGGTTTTCCCCCAACGACGAGGCGAAATCAGTACCGTATTCACTCCATGCCGGAAATTCAATACCAGTCGTGAGGTCTCTTTTTCCCGGTCGGTGAAATTATCGCCCGATGTCGCGACACCGAATATAAAAGGTTTTTTCTCCATAATCTTCAGATGTTATTCCGGGAGCAAAGATAAGTAATATATCTATTACTAATAATATTATTACTAATAAATTTATTTTAGGCTATGCTTTTCTCTTTAAAGTCCGCTTTCCACCCCTTGATGACGGACTTCTCATCGAAGCCATGCAAGAAAGCAAAACCCTCCGACCGGAGTTCAATATCTATCGGATGCGCGAAATGACGCAATTGGAAAGTGATTTCGATGCAGCAATACGCAGATTGCCACACTCATTGCGGTATCTCCCGCTTCCGTGTCCCTGCAGAAGTTCCGCCTAAAGAAGCGGATGATACAAGCGGATGGCAGGCTGTTTGCCGATGGAGAGACGCTGGAGGGAGTGATTGGAAGCTGCTGAGAATGATAGATTCTTCTTGATTCTTCAAGAATCTCGAAATTTCAAGAAGAATATTACAGCTTGTTTTTCATTAAACTGTCAAATTTGTCCGATTTTATATAATTCCGTTTGACTTTATTTATTTGTAGTTCAGATAAATAACCTAAACCGACCAGTCCTTCCAAATCTGTCCTTGCTGTGAAATTGGAAACGGAAAAACGATTTTCAACCTCCTTTACAGACAAACAAGTGTTAGGCTGCTCATGGATAATTTTTAATATTTGTGCTTGACGCGTATTGATTCCCTTGATGTTTGCAATCAAGACAATGCTGCTGTTCTCTTCCGATTTGCGTTTCAGGTATATCTTCAATTCTTCAAAGGCCTTCTTCATCGTCCGCAAATTGTATAGGATGAAATAAGTCAGATCGTTGTCGTCATATTCTGTATAGAGGTAGGCTTTTTCATAGTTCCTTTTGGTCTTGTATATGGTTCGTGAAATAGACATATATTCCACCAGCCAATACCCCTTTTTGAGCATATACCAGTAGAACAGTGAGCGGGCGGTTCGTCCGTTTCCGTCAACAAAGGGGTGAAAATAGGCCAGCATGAAGTGGATGATGATGCCTTTGATTATGGGATGTATAAATGTTTTTCCGTCTTTGTTGAAAAACGTTTCCAAATCGGCAAGCAAGTTCGGCAATTCTTCATGATGCGGAGGCGTATGGGCAACGTCACCGGTGATGCCGTCCATTATGAGGATGTTGTCATGTTGGCGTATTCGTCCTGCATCGTTTTCTTCGTCGAGCGTGTTCTCGGTCATTGAGCGATGAATATCCAGGAGCTGCCGGACGGAAAAATTACTTTCCGCATTTCTCTTGATTTGGCAGATTGTCTGGTAGCTGTTCAGAATCATCTGTTGTCCCTTGTCTTTGGGCTTTTCACTTTTGCGAAGCATGTCTTTCGCTACTTTTCGAGTGGTAGCAGCCCCCTCCATCTGGCTGGAAGCAATGGCTTCTTCCATGATGGACGAAACAAGATAGGCATTCTTGTTCTCAGAAGGAATCAAGTGCTCACCTGTCAGACTGCCACCGATATTCATGTCGAAATAGTGCAGCAACTCAAATATCTCATCCGTCATCATAAAGCTGAAACGGTACTTGCCGAAATGCAGGGAGGTTCTGTTCAGTTGCCGGAGGTATTTGAGCGCATGCCACAGTTGTTTCCCGCTCAGTCCGCTTTCTGTACGAATGTATTTCACTTTATCCCAATACGGATAATCGGCATTGGCGGATTGTACTTCAGCTAAAAAGTCCGGTTTCAAGGATTCCGACTTTTCCTGTGCATTTGCTATAGGTGGATGCTCTAACATAATTCCTATAAATTAGTTCTTTATGCAAAAATACGGTTTTTTCTGGAATTTCTTCTTGATTCTTCAAGAATCTCGAAGAATCAAGAAGATTTTAGCTGCACTTTCGTCTGCGAATCAGGCATAATCTCACTTGGTGTTTCTCAATTTCCATAAACTGTTTTTTGCCAACGCCTGTTCCGGACGTGGCTTTGTGGGTGGAAAATGTTTACAGAATCATGCTTTGCATACTGCACTTCCGAACCGAAAAGGAAGATGGATTATTTTCACTCCTATACTGAACCCTATTCAGTCGTATACTGAATGCCATTCAGTCGTATATTGAATCCTATTCAGTCGTATACTGAATTACCCCCACTTCAGAAGGTGTTCTGGGGGGGGATGGACTGTGACGGCTTGATGGCTTGAAACGGATGTCTTTGGGTTTTGAAATGTTGTTACAAATAAATATTGAATAGAGTCTGATGCTTTGAATTATGCAAAACACTGGGGGCTTATGGTTTAATCGGGAAAAGGTTGTGACTATTTACTTTAGTCTAACATAATCCATCCGGCCCAATATATAGGGTCCGGTTTTATAGAACGTATGTACCGCTGTGCATTATAGAAAGCATCATGCTTGGACTGTCCTGAAAGGAGACTGGTGTAGAATTTGTTCATCATGGCCATTGTGGTTTGATCATCCGCTTCTGTTAGGCTCATTACGATAGTCTGTACACCTGCCATTTTGAATGCTCGCTGCAACCCAAACACTCCTTCATTGGTCACTTCTCCTTGTCCTGTATGGCAGGCGGAAAGAACAACTAAGTCTGCACCTCGCAAATCCAAGTCTTTAATCTCTTGGGATTTTAGAATGCCATCTTCTACTTCTTCAGGGATAGAGTCTCCTTTCCATGCACGGTTTCCACCCGACAACACTAAACCGGAACGCCATAAGGACATGTCTGTTGGGCTTATGTTTAGTTCGTCTTGCATTAGAATAGGCTTGAAATAGTCTTTCTTCTTGGCAACTTCATTCGGATAGAAGAATCCGTGTGTAGCAAGATGAATAATGTTGTATTCTTGTCCGGACAAGGCCTTAAAAGACTCCTCGTTTCCGCTATTGCCTTTAAATATGTTGGCAGTGATATGGCTCTTTTCCAATAGTTCTTTTATATATTCCACTTCTTTTCGTGTATTGCCAAGCTGAATCCATTTGTGCCCTCTGATAGAGTCTTCTAATAAACCTCTGGATGCAGAAAGGATATCTGTATTATCTTCTTTCTGATATTTGGAGCTTTCGTTTTTCATATCGCTATCTGTCATATCGTAATTTAGTCCACCGTATAATGCTGCTTTTTTATACTTTATGGGATCTTTCTTTAAAGCCAGCTCTCGGGTGGAGGACAGACGATGCATATGATAGATGTCACTCATGATTTTTCCGTTACCAACGGGGAGAGATTCGATGGGAATTTTGTGAAGTATGTCTGAAGCGGAAAAGTGAATGGTATCACCTATAGAAAGATATTGTTCGATAGGTTTCCATATTATGTTGTAAAGCTGATGTGAATGCCAGTCGAATTTAGTAGAATCATTTGTTGAAAGACTAAATGAAACAATTTTTGGAGAATCCCATGCCTTTTTAAGAATTAAAGCTATGTAATTGTGGTTATCCTTCTCTATAGGTACATTTACGAACTCAATAGCTACACTTGATGGAGATAGATAAGATTGAATATCTTTCCATTTGAGTTGAATAAGTTTTCTGATATCAGTATTAAGTATAACTGTTTGTGATAACTTGCGGTTTAATTTTTTAGATTGTCTCTTAAGTAAATCAATCTCTTTTTTATTAGCTGTTCTTTCTTGTAAAACGTTGATTTTTCTTTCAATTGTTAGAAATTCTTTATAGTCATTGTACATTGGGTTATTTCCATAAGATGCGTATTGCTCATTGATTTTTGTATGAATTGTGGGATGAATATTTTTAAATCGGAGAGCTGCATCATAAGCTAACCGGATATAATCTTCATCATCTTTATGCTGATAAGCAAAATAAGAGAATAGTTGAGTGAAAAGATAAACATTATTCCAATAATAATTTCTTTCTTTTTTGATTGAGTAGTAATAAATCTTTGAATGATATCTTGTCTGTTATGAAAATTAATTCTTCAACTGTCTTCTTTACATTATCATGCAACTGTGCCTTATGATAGTTAAGACAAAGGTCTGATAAATTATTTAAATAGTGTATATTACATTTCCCAAATTTTTTTGTATATTTCAGAAGTTTTTTCGAGAAGGTGTATAGCTTTTGGGACGTTCCCAGTTTTTGAATAGGCAATAGCTAAATTATGTAAAAGTGCACCATCCATGTTCTTTTTATTAGTATTTAACATTTGTTCTCCAATAGAAATAGCTTCTTTAAGCATATTGCATTTTGTATAATATGTTATTATACTATTTAGTGATGAAAGGTATTGAGGATGATTGTGTGGCAATAATTTTTTTCTAATTGAAAATACTTCTTCTTCTATTGCTAATAAAATTTCACTAGGGATAATCTCATCTAGAATAGTGCAAATATTATGAATGGTCTGAGCATATATAAGAGACTCTTTTTTATAGTGTATTTTAGCTAAATTAAGGACTTTTTCACATAAGAGTAATAATTGTGAGTCATTTCCTACTCCGTATTTGTAACATGTTGCTAAATCTATAAGCCAGTTTATTATTATAAAACTGTTTTCTCCATATAGGGAAATAATATTCTCTATTCCCTTTTCTATAAAAGGAATAGCTTGAATGTAATTTCCTGTTGTTATATGTATATGAATTAATTCTTTCATAATATCAATATATATAGAATGATTTTCTCCTATAGTATTTTCTAGAATAGGTATTGCTTTTGATACTGATTGTATGTAGTTCTGTATATCTCCTTTACTGAGATGTGCAGATGCTATAATATGTAAAGCTATGGCATGGCATATATTATTTGTCTCTACAAGTTTTTGTGATAAAGATAATGAATTGTGCCCAATCTTGATTGCAGTATCATATTGTCCTATGGTACAGTATTTGATTGCTAGATTATTAAGTACAGTAATATAGTCTATGGAGCAAGTGTCATTTATGGCTTGGAGAATCTTAATAGATTTATAATTATAATCTATGCTTTTCTGCATATTTCCTTTGCTTTTATAGATGACTCCAATATTATCTAGTAGTATTGCATAGCTTGAGGTTGTGTCTGATTTAAGTAATTTATGTAATTTTACAGCTTTCTTTTTATGGCTTATAGCTTTGTTGTACTTGCCTTTTTCATAGTATAGTAAGGCTAAATTATTTTGTGAAGTTGCGTAGTCCATATTCCTTTTTCCAATAGTTTTTGATATAATTTGAATAGCTTTTTTGCATAAAACTATTGCAGAGTCAATTTTTACATTTTCTCGATATCGTATAGAAAGATTATCTAATGCAAAAGCATATTCAAGTGATGATTCTCCATATAAAGATTTAGTTCTCTGTTCTGCCAGTTTACCGTACACTAATGCTTCTTTATATTGGCCCGATTTAGCCAATATATAGGCTGTTTCTGTTATATAACTCACCGCAACACTATCTGGACTATCATATAGTAGGCTATAATGTTTTAATAAATCCCAGGAGAAATCAGAATGTCCGGACAAATAGTAGGCATGTTGTAAATAGAAACACCCTTTTACCCTTATGCTGTCAGGAATATTGTTTTCTTTGATATTTAACTTTAAATAAAAAATTGCTAAATCGTAGTTCTCTTTTTGGGCGTATTCCACTCCCTTTTGAATAAATTCAATAGATGTGCTTTTTTGAGCAGAGATTCGTGTGCTAACTCCAAAAAGTATTAATAAAATAATGATATAATCTTTCATATTATTTTGTAGCCAAAATATTAAGGAAAATATATACTATCAGAGTAAAGTGTGAGAACAGAAGAAAATTCTTTTTAAAAAGGCTTCGTAGCCTTTGGTATATAGCAGTATCTTAGGGAATAGATAACCATATCCGTTTTCGTTAAACTTTTGTATTTCATAAGCGTCATCATTAAAGGTTGTAGAAAATAAATCATGAATTTTGCTTATAATGCTGGGTGTGTTTTCAGTATGCTCATAATTAAAAATGTACTTGCAATAGTCTATGATAATAAGCCGTTTCATAGAGTTTGTTTCCCAATAATTTAATAACATTCGATTTATGTGTTTATCATTGAATGAGTATCCAATTATAATAATTTCGTCGCTGCATAGTATGTCACTTGCCATTTTCTGATAATACATGGCATAGGGATTATAATTTAAGGAGGCCTCTTTGCTTTTGCCAGTTGTAAGAAATGTGTTGAAAGAATAGGATTCTGTATCGTAAATAGAAATAAGGCTTAAATTATCCATATTTGCAATTCTTGCTTGATGATTAATAATCTTTATAGGATTAAAATACTTACTATCAAATCGGATATTCCCATGTAAGAAACTTATGGTTTTAGAAGAACTAAAAAAAACATGGGGAGAAAATGCATAGCGATTGTGGTTTTCTCCATTACTTATAAATCCTGTATTGAATGTTTCTTTTATAGATGTATATAAGCAGTCATCATAATTAAGAGAGATTATTGACATTTTATCTTCATTGTCAGAATAATTTTTTAAGAATGATTGCTGAAGTCTGATTAGCTCTGAATAATCACTGCAATGTTTTTCTTCATTATCTAAAATTATAGATAGAAGGACACATCTGTAAAGGAAAGGCAGGATAGTACCTGTTTTGAGTTTTTTATGATATCTTATAACATTGCAAATTCTTAAATCTTGCATTGTGAGTTTGAAGTTTGGAGATGTGAGATAGGGCCATTGATACAATGTTAGTTTATCGAAAGATTCGCAAATGTCTTCAAAATTATAGTCAGGATGTCGTTTAATCAATTTTTTTATTATACGACTAATTTTATGAGCGGAAAGAAAATGAGTATGTGATTTTTTCCCAATAGTATTTTAAAATTGGCTTCCATCTTTCTGCCTCTGAAATTTCTTGAGTGATATAATTGGTCGTTAATGGAGTCTTAAAAAAAGGTATGGATGCTCCAGCTCCAAATAGAAATAATTTCATAGTAATGTTTATTTGAATTTTTGTATCATTTTATTGGCTTCCTCATTATATATAGTATTAGATTTAATAATGGTGTTAAATAATTTTATAGCCTTATCCCTTTGATGATTGCCTAAATAGCTTATTGCCAAATACCAATTAGCCTGTTGCCAATATTCTGTACCTTCTCCATCATTCACTAACTGTTTAAGCAAGTCTATTGCTTCAGGCAGTTGCTTGGTCTCTATGAGGCAAATAGCTTTATATATTAGGAAATTTCGGTCAACACTCTGCATAACATTGAATTTTTGTAAAGCATCCTTGTATAGCTTCTTATGATAAGCATCCATGGCGGATATTATTCCCGGGGAGATTGATTCACTTCCTCGTGATGCTAATTCTTGGTCGTATTCCAATGGTGTATAATAGGTGACGAACATATTATTCATTATACGATTGTTGTGGTATATGTTCAGTGAAAATACGAGTACAAAGACAGCCGCAATAGAAGTGATTGGAATCAGAAATTTTCTAATCCCGTCTTTCCTTTTCATATTAGCAGTGAATGACCTTAATGTCTCAATGTCCTGCATGTCCTTTTCATGTCCTATTTGTCTGATTGTCTTTGCAATCAAATCTTCTATCTCTTTTTTTTGTGCATCCATATTACATCAGTATTATATTAGTCCTTTTTTACGGAATACGGCTAAAACTGCATTCCGCAATTTGGTGAAACACCTGACTTTAGTGCTCTTGGCAACGTCGGCATTGTTTAATCCTATTAATTCTGCAAGCGCTTCCATGGAATGGCGTTGCCAGTAGAAGCCAAATAATATCTTGCGACAAGTATCATTTTCCATCTCTTTCACTAATTTGTAGATTTCTTCTTGGCGTTCTATGGCTATGGCATTATTGTCATCGTCTGTAATATCAAGATTGTTGCCGCATCCTATTATCTCATACTCAGGCAATGATTGTACTGAATTTTTCTTCCGTAATAAGTCAATGGTTTTGTTCTTGCCTATTTGGTTGATGTAGGTCTGTAAGGAACAAGTCAATTGCTGTAGTTTGCCTGATGAAATGTTATTGCATAAGGCGATGAAGGAGTCATTGTAGATTTCTTCTCTGTCTTCTTCTCGTATCATGGGGAAAGTGATGTGATTGTATGCAAAGAAGCCGGCTCTCAGTTCGGAGTAGATGCGGCTGACTTCACGATTGTCTTGTATGTGGGATATAATATCTTCTTTCATTGTTCAGAGGGCATAAGAAGATTCAATCATTGGAATTTGCTTTGATGAGAAACTTTTGGCTTGTTCCCATATCTTGGGATAGTAAATTCTATTCCATTGGTTAACCTCTTTCAGCACTTTATATAAAGAGTAGGACAAGGTACCATAATAGCTGTTTCCTACTTTTGTTTCAAAGTTACGTTGGAAAGGTTGGCAGGCACTGATGATACAGATGGGAGACAAACCGTTTTGTTTTCCTTTCTATATGTTTGTTGCCGGGTGCTATATAGAAAGGATTGGAGGAAAAAATAACATTGGTTCCACGGATAGGGGCATCGTCATCTTCTACGTATTCCTCAATACGGTTGGCTGTTCCACTGTGGCAAGCATCGAAAGTTATCAAAACAGAACCATCGATGCCTATTTTCTGCCTGATGCTGATTAAGAACTTCTCAAGTTCGTCATCACGTAAATGATTCTCTCCTTCATAAATGCCTTTTTGGTATGTGGATTGGGCATCATAGGGGATAAGTGCTTCGTCCAACTCATCTGCTTCATCTCCGTTGTCATCTTCCATTTGTTGTCCGTGACAGGAAAAGTGTAGGCAGACGTCATCTCCGGCTTTAAGTTGTTTAATAAGGTGTTGCAGTGCTTGAATAATGTTCTTTTTCGTGGCATGCTTATCTGTCAATGTGTTGATTCGGAATCCCAATCTATCGAACTGCGGCAGTAGTATCTGCAAATCATTATTGCTGTGGATGCTGTTCCAGCCGGACTCTTTGGGATAATTGGCAATAGCGACAATCAAGGCATGTCTCTGTTGCGCCTGACAACAGAGCACGCATAAGAGTGATAGCCATATTATAAAAAAGCGTTTCATCTCAACTCACATATTTTGATTCTGTTTTCTGCCATAGTATTATTATATGGGACAAAAATAGTGATTAACTTTGGTAAATGAAGATTTTGTTACTCTGTTTTTCGACTTTGGTTATGTGATTTTAGTTTAATCGCAAAAAAATATCTTTTCATGTTTACCTATTCTATTCTTGTACGATAAATAAATGAAGAGCAGATAATATTGAAAGTCGTAAATAGTAGGAGGTAATGATATGGTATTTATAACAGTGGCCAATTCGAAACGGATATTGAGAAAATTGGACTGGAAAGGGTTAAACTTGGAAGGTGAGGTTTATGATAGACCCATTCATTTTTTCAATAAAAAGGAAGAACAATCTTTGTTGGCTTATAAGGAATTTCTAATGAATCCTGAAAGATTTGTGAAAGATGTTTATCAAAAAGCCGAAATAAAGGATTCTTATAGATATGTATATGAGGGCGAAGCTCCATGTTATCATCAAACAGAAGATTGCGAACGGCTGAACGCCGAGTTTTGTAATTTTAGAGTTCCAGAAGAGATTAGAAATCGAGGAATAGCAATGGTACAACGTTTTCGTACTTGGTTTAAGAGTAACCGTTATCTTCTCGAAGGGAAAGAGGATGTGTTTGAAATGCGTTTTTATGCCGCTTTTCATATGCGGTTGAAGATAGAAGAAATAGCACCTCTGAAAAATTCGGGAACTACAATTATAAATAATTGGACTCAGGAAGAATTGGAAAGTAAGATAAATGAGAAGCTAAAGCAGGCAGGAAAATATTATTATCAATCTCCTAAAAATACAGCTATTCTAAAGCAGTATGGAAAACTTGCCTATCTGGGGAATTCTCCGAATCAGATAATAAATAATAGAACGGGATATTCGGATGCAGAAGTGAAAACCTTTCTTTGTAATTATGAAGAAAAGTTCAAACGTCCAATAATAGCTATGTTGTATGATTATTATCGTATGAAGTTTAATCCGGAGCTGGCTTTGGATGTCAGATTGTTAGAACAATTGGGATTTAGGGCATGCCATTCTTGTTTCTTTTAATTTTCGTAGTTCGTGATGTTTACCTTTTTGTTTTCTACACGATAAACAAGTGAATAACATAGAAAGCCATGAGTAGTAGTTGGAATGCTGAAGAATCATGTATTGAATTAACAATGAGGGTAGAAGAATTGAACTATACTATTTATGGCTGCACGAATGCACTTCGTGCTTTGAATGGAATTTGTAGTGATACACGTTCCATTTATAAAAGTGAAAGTATTAATTATTAAAACATAAATAGTATGAGCTTATTTGATTATTTTAGAAAACGTCAGGAGTTTTCCGTAGGGGCTCCTGTAATGACAGAAGAAATTGTTGAGAATGGAAATCGGGAAACTGATGAAACAGAATCAGTTGGGAATAGCAGTTCTACGGTGCTAATCAATTATGGTACCGGTATGCCTATTGATTTAATCTATAGTTTCCTAAAGGAAGACTACGAGACGAAAGGTTATGACGATGCATTGTCTAATCCGGATGTCTCGTATAAGGAAATGAATAAATCTATGATTCGTAGCAATCTGGAAATAAAGTTTCGTCAAGTAAAACTGAAATACACGGATAATCTGCGCAATTTGGATTTCCATATAAAATCTCGCTCTGAGGCCGGTTTGGTTGACCTTGTTAAACAACTTGAAATGAAGAAGGAGATGTTGCTTCAGCATATGGAAGAATTAAATAGAATGGAACGGGACTTTCAAGAAAACGTGCCTTATATGACAGGAATGCTCCTGTCTTATGAAAGAGGTTTTTTAAGAGGACTTGGCGCATTGTCATTAGAACAAATTGAAAGGAGGAATTAATTATGAAATGGTGGTTGCAGTTTGGATGTTTTCTCACAGGTTGGAATAGGCGGATTTTATCGCAATGCAGTGAAGCGAGTTTTAAGTATCTGAAGAAATATACAGCGGCTTTGCTGATATTAATTATTTTGTGGGGTTTTACGGGCTTTTGTTTTGCTCAACGTTATGTACATGCACCTTTATGGGGATGTGTTTTTTCATCAGTTATTTTTATAGTTATAGTAATTCAGATAGAAAGACAGATAATATTGGCAGTGAAGACTAGTAAATTCATTTTTGCTTTTCGCTTTTTTATAGCAGTGATTATGGCTGTTTTAGGTTCTTCGATATTAGACCAGGTGATATTTGGTGAAGACATAAAGAGGAAAATGGTGGAGATAACAGATAGGCAGGTTGTGGAGTTATTGCCTTCAAGGTTGAGAGTTATTGAAGATAAGTTGAATGAACTTCAGCAAAATATTGATTCATTGGAAAGTAAAACAGAAATGTTGAATGAGGAGATAGCAAAGGAACCAGTGAAAAAAGCTGTGACTACGACTACCACTTATAAAAATGTACAGCAAGAAGATGGTACATACAAGAAAATACCAGAAACTACAGTCGCATCGATTCTGGTATCGAATCCACTGACTGAGCAGGTAAAAATGAATAATCTTAATTTGAGTAGGTTACGGAAACAACAAGATGAGTTTGTGCAGAAAAAAATTGGAGTGGAAGATAACTTGCGTGGAGAATTGTTGACTAATGTGGGTTTCTTGGAAGAACTGAATGCCATGTTAGAGATTATTCTTACAAGGAAAGAGGCTATGGCGTTTTATATTATCATTTCTTTATTTTTGCTGTCTTTGGAATTATTCGTAGTAGCGGGTAAATTGGGTGATAAGAAATGTGATTATGAGTTGATTATAGAACATCAGTTGAATGTAAAAGCGACAGCTTTGAATGAATTGGTGAAAAATATACATTAAGCTAAGAAGATAAGCGAGTATAAAAATAGTAACCCTAAAAAATGAAGATTATGAAAAAGAAAAGAATGTCAATTAGAGATTGGGAAGTAGTGGAGAATACAATCTCAGTAGCAAATCAAGAAGAAGAGTATAATCAGAGAATGTTGGATAATGCTCTCCAAACTATGGAATCTGTTGAGCATAAAGTAACTGAAAGGATTAAAAAGGAGATACAAAAATGGAAAAAAAGAAGTTAATTATGGATGATGAAATGGTAATGCATGAAATTATTGCTAATCAAGTTTCTATTAGTGAACAAGAAGATGCATACGCAGCACTTGAAGCAAAGTATAATAATGTAGAAGAAGCGGTTGAACAAGATTTGTTAAGAGCGCAATTTGATAGGGTAGATGAGGATTTTGAAGGGCAAGACATGCTTGCTGCTCAATTGGATGGGGTAGAGGATATAGCAGAAAGTGGCTCTGGGTTTGTAGAAGAAATTGAAGATAATGTAATAGAGGAGAATTATATTGAGGAGGATGATTCTGATGGTTGGGGGAGTATAGATGATAATCCTTATTATAATGATAATTTGGATATGGATCAGCAATCTCCGGAGTTCTGGGATAATCTTTGAATGTGTTATGAATATTTGGTTGACTATAGGCGTCGCGTATGCTATTCTTACACTATCAGCAATGGTATGGATTATTGTAGGACACGTCAAGAATAAGAAACTTAAGGATGCTATGGAGAAACATAGGCAAGGATTGCGGATTGAAGATTCCTTGCCTAATGATATATATACTGAGATTGCAAAGAAATTTGCGTTTTGCAGATATAATCAGGATTTTTCTACACTAAGGCCTTTCCTATCAGAAAACGTAAAACTTATTATTTATAAGCACAAAGAACTAAGTGGCATTGCTGATTTTGAATCATATTGGATAGATAAGGAAAAGCGACTAAAGCATGATTGTATCAATGTACGCACAAGTATCAAATTTTGCAATTATTATAGTCATGTAGCAGTGTACGACCAAATAGAGGGTTATAAACCGATGTATGTTCTTTTTAGAGTTAAGGATGATATTGTAACCCATGTGGTGTGTGCGCCAGACCCATTACAAGATTCAACAGTTAGGTATTGGAGTTTTAAACGGTTACCGTTTGCGTATGGCTATATCATGGATAATGTGCAGGAACAAATACCGGGTGAGCCCAAAAGACTTCCTTGCCTGAAGTGTGGCAATTCATCAGAGGGGCTTGTATGGTATAAAGTAAATATAGACCTTAGTCCACTATCTTATGCCGGTGTTGTGTCTGTATGCGAGAACTGTCGGAAAATGGTTGAATTCTACCCCGATGTGTCGATTGACAACGGAGAAGTTCAAGGACAAAAGATTGATAAAGTAGAAAATAAGGTTAGACAGGAGGATGTGTTTATTTTGTCCCAGCTCATAACGAGAAACTTGTATTTTGATAATCCGTTAAAAGATACCAAGTATTTTGATAATCTTGATAAAAACTATGTAGTGGATTCAGGGAACAGGTCTTTTGCAGATTTTTCGGTATGTAAACCTTGCAGTCTTGCCGAATGTGCAGGAGATTTTAATGAGTTCATGCTTTCTCATCTCTTCAAAAAGAATATTCAATTTTATAATGACATAAAGGCTTGTTATGTGCAAGCATACAATGATGGAATCTATGAAGTAGCAAACAATATAGGCATTCTTTTGCTGAATTGCGAAAATAATATGGATGAAGGGTTGAGATGGTTACGTCTTGCGGCATCAAATGGTTCTAAGAATGCTATGCAAAATACCTTCAGTGTATTATGGGGTATTGGTGATTTTGAACATGCTATTGAATATCTATTGAAAGTTTGTGGAGAACCTTGCCCTTCTATTCGCTGCTTGTGGAATTTGGCCGTTTTATATATACTTGGAGAACGACAAAAAGGAAACACACTCATTAAAGATGTGGGCAAAGGAATCTCTCTCTTGAATCAGATTATAGAGTATGATGTGTTGGAGAGTGACGAGAAAGAAATCGAGGAGATGCGAATGAAGGCGAAGGGCCTTGTCCGTCTAATCAAAGAAAGTAATGAGTATGGTTGGATAGGTTACGCATTTCATAGGTATTTGAAATCTCTGCATGAAGAAACAATGCCGCCTGATGGATATAATCATGACGTTTTATCCATTTTGGACGAACTGACTTTTAATGGAATACTGAAAATATATTTTGCACAGCATGTCAGTATAGGAGATAATTCTTGGTTTTATATTGATACCGGTCATTCAACAAAAGCATTAGAAAAGAGACTTTTAATTGAAAAAGTAGGTGCTACATGTTCAGAAATGAGTGCATGGCAAATATATTTGTTGACAACAGCATCAACGGTTTTGCCAGCTTTTTGGCATGGCAATTATGAGAACAGGCAATATGTCTTCTCAAAATCAGACATCTCTAACCTTTCAGGTTTTTGTCGGGGAAATATATTCTCAAAGGTCGATATTTCGAATATAGCCGATGATATTCTACCAGGGGTTGAACTAATAGGAAACATGGCTAAAGTCAGGTGCTGTTATTGGAATGATTGGAAAGGATTAGTTCGAGAAACAGTGAGCATAAACTTCAATGATAGGAAAAGGATTCGCATTAATAAAGAAATTGAATCAGAAGTCTTGTACAAATATAATTGTGGTATACGCTTTTGATACATTGGAGGAAACGTTCGGTTATAATCTTGACCGTACCTGCAATGAGATAAGGGCTACTTATAGTTATGATATTTCTTGTCAGGGTACAGTACCGGAATCTATCATTGCTTTTTTGGAAAGTACGGACTATGAAAGTGCCATTCGACTGACCATTTCTTTAAGAGGAGATGCGGATACGATGGGGGCTATTACGGGTGGCATTGCGGAAGCCTATTATGGTGGTGTGCCTACTGCCATAAGGGAAGAGGTACTTAAAAGACTGCCTGATGAGTTTGTGACGGTAATGAGAGAGTTCTCGATTACAAAATTAAAATGTAAATGATGTCATATTGCAAGGAATAGCTTATAACAACTACCCTGTAGAGACCGGAAGATACAGGTGCCTTCATTATCAGAGGTTTGCGTGTATTGCTTGTAGAGATTACCACCTTATTCTTCTTATTTCAGCTTTATTCTCCCCTTCTTCTTGTAGAGATATGGTTTTTGTAATCCTTTGTTTTTAAGTGATTTATGAAAATCGGTTGTAGATGCCATTTTCTTGTTTTCCCTTGTTTCCTACCCTAACTTTGCAACATCGAATTTGAGAAAAGCAGACGGCTGAATCGTTGAGGCCTCACGATGAAAACTTCTGCTTCTCGGGTGAGACAAGAGAAATCAGATATACATTATTAAATTAATCATTTAAAAACATTACGATTATGGCATTTTTTAGAAGAATTCAGAAGAAAGTAAACGATTTGTGGTATCCTCAATCAGTAACCTGGGGCAAGGCGGTTACTACCCGTGAAGTGGCAGACGAGCTGTCTGTTCTTTCTACCGTGACCCGTGGTGACACGTATGCGGTGATGGAGAACTTGGGGCGTGTATTGAGCAATTTCATGGGGCAGGGACGTACTGTGAAGATAGACGGTGTAGGCACCTTCTACTATACTGCCACCTCTACTAAAAGAGGAGTGCCGACGGCTGCGGAGGTAAGCGCTTCGCTGATTAACGGAGTGCGCGTTCGTTTCCTACCCGAAGTGGAGCGTAATAGTGGCCGTCAAGTGACTACCCGTAGCATGGTGAATACGAAGATTGTTTGGGAAGAGTGGGGCAAGGCCTCTACCTCCACCGGTGGAAACATCGGCGGTGACGACAGTGGCAATCCCGGCGGCAACGACGGCGACCAGGGTGAGAATCCGTTGGGCTGATTCTCCTTCCTTGAAAGCAATTGATGACTGACACCGTTTTATGCTAAAAGTTTCCCGTACCGCCTCATTGGTTGTGCGGGAAGCTTTACTTTTTAGCATCTTTTATCATTCTTCTCTGCCTTTCTTTAATGGATTATCGTTAATTTCGAGCGATTTTTCGTAAATTCGGCTGAATAACTAATAATTTATAATATGGAAAACTTGAATACAGCACTTCTGCTGATGGTGGTAGGTATGGCAACAGTCTTCGCTATCCTGCTGATTGTTATTAACTTAGGAAAAGCTCTTATTGCACTGGTGAATAAATATGCGCCCGAAGAGGTGACACCGGCTAAAGCTGCGGCAAATGGTCCCGCACCTGTCCCCGGTAATATTCTGGCAGCTATCAGTGCAGCCGTAACAGTAGTGACACAAGGTAAGGGTAAAGTTGCTAAGGTAGAAAAAATCTGAAATAATAATCTTATATAAAAACACACCGAATAATTTAGTATGAAAAAGGAAATTAAGTTCAGTTTGGTATTCAGGGACATGTGGCAGAGTGCCGGAAAATATGTACCCCGTGTTGACCAACTGGTGAAAGTTGCTCCCGCCATCATTGAGATGGGTTGTTTTGCGCGCGTGGAAACCAATGGCGGAGGTTTTGAACAAGTAAATCTGCTGTTTGGGGAGAATCCGAATAAAGCCGTGCGCGAGTGGACGAAGCCGTTCCATGAAGCCGGTATCCAGACCCACATGTTGGACCGTGCCCTGAATGGCCTCCGCATGAGTCCCGTGCCCGCCGATGTGCGCAAGCTGTTCTATAAGGTGAAGAAAGCGCAAGGTACGGACATCACGCGTACTTTCTGCGGTCTGAACGATACCCGCAATATCATTCCTTCCATTGGTTATGCACACGATGCCGGAATGATTTCCCAATGTTCGCTCTGCATCACCCATTCACCTATCCATACCGTAGAATACTACACGAACATGGCTTTGAAGCTTATCAAGGCTGGTGCCGACGAAATCTGCATCAAGGATATGGCAGGCATCGGACGTCCGGTTTCCCTGGGTAAGATTGTGGCCAACATCAAGGCGGCACATCCCGATATTCCTATCCAGTACCATAGTCATGCGGGGCCCGGCTTCAATATGGCAAGCATTCTTGAAGTGTGCGAGGCGGGTTGCGACTATATCGATGTAGGTATGGAACCGCTTTCATGGGGTACGGGACATGCAGACCTGCTCAGCGTACAGGCTATGCTGAAAGATGCAGGCTTCCAGGTGCCCGAAATCAATATGGAGGCATATATGAAGGTACGTGCCCTCATCCAGGAGTTTATGGACGACTTCCTTGGCTTGTACATCAGCCCGCGCAACCGCCTGATGAACTCCCTGCTGATTGGTCCCGGACTGCCGGGTGGCATGATGGGCAGTCTGATGGCAGACTTGGAATCCAATCTGGAGTCCATCAACAAATACAAGGCAAAACGCAACCTGCCCTTCATGAAGCAGGATGAACTGCTCATCAAGTTGTTCAACGAAGTGGCATATGTTTGGCCGCGCGTGGGTTATCCCCCGTTGGTGACTCCGTTCAGCCAGTACGTCAAGAACCTTTCCATGATGAACGTCATTGCTATGGAGAAAGGCAAGGAACGCTGGGGTATGATTGCCGATGACATTTGGGATATGCTGTTGGGCAAGGCAGGTAAGCTGCCGGGTCAGCTGGCTCCCGAAATCATAGAGAAGGCCGAACGCGAAGGACGCAAGTTCTTCACCGGCAATCCGCAGGACAACTATCCCGATGCTCTGGACAAGTACCGCAAGCTGATGAAGGAGAACAAGTGGGAACTGGGCGAGGACGACGAAGAGCTCTTCGAATACGCCATGCACCCGGCTCAATACGAGGCTTACAAGAGTGGCAAGGCCAAGCAGGACTTCCTGGAGGATGTGGAGAAACGCCGTGCCGAACGTGACAAGTCTCCGCTGGACGATGCCAAACCCAAGACGCTCACTGTGCAGGTGGACGGTCAGGCTTACCGCGTGACGGTGGCATACGGTGACATCGACCTGCCCGCTTCGGCCACCGAAAAGGTGACAGCTCCCCCCGTAGGCGAAGGTCAGGACGTTCCGGCTCCGCTCGAAGGCAAGTTCTTCCTGACAAAGAATGCGCAGGAAACCCCGTTGAAAGTGGGTGACAAGGTGAAGAGTGGTGACCTCCTCTGCTATATCGAAGCTATGAAGACATACAATGCCATCCGCGCAGACTTTGATGGAACGGTTGTTGCCATCTGTGTCAATCCGGGTGACTCTGTTTCTGAAGATGATGTATTAATGAAGATAGGATAATGGAAGATATATTTGCAAAACTCTATGATATGACGGCCTTCAGCAACATCATTGAAGATCCGTCGTTCCTGGTGATGTATGCCATCGCTTTCATCCTGCTTTATTTAGGTATCAAGAAACATTACGAACCGTTATTGCTGGTACCTATCGCTTTCGGTGTGCTCATCGCCAACTTTCCCGGCGGCGAAATGGGGGTCATCCAGGCGGATGAAAACGGAATGGTCATGGTAGGCGGGGTGATGAAGAATATTTGGGAGATGCCGTTGCACGAGATTGCGCACGACCTCGGACTGATGAACTTCATTTATTATATGCTGATTAAGACCGGCTTTCTGCCGCCTGTTATCTTTATGGGTGTGGGTGCGCTGACAGACTTCGGTCCGATGCTCCGTAACTTGCGTCTCTCCATATTCGGTGCGGCTGCGCAGTTAGGTATTTTCACCGTACTGCTTTGTGCTGTGATGATAGGGTTCACTCCGCAGGAAGCAGGTGCGTTGGGCATTATCGGTGGTGCCGATGGTCCTACGGCTATCTTTACTACCATCAAGCTGGCTCCCCATCTGTTGGGACCGATTGCCATTGCTGCTTATTCTTATATGGCGCTGGTACCGGTCATCATTCCGATGGTGGTGAAGCTGTTCTGTACCAAGAAGGAATTGATGATTAACATGAAGGAGCAGGAGAAGCTGTATCCTTCGAAAACCGAGATTAAGAATCTGCGTGTATTGAAGATTATCTTCCCGATTGCAGTGACTACGATTGTTGCTTTATTTGTGCCCACAGCAGTACCTTTGATTGGTATGTTGATGTTCGGTAACTTGATTAAGGAAATCGGTTCGGATACAAGCCGCTTGTTTGATGCTGCTGCTAATAGTATCATGAATGCAGCTACCATCTTCTTAGGATTGAGCGTTGGCGCCACGATGACCAGTGAGGCATTCCTGAATTGGACGACTATCGGTATTGTGATTGGTGGTTTCCTGGCATTTGCATTGTCCATTACGGGAGGTATTTTCTTTGTGAAGCTGTTCAACCTATTCAGCAAGAAGAAGATCAATCCGCTGATTGGTGCTACCGGCCTGAGTGCCGTACCCATGGCAAGCCGTGTCTGCAATGAAATAGCAACGAAGTATGACCCGAAAAACCATGTGCTGAATTACTGTATGTCCAGTAATATCTCCGGTGTAATCGGTTCGGCTGTTGCGGCGGGTGTGCTGATTTCATTCCTGGGATAAACTTAAAGTTTATATTGTTCAAGTGCAAGCTGCGCAAATGTATGGTAGAATATTGCCATGCGATGTGGAGTTTGCACTTGAATGCTTTAATGGAGGATAAGAGTCTATTGACAGATGTCACTGTCTATTTTTAATATGATGTTTTCTATACTAAACTTGTTTTTAGAATATTATTAATTATATTTGCCCTGAAATATTACAGAACGGTAATTTGACCTACAAATCTAAAAATGAGTTCATACAGAATGATAACGGCATCAGTTGTTGATAAATCGGTTATTGATGGTATTAACCGGGGGGATGAGAGAGCCTTTGCAGTTTTGTATAATAATTATTTCACCTATTTGTGTACTTGTGCGGTGGGATATATTTTTGATGCAGATGCAGCTAAGGAAATTGTGAATGATGTGTTTGTCCATATCTGGAATAAACAGACTGAGTTGGAGTTCCCAATTCATTCTTATTTACTGCGTTGTGTACAGAACGGCTGTTTGAATTATATCCGTTCGTTGCGGTCACGTGAGAAAGTATTGGATGAGTTTAAGGAGGATTTATTATTGTTTCAGGAAGAATATTGCCAGAGTGGAGAAACTCCTTTGCAATTGCTGGAAGTAGAGGAGCTGAAAAGGCAAGTACATGTAGCAGTGGCTCTCTTGCCGGAAAAATGCCGATTTATTTTTGAAAAATACCTTTATAAGAATTTATCACCCCAAGAAATTGCTGATGAATGTAATTTATCAGTAAATACAGTTCGTGTACAAATAAAGAATGCCTTTGACAGATTGAAAAAGCATTTAGGACCTGCTGTCTTTATTCTATTCTTATATCTTATCAAGCAATAAGGTTTGAATTGCATATATAATTATCTCACTTATCTTTAAGTATTTAAGATGAGAAGAATGCTTTATACCCCAAATATAATGAAAAAAAACATCTTTTAGATAAATGCTTTCGTTATGAGATGTGTATTTTATATGAAAACAACATAAAAAATTAACTGCATGGAAAGAGATAAGGAGAATTTTGATGGATGGATGATAGATTATATGGCTGGTCGCTTGTCAGAAGAAGACTTGCAACAATTCCATGCACTTTTGAATTCTGATGTCTTTTTATAAAAAGAGATTTAAGGAGTTATCCAAAGAATATGCAAAATATCTAATTCCTCATTTTGCAGAGGAAGAGGCAAATAACTATGAAAAGTTATTGCATAGGCTGGACTTGAAGAAAAGAAGTCATAGTCTGGCTTCATCCCAATATTTTTCTTGGAGAAATATGCGCCGTATAGCTGCAACTGTTGCTTTGTTGATTACATCTTCCATTGCATGCTATTATGTATGGAATGATATTAAAAACTCAGCTCAGGATATGGTATTATGTCAGATGGAAGTACCATTGGGTTCTCAAACAAAGGTTGTGTTGCCGGATGGTTCAGTAGTACGTTTGAATTCAGGTTCTGTATTAAAGTATGATCCAGCTTTCGTGCGAAATAAGAATAGAGAAGTCTATTTGGTTGGTGAAGGGTATTTTGAAGTACATAAGAATACTGAAAAACCATTTATCGTGCATACTGAGGATTTGAATATTAAAGTTTTGGGGACGGTTTTCAATATTAGGGCCTATAAAGAAGAACCCAATATAGAAGTTGCTCTTGTTGAAGGAAAAGTGAATGTCTTTTCCCAGTCAGAGGAAAAGGGAAACATTGTGCTGAGACCTAACCAGAGGGCCGTTTATGACAAGAAAACAAGGGTGTTGTTTTCCGATGCAGTAGATGCAGAAGCTAAGGCTTTATGGACTACAGGACGTTTGAGTTTTGTAAATGAGTCATTAGCAGATATAATGAAGGATATAGAACGAAGATACAATGTACATATTATTATTGAAGCAGAATCTATGAAAACAGAAATTTTCTCGGGTAGTATTAGTTCTAAACTATCTTTGGATGAAATTCTAGATTATCTGGATGTGGATGATAAATATAAATGGATGCAAAATGGAAATGTGATCACAATAACAGATAAATGAATTGTTTAACTTAAAAAGATGAATATGAAAACTTGAAAAACACAATTAAAAAAGAATCGGAGATAACATAATTGGTCCCATGTTCCTCCGATTCGTGAGTCAAAAAAACTATTTGCATAATTTTAATCTACAAATGTATGAAAATTAATTATAATCAAGGAATGATTAGCTCTTTTTATCATTCCAAACGATTCTTTATACCTATACGGGCATTTATAATGTTTGTCTTATTCTCTGTTTTGACAACATTTACGATGTATGCTTCTTCACTGCAAGACGTCCGTATTACTGTACAACAGAAAAATGTATCTCTTTCTCAAGTCTTTAGGGAAATAGAGAAACAATCAGGTTTTTCTCTCTTAATAAGGAATAATGATGTTAATATGAATGAGAAAGTTTCCATCGATGCAACGAACAAAACGGTGGAAGAAGTGCTGGAAATGCTGTTTTCCGGTAAAAGTCTCAAATATGAGGTAGAGGGTAAGCGTATTACTGTTTATAGACCTATTAATAGGCAGGGAAGATTATCAAATGAGGCACCCAAATTGAAAGGGCGTGTAACTGATGTTAATAATGAACCCATTATTGGTGCCTCAGTGATGATAGATGGTACTACTGATGGTACTATTACAGATATTGATGGATATTTTTCATTGGAAATACCTAAAGGTGCTACACATTTAAAAGTATCTTATATAGGGTACACTGCTCAAGTAGTATCTATTGGAAATAAAACGGAAGTCAATATTGTTATGAAGGAGGACTCCCAGATGCTGGATGAGGTTGTAGTAGTAGGTTACGGTACACAAAAAAAAGTGACATTGACGGGTGCTGTAGCTTCCATTAAAGAAGCTGAGCTGATTTCAACTAAAAATGAAAATACTCAAAACATGCTGACTGGTAAGATTTCAGGTGTTCGCGTAATGCAGAAATCTGCTGAACCGGGTTCATTCAATAACAATTTTGATATTCGTGGTATGGGGGATGCCTTGATTATTATTGATGGGGTACCTCGTGACAATATGACTCGGTTGTCTCCTAATGATATTGAGTCTATTTCTGTTTTGAAAGATGCATCGGCTGCAATTTATGGTGTGCGTGCCGCAAATGGAGTTGTTTTGATTACGACAAAGAAGGGTACCAAAGACCATGTAGAACTGGAGTATTCAGGAAATATAGGCTGGCAGAATCCATCTGGTTCTGTGAAGACAGTCAGTGCTGCAGACTGGATGACGTTGAAAAATGAAAAGAGTATGCATAATGTGAATGGTGGGGTCTTGGTATATCCGTTGGATGAGATTGCTGCTTATCGTAATGGAACTAAGCAAGGCACTGATTGGTATGATGCTGTTATGCGTCCGTTAGCTCCCCAGACTCAACATACTCTAAGTGCCCGTGGTGGTAATGAAAAGGTACAGTATTATCTTAGTGCGGGTTATATGTATCAGGAGTCATTTTTGCGTAGCGAAAGTTTGGATTACGACCGCTTTAATCTTCGTTCCAATATTTCCACTAAGATAACTGACCGTTTGACTGTGGATTTCAATATGAGTGGAATCATGGACCAAAAGGATCAACCTTATACAAATGCCGACTGGATTATTCGTGCAATGCAACGTGCACCAGCTACTCAACCTATTTATGCGAATAACAATCCGGATTATTTGATGTATGGCTGGATTGAAGGTGATAATCCGGTAGCGATGATGGATGCCGATCAGGTAGGTAGTAAAACATATAACAATAAGTGGTTCCAGTCTTCCATTCAGGCAACATACGATATACCTTGGATTCAGGGTCTACAGTTGAAAGGTATGTTCAGCTATGATTATCAGATTGCAGATAATCGCATTCAAATGAAGACATTCAATGAGTATGAATATGATGCTGCAACAGAAACGTATAATTCCCGTAGGCTTCAGTTCCCTGGAACAAATACTCGTGAACATTTTACCAAACAGTCTTGGTTGTATCATGTTTCATTAAATTATGCACATACTTTTGCTGAGAAACATAATGTAAGTGGATTGCTTTTGTTGGAAGGACAGAGACGCGATGGCGATAATTTCTGGGCAAGACGTGAGATGTCATTGAATTTGGATTATTTGTTTGCTGGAAATTCTGCAAATCAGCAAGGTAATATGAATACAGGTGACAATGATTTGTATCAAAGAGCCAATATGGGTTTAGTGGGTAAGTTTGGTTACGATTATAAATCTAAGTATTTGGCAGAGTTCAGCTTCCGTTATGACGGTTCTTCTAAATTTGGGGCTGGTTCGCAATGGGGCTTCTTTCCTTCAGGTTCATTAGGGTGGCGTTTCTCAGAAGAGGCATTCTGGAAAGAGTCTGGTTTGGCTTTTATCAATAATGCAAAACTCCGTGCATCTTACGGTAAGTTGGGAGATGACAGTGCATCAAGCTACCAGTTTGTAACAGGATATACTTATCCTGCAGGTGGTGGTGCCAGTGACCGTCCTGGTGGCTATGTTTTCAATGGTTCCTATATCAATGCTGTGGCTAATAAAGGGATTGCCAATCCCTATATTACTTGGTATATTGCCAAAACATTTGATATCGGTGTTGACTTAGAAGCCTGGAATGGATTGTTGGGCATTTCTGCGGACTATTTTAGTCGTTCCCGTACTGGTCTTTTAGCTACGCGTGCTACTAGCCTGCCTACAGTTGTGGGAGCAGGTTTACCTCAAGAAAATTTGAACGGAGACTTTACGCATGGTATAGACCTTGAAATTTCTCACTATAACCGTATTGGGGATTTGAATTATAACATAAAAGGACTGTTTTCTTATACTCGTACAAAGAGTACAGATGTCGAACGTGGTGAGTCTGGTAACTCTTATGAAAATTGGAGAAACAACTCGACTGACCGTTATCAAAATATTGTTTGGGGGTATGGAGATGGAGGTCGTTATACTTCCTACAATAGTATAGCGAATAGTCCAATTTTTACGGGATACGGAACATTGCCAGGTGATTATAGATATCAAGATTGGAATGGTGATGGTATTATTTCTGATTTGGATGTCCATCCTATTGGTTATGAAAATCGTCCCTTAATTAATTTTAGTTTAAATATTGGTGCAGATTGGAAAGGATTTGATTTGAATCTGCTGTTCCAAGGTGCAGCGATGCAATACAATCGTTATATAGAGCAATTGCGTGAGCCGATGTGGGGTAATGATTATTCGAATGCTTTGGATTACTTTATGGATAGATGGCATCCCGTTGATCCTACGGCAGATCCATATAACCCGAACACGGAATGGATTAGTGGTGAGTATGCTTACACTGGTACGCTCTCAAATGAATGGTCGGCGTATAATGTACACAATTCAAGCTATGTTCGTTTGAAAAGTGCTGAGTTAGGGTATACATTCCCACAAAAATGGCTTGGAAGGAGTGGAATCAAGAATTTGCGTTTGTATGTAAACGGCTACAATTTATTTACCATTAAGGCTGTGCCCTTTGATCCGGAACATTCTGGTAATGATACCTGGGGTAACTTGTATCCGTTAAACAGAACATTTTCAATTGGTGTAAACGTTAAATTTTAATTAATAAGTAGAAGTATGAAAACATTGAAAAATATATTGTGTATGACACTCCTTTTCGGAATGTCTGCGTGTATTGACCTGGATCTTCCACCGTTGAATGTTATCCAGAATACAGATGTATTTGGTTCACAAAATGGAATTAACAGTTATTTGGCCCGTGTGTATAGTGGAATGCCTATGGAGGATTTTCGTTATTCTCCTGAAAGAGGTTTCTTTAATGGTTACGTAATGACTGGGATGAGTGTAATGGATGGTGAAGCCATCTGTTCTAATCAAGGTAAGGGGGCCCAAAGTGAAAATACTAAATATTGGGGGATGCTTATAATTCCTTGCGTGATATAAACTACTTTCTAGAAACCCTTCCCCAGTATGCGTCGAATTTTCATGAATCAGATATGAATACTTGGAAAGGAGAAATGTATTTCAACCGAGCTTTTGTTTATTTTGCTTTGGTAAAACGTTATGGTGGTGTACCTATTGTTAATGAGGTCTTGAATTATCCTGGCCAGTCTATTGAAGAATTAAAAATACCTCGTTCTTCAGAAGATGCTGTTTACCAACAGGTCAAGGCCGATTTGGATATGGCATACGAGTTACTTCCGGAGACAAATGAATTAGGACGTGCAACCAAATATGCTGCACTTGCCCTAAAATCGAGAGCGATGTTATTTGCTGGTTCAATTGCAAAATATAATGAGATTGAGCTGGTGGATAAGAATACGGGTTATCAATTGTGTGGAATTCCTGCTGCGAAGGCAACTGAATATTTTAAAGCTGCTTATGATGCAGCAAAAATGTTGGAAGGGCATTTTTCATTATATAAAAAGGAATGGGTAGCAGATAATAAAGAGGCCCAGTATCAGAATTTTGTAAATATGTTTTTTGATGACAATAGTCCCGAAAATATTTTGATTCGTCAATATCTGTATCCTAATTCTACGCATAGCTATGACTGTTTTTCAATTCCTCGTCAATTTATGGTTGGTGGTTATTCCTCAGCTGTAGGTCCTACTTTGGACTTTGTGGAGATGTTTGATGGATTTCCTAAAGATGAAAACGGCCATATCAAGACTACAGAAAATGGAAAATATATGTTGTATGATAACTTGACTGATTTGTTTAAAGATGCAGAACCACGTTTGCGTGCAACAGTTATCCTCCCGGGGAACAGTTTAAAGGGGAAGCGGTGGAAATGTGGCGTGGCATTTATATTGGTCCGACAGATGGTGGAATTTCTCCGTTGATCCCAGAAGGGACATTAGCTAAATATGAATCAACAGAATGCAAAGATCTAATAGTGACTAGTGCAAATGGCAGTGAACAAACTCCTTATAAACTTTCTAATGGAGAAATGATGAATCCTGCTGGTCGTAGCGGTTGTTTTTACAATGATGAGGCTAGTGCTATCTCTGGTTTTTCTGTACGCAAGTATTTGGACCCTAATTTAGAGGCTTCACTTGTTGTGTTGAATCGGTCGGCACAATCGTGGATTGAATTTCGATATGGTGAAGTTTTGTTGAATCGTGCTGAAGCTGCTATGGAATTAGCAGAAGCTGGTCAAGGGGAAAGTTATAAAGAGGATGCTTATACTTGTATCAATGTGATTCGTGAGCGTGCTGGTGCCATACTGTTGGGTAATGTTGCAGAGACAACAATGGAAATTGTTCGTACTGAGAGACGTAAAGAATTAGGGTTTGAGAATAAAACTTGGTGGGATATGAAACGTTGGCGTACTTTAGACAGAGAGCAGAACAATAGAATTTATAGGATTTTGATGCCGTTTTATGCGGATAAAGCCGGTAAATGGTTCTTTGATGCTCGGTATGATGAAAAGAATACCCGCTATACAGTGGATTCCCGTTGGTATTATTTGGATATACCAGTGGATATAATCAATAGCGATGGATTAGTGCAAAATCCTGGTTATTAATTTACTAAAATTGAGAACAATGAGAAAGATCATTTATTTGTTAGCAGTAAGCTTTATTATGTTGGCTGGAACTTCTTGTCAGAAGTTTGATAATTATGAAGAGCCTCAGGAAACATTAAAGGGAACTATTATTGATAAGGGAACGGGTACTCCCTTTCTTACAGAAACGGGAAATAATGGAGTTCGTATCAAACTTATGGAGTATAGTTGGAGTGATAACCCGACTCCTTACTATTTTACAGTTAAGCAGGATGGCACGTTTAACAATACCAAAATATTTAAAGGTTACTATAATATAGAGCCGGAAGGGGCATTCGTTCCTTTGGTATTGAAAAATTCTAATGGTGAGATTATATCTGATGAAAGTGTGAGCATGGATATAAAGGGTACTGTAGACTTGAACTTTGAGGTAGAACCGTTTTTGCGTGTAGAATATATTGGCGAACCAATGATTGATGGTCATAAGATTACAATTAAAGCTAAGATTACTCGAGGCACTACTCATCCAGATTATCAACAAGCTGTGTCAGATGTGTATTTATTTATTAATGGTTCAAGTCCTTATGTTGGAAGTAATAATTTTGATGATCGTTACGACAAACATCTAAGTGGAGAAGAAGTAAAGGACATTATTGGAAAAACGATTACTTTAACTACTGAAGGAGAACTTCCCGCCGGTAGGACTTATTACCTCCGTATTGGGGCACGTATTGATAAAGATATTGCAGGTGCCAAGCGGTATAACTATGCGGATGTGAAGACTGTCATCATTCCTTGATTGTTATTAGATTGATATTTAAAGGACTATAATCTGTAGGCTTAATCCATTTGTTAGATTATATTGGGCAAATGGATTAAGCCAAAGATAGCTATACCTAAAAATGTATTATAAAAATGAGAAAGAAGATTGTTTTATTTCTGTTTCTTTTCTGTTCTATAATAACTTCAGCACAGCATAAAGTTACTGTATCATCACCTGACAGAAAACTTAGATTTTCATTGCAAGTAACTCCGGAAGATTTATCTTATGAAGTTGATTATAAAAAGCAGTCGATAATTACGAATTCTTTGTTGGGGTTTGACTTTGATAGTGGAGAGTTTTGCAGTAATCTTTTAGTTGGTAAGGTACGTCGTAAATCTATTGATGAAACTTATAAACTACTTGTAGGTAAGGTGAGTATTGCCCGGAACCATTGTAATGAGGCTGTAATTCCTTTGCAGGAGCCAACTACGGATCGTAGGATTAATTTGATTGTAAGAGTATTTAATGATGGGGTCGCTTTTCGTTATGAATTTCCTGAACAAAAAGGATGGAATTCATATGTAATGTATGATGAGAAGACACAATTTAATCTGAGTAGTAATCCTAAGACATTATTGATGTATCTTCCTGGGTACGCAAATACTCATGAAAGTGTTTATGAGCATGTGGCTTACAACGAGATTACCGAACAGCGTTTGATAGAGATGCCAGTGACTTTTGAATTTGGCAATAAAATCTTTGTATCTATCACGGAAGCTGCTATACGTGATTATGCAGGCATGTATTTGATGAAGGAGGAAAATAAATTGATAGGTAAATTGTCTCCGCATCTTGGGCAGGAAAAGGTTAAAGTTGAAGTCGAAACTTTCCCGCATAATACGCCATGGCGTGTAATTTCAATAGCTGACCGTATTGGTGCTCTGTTGGAAACCAATATATTGACTAGTCTAAATGAACCATGTAAGCTGGAAGATACATCATGGATTAAACCATGCCGTACTACATTTACTTGGTGGAATGGTAATGTTTTTCCTGACAGTACTTTCTCTCCTGGTAATAATTTTGATACGAATAAATATTATATTGATTTTGCAGCTCGTAATGGTTTGGACGCTCATGGTATTTATGGGTATGCTGAAACGCCGTGGTATTACGATGATAACTTTAATTTTGGTCATGCAGGTCCTAATGCTGATGTTACTAGACCAATTCCATGTTTAGATATGCCACGTATTGTTGAATATGCAAGGAGTAAAGGAGTAGGGATACATCTTTGGGTACATTGGCGTCCATTGTATAAAAAGCTAGAGGAAGCTTTTGAGTTATATGAGAAATGGGGGTAAAGGGACTTATGGTTGATTTTATGGAACGTGATATTTAAATTTATGCTGTTAAACATCTAATTTTCAAGTGATTAAATTTGCAAAAGTCCCTGAAATTTAGTAGTTTAAAGGAAAAGTTTGGTCGCTTTTTTCTCATGAAAACTACTAATTTCAAGGACTCGGTCAAAGTTAACCAAATCCTCCCGATTATGCAAGAGCATTTTGGACAAAGTATGAATCTGGCACGCATAAAACTTATGCATAAAACTTATGGCGCTGCTGCTCCATGCACTCTGTGTGGTGCAGACTGTCAGCCTTCACAAACTGGCTGATGCGATGCCTACGACTGTCGACAAGGACTCCAACCTCAGACGGCTCCAAAGATTCTTTGCCAAGTATGTTCTTGACCTTGACATCATAGCCCGTATGATTTTCTCGCTGCTTCCCGTCAAGACCGGTCTTGTGCTCAGCATGGATCGCACCAACTGGAAGTTCGGGGAGTTCAATATCAACATTCTTATGTTGGGCATCACCTATAAAGGGATTGCCTTCCCTTTGATATTCAGTCTTCTCCCTAAACGTGGCAACTCCAACTGGGAAGAACGCAAGAAGATTATGGAACGTTTTATCCGTCTTTTCGGAGCGGAATGCATCGACTGCCTTGTGGCAGACCGCGAGTTCATCGGAAAGGAATGGACAGGATGGCTCAACAGCCGTCGCATACGGTATTACATTCGAATACGTCAGAATTTCTGGATTGTCAAGCCTTCCACCGGTGAAAGAATCCGTGCATGGTGGCTGTTCAATGATTTGAAGGTCGGTCAGGAGAAATTCTTCCATAAGCTCTTTCTTCACAAAGGTGAGTATGTCTATCTTGCCGGCAGTCGAATCAAAAACTCCGATGGTGTTCCGGAATTGCAGATTCTCATATGCTTCAACCGCCCCGAGGACGCGATTTTGACATACAAAAAGCGATGGGAGATAGAAACGGCTTTCAGAGCCATGAAATCTTCCGGCTTCAACATCGAGGACACCCATATGCGTGATATGGAGCGCATCGCAAGACTTGTCGCGATGGTGTGTGTGGCTCTTGTATGGGCATATCTCGTTGGTGAACATAAAGATATAAATATTAAACCGATAAGGATTCTGAAACATGGAAGAAAGGCAAAGTCGCTTGTCAAGTATGGTTTGGAGGAGATTTCAACAATACTTCTGCGTCCGACTTATACCCCAAAATTCGATGTTTTCAAATTTTTGTCATGTACTTAAGTCATGAATAGAAGAAATTTGAGCTGGATATGCAATTAATAAAAATTTAATATTTGCTAACCCTGTAAATGGGGGGATAGCGGATTCTTCTGTTCCCTTTCCTACTGTACGGAAAGAACTTTCTGAAAGAAATTTTAGTAGCCCGGCAATTGAAAAGGCTATTGCTACTTTCAAAAAAGAAGTGAAGAATAAAGAATTGGGATGGCTGTTTGAGAATTGTTTTCCTAATACTTTAGATACTACTGTTTTTTATTCAGAAAAGAATGGGCGTCCGGATACTTACGTGATAACTGGCGATATTGATGCTATGTGGTTGAGAGATAGTTCAGCACAAGTATATCCGTATTTGGATTTTATGTCTGAAGATAAGAAATTGCAAAATTTGATAGCAGGTGTTATAAATAAGCAGGTTACATTTATTTTGAAAGACCCGTATGCTAATGCTTTTCATGATGATGATACCAAATATACGAGATGGGCAAGTGATCATACAGAAATGAAACCTGGTGTTCATGAGCGTAAATATGAGTTGGATTCACTTTGTTATCCGATTCGTTTGGCATATGGATATTGGAAGAAGAGTGGTGATAGCTCTCCATTTGATGCGCAATGGAAAAAATCAATAGAAGTCATATTGAAAGTGTGTAAGGAACAACAAAGAAAAAAAAGATAATGGTCCTTATAGCTTTCGCAGAACTTCAGAATGGGCTATAGATGCTGTTCCAATGGGGGGAGTAGGTTATAAAGTAAATCCGGTCGGATTGATTTGCTCTACTTTTAGGCCTAGTGATGATGCTACCGTTTTTCCATTTCTTATTCCCTCTAATTTCTTTGCTGTTGTTAGTCTTATGCAGGCCTCGGAAATGATACGTAAGATAACAAACGATGATGGATTGGCGGATGAGTTGATAGCATTGAGTGATGAAGTGCGTCGGGCTTTGCAAGAATATGCTGTAGTCAATCATCCCCAGTACGGTAAAATATATGCATTTGAAGTTGATGGTTTTGGTTCAGCCTATTTAAGTGATGATGCCAATGTTCCCAATTTATTGTCTCTTCCTTATTTGGGTGGAACAGAACGTCATGATCCTATTTATGAGAATACAAGGAAGTTTGTTTGGTCGAAAGGAAATTCATTTTTCTTTAAAGGTACTGTAGCCGAAGGTATTGGAGGGCATCATATTGGAACTGATATGATATGGCCAATGAGCATTATAATGAAAGCTTTGACGTCCAATGATGATAAGGAAATCAAGTATTGTATACAGACTTTACAAAAGACACATGGTGGAACGGGCTTTATACATGAATCCTTTCATAAAGATGATCCAAAGAAATTTACTAGAAGTTGGTTTGCTTGGGCAAATACCTTGTTTGGTGAATTACTATGGAAGACGTTTACTGAGAGACCTCATTTACTAGAATAATCATTAAACTAAAACGAATAAAAGATGAATATTTTGAAGAACAATTTTTGGGTTTTGGTAGCTATTTTATTACTGACTGGTTCTCAAGTTATAGCTCAGAATATATACAAGTGGACTGATGAACTAGAACTATTGAAAAGAGTAGATAAACTTCCTGAATATCGTACGGATTCTTATGTGGAACAATTTTCTAGTTATGATAGAAAATGGGGTAATGACGATGGATTTGCGGGAACCTATTCTTTTCTGCGTAAAGAAGATAATAAGCTTGTCATTGCAGAAATGGAAGGGCCAGGTGTAATTAATCGTATTTGGACTCCTACTCCTACAGATAATATGTTGTATTTTTTATTTTGACGGCCAAAAAGAACCAGGCCTGAAGATTAAGTTTTCAGACTTATTCTCTGGTAAGGTCTATCCGTTTACTAAACCTATTTGCGGCAATGAAATAGGAGGTTTTTATTGTTATTTACCTATCACTTATAAGAAATCATGTAAAATAGTTTTTGATGGTCCTAAATTGGAATTTATCCAAATACAATATCGCTCTTTACCAGGCAAGAAAGTGGAAACTTATACGGGAGAACTCTCGCAGGAGGATAAGGATTTACTTGCAGAGGTCAATAGAATATGGGCAGATATAACCCCTGAGGTATCTAGTTATACTTTAGGAAAGTCCGCGAATACTCAAATTAAAGAAGCTGTGTTTACTATCAAGCCTGGTGAAGAATTTTCTTTCTTTGAGATGGAGGAAGCTGGACGGATTATTGGGTTAGAAGTGGATGGTGGCACTTCTTTTGAAGGAATATATAAAGATATACTTCTTTCTGCTCGATGGGATAATGAGAAAGTGGAAGCTATTTATTCTTCAATTGCCGATTTTTTTGGGTATGCTTATGGAAAAGGAGCTATGCGGAGCATTATAATGGGTAAGCGGGGAAGTACTAATTATTGCTATTTTCCTATGCCTTTTGATAAATCTGCATTACTCAAGATGATTTATAAGAAGAGGGAGGGGATGCGGCAGTCTCCAGTTTCTATAAATGTAAAGGTTTACTACAATGAGCATGAACGTGATATTAAAAAAAGAAGGTAAATTTTATTCTATATGGCATCGTGAAAGAACTCCGTTAGGTAAATTTCATTGTTTTCTATCACAGAAAGGAAAAGGACATTATGTTGGTACTATACATCAGGCTCAGGGCTTACGTCCAGGTATGACTCTTTTCTTTGAAGGTGATGATAGTACTTATGTTGATAATAAGATGAGGTTGCATGGAACAGGTTCTGAAGATTATTATAATGGCGGCTGGTATGCTTTACTTGATCGTTGGGATAGAGGCAACAGTTTACCTATTCATGGCTGTTTGGACTATTCGCTTCCAATGGGACGTACAGGAGGGTATCGTTTCTTTTTATCAGACAAAATGTCTTATGAAAAAGAAATTTATCATGGAATGGAACATGGTGAAGTGAATAATAATTTTCCAGTAGACTATACCTCCGTTTCTTTTTTTTTCTATTCAGAACAACCATTATTGGAAAGAGTCGAATTTTCAGATGCACAACGTACAGTTTATCTTCCCACTGTACATACTTATTTCCCACAGTTGATGAAACTAACTTTGGGAGGAGGAGTTCAGGTTGTACATGACAGAGGTATTCGTATGACTACTCAACATAATGGTATGGTGCGTATCATGTTGGATGATGTTCCTGAAGGTAAATATAAAGTACTGATTAATTACTTTGAGAAACCTAATGGTGCAGATTTTCAAATTTGGCAACGTCAGAAACAGTTGTCAGACTGGATTTCGACGAAAGGAGATGAGGAATTGTTTAAGGATAAGATATATGTCGGCGATATTGAACTTACAGAACAAACTAATTCCATAACTGTACATGTAAAAGCTAATAAAGAGGGAAATCAGTTTGAATTGGCATTAATAACTCTTGAGAAAATTGAATAATATAATACTTGGAGTGAAGGAAATATGAAAATAGTAAATAGAAAGGAACTTCTGTTTCTGAACTTTATGGCTTATAGTCTTATCGGAAATGCTGGAGTTATACAGTTGGATAATCCAAAAGGTGAGGATGGTAAAGTACTCACTATTACAAATGTGTGTAAAGTAGCTCGTGTTACTGGGGAGGCTCTTCCTGGTGAATCTATTTATAATCCTAATAATACTGGCTCGGATTTTGATGTTTATGGTTCAGACCTTGGAATAATGTGGCATACCCGTAAGAATCAAGTTGGGCTTTTTTTTGGTGATACCAGTGGGGAGGGCTTTGTTATAAATAAGAATGGAGGTAATGGTTCTAATTGGCGTTCTAATGTAGTAGCTTTTTCATCAGATACGGATTTGACAGATGGATTGAAAATTGATTCTATGTTGTTGGATTCTGAAGGTAAAGCGCGTGAGATATGTGCCGGTGGAAAAACGCATCCTGAAGTGTACCAAACTTCTATTCCTACCAGTGCCATTCGAGCAGGAAAGTTGGATTGTGTTCATTATATGAATATTCGTGATTGGGGAGGACCTCATGGTCGGTGGTTAACTAATTTTTCATCACTTTACACGTCTAAGGATGGTGGAAGTACTTGGGAACGTTGTCATGAAGTTACTTTTTCTCCAGATAGCCATTTTTCTCAGGTAGCTTATGCCAAACGAAATGGCTGGGTTTATATGATTGGTACACAATCGGGGCGTGGAGATGCTGCCTATTTGGCCCGTTTTCGTGAGAAGAATATTCTTGATATGAAGTCTTACGAATTCTGGAATGGTGAACGGAAAGAATGGGTATGTGGTAAAGAGGAAGCTGCTACTCCTATTCTTCGAGGGCCGGTAGGAGAGGCCTCTTTACTGTGGCATAAAAAGTTCAAACGTTGGATTTTGACCTATAATTATGATCCTAATTATGATAAGACTCCTATAACAAAGAAAAGTTGTATCCTTTATTGTACGGCAGAAGATATTACAGAATGGGGGGCTCCCAAAGTGTTATATCCAACTCACTATTGCGCTTATTTACATCCTCTTAAAGATAATGAGGATAAGATATGGTTTATTTCGTCTAAATGGGGACCATATAATACTTTCTTAATGAGTGCAGATTTACATCTGGAATAAACTTTGAAATAAAGGAATTACTATTATGCGAAAATTAATCCTATTGTTTTTTTTTGTGAGCAGTGCTTTGTGGCTGCATGCCAAAGACTTTACCCAGTATGTCAGTCCTCTTGTCGGCACGCAGTCTACTTTCGAGCTTTCCACCGGTAATACCTATCCTGCGATCGCACGTCCCTGGGGTATGAACTTCTGGACTCCTCAGACGGGTAAGATGGGTGACGGCTGGCAATACGTCTATACAGCGAACAAGATCCGTGGTTTCAAGCAGACACACCAGCCCAGTCCTTGGATTAACGACTACGGGCAGTTCTCCATTATGCCGGTGGTTGGCAAACCCGAGTTTGATGAAGAGAAGCGTGCAAGCTGGTTCTCCCACAAGGGCGAAGTGGCACTTCCTCATTATTATAAGGTATATCTTGCCGAACACGATGTGGTTACCGAGTTCACCCCTACCGACCGTGCCGTATTGTTCCGTTTCACTTTTCCTGAAAATGATCATTCATACATTGTTGTCGATGCCTTTGACAAGGGCTCTTATGTGAAGATACTTCCGGAACAGAATCGTATTATCGGTTATACTACCCGTAACAGCGGCGGTGTTCCCGAGAACTTCAAGAACTATTTCGTGATAGAGTTCGACAAGCCTTTTACTTATAAGGCTTCTGTAGCCGATGGCGTCTTGAGCGAGAATAAGGTTGAGCAGGAAGCCGGACACGCCGGTGCTGTTATCGGTTTCAAAACCCGCAAGGGTGAAGTGGTACATGCCCGTGTAGCCTCCTCTTTCATCGGTTTTGAGCAGGCTGACCGTAACTTGAAGGAGCTTGGCAATGACAATTTGGAAACATTGGTTCAGAAAGGCCAGGATGCCTGGAACAAGGTGCTGGGCCGTATTGATGTGGAAGGCGGAACCCTTGACCAGTACCGTACTTTCTACTCATGTTTGTATCGTTCCTTGTTGTTCCCGCGTGCATTCTATGAACTGGATGAGGCAGGAAATCCGATTCATTACAGTCCCTACAATGGGCAAGTGTTGCCCGGCTATATGTATACGGATACCGGTTTCTGGGACACTTTCCGCTGTCTTTTCCCATTCCTCAACCTGATGTATCCGTCGGTGAACAGGCAGATTCAGGAAGGCCTTGTCAACACCTATAAGGAAAGCGGTTTCTTTCCCGAATGGGCAAGTCCGGGTCACCGTGGCTGTATGATTGGCAACAACTCTGCTTCCGTGCTGGCAGATGCCTATCTAAAAGGCGTGAAGGTGGAGGACGTGCAGACACTGTACGAAGGTCTCATCAACGGTACAAAGAATGTCCATCCCGAGGTTTCTTCCACGGGTCGCCTCGGCTATGAGTATTACAACAAGCTTGGTTATGTTCCCTACGATGTGAAAATCAACGAGAACACTGCCCGTACTTTGGAGTATGCTTATAATGACTGGTGCATCTACCGCATGGCAAAAGAATTGAACCGTCCGAAGAAGGAGCAGAAACTCTTTGCGGAACGTGCCATGAACTATAGGAATGTATTTGATAAGGAAAGCAAGCTGATGCGTGGTCGTAATCAAGACGGCCAGTTCCAGGCTCCTTTCTCTCCATTGAAGTGGGGCGACGCCTTTACTGAAGGTAACAGCTGGCACTATTCCTGGTCTGTATTCCACGACCCTCAAGGTCTGATAGACCTGATGGGTGGAAAAGAGTCTTTCGTAGAGATGCTTGACTCTGTATTTATTGTCCCGCCCTTGTTCGATGACAGCTACTACGGCCAGGTAATCCATGAAATCCGTGAGATGACAGTGATGAATATGGGTAATTATGCCCATGGCAACCAGCCCATCCAGCACATGATTTACCTTTATAACTACGCCGGGGAGCCTTGGAAGGCCCAATATTGGCTTCGTCAGGTTATGAACCGCATGTACACTGCTGGTCCCGACGGTTATTGCGGTGACGAGGACAACGGTCAGACTTCGGCGTGGTATGTCTTCTCTGCACTTGGTTTCTATCCGGTTTGCCCTGGTACGGACGAGTATGTACTGGGCGCCCCTCTGTTCCGTAAGGCTACCCTCCATTTCGAGAACGGTAAGTCCCTGACAATTGACGCTCCGGATAACTCACCGGAGAACATGTATATCGAGTCTCTCAAGGTGAACGGCGTGGATTATTCCAGGAATTATCTGACGCATGGCGATTTGCTGAATGGCGGTACCTTGAGGTTTGATATGGGCAGCCAGCCTAATATGAAGAGAGGTACGCAGCCGGAAGATTATCCTTATTCTTTTTCCAGGGAGTAAATGTGTTTAGGGTTCTTTTTTTGAGGTTTTTAGATTGTTAGGGTATGAACGACATCCCAGAAGAATAGTGGGGTGTCGTTCTTTGTTTATTTTCATTCACTAACCACCTTCCCATATTCAGCCACCGCCATCTTCTTTGCCAGATACGCATCAATCAGGTTGGTGTGTGCCTGCGTCCACGAGAGTTGTGCGGACAACACATCTGCCATGCTGGCTTTTCCTTCATTATAAGAGAAAGTGACAAGGCCCAGATTCTCTTCGGCGAGTATCATATTCTCCCGGGCCGTCTTGACTTGCTGTTCAGTTTCCGTCAGTTTTGTGGTGGCTGCGGAGAGCTCTTCCAGAATATTGTCCGTTACATAGCTTTGTTGCAGCTTCTGTATGCCGATATAGGCTTTCTGTTGGCGGTTTGTCTTGAAGCGGGCTCCCCAACGGAAGATGGGGATGCTGACATTGACTCCTACGACGGGAGTATGAGGTACATCCTGCCCCATATAGGTGATTCCCGTATCCCAACCGGTAGCGAGGAACATGTTGACTTGTGGGTTGTAGCGGCTGAGGGCGGCATGCCGTTGCGCTTCACTGCGGGCGATGTTCACGGAGGTACTGGCATATTCTGCCCGGCGAAGCAGCACATCATCCAGGCCCAGAGGTATGATGGAGGCAGTCGGTATATCTATTTCGGCTATGCTGTCTATGGGAGCGTCCGGTTCCGAGCCCATAAGGATATTCAGTTTTTGCAGGGCAAGGGTATGGTTTTGGCGTGCCTTGATGTACTGCAATTCGGCTTCCTTACGTCGGGTGGAAATCATCAGCAAGTCTGTGCGGCTGATGGCACCGTCATCAAAGCGGTCTTGGATGATGTCGTACTGCTGTTGTACAATATCCTGAAAGGTAGCCGCGGCTTTCAGACCGGCACGGGCGGCAGAGGCATTCCAATAGACGGCGTCACTTTGATAGTGTATCTGGTCGAGGGTCAGCTCTGTGGTAAGTTGGTCCAGTGCCTCTTCGGCTTGCGCCACTTTCTTTTGGGCTATTAGGGAACCTCCGGTATAAAGCGGCTGCGTCAAGGTGGCAAGTGCCTGATAGGTATAAGGGTGGTAGTCTCCTTTCGGACTGTTCCATTGGTCCAGATGATTGAGATTGGCGGTACCCTCGGCAGTGATGTCAATCTGGGGCAGGAAACCGGTGGAGGCAATCTTGCGTGCCTCGGTACTGGCGAATGTTTTCAGATGCTGTTGTTTCAGAATCTGGCTGTATGCTTCTACCTTGTCGCGGTATTCTTCGCGGCTCAGATATTGCTGTGCTCCGGCATTCATTCCAAAGCCACAGAGTAGTATAAATAGAATCTTCTTCATGATATATCACAAATGCATTAAACAAAACTATTCCCCTTCTCCTTTAGGAGACTGGGGCTTTTTAGATTTTATGAATGGCGCAATAAGCCACCGGCAGCACGAATAGTGTCAATGCCGAGGCTACCAGTAAACCACCCATGATGGTTGCCGCCATGCCGCCGAACATGGCGTCGAACAATAACGGCAACATTCCCAGGATAGTGGTACCCGATGCCATGGCCACCGGGACAATACGGGTGGTTGTTGCACTGATAACGGCTTCACGCGGTGCTTTTCCGGCAACGGTTTCCGTATCAATCTGGTCCACCAGCACGATGGCATTCTTGATATTCATTCCAATCAGCCCCAGCAAGCCGAGGATGGAGAAGAAGTCGAATGATTTCCCCAATACCACCAGTCCCAGTACAATACCTATAAAGATGAGCGGCAGCATCAGCAGGATAACAATCGGCTTCCGGTAGCTGTGGAACAGAAACAGCAAGGTGACGAACATAAGGAAGAATGTCAACGGCAGGTTGGCTGCCAGTGCGGCATTGCTTTCTGCCTGGCTTTCCTGCTCTCCGAAGTATTTCATGGTGTAACCTTCGGGCACTTCAATCTCCTCTTGCACCTGCTTCCATATGCGGTTGAAGGCGGCAATGGCATTCACACCGCGGCGTGGGTCGGCCTGCGCCATCATCACCATCTGCCGGTTGTAGTCTTTCACGTTGGAGAACTTGTACTGGAAGTCGAACCGGCTGACGACTTGTTCCAGAGTGGTTGTTTCGCGTGCAGTACCGAATACGGGGAGTGTACGCAAGTCGTTGATGCGGAAAGAGTCGATAGTTTTATCCTTCAACAGAACGGGAAGTACCTGGTCTCCTTCCCTATATTCCCCAAGTGTCATGCCGTTCGTACCGATCTGGATACTCTGTGCCATGCTTTGCCGGGAGATACCCAACGGTTGTGCACGCTCCTGACTGTAAACGGGATGCCATACCGGTATCTTGTTGCCCCAGGAGTTACGCACGTTGATAAGTTCGCCGTCACGGTGCATAATGTCCAGAGCCTTGTTGGTCAGCATGACCAGCGTATCTGTATTATTGCCGATGAACCCGATTTCGATGGCGGCATCTACGGCAGGAGAGAGCTTGAACAGCATGGTACGGGTGATGGCATTGGGATAGTTGGCCTTCATGTAGGCATCGAGGTTCTCTTCCTGCTCCTTGGTATATTTGCTATCCGTTACTTCCACCAGGATATTGGCGAAGTTCGGTTTGGGGCCGACGGAAGTGGAGGCCAGATAGTAACGCAACGGCGTGCTGCCGAATGTGACGGATACCCGTTTCACTTCCGGTTGCTGCATCAGGTGCGCTTCCACCTTTTTCATCTCGGTTTCTACTTCGCGGATGCTGTACCCGTCCGGATAGAATACATCTGCCCGAAAGTAGGGTTTGTCCAAAGAAGGGAAGAAGTTCTGGGGCATCAGTCCCATGACGATAAGGGAGAGGATGAACAGTGCTGTAATGCTTCCAAGGGTCAACGCCTTCTTGCGTATCAGTGTGCCGAGGATGGAGGCGAATTTATGGTAGAAAGGCTTGTCGTATGGGTCTTTACCACCATCTTTAGCCTTTGCTTTCAGTATGAAGTTGCCGAATGTAGTGGTTTGTGTCAACGCCAGCACCCAACTTAATCCCAGGGAAATGGCCAGCACTACGAATAGCGGTTTCACGATTTCGGCTACGGAAGAGGGAGCTAGATACAGTGGCAGAAATGAACAGATGGCAATGAACGTTGCTCCCAGCAATCCCCATTGGGGACCGGTGGCACCGTCTATCAGCGCTTTCCGGCGGTCGATGCCGCGGGCAATGGCAATTTGGGCATTATCTGTCACCACGATGGCATTGTCCACCAGCATTCCCATGGCTATGATGAATCCGGCGAGGGAGGTCCGGTTCAGACCTACGCCAAGAAACGACATAATGAGCAGTGTGCCTCCGATAGAGAATATAAGGGAAGAGCCAATCAGTACTCCTGCACGCATGCCCATCACCAGCATGATGATTACAATCACAATCAGGATGGATTCTATCAGATTGATGATGAACCCGTTGTTGGCTTCTTTGGCAATCACGTTTTCGGGATACAGACTTTCCAGTTCCAGCCCCACGGGGATGAGGGGCATGAGTTCGGCAAGCCTCCGGTCTACCAGTTCACCGGTTTTTACCACATCCTTTGTCGGGTCGGTGGAGATGCCGATACCGATGGCGCGCTTTCCGTTGACGTGCATGATATTGCCGGGAGGTTCCATGTATCCCTTTTCAATGATGGCGATGTCACCCAGCTTGACTTGTCCGCCGGAGGTAGTGATAACCTGGTTGCGGATATCATCGACAGTCGTGTAGGTACCGTTGGCCACAATGCGTAACTGTTGTTCTCCGGCGCTGATTTCACCCGTATTGATAATCTGGTTCTGCGATTGTAGCAGGCTGGCCAGCTGCTTGGGGTCGATACCCATTCCTGCCAGCTTGTTTACGGAGATGAATATATGGATGACCTCTGTCTGTGTACCGAAAAGGGCTACCTTCATCACACCGTCTGCCGTGATGACTTGTGTCTTGATTCGTTCCGCCCAGTTTCTCATTTCTTCATAAGAGAAACCGTCGTCACCCACCAGGCCGTAATAGATGCCGAAAACGTCTCCAAAATCATCCGAGACGGTCGGTACAGAAGAGCCTGCGGGCAGTTGGGGCTGTATATTGAGCACTTTACGCCGCAGTTCGTCCCACTTCTGCGGAATGGATGCGGCAGAGAGTGACGGTTGCAGTTCGAAGGTTATCTTGGAGAGTCCGTACATAGACTCTGACTTTATCTTGTAGACGCCGCTCATCGACTGTATTTCTCGGGAGATGGGTTCGGTGACGAGCCGTTCCACTTCTGCCGGCTCCGCTCCCGGGTAGCGTGTCATGATGACTGCCGACTTGATGACGAAAGGTGCGTCTTCCTTCTTTCCCAACCTGCCGAATGACAGTATACCGCCGATAAGCAGCACAGCCAGAAAGAAGTAGACTATCTTCGTGTTGTCTAATGAATATTGGGCTAGATTCATAATGAATATTTTTTAGATAAATGGGGAATGTAATGTGCCAATGTGATTAATCACATTAGTACCTTTATTGCTTCTCCTTCTGTCAGCTGGTATACTCCGGCCGTCACAACGGTTTCTCCCGGTTCCAACCCTTTAGAAATAAGCAGGTTTGCCTCTCCCGTTGGAGAATAAACGGTCACTTCGCGGCGACTGACTTTATTACCTTCCACCACCCATACATACGTTTTCCGGTTTTCACTGTCGCCAAATACGGCGCTTAACGGTACATTCATCAGCTTTTCTTCCAGAAAGGGAGCGACATCCGATACCAGCTTTATTTTGCATGTGAATCCCGGTTTTACGTCATAACGTGTACGGTCAAAGTGCGGGTCGTCAATTGTTATTGTCACCGGAATACCCGTCCCTGCTGTGGAGATGTCAAGATACTCTTCCAGTCTGGCATCGAAAGCCTCTGTGGGGTAGCTGTCGAACACCACCTTGAACTTTACGTCCTTGGCACGGAGCAGATAGAGATAATCATCCGGTACGGTGAACTTGATTCGTAGCTTCTGTGTATTTACCAGCTGTACAACCCCTTCTCCTGCATTGACACGCTGATAGTTCTCTACCAGCCGTTTTTCGATGGAACCCTCGAAAGGGGCTGTCAGCCGCGTATCCCGCATATTGTTGCCGGACAACTCGTAAGCGGATTTTGCTTTCTGATAGTTGGCTACGCTGATTTCGTATTCCTGCACAGAGATAGCCTGGCGGCCAAGCAGCCGTTTGTTACGTTCCACTTGTGCGGTAGCTGTTTCGTAGGCAGCCTTGTCGGCTGCATATTGCAGGGAGATGTCGCGTGGGTCGATGGCGGCAATCAGTTGCCCCTTCTTTACCCGCTGTCCCTCTACAACCGGGAGGCTGATGATTTGTCCGCTGACGCGGAAGGCAAGTCTCACATATTCCACGGCTTCTACCATTCCGGAGAAGTCTTTGCGGATAACCGACTGTGAACTGACTTGCGCAGTCTTCACCGGTCGGATAAGGGGATTGCTACCCTTTTGTTTTTGCCCGCACGACGTGATGAGCAACGCCATGACCAGGGCGAAAAGAAACATTTTTTTCATTGGTAAACAAGTATATAGTTATTCGTTCAGGTATATATAAAAACATAAAACCGGGAAAACAACCAAATGTTCTCCCGGTTATAGGATAAATGATGATTTAATGTGCCAATGTGCTAATATGCTAATGTGCCAATGACCTGCGGCGTGATAGCGCAGCATAAATATTGCGCAGCCAATTAGCACATTGGCACATTAGCATATTAGCATATTAATTTTCAATTCCGTCCCCCGTTCCAGCGTATATGGGTGTCCGTAGACTTGTATGTCTACTTTGCTGCCTGCTGTAAGCGAGATTTCGATTTCTTTTCCTACCCGTATGTGAAGTGTGTTTTTCAGATAATTCACCTTGAATGAATAGCTGTCCCATTTTTGCGGTATGACGGGGGAGAAACACAACGTCTCCTTCAGTACCTGCATACCTGCAAATCCGCGTACAATGGCCAGCCAGCTGCCGGGCATGCTGGTTATGTGTAGACCTTGGTCCGTTTCGTTGTTGTAGTCGTCCAGGTCAAGCCGCGTGGCATGCAGGAAAAGCTGGTAAGCTTTTTCCACTTTGCCGATGCGTGCAGCCAGGATGGAATGGATGTGGGGAGAAAGGGAGGATTCGTGTACGGTCATCGGCTCATAGAACTCGAAATTACGGCGGACGGTTTCCGTGTCGAAATAGAAATAATAAAGGTAAAGTCCGAGCAATACGTCGCTCTGCTTGATGTAGCAAGAGCGCAGAATGCGGTCCCATGACCAATGTTGGTTGATGGGGCGTTCTTCGGCAGGAATGTTGTCTGTACTTTCCAGTACTTTATCCATATAGCCGTCATTCTGGATGAAAATACCCCGTTCCTTGTCTTCCGGCAGATACATGTGTTCGATGATGTCTCTCCACCGGGCACTTTCCTTCACTTGGTCGAGATTGGTGATGCGGCGTATGTGGGCATATTCATCCGGATATTGCTGTGCCACCATTTCCAGAAAACGGAGGGTCATCTTGAGGCACTGTATGCAGGAATAGTTGGTGTACCAGTTGTTGTCCACATTGTTTTCGTATTCATCCGGGCCGGTAACCCCCAGTATGACATATTTTTGTTTAGGTTGGGAGAAGGATACCCGTTGGCTCCAGAAACGGCTGACGGCAATCATTACTTCCAGGCCATATTTAGCGATATAGTCCATATTGCCCGTCAGCGCTGCATGCTGAACGATGGCATAGACAATGATATTGTTACGGTGGATTTCCTCGAAGGTTATTTCCCATTCACTGTGGCATTCCTCTCCATTGTTGGTTACCTGCGGAAACAACGCTGCACCGTCCTTGAAACCCAATTTGCGGGCGTTTTCTATGGCCTTGGGAAGTTGGCTGTGCCGGTATGCCAGCAAGTTCTTTGCAATCTCTTTGGGAGTGGAGAGCAGAAAAAACGGTACACAACACAGTTCCGTGTTCCAATAAGTATTGCCGCCATATTTTTCTCCGGTGAATCCTTTGGGGCCGATGTTCAGGCGCGGGTCATCTCCCCGGTAAGTCTGATACAGCTGGAATATGTTGTACCGGATACCTTGCTGCGCTTCCAGGTCCCCTTCGATGACGACATCCGTTTCGTCCCAGATTTCCTGCCAGGCCCTTCGATGCTCTTCTACCAGCGTATTCCAGCCTATGCTCTTGGCTTCGCGTGCCTCGGCCACGGAGTGCTCCACCAATTCACTCCGTTCGTGGTAGAGGGAAGAAGCGATGGCGGTGTATTTGATGAGTGTTACGTTGTCTCCGGGTTTCACGTCGGCACCTACGCTGAAACCGGTCTGCTTTTCCTTTTCTATCCGTATGGGGTTGGCAGTGGTTTCCTTGTTGTTTTTGAAGAATTGGTAAGTCATGGCGTAGCACACTTGTGCATCTTCCCGGCGGGTCTGTGTCCAGAGATAGGCACAGCTGCTGGTAGAACCGGAACGCAGGATGTTCCATATTTTCAGGTTTGGCAGGTCTGTGTCGTCTACTATATTTCCGTCAAGGATGGGCACGAGTGAAATTCTGCCGGTATAGTTGATGGAAGACACGCTGTACTTGATGAGACAGAGGTTGGGTCTTGCCATATTTGTGATATGCTCTACATGGATGCGGAGTTGGTTTCCGCGAGGAGAAGTCACCTCCATGTCCCGGTAGGAGATACCTTCCTTCATATCCAGGCGGCGGTTGAAGCTGTCGACATCCCAGCCTGCCAAATCGAGTTCCTCGTCGATGAGGCGCAGGTTGATGCGGCTCCAGTCGGCAGCCTTGGGTATGCGGGTGTAATATGGGGGAAATCCGTTCTTCCACCATCCTACGCGGGTTTTGTCCAGGAAAGTGATGCCGGCCACAAATGAACCACGGTAACTGTCACTGCTGTAAGGCTCCTCAAAATACCCCCGTTGCCCGAAACGTCCGTTTCCGAGACTGAATATACTTTCCGACATCCGTTGACGGTCGGGGTGGAATTGGTCTTCGATGATGTTCCATTCATCGGTCTTGAGGTATTTTTTCATGGCGACGTGTTTTCTGTAGTTATCGCCGTAAAGATACGCAATATGCGGAAATAAAAGAGAAAAGTGAGGACAAAAATAGTGAAAGGGGAAGGGAGGGGATTAAAAAAGATAATATAACACACAGATGACACAGATAAGGCAGATGAACACAGATAAGTTTGTCTAATAATCTGTGTTCATCTGCCTTATCTGTGTCATCTGTGTGCAGAAGTAGGAGCTTGGTTCTATTTCTCTCCTTTAGTCTCTTTAATTAAATATACACAGAAAGCACCTATTATCAGCATCACTCCCGCCAATACAAGCATATTGATTTCGGGGGGTAATACTCCTTTCGGAGTAAACAAGGACAGAATACTGCCGCCCAAAGCTGCCGCAATAATCTGTGGAATACAGATGGTACCATTGAAAAGACCTAAGTAGGTACCCATATGTCCTCCGCTCAGTGCATTGGTCAAGATGGTGAACGGCAGTGCCAGCATGGCAGCCCATGCACAACCTATCAGCAGGAAGGAAATGAACAACATATACGGATTGTGCATAAAATAGGTGGAAATGAAACCTATACCTCCCAGAACAAGGCTGAGTGAGTAGACGCGGCGGCGGTCCTTGAACATCGGTATGCAGATGGCCCAAAGCACAGAGCCGATGGCTTGCACGGCAAACAGTACGCCTACCCAGTCGGCAGCATTCTGATATTGCAGGCTTTTGGTGTCGAGTACTACTTTGGTCACACCATCTACCAAGTGCTCTACCGTAGGAGCGTCAAAAGCGTTGGCAGCGATGCTGCCGTTGGTATAAGTCCACATGAACATAAAGGCAAACCAGCAGAAGAACTGTACCAGTCCGATAGTCCAGAATGCTTTCGGAGCCTTGATGAGCAGCTTCAGCATGTTGGTCTTTTCATGTTCCTCTTCTTCGGTGATGCCGTGATACTCTGCATATTCGGCAGGCGGCATCTCTTTTACTTTGACCGAAGTGTAGATGACGCAGAAGATAAGGATGGCCGCTCCGATGTAGAATGAGTAAATCACCGAGTCGGGGATTACTCCTTGGGGAGCTGTATTGCTGATGCCAATCCATGCAAAGATGAACGGGAAGAGATATCCCACCAGGCTGCCTGCATTGCAGAGAAAACTCTGGATGGAGTAGGCGAGCCCTTTTTGTTTCTCATTCACCATGTCGCCCACCATCATTTTGAACGGCTGCATGGCCATATTGATGGAGGTGTCGAGGAACATCAGCGATACCAGTCCGAAAATCATGGCTGTACTTACTGCCATGCCGAAGCTTCCGGCATTGGGTAGCAGGCACATGACGAGTACGGCCACTAACGAACCTATAAACAGATAAGGAATGCGCCGTCCGAAGCGTGTCCAGGTCTTGTCACTGGCAGCTCCCACGATGGGTTGTACAATGATACCTGCCAACGGCGGTAATATCCAGAAATAACTCAAATTATGCGGGTCTGCACCCAAAGTGGAAAAGATACGGCTGATGTTTGCACTCTGCAAAGCATATGCAATCTGTACGCCGAAAAAACCAAAGCTGATGTTCCACAGCTTCCAGAAACTTAAATCGGGTTTTACTTTCATGATGGTTTAATATGTTTTATTATTTCGTTGTTCCTCTTATCACCAGATTGGTACGTACTATCTTGTTGTTGCTTTTCTCTTCTCCCTCCAGCTTTCCGGTCAGAATGCTGAAAGCGCTTTTACCTACTTCCTCGCCATGCTGCTCCACGGTGGTCAGCTTCGGATCGGTACTTTGGGCGATGGCACCGTCGGTGAATCCGCAGATCGATACTTCATCGGGCACTTTTACGCCGACCAGTTTGCAGGCATACAGTATGCCCGAAGCTGTCTCGTCGTTGATGGCAAAGAAACCGTCGGGTCGGTTTTCGCTTTCCAGCAGGTCGGGAGTGATGGAGATGGCGCGTTCACGGGTGTCGCACAACAGAATCATGCTGTCGTCCACCGGAATTTTATACTTTTTCATGGCATCCAGGTAGCCGTTCCGGCGATTCTTGGTAATCTCCAGGTGGGGAGCCGCACCATAGAAAAGGATACGCTTGCATCCGGTCTGTATCATGTATTCCACGGCTGCAAAGGAGCCGGCATAGTCGTCCACCACCACTCGCTCGGTTTTCAGCCCCGTACATATACGGTCGTAAAAGACGATGGGAATATCGTTGTTCAGCAGCTCCTGGTAATGGTCGTATCGGGAAGTATCTTTGGCAAGTGAAGCGATGACTCCGCAGACACGGGCGGCAAGGAACGAGTGTACAATTTTCACTTCCTGCTCGTACGATTCGCTGCTCTGCGCCACTATGATGTTATAACCGGCATCTGCCGCCGCTTGCTCAATTCCGCTCAATACGCAGGAAAAGAAGTGGTGTACCAGTTGGGGGACAATGACGCCGATGGTATTGCTGCGGCTTGCGCGGAGATTTACGGCAAGTACGTTGGGCTTGTAGTTATGCTCGCGCGCATAGGCATGGACAAGGTCACGTGTTTCCTTGCTGATGTCCGGATTGTCTTTCAGCGCCCTCGACACAGTGGAGGGGGAGACATTCAGCGCCCGGGCAATATCCTTGATGGTAATCTGCGGTTTATTCATGGTATAGTTTTGAGGACAAAGATAAGGTAAACTTCCCTAATCCGATTGCAAAAATAACGTAATAAGGTAAATTGTGCTTATCCGTTGAGGTTTATCGGGTTGTAAGTTTGTGCAAACGATTGCAGATACCCGTATTTTGACAAATTAAGGTGATATATAGTTCTATATTCCCTAAATGCTTATATTTGCAGTACGCAATTAATGATGATAACGCCATGAAACACATGAAGTTTTTGACTTTCTTTTTTTGTATTGCCTTTGCAGTATTTGCATGCAGCAGCAATAATGAGACAGACCCCAATGCTGGTGGACTTCCCGATAAGGAGGAACCTCTGGCTACAGACTTTGCTAAAGGTGCCGACATCAGTTGGGTGACGGAGATGGAACATAAGGGTATGAAATTTTACAATACCTCCGGTGTGGAGACCGATTGTTTCCAGCTGATGAAGGATTTGGGCCTGAATGCAGTTCGACTCAGAGTATGGGTCGACCCCAAAGAACACGATAACTGGTGCAATACGGCCGATTTGGTGACGAAAGCCAAGCGTGCCGCAGAGCTGGGCATGGACGTAATGGTAGACTTCCATTACAGTGACTGGTGGGCCGACCCTGGACAGCAGCATAAGCCTGCTGCATGGAAAGGACTGAACTTGGCCGACTTGAAGAAAGCCATCGCCGGTCATACTGCCGATGTACTTAATGCGCTGAAAGCGGCAGGAGTTACTCCCAAGTGGGTTCAGGTAGGTAATGAAATCCGTCCGGGGATGCTTTGGGATGAAGATGCTGCATTGAGTGGTGCGTCCTATGATGTGAGGGAATGTGATGTAAAGGGTTCCAACAGCACTTCCGAGAAAGTGAAATACCGTAAGAACTTTGCCAATCTGGCTGCTTTTATCAATGTAGGATACGATGCGGTAAAGTCCGTCTTCGACGATGCCATTGTCATCGTCCATCTGGACAATGGATATGACAACGAATTGTATACCTGGTTCTTTAATGAACTGAAAGCCAATGGCGGTAAGTGGGATATGATAGGCATGTCACTCTATCCTTACTGGACGATGCTCGAGCACAAGGAATATACAGCTGATAGAACTATCACCGAGTGTATTGCCAATATTAATAGTGTAGCCCGGAAATACAACTGTGACGTGATGGTGGTGGAAACCGGCATGGAGTGTGCTGACGACAAAGGGAATCTGGCAAGTGCTTCCGTGCTGGCAGAAGGGAAACGCCAACTGGCACGTATCCTGAAAGAGTGCAAGGAGAATACCGGCGGACGCTGCAAGGGCGTGTTCTACTGGGAACCGGAATGCAGGCCGAACCAATATCGGCTGGGGGCATTCACTGAAGACGGCCGCCCCACTGTGATAATGGATGCTTTTAAATAATTATATTAACAAAATCTTTTAAAGAAGAATGAGAAAGACAATACTTATCTTTTCCTGCTGCGCTTTTTTTGCCTTGGCGGCAATGGCGCAGCGTACAGAAGCATTGTTGGAAAAGAACTGGAAGTTCACCAAGGGAGATGTTCCCGAAGCAACACAAACAAATTTCGACGACAGTAAGTGGGAAACAGTGACCATTCCTCATGATTGGGCCATCTTTGGTCCGTTCGACCGCAACAACGATTTGCAGGAGGTAGCGGTTACGCAAGACCTTGAAAAGCAAGCTTCCGTAAAGACCGGGCGTACCGGAGGGTTGCCTTATGTGGGTGTCGGTTGGTATCGTACGGCTTTTGATGCTCCTGCCGACAAGCAGGTCACTCTGGTTTTCGATGGTGCTATGAGTGAGGCTCGGGTCTATGTCAATGGGAAAGAAGCTTGTTTCTGGCCTTTCGGATATAACTCTTTTCATTGCGATGTTACCGGTTTGCTGAATGCCGACGGTAAAAACAATGTGCTGGCTGTCCGTCTGGAAAACAGACCCCAGTCCTCCCGTTGGTATCCGGGGGCGGGATTGTATCGCAATGTCCGCCTGGTTACTACGGAACGTGTCCATGTTCCGGTTTGGGGTACACAGCTCACCACACCGCATGTTTCTGCTGAATACGCTTCCGTGCGTCTGCGTACTACAATACGGAATGCCGGTGATGCGGATGTTCGTATTTCTACTGATATTATTGCGCCGGACGGTAAGATAGTAGCCCGTAAGGATAATAGCCGGAAAATTAATCACGGACAGCCATTTGAGCAGAATTTTCTGATAAATGCTCCGTCTCTGTGGTCCCCTGAGACACCTTATTTATATAAGGCAGTATCTAAGATTTATGTAGATGGCAAACAGACTGACGAATATACCACGCGTTTTGGTATCCGCAGCATTGAGATTATAGCTGATAAGGGATTCTTCCTGAATGGTAAGCACCGTAAATTCCAGGGGGTATGCAATCACCACGATTTGGGCCCGTTGGGTGCGGCTGTCAATGTGGCTGCTCTTCGCCGTCAGTTGACATTATTGAAGGATATGGGATGTGATGCAGTCCGTACCTCCCACAATATGCCTACACCCGAATTGGTGGAACTCTGTGACGAGATGGGCTTTATGATGATGTTGGAACCTTTCGATGAATGGGATATTGCCAAATGTGAGAATGGTTATCACCGCTATTTCAACGAATGGGCAGAAAAGGATATGGTAAACATGCTGCATCATTATCGGAACAATCCTTGTGTGGTAATGTGGAGTATAGGAAATGAGGTTCCTACCCAATGTAGTCCCGAGGGCTACAAAGTGGCTTCTTTCCTGCAGGATATTTGCCATCGCGAAGACCCTACACGCCCCGTTACTTGCGGTATGGACCAGGTAACTTGCGTGCTTGCCAACGGGTTTGCGGCAATGATTGATGTACCCGGTCTTAATTATCGGGCTCACCGTTATGTGGAGTCTTATGAGACTCTTCCACAGAATATTGTGCTCGGTTCGGAGACGGCTTCCACTGTAAGTTCTCGTGGTGTCTATAAATTTCCCGTACAGAAGGGTGCCAGTGTGATGTATGATGACCATCAGTGCTCCGGTTATGATGTGGAGTGTTGTTCCTGGTCGAATCTTCCCGATGAGGATTTTGCTTTGGCTGATGATTATGACTGGACAATCGGACAGTTCGTCTGGACGGGCTTTGATTATTTGGGTGAGCCTTCTCCTTATAGTACGGATTCCTGGCCCAGCCACAGCTCCGTTTTCGGTATCATAGACTTGGCAAGCCTCCCCAAAGACCGTTTCTATCTGTACCGCAGCCTATGGAACAAGCAGGCAAATACCTTGCATGTCCTTCCGCACTGGACGTGGCCGGGCAGGGAAGGGGAGAATACTCCGGTTTTTGTTTACACCAGCTATCCCAGTGCCGAACTGTTCGTCAACGGAAAGAGTTATGGCAAACAACGGAAACTTACTGCTGATGAAAGCCGTGCTTTGGAAGGTCAGGACTCCCTTGCTTTGCAGCGTCGCTATCGCTTGATGTGGATGGATGTTCCTTATGAACCGGGCGAAGTGAAAGTGGTGGCTTATGATGCTTCCGGCAATCCTGCAGAAGAAAAGGTGATTCGTACCGCTGGCAAGCCCCATCATCTGGAGCTGGTTGCCGACCGCACCCACTTGTCTGCCGATGGTAAGGACCTGGCATATATCACAGTCCGTGTCGTGGATAAGGACGGTAACCTTTGTCCGGCAGACAGCCGCATGGTAAACTTCTCGGTGAAGGGTGCCGGAAAATATCGCGCTGCTGCCAATGGAGATGCTACCAGCCTCGATTTGTTCCATCTGCCCAAGATGCCGGCTTTCAGCGGTCAGCTGACGGCTATTGTGCAGAGTGGCGAGCAAGCCGGTGAGATTGTGTTTGAGGCAAGGGCTAAAGGATTGAAGTCCGGAAAGCTGGTACTTTATACTTCAGAGAAATAAATAGCACTATTTGCTTCCACTCTACCACACCTGCTCTGTAACCCTTTGTTCATCGGTGTTTGAGGTGCGGTGGAAGCAACAGAAAAAGGTGGAAGCAAATTTTGCTTCCACCTCTGTTTTTAGGGCCGACATGATGTTAACTTATTGTAATGTAACAAGTTAATATCATGTCGGCCATTTTGTTAATATCGTGTTAATGGCATATTAATATTGTGCAGACACGTTATTCATATCCTGAAAGTATGTTGCTTGGTTTATACATGCATGGCATTTCTTCAGTAAAAGCTTTGTGTTTCTTTTGTTTTGTCTTGATGTTGTGTAGTACTTAACGGTCGTAAAGCGATTTGTTGACGGCCGTAAAGCGATCTGTCAACGGCCATCGACAAATCGCCTAACGGCCGTTAGGCGGTGAAAATCTCTGTACTTCAGCAGAATAAACATATATGTTATGTGCAAGAATGCCACATGTAGAGTGGAGAGAAGCGCTGTATTATGATATATCAAGTGATTTTTCTATCTTGTGCAACCGCATGCAATCGTTTGCACTGTTCGTTTCCCACATTTTACACTCTCTTTATACTTTACTAAAGTAATAAAGCATATTTTTGTTGCGTCATGCTTTGGGTACTTGAAAGACGTTAGAAAGCGAAAGTACGAAAATTATTTTTCGAATAATATATATAGGTAATTAATATTGTTAACTTTAATTTATTAAATGCATGAAGCAAGTTAATCTTAGAATCTGTCAAACGATTCTTACCCTAATGTTAGGGTTATTCTTGTCTGTAGGCGCTTATGCACAGAACATTACCGTGAAAGGGCATGTGAAAGATGCCACGGGATTGGAAGTGATTGGTGCAAATGTCGTAGAAAAAGGTAATACTACGAATGGTACAATTACTGATTTAGATGGTAATTTTACGTTGACTGTTCCTAAAGGCACTACATTGACTGTATCTTTTATTGGTTATAAAACTCAGGATGTGGTGGTTGACTCTCCTACTATTATGGTAACACTGCAGGATGATGCAGAATTATTAAGTGAAGTTGTAGTTATTGGTTATGGTTCTGTTAAAAAGAATGACTTAACTGGTTCTGTAACTGCCATTAAAGCAGAAGAAATTAATCGTGGTGCGATTACTTCTCCTGACCAAATGTTGCAAGGTAAGGTTCCGGGGTTGTTAGTGACTCCCGCGTCTGGTGACCCTACGGGAGGTGCTACAATCCGCATTCGTGGTGCAGCTTCTCTGTATGCTAGCAATGACCCACTGATTGTTATTGATGGTGTTCCTATTACTCCGGAAGGTGGTGCAGGTATGGCGAATCCATTGGCATCGGTAAATCCCAATGACATTGAATCTTACACCGTCTTGAAAGATGCATCAGCTACGGCAATTTATGGTTCACGTGCTTCCAATGGTGTAATTATTATTACTACTAAAAAAGGTAGTGGTGATAAAATGAAGATTAGCTATAATTCGAGTTATAGTTTGAAACAGAACACTTCTACATTGGATGTGATGACTGGAGACCAGTACCGTAATTATGTAAATGAAGTTTATGCAGGCACTGACCGTTTGGCTAATATACAATCCATGATGGGAACCGCTAATACAGATTGGCAGGACCTGATTTATCGTACAGCTTTCTCTACCGATCAGAATGTCAGCCTTTATGGTAGTGTGAAGGAGAAACTTCCATACCGTGTTAGCTTGGGATATACTTATGATGAAGCCACATTGAAAGTTGGTGATAACCAACGTGCCAACATGTCCATAAGCTTGACTCCGAAGTTCTTTCAGGATCATTTGTCTGTGAATCTTAATGCAAAAGGTATATATAATCGTGCCAATTATCCTAACTCAGGCGCTATTGGTGACGCTATTAGTTTTACCCCGACTGTTGCTCCTAAAATGGAAGATGGCAGCTATTTCAATTGGTATGCATCTGATGGTTCTGCTAATACAATGGCAAGTATTAATCCTTTGTCGCAGATATATGATCCTTACAATGTGAATGATACGTGGCGTTCTATGGGAAATATGCAGTTGGATTATAAAATTCATGGTTTTGAAGATCTTCGTTTGAACTTGAATCTGGGATATGACTTTTCACGTACAACTGGTACCACTTACAATGAATTAGGCTCAATTCTTTCCAAAAGAGCTGGTGCAGCCGACTATTATAAAGAGTATGCCAATCAGAACTCCAATACACTTTTGGAATTTTACGGTAATTATAATAAAGAGTTTGGTATTCACCACTTGGATGTAATGGCAGGTTATTCTTGGCAGCATAATTATGTGAAGTATAATCAAACTGAGTATTATAATAATGACCGTTCTAAAGTTTATCTGCAAAAGCCGACTGATAGACGGGAGTATTACTTGCTTTCTTTCTTTGGGCGTATTAATTATTCTATTAATTCCAAATATTTGTTCACTTTCTCATTGCGCGATGATGCGTCTTCACGCTTTTCCAAAGATAATCGTTGGGGACTTTTCCCTTCTGCGGCTTTTGCATGGAATGTGGCAGAGGAAGGTTTCCTAAAAGACAATAATTTCTTCTCAAGTATGAAACTTCGTTTGGGTTGGGGTAAAACTGGGCAGCAAGATATAGGCATGGACCGTTGCTATGCTTATCAAAAATATACCGAATCTTCCGCTCTGACTACTCAAATACCTTGGGGCAATGGATACATTTACACATTGGCACCAAATGCATATAATCCCAATATTAAGTGGGAGACTACTGAAACTTATAATGTTGGTTTAGACTTTGGAATTTTTGGTGGTCGTATTAATGGTAATATTGATGCTTATTTGCGTAAAACATATGATTTGCTGAATGATATCAATACTCCGATGGGCTCTAACTTCTCTAATAAAGTTATTTCCAATGTTGGTGATATGAAGAATATGGGATTAGAGTTTAACCTGAACTTCATTCCTATTGAAAAGAAGGATATGCGCTGGACTATTAATGTGAACGGAACTTGGCAGAAGACAGAGATTACAAAACTGACGAATACAGGTGGTGATGACTATCTGGGTGTTCAGGTTGGTGCAGGTATGAGTAGTATTGGTGGTTATACTTCTCTGTATCGTGTAGGTTATACTCCTTATACTTATTATCTGTTCCAACAGGCTTATGATGAAAATGGAAAAGCCATTGAAAATACATTGGTGGACCGTAACGGTGATGGACAGATTACAGAAGATGACCGTTATGTGACTGGTAAGAGTATTTTGCCGAAATTTTTCTTTGGTATCGGTTCTCAGTTCACTTATAAAAAATGGGACTTTGGTTTCAATGCTCACGGATCTTTAGGGGGGTATGCGCTGAATAAGGTTGCTAAAAATAATTCAACTTCATACTCGGACGACCATAGTAAAGGATATATCAATAACTTGTCTACTTATTGCTTGAAGACTGGATGGACTGGAGCCTTGACCGAGTACCAGCAAGTTTCAGATATGTTCCTGGAGAATGCTTCTTTCTTCCGTCTGGATGATATTAATGTAGGTTATACTTTTGATAAGTTTGCTCATTGGAATGGAAAAATCCGTGTAGGAGCTTCTGTACAGAATGTATTTACCATCACTAAATATAGTGGGCTTGATCCTGAGCTTACAGCAGCAGATGGTGTAGATAACAATTTGATTCCACGTCCTCGTCTCTACACCGTGCGTCTGAATATTAATTTCTAAACTAGAGAATGTACATGATTATGAAAAAGATTATATATAGCTTGGCAATTGTAGCGTCTATGTTGACGCTGAATGCTTGTATCGGAGATTTGGATACATTGCCGTTAAATGAAACGGATAAGACTGCTGGGCAGGCTTATCAAACATTGGAGGATTTTGAAAAAGGATTAGCATATATCTATGGTTCTTACTCTTTGGTTAGCCAGAATGATCCGGGTAGTTCTGACATAGCGGTAGAAGATGCCGGTCAGAGCGAATTGATACGTCAGTATGTTGTATTAAATGAGATGTCTTGTGATGTCTTGAAGTGTACATGGGGAGATAGTTATATTACTGATACACAGAATAACTCATGGACCTCTACTCCTAATGCTGCTACGATAGCGGTGTATACACGTTGCATGGTGACTGTGACCCGTGCCAATGAATTCTTGCTTCAAAGTAATGGTTCCTCTGTAGAAGGAGTTGCCGGTCTTCGTGCAGAAGCGCGTTTTTTGCGTGCGTATGCCTATTATATGCTGATGGACTTGTATGGTAATCCTCCTTTTGCCCTTGAAGAAAATATTGGTGGAGAACTGCCTTCGCAGATAGGACGCACAGCCTTGTTCCAATGGATTGAAAGTGAATTATTGGATTTGGTTTCCGGTAGTGATATGCCGGCTGTTGGTACTGTTGGTTATCCACGTGTAACGAAAGGTACAGCCCAGGCTTTGTTGGCGCGTATGTATCTAAATGCTGAAGTATATACAGGCACAGCTCGTTGGGCAGATGCTCGTTCGGCGGCTGAGGCTACTATTGGTATGGGATACCAATTATGTAATAATTATGAAGAACTCTTTATGCAGGATAACAGTGAAAACGCTAATGCTCAAAAAGAGATGATTTTTGCAATTGGTTACGATCGTGATAGAACTCGGAGTTGGGGGGGGACAACACATTTGGTTTCCGGTAGTTTGGATGATGCCAATAGTGAAGCTATTGCAAAAGAACTGGGATATCCGGAAGGAAGCCATATCGCTCGTGAAAGATGGAACGGATATCATGTTCCGAATGAATTTGTTGAATATTTTGAATTGTCTGGCGTTGAGTGGGGTGGTTCTGGTATAGGATATGATAGAGCTGCCAGTGATAAACGTGCATTCTTCTCTAACGTAGGTTGTGTAGAGGCATTTGATAAGTCAAAAGCAGAAACAGGATGGAGATGCTGGAAATTTTCAAGTCGTGACTCTCAAGGAAACATTTACTCAAGTGATAGCTATGAGAAGTTCTCTTCCATTGATTTCCCGATGATTCGTCTGGCTGAAATGTATCTGATTTATGCAGAGGCACAAGCTCGTCTGGATGGTGGAATAACAACAGATTCTAAAGCATTGGGATATGTTAAGGCTTTACGTGATCGTGCGGGAGTTTCTATGCCTTCGTCCATCGATTTGGATTTTATCTTGAAAGAGCGCGCTCGCGAACTGATGTTGGAAGGACATCGTCGTACAGACTTGATCCGTTATGGGTATTTTACTTCCATGTCATTCCCTTGGCCTTATAAGGGTGGTGTACCTGACGGAAGAACTGCTTTACCATCATATCGTACAATTTATCCGATTTTGAGTACCGATTTGACCGAGAATCCTAATTTGGTCCAGAATCCTGGTTATTAATAAATCAATAAAAAACTGTAATGATAAAACTTTAGCAATATGAGACTATTTAAAAATATAATGCTGTTTGCAGCAGTTGCGACAGCTCTATTCACTTCGTGTGAAACGGATGTGGATACACCTCAAATCAGTACTCCTGAGAGCTTTGTTGCTCCTGTGATCGGGCAGTGCAGTGATATAATTGTAAATGCTGATAATTCAGCGAATGAGAGTGTGATTTTTACTTGGACAGCAGCGGATTTCGGGCTTCCGGTCCAGATTCTTTATTCTGTATACTGACTTCCGGTGAGAACTCTGCTTTATTGGGAACTTCTTCTACAACTTCCTATGCAATATCTAAGGGAGACTTAAATGGAGTTGTGATAAATAGTTTGGGGGTTGCTGCTAATGAAACAGCCACAGTGTCTGCTTATGTAACAGCTAAAATGTACGGAACAGATAATTATGAGCCTATTGCTTCTGCTGTTTCCAATAATTTTAGTGTAACGACTTATTCTGCACCATTGACTTCCCTCTATTTGTGTGGTGAGTTTAGTGGAAGCTGGGATATTAACAACGCTCCGATTTTCTGGGAAACAACTGGTGGTTCCAATACTTATGTCTGTATGGCAGACTTCTCGAAGACCGCGGCAGGAGATGATGCCACACGCTCTTTCTTTAAGGTTGTAGCGCAGCAGGCTTGGAGTGGAGACAATTGGGGATATAATGATTTGAAACCTTCTTGGAATTGCCCGGAACAAGCTGATGCTAACTTGTCGTTACCACTTTCTGAAGGTAAATATTTTTGAGATAACAGTAAATAAGACTGTGATGACGATTGATAAGAAAGCTATTGGCAATAAATTAGGTCTGACAGGTGATTTCAATAATTGGGGTGAGGGTAATCCTGATGCAATCTTTACTTATGACTATTTAAGTAGCAGTTGGAAGACTGAGCCTATTGCATTGGAAGCTGGTAAATCCATAAAAGTGCGTGTTGATGGTGCTTGGACCACAAATTGGGGGGCAACTGGCACAATGAGTACTGCTGTTGCCGGTGGATATGAGCTAGAAGCAGGGAAAGATAATATCAGTGTACCGGAAACTGGTACTTATATAGTTGTGTTCCACGGTAACCGTACTCCCTATGTACTGGAACTTGTGAAGCAATAATAAAGTTTTAATCTTCAAAAATAAAGAGATATGATAAAATATTTAAAATATATGTTCATGGCAGCTATCATTATGATAGCTGCTACAGGATGTCAGGAAGATATTGAGGATACTTTTTCCAAGGAACCGGCAGCTCCTGAACTTGTGAATAATGGTACTATTCTGATGACCAAGAACACAATGTCAGAATCTATCACATGGGCATGGTCGGCTGCTCGTTTTATGAAAGGCGAAACCAGCTACACACTTTATGCGCAGTATGGTGATGCAACTCCAGTAAAAGTAGGTTCTTCTACTAAAGGATTGTCTTTGACCTTGACAAAGAATGAATTCCAGACATTGTTAGGAGGTATTCAAGGCATTCCGGAAAATGCATCTTTTGATTTGTCTTTCTATGTAGAGGCTACAGATGAGAATGGTGGATATAAATCAGCAGCACAATTGATGACTGTTTACTCGTATGGTGATGCTGTTTCTGCGGTGCTTACAGCAAATGCGGCTGATGTAATTCTTGACATCACAGCCCCTGCGGAAGAATTGCAGTTACTGACGTGGGAAGCTGCGCGTTTAGAGTATGGCGAGGCAATCACTTATAATGTTTATATCACCTATAATGGCGGTGAATTGACTGAAGTTGCAACAGGGTTAACCGAAACAGCTTGTTCTAAAACGGTGGATGAATGGAATGAATTGGTGGTAGCTTCAGGTGCGCCTGAAGCACAAGCCGCTGATGTGGAATTTATAGTAAAAGCTTATTCCGAAACTTATCCGGAAGGTATTCCTTCAGCTCCCTTGAGCATTAGTATTACTACTTATAAGGCTACTTATCCAGCATATCTGTTAATAAGTGGAACAGATAAGAAGCTCCCTCATAGTACAGTAACTAAGGGACTGTTTGCCTGTTTTGTTAATTTGGAAAGTGGTGTCTCGTTTAAGTTTATTGACCAAGATACACAAACAGAATATGGTAGTGATGATGTTGAAACTACTACTGATGATAAGGGAAATGTTGTAACATCAGGTACTATTGGTAGTGGAGCTATAACAATCCCTGCTGGTTTATATCGTATCAGTGCGGATATCAAATTTGGTACTCTTCAGATTGTTAAAATTAATTCTATGGGAATGATTGGTGCTGCCACACCTAATGGATGGAATGCTGAACTGCCGATGGAATATGATGCAACCGCAAATACTTATTCTGTTGTTACAACATTGACTCAAGATGGAGAATATAAGTTCCGTGCGAATGACAATTGGGGATTTGCCATTGATAAGAATGGTGACTTCCGTGATGGCGGCGATAATATGGTATTTGAAAAGGAAACCGGTGAATATAAGGTTGTACTTGACGTGAATAGCCATCCTTATACAGCGAAAATATTAAGTACCTCATTCCCGGAAAAACTGTATCTTCCTGGAGCTCAAAACTGGAATGTACCCTTTACGTTATATTTAGAGGGTAATGGTGAAGGTAAATTTGAAGGTGGCGTCAATATGACAAGCAATGAGTGGAAGTTCTCTCCGGTTACAGATTGGGGACAAGATTTTGCTGGTACGATCGAATTGAATGAGGCTGGTTATGGGAAGGGGGTATATGGTGGCTCTGGTAATATTAATACTCCGGTGGGCTATTATTATATCCAAGTGGATATGACTACCGGTACTTTTGAAATGCAGCGCATTGATAAGGTTGGCTTGATTGGTTCTTTCAATAGTTGGGGAGATGATGCAGTCTTTGCATATGATGCAGAAAAGAATGTATGGACGTTGTCGGATGTGACTCTTACAACTACCGATGAGTTTAAAATTCGTTTTAATGCTGCCTGGGATATGAACCGTGGTTGTGAGGTGGCCCTTACTCCTGGTACTAAAATACCAGTCAATCAAGATGGAAATAACATGAAGGTGGCTGAAGATGGTAACTATACTATAACAGTAGATATGTCAACTAATCCTAATACAATTACGGTTGTAAAATAAAGAATTTATACTGAGAGATATGAATTGAATCGGCTGTCTGAACACTACAATAGGAATGTCATTTTGTCGAATATGTTATTATTCAAGATAGAGCAAGATGAACGTCGTAATGGAGTGATTAGACAGCCGATTCTGTGTTTATGGGTGTATTTTATTAAAATGAATTTGCATGAAAATGAGATTTGTCCTTGTCTGTGGATTGATATTGTCGGTTGTAACAAGTAAAGCCCAGACAGCCTTTGAAGAAATAAGTGCTGATCCCAATAAAAGCGCCAGTGTATATTATGCCTATCCTGAAATAAGTGAACAATATACTCTTCCTCCTGAAGGATATACCCCTTTTTATATTTCTCATTATGGGCGGCATGGATCGCGCTATCTTATTTCTGATTCTGAATACCAAACAGTAATGGAAATATTGGATAAAGCAGATACTGTAGGTTTTCTGACAGATAAAGGGAAGAGTGTTCGTAGTAGGCTTGAAGTGGTTTGGAGAGATGCAGAGGGGTTGGGAGGGCAGCTTACTCCTTTGGGATATCGACAGCATCGTAGTATTTCTGAACGTATGTTTTATAATTTTCCGGATGTATTTAAAGGTAAACGGAAAATAAGTGCTTGCTCCACTGTTGTAATTCGTTGCGCATTGAGTATGGCTACTTTTTGTGAGACCCTTAAGGGGTTGAATCCTAAGTTACAATTTACTTATGGTTCAGGTGAACGCTATATGCGCTATTTGAATTATTGGAATGAGAATGCTCGTGAGTTTACTTCGGATGGGTCTGATTGGAGGAAAGATTATCATGAGTTTTGTAGAGAGCATATTCATCCGGAAAGATTGATGAGACTTTTGTTTTCAAACCAAAATTATGTGCAACAGCATGTCAATCAGGAGCAGTTGATGATGGGATTATATTGGATTGCATCAGATATTCAGAATACGGAATTAGACTTGTCCTTTTATGATATTTTTGAAAAAAGAAGAGTTGTTTGATATCTGGCAGGTAAATAATTATAAGCATTATGTTTGTAATGGAACTTGTCCTTGGGGAAAGGAGATTGTACAAAGAACTTTTGTTCCTTTACTTGAAAATATATTGGATTCTGCAAATGAAGCCATACAAAATGATGAAATGGCTGCTACATTGAGATTTGGACATGATGGAAATGTTATGCCATTGACTGGTCTTCTTCATTTGGAAGGGTGTTATGGAGAAGAAACCAATTCTGAAAACTTCTATAGAGTATGGAGTGATTATAAAATTGTTCCTATGGCTGCTAATGTACAAATTATTTTTTATCGAAAAAGAGGTACGGATGAAATAATTGTCAAGTTTATGTTGAATGAAAAAAAGAAACAACCATTCCAATAAAGAGTGAAATAGCTCCATTTTATTTTTGGAAAGATGTTGAAAAATTCTATCGTGATTATATTGGTTACTTATATAGAGATATAAAAAAATAGATTATATATCGTAGGTCATGAAAATAAGAACTTTATTTGTTTTATTCAGTTTTTTATTGTGTCAATGGAGTGTTGCACAACAAACTGTTTCATCTGGAAAACTCGTGCAGTATCCTCTGTTCAAATCGGCCATTGTAGCTCCTCGTGATGTTTTTGTTTGGCTTCCTTCAGATTATTCTCCAGAAAACAGATACGATGTCATTTATATGCATGACGGACAAATGCTTTTTGATGCTGCTTCCACTTGGAATAAAGTAGAATGGGGAGTGGATGAGGTTTTGGGAGAACTGTTGGAAGAGGAAAAGATAAGGCCATGTATTGTGGTTGGTATTGCTAATATCGCTCAAAGCAGGTATGAAGATTATTTTCCACAAAAAGCTTTGAAATATCTGCCTAATGGAAACATACCTGAGAACATTCACTTTAATGCGGACAATTATCTCCGTTTTTTAGTAGAGGAAGTCAAACCCTTTATTGATAAGGAGTATTCAACTAATAAGGGAGTAGAGCATACGTTTGTAATGGGTTCCAGTATGGGCGGGCTGATTTCTCTGTATGCAATATGTGAATATCCTGAGATTTTTGGTGGAGCAGCTTGCTTGTCTACCCATCTCACCATGATTATCAGTAGTACACAGCCTACTAAGGAGCAGACTGATTTGTGGTTTTCTGCTTTTGAAAGTTATCTTACCGATCATTTGCCGAAAGCTAATAGCAGACTGATTTATATGGATAGGGGAGACGCGACATTGGATGCTTTTTATCCTCCTTATCAAGACAAATTGGATAAGCTGATGAAAGAAAAAGGATGGACCAAGCCTATGTGGATATCCAAGGTCTTTCCGGGAGCTGCGCATATAGAAACGGATTGGATGAAGCGTTTGGAATATCCGGTGAAATTTTTGATAGGAACTGAGAGATGATAATGAAAGGAATGTATTGTTTTTGATTTATAAGTATGATTCGTAAAGTTTTTAATTGTATTTTGTTTAGCCTGTTGTTTTTTTTGTTACCATTGAGTGCGCAGGATAAAATTCAGGAGGTTGCTCTCGCCTATTTGCATGATGAGGCGATGTCGCCTGATGACTATCTGGTAGCCAAATTCCGGAAGGCAGATATTGTGTTATTAGCAGAAGACCATGGGGTGAAAGAAAATCTGGACTTTGTTTGTAATTTGATACCTAAGTTATACGAGAATAATATTTTACTGGGTATGGAATTTGGGGCATACGAAGATCAGCGACGGTTGGATTCTCTAATCAATGCTCCGAAGTATGATGAGCAAGTGGCTCGCGAACTGATGTTCAATTATAATACCCGATGGGCGATTACTGAATATATGGAAATTTATAGGGCTGCATGGAAATGGAACCGTTCACTGCCCAAAGATGCAAGGAAGTTCCGGATATTGAATATCAGTTATCATTATAACTGGCAGAAATTCTCCGGAGTTAGAACTCCGGAAAATATGCATGAGGTATTTCCATTGGGAAATACAGAAGACTTTCGGTGTGGATTGCTGGAACGGGAAGTTCTGGCGTTAGGACAGAAGATATTAGTATTGACCGGAACTCCCCATGCTTTTACTTTTTATCATTTTCCCTACTATGATTATACGTCTCCGGGTTATGTACGTTACGAACAGAATTTTCTTGGAAATTTGTTGTACTCTAAATATGGAGCAAAAGTAGTTGCAATAGCTTTGCATCAACCTTTCCCGAACCGTTTAAACCGTCAGCCGGCATTACTTTCTCCTGCTTTAGGAAGATTGGAGGCCATAATGGGGAGGATGGACAATAAACCTATAGGGTTTGATTTAAAAGGTACACCTTTAGGTAAGTTGGATGATGATAGTTATTACTCAATGGGATATAATGATTTTACGTTGGCAGACTTATTTGACGGATATATATTCCTTAAGCCGATTAGTGGATTGTCTTCTTGTAGTATAGACTATAAGTTTATGGATGATACTAATTGGAATGAGGCTGTCAGCAATAATCCGGATCCGGATTGGCATCCTCGTCCCCAAACCAGGGAACAATATTGGGAGATGATAAAAGATTTCGTGGATATCAGAAGACGGTATACAGATGTTCAATAGATGTGTTTGGGAACTATGCAAACGTTTCCGTTCTTTAACTCCACTTTTTCATTATAGTCTGTCTATCAGCTATTTTATCTTCCTTATCTTTGAATCATAATAATTTGAAAATCTAATGATATGAAGACAATAAAGCTTTTTCTTTTTTTTTATTTTGTGTGTTATCATTCTGCTTGGTAGCTTGCAGTGATGATAGTGGTACTACACCGACGCCGGAACCGGAGCCAACCCCGTCAGAATGGACTGTGATAACTGCAACTCCTACAGATTGGGATGGGGAGAAACGTGCGGACATCTCTTATCAGTTACTGGTCTATTCCTTTTCCGATGGCGATGGTGACGGTTATGGCGATATTAATGGCTTAATTTCTAAACTGGATTATATAAATGCTTTGGGTGTGAAGGCTATTTGGCTTTCTCCTATTCATCCGTCGCCTTCGTATCATGGCTATGATGTGACGGATTATACAAAGGTGAATCAAAAGTTTGGTACGGAAAGTGACTTCGACCGATTGGTTGCCGAGGCTCATAATCGGGGCATTAAGATTTATCTGGATTATGTCTTGAACCATACGAGTGTGGAGCATCCGTGGTTTTTGGCTGCAAAATCTTCTACTGACAGTGAATATCGCAATTACTACATATTCTCTCAAGACCCGGAAGCTGACATCAAGGCAGGAAAAATTGATATGATTTCCAGTGAAGGGGGAAACGGATATAATTCGGGAGAATGGTATTCTACGACAGCTTCAACAGATGTCGTAAGCGGACGTTATAAATTTGTACTCGATTGGTCGAATGCTTCAAAACCTACGGTGACGGTGAGCGTTGCAGAAAAGGCGGATACGGATAATACAGACCAGACAACTACTGGTGCCAAGTATCTTTATTATGGTGACCCTGCTGTTTGCAAGAAATTTTATGATAAGGGAAATGGTATTTATGAATTGACAGTGGACTTCTCTTCACCTTGGGGATTCTTGATTCGTACCAGCAATACAGATTGGGGCAACCATAAATATGGTGCTGCCTCTACCAGCACTCGTCTGAAATATGGCGAACCTTTTGCTTTAAAGCAAGGTGAGGATGCTGAAGATATTATGTTTGAGTCTATGAACCTATGGTATTATCACTCTCATTTTTATACAGCTTCCTTTGCCGACCTTAATTATGGTAAATTGTCTGATTTGAAAAGTTCTCCGGCATTCAAGGCTGTGGTCGCAGCAGCTAAGGGATGGATAGACCGTGGAGTAGATGGATTCCGTCTTGATGCAGTGAAACATATCTATCATAATGCTGGAGGTTCAGAAAATCCGACTTTTTTGAGAACTTTCTATGATGAACTGAATGCTTATTATAAACAGAAGGGTAAGACGGAAGACCTTTACATCGTGGGTGAAGTTCTTTCGGGTGCTAGTGAAGTAGCCCCTTATTATCAAGGGCTTCCCGCACTGTTTGAGTTTGACTTTTGGTATCGTTTGGAGTGGGCCATTAATAACAGTACGGGTTGTTACTTTGTAAAAGATATCATGAGCTATCAACAGCTTTATGCTGCTAACCGGACAGATTACATAGAAGCTACCAAACTTTCGAACCATGATGAAGATCGTACTGCTTCCAAACTGGGTAAATCCATTGATAAGGAGAAACTGGCGGCAGCTGTCTTACTGACCGGTCCGGGCGAACCTTATATCTATTATGGTGAAGAGCTGGGACTCTATGGAATGAAGGACAATGGTGACGAGTATGTGCGCGGTCCGATGTTGTGGGGAGATAATACGGTCACTGCTTATACGGATAAGATAGACAAGGGGGTAGCTTCCAGCATAAAGTCTGTGGTGGAACAGCAGAATGATGAAAGTTCTCTGTTGAATGTTTATATTCGGTTTGCCAAACTACGTAATACTTATCCTTCATTGGCTGAAGGAAAGATGTCAAAACATGGCATTTACAATGAAAATAATACCACTGCCGGTAAGACTATTGCTGCTTGGTATATGACGAAGGATACAGAGAAAATGTTGGTAATACATAACTTTGGTGTCTCTGCCACTGAAATTACACTGACGGATAAGATAGAGAAAGCCGTCGGAGTAAATGGGGATATTCAGCAGAAGAAGGACGGGGATGACATTATGGTAAAAATGGGTGCATATAGCACTGTCGTATTTAAAATATCCCAATAAAGCCGTTTTTATTCATACATCTTTATCAGCACCCGATTCAGCCAGTTCCAACGGAAACGGAACCAGCGTCGGGTGCTGCTTTGTTTTCCCCCGAAGCGGAGAACGAACTCACGGTAGCCATGCCTGCGGAAGGGAAGTCCCACGTCCATGAACTCTAAGTGGCGGTATCCGCGTTGTTTGGCATCATCCAGTGCTTTCCATACGGCAAGAATCCCCGGATATTGCAGGGCATAAGTCTTGCGCATGCCACCAGAGAACCATAGATAGGCGCTGTCATCTGAATAAATGCATGCGCTGCCACCGATAATCTTCTCCTTATAAATGACGATGAAGATTTTGCTTTGCTGCCCTTTTGTCAACTGGTTTTCGAGATGCTGAAAGAACTTGATGCTGGGGAAGTGGCGCCGTATCTTGGAAGAATATACGTGGCGCAACATCTGGGCAAAACAGAGAATCTCCTCTTTGGTACGTGCTTCCCGTACTTGGGCGCCGTTTTTGAGCCCTTTCTTTATTTGCCGGATACGTGACGGGCTGAAACGCTCTTCCACCTTTTCGACGCTGTGCAGCGAGTTGCGTACCCGCAGCCAATTGATGGCGATGTATTGGTTGTCTCGGAAAGATTTGTATCCGAACATGGCATTTTCCAGGTTGCGGAACTCGATGAGAAAAGAATCGCGCAATGCTTCATTGGTAAGCCTTTGCAGCATGTCACTGAAGATAATCTCTTTGTCTGCCTCGTTATTGAAATATTCTCCCGTACCGTACACCTCACATCTTTTGATGATGCCGGGTGGAAACATGCGGACACTTTTACGTATGGCGGCAAGCAGTTTCGCAACGGGCTTGTCATCTTCGGATGCCACAATGAGTATGGGGGTATACCCCGGAGTTGCCTCGTAGATTCGGAACAACTCTGTGGAATGGAAGGTGTTGGTGCCTGGCAGGTCAGGAACCTTGCTCCCACGGTAATATGTAGTGAGTTTCAAAGGCATGGTCTGCAAATTTAAAAAATAATCTCGTATCTTTGCAAAAATTATTGTTAATGTGTCGATGTGCACATTAGCATATTAGCACATAAAATCATTATGGAAAGTTTCAGTGAATTGATAAAAGCACGCCGCAGCATGCGGAAGTTTACAGAAGAAGAATTGACACAAGAACAAGTCGTTACTTTGATGAAAGCAGCCCTGATGGCACCCACGTCGAAACGCAGCAATGCATGGCAGTTCATAGTGGTGGACGAGAAGGATAAATTGAAGGAATTGTCCTATTGCAAGGAGCAGGCGTCGCAGTTTATTGCCGATGCGGCATTGGCAGTAGTGGTCGTTGCCGACCCGCTGGCAAGTGACGTGTGGATAGAAGATGCCTCCATCGCCTCCATCTACCTGCAACTTCAGGCCGAAGATATGGGGCTGGGAAGCTGCTGGGTGCAGGTGCGCGAACGTTTTACGGCTTCCGGTATGCCTTCCGGCGAGTATGTGCACGAGGTGTTGGATATTCCTTTGCAGTTGCAGGTGCTCAGTGTTATTGCTATCGGCCATAAGGGGATGGAGCGCAAGCCTTTCAACGAAGACAATCTGCAGTGGGAAAAGATACATATCAATAAGTACGGAGGAAAGTAACAGTGAGTGCAGCAAAAGCAAACAATAACCGTGATACATATAAGGCCACTGCCATCACACTGATTGTATTCGGCATTCTTTACTTGGTGGACAAATTGGTGCATTTTTCTGCAATCGGCTTGCCGTGGGTGATGAATAAGGATAATTTTCTATTGTATACCGCAGTGATTTTTCTGCTGTTCAAGCATGACAAGTCAGTGGGATTGGTATTGATAGGTTTGTGGCTGATATTGAACTTCGGGTTGATAACTGCCTTACTCGGTACGATGTCCGCTTATCTGCTGCCGTTGGCGTTGCTGGCATTAGGGGCTATTCTGTATTGGTTGGCAACAAGATAAGCGTATGGCAGGAAGAAGTATAGAAGATATGTCCATTGCCTTTATCGGTGCCGGAAATCTAGCTACTAATCTGGCAAAAGCTCTTTATCGGAAAGGGTTTCGTATTGTGCAGGTCTACAGCCGTACAAAAGAATCGGCGCAGGGGTTGGCACAGACGGTGGAAGCTGCATATACCACGGAGCTGCAGGCGGTTACGAAGGAGGCGCAGCTTTATATCGTTTCGCTGAAGGACGCGGCTTTTGTAGAATTATTACCCCAGATTGTTTCTGGAAAGGAGAATGCTTTATGGGTGCATACAGCCGGCAGTATTCCTATGAATATTTGGCAGGGGCATGTTGCGCGTTATGGAGTGCTTTATCCGATGCAGACTTTCAGTAAGCAGCGTGAAGTGGATTTTGGACAGATACCGTGTTTTGTGGAAAGCAACTCGGAAGAGGATGTGCAGCTTCTGAAGGACATTGCTTCCGCCCTATCGGAAAAAGTGTATGAAGCAAGTTCTGAGCAGCGCAAAAGTTTGCATCTGGCGGCTGTGTTTACGTGCAATTTTACCAATCACATGTATGTGTTGGCTGCTGAACTGCTGAAAAAGTACGGGTTGCCGTTCGAGGCAATGCTCCCCTTGATAGACGAGACGGCCCGCAAGGTGCATGAGCTGGAACCGCTTGCCGCACAGACAGGACCGGCTGTGCGCTATGATGAGAATGTCATTGACGAGCATCTGCGGATGCTTGCCGATGAGCCGCAAATGCTGGAACTATATCGGGAGATTAGCGAGAATATACATCGGTTGGCAATAAGATAACCGGATGCCGATGCTTGCCTCTTTTGAACTAATGTTTTGCTGCATATAGGTATATTATAATGAACAAGAAAAAAAGTGCAATGAGTACCATAAACTATGATTTGAAAAAGATAAAAGCCCTTGTTTTTGATGTGGACGGTGTGCTGAGTGCCAATGTTATCCCTATGAGTTCGGAGGGTGAACCTCTGCGTACGGTCAACATAAAGGATGGTTATTCCCTGCATCTGGCCGCTAAGCAAGGTGTGTTGCTGGGTATAATTACGGGTGGACGTACAGAAGCAGTCCGCAAGCGTTTTACTTCTTTAGGTTTTGAGGATGGAAATATCTATATGGGTTCTTCTGTTAAAATCCATGATTACCATGACTTCCGTGACCGTCATGGCTTGAAGGACGAGGAAATATTGTATGTAGGTGATGATATTCCCGACTTGGAGGTGATGCGTGAGTGTGGTTTGCCGTGTTGTCCTAAGGATGCTGTGCCTGAGGTAAAGGCTGTGGCTCGCTATATTTCGTATGCAGAAGGCGGTTATGGCTGTGGTCGCGACATTGTGGAACAGGTATTGAAAGTGCAAGGGCTTTGGATGGCAGATGAAAAAGCTTTTGGTTGGTAGGATGGCAGGCAAATTAATAATTAAAAATTAATAATTAAAGTGAGGCGGCTCGCTTTTGTAATATAGTAGGCTGATGTTGGATAATCTGAAGAAATATAAGGTGATTCTTGCCTCTAACTCTCCGCGAAGGAAAGAATTGCTGGCTGGTTTGGGAGTGGAATATGAAGTAAGAACTTTGCCCGATGTGGACGAGTCTTATCCCGAAACGTTGCGGGGAGCGGATATTCCTCTCTACATATCCAGGGAAAAGGCAGATGCCTACCGTGATATGATGCATCCGGACGAATTGATGATTACAGCAGATACCATTGTCTGGCTGGATGGACAAGTTCTCGGAAAACCCAAGAATAGGGAAGAAGCTATGCAGATGTTGCGCGACATGTCCGGACGTACCCATGAAGTGTTTACCGGTGTATGCATCACTACCACTGAGTGGCAACGCAGTTTTGCGGCGGCAACAGAAGTGCGTTTTGCCAAACTGAACGAAGAGGAAATTGCCTATTATGTGGACAAATACCACCCCATGGATAAAGCCGGAGCTTATGGTGTACAAGAGTGGATTGGATTCATCGGGGTGGAAAACATATCCGGGAGTTACTATAATATAATGGGGCTCCCCGTACAGAGGCTGTACAGGGAGTTGTTGGAGGTCTAAACCAGATCCATCATTAGAGGGATATCTTTTTCACTGATTCCTTGTCTGACAAGTGTTTCTTTGTCTTTACCGAACATTTCTCTAAAAATCTCCTGCCCGCCATATTCCAAAGCTGCTTTACTGTAAAGTTCTGCAGCTTTTTCTATTTTGCCCGTTCTCCAAGCAACATGTCCGGCATTGAGATAGTCTGCTGCGAGTGGTTTGGAGGCGAGTATCTTTTCGTAATACTTCATTGCTTGCTCATACTTGCCGTTGACAAACGAACACCAGCCTATAGCACGCCATGCTTTGATACAATTGCTTTCGATGAAATCAAGCTTGAAGAAATATTGCAGAGCCTCTTCATATCTTTCCAGTTCGGCAAGGCAGCTTCCGGCGTAGAAAAGGATATTATGGTTTTCCGGCTGGATTGCCTCCACTTTCTTGTAGTATTCCAGTGCAGAGGCAAAGTCCCTTATCTGCCTGTAGCACGTAGCGAGATGGCGGATTGTCCAGACATGGTCGGGCTTTAGTACATCGGCTTTCAGGTAGGCGTCTATCGCTTCCTTATACCTCTTTTCCTTTTGCAGGCAATAGCCAGCCTTTTGGAAAATGTCTGCATTTGCATGGTTCAAGGCTATCAATTCCTTATAAAGCTCCAATGCTTCTGCCGGGTGTTCTTTGCGGAAGTGGAAATCGGCGATGGTAATCAGCAGCTCGGGTTTGCACAGAATATCTTTGAGTGCCGGGATACGGTGCAGGGCAATCTCTTCCTTGAAGATGTCACGGAACTCGTGTCTGCGCTGGCTTAACTTGAAGAAACGGTATAAGTCGTGGACATACTGGTTGCTGATGACATCCGGTCGTTCGGCATACTGCCGTAAAGCGGAAGATTTGCTTTCGTCCATGAGTGCATCCAAATCCTGGGAAGTCATCTGGCTGAGCATCATCGTACGCTGTGACTGTGGTATATGTGCCATTGTAAAGCAAAGGGAATACTTGTCACTATTGCAGAAGAAACCGGATTGGAGGATAAGGGAGAGGATGGCATTGTCTCCGGTAGGCTTGAATCCGAATTCCTTGATGATGCTGGAGTGATGCATGTCGAACGGATAGAACCAGTTGTACGGTTCCTTAAAGAACGGATAAGTCTTGAGTTGTGCAAACGTACTCATATAGACGTCAGCGCCTTCCAGCTGTAATTCGTTCATCTCCCGTATCTTGTCTCCCAGTCCGGAACTTTCAAAAGCTTTCTCCCAATCCGGATTAAGATCGTTTTCCTCAGGGTTCTCTTCAAAACCGAACTTCATGTTGCGCATGATGTTCACATTCCTCATCATCTCCGGAATGATTTCTTCACGCATCTTCTTGTCTATCTTTTCCGTTTCCTGGCTACGGAGCAGCTCGATGTAAATACGGTTCAGTTGCTTGCCGAAACTGCCGTCTTCGTTGAGCAGGGAAAGGCGGGCTGTCAATTCGGGATAAAGCGACAGACGGGTGGGATGAAAAAGAAGTGCGAAAGCGATACCTACCAAAGCCCGTTGGTTTACTTGCGTATTTGCATGCGTTACGGCGTCTAGCAACCATGAGAATTTGCGGGTATCGAAGCATTCCATCAGACTGAGCATGACGGCACTGGTGAACAGGCACAAATCATTGACGGGAAGCATTTCTGATTCCAGTAATCCTTTGGCTTGCTGTTCGTCTTCTCCAGACCAGTCACTGTTACTCCATGTGGAAAGGAAAAGAACCTGGGCGGTTTGTTCGTGCCGTTGCAGTACGGCGTCCATGCCTTGGTTATCCGGCATCAGCTGACAAACGGCCAGGTCATCAGGGAAAGATTCCAATACCTTCTGCAGTGCGGCAATATTGTATTCTTTGGGGAGGCGTTCCCGGTTATTGCGCAGGGAATTGTAATAGTGCGTGGAAACTCCGTCAAGGAGAGACAGACGTGCCTGGTCAGCGACTTCCCAAGTTTCGGTCAGAATCTGGCGATATAGTTTCTGTCGTTCAGGATCGTCGATTCCCTGGCGCATGTATTGCAGCATGTACTGATAGGATGTCTGAGCTTGTTCCAAGCGGTTGCGGAGTGTCCAGTCACCGCTGTTCCAAGGAAAGGCTTCCAGTTGGGATTGTGCTTCCTTCAGCCGTTGCTGCTTGAGTAGAGTAACGATATGCTGATATTGTTCTTGTATGGCTTGTTCGTTCATAAATCAGTCTCTTTTTGGGTATGTATCTTATAAAACTACAAAAAGGATGCCAAAAAGTTCATAAATTTCCATTTCCCCAGCTCAGAAACGAACTTGCAACTGTGCTTGAAGCAGGTTTGAGTTTTCTCCTTTATGGCGGTTACAGTATGTATACTGGGCTTGCAGACGGCATTTGGGATAGAACCAATACTGTACACCTGCTACATAATTGGTCTGTTTATCGGAAATAGTTTTATTTTTGTTGAAATAGTCATAAGAGGCTATTACGTCAAATTTGGGAAGCACATGGGCAGATACGGTTGCATAGTAACCGTCACTTTTAACGTGTCCGTCTTTTCCGGCCAAGTATTCTGTACGTACATCTACGGATTTTGTTTTGATGGTGGCACCTGCCGACCAGCGGTTTCGGGTGTAATTCTCTCCTATGGCTATGTCTGGATTAATGGAAGAAACGGCTACGGCGCATCCTTTCCCTTTAATAAAGGAACCGCCGACGGACAACCATTTCAATGGATGTACCATAAGGTTGCCTACAATATCTTTCTGATTGTTTTTATCTTTTAGGTTGATGCCTTGTCCGTTCATGATGGCAAGGTTATAAGTCATCAGAGAGTCGAACAAGTCTCCATAAATTAACAATCCCATATCACGACCGCTTGCAGAGCCATACAACGGATCACTGCCATTGATACCGGCCAGGTAATTGACGGCTTGAGAATAACAGTTTATTAATTCGACAAAGCAGGGAGACATCGGGTTCTCAATGGTATACATGGTTTTGAACTGTCCGATACGTGCTGTGAGTTGAGGGAGAAAGCGGTATTCCGTGTAGGCTTCCAGAATTTTTCCGGTATTGGCAAAGCTGTACATGAAGTAAGCCGACCATTTATCGGTGATTTTACCGCGCGCCATAAAGATAACTCTCTTTATATCGAAAGTATTGCTGGTACCTTCGCCCGCATCATCGTATGTATATCCCACTTGGGCATAGCCGGAGAGTGAAATGCGGTCTTTTAAAGTGTTGACTACATCATTCAGACAAGCATCTTGTGCTTTCAGGATGCATGTGGCTGATAAAAGGATGCAGGATAGTAGAATTCGTCTCATTATAGGGATAAGGATAGTAGTAAAAAAGGCAACCCTTTTTTCAAAGAGCTGCCTTTGGGTGTTATTTTGCTTGTTTTTATTCGTTGATAGCAGCGATACCCGGAAGGATTTTTCCTTCGATTGCTTCAAGCAATGCACCGCCACCGGTAGATACGTAAGACACGCCGCTTGCCAAGCCGAACTTGTTGACACAAGCTACAGAGTCACCGCCACCTACGAGTGAGAAAGCACCGTTCTTGGTAGCTTCTACGATAGCTTCGCCTACAGCGCGTGAACCGTGAGTGAAGTTCTCAAATTCGAATACACCCGTCGGACCGTTCCAAAGGATAGTCTTGGAGTTCTTGATGACATCTGCAAAGATCTTTTCAGTCTCAGGACCGATATCAAGACCTTCCCAGCCATCAGGAATTTCGTCAACCGGGCAGAACTTGGTGTTGGCATCGTTGGAGAAAGAATCGGCAATCTTGGCATCAACAGCCAAAACAAGGTTTACGCCTTTTTCTTTTGCTTTCTTCACCAGGTCAAGAGCCAAATCCAGTTTGTCATCTTCGCAGATAGAAATACCGATCTTTCCGCCCATGGCTTTGGTGAAAGTATAAGTCATACCGCCGGCAATAATCAGGTTGTCTACCTTGTTCAGCAGGTTTTCAATGATTTCAATCTTGGAAGAAACTTTGGAACCACCCATGATGGCAGTAAACGGACGTTGGATATCGTTCAAAACTTTATCAACAGCCTTTACTTCTTTTTCCATCAGGTAACCGAACATTTTGTTGTCCTTGTCGAAATATTTAGCGATCAATGCAGTAGAAGCGTGTGCACGGTGAGCGGTACCGAAAGCGTCGTTTACATAGCAATCTGCATAAGAAGCCAATTTCTTGGTGAATTCTTTCTGGCTTTCCTTAACAGCAGCTTTGGCAGCCTTCTTTTCTTCGTCTGTAGCATCTTCAGCCAAACCGCGGGGTTTGCCTTCCTCTTCAGCGTAGAAACGGAGGTTCTCGAGCAACAACACTTCACCCGGTTGCAGAGCAGCAGCCTTTACGGCAGCTTCTTCGCCCATACAGTCGTTAGCAAATTGCACCTCAACACCCAACAACTCTTCGAGATGCTTCAGAATGTGCTTCAAGGAGAACTTGTCAGCCGGGCCTTTCGGACGGCCTAGGTGAGAACCGATAATTACGCTACCGCCATCGGCCAAAATCTTCTTCAATGTAGGAAGAGCGGCACGCATACGGGTATCATCTGTAATGTTGAAGTTTTCGTCCAAGGGTACGTTGAAGTCCACACGAACGAATGCCTTTTTTCCGGCAAAGTTAAATTGATCAATTGTCATAATACTCTATTTTATTTAAAAGTGTTACTAATTTCTTTTTAGTGAGCGCAAAGTTAGCATTTATTTCTTTTTTTTGCTATGAAACCGTTGTTTATTCTTTGTCTTTGCCGCTCTCTTTGCTAACTTTATATTTCTGGCAGTAATATTTGCACATTAATTGCAAACCGCAGGTATCACATTGTGGAGTACGTGCCTGGCATACATAGCGACCGTGCAGGATAAGCCAGTGGTGAGCTATGGGGATGTCTGTTTCCGGTATATGTTTTACCAATTCTTTTTCGACACTGAACGGAGTTGTACATTTATCTGATACGAGACCCAGGCGATGGCTGACGCGGAACACGTGTGTGTCTACTGCCATAGCCGCTTTATTGAAAACAACGGATTGGATGACATTGGCTGTTTTGCGGCCTACGCCGGGCAGTTTTACCAGTTCTTCAAGGGTATCGGGTACCTCACTGTTGAATTCTTTCACCAACATCTGTGCCATGCCTACAAGATGTTTAGCTTTGTTGTTGGGATAGGAGACGCTGCGGATATACTCGTATACCACGTCGGGAGTAGTAGCGGCGAGTGCTTCGGGAGTAGGGAAGTCCCGGTAAAGGGCGGGGGTAATCATATTGACGCGTTTGTCCGTACATTGTGCAGAGAGAATAACTGCTATCAACAGCTCGAACGGATTGTCATAATGCAACTCTGTTTCGGCTACGGGAACGTTCTCCCTAAACCAAGCAAGGATTTTTTCATAACGCTCTTTCTTTCTCATCTTAATTTGTTTTTATGATAGTGAGGAGATACTTTCAGATTGAAATAGAAGATGGAGATAACCGTGAGGCAGGCTCCGAAAAAATATGCCATATCGAATGAGGTAATCTGTGCGATATAACCTCCTGCTGTCAGACCTATACCAATGCCTACATCCCATGAAGTCAGGTAGGTAGAGGTGGCTGTTCCGCGCTGGTTGTTGGGGGCCAGGTTTACGAACAGCGTATTGAAGGCGGGGAACATCGTCCCGAAGCCTACTCCCAATAGGAGGGCAACCATAAAAAACAATATGTTTGTCAGTTCCGGGACGGTCTTCATCAGTAGTCCGCAAGCGGACAATATGAAGAAACAGCTACATACCAGATATAGTCCTAAAGTTATGACTTGGGTGATACGTCCTTTATCCACTTGTTTGCCGGAGAACATACGGGACACTGCCATGCCGACGGCCATAAAAGTAAAAACAATCCGGAATTCAAGGTAATTCCTATTTCTTTGGCATACATGGCTACATAAGTGCTTGTCATGCCATATGGTATGGAGAGCAATAGCAGTGCGATTCCTGCCGGGATACCTTTCAGCAGCACAAAGCGGTCCAATGAGATAGGTTCTCGTTTGACTGGTTGTTTGGGTGGGGTCTTGACGAGGCATGCGGCAACAAAACCGATAGTTCCTGATATGAGCGAGCAGGCAAAAATCGTTTCAAAGGAATATATGTCATGCATGAAAAGACCAATCATCGGGCCGAAGCTCATGGCTGTATTGTTCATCAGTCCATAATATCCTACGGCTTCGCCGCGACGGGACGAAGGGGTAATGTCAATCACAATTGTATTTCCCGCTACGGTCACCATTCCAAATGCAAGGCCGTGGACAACCCGCAACATGATGAATAAAGATAGGACTCCCGCTAACATGTAACCTGCGAAAATGGTGATAAAGATGAAGTATGCCACCAGATAAAGAGGCTTGCGGGCTAGCGTGTCGAGCAGGTATCCCGAAAACGGGCGTATGCAGAGCGAGGCAATGGTGTAGCATGACAAGATGACACCTACTGCTGCATTTCCGGTATGGAATACCTCAGTCAGGTAGAATGGAAGAACCGGTAGTATCAGATAAAAGGCAAAATACAAAAGGAAATTGGCAGCCAGGATAAGGCAATAGCCGGAAGTTACAAGTTTGTCTTTTGCCATAGCGAAAAATAGTGGTTAGCGATGAGTGGTTAGCGATGAGTGATTAATGATATGCTGAAAATGCGCAACTTATTAATCACTAATCACTAGCCGTTATTCACTATATTTAGTAAGCGCTCTCGAATTCTTTCAGGAAGCGTGTGTCATTTTCAGAGAACATACGAAGGTCTTTCACCTGGTATTTCAAGTTGGTGATGCGTTCTATACCCATACCCAGGGCATACCCGCTATACACTTTACTGTCTATTCCGTTCAGCTCCAATACATTCGGATCTACCATACCGCATCCCAGAATTTCTACCCAACCCGTATGTTTGCAGAAAGGACAACCCTTGCCGCCGCAGATGTTACAGCTGATGTCCATTTCGGCACTCGGCTCGGTGAAGGGGAAGTAGGAAGGACGCAGACGAATCTTGGTGTCACTGCCGAACATCTCTTGAGCAAAGAGCAATAAGGCCTGCTTCAAGTCAGTGAAAGACACATTGCGGTCTACGTATAAGGCTTCTACCTGATGGAAGAATGCGTGTGCACGGTAGCTGATGGCTTCATTACGGTATACACGTCCCGGACAAAGCACGCGGATAGGAGGCTGTGTAGTCTCCATAACACGGCTTTGCACGCTGGATGTGTGTGTGCGAAGAATGATGCTGTGCGATACGTTTTCTGTATCATTTTCGATGAAGAATGTATCCTGCATGTCGCGTGCCGGATGGTCTTCGGCAAAATTCATGGAGGAGAATACGTGCCAGTCGTCTTCCATTTCCGGTCCATCGGCGATATTGAATCCCATACGGGCAAATATATCGATGATTTCGTTTCTCACGATGGAGAGCGGATGGCGGGTTCCTAATTCTATCGGGTAGGCTGAACGGGTCAAGTCAATATCGTCACAGCCGGTATCTTGGCTTTCGAACTGTTCTTTCAAAGCGGCAATCTTTTCTTGTGCTTTGTTTTTCAGTTCGTTCAAGCGCATACCCACCTCTTTTTTTCTGTTCGGCGGCTACATTGCGGAAATCTGCCATCAAGTCATTGATGGCTCCTTTTTTACTGAGGTACTTGATGCGGAGTGCCTCTAATTCCTCGGCGTTAGCGGCTTTCAGCGCCTCTACTTCCTGCAGAAGCTGATTGATTTTAGCTATCATATCGTTGTTATCTTATTTATTTTCTAAGTTAAAAACGGTGCAAAGATACAATATTATCATTGTTTTGCCTCCACTTGGGGAAGATAATTTGGTATCAGTGGTACAAAATTTTATGTGAAGAAGAAATGATAGAGGATGGGAGAAAAAATGATATATATGTAAAAGTCTTCATATTGTTTATGGAAAAAAAAAACATAAATGAGCGTTGTTTAGTGACTTTTAAAATATACTTTTCGTATCTTTGCGCCCCGTTTACTGTTCTATGGAGGTAGAACAAACTGGCGGTTGGTATTTATTAACATACGTCAAAAGAGAGAGTTAACGGAGTAATTGTTGCATTAAAGTTAGAGTTTGAATTGATGAAATTGAAGACAATCCTGCCAGTCGTGGCAGTTGCGGGGAGTACTCATGTGTGAGCCTGCCGTATTGTTGCATGCCGGTACATCTGATTTTGCTTCTCCCGAAGCTATGGGATGGTTCCGTAAGAAAAAGAAGAGTGAAACCAAGGACAGCGTTCAATCCAAGAGCGACTACGAAAAATTGACTGGTTCCGATGCTATTGCCCGCAAGGGAATGTTCAATGTTTACCAGAAGAAGAGCGATTATTACTTTGAAGTGCCGGCAAGGCTGTTGGGACGTGATATGCTGGTAGTAAATAAATTACAACGTGTGCCTTCCGAACTGAATGAGGCGGGTGTGAACCGTGGTACGAATTACGAAAATCAGATGGTGCGTTTTGAATTGGACAAGGCTGCCAACAAGCTGTTGGTACGTCAGAGCCGTCCTCTTCCGTTGGCACCGGACGAGGATGCCATACGGCAGTCCGTACTGGATAATTATATTTCTCCGCTGATAGCCGGCTTCAAGATAGAGGCATTCAATAATGACTCTACCATGATAGTGGTCAAGGTCAACGATATTTATGATGGTACGGAGACGAGTATCAATAATGTCTTTACGAATATCAACCTGGGAACTTCGGCCATCAAGAATCTCTCCCGCATTTTATCTATCAAAGCTTTTGAGAACAATGTGGTAGCTACTTCCGAGCTGACAACTAAGGTGACTGAGGGAACAACGACTGTGTTTGTTACGGTCGAAGTCAGTTCCTCTCTGTTGCTGTTGCCGGAGAAACCGATGATGGGACGTCTGGATAGTCCGCGTGTAGGTTATTTTACTAATCCGTTATTAAATTACAGTGACGGTCAGCAGCGTGTAGACAAGAAACCGTTCATCACCCGCTGGCGTCTGGAACCGAAACCGGAAGACCGGGAGCGTTACCTTCGCGGTGAATTGGTGGAACCGGCCAAACCGATTGTGTTCTACATCGAGAACTCCACTCCCCGTCGTTGGCGGAAATATATCAAGCAGGGAATCGAGGATTGGCAGGCTGCTTTTGAACGTGCCGGATTCAAGAATGCCATCGTTGCAAGGGAGTTGACGGACAGCATGAATGTGGATAAGGATGACGTGAACTACTCCGTGCTGACCTATGCCGCCTCCACCAAAGCCAATGCCATGGGCCCCTCTATCCTCGACCCCCGTTCGGGTGAGATATTGGAAGCGGACATCATGTGGTGGCATAATGTGCTGGGCATGCTTCAGGAATGGATTACAGTGCAAACCGGTGTCGTACGTCCCGAAGCAAGAGGAGTAAGGCTGCCGGATGAACTGATGGGTGATGCCATGCGTTTTGTGGCATGCCATGAAGTGGGTCACTCGCTGGGCTTGCGTCACAATATGATTGCTTCCTGGACTTTTCCGACAGATTCCCTGCGTTCCAAAACATTTACGGACCGTATGAATACCACTTCCTCCTCTATTATGGACTATGCACGTTTCAATTATGTGGCACAGCCGGGTGACGGCGTTACGGCACTTTCTCCCCATATAGGCCCGTATGATATGTTTGCTATAGAATACGGTTATCGTTGGTATGGTAAAGAAACCCCAGAAGCAGAGAAGGACTTGCTTGCCGACTTTCTGAGCCGTCATGCAGACCGTTTATATAAATATAGTGAGGCGCAGGATGTACGTGATGCCGTAGACCCGCGTGCGCAGAATGAAGATTTGGGCGATGATGCTGTCCGCTCGTCTCTGCTGGGTATTGAGAACTTGAAGCGTATTGTTCCTCAAATCATCCAATGGACTACTACCGGCGAGAAAGGACAGACTTATGAAGAAGCTTCCCGCCTATACTATGCGGTTATCAACCAATGGAACAATTATCTTTATCATGTATTGGCAAATATCGGTGGTATCTATATAGAGAACACGGTTGTGGGAGACGGACAGAAAACCTATACCTTTGTGGAGAAAGAGAAGCAGCAAGCAGCCTTGAAGTTCCTGCTGGATGAAGTGCTGACCTATCCCAAATGGCTGTTCGACACAGAAGTGGGAGAGTACACCTACTTGCTGCGCAACACTCCGCTGGGCGTAGTGGAAAATGCACCGACACAAGTGTTGAAGAATGCCCAATCCTATATCCTTTGGGATTTGCTGGGCAACAACCGCCTGATGCGTATGTTGGAGAATGAATCGGTGAACGGCAAAAAGGCTTTCACGGTGGTAGAACTGATGGATGGCCTGCATCGCAACATCTTTGCCACTACGGAACGCGGTGCCTTGCCGGACGTCATGACACGCGCCTTGCAGAAGAACTTCGTAGATGCGCTGATTACAGCAGCTGCCGAAAGCGAAGGAGTGAAAATAAACAAAAAACTGATGGACAACCACTTCTTGCTGGACCATCAGACTGCCCTTTGCAGCTGTGACGAGCATGCCGGTAAGACTTTGGATGCCGACCGTATGGGTGCACACCGCGAACTGAACTTCTACGGTTCGCAGATAAACCGCGTATCTGATGTCATCTCCGTGAAGCGTGGTGAGTTGCTTCGCATCAAAGAATTGCTCCAAAATCGTCTGGGTGCATCGGATATAGCCACTAAATATCATTATAAGGATTTGATTTTGCGTATCAATACTGCATTAGGAGTAAAGTGATTTTTCTTTTCAATAGAGTATTAATTAATTTTATATGTAACGCATGAAAAAACGTGTATTAATCGTTTTGCTATGCTTTGTAGGAGCTTTGTCATCTGCTTTTGCTGCAGAGAAAAAAGTCCAGGGCGTAGTAATATCTTCAGAGGATAACCTACCGCTTATCGGTGCTTCCGTTTATGTGACTGCGGAAGACTTGAAAAAGGCGGGGAGTGCTCAGACTACAATGGGGGTCATCACTGATGTGGATGGTCAGTTCTCTATCGCTATACCTGCGGGGATAACCCGTTTCTTTTGTAGCTACGTGGGATATGACGTATTGGAAGTGAAGCTTGTTCCGGGAAAGGAACATTATGAAATAACACTTCATGCATCTTCCCAAATGCTCGATGCCGTCGTTGTGACGGGTTACCAGACAGTGGAGCGCCGCAAGCTGACGGCAGCGGTATCCAAACTGGATATATCGGACGAGACCATCGGTGCAGTAAAAAGTATCGACCAGGCACTTGCCGGACAAATTGCCGGACTTTCTGTCAGCCCGACTTCCGGTGCTCCGGGTGCTCCGGCAAAGATACGCATTCGCGGTACCGCTTCATTGAATGGTACACAAGACCCTTTGTGGGTGCTGGACGGCATTCCTTTGGAGGGAACGGATGTTCCCGAACCGGATGAGCTGAATGACATAACCAACATGAAGCAATCTTCCATTGCAGGCTTGAATCCGGCTGATATTGAGAATATCACCATTCTGAAGGATGCGGCAGCCACTGCCATCTATGGTGCGAGGGCAGCCAATGGCGTCATTGTGATTACAACAAAGAAGGGTAAGGTCGGTAAACCGGTTATCAGTTTCTCGTCCCGGTTTACCTATACTCCTACATTGAGCCTTGACCGGTTGAACTTGCTGAACTCAGCGGAGAAAGTCGGATTGGAAATGGATATGATCCGTAATAACTATTCTCCGGACAATCATAAAGGAGGCGTATATAATATTCTTTCCAATTACAATGAGTTGTCTGCTTTCCAGAATGGAGGATGGGATGCCTTGAGCAGTGATACACAAGCTGCCATCAACCGTTTGAAGAGTGTTAATACAAACTGGGGAGATATCCTTTTCCGCGATGCTTTCAGCCAGGAATATAACTTGAGCCTTTCCGGCGGTACGGAAAGGGTTACGTATTATACCTCTTTCGGCTATTATAAAGAGGATGGAAATGTGGACGGTGTGGGTATGGACCGTTTCAACTTGGTAGGAAAGACTTCCTATAAGGTGAACAGTATACTGAAAGTGGGTGCCTCCATGTTTGCCAACCGTCGCAAAAATACCAATTACTTGACAGATGCATACGGTATGTCGAATCCCGTGTTCTATTCACGCAAGGCTAATCCGTATTTTGAACTTTATGACAAGAATGGCAACTATAATTACGACTACGATATTCAGAACAACACTGATAAGGATTTAGGATTCAACATCTTTGAAGAACGGCAGAACACGTCTAATGAAAGCGTGGTGAATTCTTTTTCATCTATATTTGATGCGGAGCTACGGTTCAATGACAAGTGGAAGCTGACTTCCCAGTTTGGCTATCAGTTGGAAAAGACTTCCAGAGAAGAAATAGCGGACTGGGAAAGCTATGCCATGCGCTATTACTATAAGTTGAGCGAATACTCCCAGGGCGGAGAAACCAAACACTTCCTGCCCGAAGGAGGTATGCAGAAGTCTTATGAAAACTCCAATTCACAGATTACTTGGAAGGCGATGGGAGAATATCGCGACAGCTTCAATGATATTCATGAACTGGAAGTGATGGCAGGTACCGAACTGCGCAAGACTTGGTACGAAACCTTGTTCTCGGCAGGGTATGGCTTCGACCGCAAGACGTTGACCACCAAGCCGGTGATTTTCCCCAACGAAAGTTACGCCACGTCTTTCCCGCTCCATCAGACGACGTATAAGGAGAATGCTTATGTATCTTTCTACTCTACGGCCTCCTACTCTTTATTGAATCGCTACACGGTGGGAGGAAGTATCCGTTTTGACGGTTCCGATCTTTTCGGTGTGGATAAGAAGTACCGCTATCTTCCTCTTTATTCTGTCAGTGCCTTGTGGCGTCTGTCGCAAGAACCGTTTATGCAGCAGGCCAAGTGGGTAGATAACCTGGTGTTCCGTGCATCTTACGGTCTGCAGGGAAATATTGACAAGAATACTTCTCCGTTCCTGCTGGGTACATATCGGTCGGAGAGTATTTTGCCCGGAGTATCGGAAGATGTAATTATCATTAATTCCGCTCCCAACAAGAAGTTGCGTTGGGAAAAGACGCAGTCTGTCAATGCCGGCTTTGATTTTTCTGTATTGAACCAGGCTATCAATCTGAGCGTGGACTATTATTACCGTAAGGGTACCGATTTGATAGCTTTGCGCATGCTTCCTCTGGAGACGGGCTTTACTTCGATGAACGTCAACTGGGCAAGTATGGAGAACAAAGGTGTGGAAATCAGCTTGTCTACCCGTAACATAACGACAAAGAACTTCTCCTGGTACACAAATTTCAATTTTGCCTATAACGGTAATAAGGTATTGCAGGAAAACATACCGGAGCAGCAGACCACTCCGGGACGTGAAGGCTATCCCGTAGGGGCAATTTTCGCACTGAAGACTGCGGGAGTGAATAAGGAAACCGGTAATATGATGTTCTATAATCCGGAGGGAGAGAAAGTGACCTTGAAGGAGCTTTACCGCCTGAAGGACGAGTGGGGGATAGGTATTGCCTCTTCCGATGTAACTGCAGCCGAAGAGAGAACCTTTTATTCGTATATCGGGAGTAGCGATGCTCCTTATACGGGAGGTTTGATTAATACCTTCAGCTATAAAAACTGGGAGCTGAATGTCAATTTCTCTTTGACGTTTGGCGGGTATGTACGTACGCAACCCTCTTATGACATCATCAATCCGGATTATGGCAAGAACTATAATGCGGATGTGCTGAACCGCTGGACTCCGGAAAACCCGAATGCGGAGCTTCCGGCATTTATGCTGAGTGCTTCCAACCCGGAAGAGTACTCCTGGTATGATTCTAAAACCATCTGGAGAGATTTGGATATCTGGGTGAAGAAGCTGAACTACGTACGTTTGCAGAATCTGCGTCTGGGTTACCGTATCCCTGAGCTCCTGACAAAGCGTTTGGGAATGAACTCGGCAACGGTATCTATTGAAGGACGCAATCTCTTCGTGTTTGGTTCGGGATATAATAACTACATGGATCCGGAGTCGATGTACAATCCTTATGCAACTCCCGTACCCAAGTCGGTTACATTCAGTTTGAACTTGAATTTCTAACTTCAAAAGCAGAAAGAAAATGAAGAAAACAATAAGTCTGATGATAATGGCCTGCATGCTTCTGCTTGCGGCATGCGACAACTATCTGGATATACAGCCTACCGGTAGTGTCATTCCCAATTCTTTGGCTGAGTATAGAGCGTTGCTTGCCCGTTCTTATAAGGACGTGAGTAAATTCAGTGACCGGGGAATGGCTTGTTTCCGTTCCGACGAGATGCAGGTTCGGGATAATGAATATGACCAAAATTATTATATGGATATAGAGCGCTGGAACGACCTTGCTCCCAATGCCTATACCTCATCGTTTGAATGGGCCAAGTATTACAATGTGCTTTTTATTGCCAATCACGTTATTGAGAGCAGAAGTGATATTAAGGAAGGCACTGAGGAAGAGATAAATCAGCTTGTAGGAGAAGCGTATATGCTCCGTGCTTATGTACATTTCTTATTGGTAAATCTTTATGGACAGCCCTATACTAAGGAGGGAGCTTTGGATACCAAATCGGTACCGCTGAAATTGGATACGGATTTAGAGAAAGTCCTGAAACGCAATACGGTGGAAGAAGTTTATACTTCCATCCAAGCAGATATTGACGAGGCACGCAAGCTGGTCATGAAGGCAGAATGGGAACAGAGATATTCATATCGTTTCAATGCGGCTTCGGTAGAGGCGTTTCAATCACGCGTATCCCTTTATAAGGGCGAGTGGCAGGCGGCTTGGGATGCTGCTGAGGCAGTGCTTGCCGTGAAGTCTGTATTGGTAGATTTGAATGATGCCGCTGCAACTCTTCCTAACAGTTATAATTCCGTGGAAAATATTACTCCACTGGAGACACCTCTGAGCAGTACAATCAATGGGGCTGCTCTGGCTACTCCGGTTTTTCTCTCCCTTTATGCTGAGAACGACCTTCGGCTGGACAAATATTTTGCTGAAACGGATGAAAAAGGTTTCCGGAAGAATAAGAAGGCGGGAAGCAATAACTACTTGTGTACTTTCCGTGTGGGTGAAATATATCTGACGGCTGCTGAGGCTGCTGCCCGACTTGGAGAACTGTCTCAAGCACGTACCCGCCTGCTGGAACTGATGCGGAAACGTTATGCACCGGAGGCCTACGAAGCGAAATCCGTTGTTGTCAATGCCATGGATAAGGAAGCGTTGGTACAGGAAATATTAGATGAACGTGCCCGTGAACTTGCTTTTGAAGGACATCGCTGGTTTGACCTTCGTCGTTCCACCCGTCCGCGTTTGGAGAAAGTGCTTGATGGTACGCGTTATGTACTCGAAGAGAATGATGCCCGCTATACATTGGCCATTCCGAAAGAAGCCATAGAAGCCAATCCGGGATTGCTGAACTGATAAAGACAAAACTCCCCGATTCTGTATTGACGAGAATCGGGGAGTTTTGTCTTTATGTGGATTGGATATGTATTTTTTACGTACCTTTGCACCGTTTTTTGTAATAGACAGTATAAGATGATACAGAATCAGAGACCTCCTATCCGTAGAATTGCTTTTCCTATTCTTATAGCATTGAGTATTTCGCATTGTTTGAACGATATGCTGCAATCGGTTATTTCGGCAGTATACCCTTTGTTCAAGGAGGATTTATCCTTGAGTTTTGCCCAGATTGGTCTGATTACGTTAGTGTATCAGATGTCGGCGTCCGTGTTTCAGCCTCTAATGGGATTGTTCTTTGATAAGCGCCCCATTGCCTGGTCATTGCCGATAGGTATGGGCTTTACTTTGGTCGGTATCATGAATCTGGCTTTTGCTACTAATCTGTATTGGTTGCTGGCTTCGGTATTCATTGTGGGTATCGGTTCGTCTGTACTCCATCCGGAGGCGTCACGTATTGCTTTTCTGGCTTCCGGCGGAAAACGCGGACTGGCGCAGTCTCTATTTCAGGTGGGCGGGAATTTGGGAGGCTCGCTTGGACCGTTACTGGTGGCTTTGCTGGTAGCTCCTTACGGGAGGCATCACATTGCCTTGTTCATGGTTTTTGCCTTGATTGCCATCGTGGTGATGATTCCTATATGTCGTTGGTTCCGTTCCTACTTGAACCACATCAAGAAACGCCCGATGCTTGTGGCAGGAAAGATAGAACGCCCTCTTTCCTCAAAGATGACGGTGTTTGCCATAAGTATTCTGCTGATACTTATCTTCTCCAAATATATCTATATGGCAAGTTTGACGAGCTACTATACATTCTATCTGATCCATAAATTTGGTGTTACTGTTCAGGCTTCACAGCTTTTCTTGTTTGTCTTCCTGGTAGCCACTGCCGGAACATTGGTGGGAGGTCCCGTAGGTGACAGGGTAGGACGTAAATATGTCATCTGGGCTTCCATTCTTGGAACGGCTCCATTTAGTATGATGATGCCTCACGTAGGGCTTGCATGGACAGTAGTGCTGAGCTTCTGTGTCGGTCTGATGCTTTCTTCCGCTTTTCCTGCCATATTGCTGTACGCCCAGGAATTGCTACCCAATAAGCTGGGTTTGATTTCCGGGTTGTTTTTTGGTTTCGCTTTTGGAATTGCCGGTATCGCTTCGGCTGTATTGGGAGGTATGGCAGATAAGTATGGTATAGAGGCTGTTTATAATGTATGTGCCTTTATGCCTTTACTGGGGTTGGTGGCTTGCTTTCTGCCTAATTTGAAAAAGAGATAGAGATTTTTTATTCCCATTGTCAGCCATACGGAGAGAACGAAAGGTGCGGTCAATGTAATAATTCCCCAATTCATTCCCACAATTTGCAATACAACAGAGAGTAAAACGGAACATGCAGCCCATATACAGCTCATCCAGCTTTTACCTCCTAAAGCAAGGGCACACAATACGCCATTATATCCCATCAGACCCATATTCAAAGCTTCGGAATCCACTCCCAATAATGTGGCTAGGAGGAGGGGGAGAAGTGCTCCCAATATGGTATATACTGCTGCATTCCGGGAATTCACGAGAATGCCTGCAAGAAAAATAGTCCGGTCATCATGTTTCCTTGAAACATCACCTGGCCTATGCCCATACTGAAACATTGTAAGTAATTTATGGAGGAAGAAGCGGGTGTTTCTGTATCAGAGACGAGTAGCATGTCAGGCATCAGCCAACTGCACAATCCCAGCAGCATCCATACAGAAAGGATAAAAGGGGTAGTGAATCCGGGCAACACGCGTTGCATGTTGAAAAACCGTGCAATGTAGGTAGATGCACACGAGGCAATAGCCATCAGCATCAAGGAACTTACAGTCAGAAGCATAAAGACCCCTACGGCTATTCCTACCAGTGTACCGTTAAAACCATATAATCCATTTTTTATATCATCACGGTCATATCCTGAGATACGGCCTGTCGATGTACTTATTATGTTGCCACTTACAGCCAATAGGCCCATTTGCCATGAATTCAAAAAAGATTCCAATTAACATCAATAATCCGGACAATGCATTGTTTTGGAACATGACTTGCCCTATGCCACGTCCTAAAATAAGTAATGACTTGCGTGTAAAAGCTTCTTTCATGAGTTGTCGAATGAAAATGGACTATATGTAAATTTATAGCTCGTTAATGCGTACAAAAAAAACGATTAGACTAATCTAACCGTTTTAATTTTTGTGGAGCGTATGAGACTCGAACTCATCACCTCGACACTGCCAGTGTCGCGCTCTAGCCAGATGAGCTAACGCCCCGTTGCCAACGTTTGCAGGCTTGCTTTCGTTTTTGATGGTGCAAATATAATGCATTATTCTGAAATAATTGCTATGTTTGCGAAAGAATTTGAAAAAATAAGTTATGCTGATATATAATACCACTTATCATGTAGAGGAAGGAGAAGACAAAAACTTCCTGATATGGATGCAGGAACACTATCTTCCTGAGGTAGAAAAGAACGGAACATTGTATGCTCCACGTATAGCCCGTATCTTGAGTCATATTGAGGAAGGAAGCATCTGCTATTCTGTTCAGTTTGAGGTAGAAAACTCTGCCATACTTCATCGTTGGCATCAGGAACAGGGAGTGAAGCTGAACGAGGAATTACTGAAAATATTCAAGGACAAAGTAATCGGTTTCCCGACATTAATGGAGGTGATAGTGTGATACAGCCGGTCAAAGAGAAAATAATATTGGGTATAGACCCTGGTACCACCATTATGGGGTATGGAGTATTGCGTGTGGCAGGTGTCAAGCCGGAAATGATAGCCATGGGAATTATCGACCTCCGCAAATTTGGAGACCACTATCTGAAGTTACGTCATATTCATGAACGGGTACTGGTATCATAGAGAGTTATTTGCCTGACGAGCTCGCTATTGAGGCCCCTTTCTTCGGAAAGAATGTACAGTCCATGTTGAAGTTGGGGCGTGCGCAAGGCGTAGCAATGGCAGCTGCTTTGAGCAGGGATATTCCCATTACGGAATATGCTCCTTTAAAAATAAAGATGGCCATCACCGGAAACGGACAGGCATCCAAGGAACAGGTGGCGGACATGTTGCAGCGTATGCTGCATTTTCCTAAAGAGGATATGCCTACTTTTATGGATGCAACGGACGGGCTTGCTGCTGCCTATTGTCACTTTCTGCAGATGGGGCGTCCCACGGTGGAGAAAGGCTATCATGGCTGGAAAGACTTTATTGCCAAAAATCCGGATAAGGTGAAGAAGTGATAAGAATTGAAATGTAGAATCTAAAAATAATATCATGAAATTGAATGAACTTGCTATCATTGGAGTGGCTGCAACGACGGTTGTAAGCTGCACTCCCGCGAAGACGGAGTATGCTTCGTACGAACTTTACCCTGTCCGTTCGGGTAGTCTGACAGAGATGGAATATACACCTGCTGCCACGCAATTCACATTGTGGGCACCTACGGCGGATGAAGTTCGCCTGATGTTGTTCGAAGCAGGAGACGGAGGGCATGCCTATGAAACTATTTCAATGGAATCCTCTGAAGAAGGAACTTGGAAAACTAAAGTTGAAAAGGACTTGATAGGTAAATTCTACACATTCAATGTGAAAATCAATGATAAGTGGTTGGGGGACACTCCGGGTATCAATGCCAAAGCTGTAGGGGTGAATGGAAAGCGTGCCGCCATCATCGACATGAAATCCACGGACCCCGAAGGATGGGCAGATGATAAACGTCCGGCATTGGCCTCTCCTGCCGATGTGATTCTTTATGAAATGCACCATCGTGATATGTCCATCGACCCGTCGTCGGGTATTGAGCATAAAGGAAAGTTCCTGGCATTGACAGAACAAGGAACGGTAAGTCCCGACAAGCTGGCAACCGGCATTGACCATCTGAAAGAATTGGGAGTGACACATGTACATCTTCTTCCGTCTTATGACTATGCCTCCGTTGATGAGACAAGGCTAGACGAGAACAAGTATAATTGGGGATATGATCCGCAGAACTACAATGTGCCTGACGGCTCTTATTCTACCGACCCCTACAAACCGGATGTTCGTATCCGGGAATTCAAGCAGATGGTGCAGGCTCTGCACAAAGCAGGTATCCGTGTTGTTCTGGATGTGGTGTATAACCATACTTTCAATACATCCGACAGTAATTTTGAACGTACAGTGCCGGGATACTTTTACCGTCAGCGACCGGACGGAACGTATGCAGACGGTTCGGCTTGTGGCAATGAAACTGCCAGCAACCGTCCGATGATGCGTAAATACATGATAGAGTCTGTATTACATTGGATTAATGAATATCACATTGACGGATTCCGTTTTGACTTGATGGGTATCCATGACATCGAGACAATGAACGAAATCCGTAAGGCGGCAACGTCTGTAGATCCGACTATATTTATATATGGTGAAGGATGGGCGGCATCGGCTCCACAGATGGCGGAAGATTCTCTGGCAATGAAAGCCAATACTTATAAGATGCCGGGTGTTGCTGCTTTTTCTGACGAAATGCGTGATGCTTTGCGCGGTCCGTTCAATGACAATCGTCAAGGTGCTTTCCTTGCCGGATTGCCGGGAGGAGAGGAGAGCATAAAGTTTGGTATTGTAGGAGCCATCAGGCATCCGCAAGTAAATAATGACTCTGTGAATTATAGTAAGGCTCCGTGGGCGGAACAACCTACACAGATGATCAGCTATGTTTCCTGCCATGATGATATGTGCTTGGTGGATAGGCTGAAAGCAAGTATCCCGGGTATTACTCCCGTAGAATTGGCAAAGCTTGACAAACTGGCGCAAACAGCCGTATTCACTTCCCAAGGTGTACCGTTTATTTATGCCGGTGAGGAAGTGATGCGTGACAAGAAGGGAGTACACAATAGTTTTGAGAGTCCCGATTCCATCAATGCGATTGATTGGAGACGAAAGGCGGAGCATGCAGATGTATTTGCTTATTATAAAGGTTTGATACAGCTTCGTAAGAAGCATCCGGCTTTCCGTATGGGTGATGCGGATTTGGTGCGTAAGCATTTGGAATTTCTACCGGTTGACGGCAGCAATGTGGTGGTTTACCGTCTGAAAGAAAATGCCAACGGTGATGCATGGGGAGATATTATAGTAGTCTTGAATGCCCGTAAGGAGCCTGCCAAACTTACCGTACCCGAAGGTAAATATACAGTGGTCTGCAAGGATGGCTTTATCAATGAACAAGGTTTGGGCACACTGTACGGCCCCGAAGTTGTTGTTCCTGCCCAATCGGCACTGATTATGTATAAATGATGATTGGATGATGCAACAACATACAATACACATAGCGGGGGGCGTAGTACGCAACCCGCTTGTTCGTTTGACAGAGCCTGCCACCCTTGATTTCCTGGCAGGAGAACACATTGCCATTGTAGGACCGAACGGAGCCGGAAAGAGCCTCCTGGTGGATATGCTGACGGGAAAGTATCCTTTGCGTGATGGTGAGCTTACTTATGATTTCTCTCCCTCCCTCACGAAAACTGCCTATGACAATATCAGGTACATCGCTTTTCGTGACACCTACGGTTCCGCCGATGCCAATTATTACTACCAGCAGCGTTGGAATGCTCACGACCAGGAGGATGCTCCGCTAGTACGCGAAGTGCTGGGAGAGGTAAAAGACGATGCCTTGAGACGGCAGCTATTTGAACTTTTCAGCATAGAGCCGATGCTTGACAAGAAAATCATTCTTCTCAGCAGTGGGGAGCTGCGCAAGTTTCAGTTGACTAAAGCTTTACTGACTGTTCCCCGAATTCTTATCATGGACAATCCTTTCATAGGGCTGGATGCGCCTACCCGTGAACTGCTTTTTAATTTGCTGGATCGGCTTACCCGGCTGGGCGAGTTGCAGATTGTCCTTGTGCTTTCCATGTTGGATGACATACCTTCATTTGTTACACACGTTGTGCCGGTAGAGGAGATGAAGGTGGGCGAAAAGATGGAACGTGAGGAGTATGTGCAGGCATTCTGTGCGGGCAATCAGATGCGTATTCAGGAAGAGGCCGGAGCGTTGGAGGAATTGCAGCGGCGTATTCTCGATTTGCCCTACGAACATGCGAATTTCACTTCGGACGAAGTGGTGAAATTGAACGGGGTTAGCATCCGTTACGATGACCGTACCATTCTGAAGGAGCTGGATTGGACAGTGATGCGTGGTGAGAAGTGGGCGCTGAGTGGCGAGAACGGTGCTGGCAAGTCTACCTTGCTTAGTTTGGTTTGTGCGGATAATCCGCAGTCATACGCCTGCGATATCAGTCTTTTCGGACGGAAGCGCGGAACGGGGGAGAGTATTTGGGAAATCAAGAAACACATCGGTTATGTCAGTCCGGAAATGCATCGTGCTTATCTGAAGAATCTGCCTGCCATAGAGATTGTCGCTTCCGGTCTGCACGACAGCATCGGATTGTATAAACGTCCTCATGCCGAACAGATGTCGGTATGCGAGTGGTGGATGGATATTTTCGGTATTGCAGCCTTGAAAGACAAGCCTTTTCTGCAACTGTCCAGTGGAGAACAGCGTCTGGCATTATTGGCTCGTGCTTTTGTCAAGGACCCGGAACTGCTGATATTGGATGAACCGCTTCATGGACTCGATACATACAACCGCCGTCGGGTCAAGAAGATAATAGAGGCATTCTGCCATCGTCGGGATAAAACGATGATTATGGTAACCCACTATGAGAATGAATTGCCGCAAACAATTACTAACCGTTTATTCTTGAAGCGAAACCGCTGACCGAATAATATTGCGTCAGGGAAAGATAATAAAGGACTAGCGGGAACCATTTATGATGTAAATCGTTATATTTGTAATATCAACCATCTAAACATTTATATCATGAAGTTTTTTATTGATACGGCAAATTTGGAACAGATTCGGGAGGCCTATGATATGGGCGTACTCGACGGAGTGACTACCAATCCCTCGCTCATGGCGAAAGAAGGTATCAAAGGCGTGGAGAACCAGCGTAAGCACTATGTGGACATCTGTAATATTGTGCAAGGCGATGTAAGTGCCGAGGTGATAGCCACCGACTATGAAGGCATGATTAAAGAGGGTGAAGAATTGGCAGCCTTGAATCCGCATATCGTAGTGAAGGTGCCTTGCATTGCAGAAGGTATCAAGGCCGTTAAATACTTCTCGGGCAAAGGTATCCGTACAAATTGTACTCTGGTATTTTCTGTCGGTCAGGCATTGCTTGCAGCCAAGGCAGGTGCAACGTATGTTTCTCCGTTTGTGGGGCGTCTCGATGATATCTGTGAGGATGGCATTGCATTGGTTGCGAAGATTGTAGAGATGTACCGTTATTATGGATATACCACCCAGGTACTTGCCGCCTCTATCCGTCATACGGCACATATCATGCAGTGTATAGAGGTGGGTGCTGATGTGGCTACTTGTCCGCTTTCGGCCATTAAGGGTTTACTTAATCATCCGCTGACCGATTCCGGTCTGAGGAAGTTCCTTGAAGATTACAAACGCGTGAACGGATAAACTTAAAATATCCTATAAGCCTATCTTTCAATGTAATTATTGACTAATATTGGTGAGAAATAGAATAAAAAGATTTATTTTTGCACCTTATATTTAGATATACAATAAGGCACCGATGAAAGATAGGCTCATAGGATTTATTAAGACATACTGCTTGTTTGTCTGCATTTTTGTGTTGCAAAAACCACTGTTTATGCTGTTTTACAAATCGCTGTACCCGGATGCCTCGTGTGCGGACTGGTTCAGTGTCATTTGGCATGGGTTACCTTTAGACCTATCTCTGGCTGGTTATCTGACAGCTATTCCCGGTTTTCTTTTCATAACCTCTGTATGGACACTTTCTAAATCCCTTTATCGCATCTGGTGCAGCTATTTCCTCTTCATTTCAGTACTTATCTCCATAATTTTTACTGTCGATTTAGGATTATACGAGTATTGGGGGTTCCGTTTGGATGCTACTCCGTTATTCTATTTCTTTTCCTCCCCTAAAGACGCAGTGGCCAGTGTCAGCATTTGGATGGTGCTGGGGGGAATTGTGGCAATGGCTGTTTATGCTGTCGTGCTGTATGCTGTTTTCTACGGCATCTTGCTGCAGAAGAACCTGTTGCTGCGGATGAAACTGCCTTATCGTCGCCTGAAGGTGTCAGGTATATTGTTGCTGATGACGGGGCTGCTGTTTATTCCTATCCGTGGAGGCTTTACAGTATCTACCATGAATGTGGGGAAAGTCTATTTCAGTGCCGAGCAGCGTCTGAACCATGCAGCTATCAACCCTGCATTCAGTCTGATGGAATCTCTTGCCAAGCAGAAGGACTTTAGCAAGCAATACCGTTTTATGGAAGCTGCGGAGGCCGACCGGCTTTTTAAAGACATGCTTGAACCCGCAGTTGCCGGTGGTCAAACGGAAGAGACGGATTCTGTGCGGCAATCTGCCGATTCGCTGCATACTTTATTCAATACTCAGCGTCCCGATGTACTCTTTGTGATTCTTGAGAGTTTTTCCTCCAGGTTGATGACAGCTTTGGGAGGTGAGCCGAATATTGCCATCCATCTGGATAGCTTGAGTAAGGAAGGGGTGCTCTTTACGAACTTCTACGCCAACAGTTTTCGTACGGACCGTGGACTGGTGGCTATCTTGAGTGGCTATCCTGCCCAGCCCACTACGAGTATTATGAAGTATCCCCGTAAAACGCAGTCCATTCCTGCCATTGCAGGCAGCTTGCGGAAGGCGGGTTATGGTACCAAGTATTATTATGGCGGTGATGCCGACTTTACCAATATGCGTTCCTACCTGATGTCATCGGGCTTTGAAGATATTGTTTCCGACCAGGACTTTCCCGTAACGGAACGTTTAAGTAAGTGGGGGGCGCACGACCATCTCGTATTCAACCGTCTGCTGGAAGACTTGAAAACCGAAGCTGCCGAAGGAACTGCAGAAGAGAAAACTCCTTATTTCCGTGTCTTGCAGACCTCCAGCAGCCACGAGCCTTTTGAAGTACCTTTCCGTCGTCTGGAGAATGACCGGCTGAACGCCTTTGCCTATACGGATAGTTGTGCAGGCGATTTTGTAAGACAGTTCCGTGAGCTCCCCCAGTGGAAGAATACGGTGATTGTGTTTGTTCCAGACCACTTGGGAGCTTATCCCGAACATATCGACAATTTGTCGGTAGAACGCTACCGGATACCTCTGTTGATGGTGGGCGGTGCCATCCGAGAGCCGAGGCGCATTGACGTCTATGGCTCGCAACATGACATTGCAGCCACGTTGCTGGCCCAATTGGCGCTGCCCCATGAAGAGTTTGTTTTCAGTAAAGATATGCTTAATCCCGCTTCCCCTCATTTCGCGTTCTTTACCGTACCCGATGCTTTCGGTATGGTGACAGCGGACAACCAGGTGATATTCAATTGCCAGGCAGGTGCTGTGGTAGTGGATGAGGGCACGGCAAAGGGAAAGAACTTGCCGTTGGGCAAAGCCTATCTGCAGAAATTGTATGACGATATAGCAAAAAGATAAAGGAAGATAATTAAAGTATAAGAGTATAAAGTATGACAGCACTTATGGATGTCTTGCAAGGGGCGATAGATATAGACACAAACATATTCCTTTTCATCAATGGGATGCACAACACCTTTTTCGATTACTTTATGAGTGCCTACAGCGGTAAGTGGGTCTGGGTGCCGATGTATGCTGCCATTTGGTATGTGATGCTGCGCAACTTCCATTGGAAAGTGACTTTGTTCTGCATGGTCGGTCTGGCACTCGTAATTACCATTGCCGACCAGACGGGGGCAACATTGATACGCCCGTATGTGGAACGCCTTCGTCCCGCCAATCTGAAAATCCCATATCCGACATGGTGCATATCGTAAACGGACATCGAGGAGGGCGTTATGGATTCCCCTCCTGTCATGCTGCCAATACTTTTGGTCTGGCATTCTTTGTCTGGTTTCTTTTCCGTAAACGATGGCTCACTGTGTTTATGATGGGATGGGCGTTGCTGACCTGCTATTCACGTGTCTACTTGGGAGTGCATTATCCGGGCGATCTCATCGCGGGAACATTGGTTGGATTGATTGCCGCATACATTGTATATCGCCTTTTCCTGAAAGTCAGCGGGTATAAGACCATGAAGAAAGTCCCCCATATTTATGCTCCCATATTGGTGGGCGGATTGACGATAGTTGGGATATTGATATATTCCACGGTGACGATCTTATAGATTCAGAACTGATAATTGACTGTCACCATTGCTTCCCTCGGACGTATATTTAGCCGTGAAGTGTAACTTTGCGTGGCGGAATACGTTGTGTAAGCATACTCTTTTTTGTTGAAGAGATTGTTAAGGGTTGCTTCCAATCTCCATTTTTTTCTTTTATAGATAAGGGATGCATCTGCGAACACTGTGTTGAGATGTGTGTCTTCCTCCCAGGTCATTCCGGTAATGTTCGCCAGAGTGCCGCAGGTCCACTTGTCCGATACTGAATGTGAGATGTAATCGTTGTACGAAGTCCAGTAACGGGGTGAGACGGGTGTCACTTCCTATCTTGCTGCCACCATAGCCTAATGTGGCATGATATTCCGCTTCAAAAACATCTGCGGGCGACCAGATTATTTTAGGCTCTGCTTTCAGATAATCATAACGATAGGTCTGCAGAAGACTTTGCCGGTTACCCTCGCTGTCAGCCAGGCGGGTAAGCTGTTCGCCACTGCTGCGACTGAGTAGTAGGGTGAGTGAGGTTTTCAAATGCCAGTCGTATATACCTTTGGACAAAGTACTGCTGAGATTCCAGCTATCGTTATGGTTCGGTAGTTCACGACGAGTGTAGACAATGGCATTTTGGAAACACTCTGTTCGAAAAGAGTATTCCGGTTGCTGCGGCTGTAGGTTAGTGCGGCAGTGATGAAAAATTCCTGTACAGTGTTTTTGTACTCTCCGTAGAGATTGTAGGTTTGCGTGAGGCTGGTAGGGAAAAGTCCGTTGCCGTCTCGCCAGGTGCGGTAATCAGTTTGGTAGAGTCCCGGATACAAGTCGGAGAAGTCTCCTGCCGAGCGTTTCAGACTGCCATAAAGGGAGAATGTCCAATGATAATCCAGTTTATAGCGCAAATACGTGGACGGATTGAAGAACAGGAACGAACGCTGTTGTGAGAAATACCGATCTGCTTTCAGAGGAAGGGAAAGTGTAGTCAACCATTTTCCACGTTCCAGCTGGAAGTAGGGGGTAAGATACAATGACAGGTGCGAAGCATTGAAATCATTAGGCTGTCTTGTCGGGGTATATTTCAGGGTAGCTCGTTCTCCTTGTATTCCTGCCTTATATTGTTGGGTAAATCCATCATACTTTCGCAGATATGCGGCACTGTTATCTGTGTAGAAGTTGTGCTGGTTGAATTTACTTTTTCCTTCTTCGAGTAGTAAGGATGCAGGCTGGTAAGTATACTGTGTCACCGAACGAAATTCCCAGGTTCCGCTTTCCCGGTTTCGGATAAGATTGAAGTAGTTTCCGGCACTTAGCTGTGACGTTTGCAGAGTTTGTCCCAGTTCCTCCGAACGTCCGCGATTTATTTCTCCGTCTACGGTGAAGCGGTTGGATATATAATTCCGGCTGCTGTTATCTTCATAACGCAGTTCCAGATTAGCGATGTCACTTCTCAGACGATAATGGTAGGTTTCATCTATTTGTATGGTATCTGTCGGTTGATAATAAATTTGGGTATTTCCCCGTTGCTGTTGGATTATATCATGAGTATATCCGGCTTGCAGGCGTAAGCTGCGGTCATCATTCCATTTGTACATACGGTTGCCGTTCAGGGTGTGGGTTTCATTGAATAATAAGCGATTCTTGTCTAATGGTGCGCTGATGCCCGGCTGGGAGAGAAAACCGGAAAGCGGAACTTGTTGCTGGCCATTTCCGGTCAGTTTGGTTTGCTCGTTGCTGAGGTCCTTGCCATTGTTATTCGTCTTGTAATTATAGACACTCTGTTTTCCTTTACCCAGTTGAAGGGCATTCAGTCTGCCTTCCCACAGGATTTTGTTGTTCTCACTCCATCCGGTTCCCAGAGTACCGTTTGCTATCCATTGATCGCGTGCTTTCGGGTCGAGTTTCAGGTTCAATGCCACTTCGTCGGAATTGATTTTTCCTTTCAAGGCCTTTACTGACTGATAGTTCTCCATGATTTCCGCACTCTTTACGGCTTTGGCGCTCAGATTGTTGTTGATTTGGTTATAACGTCCGCCTGTCACGTCCATTCCTTCCACAAAGTAGTGGTCGATGGCCTTCCCTTTATACTTTACCTGTCCGTTTTCATCTACATCCACGCCCGGAAGTTTCTTCAATACATCCTTTATGTGCACATCTTTAGATGAGGCAAACTGTGCCAGGTCATATCTCACCGTATCTTTTCGGGTATTGATACGTCCGGGACGTATTTGTACTTCTTTTAATACGATGGCTTCCGGTTGTAGGCTGAGATTCAGGATTCCTGCCGCATTGATATTCCGCATTTCTCTCTTATAGCCTAACAAAGAAATATTGAGTTGCAGCATTCCGCTATGCTTCCACGGCAAAGAAAATTGTCCTTTGGCATCGGTCAATGCATAGTCTATCGTTGTGTTTCCGCGTAATACACTAATCATTACAGCTTCCAGCGGTTGATTGGTTTCTGCATCTGTTATCTTGCCGCTCAACGTCTGGGCGTAGGTAGGCGACAAGAAACTAAAGAGAAACAGGAAAAATAGAATGATAGTTTTTTTATTCATACACTGCAATAATTGATTGTTTGGCAATTGAAGTTTGTTGAAATTTTTATACGATTATGGTGATTTCGTAATTTATTGATTATCAATGCGTAAAAAGAGGATGTTTAAGTATACGACTGAATGGCATTCACTATACGACTGAATAGGGTTCAGTATACGACTGAAATGCATTCAGTATGCGATAGATTTCACGAATGCTTACGGGTGTGGAGAAATATTATCGTTCCAGTGGATTATAAGGAACGTTTTTCGGGTTCTTGGTTGCATTGCCGTGTTCATCACTAACCTTAACGGTGACGTTCGGCATGCTTCCGGTGATAAATCCTACCGGATCGGCATAATAACGTTCGTGCACTTTGTTGTATGCTTTGCGGTTCATCGGTTCGTGCTTCTTTCCGTCGAAAAGTATCGGCCGATATGTGTGGCATTGCTCTACACCTGTGGCAGTGAATGAATAATGCCCTTCACTGTCTTCGGCTTTCAGTATCAGTCCGGGCAGTCCGCAAAGCTTCCATGGACCTTCGCTTATGGGTATTTCTGCAGTAAACCATGCCGTCCATGTACGGCCTTTTAATTGACATTCGGCTTTGCTGCAAAGGTAGGAGAGGACACTATCGTTTTCTGCCAGTATCTTCCACTGCGGACGTTCATCCGTTTCTTCGCAACGCAGGCGGGATATGCCTGCCACTTCATCGAGAGTCGTTACTTTTCCGGCAGGATAACCTCTGAAGGTTCGTTCGCTCAGTTTGCTTGTTCCGTATTGTTTCAGATGTTCATTAATCGTTTCCTGCGAGGCTTTATTGGCGAAGTCTACTGCCAGTACAGAGTCGCAAACATACTTGGTGTAACTGTAGAACTTAGAGAGATTTTTACCGACTTCCAGCATCATGGTTTCTTCCGTAACATTTTCCGGCTTTTCCGTATTACTGATACAGCGCGTTTCATATTGCACAAGGATTTGTGCTTCACCGATGGTATCATTCTGTATTTTCGTTCCATCAGAAACGATGATTTGTGCCTTCGCTTGTGATGCGAACAATATAGCGAGACACAGATTGAGGAAAATAATTCTTGCACTCATAGTTTTTACATTTTTAGAGGTTTTACATATTGCTTCCAGCGATTATTGTACTGCAAAACTATGCGGATTTTGCTTCAGAAGAGGCTGAAAGTTATTACTGAAATATTACTCAATGCATAATATCTGCCTCGCACGTACCTATATTTGCAAGCTAACTTTTACCTTTGCCGATACTAAATGAAAGTCTTTCTAAGCGAGACTAAAAAAGAACAATTATGGAACAACGGATTAAGATCGTTTGGATATTCTCCATCGCATCGATACTGCTTATTACCTGCGGACAGGTCTACTGGTTGCGTAATCAGTATCAATATATGAATGATGAACAGATCAATGATATTTATGATCGCATCTTGGAGACCACTCAACAGTATGACTCTATCCGTACTCCTCAACCCAAAAAGGTGCTTAGCAATACCAATATGTTCTTCTATCACTTGAGCAAATCCATTGATTTGGAAAAGCGGACCACTATCGACGAATTAATTTTGGGTGTTCTGAAAGGGCGGGACTTGGAGAGCTTGGGCCAAAAAGAATATAGAAACTCTCAAAATAGAGCAGCAGGACTCTGCCAGTACAGATGATAAAGAGAGAGAGGCAAAGCGTAGGAAATGGGCATTGGCGTTAGACACCCTTTTGCCGGAAGAGCGGCTCATTGCGAAGGATTCATTCAAAATCAATATGTCCGATAAAGATGCTCCTAATCTGAATTCTGTGATTAAGCTTTATCGTTTGAACTGGATGTACCTTTTGCATTGCAGCAATTTGATTCTTTGCTTGCCATGCGCCTGGACAATCAGCCGTTTACTACGCATCTGGTGGTTTCCGAAGATTCCATTTACCAGTGGAATGCGGAACTGAAACGGCAAGGTACATTGTTCAATCCATATATAGAAGTAATGTATCCTTATAATCCCCTGAAACGCCAGTTTGTGCTTGTTTCCGTGAAGGTTTCACCTCATGTGGTACTTGTGCGTATGGGTTGGCAGTTAGTGGGCAGTACATGTCTGATATTTCTGCTGGGGCTTTGTCTGCTGTTTCAGATAAAAACCATCTTGAAGCAACGGCGGATAGACGAACTGCGAAAAAGCTTTGTAAACACTATGATACATGAACTGAAACGTCCCGTCCAGGCTCTGAAAATGTGTATCGCCTTTCTCAATGACAAGTCTATGCGAACAGATGAGAAAGCGATGGATGAAGTGATTCACGATTCCATGTCCGAGCTGGATAACTTGTCGGCCTATCTTTCAAAACTACGTGATATGACGCGTGCCGATGATGAACACACGCAGCTTTCCGTCCGTACATTTGATATAAAGACGAGTTTGGAAAAGCTTGTCCGGCTTTACCATGTTCCTGAGGGTAAGGATGTTGCTATTGAAACCCATTTCAGTTCGGAGACTCTGGTAACGGCAGACCCGGTGCATGTTTCTAATATTATCAGTAATTTGATAGAGAACGCCGTAAAGTATTCGGGCAAGTCTGTGCATATTGTTGTAGATTGCCTTTTGCAGGATCACCAATTGACGATACGGGTGTCTGATGATGGCATCGGCATTCCGGTTTCCGAACAGAACCGTGTATTCGATAAGTTCTATCGGGGCAGTAATCTTCCCGACCGTTCGTTGCCCGGCATTGGTCTGGGGTTGAGCTATGTAAAGTTGCTGGTAGAGGCGCATCATGGAAGCATTTCTTTAAATAGTCAGGCAGGCAAGGGAACAATGATTGAAATTAATATTCCTCAATAAGTCCGTGCTAACCCGCATAATCCCTACTCTAAAATAACCAATGATATGAAAGCCTTGAAAATACTTTTTGCCGATGATGATTTGAAATATTCAATGCTGCTGAAGCGCTTTCTTGAGAAGGAAGGCTATGAAGTGACTTATGCCGGAAACGGGAAAATTGCTCTGGAACAATTTCCGCTCATAAAGCCTGATTTGGTATTGCTCGATATCAATATGCCCGGTTACAATGGCTTTGAAGTGGCTGAACGCATCCGCGAGATGGATAAACACGTCCTGATCTTTTTCCTTTCCGACCGTAGCGATAAGGCCGACCGCCTGCAAGGATTCCAACTGAAGGCGAACGATTATCTTGCCAAACCTTTCTATCCGGAAGAGCTGACAGCGCGTATCCGCGAGCGTTTCACTTCGCAGTTGTCCGGCGTGGCGGAGGATGAGATGTATGCTTTCGGCCATTCCGTATTCAATTACAGTACGAACGAGATTCGTACGGGAAATAGTAAGGTGCTGATTACTTCCCGTCAAGCCGATATCCTTCGCTTGCTTGCGCTGAATGTGAATAAGACTGTCAGTCGCGATACGTTGCTGGATGCTGTGTGGGGCACTGCCTCGTATGCCAACTCCCTTGCCTTGAATGTACAGATGTCCTATCTGCGGCGGTCGCTAAAAAACGACCCGAGCGTGAGGATTGAGTCGTTGATGAAAAAAGGGTATATGCTTGCCGTTCTCTGAAAACATCTTTATCTTTGGATTGTTATACAAACAAGACACTTCAAAAAAAAGAGAGCTTATGATGAGTTTAGGAGGATGGATGAATAAAGTCCTGATAGGTTGGGGGATAGACCCGAAGTTTGCCGATATGTTTGACGAGACGATTATTGCACTGCTGATGGTGGGGCTTTCGATAGGGCTGGACTATTTGTGCCAGGCAATCTTCGTTGGCGGTATGAAGCATTATACCCGGCGCTCTCCCCATCAGTGGAATACGTTGCTGATGAAACGCAGGGTGATACACCATTTGATACATATTCTGCCGGGAATCCTCATCTACTACCTGCTGCCCATGGCCTTTGTGCGTGGAAAGGATATGCTTGAGTTCTCACAAAAGGTGTGTGCTGTCTATATCATTGTGGCGGTGCTGCTTACTATCAACGGCTTGTTGCTGGTGATGCTCGATGTTTATAACATGAAGGACAAGCAGAAGAACCGTCCGCTGAAAGGCTTCGTGCAGGTATTGCAAGTGCTACTGTTTTTTATCGGAGGCATCATAGTGGTTTCAGTGCTGATAGGCAAGTCTCCTATGACCTTGTTTGCCGGTCTGGGCGCATCTGCGGCTGTACTGATGCTGGTATTTAAGGACAGCATTCTGGGGTTTGTAGCCGGCGTGCAGCTCTCTGCTAACGACATGTTGCGGATAGGGGACTGGATAGCGCTGCCGGGTGGCGTTGCCAATGGAGTTGTAGAGGAGATTACGCTGAACACGGTCAAGATACGTAACTGGGACGAAACCATCTCGACCGTACCACCGTATACCCTGGTGAACAACTCTTTTCAGAACTGGCGCGGCATGCAGGAAAGTGGCGGGCGACGGGTAAACAAGAATATCTTTCTGGATATGACTACCTTGAAGTTCTGCACTCCGGAAATGCTGGATAATATCCGCAAGGAAGTCCCCTTGATGGCCGACTATCAGCCAGCAGAAGAAGAGGTGCCAACCAATGCGCAGCTCTACCGTATCTACATCGAACGCTATTTGTGCAGCCTGCCGGTGGTGAACCAGGAGATGGACTTGATTATCAGCCAGAAGGAACCCACGACGTATGGGGTACCCATCCAGGTATATTTCTTCTCTCGCAACAAGGTATGGAAAGAGTACGAGCGCATTCAGTCCGACATCTTCGACCACTTGCTGGTGATGGTACAGAAGTTTGACTTGAAACTGTATCAGTATTCCGACTAATATATCAACCGGAACTCCGCATATACAGGCAAGTGGTCGCTGTATCCTCCTTGATACTTCATCCCGTAGTAGGTGCGGAAGGGTTGCTGCCCTCCGTATTTCTTGTCTCTTGTCAGTAGGAAGGGCAGGCAGAATACGTCTGCCTTCGCTTCCTCTGTATATAGCGGTGCGTGTTCTTGCAGCAGCGTACCCGATACGATGATGTGGTCCAGCAGTCCCCATTCTCCTTGATACTTGTAGCTGCCGAAGTGCTTGCGTGTCTTGGTTTTTCCTGCCAGTAGATGGTAAAGTTTTTGTGGACGTAGAGAGTCTTGCAATGTTGACGGTGCTGCTGCCTCCAACACCTCCTTTACCGATTTATTCTCCGGATAATCGTTGAAATCCCCTAAAAGGACAATTTGCGGATGTCGGCGTATCGTGTATAGGCTGTCTATGGCATGCTTCACCTTTCGGGCAGCCAGTAGCCGGTAAGGTTCAGACTCTCTTGCCCCTCCCGAACGGGATGGGAAGTGAGCTACCAGTACATCAAGCGTATCCCGGTTCAGCAACAATCCGCTGACGTGAAGAATGTCCCGTGTGGGACGGCTATTCTTCCGGGGCTTGTCTACGGGGAGGCTCTGATAGGAAAGCAGTTTGAAAAGATTACGTTGATAAAGCAGCGCTACGTCGATGCCGCGTTCGTCGGGAGATTGTGTCATCACATACCGGTAGTCTGCTTCGCGCAAGGCAGAGTAGCGGGTAAGGTCGCGCATCACACTGTCATTCTCCACCTCACACAAGGCAACAAGGGCGGGCGGCGTCCATCCTCCGGTGGCGATGATGACGCGGGCTATATTATCCAGTTTCTTTCTGTATTTAGAGTAGTTCCAATGCCGGGTGGCATCCGGCAGGAACTCGTAATCATTCTTTAGTGTGTCATGTCGGAAGTCGAATAGGTTTTCTACATTGTAGCTTACTATCCGAAACGTGAGGGTATCTCTTCCTTCTTGCCCGTACAGACTGATGTACGGGCAGAGAAGGAAGAGTATAACTCCTATCTTATGGATAACGTTCATACAAACTATTTCCGTTCCCCTTTAAGGAACGCGGGATATTTATTTCACCGGAATGTGCTTCAGTATATCCAGCAGATGGTCCCAGAACTTCTGTACGGTAGGAATCAGCATCCGTTCGTCGGGAGAGTGCACACCCTGCAGGGTAGGTCCGAAGGAAATCATGTCCAGTGCCGGGTATTTGTCAAGGAACAGTCCGCATTCCAGACCTGCATGGATAGCTTTTACCTTGGCATCTACACCGAACAAACGTTTGTAGGACTCAACAGCCACTTCCAGGATTTCTGAATGCGGGTTGGGCTTCCAGCCCGGATATCCGTCGCCGAAAGATACGGCTGCTCCACCCATTTCGAATACAGTACGCACCATATTGGCAATGTCTTGTTTGGAGGAGGCGGTAGAGCTGCGCTGGCTGGTCTCGATACGGATGATATGGCCGGATTTCATCTTTACGGAGGCCAGATTGGTGGAGGTTTCCACCAGCCCCGGAATGTCTTGGCTCATGGCATACACACCGTGAGGTGCGGCATAGATGGTTTGCAGCAAGCGCTTGGCGGTATCTTTGTCAATGGCTTTGGGACGGGCTGCTTCCGATTCGAGTACGAATTGGAGGTCCGGGTCAACGACGGCATATTCTGCCTCCACTTCGGCGGCAAAGACATTCAAGTCTGTGCGCAGGGCATGCTTGTCGGCATCGGGTATGGCAATTACCGCGTGTGCTTCGCGGGCAATGGCGTTGCGCAGGTTACCACCGTCTATTTCGCAAAGGTACATGTCGTACTTCTGGGATGCCTGGCTCAGGAAGCGGTTCAGCAGCTTGTTGGCATTGCCGCGCCCCAGGTGTATGTCGCCGCCGGAGTGTCCGCCTTTCAGCCCCTTTATCTGCACTTTGCAGCAGAAATATCCTGCCGGTACGTCCACTTCCCGGTAGGTGAATTCGGCAACGGAATCTATACCGCCTGCACAGCCGATGAAGAGCTCGCCTTCATCTTCGGAATCGAGGTTCAACAGAATGTCTCCGTTCATGAAGCCTTCTTTCAGGGCGAAGGCACCGGTCAGTCCGGTCTCCTCGTCCACGGTGAAGAGGCATTCGATAGGACCGTGCTCGATGCTGTCGTCGGCAAGGATAGCCAGTTCGGTGGCTACACCGATGCCGTTGTCGGCTCCCAAGGTTGTACCTTTGGCTTTCAGCCATTCACCGTCAATTTCGGTTTCGATAGGGTCGGTCAGGAAGTCGTGCTTCACGTCGTTGTTCTTTTCACATACCATGTCGATGTGCGATTGAAGTACGACAGTCTTGCGGTTTTCCATACCCGGAGTAGCGGGCTTCTTAATCAGTACGTTTCCGGCTTCGTCCACCTTTGTTTCCAACTTATGTTTTTCTCCGAATGCTTTTAAGTAAGCAATGATTTTCTCTTCCTTCTTCGAAGGGCGCGGTACTTGGCAGATTTCCTCGAAATAGTGGAATACGCCAGCCGGTTTCAAATCTTTTTTTTCCATAATTATCTGAATTAGCGGCTGCCTTACATGTGTTTATGCAGCCTTCATTATCAATTGTCAAATATCAATTCTCCATTAAATTAACCTCTTATTGCTAAATATGGTTAAATTAATTGGCTATTTTATTTCCCTTTCTCTTTTTTTAGAGTAAAAAAGGCGAGTTAGTCCAACCAAAGCCCTATATTTGCACCCACAAAAATAGTAAAAACACTATTTTCATGTAACAAAATTAATGGAAATGCTTGATACAATATTGATAACTCTGTTAATAGTTGCTATTTGCATTGTTTTATTGGGTGTGAAGGTCTTTTTTGTGAAAGGCGGGAGATTCCCTAACGGGCATGTCAGTGGCAATAAGGCAATGCGCGATAGAGGTATCGGTTGCGTGCAGTCGCAGGATAGGGAAGCGCAACGCAAGTCCCGTTTTTCCATTGATGAATTGGAAAAAGCCTTAAACGATAGTATGAACTAATTAAATTAAAAAACAATATTTATCAATTATGAAGAGATTAAACTACCTCATGAACGGTCTGGCAGCTCTCGCACTGATCGTTTTATTTGCTCAATGTGCCGGCAATACTGATAAACAGACAACAAGCGCTCCTGCACAAGCCGGCGGATTATCGGAAATGAAAATTGCTTATGTTGAAATAGATACGCTTTTGGCAAAATACAACTATTGCATAGACTTGAATGAGGCTATGGTGAAGAAGGGCGAGAATGTCCGTCTGACATTGAACCAGAAAGCCAGCGAACTGGAGAAGCAGAAGCAGGAATTCCAGACAAAGTATCAGAACAACGCTTATCTTTCTCAGGAGAGAGCGCAGCAGGAATACAACCGCATTGCAAAGTTGGAGCAGGATTTGCAGAACCTGAGCAACAAGCTGCAGTCTGAGCTGATGAGTGAGAATGAAAAGAACAGCCTGCAACTGCGTGATTCTATCAATGCTTTCCTGAAGGAGTACAATAAGACAAAAGGTTACAGCATGATTATCAGCAATACGGGTTTTGACAACCTGCTCTATGCAGACAGTGTCTACAACATCACCCGTGAGATTCTGGATGGTCTGAATGCAAGATACTCTTCTCCGGTGAAGAAATAATATTTATCCTATGATATAAAAAAGGATGTGCTGAAAAGTACATCCTTTTTTTATAGGCCTCTCCCTCGCCCCCTCCCCCGTAGGGAGGGGAGTTTTGAAGTGTTTGTATTTTGTAGGACTATCTCTGTCCCCCTCCCTACGGGGGGAGGGGCTAGGGGAGAGGCTTTTAATGCTCCGATTGTACGCTTTACCCGCTCCGCAGTAGTGATGGTGTGTGTGTATTCATCAATATGTACCGTTCCTCCCATAGAGACGGCGGAATTGTGATAGAGCATGGAGCTTTCGATATTTTCCCTGGCGGAGAAATGAAACTCGCGGATACCGGTTTCTCGGGCAATGTGGGCTATGTTGGCTTCATTCACCCCACAGCCTGCCAATAGGATGATTCGGTCTGATGCTTGTTGTTGGAGTTCTTTCAGAAGGGGAATGCCTCGCTCTGCTGTAGGTTGCTGTCCGGAAGTTAGGATGCGGTTGCATCCTAATGCGATAATATCTTCTATCGCTTTTCGTAGATTTCTGCATACATCGAAAGCACGGTGGAAGGTGACGGACATCCCTTGTGAGGCTTCCATAAGCTGCTCCATCAATGGAATGTCTACATCTCCCTCTGCCGTCAAGCAACCGAACACGACTCCGTCAGCGCCTAGACGGCGGGCATTCTCTATGTCTTTCAGCATGATGCGCTGTTCGGTGGAGGAGTAAAGGAAGTCTCCTCCACGGGGACGGACAATGATATGCAATTTGGTCTGCTGCAATACTTCCCGTGCGATGAGAATATCGCCGTATGAGGGGGTTGTCCCTCCTTCGGGGATGCCTGCGCACAATTCTACCCGGTCTGCTCCGCCGGCTTGTGCGGCAATACAACTCTCTACGGAGTTGGCACAAACTTCAAACTGATAATCTTTCATTTTATAAAGTTATGGTTGTGGTGCAAAAATAAGAAAAGGGTGAATATGGATTCACCCTTTCCTGCATTTATTTTCTTTTCCGATGTTACTTTGCGTAGCTCACCGCACGTGTCTCACGGATAACGGTAATCTTCACTTGACCCGGATAAGTCATTTCGTCCTGAATCTTCTTGGCGATTTCACCGGAAAGGTTCTCCGTCTGCTTGTCGTCAATCTTGTCTGCACCGACAATGACACGCAGCTCGCGGCCTGCCTGGATGGCATATGTCTTTGTCACTCCCGGATAGGACATGGCCAGTTGCTCAAGGTCGTTCAGGCGCTTGATGTAGGCTTCTACGATTTCGCGGCGTGCTCCCGGGCGTGCTCCTGAAATGGCATCGCATACTTGTACGATGGGGGCCAGCAGGCTGGTCATTTCCACTTCGTCGTGGTGGGCACCGATGGCGTTGCAGATGTCCGGCTTTTCCTTGAACTTTTCCGCCAGCTTCATACCATAGAGTGCATGCGGCAATTCCGGTTCCTCATCGGGCACCTTGCCTATGTCGTGCAGCAGTCCGGCACGTTTTGCTTTCTTCGGGTTGAGTCCCAGCTCTGATGCCATCACAGCGCAAAGATTGGCTGTCTCGCGTGCATGCTGCAAAAGGTTCTGGCCGTATGAAGAACGGTATTTCATCTTACCGATAATGCGGATAAGTTCCGGATGCAGACCGTGGATGCCCAGGTCGATAGTAGTGCGTTTACCGGTTTCGATGATTTCCTCTTCTACCTGCTTGCGTACTTTGGCAACTACCTCTTCGATACGTGCCGGGTGGATACGTCCGTCTGTTACCAACTGGTGCAATGCCAGACGTGCAATCTCACGGCGAACCGGGTCGAAAGCTGACAATACGATAGCTTCCGGAGTATCGTCTACCACAATTTCCACACCGGTGGCAGCTTCCAGGGCGCGGATGTTGCGGCCTTCGCGACCGATGATACGTCCCTTTATTTCATCTGATTCGATGTGGAATACGGTTACTGAGTTTTCAATGGCTGTTTCCGTAGCCACGCGCTGGATGCTCTGTATCACGATGCGCTTGGCCTCTTTGCTTGCTGTCAGTTTGGCGTCGTCCATGATGTCGTTAATGTAGGACTGGGCCTGCGTTTTGGCTTCTTCCTTCAAGGATTCCACCATGCGCTCTTTGGCTTCTTCGGCAGAAAGTCCGGAAATGGCTTCCAGCTTTTCTATTTCCTGGCGTTGCATGTGCTCCAGTTCTTCTTTCTTCTTGTCTACGATGGACAGCTGGGCTTCCAGATTTTCTTTCACGGCTTCTGCTTCCATCTTCTTGCGCTGGATTTCTTCCTGGCGCTGGTTCAGTACCAATTCACGTTGTTTCAGCTTGTTTTCTGCCTGTTGTATCTTTTGGTTACGTTGGGCCACTTCTTTTTCCAAGTCCGCCTTCTTGTTCAGGAACTTTTCCTTTACTTCCAGCAACTTATTCTTCTTAATCACTTCCGCTTCCGCTTCCGCATCTCTCAGGATACCGTCGTATTTGTTTTTCAGCCCGTGCTTGAAGAACAAGTACGAGGCAAACCCTCCGACAATGAAGCAGGCAATGGATAATACTATTGTAACTACTGTCATTTTATTAATTTGTTTTTAGTGTATAAATAAAAAAGCACTGCATAAAAGCTTGCTTTGATGAAGGGCAAACTTTTGTACAGTGCGCGAATTTCTCTCTTTTACCGACCCGACGGAGGGATTGTAGCTTATTGTTCCTTGAAATAAGTCTCCAATACCTCTGTCAGTTCCTTTATTTTAGCGGTATAGGGTTCAGTATCATTACGGTCCTTCAACTGAAGGTTTTCTAAAGCGAACTGATAGGCCACCATGGCTATAATTCTCTCTAGAGACACATTCTGATAATGCTCCCGATACGCATTGAGCCTGATATCTACCTGCTTGGCGGCTTCTCTTACCATTTCCTCGTCCTCACGGTTGATTGTGAGAGGGTAGGAGGCTCCTGCCATCTGCAGGTTTATCTTTATCTTATCGTTCATACATCCTCTTCTCTTTATTCATTCAACAAAGCGATGCATTTATCGACTTCACGCACTAATTTGGACAATCGCAGTTTCGTCTCTTTCACGTCACTGCCGTTAAGGCTGATTGTCGTAGCTGTTTTTAGGTTCGTGTAGTTAAGTTCCAGTTCCCGGTATTCAGCTTGTACCTTCCCGTATTCCTCCTCTTTGGCTTCAAGAAGTTGCTTTAGCTCAGCATTTTCGCGTTTTAATTCATCGTGCAGATAGATTAAATGCCGCAGTCTGGCTTCAAAGGTACTTAATAGCTTCTTTTCTTCGTCTGTCATCACTACACCAAAATTGTACACAAAAATACGATTTACTTGGAGATTACAAAAACTTTTCGGAGAAAATGTGTTGTAGAAGTGCCGAAATAACCGAAATGGCCTATGAAAGCTTGGTTTCGGGGGATTGAAAAGGGACGGACTGTTTATCAAAAGATAGGATATGTGGATAGGTGTGGGACTATTGGTTTTCTGCAAGGATTCTCTTCCTTTCTTTTCAAACGCTTAGTATTTCTGTTGCTAACTATTAATCGTCCGACAGTTGTTGAATTATCGTCCAACAACTGTCGGACGATAATTAGACATATGTCGGACGATAATAAAACGGTTATCGGACGATTAATAGTTAGTAAGGCAGGAATTACTTTTTGCTGTTTCCGGAACTACTGCTTGGGAATGATTGGAATAATCTATAGTAAAGGAGGATGCAAAGAAATAAATAAAATAATTTATATAATAGTTTGGTTTATAAAATAAACTAATTATATTTGCAACATCTTAGATTGTCAATCGGGGAATATGTGCTGAAATGAATAAGAATTTAACTGATTAAAGATTATGGAAGATAAGATATTTGATATGGGGAAGCAGAAGCCGGTTGCTGGAGTGGTACGGGATAGTTGGCAGCATCAGCTTTGGTGGATATTTACTGTACTAACGGTGATGTGTTTGTATTGGCTTTCCAATATCGTGTTGTGGGTTCCCTGGAGTCATAGCCCCCGGTTGGGTATGTTGCTGATGCTTACTGTAAACCCTCTTTTCTGGGGGATAGGCATTTATGCTTGCTTGTCTTGTGGGAGTAATGCCGGGAATCTGATGAAGAAGGCGTTGTTTGTATCATTGGTTGCTGTGGGAATATCTTTACTTTCGGATTTTCTGTTTTTTGCAGTATGCATGGAGTCAAAGGATGTATGGCATATCACTACTTTTTATGGTTATGCCTGGTTGGTGATACTGGCTTTGGGTGAGGCTTTCTTTTTGCGTAAAAGCTTGTTGGCCAGATGTTATGTGATGACGGTGAGAGTACTGCTGGTTTTAGTGGGCATTCTACTGTGTTTATGGATTCTTCAGTATACTCTTGTTTAATTCTGAAAGGAGGGAATATGGAAACCTGGTTTGTGTATATGCTTACGGCCAATTGGCTACTGATGCTTTTCTTGATATTGAATGTATTTGATGTTGAATAATAAATCTATTGGTTATGAATGACAGAGTGTTGAATGAGAAGGAGAGTTTGGAACTCATTGCTCAAATGATACAGAATACGAAGTCCCGGATGACTCGGAATTCCGGAGCTCCTTTTCTGATATGGGGATATACGACCATAATAGTGTCGTTATTGGTTTGGTTTCTGTTGAAGGAAACGGGAAATTATCATTGGCAATGGCTGTGGTTTTTGTTGCCGGCTATTTCCCTGCCTTCTACTTTATGGATTGAGCACAAACAGCCGAAGATGATTAAGACTTATATTGACCGTATTGTAGGATATGTATGGGCGGTATTCGGATTAGGGGGCTTTTTTGTTTCCTGGGTTTCCATCTTCTTCTGGAATATGTCTGTCCTTTTTGTCATATTACTGATGATGGGAATGGGGACGGCACTGACGGGACTGATTATAAAGATGAAGGTAGTGACAGTGTGCGGAGTGGTGGGAGCTTTGGCCTCTGTGGGGTGTATCTATGTACACGGTTTCGACCAAATACTGGTTTTTGCATCGGCTTTTGTTTTTATGATGGTGATACCGGGACATTACTTAAACGGAATGGCAAAGCAGGATAAATAAATATTTATTGATTATGGAAGACAAGAAACTGAACGAGAAAGAGAGTTTGGAACTCATCACTCAGATGATACAGAATACGCGTCGGAATTTGGACACAGGTAGCGGAAACATGTTTTTAGTGTGGGGATATGTGAGTGTATTGGTGACATTGACGGTGTTGGCGGGTGTGTACTTTACAAAGAATCCTCTCTGGATGTGGGGATTTTGGGGAATTCCCGTTATCGGGTATTTACTGACATTTCTTTTGATGCGTAAGCGTCAGAAGATGGTAAAATCTTACATTGACAAGATTTTAGTTCAGGTTTGGAGGATGTTTGGACTGATTTGTATGATATTTGTATTGATGGCTACGGATCTTGAACGGTATGAGGTTATTCTTCCTATGGGGGCTATTGTCATGTCGATGGGAAGTATCATTACGGGTTGCATCATTCGTTATACTACATTTTTTATCTTTCCGGCTATGGGGCTTATGTGGGGTATGAAGAGTTTCTTTGATGCACTGAATTCCGGAACGTCATACGTGTCTTTGGTTTGGTTTACCGGTGTGGTGGTCTTTGCCATGATTGTTCCGGGGCATATTTTGAACTATAGAGCCCGGAAAGAAGTTCACAACAGAAAGTGAGGTATAAGATGAAGACAGTAAATAATGTTTTGGACAGATTTCTGCTCTCCTGGAAATTTATGGTATGGATGATTGTTTTGCTATTCATTTTATTTCCGGTTGCAATAAAAAGAAGTTCAATGGGAATCTGTTGGAAATATGGTATTCTATACGTTGGGACATGCTTTTATTGGGGCTTCCTTTGTTGGGAATATCTCTCTATGCATTGTTGAAAAATAAATGGAAGAATAAAATTTGATATGTTTAAAGAACTGAACCCTTTGCTCCACAGTGAACTGCGGCTTGCGGTGATGTCGTTGCTCATCAGTGTTGAGGAAGCGGATTTTGTCTATATCCGCCAACAAACGAAAGCTACGGCAGGAAACCTCAGTGTGCAGTTGGATAAGCTCAGCAAGGCGGGTTATGTGGAGATAACAAAAACTTTTAAAGGAAAAATGCCTTGTACACTTTGTAGGATTACTCCGCAGGGAGTGGATGCCTTTGAAGAATATATAGAGGCGTTGAAATCTTATCTGGTGGGAAAATTATGATTTTCCTGAGAATTTGATGGGATTGATGGAAAATGGCAGTGTCTGATTAAAAACAATGAGAAATTATGAAAAGGAGTATTGTTTTATTTGTCCTCTTGTCTGCATTTGTAGTAGGCGTATGTATGGTCAATGCGGCTTGTGGAGCCTCATTGTCAAGAACTGAATCTGATGATGTACTGGACGGCATTCAGAAAAAAATTGAACTGGCTATGAACAATTGCTTTGTTCAAAATACTGCAGCTCCGCTCGATAGTCTGTTTACAAAGCTGAACAAACTTGAAGATGGGAATGGTATGGTTCCGTATTGGAAGGCTTATATTACCTACTATAAAAGTGTTTTCTATTTGAAACTTGGAAAGAAGGAAGATAGTGGGAAAGTGATAAAGGAAGCCTCCGCTATTTTGAATGATATAGGGAACAAAACTTCTGAAACCTATGCCTTATTAGCGCTTGTGCAGAGTTTTTCCATTCAGTTTGCTTCGGGTATGGAGGCAGGAAGAATATCTGCTGGCATTCGGGAAAATGCTGGGAAGGCTTTGGAACTGGACTCTACCAATGTAAGAGGTTGGTATGTATTGGGCAGTAACGATTATTACACTCCGGCTAGTTTCGGTGGCGGGAAGAAGGTGGAATATTATTTGAAGAAAGCTACTTCATCTCCTGACAAGAATACAGATGATTCCAGCCTGCCTACCTGGGGAAGAGAATACGCCTATGCTCTCTTGATTCAATACTATATGCAGAACGATAGGACGGATGAGGCCAAAAATTGCTTGCTGATGGCAGAGAAGGAGTATCCGGACAGTTATTTTATCGGCGAATATAAAAGGAAACTGGACGAATAATTTATCATTCTTCTGGAACCACTGTGCATTTAATTGCCTCAAAGGTAGGAATCTTCAAAAAAAAAAGGTTTCTACCTTTGTCTTTTCTTCAAGGAGTAATTTTTTGAATAGGTAGGAACTACAAACAATGAATTGATATGAGAATCTTGGTTACTTATGCCGTACAAGGCGAATTTACTGAATTGAAATTTCCCGGACTGATAGGGGAGGAAGAGGTGCAGGTTGGCTATCTCCGTACCGGTGTGGGAAAGGTGAAATCGGCTTTTTATCTTTCTGAAGCGATAAGCCATGCGCAACCGGACTTGGTGGTCAATGTGGGTACGGCAGGGACTATCCGTCACCAGGTAGGAGATATTTTCGTATGCCGTCATTTTGTGGACCGTGATATGCAGAAGCTGGTGGAGCTTGGTATGGAGTATGAGATTGATTCAATGGATTTGTTGTCCCAAAAAGGATATTGTTTACACTGGCCGGCAGGCGGTGTATGCAATACGGGGGATACTTTCTTGACAGAACTCTCGGATGTGTCCGGTGATGTTGTGGATATGGAAGCCTATGCCCAGGCTTTGGTATGCCGTGCCAAGAATGTTCCTTTCATTTCGGTGAAGTACGTGACGGATATTATCGGGCAGAACTCCGTGAAACATTGGGAAGACAAGCTTGCCGATGCTCGGAAGGGGTTGGGAGAATTCTTCGAAAAATTGGGAGGAGTTTGATTAATGTGCTAATATGCCAATGTGCTAATTGGCTGCGCTATGTGTATATTAGACTCTCACACCGCAGGTCATTGGCACATTAGCACATTAACCACATTAGCACATTCATTTATCTCAACGTCTTGAATGACAGTATATGCCAAGTCACCCCCACAGCGACAAGGAACAATACTATCTTTATTTCTGTTAGTGGAATCAAGAAGAAGATGCAGTAAACCATTGTTCCCCACATCAGTAGTAGGGAGATGATTTTGGCACGTAGAGGGATGGCTTTGTTCTCGCGGAAGCTGCGGATGTAGGGACCGAGGCATTTGTGGTTCAGCAACCATTGGTACAGTCTGGGTGAGCCTCTGAAGTAGAGTGCTGCCGTGAGCAGCAGGAAAGGCGTGGTGGGCAGCAACGGCAGGAAGATGCCGATGATGCCGAGTGCCAAAGAAACTGTTCCCAAAATGATGCAGACGGTTTTCATGCGGCAAATGTAGGAAAAATAATAATATAGATAATATGTATGCGAATAAAGTAAAGAAGGTTGTTGCCGTCCACGACTTGTCGGGAGTCGGACGGGTGTCTCTGACGGTGGTCATTCCCATCCTTTCGTCTATGGGCTTTCAGGTGTGTCCGTTGCCTACAGCCGTATTGTCGAGCCATACCCAGTATCCGGAATTCTCTTTTCTGGACTTGACGGATGAAATGCCGAAGATTATTTCCGAGTGGAAGAAGCTGGAAGTACAGTTTGATGCCTTTTATACCGGCTATCTGGGTTCTCCGCGGCAGATACATATTGTTTCTGACTTTATTGATGACTTCCGCCGACCGGACGGTCTGGTTGTGGTAGACCCGGTGTTGGGCGATAACGGACGGCTTTATGCGAACTTCCACGAGTCCATGATTGATGAAATGAAACATCTCATCACCAAGGCCGATGTCGTTACTCCCAATTTGACGGAGCTGTTCTATCTGCTGGGTATTCCTTATAAGGAGATGAATACGGATGAGGAATTGAAGTCATACCTTCGCCAGCTTTCCGATTGTGGTCCCGAAGTGGTGATTATTACCAGTGTGCCCGTACGGGATGATAAGCATAAGACGTCCGTGTATGCCTATAACCGGAACGGTAACCGCTACTGGAAGGTTACGTGTCCTTACCTGCCGGCCCATTATCCCGGAACGGGGGATACGTTTACCAGTGTCATCACCGGGGCACTGTTGCAAGGTGACAGTTTGCCCATTGCCCTGGACCGTGCCACGCAGTTCATTCTGCAAGGTATCCGTGCTACTTTCGGATACGAGTACGACAACCGTGAAGGTATACAGCTTGAAAAGGTGTTGCATAATCTCGACATGCCGATTCAAATCTGCAGCTATGAATTAATTTAAACCAATCTCATCTTATGAAAAAGAAAATATTCTTGGCAGTGTTTCTCTGTTGCGGCATGTTTGCAGCAATGGCGCAGACTGCTGCCGACTCTCTTGCCATCGTTTCTGCCGATTGGCAGACTGAGCCCCTGCAGAAAGGGATGCTTTATAAAAAGGCAGTATTCAGTTCTTTGTATGGAGTTCCTCAGGAAGTGTCTATTTTTGAAATATCCCCGAAGCGCTACCGTTTCGATGTGCTCGTCCACAATCCCAAGGAGGAGACCAGTATAGCCGCCCGGCATGCAGGTGCGGTGGCGGCCATCAATGGCTCCTATTTTGATATGAAAGCCGGAAATTCCGTCTGCTATCTGCGTAAGGACGGGGTGGTGATAGATACTACCTCTACCGGGGTTCTGGCAACAGTGTCCAATGGAGCTGTACTCATAAAGAAAGGCAGGCTGGAACTGATTCCCTGGAGCAAGCAGGAAGAAAAGGCATGTACTTTGAAAAAAGGCACTGTGCTGGCTTCCGGTCCTTTGATGCTGAAGGACGGGCAAGTGTGCGACTTGTCCGGGACTAACCGGAATTTTGTAGATACCAAGCATCCCCGCAGTGCTGTGGCGCTGACAAGAGAAGGAAAAATCCTGCTTATTGTCGTTGACGGACGTCGGAAGGGAAAAGCGGAAGGCATCAATATACCCGAGCTTGCCCATATGATTCGTGTATTGGGTGGGGAGGATGCGTTGAATCTGGACGGTGGCGGTTCTTCTACGCTGTGGAGTGGGGAGTTGCCGGATAAGGGAATAGCCAATACCCCGAGTGGCAGCGCAGAGCGTAAGGTTGCCAATTCTCTTTGTGTGTACGAATAAGTTAGGGAAGTAAATGGATAAATCTTAAGTTTTTTGTAATTTTGCCGTCGCATCGAGGTGACATTAGATGCGGCAACTTATTATATTAATTAGCGTATTAACAATATGTACACAGTCATCAAACGTATGGAAGTGTCGGCTGCCCATAGCCTGAAACTTTCTTATCGCAGTAAGTGTGAGAATCTGCACGGTCACAACTGGATTATCACTGTCTATTGCCGTTCCAAAGAGCTGAATGCGGACGGAATGGTGGTAGACTTCAGTCACATCAAGCAGGTGGTAAAGGAACAGCTGGATCATCATAATCTTAATGAAGTGCTGTCCTTCAATCCCACAGCCGAGAACATAGCCCGTTGGATATGCGACCAGATACCCACTTGCTTCAAGGTAGAGGTGCAGGAGTCGGAATCAAACATTGCCGTCTATGAGGAAGATTAATGAGATATTCTACAGTTTGCAGGGAGAAGGATACCATACGGGTACCCCGGCTGTCTTTATCCGTTTTTCCGGTTGTAACCTGAAGTGCCCCTTCTGTGATACGCAGCATGAGGACGGCATACTGATGTCCGATGAAGATATCGTAACAGAAGTCAGTAAATACCCTGCCGCTACCGTGATACTGACCGGTGGAGAACCCTCCCTTTGGATTGACCGTGAATTTGTGGATTGTCTGCACCAGGCGGGAAAGTATGTCTGCATTGAAACAAACGGTACCCGTCTGCTGCCGGATAATATAGATTGGGTGACCTGCTCTCCCAAGCAGGGGGTAAAGCTGGAAATTACGCGTATGAATGAAGTGAAGGTGGTGTATGAAGGGCAGGATATTACTGTTTATGAGCAGTTGCCCGCCTGGCATTTCTTTCTTCAGCCTTGCTCTTGCAGCAATACGGCCGAAACGGTGGATTGCGTGATGAAGCATCCTAAGTGGAGACTTAGTTTGCAGACACATAAGCTGATAGATATCCGGTAGGCATTTATAAAACGAATAATGGCTGTAAGCAATGCTTACAGCCATTATTCGTTCATGCACGGGAGGAGAGGCTCGAAGTACAACGACAAATTGTAGTCTTCTTGTTATCCTTGATTGTCAACATGCTACGAATTTATACTTTGGTTATTAATCTGTTGCAGTGTCCGAAATTTGTCCGGGGATAATTCTTGTAATTAGTTGATTTACTGCATTTGCTCTATCACTTTTTCGATATTTTCCAATTTATTCTTCAAAACAGATTCTAAGTTGGAAATGGCGGCAGTTTGCATGAAAGCTCCCAAAAGTTCGGGGTGGTTCTCCGCATAAGATTTGCCCAATTTGTCGTTGATAATCTTGATTGCAGAGGTCATGTAGAAGGTTGTTTCTTCTAAGGACTGCTGCATAAGTTCTGAATACGATTTCTTTTCCATGGTTGGTTGGTGTTTTTATAATGTCCTTTCTTTTTATATTTTTGTTCTATTTCTTTGCAGAAAAACGAGATTATGAATAGAGATTTACAACTCCTTTTGAACGGAATATGTCTTGGTATAAATATTATGTGCTTGATTTTTAATATATTGACATATTTCAAAGATAGCCTTACTTAAAAAAGTTCACAATTAGGGCTATAGCGTTGATAATGCCGATAATGATATTGATATATGTAGCCCACATTTGAATTCTATTATTCTTGAGCGTGGAACGTTGCACTTTTATCTCCAATTCGTGCTCAATTTCCACCTTACGCTTCATTTGCTTCTTATGTTCCAAGTAGCTGATGATGTCACCATCAAATTGATTAACTATATTGATTCCAATATTACTTAGTATAAGCCTATCACTTCCTGAACGCCATGGTACGAGAATACCATTGTCCATTAAATATCCAAGCACAAGCTGGCTTTCTTCGTAATTACAGTTATGCTCTTGGTACATTGCATCTCCCCAGTCATTCCCATCTGGATAGTATTCACTAAATCTCTTTATGGCTGTATTGACCATTTGGTAGTTGACTTCCATACTACTATCATTTATTCATTAAAACCTGAATGAGTCTTTCTTTTTCGGCCATAACTTTTTCCTTTTCCTCCAAAAGAGCACGGAGATGTTCTATCTCTTTGCGACACTCGGTTAAGGTTATATCACCTGACACTTTGTTACCATTGCCTTTGATCTGGTGTCCGACGTTTATATTGGAGCAATCTGATTCTCGGTCAAACAGATAATCTAAACTACATTTTAGTTCGTTAGCAATCTTCTCTAAAATCTTGGATGTAGGATTTGCATCAGGATTATAATATCCATAAAGAGATTGCTCAGTTATTCCTACCCTCTTACAAAACTCTTTTTGAGTTATTCCTGCTAAATCCAACAACTCTTTAATCTTCTGTCCGTTAAACATAAATATAATTTATACAGAATCTAAATATTAAATTATAATTTAATTATTTGCTAAAATATAGTTTAGTATATAAAATATATTATAGCTTTGCAGTATAAATATAGCACTAATAATCAAGATAAATATTACAATAATGGAGAAATCTACAAAAATGGTATTTAGAGACCATTATGACAAGCTGTCTGATGTTCAGAAGGATATTCTCAGGAAGAGGGTTCTTGAGGAGAGTGGAATGGCTTATGCCACTTTTTACTACAAGTTACGTACAGATTCGTTCAAACCGCTTGAAATGAAGCTGATTACTGAAATCATAAACTCTTTATTTAAATGATGAATGAATATATTGAAGAAGCAATCCGAAGAATGGATGCTGGACTATATAAATTTGGCGATGTGATATTCGAATATGAAGGAAGCCCAATAATATGTTATATAGGAAAAGATTCTGTTACCGAAGGATATATAGGATGGGATTTAGAGCGCAACATATTAGTCTTTTTTACACATAAGAAAGAAGAGGATAGTGTTAAAGAAAGAACTTGTATGATTAATTTTAAAAAGATAAAGAATTATTTCCACAAGAAATGAAGGACTATTTGAGAGCATTTTTGTGATTCGATAAAACTAAATGAAAACAATATTATGGATAAGAAATTTATTACCGCCCAAGAGGCAAACGAAAGAGCCAAGGCTTACTCGGATATTGAGCGTATATGTGAACAGATTGAACGTGCAGCTGAGAATGGCAAATTCAGAACTTATTTAGGAGTTATTACTCCAAAAGACCAGACAAAATTGGAAATGCTTGGATATACAGTGACAGAGAACCCCGATGGGAAGTTTCCTATTAGCATCTCGTGGAAGTGACGTATGGAGGCAATATCCAACATCGAGTTCTACAACACCCCCGAAGGGGATGTGATGATGAAGGAATTCGGACAGCCGGTGGTTGTATTTAAGGATTCCGATAGGCCGACCATTGAATATATGCTTTCTGTTATCTGGGATCGATACCCGAAAGCACATGCCCGACTGATGCAGCTCTATTCTGCCAGCACCATGAACCGGTGGCATTATGAATTTCGGGTAGTCCACCGTTTCATCCGCTGCAACTTTGGCGAATATGACCAATATAACCTTGACATCAACAAGGATGGTCTGTTTGTATTCGAGGAGGTCAAATGCCCGCTACGGGGTGAATGCGAACATGAAGGCGTGATTTGCCGTCCGGAGCTTAATACGACATTGACAGACCGCGAGATGGAGGTGTTCCGGCTCATAGCCTCAACTGCCAGACGGATGATATTGCGGCAGAACTGCATATCTCGCCTTGTACGGTAAACCGCCATCGGGAGAATATTAAAGCGAAAATCAGGGTTCGCAATGTCGCTGAGATGGTTTCTTACTGGCATCAGAACCAAATGAAATAATTAACCTGTAAAATAAAATGAATATGGAATTGAATATTGAGAAAGCGAAAGCATTGTTTCCGGATGCGATTAAATTGCAGCTTCGTATTAATGGACCGGCTACTGTTGTGGATATACGCCGTTTGTTGCCTAATAGTGTCGTCATGTTATCCTGCAAGATTAGCAAGAACTACGCGAATGTCATTTACAGTGAAGGAGCTGCGAAACGTATGTTCCCGGATGTTTCCAAATTGTCCGGAGAAGTGAGCTTTGATAAACATCGTATTGCCTATATCTATAGGGATGGCAAGAGAAAAGATGCCAAACTCTTGCTGAATTTCCTTCCGAAGTCAGATAGGCGGCTTATTGATATTCTGGAGATGTCATTTGGGGATAAGATGGTGCAAGTGAGCGAGTATGCTGAGTGCGATATGGGGTGCATTTTCTTTGAGAATACAGAATCGGAGGATGTGGAAAGGGTCTTGTTGGCCTATTGAATGAGTAATAGAAAATGCAAATGATTTGACTATGAGATTTTTTATAGACAACATCAAGACTTATGCCAGTGTCAACAAAAAAGGCAGGGCATTACAGATATACGTGCAACAGTTTGACCGACATCTGATTGCTGACGAATGTTCCCTGGATGCACTGAAGTGTGACATCGAGCACCAGATTAAGATTATGAATGAGAAATACCCGCGTAGCCGTCCGGTACGGCTTGATGTATTTGAGAGCGGTAAGGACGGGCAGTGGACTATTCTTGTGGAGCATGACAGCGACAGCATTGTCTGCATCATATCCTATGAAAAGGTGATGGGCTATTATGCCTTGGCAGATAAGATAGATGAATTTGCAAAAAAATAGGACAGTGATGAGTAATGTGATTGTTTTTTTATGGACATCTCTGATTGCATTGGTGGCCGCCTTGATACTATGTGTCTGGGCAATGCGGAAAGCATCCGGCTCTTACCGAATTCTCTTTCTCTTTGATATTATCGTCTTGATGATAAATATTGGAATAATAGGATTTGCAATTGGGTGTCTATCTAATATGCGGTAATATGAGAGACATGAAAATGACAGATTTCCCGACATATCCTTGGGAGACCCTTGACGTGTATCAGGACAACAGTTACTGTTACAATATCCGTCCTGGCCAACATGTCGTTGGAGATTTATTCGACGATTCCAAGACGAAGCTGGTATCATACAACAGTAAATCACATGTGCAGATAATCTGCGTATGCGACCCCTACAAGCCGCCTTTCTATGCGCGTGAATGTATGTATGGTGTATATTCGGCGTGGAAAGAAATCGAAGAGGACATCTTTACCTTGGAGTTTATGGGGTATTCTTCCAAGCTAAAATTTCCACCCCTATGTACATCACACCATTATTTTTAAAGTATGAATGAGAATGAATTAACCAAAGGTGTTTGCCGTATTTGTGGTTGTACCGATGACAATCCTTGCTTTAATCCACGAGTAGGCAATTGTTGGTGGATAGATGAAACCCACACCTTGTGTAGCCATTGCGCTGATGAAGAATTAAGCTGTGACCCTGAAACACGGCACTGCATTAATAGCACTTTTGAATCAGATGAACTAATAAAAAATGAAGATTTATGGTAACGAAAACAACATTCAAAAAGAAGTTTCCGGACGTTAAGGTGCAGAAGCTGCAGACCAGCGTTGTCTTCAGCAGGCAGCAGGTAGAAGAAACCGTATTGAAGATGTGCGATTCTCTCGGTACCGGACTGCTTTATTACAATTATGCAAACAGATGGATAACCGTTTATACCTCCGAGAAAATGAAAACGGCACTGGACTCAATGAAACCGGGTTCTGAGGTATTTCACGAACATTATGGTGTCTATGGTAAAGTGATAAGCGATAAGCCTTTTGTCATTTGTGGAGAATTGTGTATCAGGGTTGATTTTTGGGGAATGCCTAAAAGTGGAGCATATAGTTGTACATGTTTTGTAATGTAATCGAATAAATATGAATATAGAGAAAATCATCTTCAATCTCCTAAGCGCACATAGGTGGGTTAGGTATTGGAAACAAAAAGAGATTGTAGGCTTGACAATGCCTGGTGAATACGTTGAGATAAGGAGTTCTTTCTTATCAGATACAGATCTTGCTGATATTTTAGAAGCTGGATTCAAAATTAAAAGCATCTGCTCAAAAAAAATAGATGCAGATGCTTATAATGATGTTCTGTTGATGCGTGAACTTTAAATATAACCAAAAGAGTAATGAGAGTAAAGGAAATAAAGAAGCATAATCCGCAATCTTTTTTGGATGATTTGAAAAGGGTACGGGAAGTTATGGTTTACGCAGAGTGCACCAACTCTTATTATCAAATCTTAAAAAAAGACTTGCTGAGAGATGCTGAAAGGAAAACAATCACATACTATATAACGGATACTATATTCATTATAAAAAGGAATGTGATGGTAGTCATTTAACGAGTAACAATATAGAAATGAATAAGAAAGAAGTAATTAAAATGGCGGAGAAATATTCAGGTAGGACTATTTCTCAAGTAGATTATATGGCTGGCTTTCAGGCTGCTTGCAATATTGTCAGAGAAAAAATTGAAACTTGTCATAACGAAGAGTTCTGTGATGAGATGGAAGAACTTGCACAGGTTGCATATATGGATTTATCTTTCGATGATTAACGTAAATCAAATCAGTAATGAATAAAAAAGAAATATCAATGAAAAAAGGTCAGAAAGTACGCATTCTGCGTACCAATCAAGTAGCGACAATCGTCGAAGTGGAGTTAATTCGTAAAGGTGGCAAGGTACATCGGTACTGCCATCTGAAGACAGATGAAAAGTCATATTTGTGGTTGGATGCCTCAGAACTGGGGAGTGTGGTGGAGGAAGTGAAGGTCTCGGTAGTTGATGACCGGAACCGGGAGCTGCACTTGGCTATATGCCATGACTACTCCAAGGATAATATGAAGGTGCATCTTACCGGCAAGAATCCGGATAATCTGAAGGAAGCTTCCGGACTATATGCGATACTGATGAACTTGTTCATTGGGAGCCTGAAGGAAACGCGGGAACTGTAGGAGCAGATAACGTCCTTGATAACTCTCCTATAAAACAATTCCTTTGTACCGAATTAAATCATCCGCAATATGATTAAAGCTGCCGATATCTATAATGCTACCCATGATGGGTTAGACATTATTTTGTACTATTACCCTCAGGCAGAGGGGTGCATAGACAATAAGAAGAAATTCAAGCGTCGTCCCGATGAGGATGACGCCTCTGCCTGCCTCAAGAAATATGATGACTGCTACAAGGTCACTGATTTCGGGGATTCTGGCACGGCCATGAGTCCGATTGACATCTGCATGAACGAGGAGAATGTCCGTTTCCCGGAAGCGGTTGCCTTGCTTGCTTCCAGGTATAACGTGACCGATGAACTCAAACGTTCTGTCAATAAACCGGATATTCGTAAACGTCCGGCCACGGCTGATGAAGCCGAAGGTGCCAGGTTCTTCGAGCTTGAAGAGAAGTTTACCGATGTACAGTTGCAGGTGCTCGGTCCTCGGGTCAGGCAGGAGCACGTCGATGCACTTCACTGGTATGTGGCCAAATCCATATCCTATGTCCGCAACCGTGAAGTCACCACTAAATATACTACGCCTACTTATCCTATCTTCATGCGTGAATGTGCTGTTACGAAGAAAGACGGTAGCACTGACAAGTTCTATAAGGTATATGAGCCTCTGAATCCGGATAAGCAGTGGCGCTTCAGCTATACGCCCGATGGGGTGAAACCCAAACAGTATATCAACGGTTTTGCCGAGCTGCAGAAGGCTTACCGGGATTTCAATGCCCAGGAAGAGAAACTGTTTTTCAATGATCCGAAGAATAAGGATGCCCAATACAAGGAACAGAAGCTGAAGGAGGCCTTTATCTGTTCCGGAGAGCGTGACGCCCTTTGCATCCGCGCCCTCGGTTGTCATCCGCTATGGTTCAATAGTGAGACCTACAAAGTCACTCCTGAAGAGATTAAGGAAATCTATAAATATGTGGAGCGTATCTACAATATTCCGGACATCGACGACACGGGCGTTCGCAAAGGGACGGAACTGGCCCTGCGTTTCCTCGACATATATACGATATGGCTTCCCGGATGGTTGCGGGGCTATCGCGATCAACGGGGCAAGCCACGCAAGGATTTTCGTGACTTTGTGGATTTGCGCCCGAAGCAGGAGGATTTCCGCAACTTACAGACATTGGCCATGCCTGCCCGGTTCTGGGTGGATAGCTGGAGTGAGCGGAGCCGGAAAACAATTTATGAAGTAAACTCCGCTTACTTGCATTATTTCCTCACGTTGAATGGATTCTATACATTGAAGGACGACAACTCCAAGGATGCGAGGTATATACACCGTAACGGTTGTATAGTCAGTGAAATCAAGGCAAAGGATATTGTGGCGTTTCTCAAGCGGTTTACCATCGAGCGTTATCTTCCGGTAGATATTCGTAACCTGATTCTGAACTCTCCACGTACCGGAGAATCATCCTTGGCGCAGCTTGATGAAATCAACCTGGATTTCCGGAGCTATACCCCCAAGGAGCAGTATATGTTTTTCAAAGGTGAGACCTGGGAAGTGAGTAAAGACGGTATCAAGTCGCTACATGGGCAGATACCTGACAACCGCAGCGCCTGGGAGTCGAATGTGATACCTCATAAGGTGAGCATTCTTCCACCCATGTTCGAATGGTCGCACAGAAAGGACCCGGAGGATAGGGATGTGTTTGATATTACTGTCAAGGAGCATAAGAGCTGTTTCTTCAATTATTTGATAAATACCAGCCGTCTGTATTGGCGTAATGAATTGGAGTATGCCTGGAGGGACAAAGGGGTAGACGAAGCTGACAAGTACCGGGCAGAGCATAAGTTTGACATTGCCGGGCCGCTGCTTTCCCGGGATGAGATACGAGAGCAGAAGCAGAACCTGCTCAATAAGATGTTTGCCATCGGTTATAATATGCACCGTTACAAGTCGCCTTCACGCGCGTGGGCACTTTATGCCATGGATAACAAGATAGGTGAGGATGATGAGTGCAACGGGCGTAGCGGCAAGAGTTTTCTGTTCAAGACATTCCGGTTCTTCATGCGGACGGTCAATCTCTCCGGACGTAATCCCCGCCTTCTTGATAATCCCCACGTGTTTGACCAGGTAGATGTACATACTGATTTTGTTTTGGTGGATGACTGTGACCGTTATCTGCCGATGAGCCAGTTCTATGACAATATCACTTCCGGTATGACAGTCAACCCCAAGAACAACAAATCATTCTTTATAGAATTTGAAGAATCCCCCAAGTTTGGTTTTACCACCAACTATGTGCCGCGTGAATTTGACCCGTCTACCTCGGCACGTATGCTGTACATGGTATTTTCGGACTATTACCATCAGAAGACCGAAGAAAACGACTACCTCGAGAGCCGGACCATTCGTGATGACTTTGACCGCAACTTGATGACGAACACCGATTACAGCGAGGAGGATTGGAACTGGGACTTGAATTTCTTCGCCCAGTGTCTTCAGTTCTATCTGGCCATGGTGGACCGTAATGTCAAGATACAGCCTCCGATGGATAATATTCTCAAGCGCAAGCGGAAGGCTGACATGGGGTCTGACTTCGAGGATTGGGCTTACTGCTATTTTTCCGAGGATGGTGAGAATCTGAACACGCCTCTTGTACGTGAACAGGTCTATGACGATTTTATTGTCGCATCCAAGTCGAAAAAGGATTTCTGGAAGATGCAGCGCTTTACCAAGGCTTTGCGCAGCTTTTCCGAACTATGCCCGTATATTGCCGAGATGAATCCCGCAGACTTGTTGAACAAGTCGGGGCGGTATCTTCAGAAGGTGGACGGCAAGACCAAGGAGATGATTTATATGCGTTCAAGACAGACGAATGGAGAACCGGCGGCATTCGTTCCTCAGGTAGAAAGTGGTGATGGAAACGCTCCGTTCTGATTACATTAAGCATTATGACCGGTTTCTGCCGAAGATGCTGCAAACGGAGCAGTCGGCTTCCTATATCCGTCAGGTTTATGACTATCTGGAGCTGATGAAGCCGGGCACCATCCTGAACCTTCAGGCAGACAAGGAGAAGCTCCCTTGGATGCTTGTGGCCGTTGGCGCATTTCTTCCTGCACAAGACCATTGGATGGACTTTGAGTTGAACGACGATTATACCAGGCTGCGACGGAAGCTGCTACCGCCTAATTTCCGTAAGGCCATGAAGAACCGACATCCGGTATAGGAGTCACACAGTAAAAGCCGTGGGCACAATTGTCCGCGGCTTTTACTATTCAATAGGACGCCGGGCATACCTTTGCCTTTGGGTTTCCCACTCCCTTTCCCTATTTTCTACCAAATTATTGTAACTCTGTAACTGATGTTTGAAAAAGAAGATAAATCATTTATAAACAATAAGTAACAAAGGTTACATCTTAGGTAACAAACATTGGTTACAAAAAATAAGGGTTTGTTACTTTAGTCGTATGAGTGGAATATCGGAGTCAATGTCACAAATTTGATTATTGGTAACAAATGGGTGTTGTGAGCTTTGTAATAATTCTTTTCTTTGATAATCAGTGAAATATACTTGAAAAGTTACACGTTACAAAGTTGCATGATTTTCTAAGCAAAATACTCAGAACACTGTATGGAGCAGAAGATATAAGAGCGTGTGGAGTCGGAAAATGTAATTATATTTTATGTTTGACTGTTTTGGCGCTGATTTAGGATGAAGTGTCTGTATTTATGCGTATATTTGTCTGCATATAAATGATTTACCCTATGAGACCTAATGTGATAATAGAGTTGAAGCCTTATCTCCATGACTATTTGTATCATGAATTCGGGTGCAGGCCTACTGATGAAGGTGTGAATGTGACTGCTGCCAATGATATTGGCAAGTTCATTCAGGCCATGGTCACTGTTACGGACAGACCGCCCAAGCAGGCTATTAAGGAGCATCCGATAACGTTGTATCTTCCTATTCAGGAGTGGAACCATTTTATTCTGCAGGAGAACTTCATCTATATACCGGAATGGAAACAGCGTATGCTCCAGAGCTATATCGAAGCCTCTTTCCGCATACGTGTACGGGAATACTTTGTTGCTGGCTATGAGAAGGGGTATAAGCAGGACCGGATTATCCGGGCGTTCCTGATGGCATACAATATCAAGAACAATGCCATCAATTACGATGCTGTCAAGAAGTTCGACTACCGTAATAGGCAGCGGATGGTCAAGGAGGTGAATAGGGATATTCAATTGTCGCTGTTCCCTTGACATTTTTTAGCAGATTAATTATTAAGTAAAAAGCAGATTTTCAGATAAATAACTCTTAAAATATAAGTGAGAAATGAATATCGGTGACAAACGTGCCCAAATATGTGCCATGGGATTTATTCCGGTTGCGGCCTCGGTGGTCAAAAATATGCCGGGTGTGGAAACGATTCAGGTTTCAGGAGAATGGACGCCGATTCCGGTCTCTTCCGGGGAGTTCAAGGAAAAGAACGTTGCCGGGGAATTGACGGAGCAGGAGCTGAAAGCGGTGGTTACTGATACGGGAGCCTTATTTTCCAATTCGCTGCGTGATTTGCTTTGCCGGGAGGGACTGGTCCGCTTGAAATTCACCAATGGTACCGAAAGGGTGGTGGGAACCGACCAGTTCCCGGTAGTGGTGACGCTTCAGGAATCTGGTTCTCCGGCAGCCTTTACCCTCTCTTTCAAGCGCAGCAGCCCTGAGCCGGCCAAAAAATTGAAGTCCTTTTAAGCGGTTGGTGCCATCGTACCTTTGTATCGGATTAATAAGGTACAAAAGATAATGGCATTTTCAAACTTATATAGTGCAGTCTGCCGAGGCAAATGGTTCGTTTCCTTCCGCGAGGTGGAATCGAACTTGTTGCTTGTAAACAGACTGTTGGAGCATGGCATAGACAACCAAGATAATAGGATACTTGCCGACAGAGAACCGGTGCCGTTGATGATTGCGGCAGCGGGCGGTCGAACGGCAAGACTTTCCGGTGGTTATGCTGACGCTCCCAAAGGCAGTACGGCTATTATTCCCGTTCATGGTACCCTGCTTAAATACGGTACCTATTGCAGCTATGGTACAATGGAGTATGCCGACCTCATCCGCGAGGCGGCTGATTCCCCGAATATTTCTTCTGTTTTATGTGACATCGATTCCGGTGGCGGTGCAGTGGATGCCATTGCACCGCTGGTCGATGCCATCCTTTATACACGTGGTAAAGGTAAGGCAGTGGTGGCTCATTGTGACCTCTGCGCTTCTGCCGCTTATTATGCCGCTTCCTATTGCAACGAAATCATTGCGGCCAATGAGGTGTCTGCCGAGTTCGGCAGTATAGGTGTGATGATGAGTTTTCCGGATTATGCCAAGTATTATGAGAGTGCAGGCATCAAGGTGCATACCATCTATTCCAACCTCTCTGATTACAAGAACGCTCCTTTCGAGGCAGCCAAGAAGGGGGATTATGCTTCCATCCGTGATGAGGAACTGGACCCGTTGGCCCGCGACTTCCAGGAGAACGTCAGGAAGAACCGGGGAAATTGCCTGAAGCTGGAGACTGAAGGATTGCTTCGTGGCCGGATGTTCTATCATAGGGAGGCGTTGAAGGTGGGGCTGATAGACGCTATCGGTACCCAGGACTATGCCGTACAACGTAGCCGTGAGATTGATTCGGAAATGACTATTAACAATTATATCAACTCTAAATCATAGAATTATGTTTGCAAAAGTGATGAGCGTAGTGCTTGGTTTCTTGGGTATCTCTGCCTTTGCCAAGGATGAGAAAGGCAAGTCCATCCTGCTCTCTTCTCAAGAAGAGGAACTGAAGAACAAGTACGGTGCTGTATTCGTCGAAGCCTTCAAGAAGGACCTCGCCGAATTTGAGAAAGACGGCAGAAATGCTGAAAGTGCTGTGACCGATGAGGTGAGAGCGCAGCTGGAGGCTGAACGTGACAAAAATGCGCAGGAACTGGCAAAGGCACGCAAGGATTTGGCCGACCTCGATGCCAAAGTGAAAGCGCAGGAGAAGGACATCGCCTCGAAGGATGCCCAGATTGCCAAGATGGCCAAAGAACCTGCACCGGATGCGGGGCAGCAGGTTGCAGGAGACAAGAACGAAATGGGTAGCAATTTCAAGCCGGACATGAGCCTGGCACACAACCGTTATTTGGATGCCGCGTTCAAGGGAGCGGCATATAGTGGCAACTCGACCATTGAGACTACCGAGCTTCAGAAAGAGTTCGGTAAGTATGTTTCTTCCGAGAGGTTAGAAATACTCAAAGGGCTGATGGGTACCACGGAGTCCACCAAGTATATGTCAACGCTGGTGACGGACAAAACAGAGGTTCGTGCACAGCAGGCTGCCGTTGATTCAGTTCTCCAGCAGTTCGTACCGAAGTGGACGCCTAAGGGCAAATCGAAGTTCACTCCGTTGACCATCAAGAACTACAAGTGCAAGATAAACGTTCCCATCACTCCGTCGGACATCATGGAGGATATCCTCGGTTATCTGTATGATGAGAATCTGAAGCCGGAAGATATGCCGGTAGTCAAGTATATCTTGTATCAGCTCATCTTTCCTAAACTGGACGAAGAGCGTGAGGTTGCTTTGGCGATCGGTGAGTTCAAGGAGACCAGTGCCGTTAAAGATGGGGATGCCGCTACGGATGCCAACGATGTGATGGATGGCTATGTAACCCAGCTCAAGAAGCTGAAGAAGGCTAATAATGATAAGATTACCTGGCTGCTTGACGGTGAAAAGCTGGAAGACGCGACCTTGCTTGCCCAAATTGACAAGGCAGTGAGTGAGGTGAAGCCGCTGTATCGGAAAAAGACCATGTTTATTCATGCAGATCCGGATCTGGTGATACGTTACAGCAAGGCATACCGTGAAAAATATCCATGGCTCAAGAATGAGGACGGTGAGAAAATCAAGGTGGATTTCTCCAGGTTCACGTTCGCACCGCTTGAGGGCATGCGCGGTACCGGAGCCTTCTTCATTACGCCGAAGGAGAACTTCAAGCATTTGCGCAGCCGTGACCCACAGAGCGCCAAGGTTTGGATGCAGGGTGAGAATTACGACGTGAAGATATTCGCGGAATGGTGGGAAGCTGTCGGTTTCTGGCTGGCAGAAGCTATCTTCGCTTATCTGCCGCCTGAAGAAACAGACAGCTCTTCTGAGGCATCGTCCAGTTCTTCTTCCAGTTCCGGTGCAGGTGTTTAACTATATTAATATAGGAGGTACATATATGTCAGAAACAACATATTCAATGGTGTCGGTGCCCAAGAAGTCATCGAATGCCGGACGTCCGAAAGGGAAGAAGTCCTATATCGAGATTTTCCGCTGGGAAGACGTCAAGACTTATACGCGTGATGAGAAGGGAGTAAAGGTGACGGCATTTGAGATGATGCCAGGTAAAAAGCCCATAGCGGTGTATGCTACGGACTCCACCATCAACATCTACCACTCCAGCGAGGGAGAGGATGATGCACGTGGGTTCATCCACCATGTGGATTATGAACATCCGGGTACAGAGTTGGAACACGATGAATTCGTGAACAACAATATCAATGAGAATCTGGGGGCAATCGTGTTCGGTTGCTCTGGTGAGGATGCGAAGATTGCCGGTACGCCGTGCACTCCGCTGAAGATGACCAAGGCCGATTCCCAGGATAACAAGGAGGGTGACAAGAATACTATCAATTTGGCAAGTTCCTTACGCGGAGGTACTATCGGTCACATCGCCAAGAGCCTTGTACCGGCTACGGACAACGAAGAAATCAATGCCGTTTTGGGATTGGGTGAAGCGTCGTCTTCTTCCGGTGGTTCAGGAGTTTGATTCATTTCTGTTTTAAAGGTTGGTTATTGGAGAGAGGCGTTTGCAGTGCATTCGCCTCTCTTTGTGTCCTTTTACGAACTATGTGGAGACGATATTTTTGTATCGTATTAAAAACTTTAAATTATGGCAACAAAAAAGAAAACAGCTAAGACCGAGGATGTGGCCGTAGAACTGAAACCGGTAGAAGAGAGTGTGGAACAAAAGGATGTGCAGGCCGTCGATAAGGCGGTGGATGCGGTGGAGGAACCGGCGCCGGCGCGGTCGGTTCAAGACCATGTGACAGTGGTTATTCCTTATTGCAAGGAGTTTGCACAAGGCAAGGAACTGCTTTTTGCACTGCGTTCCTGGCAGAAGAATGTACGCTTCGGCATCAATGTGGTGGTAATTGGTGACCGTGAAGATTGGTTCAGCGAAGAGATTACCTTCATTGAGCACAATCGCGTCTCTGACAATGCACAGGTTGATACGTTGGCCAAGCTGAAAGTGGCTATGGAATCGCCCGAAGTGACCGGACGTTTCATCTGGACCAACGATGACATCTATGTGATGAATCCTATCGACCTGGCTCATGTGGCGCTGCCCAAAGTCAATGGAATGCTCGTTCCGCTTAGATTCAAAGGGCTTTATGCCGAGAATATGAAGCGGACGAAGGAGCTGCTGGAGAAGAGTCAATTGCCTTGTCTGAATTATGGTACGCACACACCCATGTTGTTGGATAAGGGATGTCTGGCCGCCATGTTCGAGCGATTCCCTGAACTGGAGGAGGGGGGCTATCTGTTTACTTCCGTCTATTATAATTCTCTTCCTTATCCGACACAACCCGTATATCTCAACTGGCCGACAGACCAGGTGTTGCTTCCGGTGGTTTCACAAAAGCCGGATGAGAAGAAGGTACTCGACCTCTTATCCCGCAAGATGTTTATGAACAATGCGGTATCAGGGTATTCACCATGGTTGGAAAAGTTTTTGGAAGGGGTGTTTTCGGAACCGTCGGACTTTGAGGGCTGAAGGGCATTGCCGGAACCGTCATCACGGAAAGGACCCGAGTCTTTCCGTGATGAGTTTCCGTTTCTCAATGCCCCCGATTGTCCGATGGAGTTGGAGGCACTCGCTTCCGCAAGTTCAGCAAATACCATGCCTATGTGCGGTTACATGCCAGACTGAGGGATTGTACCTCCCTGCAGGAGTGTGCCGATGTCAGCCGCCAGGTGATTGACAGCTACATGGATAACCGCATGATATGGCAGGAGCTGAACTATTACAAGGAGCATCACGCTTTATTGGGTAAGCACCCGGCTTTTGCCGAGTTCCGCCGCAGAAGCGAGTTGCTTCATCTTCCGGTCAAGGAACTGGTACGACGGCAGCGGCAGGTGATGAACAATATATGGCGAGTTAGGTCTGAGATAGCCAAAGGCGATAAACCGCATTTGGATGTTGTCCGTCGCGAACGGTTGGCGGGATATGAGAAGGAACTGGCCGACATTAACAGATTATTGGAATGAGCTATTACTTCAATCTTGAAGAATTGCGTAGGGAAATGTCTGATGCCCGCCTCTTCTCCCGTCGGTTTGAAACCATGTTGACATTCAAGCTGAACAGTTTGAAAGAGTTGTGTGGGCGGCTTCCACGGGAGAATGAGGCGTTTTTCATTGAGACAAAGAAAAGCTTTACGGCATTCACTTTCATTGTTTATCTGATTAAGAATGCCGGGCAGGTGAGGCACTTGTATATAGCGACCTATTCTACCAACGAGCGTATCATCAACGCGTTGCTCCGTTGGCGTGAAAAAGGGTTGATTGGCAGTATTCATCTGCATATATCGGAGACCATCAAGTTTCGTATGCCGAAGATATACGAGAGGTTGATGCAGCTCCATCAGGATGGAGAGATAGAGCTTTCATTTGCATGGAGCCACAAAAAGATTACCTGCCTGGACACATCGGCAGGTTTCTTTGTGGTCGAAGGCTCCGGCAATTATGGTGAGAATGCGATGGAAGAACAATACGTATTCCTTAAAAACAAAGAAGTGTATGAGTTTCGTAGCGGACGAATTGGTTAAGTGGCGTGACAGTCCGGTGTGGTATGACCGTATCGACCTGGACGAGTTTGAACGGTTGGCAGGTATAGGCTATGAGCCGCGGCAGATTGCCATGTATTACCATGTACCGGAGAATGATTTCCTCTGGTACTTCAATTTGGTAGGCTCACCGTTGAAGTACCATTATGAACGTGGGCAACTGCTTCAACGGGCCAAAGAGGGGCTGGCCATGGCCGCCAGTGCGGAGACCGGTGACAATGTGACCCAGGCACAGCGGTTCGACAAGTTCCGTCAGGCGACCGGGTACCGCAATTCCATTAACAAAATATTTTATGACGATATAGGCTGATGTTCGATAAATCTTACTTTGAGACCTTGCAGGATTACCTTGCTTCCGGCTGCACCATGGAGTTGACGGACGAGGAACTGGATTACTACAACGTGCTCTATGCACTGGTAGGCATTAACCGTAAATATGGCAAGGATAATGCCGTGGCTTTCCTGATGCACGAACCGTTTAATGTGGAACGGATGCGTGCCCGGCAGATGTATAGTGAGGCTATCAATCTGTTCTACCTTTGTGATACCATCGAGAATGATGCGCACCGTAACATGATGTATGACAATCTGATGAAGGCGGCCCAGGTGGTACTTCAGAACGCCACCAGCGCCAAAGATATGGAGGTGTACGGCAATCTCACGGTACAAGCGGCAAGAATCAAGCAGTTGGATAAGCCGGACCCGATAAAGCCGAAAGAAATGGATGAGAAACCGATCAAGGTCTATGACCTCGACCCGAATGCGGTGGGATTGCCTTCTGCCAACCGCAACCTGCTCGCGGCACAGATTGAGGGTATGCAGGATATTTCTGCACGGGAGAAGACTCGTCTCAAGAGAGATGCCAATATAATTGATGTTGATATAGAAGAGATGCTCGATGACCAGGAAGAAAAAACTAAAGATTTCGGATGAGGTGGAGGTGCGCTATTCCAACTGGATGGCGCAGCTCATTGCCGTGATGATGCCGTGGTCACTCTATTGGATTGCAGGACGTGCATCGGCCAAAACGGTGCAGGTGCTGGCTGAACGGGTGCAGGAGGTGGCGCAGGACTGCCCTGGTGCACCGTTCGCATGGGTAGCCGATACGTATTCTGATTTGCATAAGAATGTGATTCCCTCGCTGGTGGACGGATTGTCGAAGCTGGGGTGGGAGCAGGGCATCCATTATGTTATGAACCAAGAACCGCCGAAAGAGTGGCGCGACCGCATGTACAACGTATGTTCCGACTGGCGCAATACCATGGTGTTCTACACCGGTTTCAACTTCACCTTCATCTCTTTGGACCGTCCGGCCATCGGTGCCGGTCGTTCCTATGTGGGGATGTTCGGTGATGAAGTGAAGTATTTCCCGGAAGAGAAGTTCACGAACTTGCTGAAGGCCGTGCGTGGGTTCCGGGTCAAGTATGGTGATAGCGTATGGTACCGCAGCCGTACACTGACTACTGATATGCCGAATCCGAACCACCTGGGTGAATACGACTGGATTCTCAAGCTGGCCAAGCAGAATGACAAGCGGAAAATCCTTCTTATGTTGCAGGCCGGGTTTGTCTATAACGAGACGAAAAAAGAGTATGTGGCGGCCATGCAGCGGTACAAGGAATTGAAAGAAGCTTTCCGGAAAGACCGTTCATTGCAGGCCAAGCTTGATACAGCAGAACGTTCCATGGAACTCGCTGGCAAGAATATGAAGCGCTGGGAGGAGCGCTGGATTAAGACACGCCGGGGCGTATCCTTCTTTTTCATTTCTTCCTCCTATGTCAACGTGGATATATTGGGTGAAGACTGGTTCAGCGATGAATTCGCTGAAGGGCTGGAAGGTATTCTTTGCAACATCCTTTCCATTATCCCCAAGCTGGAGGCAAGCCAGATGTTCTATTGTAACCTCTCGATGAAGCACTTCTATGCGGACGGATTCCTGAATGAAGTGATAGAGCAGCACCCGTTCGGGTGGGAGCAGGACTGTACGGTGCTCCGGTACCTGGATAAGAATAAACCGTTGGAGGCAGGCATGGATTCCGGCAATATGCTTTCCATGGTGTTCGGGCAACGTAGTGGGCGTGTGATGCGTGTACTCAAAGAACTCTATACATTGCCGCCTAACTCCGTGCGTGAGCTGGCCGATAAGTTCCTCTATTATTTCAAGCCGCACAAGCGCAAGATACTGAAGCTTTATTATGACCGCTCCATGAACAACTACAAGGGGGTGGGTGCGGATATGGCCACACAGATAAAGAAGAACATCGAGACGGATGCGGAGGGCAGACGTACTGGATGGCAGGTACAGCTGATGAGCTTGGGGCAGGGCAACATCGGTAGCAATCTGGAATACCGGTTCTTCATGGACTTGCTCAGCGGTAACTTGGAGCGCACGTTGTTTACACTGTTGATTGACCAGCACAACTGCCCGAATCTCAAGTCGGAAATGGAGGTGACAGAAACCAAGGTGGCTACCCGGCCGGACAGCTCCAGTGTGATAGTCAAACAGAAGACTGGAGATAAGCTGCCTGCACATAGATTGCCTAAAGAATCCACTAACCTGACCGATGCCTTGAAGTATTTCATCCTGCGCAAAGAGATTATCCGCACCTGGAGGATGGGCCGCAATGTGTCCGGTGCCGCTTCGGTGTGACATTTCTTTTCTGTTTGCTTTGGCTCTGTTGTCCGTGAGGATGGCAGGGCCTTTCGTTTATGGGAAAGGCCGAAGCGGGTGGGATTGGGAGCATCGGGTACAAATTGTAAAGGTTTTGTCATATTTCCGAATCTGAAAGGGCGCTTGCGACCGCAAATCACCGACGGCGCGGCTCGGGCAGCAAGCTGATTCATCCCTACAACAGAAGTCGCAGGGATGGGTTTTCTTTTTGGTTTTCAAGGAGATGGATTTTTGATTAGGGTGTTTCTGTACCCAAAAACGCCCCATTGGGAGAAGAAGTCACCCCGATACGGGGTGGGCGCGCGAAAAATCCCGTTATACAAGTCTGGTTTAGGTGCCGGTGGCGGTATATCCTATGTCAAACTTGTATAACGGGATTTTTCGCGTCTTAGCGGTAGAAAGCAGTGCTTTCTGTCTGTTTTTATGAAACGCCCCTCCATCTGGAAGGGCAGAGCGGTAAGCGTTCCGCTTGGCGTGCCTCCGTTTCTTTTCCGCAACTCCTTTTCATTTCCTGCATCTCTGTATGCGGTCAGGTAGTCTTTTGAGTCCGCAAATGTAGGGCACCGGTCTGACAAGCAAGGTCGGGCGTTGTCCGCTAAAAAATCTCCAGCCCTACGGGTAGTATTCAAGCCTTCGGTTTTAGTCGGAACCTTGCGGAATGTCATCCTCGGCACCTCAATTATTGCGACATCAAAGGCACATACCGCACGTCATACAGACACGCCGGAATAAAAAAAAAGTCGTTCCGGGAAACGGAGAAAATTAAAAAAGGCTCCACCCGACGACTCCAGAAATCCAGAATAAATTAAAAACTTACAGTTATGGCAGCAAAAAGAAACATCCCCGAAGCATGGAAAAATCAATGGTCTAAATTCATGTTTAACTTCTTTGATTACTTGCCTACCAAGTACGAGGCTAACAAACGGGAGTGGTCTATCCGCAGGATGATATGGGATTTTAAGGACGGGAAGCGCAGTGCGTCTGTGGCGGAACTTGTAGCGAAGAAGATGCGCGAGCAGTTCGGTGCAGAGGTTTGCAACGTGACGTTGGTCTGCATACCAGCCAGCAGCGGAGAGAAGAACGAAATCAGATACAAGGCTTTTGCCGAAGAGGTGGCACGGCTGACGGGGTGCAGGAATGCGTACAAAGCAATTACCATTGAGGGGGGACGGCTTGCCATCCATGAGACGAAAGCGGCCAAGACGGTGCAGACGGTGGAGGTCATCAAGTTTGACAAGCGTTTTTTCAAGGGTAAGAAATGCCTTGTATTCGATGATATACTGACACAGGGGCATAGTTACGCACGGTTTGCGTGTGCACTTGAAACGCTTGGGGCAGAGGTTTTGGGAGGCTATTTCTTAGGCAAGACAATTCTTTTATAACAATTTAATCCATACAATTATGAATACTCTTTTTGATAACGATTGCCGCTACATGAGCGACAGCGAACTGATTTACGAAATCAGCAACAACAGACAGATTGTTTCGGACATCGAACGCAGCAACGAAGTGATAGACCTTGAAAAATTGTTTTCCTCTTTGACTCCTGGACGCAGGAGGGTAGCCGTGGCAGCCGTGGAGATGTACAAGAGACAACTGTCGCAGCAGGTGGAACGCAGGCAAATAAGGATGAGCAAAGACGTATACGAACTGATGGAGCCGTTGATAGGAGATTTGCCGAATGAGGAGTTTTGGGTAGTGTCGATAAACCAAGCCGGACGGCTTATCAAGAAAGTACGCATATCGGTAGGCGGCATTGACCAGACTTCAGCGGATATAAGGCTGATTATGCGCGTGCTGATTGATACGGGGGCGGTGCAGTTCGCAGCGGTGCACAACCATCCGAGTGGCAACAGCCGACCGAGCAATGAGGACAAGAGGCTGACGGAGCAACTTAAAAAGGCGGCAGGGTTATTCAATATTAGGATGATAGACCATGTGATTATAACGAATGGTGGATATTACAGTTTTGGCGATGAGGGGCTGATTTGACGGAGGGGGTGCAGGGCGCACCCATTCCGTTTGCTCGCATGCTCGCAAACGGAATGGGGCCCGAAAAGCGGAATGACTGGTCGTGTTACCGTTCCTTCAACCACGGAGGGGAATAAAATGATATAAAAAATAATATCATTTTTCTGCCCGATAGTTTTGTGAATGATATAAATATTTATATCTTTGCAGAGTCAAACAATAACAATTCACAAATGAAGAAATACAAAGTCAGAGAAGTAATCAAGTTGCTCGAAGCTGACGGATGGGTGAAGTTGAAAGGCTCTGGAGGTGACCACCGGCAATTCAAGCATCCTACGAAAAAAGGCAGGGTGACAGTAAGAGGTCATGAAAGTGAGGTATTAAGCCAATTTTTATTAAACAGTATTTGGAAACAAGCGGGGTGGAAATAACACCCTGCTTCAAAGATAAGGAGAAAATTATGGAAAAGATTAAAGTTAAGGTTGACTGGTGCGATAAGAATTTCGGTGCAGTTACCGAAGATGATGTACTATGCGGCATGGTTGTTGCTACTTCCAAAAGTTATGAGAGCTTGATGATTGAACTATCTGAGGCTGTCCGTGAACATGTGGAAGGACTATTGCAGGATGGCGAAACGCTTCCCGAGTGGCTTGTTAGCGGAGACTATGAATTCGATGTGGAATTGGGAGTTGCCGCACTGCTCCGTAAGTGCGAACAGTTTACCTCCTTGGCTGCCATATCCCGTGTCTCTGGCATTAACCAGCAACAGCTTTCCCATTATGCCAGTGGGTTGCGTGTTCCCCGCATTGAACAAAGAAGACGCATTGTGGATGGTATTCACCGTATTGGAAAAGAGTTTTTATCCGTTGTGTAGTTATTGTTTGACAGCGTATTATGCAATGTGATTTTCGAAGGCTTCCATGTGATGTGGGAGCCTTTTTTGTTACAAATCATGAAGGAGGTTTTGATAGATTTAAGAAGCGGAGCAAAAAACTCCGTTTCATTTTTGCCGTTACAAATATTATTCCGATGTTTGCAGTGCCCTAAACATAGTGAATTTGTTACCAACATGAATCCCTTTTCAAAACGTAATCCGTAGAACCGGGTTAAGGTGTCACTATACCTTTGGGCGCGTTTTGAGAAGGGATTCGCCATTTAAACTATGGAAAAGACAATACTATGGAACTGAAAGATTTTATAAAAGCTACTATAAAAGATATCTCTAATGCTGTCACAGAATTGAATGAGGAAATGAGTGATAAAGGATTACTTGTTAATCCTATACCCGAGAACCATCAAGATGGGATGGTTTATTCACAAGATGGACGTTGGTTGCAGAAGATTGACTTCAATGTGTCCGTTACTACATCGGAAAATTCTACAAAAGAAGGTGGATTGAGAATTTGCGTGGCAAAAGCTGGTATTAGTGAAAATACTACAAATGAGGCAATAAGTTCATTGCATTTTCACATAACGGTAGCCTTACCCACGTGCATGGGGTAATTCGAAGTACTCAGCTTGTCCGGTGGTGAGGTAACGGTAGAGGATTTCCGAGATAATAAGAGGGTGTAACTCCTTCTTAGGAAAGAAGTTCTTGTACCAACCAAGTATCTCTATAGCTTTATCCAAACAGTATTTGCGAAGTTCTATTTCGTTCATAGCGGATGTTTTTTGCAAAAATAGCATATAAATGTTTGAATAGGAAATTATTAATTAAATATCTAAATGTATGAAGAAATGTTTGTTTTTGATGACTTGTTTAGTTGTCTTATTTTTAACAGCTTGTGAAGATAATAAACCCACATTTACAAGAGCTGCTATAATCTCAGAGGATTTCGTTTCTCCACGAATGAAATATCCGGCAGAGGTTGAATTTGATGGTGATCGTAGAGGTTCTGAAACTTCACCAAATGAGTATGATGTTTTTCAGAAATTTACCGCAAAAAATGCTTTTGGAGTTAAATCAAGTTATGTGTATAAGATACATATGATTTATAAAAGTGGTGATTGGACTGATGTTAACAGTTGGACTTATGATTCCTTAGTCATTGAAGAAGTATCGACCGGAGAACAGTATAAATACAATTCTCCTACAGATTAAATCTTATTTGTTTGGTACTTTCAAATATTATGCTCATATTTGCAGTGCTAAACATCAGTAGGATATAACCTACTTCGCAGAGCGCGGTTAATGCTCACGAAATACGATGGGCTTTTTTTATGTCCATACATAGAGCATTTTACTGACGTCAGTAAAATGTTATATATGAAATAGGCGGCTGCCTTCCCTTGTAGATTTTGCTCTCCGGAGTTGGATACTACTGATGTTTAGCGACACGGGAAATGGCAGCCGTTTTTCTGCCTAAACGCTAAACATCAGTAGTTATGGAAACTCAAACATCTGGCACTCTTAACGTGCCTGCTTCCGGCATTCCTGCCGTGGGCGAATCTGTTAATGCTCTTACCGAGCAAGTGAATAACCTCCAACGCAAGTACTACCGCGCTTTGGCTCCCGACTGCGAAGTCCAGACCGAAGCTGACAAATGGTATTTCCGTGCCATCGGCTGGACGTGCGCCAGCCTGGTGTTTCCGCCGCTGGTCATCGCCGTTGCATTGTGCGTTTATAAGGCAAAGAAGTGCCGGAAAGGGGGTGAGGTATGACTAAAGACGAATACATCGCATTCCTGGAAAGCGAAAATGCGCGATATTACAAAGAAATTCAGCAGCTTACTTATGAAAAAGGGCTTCTTAAGGGTAGGCTTATGGGGATATATGAGTGCAACCCCAGACTGGGCATGGAAGTCATAAAGGGAGGTAAGTATTATGCATTGGTACAGAAAGGAGGCGTGAGGTATGACTGAGACAATTATAAATGGGGTCGTATTGGATGATTCCATAGCTAAGCGTTTATCTGATTTGCAAAATGGTCAGGCTACATTTCTTGCAAATCTGTTGGATGACAGTATTGGCTTTCTCCTTGAATATAATAGCTTTTTCACCAATAACTCAAGCGGTTTTGTAGATGTCTTGGCAGTCCTGCATCATGCACGTACCGAATTATTGGGGATTGTTCCGGAGAAGAAAGGAGGCGTGAAATGAATGAAGCTGCGAAGAATAGCAAGAATATATACCGGATGGAATATCAGCTTGAGGTCCCGGTATCAGCTGGGTTGAAACCATTGTTCCAACAGATTGAAGAAATACGGTCTGAATTGGGTATAGAGCCTTCGGCTGATGATTTCTGTGTGTTGTTTCCGCATGAAAAAAAATATATTCAATATTGTGCCAAAGCTTTGATATATTATTCTCGAGAGGATGCCTTATTGGTTCTGACTGGAGGCATGAGCGAAGAGGATTACATCATGCGCCATATATGTTCGACTACAGATGCTGACGGCAAGGTTCTGACGCATGAGGATGGTGGTCTGGATGACTTTGCCGTAGAGGATATTTTCTAAGAAACATTTTTTTTTACATTTGAGAAGCCGGTGGTCCGTGATGGATAGCCGGTTTTTTTGTGTCCTTTTTCGGATAAGTGGGCTGGGGTACTTTTGCAGCATGGGAGCACATGCAGAACGATTATCGCAAAATAATAACCGCAGCAGCTGGTGGAACAAGAAGAACCGGCTGGCTGATAGGTTTCCGCTGGACATCACGATAGAGGGTGATACAGGCATTACGCAGCAGTTCGAGCGGCAGCAGGATGCGAAAGCGGTTGCGGCATTCAACGGTCGGATACGCGCCTGGGGTAAGAAGGTGAACGAGGCGTTGCAGGCGAGCGTATCGAAATGGATTGATGAAGATAAAAAGCTTTCGGCATCCATCAGGCAGAATTACCGGCATTGGGGCAAGGTGCCGGCCAAAGGCGAGGAGATTACGAGCATCGGTTTTGGGTTCAATACCGACGGACTTTATGTTCATCTGGGTGTAGGCCGTGGGTATAATATGGAGGGTGGTACACGGGTAATCACCAAGAAAAGCAACAAGGATTGGAACCGGGAGCCGAAACCTTGGTTTAATCCCGTGATTGAACAGCATATACCGGAACTTCAGCAGATAGTGGTGGATTATTGCGGTTCGCTGTTCATTAATACAACGAGAATTTATATCAATAGATAGCCATGAGTGAGATAAAGAAGATAGGCAGTTTCAGTTTTGTGGATACGGCTGCCGGACAGTATGCCATTAACATGAACTGGAGCCAGAGTATGAGTCAGTTCTTTAATGCTGGCTCGCAGGACTGGGACGGTGACCCGGTATCGGTGGCCGGTGTACGTGTGGTTCCATGGGGCCCGGACAACAATATGCCGAATGCCATCCGTGACCTGCTGGAGAAGAACAACCTGGGTCCCGGTATTCTGGACCGTAAGGTGGGGTTGCTGTATGGGCAGGGGCCGATGCTTTACCGGGTGAAGATTGAGAATAACGAACGCATCCAGGAATGGATGGAGGATGCCGAGATTCAGGAATGGCTGGATAGCTGGGACTACAAAGGGTATATACGTGACAACTTGGTTGAATACACGCACATGAACGGGCATTTCACCAAGTATTATATGGGCAAGGGAGTGCGTATCGGTCGCCCATGGGTGCAGCGATTGGAGTCACTGCACAGCGAAGAAAGCCGTCTGGTGTGGCCGGAGAATGACAGCCGTAGGCTTGAGGATGTCACGGAATACCTCACCGGTGATTTTGATTCCTTCAAGAGCCGCACGTTCCGCAAGTACCCGGCTTTTGACAAATGGAATCCGACCCGGTACGAAACAGCCATTAAATACCATTGCATGCGGAGCTTTGGCCGTAGTATGTATGCGATTTCCTGCTTCTATGGGTCGGTTCCCTGGCTGGAGAATGCGAACAACCTTCCGGAAATCATCAAGCACCTGAATGAGAACATGATTGCAGCCGCGTATGTGGTGCATTCTCCGCAGGAGTACTGGAACCAGAAACATGAGCTGATTATGGCCATGCACGAGGATTGGGATGAGACGAAGATTCAGAAGGAAATGGAGCGGCTGAAGGATGAATTGACCGAAACCATCGCCAACGTGATGGCTGGCAAGAAGAATGCCGGCAAGTTCTTCAGCTGTGTCGACTTCGTGGATGCCGACGGTAATGCCCAGAGCTGGAAGATAGAGCCTATCGAGATGAATATCGACAAGTACATCGAGGCGCAGGCGAAGATTTCACGCATCGCGGACAGTTCCACTACCAGCGGTTTTGGGCTTTCTCCGGCATTGGCCAACATCATCATTGACGGCAAGAGTGACAGCGGCAGCCAGATGCTCTATGCATTGAAGATATTCTACGGGGCTGACACACAGATTCCCGAGGATATTGTACTGGAGGCAATCAATGATGCCATCCGTATTAATTTCCCGCATAAGAAGGGGATTTTCCTCGGTATTTACCGGAAGGTTATCAACAAGGAAGAGAATGTATCGACGCCGGACAGAGCGGCAAAACAAGTATAGACATGAGACAGAAGGATATTGAATTCCCGGACTGCTGGGAGGAGGTGAAGCCGTTGGAGTGGCTGCACCTGCTGAAGAACCGGGAGAAGCTGATGATGAAACCGGGCATCAGCTTACTGGACGTGAAGCGCGAGTGGTGTGCGTATGTACTGAAGAATAGGGGATATGTCTTCCGTTCAAAGGTGCAGGATATGCTGCTGGTGGACCATCTGGCCGAGACATTGGCATGGATGTGGAGAATGGAGGGAGACGCTGTGGTACTGGCGTATGACTCGACCGTGAATCTGATACCGGAATGGCGATATCTTCGTGGTCCGATGAGTCATGGGGCGGATTTGGCTTTTGGTGAGTTCCGTCATGCGGTAGCTGCGGTCAATAGGTATAATGCCGGACATGAGCCGGTAGACTTGCAGGCATTGTGTGCCATCCTTTATCGTCCTCCGGTGGAGAAAAAAAACTGTGTAGAGCGTGAACCCTTCCGTGAGCAATATATGGGCAGATACATGGGGCTTGTAGAGCACATGCCGGTGTGGATGAGATGGGGGATTTATGCCTGGTTCTCCTACTTCTGTGAATACTTGTTTTCCGGAACTTTCATCATTGACGGGCTGGAACTGTGCTTCGGACCGGTATTTTCCCGTGGAAGGGACAAGGATGCCCGGCAGAATGATGTGCAGAGCCTGGGCATGAACTCGATACTCTTTTCTGTGGCCGAAAGCGGAGTGTTCGGCAATGCGAGGGCTACCGATGATACGCTGCTGCTGCGTGTGATGATGAAGTTGCTCGATGACAGGCAGCGGGCAGACGAACTGATGAGGAATCTAAAAAAATGATGTTATGATATTCAACAAAGACAGCCAAGGTGCCAAGGAGTTGCGTGAGTTGACCGCCAACTATTACGCTAACAATGATTTCACCAAGGTTATCGGTGAGATAGAGCTGGCTACTGAAGAACTGGCGCAGTTGGTCGGTAGCAAGGTGATAGAACTGGCAGAGAGCTATTATCTCAATCCGGAGAAAGAGGGTACTGATACCGGGATTGTACGCAAGGTGCAACGGCCGATTGCGCTGTTGGCCACATTGCGGCTGTATCAGAAGAATGACCTCAGCCATGAGGATGACGGGCGCAAGTTCAAGGTGGCTACCGACGGCAGCGAAAAACTGCCCTGGGAGTGGCAGTTGGACCGTGATGACGCGCTGCATCTCGAAGAATACTACAAGGCGGTGGATGTGCTGATTCGTTATCTGAATGACAAGGAACTGAAAGAGTGGACGGATAGCGACATGTATAAGTCTGCTCAGATGTTGATAATCCGTAATGGGGGTTCTTTCGATACCTATTTCCCGATAAATAAGAGTGAGCGTATGTTCCTGCTGCTTCTGCCTTTCATCAGAGAAGCCCAGCAGTTGACGGTGAAGCGGGCATACGGTGCCGGTTGGGAGGCACTGCTTGCAGAAAGCTCGGTACCGGAGACGGACGCGCATTTCGCAGCATGCAAGGCGGTGGCGTTACTGGCCATGAGTATGGCGCTTCGTCGCTTGTCTCTGGGAGCGATACCGGGGGGAGTGATCCGCAGGTTTGTGGCAGAAAGCGGTATGAATGCAAGTGAACCGGCATCGCTCGATGATGTGGAGCGTGTGGCCGGATGGATGGCAGACGATGCTGCCACTTGGATAGATGAGATGAAGCGGGCGCGTGACGGTAGTATGATCGATTACGAGCTACTGCCGAAAAATGACCGTAGAAACAAATATTGTCGTTTATGAATGTAATACAGAGACCCAGGGCACGGGAGTTCTGCGCCACCATGCAGGACTACATCATTGACACGGATGTGACCATAGCCTTTGCCATAAAATATGGCGGTAAAAAGATACTTGATGAAGAATATGTACCGGATGCCGACAACCAGGTGCGAATCCGAGGGCTGGGCAAGTTCTGCGAATTGGCATTGTGGGGCGTGTGGTGCCTGGACTACGCACCGCAGAGCACCGCTTCGGGGACGTTCACCTTCCTTATCAACGAGACAGAAGACGCGCAGAGCTACGTGATGTTCAGCCGGATGCAGACCCGGAAGGATGCCGCTTCTCCGGGAATACTGAGTGAGGTGGCTGCCAAGGTGACACGTATGGGGGCCAAAGAGTATGTGAGTGGTTATCCGCAGAATGGAGGATATGACATAACGGCTTTTTTCAATGACGGCAGCCAGGAGAGCAAATCATTCCCGGTATCTTCTTCGGAGCCTTTCACGGTGGATGTGAGTCCGGATACTGTGCTTCCCGGATTTTCCAAATCGGACATAGCCAGTTATACGGTGGCCATGCTCGGAGGCTCCATGCAGTTTTACGTTGATGGTACAAGGTATGTGGATGTATGGTGTTTCCGTTTCAAGAATGTGTATGACATGCCTGAGACTTTAACGGCTACCGGTGAACTGAAACTGACCGGAAACAACGAGAGTGATGCAGCAGCCATGTACGGGGTACAACGCAAGTTCGGTGTCAAGGTTACTGATGAATACACGGTCAACTCCGGCAGCATCATGTTGCAGAGTGATTATAAATTATGGCACAACATGCTGAACGCACAAGAGGTGGAGATTCTTGTGGATGGCGAATGGCTGCCTATTGTGATTACGAAACAGAAGTTTGAACGCTCCTTCAGGCGTAGCGTCTTGAAGGCGGTAGAGTTCAGCTTCACCATGGCGAATCCAGAACAGAATAATTTGATAGGGCTATGATAAATATACAGAGATATAGGGAGATGCTGGTAGAACTGAAAGAGCGCGTCAATAAGGTCAGCCGGACAAAGATTGACGGGACAGTGATTGCCGTCAGCGAAAAGCATCTTGTCAAGAAATTGAGAGACTGTACGGGGTTGATGCTGTGTGCCAACTACCCGGATGCAGTGTCGCAGGGCAATGAAGACAATTATCGGGAACGGAATAGCTTGTTGCTGTTCCTGATTGAGAAGGTTCCGTCGGGTCAGGAGACCGACGAAGAGGAACTGCTGCATTATGCACGCATCCAGCAGGTCATGCAACTGCTTAAAAACAAACTCCGGGAGATGGATTTCTTTTGCGGAGAAGTGGAGGGGGCAGAGAGTATGACAGTGGAGTGGGAGTACGATGTGTTCGGTGGCTGGAACGGAATGAGTATAGGACTTAACTTGGTTGATTATGACTGAATTGTTTATTGACGGTGTGCAAGCCGTACTTCCGAAGGATTTTTCCATTCAGGTGAAGCGTGAGAATCCGTTGATTACCAAGAATGGAGAATATACCTACGAGATAACATTGCAGCTGACTAATGCTACCAATGCGGAACTGTATGCGCATTTGAACCGGTTGAACAGCGTGCAGGAGGTGAAAACCAAACGCGCTGCCATATTGGTAGCTGACAATAGGGTGTATTGCAACGGTACGGAGATTATTACCGGTTGGACCGATGATACGGTATCGCTCCAGATTGCGAGCGGCAATTCCGAACTGAATTATTTTGTCGGCGGTGACTTGCTGATTGGAACCTTGGAAATGAAGCGGACGGATGTACTGACGACGGATATGTTTCCCCATATTGAGAAAACCTATCCGGAAGTGGAGTATTGTCTGGCGCCGGTACTTGACCAGGATACCGGAAATATACACAACCAGTGGTGTGTCAAGGCAGAGGCAGGTGCAGATAACCGGAATTTGGGTACGGATGATATGTTCGATGTGACACCGCAGCCTTATTTGTGCGCTTACATCAAGGAGCTGATGAGGGCACTCGGATATGGGTTGACGGAGAACCAATTGGAGAATACGGTATATAAGGATGTGTATATCTGTCATACGGTACCAACGGTATTGTGGAACAAGATGCTGCCGGGCTGGAGCGTGAAGGATTTCCTTGAGCAGGTGGAGCGGTTGTTCAATGCTGTATTTCTGGTTGACAACCGCAAGCGTACGGCCAGGCTGTTGCTGAGAGGGAACTATTTTACCGGAGGCACTTCCGTACATGTGCAGAATGTAGAGGATGTGTATGAGGTGGAGGTTGAAGAGCCGGATATTGAAGATCCTGCTTTCTCGAATGTAGCATATAAGGTGGAGGATTCCGAGTTCTGGAGATGGAATGTTTTGCCGGAGGCGGTTAAAAAAGGGGCGAAGAGAGAGAATATCCCGGAAGATATACCGACCGACATGCGAAGCATTACGGGATGGTTCAGTGACGAATCCCATAAAAAGCCGGATACTATCTATACACACGAGGCTGATGGCAAGGAATATGTGTATCTGCGTGACTGGGTGGATGAGGATGGAAGACGTTCATCTCCGGTGTTTGTCATGGTGGATAGATTTGCCGGCATTGAACGCGAAGGTGTTTCCAATACCGTAGAACTGGAGATGGTTCCCACAGCTTTTCAAAGTGTTGGAATCAACTATTACGGCGGTGGAGGAAGGGGAGAGGACACTACTCTTTGGATTTATCTTCCTTCCTTATCCGGTAATGGCAATGCGGATAAAACAGAACCGGCACTGAGTATTGAAGAGCAAATTCAGAATGGCGGAGGAGAAGAAACGGAATCAAAACGTGGTATCTGCCTGGCACTCTATACGGGATTGCAAAGCTTAAATGTCGCGTATAATGGCGTCTCTATGAAATATCCGGTTCCTTATATAGATGAATATACGAAAAACCATACATCCAGAGATGAGTCTTGGTGGCAATATGTTAGGACAAACAGTATTGGGGCAAGTTTGTGCCTGAATGTGCTTGACGGGTTGCTGTATCAGACTAACTATGATATTGACTACACTAAAGCGGTGAAGGTCCAGAGCCATGACCCGAATGTATATGCTGCTTACCAAGTGTTTGAGATACGCAACAAGCGATATGTCTGCAAGGAGATGGAATTCACATTGGATGCGTTCGGTCGTAAGGGAGCCTGGACCGGTACGTTCTATCCCATCCGTATCAGCGATACTGAGGCTGATGTCCGGTGGATATTGGCTGATGGCCGTTGGCGTGACGGAGGGGTGTGGCTGGATAATGGCCGTTGGCTTGACGGATAACACTTTTTGTTCATAAGTGCTGGCCTGGTAGTCCGTGATGGATTGCCGGGCTTTTTCATGTCCTTTTTCAAGGTGACGCTTGAAGATACCTTTGTTCTGGATTAATAGGTAAAGATATGGCGGTTAACATACAAGACTTTAGAATGGCAATCCGGATTGATAATTCGGAGGCGAAAGCGAAGTTTGACGAGACCAAACGGCAGATTGATGCTGTCAAGGCTGAAATGGCGAAATTGCGGGCAGAAGGGAAGGAGAATTCAGCGGAATACAAGGCGCAGAAAGAGAATCTGGATAAACTGAATGCTGCGCTCGCCGTTCAACGTATAGAGGCTGGAAAGACTGCATTGTCTTACTCGGAATTGCGCAAGGCTGCGGCTTCCCTCAAGAGGCAGATGGATAATGCTACTCCCGGCACGGAGAAGTGGAAAGCACTACGGGCTGATTATCTGCTGACCAGGCAACGGATGAGAGAGGTGGAGGTGCAGGCACGTGAGACCCGTTTTTCTCTTTCCAAAATGGCTGATGGGGTTAATAGGTATGCAGCTATGGGGGCAGGAGTTGTCGGGGCTCTTACCGGGGTGGCCTTGACTGCCCGCAAATGTGTGGATGAATATGCGGAGATGGAGGAAGCCGAAGCGCAAGTTATCAAGTACACCGGTATGACCCGAGATGAAGTCAAGGGACTGAATGAAGAGTTCAAGGAAATGGATACCCGTACAGCGCGTGAGAAGCTGAATGCTCTGGCCGGTGATGCTGGTCGTTTGGGGATTACCGGGAAGAAGGATGTATTGGAGTTTGTCGATGCGGCCGATAAGATTAATGTGGCACTGGGTGAGGATTTGGGGGATGATGCGGTGAAGAACATCGGCAAGTTGGCACAGATGTTCGGTGAGGACCAGAAACTTGGGTTGCGTGGGGCGATGTTGGCTACCGGTAGCGCCATTAATGAGGTGGCACAGAACTCCAGTGCGGCAGAAGCATACCTGGTAGGATTTACTGCTCGCGTGGCAGGGGCAGCGAATCAGGCGAAGGTTGCTCAGGGTGACATTCTGGGATATGCCTCTGTACTTGACCAGAACATGCAGCAGCAGGAGATGGCGGCGACGGCTTTCCAGACGCTGATGATGAAGATGTACCAGGAGCCAGCCAAGTTTGCCAAGATTGCAGGGCAGAGCGTGGAGGATTTTACCTCTCTTATCAAAAAGGATGCGAACGAGGCGATACTTCAGTTCCTGGATACATTGAATAAAAAAGGAGGACTTGACCAGCTGGCACCTATGTTCAAGGAGATGGGGCTGGATGGTGTCCGGGCTTCCGGTGTCATCAGCACGATGGCCGGCAAGATAGATGACATTCGTAAAGCGCAAAGATTGGCCAATGATGCGTATCGCGACGGTACCAGCATTATTAATGAGTTTAATGTACAGAACAATACGGTTCAGGCGGGGCTGGATAAGGCGAAGAAGCACTTCAAGGATGTACGGGTGGAGCTGGGTGAAAAGCTCCAGCCGGTGATGAAGTACATGATAACGACGGGCGGTCTGACGGTGAAGGGATTGGGAACTATGATTTCCATCTTATGGAAGTACAAGGGGGCCATTGTTGCAGCCTCGGCTGCTGTTGCTGCCTATACATTGGTCGTAAAGGCAGACACTATGGCCAAAAGCTTGTGGACTACTATAACCAAAGGCGCTACTGCCGCAGCGTCATTGTTTAACAAGACATTGAAGGCTAATCCGTTGGGACTTGTAGCTTCGGTATTGGCTGGTGTCGTATCATATCTGGCTATATTCAAAACCAGGACCAATGAGGCGACAGAGGCTCAGGAAGCTTTGAATGCCAAAATGGAGCGCTATGAAACGCTGATGGGACGTATTGCTGGTATAAAAAGCAAAGCCGATAATCTGGATTTGCTGGATGATGACCAGAAGCAACGTACACGGAGCGAGACTGAAGCAGCCATCAGCGAACTTAAAGACCGCATGGCTGAAGAGATGGCGATTCACCGTAAATGGTTCCAGGAACAAAAGGCAGAAAAGATGAAATGGATTGGCGATGACAAGTCTTTGGAAAAGGCGGTTATCGGTGGGCTAAAACATCAACTGCAAGAACGCCTAAAATTATATGGCAGCTATGCTGTGAAGAAAAAGGAATTGGAGGCGATTCTTGCAAAGCTGCCCGAACAAGAAGTAGATAATCCGGTGCCAGGAGGAAACAGCAATGGAGTAGATGATAATGGCCTTGACAAAGAACTGAAGACCCGTGAAGAGAAGCTGAAAAAGGGCTATAATGCAGAGATAAATCTGCTGAAAGAAAAGCTGCTGAATGAAGGCATGGCACAGCAGGAATATCAGGAAGAACAATATAAGGCTGAAATGGCTTATCTCTGGAGCCGGAAAGCTCTACTGGTGGAGTATGGCAAGGACTCGTCCGAAATCCAGGGGCAGATTTATGACAAGATGATTGCAGAAGCAGACCGGTTGACAGAAGCGTCTAAGGAGGCCGATAAAAATGCCCAGTCTGATAATCTGGCCACTATTGACGAAGAATATCAGTTACAACGGACCGCATTGAAGCAGGCATATATTGCAGGTGACATCAAGCGGGAAGCTGATTACTTGGAACAACTGAAGGATTTGGAATACCAGTACCTGGAGGAACGTAGAGATATGTTGGCGGCCTATGGGGAAGATATATCTTCCATTGATGCAAAATTGCAGGATATGGATTTGGCAGATGGCAAGGAAAACAAGAATAAACAGCGTGAACAAGGTTTCAAGGAGATAGATTCCACTTCTTCCTTTTCTCAGAAAAACGATATTCTTCAGTCAATGTACGATGCCGATTTGATAACGTATGAAGAATATCAGGCAGAGAAGACCCGTATTGAGGAAGAGTATGAGGATGAACGGATGAAATTAGTTGGTAAGGCTTTTGACATTATGGGCGATGCAGCTTCTACATATAGCCAGCTTGTAGCCAATATGCAAAATCGGGAAATTAGTAAGATTGAAAAGAAATATGATAAACAAATTAAGGCAGCACAAAAAGCAGGTAAAGACACCACTAAACTTGAAGAAGAAAAAGAAGCTGCCATTGACCAGATTAAAAAGAAATATGCTGATAAGGAATTTGCGGCAACTATAATGCAAGTAATAGCTAAGACTGCACAAGCAATTATGGTTGCGTGGACTGCTGGTCCCATACTTGGCCCTATACTTGGGGGATTGGCTGCAGCTCAAGGTGCTGTTCAATTAGCCGTCGCCAAGCAGCAGCGTGATGAAGCGAAGGGGCTGAAATCCGGTGGTTATGTGGATGAGTATGTGGAAGGCTATACCAAGAACGGTAATCCTGATGATGTGGCTGGTGTTATTCCGGTACATAAGAATGAGTTTGTGGCCAACCATGAAAGTGTGGCCAACCCGCATGTGCGCCAGTTCTTGGATGTGTTTGACATTGCACAGAAAAATGGGACTATCCGTATGCTCAACACGACGCAGATATTGGAGCAGGTTCGTACACGTAGCGGCAAGTATGGCGGTGGTTATGTTGATACGAGTGATTACTCTATGGCGTTGTCATCCGACAAAGGTAACGTCTTGTCTGGCTTGACATCGGAACAACGCTCGCAGATCGTGAGGTTGTTGGTTCGCAACAATGAGTTGCTCGAAATTCTCGCAAAAAGAATTGGTGGTTGATTCCCGTAAGGTACGTGATGGTATAAAAAGGCTCGAAGTCCTGGAGGGCAATGTCAGTAGGTAGTGTCCTTTTTTTATGGTACCGGTACAGATAATTTTGCAGCATGAATGTATTCAGTGCGATAGATAGAATGAGACAGTTGTCCTCCGAAGGAAAAAGCTTTTCTTTTTCTTTCATGAGTTATAGTTATGAACGTCGAAAAAGCGATGGGGTCATAACGGTGAACAATGCACGTCTGCGTAAGCAGAGCCATAAAGAGAACAATAGGTTTGCTGATTATATGCTGAATTTTATCAATCTGGATACTATGGAATATGGCATGTGCTGGCAGCCTCTATTGCTGTCTTTTAATGATAATGAACTTGAATTGGGTTGATGGATACCAAGTTTGAAAATATAGTACCTTGGAATGGCTCGAATGATACCGGGCGCGATGTTCGCTTAAAGTGGGAACGAAACTTTAAGCGCATAGCGGATGCCTTGAAGGAATTGTCTGATACGGATAAGCAGATTATAAAGGATATTTTAAAAGAAATAGATAAAATATATCTGCATAAGGATAAAGAGGACGGCACAAATTTTCTGTTGAAGTTCGGCGAGTTTATCGACTCTATGGTCGCGGGCAAGGGTGCCGGAATATTCCCTGACGGCCGCGCGCAGTTTGAACGCCTTGAGGTCCGCGATTCCCTTACTGTCCTTGAACTTATCTTCAACCGTCTCTCTGCCATGGAGAGCGACTATTCCTTCTCCGAGTCCGGTACCATCGAAAGTGTATCGCAGCTTGAAGACGGCACATACAGCCTGAAGATGAAGAAGCGGTGGGATAACGACTTTACTGCACTGACAGAAAACGATGTTGTATATGGTGTTGTCAATGACCTTGCATCAGGTGGCGGCAAGTATTATACCTCCTGGCTACGTGTCTTGCATGTTGACATCTCAGCCAATACGATCAACGCTGTGATGTACCCTGATAGCGAGGTGCCGGGTGGCAAGAATTATCCTCCTGAGCCGTTGATGATATTATCACACCGTGGCAACCCGGTTGATACTGAACGGCAGGGTTATTGGTATCTGTCATCCCGTGAGCATTGTATCTGCATGCTTAACGGGGTCACAAAACCCATCCTTGAGGAAAGCAACTATTCGGTGATCGTCGGCAGGCTGAAGCATCTGTCTCTGTTCGACAACCTGCCCATCAACTACCTGCACTCTTATATCTACGTTCGGGGATTGGTAGCGCAGGACATCCACCGCATCGACTTCCAAGGCGTATTACCCCGCATCGCCAACGACCGCGGCGAGTGGAGCATGGAGACCGCCACGGGAGCAGAACCCTACCAAGCCGACCGCGAGGCACAGACCGAGACTGTACGTGTGATGATGTACGATACCGTGTGGCACTACGGATGCAAGTGGATGTGTCTTGTTTCCGGCACTACCGACGAACCCCAATACGGTTCCGCATCCTGGGCAATGATCGAGGGCAATCCGGATTTCAGCATCGACATTGAGAGCAGCAACGGCTGGTACTTCGATGCGGAGCGTTTTGCGACCACCCTCACCATTACCGGTGAGCTGTACAACCGTGATGTGACGGCGCATATCCTTGACAGTGATGTGGAGTGGACGCGCGACACGGGTAACGTCACCGAGGACAACGCCTGGGCGGTCGCACACGCGGAAACCGGCAAGTCGCTGCCGCTGACGGTCAACGACCTCGGCCCCGACTATATGAACATGACCGGGTGCAAGTTTATCGCAAGGGTGCTGCTGCGTGACGGGCAGAATAATTATGAGACAATGAATTATATAACTTTCTAATTATGCAGACTATACAGAAGAAGATAGAGGTTAATTACCGCCCCCTCCAGACCAGCGGCGGGATAGAGGTTGTCGGCAGCGTGCCGGACGTGCAGGTGTACCAGGCTGACAAGGCCGAGTACACTCCGGACTACACGCTTACCCCCCTGACGCTGTTCCCCCGGTGCAATGCCACCGACCCGGATGCGGTGACCAAAGTGGGCGCGGTCAACGCGTCATTGGTCAACATGAAGTGGTACGAGCGCTTGAACGGTGTGCGGACATTGATTACATCTGCCAACAAGAGCTATGTCATTACCGAGACCGGAGCAACAAAAGGGACTATTCAGGTGAAAAAGAATACCGTTCCCGGCAGTCCGGTAACACTGGAGTTCTACGCCGAGTATGTCGATGCGAAGCGTACCGGACAGACGCATGTCTACCGTTTCAGCTGTCTTGTTCGCGCCGTAGATGGCAGCGAAGCACAGCCTAAGCTGGTGATTGATTCTCCTTCTTCTTTGGATTGGAATCCTTGCCGTGATATATCAAAACATATCATTACCGCCAAGCTGCTTGTTGGCGATGTAGATGTCACAGCAACCAACAAGTGCAAGTTCTTCTTCTATCGGAAGCTGAATACGGGCGCACTGGAGCAGATTACCGACGGTAACGGCGACAATGACTGGGAGTTCGTATCACTGACAAAGAACGTGCTTACCATAGACCGGGACTATATCGGCCACGAACAGACCTACGTCGTGAAAGCATCGTACTCGAAGGACAGTGCTCCTTCATCCAAGCCGGACAGTGACATAGACTATGTCTCCACCACCATCCGCAGGCGTATTCCCGCCATCGAGATTGACTGGGAGGGATTTCCGCAGCAGGTGGCAGACGGAACCAAGATGATATACCCGAAACCAGTCATCCGTGATACGGCAGGGATTGTCCCCAATCCCCAGACCATCCTTGAGTGCGAATGGTACACGAAGGCGGCCGGTGCCTCCTCATACGTGCTGGCCGCTGCCGGGTACTCGCCCTCCATCCCATGCACCGACGGCATGATGCTACAGCTGAAGGTGATTGACAAGGGCCCGTATGCGGCGGTGGTGACATCTGACGGCAAGTACGTGACGGATGACAGCGGTAAGTTTATAGTGGCAAGGAAAAGAGATGTTTAACCATTAATCGATAGCAGTATGGCATTTTATATCAAAGTGACGAGAGAGGTTGCGGACAAGCTGGGAGTGGCGGGAATCCGCAACAGCACTGCCGACGGCAATGTGCTGTTATGGCAGGCCGATGTGGCAGGCTTTCCCGGCGATACGGTATTCGACCGGGCGGCAGTAGTCGGGGGCGTGTGCCTTTCCCCGCAGCAGGCCAAGGGTGAGATAGACGGCGTGGAAGATTCGGTGGAGGTCGCCACTCCGGAGGGTTTCATGGATAAAGACGGGGAGGAGGTGACCGATGAGCGTAGCGAGTAAGGTCGGGCAGGTAATCTTTTCGCAAAAGTCTGGCGTTTACATGCCAGCGATTATGTGCGACAAAGGCGACCTCTATCAAGAGTATGATGGCGAGTCGGGTGCTCCGACCAACATAGCCCCCGACTTCACCACGATGAAGCCGACGCTCTCCTTCCTTCTCACCTCCTCACGGGTGGCTGAGGGGATTGTGGTGCCCTCTTCCATCAGGTGGTATTTCAATGACGTGTTGATAAGCTTCACATCCAACGTTTCCACGAACACGTTTGGCGGCGAGACGGGTCATTTCAAGTTCATTCCATATAAAGCAGGCACTACAAACTATTACGGGCTTCAGATCGTGAAGAACCTGGTGAAGGCGTCATCCGGTGCGAGCTGTAGCGTCAAGGCGGTGGCTACGGTGACCGTGGGCAACGTGTCGGATGAGGTGCAGTTCGTCTACAGCATCCCTATTACCAAGGGGGTAGGCAACCAGAATGTGGTGACCATCGTTTCGGGTGATGACAAGTATTTCGCTATCCGGGAGAAGGGAGGCAGTGTTGTCCTCACGGCGATGGCGCGGCGTGGAGCGTCAGAGATCACCTCCGGACTGACCTACAAGTGGTCCAGGATGGTTAACGGTGCCTGGCAGACACTCGTCGACCAGACTGGCAAGAGTCTGACCGTTACGGACAGCCTGGTTGACACTACGGGCATCTTCAAGGTGGAGGTGTCGCAGGGCGGCAATCTGATAGGCCTTGACACGCAGACGGTGATGGACTTGTCAGACCCCTACGACATCATAACTAATCCCAATCCCGAGGATGAGACGATTGTTTCCGGTTCCGGAGGTTCGGTGACTTATACGCCTATCCTTGTCAAGCGGGGACAGACCACGAAGGCAATGAATATGCTGTTCTATTTTGTCTTTATGGATTCGGCAGGGGTCATTCTCAATCCGGCTACGGCGAATGTGGCTGCGGCAAGCGGTACCTGCACCGAAGCGATGTGCCAGCAGGCAGGCGGTAATGTGGCATGGGTAATAACGACAAAGGATTGAGGCATGGCAAAGAAAGCATTGGCAAGCAAGACGGGGCAGGTAAAGTACCTGCAAAAAGGTGAGCCCGGTGCACAGGGACCGGTCGGCCCGCTGGTCTATCCGACCGGGGAGTACGCGGCATCCGTATCCTATACCCGTACCCCACTGTCCGCACCCATGGTGCTGTGTGAGGGGCAGTATTACGTATTGAACAAGGAGGGCACCTTCAAGAATATTAATCCGAAAAAGGACTATGCGGCCAACGGCAGCAAGGCCACCTGGGTGCTGATGGACAAGGTCAGGTATTCGTTCGTCGAGATTCTGATGGCGAACTTCGCAAAACTGGCGAGCGCCGTATTCTACGGGCAGTACATGTTCTCCCAGTACGGGGTGAGAGCGGACGGTTCGGCCGTGGAGACGGAGGGCGGGTACAAGGACTTCAATTACAGTGATCCGATGAATCCGGCGAACGGGTTCAGGCCGAACCTGCTGATTGACTTCTTGAGAGGGAGCCTTTATGGGCGGAGTGTTGATTTGCAGGGTGACATTACAGCCGAGACAATGAATCTGAAGGTTTGTACAAATTCAGACAATGAATTACCTAATGGCTCTATAATACTTTATCCGAAGAATTTGGGGCCTTTACCGGAACTGGAAGCTGGCACTTGCCAGGAAATGAAGATGTTGTTTCCTATTGCGACAAGGGTTCCCCTTTCCGTAACTTTAACCACTGCATCTGCCAATGTGAGGATTGCGCCCAATGGCTCTATACTTGATTCTGCGTCAAGTTATGATATAGTAGATGCTTACGGATATCATGAATTAATCGGGTTTAGATATGCCGATGGGGATATTACCTATTGGTGTGTATTTAAAAAATAAAAGAGTGTATGAAAGTTTTTTATAAAAGCGAGGTGGCGAAATGGCTATTGTGGTAAGGCTACAGCACCATCACATTCATTTGATTTTAAATTTACAAAACGAGAATAAAAACAAAATGTTAAACCGGTTGTCGTTTTTATCCGAAAATGACGACCCTCAAAAGTACAAGGATGATAGAGAAAGTAAACATAAGTCAAGTAATGAACCAGTGCCAGATAGTAACAGATGCAGACTATGTGTTTGTGGAAGAAGGAAATAGCCAGGGGAAAATGAAACTCAGTGTATTTGATTCGTTGTCCGAAGGGGTATTTATCATGTTCCATCGTAAAAGCGATAATCATCCACTCATGGTTAAGCCTGGCAAGTGGATGAATTATCAGAACAGTGGCGAGATAGCCGAGGGCGTGGTAGTCGTTGAAGGCGGCAAAATGCTGGTAGTAGCACCTACTGACGCCGACAGCGCAGGTTTGCAGTGGAGTAGCGCAGCGGTAAGCGGTGGAGGTAAGACCACTACAGACCGACTGGTGGCATTTGACGACTGGGCAGGTAAGGCGAACACGGAAGCACAGATTACACACGCAGAATGTAGCGGCGTGGCATACGCACCGGGGGGGTGCGCGCAATACAACCGCGTAAATGCAAACGGAAAGGGTTTGACCGCCGGGCGTTGGTGGCTACCGTCTTTGGGGGAACTGATGATGATTTACGCGAATATGCGTAAAATCAATTATGCGTTATCGATTATCGAGGGGGCTACGCAGTTAGCCGAAACGTGGTACTGGAGTAGTACCGAGTCCAGCGCGACCCACGCGTGGTATTTGGACCTCGACTACGGCGGTGTGGGCAGCCTCGCTAAGGCTTCGAACCAGCTCAGAGTTAGGGCCGTTTCAGCATTTTTATATTAGATGGTTCTTTGGAATATAACTCTTTAACAGATACAAATCTTATAAATGAAACAGTTGGATAATAGTATAGGGGCACTTGCCCCTATACTATTCCAATGTAGCTTCAAATCCTCCTTCGAATGCACTGTTATCCGCTGCTTCCATCTTCATTGATATGCCAAAAGAACTCATTAGGAGTACATTTAGTATTGGCGTATAGACTAGCCGTTCAGCATAAACACGGCACTTTCCATCAGCTTCAGTCTTAGCTTTAATCTTAATATTATAGCTACCTGAGAGGACTTTGACTTTTAGATTAGGATTGCCTGTTACATCACCAGCTCGTGATATGGAGATGTAATATAGGCTAGGCATTCCGCTTGATGTTGCAGATATAGACAAAAGAATTGAGCCTGTAACTGGAGTGCTTGTAGTCTCAAACAGAAGTACACTATACGCGCCTTGGAACTCCGATAACACACCTGATGGCATTAATCCTTTATTGGAAACTGTAGCCACTGCCATCTTATTACGAATACTATCAACTACTCCCGTGGCTGTAATATCAATCTTCTCCATCATACCTTTGTATTTTTGAGGGTCAGAAGATACGAATGAAAAAAAAAGAATGTATTAGGAAATATTCTATTTAGTAGTAAAAATCATTTCCATTGAGTCCAAACACCATTGACTCGTGACCTCTTATACTCTTTCAGGTCGATAAAGGATATTGCTATTTGTACAAAATCAGCTGAACCTATAACCTTGACCCAATAAAAGCTATTGGTTGGAATGTTTGCCACATTATTCCATACGCTATATTCTCCAGCTTCTACAAGGTTGTTTAAGTCTCCATCTTTAACAATATTTGCTTTGTTCATTTGCAAATTAAGGTCGCTTTTCTTAATCTTCACCGGTTCACTACTTGTTTCTCCATAGAAAAAATCTGCATCATCCTTAACAGAAGCTGTTCAAGGCTTGACTTATGTTTACCTTCTCTATCATATCCCTTGTACTTTTGAGGGTCATTAGAATACCCTTTTTGGTTAGGCTGTTGAATAAGACTACCTTCACGGCTAAAAATGGTTTACGCATACATTAGGGTTAGCACTGACAAACAAACAGTCGAGAACCAAAGGTTCGAAGTCCAGAAATTTGCAACGGAAAAAGGACTTGTAATAGATAAATGGGTGTCCGAGAAGGTTTCCGGCACCAAAATTGCTAACGATAGGAAATTAGGTCCGCTTCTCAAGAGGATGAAGAAAGGCGACACTCTAATCATAACAGAAATCAGCCGATTAGGAAGAAACCTGATGGGTATTATGTCAATGCTTCACCTCTGTATGATTAAGGAGACTTGCGTTCTTACTGTCAAGGAGCGTTACGAATTAGGTAATAACATCAACAGTAAGGTATTGGCATTCGCTTTCGGTTTATCCGCTGAAATTGAACGTGATTTGATCAGTCAGCGAACCAAGGAGGCCCTTGCTTACAGAAAAGCTGCAGGAATACGACTTGGTCGAAAAAAGGGGGATAAAAACACGCATTACAAGCTGACTGGAAAGGAAAATCTTATCCGAACTATGCTTGACTATGGTTATAGTAAAGCCGCTATTTGCCGGAAGTTGAAGTGCAATCCTAAAACATTGGATGAACATTTAAAAAGGATGCAATAAGTAATAGGATTAAAAAAAATCCTATATTTGCTTGTAGAAATGTATATAAATACCAAGAGCTTAGTGGCAACCTACGCTGTCATTAGGCTCTTTTTTTATGTCCTTTTTCGAGGCGGTAGATGCTGGTAGCTTTGCATTGACATCCCATGTCAGTGGAATATTATGAAACGATGTCATGTTTGATGACGGTTTACTTCTTTTTGTAATTGTTCGACAAAAAAGTGGTTGGTAGTATTAATAATTATATGGTATTTGAAAATGGATAGATTATTGACATTAGACCAAATTCGTGTGATATGCGTGTCGTTATTTAGTTCGACATTAGCGTATCTGACACCTACCCAAGGCTTCCTTATAGCTTTGGCGGTGATGTTTGCCTTTAATATCTGGTGCGGTATGCGTGCCGATGGCGTGAGTATTATTCGGTGCAAGAATTTCAAGTGGAGTAAGTTTAAGAATGCATTGGCAGAATTGCTCTTGTACCTGGTTATTATTGAGGTGGTGTTCGTCTTTATGGATTCAATAGGTGACGGTGAAAGTGCTCTCATTGTTATAAAGACTATTACATATGTTTTCTCATACGTGTATTTGCAAAACGCATTCAAGAACCTGATTACAGCATACCCGAAGAATAAGGCTTTCCGGATAATCTACCATTTGATAAGGTTTGAGTTCAAGCGTGCGATGCCCTCGCACGTCCAGGAAGTGATTGGAAGAATTGAAAACGAAATTGATAAGGAGGAAGAAAAATGAAAGTATTGATTGACAACGGACATGGTAGTAATACTCCCGGTAAGCGTTCTCCGGACGGCCAGTTAAGGGAGTATGCCTATACCCGCGAGATAGCTGAACGGCTGGTAATGGAGTTAAGGAAGAATGGCATTGACGCTGATCGTATCGTCAAGGAAGAGATAGATGTTCCACTGGCAGAGAGATGCCGTAGGGCAAACGAGTATAAGGCTTCTGAGGCTGTACTTGTTTCTATCCACTGCAATGCTGCCGGTAATGGAAGTGATTGGATGTCTGCCCGTGGTTGGGAAGCGTGGACTTCTGTTGGCAAAACAAAAGCGGATAAGTTGGCGACTTGTCTGTACGAGAATGCCGAACACTGTCTGCCGGGAATGAAGATACGCAAGGACATGACGGATGGAGACCAGGATAAAGAAAGTGGGTTTTACATGCTGAAGCATACCAAGTGTCCGGCTGTACTTACAGAGAATCTGTTTCAAGACAATAAAGAGGATGTGGAGTTCTTGTTGTCCGAAGAAGGTAAACTGGCAATTGTGAATCTGCACGTGTGGGGCATTATGAAATATCTGGGACTATGAAAAAGTTACCGTGGATATTAATTGTACTGCTGGCAATTGCTTGTATAGTGGTTTGGTTCCGTCCGCATGAGCAGCCTCCGGCTGAAGTTCATGTAGAGACGAAGATAAAGACGGTTGTCAAGGTAGATACGATGCTTATCTCTGCACCGATGGCAGTATTCTGGCGTTTCGTGCCGGATGATACGACACGGATAGGTGATACCTTGCTTCATCGTAAGCAAGTGGTATATAGAGACAGTTCGTATCGTGCTGTGGTGAGCGGATATGTTGACCCTCGGCTGGATAGTATGGTGGTGTATCCGAAGACGGTTTATCAGACAGTGACGAATGATATATACCATCCGGTGGTTGTTAAGTCGAAGAAAAAGCGGTGGGGATTTGGTTTGCAGGCAGGGTATGGCTATCCGGGTGGTTTTTATGTCGGTGGTGGGGTGAGTTATAATTTGTTTATGTGGTAGGAAAACTATACCTTTGTTGCTGTAGTAGTTTTACTTATCATTTTTTGATAAGTGGCCCCGGCTTCCGTCGGGGCTTTTCATATTTATAAAAGAAACGGTATTTGCTTGTTTCAATGAAAACGGAATTGATAGAGAATATAGGTTTTACAAAGGAGGAATACAATGTCCGAACTTTGGGTGAGGATGTTGCCTCCTTTGATGAATTCATAAATGCGATAGTCGCATTTGTGGAAGAAAGTGGCGGCAGTCTGGAGGATGCCGTTGATATGGCGAACGACGCGTATTTTCAATTATAAATGATTATATAAAGTAGCTATGGCAGAAGAAAGTAAATATGCTTACGACGAGGAATCCGTCAAGGCAATAATCGATTGGGCACAAACAGCCCAATTGCCCAAGGAGGTGACATTAAGTGAGGCAGAACACATCATCGACACCTCCATGTACGTCCACGCCAACATCTGCGATATAAAGCAGCATTATCCGGATGCTTTCTACAATCCGGCCATTGACAGATTGTATCGGTTGAAGGAATTTGTAGAAGGGGTGGCTGAATAAGCCGCTCCTTTATAGTTCTCCGACAAAGTGCTTGGTTTCTTCATGTACCGTCAGAGAACTTCCTTTCAAATATTTGTTGGTCGTTGATATATCTGTATGCCTTGCCTGATCACGGGCAACTACTATACCGGCAGAGTTAGCTAAGTCACGGATTCCGGAATCTTTGAAGCTGTAAAATAAATAGGTATCTGGTAACTTTAAAACTGAACGGAGCTTATAGAATCTGTCTCTAATCACTCGGGTAGTAATCTTCTTATAGCCAGGTTTGAAGCCTTTACTGAATAAATAGCAGTTGGTATCGTTATCGAATATATGCAAATCAATCATTTGCTTTATTATTTCATCATTCAATCCGACCATGCCATCTCGTCGATTTTTAGAGATGTTTGATGCTACAAGTATCTTTTGTTCCTTTAGGTTTATATCGCATAGCTTAATGTTTGTCAGTTCTTCTGGACGAATAAACGTGTAATACTCCATTCGGCAGACAAGAAGATAATAAGGGTCATTTTCTGACAGATATTTAGTTATTCGCTTTAAATCCTCCGGAGAGATTGCAGTGCGTTTTTTATCTTCTTCCTTGAGTGACTTTATACGTTCGCACGGGTTAGTTTCCATATATTGTTTTTCGACTAACCATGAGCAGAATGATGAGAGCCATATCTTATAATTGTTTCGGGTACGGGCGCTTGAATCACGGTCAAGTAGGAGATAGTCCAGGAAATCACTAATATAGGTTAGGTTGAATTGGTAAATGTACATGATTGGCAAGGTGTGGTTTTGCATATAATCACAGAGTACACGTAGTCTTTTATTGTAGTCTGTGAATGTATTGGGTTTGATGCTGCCGGCTTTTTGCAGTTTATCAAGGTACTTTGCATACATCTCAATCACATCTTCCACTTTTGCATATTGGCGAGAATTAGACAAATCTGCCCATGGGTTCCATCCGGAACGAAGTCTGGCGGTAACAGTTGCAATAATATCAGCAGCTCTTTTTCTACGTTCGGTGATTTTGCTTATTCCATCCAGCATATATTTCTTGCGCTTCATCTTTTGTTCTGCTGGGTCGTATGCAGTGAAATCCACATACCAGTTCTTGCCAGTATGGAGGGTGGGTAACGTATAACTTACTATTGTTGCTAAGGAAGAACCTTTTCTTTTTTTAGAAAACATTTTTTTCTACGTTTTTCAAGTATGAAAACGTAGGATGTTAGACAATCAAGAATTAAATCTGTCCGACTTTCGTCCGACCTAAACCAATAAAACCGCCATAAATTTGTGATTTACAGCGGTTTGTTGTTGCACGGGAGGAGAGGCTCGAACTCCCGACACCCGGTTTTGGAGACCGGTGCTCTACCAACTGAGCTACTCCCGTGTTTGCGGCTGCAAAGGTAATGCAAACTTTCAAATATGCAAGTAACAGACGTACTTATTTTATAAAGAAAGTTGCTTACAACATCTGTAAGTCCTGATACATAATGCGATACGCTGCTGCTTTTTTTTCCAGTGCCAGCGGGTAGGCTCTTGAGGAAGAAGGCATCCGGTAGAGGCGCATCGGATGGTTTTCGAAAAGAAACTCCGTGAAGTCGCCTACTTTGGGCTTGTCGATGGAAAACTGCGTGCACAGCGTGTCCGTTGCCTTCTCGCCGGTGGTGACGATAGCCTTGCATTGCGGTATCCGGTGCAGTAGGGCAGGAATGTCCGTAGGCTGCACTACTTCCAGAAACTTGTCCGAGGCATTGTCCTGCAGGCGCCGTATGGCAGAGGCTGTGTCGAACAAGGCAATACCCTTTTTCTGCAGGAAACTGATGAGGCGTTCTTTGCAGAAAGCCTTCTTCGTCTTGTCTACAAAATAATCCTTGTCATTGAAGAAAAGGAACCCGGTAATCCTCCACATGTCATTGTTCCAGTTGGGGTAGTAAAACTCCATGGACCACCGCTTTTTCTGCGGAGGAAAGCTTCCCAGCATTAGCAGACGGGCGTTGCCGGGAAGGAAGGGTTCTAAAGGGTGTTGTTCTATTTCCATACTTTCCAATTTCATTGTTCTGCCTGCAAAAGTACGGAATATATCTTGGATATGCTATCTTGCAATGTCCTGATTGCTCATTCTGTCGGTGATTTGGAAGGGGAAATCAGGATATTCGTAGAGGCTGAACCGGGATTCTGTCTTGCCTTCCGTATAGTTCCAGATGGTGGCATATTCTTCGGCGTCTTCTCCCATGGCCTGCAGTTGGCGGAGGTAGGAGGCTATGGACTTGTTCTCTACGATATATATTTGTCCCAGCCGGTCTATTATAGGGCTGTGGCGCCGGGTGCTGTCATGGTCGAAACGCAGGATGCGCTTGCCTTCGGGAGTGATGCCTACCATGTTGAAGGTCATGCTCTTGCCGATGGCGGGCAGGTTGAGCACATTGCGGTCGGTGGCGAGGAAAGGCAGGTGGTGCGTTTTCAGGAAACGCCGGATGCAGGCTGCCGGGTCATGGACGGTTCCAAGCAGTACGGACAGATTATGGGCATCTTCCTTGGTCAGCTTCCCGAAGCGCTTTTCTTCCCGTTGCTCTTGTACGGAACGGCTGTTGGGGGTAAACACGGCATTGTTTTCTTCAAAACCTTTCACGGAGAAGGTGTAGTAGCAAACCACTCCCAACTGATTGAGCACTTGGCGCAGGCGGGTGGTATGCCCTCGGCGGGATGCAGCTACGTTGTATACCAGTTGGTTATCAATGAGCCAGCCTGCCGCCAGCAGTTTGCGTATTCCTTCGGCAGCTTCCGGAGTGACTTCGAGCGGGGTTTGGAAATGTGTCTGGATAATGAACTGGCGGATGCCGATGGTAGACGCCTTTTCCTTGAATTCCCTTAGAATCTCCACCAGCCCGTCATTGATGCGCATGGGCAGGTAGGCGGGGAGGCGTGAGCCGAGGCGTACACGTTGCAGCTCTGCATACTTTTCTCCCTCGGGCCGTTCCTGATTGGCTTTCCGCTTGCGGACTGCCATGCGGTAGACGGCGTCTAATATGTTGCCCAGCGTCTTGTTTTGGCTCATCAGTGCGTCACCGCCGGTGATGAGAATGTCCCGCAGTTGCGTGTCTTCCTCAAAATAGGCCATCAGCCGGCGCAGCTTCTTTTCCCATGTCTCCTTGGGACGCAGGGTGTCAAACTCAAAATTGAGCCGTTTGCTTTGAAAGTCGTACATACGCTGACAAGATGCGCAGAGTCCTCCGCAGGCGCGTCCCATGGTGTCGGGGATGAGGATGGCCACTTCCGGATAACGGCGGTGGATGTTATGCCCGTCGGGCAGCAGCCAGCCGGCGGCATTAGGCTTGCCGGGTTCCACCATATCTTCCCGTTCCCAGGCACGTATCTGTCCGTAGGTTTCCACCAGTTGGGGTGAATAGAGTATATAGCTGCGCAGAGCCTCGTCGTCGTATCCGCTGCCGGTGCAGTTCAGCAGTGACAAATAATAGGGGGTGGCGAAGAAAGGCATTCCCTTCTTACGGGCTTTTGAGAGCAGGTACATGGTTTCGGCAGAAAGGGAGTTGCCGAGAAGACGGTTTAGCTCCGTAGGGCTTTTGACGGCCATGGCAAGATGGAAACGGAAGTCATTCCACCATTCGCTGACGAGGTTGAACTTCTCCTCGTAGCTGAGTCCCTCTTCGAAATGGAAGCGGGAAGCCGGGTTCTTGCGGTGCTCAATCTTCTGCACCAGTGCATGCAGGATGCGTTCCTTGTTCTTTGCACGGATATGCTGCACGTCTTCATCCAGTCCGCTGGGCCAGCGTTCGGTCAGGGTTTTGATTTTCTGTGCGGAGGGCAGGGCGGGGGCGGGTTGGTGGAGGCGTTTGAACTGCTGGAACAAGTCGATGAACAGGTCCGTTTCCGTTTCCTCTTCCCATTGTCCCGTGAGGAAGGAATGCAGCATTGATAAAGTTGATATGGGCAGCTGTTCTCCGATGGAGAGCTCGTGTACTTCCTGCCCGTCAAATTCAATCAAGAGTCGAATTTGCTTACCGGCCTCGCTGTCCACTTCCGGATGTCCGGCAATGTACTCCGCCAGGTTGGCCTTGAAGGCTTCCGCATCGTCGCTTTGAACGGCGATGCTGACCAATTCAGGGAGTTCGTGCCGATAAAGTTGTTCCAGTTGTGATAGAGTGAGTGCAAGCATTTTCTTTTGTTTCATAAGCGGTTGTTTTTTTGAAGTTAATATTTATGATGGTTGACGCGGGGTGCGTCCTTGTGTTCCGTGAGGGGAAAATGATTTCATTTGCTAAAAATAACAAAAAAAAGCGGGAAATTTCTTTCCCGCCTTCTTGTTTCTAAAGTTCTTTAGAATTCTTTTTCTTTTATTTCTCTTCGTTGGCTTTCTGTTTCGGTTCCTTTTTGGCCAGCATCACTACGTTGTAAACGTACTCGGTCATCCATTGTTCCGAATATCCCAGACGCTCTTTGTACTGGCGTACTGCCGCTGCCGTCTTGTGTACATCGTCCTTTTTCCATACGGTTTTTGTACAGACGTCGTGTACGGTTTTTTCGGTCATGCTGCGCAGTGCTCCCTTGAAGATGGAAGGCATGCGGAATTTCCACTGCATCAGGTTTCCCATCAGCATCATCAAGTCATTGGAGAAGCCTTGATACATAAAGAGATAACCTTGTACGTCGTTCTGCGTACGGCAGTGCTTCTTGACGGAAGTATCAATTTCCTTGAAGAAGTTTTCACTGATGCCGTAGTCCTGCATCAGCATCTTGCGCGAAGCGGCCTTTTCCGCTTGTCCCAGGCGGCCTCCCTGCGTGGGGATTTTGAACAGACGCTTGAAGTTGGCTACATCCGGCACAAAGCGGATATTGGTGATGCCCAGGTTGGCGGCTATTACAGACTGGAAGTAGACGCGTGTCAGTGACACGAAGTCTTCCACATTCTTCGAAGATACTTCTCCGGTATTCTTGTTGAATAGTTTGGCAAATAAACTCATATCAAATTACGAATTACTGATTACAAATTACAAGACCGCAGGTCATCCGGCGGTTCCGGCTGCAAAAGTACGAAATAAGTTGGTTATCACCAGCACTCTATGTCTTTTTCTACCTCTTTCAGGCGGTTCTTGGTGAAAACGGGGTCTTTGATACCGGCGCTTTTCTGTGCGCGGTAGTCTTCAAGCAGCTTGAAAGCGTATTTTCCGAGCAGGCTGATGGCGATAAGATTGCAGAGCGCCATGAGTCCCATAGTGACGTCGGCAAGGCTCCATGCCAGGTCGAGGGTGGCAACAGCACCGAACATGACCATGCCGCCCACCAGTATACGGTAGATGTTGAGCACCCATTTACGGTGGGTAAGGTAGCGCACATTGGCTTCTCCGTAATAATAATTTCCCAGAATGCTGCTGAATGCGAAGAAGAACAAGGCTACCGCAACGAAGATGGCTCCCAAAGGTCCTATCTCGTTGGTCAGCGCATGCTGGGTAAGCTGTACGCCGTTTGTGGAACCATCCAGTGGAGCACCGCTGAACAGAATGATGAAAGCGGTGCAGGTACATATAATCAGCGTATCGGTAAATACTCCCAGCGTCTGAATCAAGCCTTGCTTCACGGGGTGGCTGACGTGTGCGGTTGCCGCCACATTGGGGGCGGACCCCATACCGGCCTCGTTGCTGAACAGCCCGCGTTTGATGCCCTGCATCAGCGCCATGCCGACACCCCCTCCCAAAGCCTGCTCCCATCCGAAGGCGTGGCCGACAATGAGTGCCAGGACTCCCGGCAGCTCTTTGATGTTCAACAGAACGATGATAAGTGCCAGTGCAATGTATCCCAACGCCATGATGGGGACGATGATGCTGCTGACTTTGGCTATGCGCTGTACGCCTCCAAAGATGATTGTCAGCGTGAGTGCGGTGATGATGCCTCCCACAACGGCATGGTCGAACCCGAAAGCACCTTCGAAAGCGGCACACAGTGTATTGCTCTGTACCGAGTTGAATGCAAATCCGAAGGTAATGGTGATAAGTACGGCAAACAGTGCCCCCATCCACGGCTGTTTCAGTCCCTTACGCATATAGTAGGCCGGGCCGCCGATAAAGGAGTCTTTGCCCTTTATCTTATACAATTGGGCCAGTGTAGATTCTACAAACGAGCTGGAAGCACCCAGGAGGGCAATCACCCACATCCAGAATACAGCGCCCGGACCGCCTACTGCAATGGCGGTGGCAACCCCTGCAAGATTGCCCGTACCTACACGGCTGGCAATGGAGATGGCAAATGCCTGGAACGATGAGATATGCTTTTCCTTGGCATCGCCTTTCCCGCCCGAGTCGCCCAGCAGACGTACCATTTCCTTTATCATCCGGAACTGTACAAAGCGGGTTCTCAGCGTAAACCATACGGCGCATCCCAACAGCAGGGCAACGAGGATGTAGGTCCAGAGCAGGTCGTTTATCAGATTTATTATTCCCATAATGTATATGTACAGTTATCTATTTGTAGTAAAAAAAACTCACACAAAACAAGTGCTACCCTCTGTCGTTACTTTAGGCTGCTTCTGTCGTTATTCAAGGCTACCTCTGTCGTTAACTGAGATAGATTTCTTGCAAGTCAGTGATAATCAACGTGGTATGAGCTCGTGTGCTGCGATTTGTACCATGGACAAATCTGGACAAACCTGACGGAATCTCCTTGCCTATTTCAGCTTGAAGTGAAATTTGTGTCCTTCAAACACCGGTTCCACTATGTCATAACGAACAAACTTTGCCAGCAGATGTTCGGCGGCGCGTCGGGAAAGATGCGCCAGGCGGCAGTAACGGTTCAGTGAAAGGCGGTCGTTTTCTTCCAGCAGATTGAGCAACAGTTGTTCCCGTTCGGTATATTCTATCAGTTCTCCTTTCGGACTTCCGCTTTGCTGCCAGACGCGCAGATGGACGGGAGTAGCCAGGATGTTTTCATCCTTGATGCGGAGATAGGCCAAGTATTTTCCTGTTTCGTCCTTGGCATATACCGGCTTCCGGTCACTTTCCTCGATTTGTACCACCAGCACACTGCGGCCTTCCACCAGATAGGTCTGCATGGTGTAGTTCACTTCGGGGCTGCAATAAAGTCCGGCAGCCGCTTCTATCATATATTGTTCTTCGTCCGAACGGACACCGGCAATTTTCCCGTTATCTTTCACTCCGATGAGCAGTTTTCCACCGTCTGTATTGGCAAAGGCTGAAAGGGTTTTGGCTATCTTGCGGGCGTCGGATATTTCGAACTTGAAATCCTGCTGTTGGTGCTCTCCTTCGGCTATGAGAGCGTGTATATATTCGGTGTCAGTAAGCGTTTTCATGCTTGCAAAAGTAGATAAAAAACGCGTAAGAGCCCCTTTTTGCGGCGATTTTACCGAATATTTCAAAAAAAATATCGTTTTTCTGCATTTATTTCAAGAAAGAATGTATTTTTGCCAGACATTATTAACGAAGTAATTTAAAAAGGATTATGAAAGAATTAGTTGAAAAAGTAGCTGCATTGTATGCAGACTTCTCAAAAGATGCAAACGCTCAGTTGGAAAACGGTAACAAGGCAGCAGGAACTCGCGCTCGTAAGGCTTCTTTGGAAATCGAAAAAGCTATGAAGGAATTCCGCAAAGCATCTTTGGAAGCTTCTAAGAAGTAAGAAAAAAAGCATATTTGATGCTGCGAAAGACTGCCACTACTGGCGGTCTTTTTTGTTTTTGAAAAGTATTATTGTTACTTTTGGCGCAGGTATTATGGATGAAAACGTTCTCAATAAATTGAAGATACTGGCAGAGTCGGCAAAGTATGACGTCTCTTGTTCCTCCAGTGGTACGGTGCGCTCCGGCAAGGCGGGTATGCTGGGGAACACTGTGGGCGGTTGGGGTATCTGTCACAGCTTTGCCGAGGACGGTCGGTGCATTTCCCTGCTTAAAGTGATGCTTACCAATTATTGCATCTACGACTGCGCCTACTGCATCAACCGCCGCAGCAACGACCTACCGCGTGCCACGCTGTCGGTGACCGAGCTTGTGGACCTCACCATGGAGTTTTATCGCCGCAACTACATCGAAGGGCTTTTCCTGAGCAGTGGGGTGGTGCGCAATCCCGATTACACGATGGAGCGTCTGGTGCGTGTCGCCAAGGACCTCCGTACTATCCATCGTTTCAACGGATATATCCATCTGAAAAGCATTCCCGGCGCCAGCCGCGAACTGGTGAATGAGGCAGGGCTTTATGCCGACCGTCTCAGCGTCAACGTCGAGATACCGAAGGAAGAGAACCTGAAACAGCTTGCCCCGGAGAAAGACCATAAGAGTGTATATGCGCCTATGCGCTACATCCAGCAGGGTGTCCTTGAAAGTTCGGAAGAACGCAGGAAACACCGCCACGCTCCCCGTTTCGCTCCTGCCGGACAAAGCACACAGATGATAGTGGGCGCTACCGCCGAGACGGACAAGGATATTCTGTATCTTTCGTCGGCCCTCTACAAGGGACCTACGATGCGGCGTGTCTACTATTCGGGCTATATTTCCGTCAATACCTACGATAAGCGCCTGCCGGCATTGAAGCAGCCCCCTTTGGTGCGCGAGAACCGCCTTTACCAAGCCGACTGGCTGATGCGCTTCTATCAGTTCAAGGTGGAGGAAATAGTAGATGATGCCTATCCGGACCTTGATTTGGAGGTTGACCCCAAGCTGTCCTGGGCTTTGCGCCATCCCGAGCAGTTTCCGATTGATGTGAACAAGGCGGATTATGAGATGTTGCTCCGCGTGCCGGGCATCGGCGTGAAGTCGGCACGGCTGATAGTGGCTTCCCGGCGTTTCTCCAAGATAGGCTTCTACCAGTTGAAGAAGATAGGGGTGGTGATGAAGAAGGCGCAGTATTTCATTACCTGCTGCGAATTGCCGATGCGCACGGTCAATGAGCTGACTCCGCAAGGGGTACGCAGTCTGCTGTTGCCCAAACCGAACAAGAAAAAAGTGGATGAGAGGCAGTTGATGCTTGATTTTGGCGAATGAATATCTTTTTATACGATAAGACTTTTGAGGGATTGCTGACTTCTGTTTTTGAAGCCTATTCCCGCCGCATTTTCCCCGATACACTGTTGTTGGAGGGAGAGCCTCTACCATTGTTCTACGATGAAATATTTACAGTGATAACCGATGAGGAGAAGTCCGGTCGCGTCTGGCGCGGATTGCAGAAGAAGCTGTCGTCTGCGGCACTTGCCTGCCTCGCCCAATGCTGGCTGGCAGAGGAACCGGAAACTCCCATGCTGCTGTTCCGCTATATCCGCAAGGCGATAGATGCTCCTCGCTCCATTGAAACGAACTTTGCCGACCCTGATGTGCTGGAGTTCTCCCGTATGTGGAAGCGGGTGGATTGGGAGCGTATACGCCTGCTTCAGTTTGTCCGCTTCCAGAAGGCTGCGGACGGTACTTTCTTTGCTGCCATCGAGCCCGAAAAGAATGCCCTTCCCCTGGTGACGGGGCATTTCAAGGACCGTTTTGCCGACCAGCGTTGGTTGATTTATGACATCAGGCGAGCCTATGGGTACTATTACGACTTGAAGGAGGTGCGCCAGGTGACTTTTGGTGAGGACAGTCGCGAAGGACATCTTGTCACCGGCATGCTCGACGAAAGTCTGATGGACGGAGACGAACAGCTTTTCCAGTCTCTCTGGAAAACCTATTTCAAGGCAATCTGCATCAAGGAACGCCTCAATCCCCGGAAGCACAAGCAGGACATGCCCGTGCGCTATTGGAAATATCTGACGGAAAAACAGCAGTGATTCCCTTTATTCGATTTTCTCCACTGTCACTTCGGGAAATTCCTGCATCAGTTGCAGCAAATATCCCTCATCATAGCCTTTCTTGGATTTGATGACCATGGTCACTTGATAGTTGGTGTACTCTCCCTGCACTTGCCGGTCCAGGTTGTAGGACACCACCAGATAGTCTTTGGAGTTGAATCGCCGGGACACTTGCGGCAGTATCTCTTTACTGGAAGTGGAAAAGGTTATCACGGAACTTTTCATGCCAATGCTTTTGAAAATAAGGCTCAACAGTTCGAGCCCTGCCAGAGTCAGCAGGGTGGCGGCAATGCTGATGGCGTACATTCCTGCACCTACTGCCAATCCGATGCCTGCAGTAGCCCATATTCCTGCGGCTGTTGTCAGTCCCCTGACTATCTGTTTCTGGAAAATGATGGTACCCGCACCGATGAATCCGATACCGCTGACTACTTGTGCGGCAACACGGCTGGGGTCCAGCGTCACACTGCTTTCCTTGATGATTTCCTGAAAACCATATTGGGATACAATCATGATGAGCGCGCTTCCCAATGATACCAGGAAATGGGTGCGGTAGCCTGCTTCTTTGGCACGGTATTCCCGGTCCAGTCCGATAATGGCACCCAATATTCCGGCTACCAGCAACCTGAGCACAAAATCAAAGTTTAACATCATCATCGTATCCTCTCTTTCTTTTTTATTAATTGATGACCCAATTCTTATTGTGGGGCACTGTTTTCTTGGGGGTGTAATGCATTCCGGCTTGTGTCGGTATTTTTAGTATGTATGTACGTCCGCTTTTATTCATCAGCGAGGTATCCCGCAGCCACGGATTGGCATCTTTCAGTTGGGCATAGGTGATGCCTTTATCTTTGGCAAACTGTGCCAGGTTGCCGATGCCCGTTGTGACGGTCACTTCCGTGTAGGGGATGGGCGGATAAAGATGTTCCCGTTTCAACAGAAAGCCGTACTGCTGCGGATTGCTGATGACTGCTTTGGCTGCCAGCAGGCGGAACATGTAGCGCGAAGTCTCTTCTACCAGCCATAAGTCGACAGCCTGGTCCACCATTTGCTTCTGCAGTTGTGTGGAGATGCGTCCTTGCCCGGCATTGTAGGCAGCGGCTACGCACAGCCAGTTCCCGTATTTCTGATAAGCATCTTTCAGGTACTTGCAGGCTGCTTTGGTCTCTTTCTCGATATGGTATCGTTCGTCGATGTTGCTGTTCACCTCCAGTCCGAATTCGCGTCCGGTGGCAGGCATGAACTGCCATAGGCCGGCGGCACCCGCAGGCGATTTGGCAAGCGGGTTCAGGTTGCTTTCTATCACAGCGAGGTACTTGAAGTCATCGGGAAGGCCGTTGGCTTTTAGTATAGGCTCTATGACGGGGAAGTAGCGGTTGGCACGCTTCACCATGAGCATGGTGGTGGAGTGCATGTAGGTGAAGGACATCAGTTCGCGGTCCATACGTTCGCGGTGGTCGTAGCGAAGCAGGTCAATAGCTTGTCCGGCAAAAGTGATCTTGTCCGGTACGCTGGGGGAGGTCACGCAGTAGGGAACTTCGGATTTCACGGAATCGCGTTCGGGATTCAGCGTACTGCTGCCTGCGAGGAAGGGGAGGCTGGAACCTGCGCACAGTGCAATGGCAGCGGTAAGCACGATATATTTTGAATTTTTCTTCATGTCTGTATGTATATTTCTGTTTGGAGACGTGAAGATACGAAATCAATTCGTTATAGGCAACCTTTCCCATAGCCATCGTGGAATCATACGCCAAAAAAACACCAGTACCCGGTAGCGTCCGTCAATGACAACTACCCGTCTCTTTTCTCTTAAAGCCTTGATTATGTGCTGTGCTACACGGTCTGCTTTCATCAGCATCGGGTATTTTCCGCTTTTCAGTAAATCGGTGGCAACAAATCCCGGACGGATGTCGGTGAAGTGTATATCAAGATGCTGCATCCGGGCAAGTTGTGCCAGCGCTTCGATATAGGTATTCTGGAAGCGTTTGGTGGCAGAGTAGGCCGGTGCAACGCCCAGTCCTTTAGTGCCTGCAATGGAACTGATGACAGCAATATGTCCGGAGCCTTTTTCCTTGAAATAGTTGAAGGCGGCAGTCACCATGCGGGTAAATCCCTCTACATTGGTACGTGCCGTGTTCAGTTCGATGTCCGGTTGTAAGTCCCGGTTTTGATGTCCCACGCCGGAACTGAGGAAAAACAGGTCCATGCCTCCCAGCTTTTTTATCAGGTTATGGAGGTGTAGAGTCGCTGTCTCTTCCGTAACGTCCAGCTGTTCCGTGACTATCCGGTCGGGTGCGGTGGCTTGCAGGGCATGCAATGCTTCCTCTCTTCTGCCGGCAATGCCTATATGCCAGCCTTGTTGTACAAGTATCCTGGCTACTTCTTGTCCGATGCCTGAAGTGGCACCGATGATGATGGCTTTCTGCATGATGATAGGGGATTATCCGATGGCGGTTGCTACAATTCTTCTTCCTCCGCCCCGGTTGCGGAACTCGCAGAGATAGATGCCTTGCCAGATACCCATGTTCAGACGCCCATTGGTGATGGGGATGGTGAGGCTGGTTCCGCTGAGGGTTGCCTTGGCATGGGCGGGCATATCGTCATCGCCTTCGCATGTATGTTGGTAATAAGGTTCCCGTTCTTTTACGAGGCGGTTGAAGATGGCTTCCATATCTGTCTGTACGTCAGGGTCTGCATTCTCGTTGATGGTGAGGCCTGCGCTTGTATGCTTGATGAACAGATGCAGGATTCCGGCAGGCGGAAGCGGTGGAAGGTTGCGTATAATCTCCTCTGTCACCAGGTGAAAGCCACGCCGGCGAGGGGTCAGGGTAAATTCTTTCTGTGCGGTCATAAATCATTGTTTTTCGTTTGTTGTCAGGATGGTCTTGTCCGGCAGGGCAGTTCCACGGTGAATGTGCTTCCCACTCCCATTGTCGAATCTACGGTAATCACTCCATTCATTTTCTCAACGATGGATTTGCAGATGGAGAGTCCTAATCCGGCACCTTGGGCAAAGGAGTCCACCTTTTCGAACCGTTCGAATATCATTCCCAGTTTTTCGGGGGGAATACCGCATCCAGTATCGGAAACACTGATTCTTATGCTGTCTGTGTCCATTTCGTAGCACACTTCGATATGTCCCTGCACGGTGTTTTTCAGTGCATTCGATATGAAGTTGTTCAGTATCTGTTTGATGCGCATCGGGTCGTGCTCTATCTGGCCGGGGGCTGCCGGATGCCTGGCAAAGAGTTTCACTCCTGCCGGAACGTTCCGTTCGTACTCGGTAATACTTTCCTCGATGAGTTCTGCCGGATTGAACCATTCGGAATGGAGCTCTATATGTCCGGCCTCTATCTTGGAAAGGTCCAGAACGTCGTTGATTAGTTTGAGCAACAGTTGGTTGTTGTGGTTTATCAAAGAGATGTACTGTTCCCTTTCCTGCTCGTTTTCCACATAGTGCAGCAGGCTGGAGAAACCGATAATCGCATTTAGCGGCGTGCGGATTTCATGGCTCATATTGGCAAGGAAAGCGGATTTCAGCCGGTCTGCCTCTTCGGCCTTTTCCTTGGCTTGTATCAGCATTGCTTCCGTCTTCTTTAATTGGGTGATGTCATAATTGATGCAGATAATCTCTATGATGTTCTGTTCAGGCATGTAGCGTTCTACAATGATGTTGACGTGGGTCCACATGAAAGAACCGTCTTCTTTAAGAACACGTACTTCCCGGCTGAGCTTGTGTGCCAGTCCTCTCTTTACGTTCTGTAGGAAGTCAAGCATGATAGTACGGTCGTCTGGGTGGAGATGATTGTAGGTTCCGATGATTTCGGACAACGGTGTTTCTGTTTTCTCACCCAAGTTCTTGTACCAGCTGCGTTGGGCATAGCCTTGCTCATTAAGAAGGTCATAATTGGCATATCCCACTTTGGCATAGTCACCTATAAGCTCAAAGTGGCTCTCGAACTCTTGTATTTTGTTGTAAGCGACGGTCGTTTCCGTTTTGTCTGCGTTGATTAGCAGATAGTTGGTCAGGTTGTGATTATCGTCGTAAAGGCTTGTGACTTTGGTTACAAGGTCTATGGTGCCCGTCTTCTTCTGTGTCTTGTAGTAATTGCCTATTTTAGAGAAGTCATACCGGAAAGTGAAGTCTGCATTTTCATGTTTTCTTAACTTGCTTTTCATCTCTTCCGGGAAAATCGGATTCTCGAAAATATTAATTCCAAGTAGATCTTCTTTCTGTTTGAGATGGAACATTTCCTGCTCTTTGTCATTCATATCTATCAATATTCCCTCTCGGTTATAGAGCTCAATTCCTACCGGAAGATATTTATAAATATTATGGAGGAGACGGTTACGCTCTTGTAAGGCTTGGGATGCCGATGACATGTCGGGACCGTCTTGTGTTTCGGCAATGCCGTAGACTTTGACATTACCGTTTTCGTCGGTTCTCTGCAGGCATATCTTGCTTCTTATCCACGTTGGACCCTCTACTGTGTTGAGCAGATATACAGTCTCTTGTGTCTGCCGGATATTGTCGAAGGAATGTGTGGTAGTATGCCGTTGTTCCTCTTTCAGGATACGTTTGTTGAAATCTTTAAAGCTGATGGTTCCATCCTCATCCAGTCCCAGCAACCGGGAGATATATTCGGAGCAAATGTAGCTTTCGGTCTTTAAATCAGCTTCCCACCATCCCATATTGGCATTGGTCATCATTGCTGACAGTAAGTCATAATCAAATTTAGAATTCATACCGGAATCTTTAATAGTGATGTTTTTGTTCTGCCACAACAATTAAGATATTGACAAAGATACATTATTTCCAAATTAATCTGTGATGAACGGAAATAAAAATAAGGGTTATATGTGTTTTTGGGAAATGGGAAAAAGGTACCCGAGTTTTTGTACTTGCCGGAATAAGACGTATATTTGTTGCAATTTTTACATTCTAACAAGAAAATGCCATGAAGCGTATTGGACTCTTTGTAATAGTTTTTTTCTGCATATCACTCTTACTCCATGCAAGCGGCCCGCGTGTCTTGTTTATCGGAGATTCTATCACGGACGGTAACTGGGGAAATGCCTGCGGGATGCCCAAACCGACTGCGGAACGAAGCCTTTGGGATATGAACCATATTTACGGTAGCGGCTATATGTATTTGTGTGCAAGTCGTTATCAAGGAGATTTTCCGGAAAAGGAATATGCTTTTTTTAACCGTGGCATCAGTGGAAACACTCTCCGGGATTTGGAGAAACGCTGGGAAGAGGATGTCATTGGAATGAAACCGGATGTGCTTTCCGTCTTGGTGGGGACAAACGATGTACATTACTATCTGCAGGGTGACAAAAAAGAGCCTTTTGATTTTGAAGGATGGGAGAAGTGTTACCGTTCCTTGCTTGACCGTTCTTTGCAGGCCAATCCGGAATTGAAGATAGTGCTGGGCACTCCTTTTGTTGCCAATGTCGGCAATATGCGTAAGAGTGAGGACTTTGCAGAACGTGATAGTCTGGTGCGTCGCTGTGCCGCCATCGTAGAGAGGATAGCGAAGGACTATCAGACGGTATTTCTTCCTTATAACGTGATGTTCGATGAAATTCTGGGTACTGCTCCGACTTCTCAAGACACCTATTGGATTTGGGACGGTATCCATCCTACTCCTGCAGGGCATAAACGAATGGCGGATATGTGGATAAAGCGCGTGAATTTATAATTTATCAATAAAATAGAGAGTAATGGAAAAAGTGATTATCAACTCGTACGAGGATTTTGAAAAGCTGGTAGGCCAGCAAATCGGTGTTTCGGAATATGTAGAGCTTCCTCAGGAGCGTATCAATCTGTTTGCTGATGCGACATTGGACCATCAGTGGATACACGTCGATACGGAACGTGCCAAAGTGGAAAGCCCTTTTAAGAGCACTATTGCACATGGGTATCTCACCTTGTCCATGTTGCCATATCTGTGGAACCAGATTATTGAAGTGAACAACCTGAAGATGATGATTAATTATGGTATGGACAAGATGAAGTTCGGTCAGGCGGTATTGTCCGGACAGAGCATCCGACTGGTTGCCCATTTGCAATCTCTGTCGAATCTGCGCGGCGTGGCAAAGGCGGAAATAAAGTTTGCCATCGAAATACAAGGTGAAAAGAAGAAGGCATTGGAAGGGGTGGCTATATTTTTGTATTATTTCAATTGATTATGCGTAAGATGGTATGCCCCCAATGCAAGGTGGGGGCATTTTTTGTGATGAACGGACAAGGTGAGCGCCTGCCGGTCTACATCTCTGACAAAGGCGAGATTGTGCCTAAAGACAGCACCTCTTCATTGGAAGGATACGACCTGGATACGGTTTATTGTTTGTGCTGTTCCTGGCGCGGAACTCCGAAACGTTTGGTGAGATACTGATGGACATATTCCTGCCACAAATGGCAGAGTGCCGCCACGGGATGGTATAACAGCATCCGTGGTCCGGCATACCGCATGACTTTACGCATCCGTTCTTTCATTTCGGGCTTGTAGCAGTGAATGCTGCATTGCCTGCAGGTGGATTTATTCTCACCGAAAGGACAGCGTGAAAGACGAATGCGGGCATATCCCAGCAATTCCTCGCATCGGGGACACAATTGCTTGTTACCTTCCTTTTTCCGGCAGTAGAGGCGGACCATCCGTTCTACTGTCTGTTTTTCCTGCTCGATACGGGATGGCATGTTTATTGTTTGGACTGCCAGCGTTTCAAGGTCGGGAAGAATTCTTTCATACCGGCAATGGCTTCCTCTTTAGTGAAATTCATTCCGGAATCCTTGTTGAATTCGTCGGTGAACTGTGCACAATGTTCTATCATTTCGTCCATAGTGCAGTCTTGTGCAAAATTGCCGTGCTGGTAGCAATAGGTGCAATATTCCTCGTTGAGGCTACCGTCGGCATTGGTTCCGAGTACTTCTGCAGATGACAAGGGCATTCCGCAGCTTTGGCAAAGTTTAGCTTCCATAATGTGTGGAGTTAAGTGATATGCAAATATAGGATATTATTTTGGTTGAAGCGTCCTTTTCAGATAAATCATGTCTTTCAGTTGCTTGCCTCCTTCAAATATGGGGTGGTCGTAATTATCGATAAAGAAATCGGGTACCCGGTGTGAGTATGCAAATCCGCAGCTTTCATAGAAGGGATGGTTAGCGGACTGTCTCCAGTGCCGACAAGCATAGTATGGCACCGGTCTTTATAATGTTCAAGAACGAATGCTATCAGTTGTCTTCCATATCCCTGGCGCTGGTATTCCGGATAGACAGCTATGCTCTTTATTTCGTAGATTCCTTTATCCTCGCAGGTGATTACACAAGACGCTTTGACTGTATCATTATCGGATAGGATGAACATCTCTCCCCGTTCCAGATAACGGTCAATCATGGACTCTTGTTCGTCGGCAAGCAGCAGCAGGTCAAGATATTGCTTTTTGTTGCCGGATATGGGATGTATTCTTATCATATTTCTGAATTTCTGGTGTGAAGTTAGTCATTTTCTATTGAATTACAATGGATATCTCTTTTTAACTGTTGAATGGTTGAGAGTTGCCGGTGAACAAAATCTGCCATACGCCGTTCTTCTCATAACATGATAATCTGATGAAGTTATGAGTAAGTTGAAATTCTCTTTTCTGGTTTTGATGCTGATGGTATCAGTCTCGGCTTCTGCCGATTGGGCGCCTGCTGATGTACAAGCTGCGCTAAAGAAAATGTATCCTACGGCGGATGATGTTGCTTGGTCGCATGATGAATCTTATTATGTGGCAGATTTCCTGATGAACGGTTTTGATACGAAAGTCTGGTTTGACGGGCAGGCGCAATGGGTAATGCAGCAGACGGACTGGGAGACAATGGACGAAGTGCCCCCTGCCGTTTACAATGCTTTTGCCGCCAGTGAATATTCCGGAGGGATGGTGCAGAATGTCACTTGGGTACAGTTTCCCAAATGGCAGTCCATCGTGGCGGTAGAGGTAGGGATGGCAAATCTCCAGACGAAATATCAGATATTGTTTACCCCGACGGGCGAAATCATCCGTGCCCGTAATGTCACCTACATATACAATCCGCTCGGCGCAGCCACTTTCTTGTAACGTCTGTTCGCATACCTGCTGAATTTATCATATCTTTGCCTTCCCAAACCAGACTTTTATGGACAAAGACACTTTTCAGCAGGAGGTTTATAATGTAGTGGCCGCAATCCCTCCGGGGCGGGTGGTGACGTACGGACAGATAGCCTATCTTGTCGGAAGACCTCAATGTTCGCGCATGGTGGGACATGCTATGCACAATGTGCCCGACGGCATGTGTTTGCCCTGCCATCGGGTAGTGAACAGCCAGGGCAGGCTGGCACCGTGCTGGGCGGAACAGCGGGCTTTGCTGGAGGCAGAGGGCGTGACGTTCAGAAAGAATGGGTGTGTGGACATGAAAAAATGCCAGTGGGAATTCATGAAAGAGCAAATACAATAAGATTATGAAATTTATAGGTGCACATGTATCGGCCAGTGGGGGAGTGGAAGCGGCTCCCGTCAATGCCAGTGAGATAGGGGCAAATGCTTTTGCCTTGTTTACCAAGAACCAGCGTCAGTGGGTGGCAAGGCCGCTGACGGAGGAGAGTATCAGGGTGTTTAAGGAAAATTGCGGGAAGCTTGGCTTCGATTCCCGCTATATCCTGCCTCACGACAGTTATCTGATAAATTTAGGGCATCCCGAAGAAGAAGGGTTACAGAAAAGCCGTGCCGCTTTTCTGGATGAGATGCAGCGCTGCGAACAATTAGGGCTGAAGTTACTGAATTTTCATCCGGGCAGCCATCTGAATAAGATTTCCGTGGAAGAGTGTCTGGACAAGGTCGCTGAATCCATTAATCTTATATTGGGCAAGACGCACGATGTGGTGGCTGTCATAGAGAACACAGCCGGGCAGGGTAGCAATGTGGGAAATGAGTTCTGGCAGCTGGGACATATCATTGACCGGGTGGATGACAAGTCTCGCGTTGGAGTTTGCCTTGATACCTGCCACACGTATACAGCAGGCTATGATATAGTGAATGAGTATGACAAGGTGTTTGAGGAGTTTGACGCAGCGGTAGGTTTCGGCTATCTGCGCGGTATACACCTGAATGACTCCAAGAAAGCACTCGGCTCCAGAGTAGACCGTCACGACAGCATCGGCAAGGGGCTGATAGGTATGGATTTCTTCCGGCGCTTTATGCAAGATGTGCGTTTTGACGGTATACCTATTATTTTGGAGACGCCCGATGAATCGCTTTGGGCAGAGGAGATAAAACTGTTGAGAAGCTTTGTCTCCTCTGATTGAGAGACTATGCCCTGAATACACATTCTATACGGTTACCGTCCGGGTCGAGGACGACACTTTCAAAATATCCGTCGCCGGAGGTACGGGGCTCTCCTGCGATGGTATATCCCGCTGTACGTAGCCGTTCTGTCTGTCGGAGGACAGCTTCCTGGCTGTCGAAGGCAAAGGCAAAGTGGGTCAGTCCCAGTCTGTTTTCCTCAATAGGGGTATTCTGTATGTCCGTACGGCTCATCAGTTCCAAATCCGTTCCTTCATCGAAGTGAAGGAAATAAGATTCGAATCCTTTTTGGGGGTTGATGTACTTTTCATTGCTGCTCCCGTTGAAGTAACGTGTGTAGAACTCTTTCATCTCTTCCAGTCGGAAGGTCCAGATGGCGATGTGATGTATCTTCATAAGTTTGCTAAATTATAATCTGTGTTCAATCTGAGTAATCTGTGGTGGGGTTGGTAATTGCAGGTGCAGAATAGGGAAAGGCTTTCCCGTTGGGGCGGTTTCGTCCCAGCCGGCCACTTGGAATCCCATATGTTGGTAAAATCGGCAAGCTTGTCCGTTCTGCTCGTTTACATCCACTTTGTGGATGTGTTTTTGGTGGACGGCGTACTCCATGAGCCGTTTTCCGTATCCCTTACCTTGTTGGTCGGGGCGGACAAACAACATCTCGATGAGTTCATCGCTCAGTCCCATAAAGGCGGCAATTTCTTCTTTTTCGTTGCGGATGATGTAAAGCTCTACGGCAAGAAAGTACTGCTCTCTTATCAGCGGTTTGTAAAACTGTATATCCTTTTCTGCCAGGAAGTGATGTGTGCTGCGGACAGAGGCTTCCCAGACGGTCAACAGTTCGTCATAATCTTGTGGGGTAGGTCGGAGTATCATCATTTATTGCATTACTTTGCTGGTTATTAATCAGTAGACAGTCAGAATTCGGCTTCTTTGGTAATCCTTACGGTTTCTCCCGTTATAGGGTGGGTAAATTCTAAGTATTCGGCATGCAGATAAAGCCGGTCTGCTTTCTCCCCGTAAAGTTCATCACCGATAATGGGGCAGTGCAAGCCAAGCGGGTGTGCTGCATGTATACGTAGCTGATGGGTTCTTCCCGTGCGCGGATAGAAAGCGATACGGGTCCGTTTCCCGTCCAGACGTTCCAGAACTTGATAATCGGTGATGGCGGGCTTTCCGTGTTCGGTGTGTACCATTTGCCGTGGGCGGTCGAGGGGGTTCAGGCAGAGCGGGAGTTCTATTGTGCCTTTGTCCTTTGGGACAATACCCTCGAGCAATGCGACATAACGTTTCCTGACCAGGCGGTTCTTGAACTGGGCCTGCAGGTTCTGGTGTACACGCTTGGTCTTGGCAATGAGCATTAAACCGGAAGTGGCCATGTCGAGACGATGCACCGTCAGGGGACCGTCAGCTTCGGGATATTGCTCACGCATCAGGCTATAGACGGAGACTGCATCTTCCTTGCCGGGAACAGACAGCATTCCTGCCGGTTTGTTGATGACCGAAAGCCATGGGTCCTCATAAACAATCTCCAAATTTTGGGAGGGTACCTGCATTCTTTTCAACATGGGGTTTTCCTCTACTTGTAGACCTTGCAGCATGTGTTGCAGTATAGGTTCGCACTTTCCTTTGCAAGCCGGATAATAGTGGCCGTGATGGCGTATCTCTGTCTTGGGGGAATCACCCCACCAGAACTCGGCCATGGCAATAGGTTTCCATCCGTGCAGATAAGCTTGTTGCAGCAGTTTGGGGGCCGCACATTCACCCGCGCCGGCAGGAGGTGTCTTGTGCACGGTCTGCCCGAATATCTCACAGAGATTCTTGACTTCTCCCCGGTAATTCAGCATCCCGAACTGTTCGAATAGCTTTTGCTGCAATGCTGCAGAGCGGGTTTTACGTTCAGACTTCAATGCTGAAATCCGTCTTTCCCAGTCTTCTGTCTGCGTTTGCAGTGTGGTAATCCTTGCTTTCCATGAACGTTCCAGGCGTTTATATTCTGCCTTTTGGAACTGGCTTTCCCGTATCAGTTCGGCTTCTTCCTGCGCATTGAGTTCTTTTTCTTTTCTGCGCTGTTCTCTGGCTGTTTTGGCTTCTTTCAACTGTGCTTTGGCTGTTGCCAGTATGTTTTCTGCTGACTGAATGGTCCGGGCAAGCTCTGCTGATAAGGCGGCATATGCTTTGTCTTTTTCCAGTTGCCGGATGTTGCGGTTGATGGAAGAGATGTTCTCTTCTTCTATCTTGAAAAAGCCTTGTGGCTGTAGCAAGTCATATACGGGAGGAACAAAAAAGGGATGTAGGTTCTTTCCGGCCAATATGCCTGAGAATGCAGCTAAATATCCGGTTTCTCCATGCTCGGTTTGTACAATCAGTACCCCGAACATTTTGCCTTGGCGCAGTTCGTCCTTCCATGCAGTTTGTCGGGTAAGATAGCTTTGTACTTCTTTGGCTGCCAATATACATAATGGGTGCGGAGTATAGCAGAAAGGATAGGTGAACCTTTCCGGAAGCGGAATGTCGGTTATGGAAGTAGTAAAACGGTGCAACATCATGTTGCAAAGATACTATATTTCTCTCATAACAGACCGTTTGTACTGCAAATCTTTATTTCGTTGTATATAGGTTGTATCGCTTATGAAGAAAAAAACATCTTTGGGAAAGTTTTACTTATTCTCCGTTTATACAAATATGTATATATGTGTGAATTAACTTTGTTTTTGATAAATTGGCAACTCTGTTATCCTTAAAAAATGACTATTAATCTGTCTCGGATATTTTCTTCTTCCATAGACTTCTTTTTGTATACTTTAGATGTTATGCCGTCGTATGAATACGGATGAAGAGCTTTTGCCTTAGTGATACTTGTAAAATAAATTAAGTTATTGCCTTTTTTGTTTTATTGGGGAATGGTTGTTTTTAAACTTCCTGGATATATAAAAAGAAACTTATTTCTCTTTAAAAAGTTGTATATTAGCGCCTTAAAGTTTTTCAAAAGATTATATGGGCAAAAACAAAGAGAAATTAAACATATTCTTGCTTCATTTTTTAGAACGGTTGAATAGCAATGAACCCAATGAAAGGAAAGTTATTGAATCGTTGACCGATTTCTGCAACTACTATGACTTTACGAAAGGGTTTATCTATCAGACTGACGGATTCCGTTATTTCTTATTGAAAGAAACGATTGGAAATGAAGGTGGGACTATGAAACCCCGTTTCGATATGGGAGAGTTGAAAAAGGAGCATGTCGATGCCATGAAAGCTCGGGATAAACCTTTCTATGGAAACAGAAATGCGGATGCTTCATGGGATGATATTGACATTCTTGATTTCTACGGTGAGGATTCTTTGTTAATCAGGCATTTTGAAGATACTGAGGGTAAAATCATCGGATTCATAGGTTTTGCAGGCAGGGAGGAAGAGACCTATCTCACGGAAGAGGAGTTGCAAATCATTCATCTCTTGCTGGGCTCGTTCTCTAAGGAAATTGCGGTCAGGGAATATAAGGAAAGGGAAGTGAGGGCCAGCAATACATTAGGCAGTATCATGAATAATATGGGCGTTGATATTTACGTCAACTCTTTCGATTCCCACGATATGTTGTATGCCAATAGGTCTATGGTGGAACCATATGGCGGTATCGAGCATTTCTGGGGGAAAAAATGCTGGGAGGCCCTCTACTCGGACAAGACGGGGGAGTGTGAGTTCTGCCCAAAGAGGCATTTGATAGATGAAAACGGACACCCCACCAAAGTCTATTCGTGGGATTATCAACGGCCATTTGACAAGTGTTGGTTTCGCGTGTTCAGTGCAGCCTTTGCTTGGGTGGACGGGCAGATGGCGCATGTCATTACCAGTGTGGATATCGACCATCAGAAAAAGATAGAGGAGGAATTGCGGGTCGCCAAGGATAAGGCCGAACATCTGGACTGCTTGAAGTCTGCTTTTCTGGCCAATATGAGTCATGAAATCCGTACTCCGCTCAATTCCATTGTCGGTTTTGCAAGCATCATTGCCGAACTGGACGCTAGGGAAGAACGCCAGGAATACCTTGCCATCATGCAGGAGAATACGGAACTGCTCTTGCAACTGATATCCGACATTCTGGATTTAGCAAAGATAGAAGCGGGAACACTCGATTATAATATGGGGTATGTGGATGTCAGTGACTTCTGTAAGGACGTGATGCGCAACTATGATATAAAGGAAGACAAGGCTGTACCGGTTCTGTTGGCTCCCGACTTGCCCGATTACCGTATCTATACCGACAAGAAACGTCTGATGCAGGTGGTCACCAATTTTATAAACAATGCTTTGAAGTTCACCAGTGAAGGGCAGATCCTTTTGGAATATCATCCGGTGGAAGGTACCGGTCAGATAGAGTTTTCTGTGACGGACACCGGTATGGGTATTGCTCCGGATACCGTGGCTACTGTGTTCGACCGTTTTGTAAAGCTCAATACCTTTGCGAAGGGCACGGGTTTAGGCTTGTCCATCTGTAAAAGTATCATTGAGCATCTTGGCGGGACTATCGGTGCTGAGTCGGAATTGGGAGTCGGCAGCCGTTTTTGGTTCAGGCATCCGTGTGCCGAATGATTTTATTTCACTATATTTGTGCGAACTTCAATATTTATGGATAAAAAACTCTGTACCGATGAAAAACAAGACATGGACGTGCCTGGTTGTTGTGTCAGCAGCATTGCTGATGGCGGGTTGTGGCAGCAGGACAAAGAAACAAACAAATGAAGATGTAAGTATGGATAGTGTCGGTGTAACATGCAGTGGCGTAAAGACCTTGCAACTAGAGGGAGTGCAGGCCACTTGGATTCAGGATAATGCTGGTGAGCATTTGATGCCGAGAACGATTTTCCCGGATGCAAACGATGAATTGATGGAAAGTTTGTCGCTTCAAGGCGGTATTCCTTCTTCCATGAGCACCTTCCTGGTAGATACGAATGGTATCCGTATCCTTTTTGATACGGGAATGGGAGCTCCCGGCAGTCGTCTGTTGCCCGGATTACAATCTTTGGGTATCTCTCCGGCAGATATTGGATATCTGTATCTTACCCATTTCCATGGCGACCATATCGGTGGAATGATGAAGGGAGACAGTGTAGTCTTCCCGAATGCCGAAGTGTACGCATCAAAAGTGGAATATGATGCCTGGATGGCAATGCCTGCCGAAAGGAAGGCGCAGGTCGTAAAGACGATGGATGCCTATAAGGAACGGCTGCATCTGTTTGAGTTTGGCGATACCTTGCCGGGCAATGTGGTTGCCATGGAGGCAGTCGGTCATACTCCCGGTCATACGGTTTTCCAGAGTGGCAAGTTACTGGTGATTGGTGACCTCATCCATGGTGCGGCCCTTCAGTTGGAGCATCCGGAATACTGCGCTTCCTATGATATGGATAAGGAAGCTGCCGTGAAAGCACGCAAGTATTTCCTCCAATATGCCAAGGACAACCAATTGACGATGGCAGGTATGCATCTTCCTGCTCCGGCCTTCAAATAGAATGGGAGAGTGTCAAAAGTATATGAGTACTTTCATTATGCTATATTTAGGCGCGGATAGTTCTGAGCCCCTCGTTATTCCTTTTTACTTTTAGAAGCGGCAGTCTTGTTCGATGTATGTCATATATTCGTCGTAACTGATGTGCCTGCCTCCCATTGTTTTGAGGTGAGGGGTTTCGAACTGGCAATCTATTATGACGCCTCCATGTTCCTTGAAGAATTGGGCCAGATGGATGAGGGCCAGCTTCGAGGCGCTGGGAACGAGTGAGAACATGCTCTCTCCAAAGAAACAATGTCCCAGGGTCACTCCGTACAGCCCACCTACCAATTGCTCTTCTTCCCATACTTCCACGCTGGCGGCGAATCCTTGTTCGTGCAGGTGCGTATAGGCTTCCATCATCTTCGTTCCGAGCCAGGCACCTTCTTGTTCCATCCGCAATTCTCCGCAGGTTTGTATGACGTCTTGGAAAGCTTCGTTGAAGGTGATTTCGTACTTTCCTTTGTTGATGAGCGTACGCATGGAGTGGGAGATATGGATTTCGTCCGGAAAGATGACGAAACGGTCCATCGGGCACCACCATTGTATCAGCTCTTTCCGAAATGCGTACCAGGGGAAGATGCCGTTGGAGTACGCCAGGATGAGGCGGTCAATGGATAGGTCACCGCCCACGGCGAGCAACCCGTCGGGATCACCGTAGTGAGGGTCGGGGAAAGCAAGTTTATCCGTCAGTTGAAAGACCATATCGTTATTCGGTTGCGGGTTGTAGTTTCAATGCTCCGTTTTCCACTTGCACGCGGACTTTTCCTCCTGCCTTCAATGTGCCGAACAGAATTTCGCGCATCAGCAAGGGTTTCAAGTGGGCGGCTATCACGCGGTCCATCTCCCGGGCGCCGTATTCGGGAATAAAACCCCGTTGGAGCAGCCATTCGTGTGCTTCCTGGCTCAATACCATTTCCACCTGGCGGGAAGATAGCTTGCTGCCTAGTTCTCCGAGTTTCTTGTCGAGGATAAGTGATGCCATTGGGCGGTCCATGTCATGGAAGACCACCGTGGCAGAGAGGCGGTTGATGAATTCGGGCTTAAAGGTTTTCTTGACTTGTTTCAGCATGGCTTCTCCGGCGGTGACCTGACTGTTGAAGCCGATGGACGCTTGGCGGGCATATTGTGCTCCGGCATTGGAGGTCATGATGAGGACCACGTGTCGGCAGTCGGCTTTCCGTCCTTTGTTGTCAGTCAGTACGGCATAATCCATTACTTGCAGCAGGATGTTGAATACGTCGGGATGGGCTTTTTCTATCTCATCGAGCAGTAGCACGCAGTTTGGGGTCTTGCGTATGGCGTCGGTCAGCAGGCCGCCGTCCTCGTAACCCACGTAGCCGGCAGGCGAGCCAATCAGTTTGGCTACGGTATGCTTTTCGGTATATTCGCTCATGTCGAAACGTTGCAGGGCGATGCCCAGCTCGGCGGCGAGCACTTTGGCAACTTCGGTCTTTCCTACTCCGGTGGGGCCTACAAAGAGCAGGCTTGCCAGCGGTTTGTTTTCGTCCAGCAGTCCGGCTTTGGACATTTGCACAGCTTCCACCACCTGACGGACGGCTTCTTCCTGCCCGTAGATGCGGGAGCTGATGCGTTCGTGCAGGCTTTCCAAGGCGGTGGTGTCGTCCTCTTTCATGGCGAGGGCATTGACTTTGCAGGTACGTGCCAGTATGTCGGTTATCAGTGCCTTGTCCACGGTCTGTTCCTCGGAGCCTGTGGGGTGTATTTCCCGGTAAGCTCCTGCTTCGTCCACCAGGTCGATGGCTTTGTCGGGCAGGAAACGGTCGCTGATGTAGCGGGCGCTTGCCTTTACGGCATAGGGGATGACGTCGGGCTCGTAGGTGACGCCGTGGTAGGTTTCGTATTTCTCTTTCAGGCCTTCTACGATATGTATGGCTTCTTCAATGTTCGGTTCCAGTATGTCTATCTGCTGGAATCGGCGTACCAGTCCCTTGCTGCGTGCGAAGTAGCGGTTGTACTCGTCGTAGGTGGTAGAGCCGATGAAACGTATTGCCCCGGTTTCCAGATAGGGTTTCAGCATGTTGGAGGCATCCATAGAGCCTTCGCCCGTGCGTCCGGCGCCTATCAGGTTGTGTATCTCGTCGATGTAGACGATGGCATTTCCCTCACGACCGATGCCTTCCATGATACTTTTCAGCCGCTTCTCGAAATCGCCGCGATATTGTGTGCCTGCCAGTAGACTGCCCAAGTCCAGCTCATAGATGCGGAAGCCGGCAAGCCGTTCGGGGACGTTGCCCGCTTCGATACGGGCGGCAAGCCCATAGGCAAGGGCTGTTTTGCCTACACCGGGTTCGCCCACATGCAACGGGTTGTTCTTTTCTTTGCGGCAGAGCACTTGTATGGTTCGCTCCAACTCCATCTCCCTGCCGATAAGCGGGTTGTGGTCTGCCAGATGGTCGTTGAGGCAGGTCACGTAGTTACGCCACGGTTCTGTTTTCTCTTGTTCATCGGGAGATGGCATACCGCCTGCTTCTTCTGCCAGCTCCGCTTCTTCGTAGTGGGTAATGAGCAGACTGAGGAATTCGGGCAGGTCGCCGCCGACTGCTTCCTTCAGGAAATGGCATGCCCAGGAATCTTCCAGTTGCAGCAAGCCTTGTATCAGATGAGGAACATCCAGCTCTTCGGCGCTGGAATACTCTGTCACCGTATAGGCATGTTGCAGGAGTGAGCTGAGCTGGACGGAAAGTCCCAACTCGTATTCCACATTGTCGGGGACAGTGTCCACTTCTTCCGTCAGATAGTTTTCCAGCGAGATGCTGAGCTCCACATAATTGTAGAAGGTATCTTGCAGGGTGTGGATAAAGGGTTCCTGCTCTATAATGGCGCTCAGCAGATGTTCGGGCATGATGAACTCGTGCCGGTAAGACTCGGCCTTTCTTTGTGCGGAAGCGAATGCTTGGTTTACGAATATCGTATTTTTTATATCCATATTGTTTCTTTCTTCTTATTCTTCTTCCTCCGGGGTGACGGTGAGCCGGAGGGGGAAACCTTCATTGCGTGCCATGCGGGTGGCTTTCTGTACTTTGGAGTGGGCGATGTCGTATGAGTAGATGCCCACTACCGCGGAGTTGCTCTTGTGCACCTGCAGCATCAGTGTTTCCGCTTCTACCGATGATTTGTAAAAGACGGTGGTGAGTACTTTTACCACAAACTCCATGGTGGTGAAGTCATCATTGTAGATGGTGACTTTAAAGCGTCGGGGTTCCCGTAATTCTATGCGTTCTTTTTCTTTGAAAGAAGATTGCTGTTGTTCCATTTCTTTGAAAAACTACTGTTAAGACATTGTTCTACCGTTGTGTGGGCAACGAAAACTCCTGCCAGTCATATTCGTCTCCGTACTCGTCGGCTATGGCTATGCGTATGGTGACGTTACCCGTCTTTATCCGTTCTCCGGCACTGATGTTGGCGGTGTATTTCACACCGTTGCGCGGAGTTATTTGCTCTATCATGACCGACGGCGATATGTAAATACGCTTCATGCCCGTGGTTTCCACCACCACCGGCACTACGTTGTAGGCTGTTTTGTTTCCTTCGTTCATGATTTCAAAAATCACTTTACAGTTTTCGCCCGAATTGATGACGTGGTTGCGGCTGTCGTCAATGAAACGTATATTCCGTATCCTCAAGTGGTCGATGGCCGATGCTTGCGGCTGTCTTCCGGATTGCGGGGGATAGGGCTGTGTCCTTTCTATCCGGTAGCTGTACTCCTCCTGCTTTTTGGGGGCTGTGGCTGCATTGGCAATGGCAGCTCCCGCAATGGTTCCTATGATGGTGCCGATGGCGGAACCCCGGTATCCTCCCCGCCAGCCTCCGTTGCTGTCTCCTATCAAGCCGCCGATGGCACCGCCTACATTACTTCCGATGGCAGCTCCTGCGAGCACTGCGTTAGGGTCGCCTACAGCCATCTGGCTTGTGCCGCATCCGCTGAGGATGATGGTTGCTGCCAGGATTCCTATAAAAGACTTTTTCATGTTCATATCCTATAATTATTATATTGGGCAGATTGTTTTATAAAAGGGCTATTCCCAGTAAATCATCTTTTTGGTCATGCCTCCGTCAATGGTGATGTTTTCGCCATTGATGAAGTCGTTTTCGTCTTGACATAGGAATACGCACATACGGGCAATATCTTCCGGTTTACCAACCCGTCCGGAGGGATGTTGCGAATGGTCTTCTGCCCGTAATTGTTCATAATCGTGTGTCTGAATCCAGCCCGGAGAGATGGAGTTGACCGTGATGTGCCACTCTGCAAGCGATAAAGCCAACGCATGCGTCAACGAATAGATGCCTCCTTTGGAAGCTGCATATCCTTCACTGCCCGGTTCACTCATCAGATAGCGCGTAGAACAGAGATTAATGATTCTTCCGTAGGTATTCGTGTTGTTTTGACTTTTGCGGTGTACTGCCAACGCATGTGAAGTAATGAACACCGGACGTAAATTTACAGACAATATTTTATCGAAAGTCTCCACACTCGTTTCTGTGATGGGAGAGAATTCACTGATGCCGGCATTGTTTATAATGATGTCAATATCCCCCCATTCCTTGAAAATATTTTGCAGGCAAAGTTCCAATGCTTCTTTGCTGTTTAGGTCGACGGGATAGAACTGTGCTCCGGTGGCTTGGGCGGTTTGCTGCCCTTTCAGTTCATTCTTGTCACAAAAGGCTACTTGGTAATTAAGCTTGCAGAAAGCTTCTACAATGGCTTTGCCAATACCCCCGGCACCTCCGGTAACGAAAACTTTCTTTCCACCTTTTTGAGGGGAAGTGTCGGCTTATGTAGCGTTTGTGCCTTACCGGATTTTTTCGCTTTCTCCCAAGCTGCTTTGCGTGCCCGGTATTGCTCGTACTGATTTTCAAGATAATTATCGGCCATATATGTTTCCGGTTTTATTGTTTAACTGTCTTTTCTCCGAATAAGTTCACTATATTGATACAAGCCTTCATCTCTCTTCCTCCTTTTTTCCTTGAATTCTCTTTACTTGTTCCTCTATTTCCTCAATCGAAGGCAGTTGACTTTTAATATCTTCGGGAATCAGCTTAGACAGCTCATACTCTGATATGCCGATAGGCTGATTTGTTGATTCCAGTGCATATTGCGCCATTACTTGGTTTTTTGTCTTGCAGATAAGCAAGCCGATGGTGGGGTTATCGCCAGGTTTACATTTTAGATGGTTTACGGCACTGATATAAGTACCGAGTTGACCTATAAATTCAGGTTTGAACTTCTGCACTTTTAGCTCGATTACGCAATAACAACGCAGTTCCAAGTGGTAAAAAAGCAAGTCGGGATAGATTGTTTCATCGCCTACTTCCAAAGGCATTTGACGCCCTACGAATGCAAATCCTTTACCCAATTCAAGCAGAAAACGAGTGATATTTTGTGTCAAAACCTTTTCTAACTCTAATTCTTGAAAATCTTTGGTAATGGTCAGGAAATCGAAGTTATAGGGGTCTTTGAGTGTCTGTAGAGCTAGGTCACTTTGCGGTTTTGGTAGCAGACGACTGAAATTGTTTACCGCTTTGCCTTGCCGCTCATAGAGATTGGTATCAAGAAAGTTGAGCAAAACGGCACGACTCCAGCCGTTTTCTACAGTTTCATTCAGATAGAATAGAGCCTTATCCACTTCCTTGCATTGGGAGATGATATAGAGATGATGCCCCCAAGGGATGGAGAAAAATTTCTCTTCACCTAATTTGGAAACAACTTGTTGCCAAATTGTATATGGCTCATTATAAAATAGATACCACTGCTTTATACTGCGTATGTTTCTATATGAGAACCCTTTCATATCAGGAAATTCTGCCATCAGCTCACGACTCAACTCTTCGAGAAATCCGCTTCCCCAAGTCATTTCTTTCTGCCGTTCTATAATTTCTGCCCCCAGTTGCCAGTAAAGGTGAAGCAGTTCGCTGTTCACGCGTACAGCCGCTTTAATCTGTGCACTACGAATGTCTTGTTTTAGGTGGTTTACCCAATCCTTGAACGGTTGATTTATAGATAGTGCTGTTTTCATATTTTTATTTTCTTCATCGTCATATTCGATGTTTCTATTTCACAAAGTTAAGAAAAAGAATTTATTTCAACTGTAATCCTTTCCGTCTTTTCTACCTCTCCACTTTTACCACACAATATACCATCTCCCCCTCTCTTTCCTTTACCTCATCCCGTGTTGCTGCAATATCCTCCCGAACACGTTCACCCGTTTTGCAGAGAATAGGTATCGCACTATGTCACTGTATTTCCTCCTATATTTTCGCAGGCGATAATTATTCCCCTTGTAGGGCTTCAAAAGGGAATCCGTCTGTTTCCCTAAGGAGAACGGTTTGTTTCAATATGGAGAACAGTTTGTTTCATTAGTAGGAAACTGTTTGTTCCGTTAAAGAAAACAGTTTGTTTTATTGAGTGCGAACAGTTTGTTTCATAGTATGTGAACACTTTGTTTCTTACTGTTGTAACAAAGTGTTCACCGTTGTGAACTAAAGTGTTATCTATATTTTCAGTGATAAAATGACATGAAAAGGGGGCTGAAGATTACCTTTCTACCATTTGTATTCTTCGCTGTAGGAGTCGAAAGCCGGTTCTCCCGGAATGTTGTATTGGTGGAAAGTTCTGCGGATATAGTTCTGGTCTTCGGGGGAAAGGTAAGATTCTTCCCGGTAGAAGCGGTAGTATTTTCCGCGGCCGAAATGGGCTATCAACTGGCTTTTCAGAGGTTGGAGATTCTTGTAGGGAACTTCATCGAGCAAGTGGCTGATTCCCCATGCGACATGTATCTTTTGTGTCGATTGGAAATAGGCGCATTGGCTGCTATCCTCTGGAATACACAGTGGATTGATGATGCGGATGGACGGGTACTCGGGGGTATCGCGAAGGGCGGCTAAGCGATGCAGGCAGTTGTCGGCTTTCGGGCATTGGTTGTTGAAACAGCGTGAGTAGTTGGCAGGTGCTAAAGGTTTCTCGGAAGAATGTTTCATGTTTATATATACTTTGATGAAGCGACAAAGATAGCACTAACTTTTTGATATAGCCTTCTGTTCTCTTGTTTGAAATGCCCCCTCATTGAAAAAACAGCAGCCGGAACCACTGAATTCAGTAATTCCGGCTGTACCGTTCTTTCTTATAAGTATGGATGGACTATTTCACCTGGATGATGTCATAATTCAAGTCACTCACAGCTTCCTGCAGGCTGTCGTTGACAAGGCGCAGGGTTGTGTCGTTCACTACTACGAAGTACACCGGAGTGTCCCCGTCGTTCGGGGTCAGCTTGATGGCTGTTTTCTTCTTGTTGTCGACGTCTTTCTGGATAACTTCTTTCTTTCCTTTGGAAGTAAAGCTCTTGTTCTTTCCGGGGCCTTCGGCATCCAGATAAGTTGTTACCAGCGTGTAGCCGCTTTCTCCGTCGGGACCTACACTGTCTACGCTCAATACATACTGGATGCCCGGACCGTCGGCGGCGGGAAGGATTCCTTCGTATACGGCTACGGCAGACGAGTCATTGCCGGTAACAGCCATTACACTTTCGTCCATGGCGACGGCGTCATTGTTCTGAGTTCCTTTTGATTGGCAGGATACCAATGCAGCGGCAAGGGCTGCAATCATCATTACTTTTTTCATTGCTTTAATGGTTTAAGTTAATTATAAAGACGCAATAGCGTTTGTTATTCATCTTCTTCTTTCTTGATGACGAGCAGCTTGTCCACCCGTCCGCGGTCCATATCCACCACTTCGAAGTCCAGGTTTTTGTAGCTGAACAAGTCTCCGGCTTTCGGCACCCGTCCTATCAAGAACATGGCAAGACCGCTCAAGGTGGTGAAGTCTTCTTCTTTCAGGTCATCATAGTTCATAATGCCCATCGCCTCCATAAAGTCATCCAGATTCATGGAAGCTTCCACCAGCATGGAACCGTCTTGACGAACAACGATTTCCTCTTCTTCCGTTTCATTCTCTTCGAGGATGTCTCCGAAGATACTTTCAGTCAAATCGTGCAGGGTGATGATACCTTCTGTATTTCCATACTCGTCTACAACAACTCCGAACTTGTTTTTGTTCTTCTTAAACAGCTCTAAAACTTTCTTTGCATACAAACTTTCCGGAATAAACAAAGCAGGGCGTGCAATACTACGTAAGTTGAAGGGTTGTTCGCCGCCCATCATCAAGATGATGTCCTTTACGGAAACCACACCGATAATCTCGTCCTTTCCCCGCTCCACCAGGAGATATTTGCTGAAGTGTTCTTCGTGGATGATACGCAGCACCTCTTCCGGTGTGTCTGTGGGATGGAGCACGACGATGTCGCGGCGATAGGTCATCAGGTCATTCGCTCTTTTGTCCGAGAAGCGGAACACGTCACGCAACATTTCCGTTTCGTCTTTGTCGATGACGCCTTGTTCCGAGCTTTGGTGCAGAATCATCTTCAGTTCGTCTTGTGTCATTTGGCGTTCTTCGCCGCTGTTCAGTCCGATGAGTTTGTTCATCAGTTTGGTGGAAGCGCTCAGCAGGCATACAAACGGATAGGAAATCTTGGTCAGCACAATCATGAAGGGGCTGAGCATGGTGGCCCATCGTTCCGGGTTGTTCAAGGCGATGGACTTGGGCACCAGTTCGCCTATGATGAGCGACAGATAGGTGATGATGGCTACTACGGTAATCATGGCGAGAGTCTTGGCATAGGCGGCTACTCCCGGAATGAGGGCGAACAGCGGTTCTACGTCATCAGCGATGGTGGCACCACCATAGGCACCGGATACGATACCGATAAGAGTAATACCGATTTGGATGGTGGAGAGGAATTTTTCGGGTTCTTCCAGTTGTTTCAATACTCCTTTGGCTCTTTTGTTCCCTTTTCCGACAAGAGTTTCAAGGCGTGCTTTACTTGAGGAGACTAAAGCGATTTCATACATGGCAAAAATGCCGTTCAGAATAAGTAAAAGTAGAATGATAATAAACTCCATAGTGGATTTTGAATAGTTTGTGAGGCAAAGATAATGATTTTTCAGTATTTATTGTTAATATTGCCATCCGTTAGAAAAAATAAACAATAAATAGATGAAAAAAAGAATTATTGCCTTGGGGCTTTTGTGGTGTCTGTCTGCCGTAATGTTGCAGGCGGCACGTGTAGACACGGTGTTGGTGAGAAGTGCAGCCATGAATAAGGATGTAAAAGTTGTGTATGTATTGCCTGATAAGGCTATCGGCAAGCAGGCTTGTCCGGTGGTTTATCTGTTGCACGGTTATGGCGGCAATGCGCGGAGCTGGGTGCAGCTGAAGCCGGAATTGCCGCAGATGGCGGATGAGAAAGGAATCATATTTGTATGTCCGGACGGCAAGAACAGTTGGTATTGGGACAGTCCGGAGAATCCTGCCTACCGTTATGAGACTTTTGTCACCTCGGAATTGGTGAAGTATACAGACGGGAACTATGCTACCATTCCCGATAGCAAGGCGCGTGCCATCAGTGGATTGAGTATGGGCGGCCACGGTGCTTTGTGGAGTGCTATCCGTCATAAGGATGTGTTCGGTGCGGCGGGCAGTATGAGTGGAGGAGTGGATATACGGCCGTTCCCCCAGAATTGGGAAATGAACAAGCAGTTGGGAGAGTTTGCTGCCAACAAGGCATCTTGGGATGCGCATACGGTGGTCAACCAGCTGGATAAGATTGTAAATGGAGACTTGGCGCTAATCATCGACTGCGGTGAGGCCGATTTCTTTCTTGAAGTGAACAAGGACTTGCACAACCGGCTGCTGGCAAGGAAGATAGACCATGACTTCATCACCCGTCCCGGTGGACATACCGGAACGTATTGGAACAACTCCATAGACTATCACGTCCTTTTCTTCGACAAGTTCTTTAAGAAGTAAGTAGTTTATTATTCGATGGTATAGTTCACGGTGCGTGTGTAGTCCTGCTCGTAGCCGTTCCTTATATGCCTGACGACTGCATGGCAGGAAGTGACGATACCCCGGTTATCTAACGTATAAGTATAGGTGGTGGTCTCTTCACTTTCTCCGTTGCTGTCCGGGATGAGTTGGGTAATCAGATAGTTTGCAGGTTCTCCCAATATCTTCCCGTATATGGCAACCGCATGCATGGAAAGCGGATACATGTCCGTAATGAATAGGCTTGGTATTTCGGAGATATTTGCAATTTCATTGCCTGATGGTGTGGTAGCCGTACTGTTGTGCTCAAAAGTGTCAACCTTTTGCTGTATGCGCAATGCCCGGAAGTTGCTGTAGTCTATTGTAATGAATGAGTATTCTTTTCCGTCGTTCAGCTTTTCTGTGATGTTTTCCAGATAGTATTTGTCTTCGGTGTTGATGAGGTAGGAGAAGGTGTAAGTACGGGTATTTCCTGCCATATCCTGACTGGTACAAGTGGTGGCATAACCTTTGTCATTCAGCGTGTAGGTTGATACTGTACCTGCTTCGTCGGTTATCACGGCTTGATGGTCCTTGTATTCGACAGTAGTGGTATTCTCTATCTCGAAGAGTTCGTCTCCTGCTGTAAAGCTCTGTTTGCCGGTGTAGCTGGTCAGCCTGCCTGCACTGTTGTAAAGGTAGGTGTGGGTGGCAGTAACCGGTTGCGCATCGCTCTCTATCACTTCTTTGAGTTCGATTTTGGAGAAAGGAGTGGTGGGGTAGGTTGACGGCTCCGGTTCTGGCGTATCATTGCCATTGTTATCATCGCTGCAAGCTGCCAGTCCGCCGAGCAACAGCAGGCTGAACATGATTCCCGAAAATCGGGTGATGATTGTAACTCTTCTGTTTAGTTTCATCCTATTGGTCTTTTTATTTGATGCGTACGGCATGGCTTGCCCGACGTTCAATGGAGTTTGCGAGAGTGGTCACTCTTAAAGAACGGGTATCTTCTTGTGCGGGCGGTTGTATGCTTCCGTCGATGGCGCCGAGTGCAGTGCTCAATAAGGCTTCGTTGGTATCTCCAAAGGGCAGGAAACGTGACATGTCGCTCATCTCATTCACTACATATCCCGAGTAGGCCGGTTGGAATCCGGATTCATAATCAGATTTCCCTTCCGAATTGTATATCTTGCAGACGATGGGATTCATCGTTATCATCAGTTCGGGGCTGGAGAAATTCCTGGAACCTACATTCTTGCCTACGGTAGTACCGCCGATGATGACAACATCCATATACGGGTCGAGGCAGTTAATCACCATTTCGGAGGCGGAGGCAGTCTGGCTGCTGGTAAGTACGTAGAGAGTATTCAGGTTTAGGTTTGCTCCGTTTCCGATGAGTCCGGAGTTCAGGGTGAACGGTACTATCTGCGGATTGAAGCGGTTGTTGAATTCCAGGTACCCCAACTCTTGTCCCAAGGCGGAGGAAGGTGCAAGCATGGTACACAGCAATTCTGCGCAACTCAGTAATCCACCGTTGTTGTAGCGCAAGTCAAGGATGAATTCGTTGACTTGCTGTGATGCGAAATATTGGAATGCGCTGCGCAGGTCGTTGTCATATTCATTACTGTTGTCCGTGGGGCCGGAACTGAAGTGGTTGTAGACCAGATAACCTATTTTCTTGCTGCCTGATGTATATACATTCTTATAGTGCACCGGGTTGTCGTTGACGGGACGCGCCGATGCTATCTGTCTGGGTTTGTCGTAAGCAACGATGGCATTTTTCTCCACGTCGTAATAACCTACTGTAAGTTCCATGGCACTACTTCCATACAGTTTCTTATAATTCTGTTCAGTAATAAAGTTCCCGTCCATCTTCATAATCCAGTCACCCCGTTTCAGCCCGATTTCCGAGGCCGGGCTTCCGTCGGCAACGTAAAGAATCTGTGCAACAATGGCATTCTCTTCTCCTTCTACTTCTATCTGGTTGGTAGTGAACTGGAATCCGTAGCTGTAATCCGTATAGGGGATGCTGCGGGTAGTGGTGACGCTGACCAGACTGTCGATGGTGGAGAATTTGTCTTCTTCGGATTTGAGCGAGGCAAAGAAAGTGAAAGGGGCTTGAAAATAGTTCAGGTCGTTGGTATGGGGGATAGCGTCTACCCAATAGTACCACACACGCATGGTATCGTCAATCCAGCGGTCTGTCTGGGTCTGTCCGGCATACTCTTTCCAGCGGTCCACCCCGCAGGAAGTCAGATAAATGGGAAGAATCAGGGTTCCCAATATGAGTATCAGTATATTTCTTGCTTTCATGGGGGCAAAGATAGTGCAAATTGAGTGCAGAACTTTCATGCTTGCATGAAAAAGTTTTGCCGAAATGCAGTCTATCTTATCTAAAGATAGAAAATTGCTTGCTTATCTACCACAATTGTGGTATAAAATTCCCTAATCTGTGTCATTGTCTGCCCCGGCTTATCGCTCTATCTTTGCAACATCCGAATGAGAAACGGTTTATTCACCTAAAATACAAACGACAATGGAAACAAAGAAATTGCACTTTGAGACTCTACAACTTCACGTTGGACAAGAACAACCCGACCCGGCAACTGATGCCCGCGCCGTACCTATCTATCAGACAACTTCGTATGTATTTCGTAATTCGGCCCATGCGGCAGCCCGCTTTGGCTTGCAGGACCCGGGGAATATTTACGGGCGGTTGACGAATTCCACCCAGGATGTGTTCGAGAAACGTGTGGCGGCTCTGGAAGGCGGTGTTGCCGGATTGGCCGTAGCCTCGGGTGCGGCAGCCATCACTTATGCCTTTGAGAATATCACCCGTGCAGGCGACCATATCGTGGCAGCTAAGACCATCTACGGCGGAACGTATAATCTGCTGGCTCACACATTACCTGCCTACGGGGTTACCACTACTTTTGTGGACCCGGGCAATCTGGACAATTTCGAGAAAGCGATTCAGGAGAATACCAAGGCAGTATTCATTGAAACGCTGGGAAATCCGAATTGCAACATCATTGACATTGATGCCGTTGCTGAAATAGCACACCGTCACCGGATTCCTCTGATTATAGATAACACCTTCGGTACTCCTTACTTGATTCGTCCCATAGAGCATGGGGCAGATATTGTAGTCCATTCGGCAACGAAGTTCATCGGAGGGCATGGTACGTCCTTGGGTGGTGTTATTGTAGATAGCGGCAAGTTCGACTGGGTGGCCTCGGGGAAGTTTCCCCAACTGACGGAACCGGACCCGAGTTATCATGGAGTACGTTTCGTCGACGCTGCCGGTCCTGCTGCCTATGCCATCCGTATCCGTGCCGTATTGTTGCGTGATACCGGTGCCACAATCAGTCCTTTCAATGCTTTCATTCTGTTGCAAGGATTGGAGACGTTGTCGCTTCGCGTGGAACGTCATGTGGAGAATGCCTTGAAAGTGGTTGAATTCTTGAAGAAGCATCCCAAAGTGGTTGCCGTGAACCACCCGTCCCTGCCCGAGCATCCTGACCACGCGCTTTACGGGAAATACTTTCCGAATGGAGGCGGTTCTATCTTTACGTTTGAGGTGCGGGGCGGTGTGAAGGAAGCGCAGACGTTTATTGACAGTTTACAGATATTCTCGTTGCTTGCCAATGTGGCTGATGTGAAATCCCTGGTTATCCATCCTGCCACCACTACCCATTCCCAATTGAGTGCACGGGAATTGGAAGAACAAGGCATCAAACCGGGCACGGTCCGCCTCTCCATCGGGACAGAACATATCGATGATTTGCTGGACGACTTGTCCCAGGCATTTGACAGAATTTAAAAGAATAACAGTATACGATAGAATGAATATTGCTGTATTATTGTCGGGAGGTGTAGACAGCTCCGTGGTGGTACATCTCCTTTGCGAACAAGGTTACCGTCCTTCTCTATTTTATATCAAAATAGGGAGGGACGATGCCGATTATATGGACTGCTCTGCGGAAGAGGATATGGAGATGGCTTCTGCCATTGCCCGGCGTTATGGATTATCGTTGGAAGTAGTGGACCTGCACCGGGAGTATTGGGACCAGGTGGCGGCTTATGCCATTGATAAAATAAGACGTGGCTTGACTCCCAATCCGGATGTGATGTGCAACAAGCTGATAAAGTTCGGGTGCTTTGAGCAACGTGTGGGGAAGGATTTCGATATCACGGCAACCGGGCACTACGCCACTACGGTGTTGAGGGATGGAAAGACATGGCTCGGTACCGCTGCCGATTCCGTGAAAGACCAGACCGACTTTCTGGCACAGATAGATTATCTGCAAGTTTCCAAACTGATGTTTCCATTGGGCAGACTGATGAAGAATGAGGTTCGTGACATAGCCCTGCGTGCCGGATTGCCCAGCGCCAGACGTCGTGACAGTCAGGGCATCTGCTTTCTGGGAAAGATTGATTATAATGATTTTGTGCGCCGTTTCCTTGGCGAAAGGGAAGGGGATATTGTGGAGTTGGAAACGGGTAGAAAGTTGGGCAAGCATCGGGGCTATTGGTTTCATACCATCGGCCAGCGTAAAGGATTGGGGTTGGGTGGAGGACCGTGGTTTGTTGCCCGCAAGGATGTGGAGGAGAATGTGATTTACGTGTCCCGCGGATGTGATACGGCATTGCAATACGGCTATGAATTCCGTATGTACGATTTTCATTTCATTACGGATAATCCCTGGAAGGGAGCGCAGGAAGAGGTGGAGGTGACTTTCAAGATACGCCATACGCCGGAGTTTGTCAAAGGCAGGTTGCAAAGGAGGCGGAGGGTTACCGCATTGTTTCGGAAGAAAAGCTGCAAGGCATTGCTCCGGGCCAGTTCGGAGTGGTGTATGATGCTGATGCCCGGCTGTGTGTCGGGAGCGGGGGAGATTTATATATAATATTCCACCAAGTCTACGATGCCTGCCTTCATGGCATATTTGGTGGCTTCGTGCGCATTGTTTACACCCAGTTTCCGGAAGATATTCTTCCGGTGGCTGTTTACCGTATGGAAGCTGAGGTTTCGTTCGGCAGCTATTTCTTTGGTTGTTTTCCCCAGGGCTATCTCTTTTAGGATGCTCCGTTCGGCAGTAGTCAGTAAATCATCTTTGATGGTAGGATGAGTGGGGGAGGAGGAACCGTTGCCTGCGAGCAGCAGGTTACTGACGTGATTACAGATGAATCGCTCCTTGCGTGAGGCGCATTGTAGTGCGGTCAGTATCTCTTCTTTGGAATTATCCTTCAGCGCTACGCCGAATGCCATGCTGCTGAACAATACCTGGCGCAGGAACGGTAGGCTCAATTCGTCGGAAAAGAGTAGCCAATCGGCTTCCTTGAAGCGTTCGTGAAGTACCATTAGCTCTTCGGCTCCCGAAAAATCAAAAAGGGTATAGTCCAGAATGACAACGGCGGTGGGATGCAGGCGTAGTTGCTGTATCAGTTCTGCCTTGTTGTCGGCTTCCAGCAGCAGGGAGGTGTCTTTCTGTCTGCCCAATAGGAACATCATGCCTGCTTTGGTAATATCTTGATTGTCTGCAATGATAAATTCTCTCATGACATTGGTATATAAAAAACTCCGCTACAAATGTACACTTTTTAGTGTGATTTGTGGCGGAGTGGGAATATATATATTTATATAAGGGTTTTACCAGGAACGTCCCTTGAATATGTTGGATTGTTCCAGCGGAACCAGGTTCCCGCTCAAAGTCATGGTGTTGGAGTTGAAGTTCGGGCTGATGGTTACGGTTGCGTTATTCCCGCCATTGGTCAGCGTAAGGAATATCTGGGCGGAAATGCCGATACCCTGGATGCTGAAGTTACAATTCACGTTGCCCCGTTTGTCGGTAGTCATTTGGATGTCCGATACGGTTCCGTCTACTGTTACACCGCCAATGCCGTTAGGACCTGGGTATACGGTGTTGAAGGCTACCTGCACGGTGCCACGTCCTTGGTTGACCAATACGAAGTTGGTGTTGGAGTTTACAAATGCGGTCTGTCCGTTGCGGAACATCACTTGGTCTGCCTCCATTACGAACTGGTGAGCTTTCAAGGCCGCCATTGCGTCATCGTACGAAATGGCATCCTGTGCTTGTTCTTCAGCTTTCAGGCGTGCACGTTCTGCGTCTCTTTGGGCTTTACGGTCTGCGCGCTTTTCAGCTCTACTCTCTTGTGCATACATGGTCGTTGTTGCCATGCTTACCAATACTACTGCTGCTAATGCAATAAACTTTTTCATAATCGAATCTTTTTTTGTTTAGGTTTAAATAAATTGTTCGTTATAAGTTTATTGCAAGAACAATGCCTATCCAGGATTGTTCACCGGTTTTTTAATTATTTTATATCCGATAGCAGCAATAAAGATACTCATTACCGGACTGATAAGGTTGAAGAAGCAATAGGGAAGGTAGGTCAGTGTGGGTACACTCAAAATGGTGGCTTGCGTCATGCCGCAGGTGTTCCATGGGATAAGCGGGGAGGTGACGGTAACGGCATCTTCCGTGGTACGGCTAAGTAGCCGGCTTTCGTAGCCTTTCTTTGCGTAAACGTTGCTGAACATGTTTCCGGTGAGGATAATGCTGATGTACTGGTCTGCCGTGGCAAGGTTCAGGAACAATCCGGAACATACGGTGGATGCTACCATGCTGGCTGTATTCTTCATGAAGCGGACGAATAGGGAAGTGATGCTTCCTAGCATGCCGCTTGCCGTCATGGCTCCACCGAAACACATGGCGCAGATGATGAGCCAGATAGTATTCATCATTCCTGCCATACCTCGTGTGGCAATCAGTTCTGTCAACATGTCACTGTCAGTTTGTAGACTGGTACTGCCATAGAATGTCATCATTATCCCTTTGAACATATTCCCACCTTCCGCTATCTCATTCAGTAGTCCCGGTTGGAAGATGAAGGCGAATATCCCTGCCAGCAGAGTGGAGAGAAAGAGTGTGATGACGGAAGGCACTCTCCGGGCAATCAGTATTCCCGTAATCACGGGAACAGCCAGTAACCAGGGAGTAATGTTGAATTTGGCGTCCAATGCTGCCGTAAATTCCGCGATCTGTTGTGTATTGTTCGTTTCGTGTGTGAGTCCCATTACTGTAAAGATGACAAGGGTGATGAGGAGAGAGGGGACGGTGGTGATCATCATATAGCGGATATGGCTGAATAACGGTGTTTCCGTTACGGATGAGGCAAGGACTGTGGTATCCGATAACGGTGAAATTTTGTCTCCGAAATAGGCTCCCGAAATGATGGCACCGGCTATCCATCCCTCTTCAAAACCTTGTGCCTTACCTATGCCCAAAAGGGCGATACCGATGGTGGCGATAGTGGTCCATGAACTTCCCGTCATTACTGATACCAATGCACAAATAATGCAGGTAGAAGCAAGGAAAAAATTCGGATGGATAATCTGCATACCATAATATATAAGGGTAGGTACCACCCCACTTATCATCCATGTGCCGCTCAAAGCACCGATAATCAATAGAATAATGATAGCTGTGGCAACACCTGAAATGTTGTTGGTGATGGCAAGTTCATAATCTTTCCAAGGGATGCGGTAGAAAGCCATGCCGATAAAGACACACATACCAGTGGTGGCAAGCAGGGAAATCTGGCTTCCTCCACTCAAGGCGTCACTTCCGAAAGTATGGATGGTGGCGAACAGCATTCCTACGAGAAAAGCGATGGGAAATAGAGAAACGAGTGGAGAGGGTATTTTCTTTGCTGAATTCATAGGGTTGTTTTTGACTATGCTTGGTTGACGAATCTATTATTAATCTGTCGTTTATAGTTTGATGCGACAAAGGTATAACAATTCTGTTCAATATCTTCCTTATCCTTTGCATGACAAATAAAAATTATCAAATCTTTGCGTTTGCTTGGAAAAATGATAGTATCCTTGTTATTTCTTGCTGTAAAGGGTGATAGACAACGATATTATTGTTAAAATAACGCCGGTGCCGACCACGCCACTCCATCCCCAAGTCTGCCAACTGCTTCCTGCAAGGAAGGTACCCAAAGAGCCGCCGATGAAGTAAGTGGTCATGAAAATCGTATTTACCCGATTGGAGGCAGACGGGTAGATGTCGAAAATACTGGTCTGGTTGCTGAGTTGGATACATTGCATGCCTATGTCTATAAGAATGACACCGGTAATGATACCTGCATAGTTGTTTCCGCAGAAAAAGAGCGAGGCCCATGCAAGCAGAATCATTCCGCAACCGATAAAGTTGAAATTGCGTATGCCTACTCTTTTTTACATATTTTCCTACAAAAGATGCGGTTAAGGCTCCGGCAATGCCGCAGAGCCCTAGTATGCCGATGACATCGCTGGATGCATGGAACGGGGCTTCTCCCATTTTGAATGCAAGGCAGGACCACATGGCAAGGAATGAGCCAAAGGCCAGTCCTGCACGTATCGAGTAGATTCGTAGAGAGGGGTATTCTCTTACTAATGAGAAAAGAGACTTCATCAGCCCGGAATATTTGCCTTGGAAAGTCGGTTGTATGTCCGGTAGTACCTTTAATACAACGATAGCGCATAGTAACATCATTCCAGCGGCGATGAAGTACATTTCACGCCAGCCAAGCACTTCACCCACAAATCCGCTGACAACACGTGATGCAAGTATTCCAGTCAGTAATCCTGAGATGACGACACCTACATTCCGTCCCTTGTTTTCGGGGCGTGAGAATTGCGAGGCAATCGGTACAAATATTTGGGGTATCATGGAGCAGATGCCGGTAATGAGTGATGCTGCCCAGATGATGTAGATGTTCGGTGCCATGGCAATGGCTAGAAGGGAAAATATGAGTAGGAAGAAATTCGTCAGGATGATATTCTTGCGTCGATAGAGGTCTCCTAATGGGACGATGAACAATAATCCCAGCGCATATCCGATTTGTGTAATCATGGCAATGAGGTTCGTTTTGAATTCAGAAACTTCCAATTCATGCCGCATGATATTAAGCAGGGGTTGATTGTAATACAAGTTGGCTACGGACACGCCAGCTACGATAGCAAGTGTCCAGAGTATATGTGCCGGTAATCCTCCGTTTTCTTTCAGTTCTTGTTTCATGCTGCAAAGATAATGTCTTTCTGTTTCATGCGCAAGATATGTGAGTATGATAAGAATATGTGTGAAGTGGTATCATCTTTTTAGCCTTTCCGTTTGTTATACTATTATTTTGTTTGAGAATAATTGATTGGAGCTATCTTGGATAAGCGGAATGTTGTATTGATATTTAAAGATACGTTGGGCATGGGAAATGAATGGTTTAGAGAGTTGCTGGGTATGAAATACAGGTGGACGAAATGCAGGCTCTTCTAGCAAACGAGGGTTGGTAAGGTGAATTCGATGACTCAAGGAACCTACCGTTCCCCCATTAGACCGCCTCCTGATGACATACTTGGGATTATCCTGCTATTGACTGAAAACTCGGGTATATATTAGTATGAATCATTATTACTTAAACTTATAATAGTATGAAACATTTATCGATAATAATAATAGTAGTGTCATTATGCGTTTTCCTGCTATCCATCGGTGTATATCATAAGGTTCCCTGGTCTGTTCTGCCAATAGTGGCTAGTGGAATCTGTATATTATGTTGGCTTTTGTTCCATTTGCTCTGTATCAGTGAAGAAAGAGATTTACTGAAAGAGGGAAATCAGTATTTCATTGATACCTTTCAAAACATACGTAATCCCATTTCTTTGATTAAGACACCGTTAGGGGCAGTTTACGAAGGAGACTGTCCGGAAGACATAAAGAAGGAACTGGCTGTTGCACTTCATCATATAGGCGGGCTGGAGCAGCACTTGATAGCGTTGATGGGGTTGAAACAACTATTTGGCAATTCTGGTAGCCTGGTAGTTGCAGAACATGAAATCGGCGCATTTATGAGGAAGAAAGTGTCTTTTTTACAGTCTCATGTGGATGGGTTGCAGATGAAGCTGGATTTGGTTCCGGATTTTGACTATGCAAGCGCTTGGTTTGATCCGGGAAAGATATCTCCGGTTATCGACCGGTTTGTATTGAGTGCCATCGAGTGTTCTCTGCCGGAAACGCACCTCTCGATGCAGGTTTCGTTGAAGGGAGATTACTGGGCAATCAGGATTAAGGATACAGGCAACAAGCGATTTCTGAAATGTTGCAGATGGTACTCGTCGCGGCTTCCTATTCTGCGACCTCTGCATGGCAAGCAGTATGGCATGGGCGGTGTGTTTTTTGACAAGTTGATGAATATATGTGACGGGAAAATACTGACTTTGGAAAAGGAGGCTCTGCTTCGATTTCCCATAAGATGTTCGTGTGCGGTTTCGGGGGGGTATACATCCTTAAATATTCCGGACACTTTTCAGGTGAATGAGTCGGAAATGGCTTTCCATGGTTTCTCGAAGAAAAAAAATATGGATAGACCTTTAGTGATACTTGCGGATAATGACAAGGGATTCAAGGATTATCTTGAGAAACGTTTATCGGAATGTTTTGTAGTGAGGAGCTTTGATGACGGTCAGGAAGCATTGGAGGTAATATGTGAAGAGTATCCGGATTTGGTGATTTGTGATATCATGTTGAAAGGTATGAGCGGTGAGGAACTTTCTTCTAAACTGAAGACGTCGAGGGACACCTCCTTTATTCCGGTGATATTGATGGGGGCGCACATTGATGTGAAACGGCGGGAAAAGCGTTGTTCTTCTCAAGCTGATCTCTTTGTATGTAAGCCCTTTAATCTGGAGGACCTTAAAGTGGAAATATCCATATTGATAAATAATAGCCGTTTTCTTCGGAAGACATTTCTTCAGAAAGTTTTTGGAGAATTTTTTAACGAAACCTATGGAGCGGGCTCAGCAGGATGCCAATCTGGCATTTTTGAATGTGAAGCTTTACATTATGGAGAATATGGATAAAGAGGATTTGACAGTAGATGATATTGCCTCCAGGATGTGCATGAGCCGGACAACCTTTTATAATAAGTGGAAGTTGTTGACGGGAGAAGCACCCAAATATTTGATTTCGAGAATCAGGATGGAGAAGGCACGGGAACTTTTGGAAAGCGGAAAATTTTCTGTGACTATGGTTGCTGAAATGGTGGGTATGCGAAATCTGAAAAACTTCAGAGGCAGGTATAAGGAGTATTTTGGAAAAACACCGAAGGAGTTTATGAAAAAAGTATGATATTTATCTGAAGAAAACTTTCATAGAAAGGCTGTCACATATTAGATAATGGACAGCCTTTGTTTTGAAATGGGAGATAGGAGAACTGAACATCCTAAGCTATCTATAAAGGAAAATCTCTCATCGTTTTCGTTTTGGGGATAACTGGGTATATATGATTAGCTTTACTTGCCGATGCAGCATATTTACACTATTGAGTGTTAGCGTTTTGCTCTTTTAAATGGTACAAACCTTGTTTTTACAATTACATTGAAAGTATCGGGAAATTCAATGTGTTGATTTTCAGGTTTTTCGATATACGTGTTGTACCGCATTTTTTCAGCCTGTTTGCGGGAGTCTCCAATCAATTTTAGAAGATTGATTTGGTGGGTGTTACCGCATTGGGGTTACAAATGGTTTGCAGCGACAAAGATATGAAAAATGGGGTACATGGTTCAAAGAAAGTGCAGAACTTTTGTACAAGCATACTTCATATTTGATTATTTGTAGTGCTTTTTTGTACAGTAATGAAAGAACCGCAAAGTGAATTCAGTTAAAAAGTTTACTCTATTTTACTTATTCAAAATCTGAATTGTATTCCTCTGCTATTGCATCACTTGTCATTATCTCTCAAATAGTTTAATGACAAAACGTATATCTGTTTTTCCGATTTATCATCAAACGGTTCTTCTTCAAAACCTCCAAACTTGTGAACAATACCAAACCCAGCTTGCTCCAGATATGAATCCAATTCTTGAGGGAAAAACAATCGCATATCCAAATTTTGGGTTGAATGAAACTCTTCGTTTATAAAATAGTACCACTCAATTCGGTTGATTTGGGTTGCACACTCGTAACGCATGGTTTGTTTTATTAAAACTTCTCGGCCATCGTCCGTTGTGTATTCGGCAATCATGGCTTGGCCTTTTTCGTTCTCGACAATATACTGAATGTTGGGATTAAAGCAATCCAACAGAAATAGCCCTCCTTCTTTGAGATGGTTCCTAACACATGCTAACGCCTTAAACAGATCTTCGTTTCGATATAAATGGTGGATTGAGTTAAACGGAATAAAGATAAAGTCGAATTTCTCTTGCAAGTCCAGTGTTCTAATATCCGCTTCAATGAAATTAATCTCTAATCCTGCTTCGGTAGCTTTCCACTTTGCTTGCTCAAGCATTGACGGAGTGTAATCTACGCCACAAATATTATATCCTCCTGTGCAATTGGAATAGTGAGCCTACCCGTACCACAGCAGAGTTCAAGTATTCGAGCCTCTTTGTTGGTAGGAAGCCACTTTTTATAGAATTGCAAATCTGAGAGAAAGGTATTCAATCTATCGTAAATATTTGCGTCGTATATCAACTCGCCGACTTTATAATCTGTTTTCATTTTAGAAATTTATATAGATAGTAAAGTATTGTATCGTGTTGTTCTCTTTTTTCCTTTGTTATCCATATCCCCATGTTTAATATCATCTAATTGAATAACTGAGATATGATACTTTTGTTGTTCTTCTACTGTCGGAATTACATTTTCGTCTGCTCCGTAGTCTGAACCTCTCAACGTATAAACTTTAGGAGAACTGCATCGTGGCATTACCATTCTTCTGTGATCTAAAGATATAATCTTTTGAGCCATCGTTGGATGTTTGGCTGCAAATAACATTGCCATATCTCCACCGTTGGAATGTCCCATAATAGTAATGTTATTCCAACTCAGTTTGGGCTTGAATTTCTTAAACTCTTTGATGGTAAACAATATATTCTCAACACCTCTTTCCCAGTTGGGCATTCGTGTTTTCATAAAGTTGCCACTCATCGCTAACGGCAGGTCATTTGGCAATTCATGCTGAATACTTATCACGTAATAACCTTTCATAGCTAATGGCTTTGTTAAGCATGAGTATGATATATACGAATCAGGAGCATTTTGTCCATATCCATGATTGAATATAATGACCGGAGTATGTTTGTTTACGTGTTTTGGTTCATATATAGCAATTGGAACAATGCGCTCTCTTTGTGCATCATATAAATTTACTGTATATTCAGTTTGCGCAAATAGCCGTAAAGTGCAAAACAAGAATCCTATGAGGAGTATGTTCCTATTTTTCATTTTGTTCTTTTAATCTTTATACTGTTCGTTGATTATACTGTTTTAAAAATTCCATTTCACCGGCTTGTTTTAATAGTTTTTGATTGGCAACAAAGTCTTGTCCATATTTCAGCCATCGTTTTGCGAAACTTTTAAATTTTGCACATGGAAAGGCTTTACATTGATAACAATGAGTGATTCCTTTTTCGGTACAACAAAGATGAAATGTTTTACATCTCTCACACCTTTCTTTGTTTTGCTCAGCGCCTAAACAGGGTTTCTTGTCTCGCGTATAAGTGGGACAACCACCACAAAAATACACCGCAGGCAGGAACACGACTGTAATAGGTTTTTATAATGATGCTCTCTGGAATATTCCGTTTAAAATATACCATATCTTTCAGCAACACCCCATCTTCAAACATCTGATGATCGTAGTTGTCAGTGAAGAAGTTTTCTATTCGATGTGAATATTCAAATCCACAACTTTTATAGAAGCTAACAGAACTTGGCACATCACCCGTGCCAACTATCATCTGGGTGTACTTTCCAGCATAGTGCTTAACTAAATAATTTATCAGCCTCTTACCGTATCCCTGTCGTTGTGATTCGGAAGTCACTGCAATATTCTTGAGTTCGCAAATTCCGTTCGTTTCATCTGCGACGACACAAATAGCCTTTACACCATTGTCATTAAGCACAAACATGTCTCCACGCTCTAAGTAACGGTCGATCATAGATTCCTGCTCGTCAGCAAGTAGCAATAGGTCTATGTATTGTTTCTTGTTTTCTGTTAGTAGAATTATATCCATTTTTATTCGCTACATTATAATAGCACTGATATGTTTTCCATCGGGTGCAGTTGTTGCAAATTTTGCAATAACTAGCTTTGTACCCAGTACATCCTTTAAAAATATATTTCAATTGTTTGAGCTTTCGTTGCAACTTCTATGGTTACTCTACAACCTCCCAATGCCCCGATTTATTAGAACCAACACGCTTAATTAAGCCTTTCTCTTTCAATGTAGCCATGATACGTTCACCCTGCCGTAAGGATACCGAGAGCGATTCTGCCACCTCTTTTGCAGTTATCCGATTATTAATTCGAATAAGTTCTAATGTGCGCTGTTCGTTTATACCGACATTTATACCGACATCGACACGAGGCTCTAAACCTTCATCTTCTATGGAAGCCTGATAATTACGAATTGTCTGCTCCAAGTTGCGTATATGTTCATCAAACATAAAGTTGTGAAATAGCTCTATATCATCGTTTTCACGAGTAGTGATAAGAGCCTCAATATATTCGGCTTTACGGTCTTTGTTGATATTGGTGGGGATGAGCCTAAATTCAAACTGCAATTGATTCATAAGCAAACGAGACATTCTGCCGTTACCGTCAGCCCAAGGGTGGATAGTTACTAAATGAAAATGTGCATCGCAGCTCAATTTGTAGCATTCTATAATATTTGCCTTTGAAAGAGCCTTGCGTCTTTGATTTATATTTTTGCAGAGTTCCGATAACTTTATTAGCACCTTAGAGTAGTTCATATAAGAACGTCCTCCGGTGCCTGCCGTGACATTCAGTAAATGTAGATCTCCATTTGCAGACGAAAATTCCCCCAAGGCAGTTTGATAGGTTGTTCCTGTATTCTTCAAAACCACAGAAGATAGCTTCTTAAGCATTTCAACAGTAATATCACTATGGCTCTTTGCAAAAGCAATAGATTGCTCGTATGCTGCTTTCAGGTCTAAGTTCATTAACTGTTCGGTCATTGAACGATCTTTTGCGCTGATGCCCTCATCGAATAAAAGTTGGTTTTCTATTTCGGTGACGGTAGAACCCTCAATAGCTGTTGAATGGGTAATAATAGAGTAGAGATAGAATTTATTGTAATCTATCTGTTGATTTATACCCAGTTCTTTGAACTGGGTTAATAGAGATAATAACTTTTTTTTCTTTCTGTTCATTATTCCATAAATTATTACTTAATGTTAATTCAAGATAGATTTTCCTCTTCTATATTCAACCCCAACTGCATAGCCGACTCCTTTACTACTTTGTAAACCTGTGCTGACTCATCCAATGGATTTAAACTTGTGGTTTTAGCCTTAAAAGATATTTCTATTTCCAAACCATTATTTTTGAGAGGAACAACAAAGCTGGAGAATAAATCAGTCCAGCGTTCAACTGGTACTTTCCCAGATACTTTGATGGACTTGAATTTCCGTATCTCATCAACAGATTGGGAGGAGTCCGTTTGCTCTGATTTCTCTTCGGCTGCTGAATTCCATCCAACAGGTTGTTCTTCGGTAGAACTTTCTTCAGGCTCTTGTTGATTATTAATAGATTTATCAACTAACCAATATTGCGGATCGGTAACATCTAAGAATGGAACAGATTCATGATGATAAATGCGATTGTAGTTTCCCAGTTCGCCACAAGCAACATTAAAATCACCATTCTCGCAATACCTTTGAATACTCTGACTGACAGTTTCCACTCCACAAATCATGGGTTTGTCATCAAAGCGTAGAAAGGCCTCATATAAGTCGTTAACTTGTATGGGTTGCTCTATTGTAGGGTATAAGCCACTGCTGCGTAGAGTTCCTAGGCCAATTGACTTTTCAAGTAGCCATTCTTCTTCTTTTATATTGTTAAAAAGGTTATGGCTTAGTTGAGAACTAAAATCTTGAGCAAAATCTTTGAGTTCAATTTTCTCTAATCCCTCGCTTACAGAGTATTTACATACAATATTATAAGCTGCAATAAGTAAAGTATTTGCTTGTTTATCGTATTCGGCTTTGCGCTCTAAAATATCTTTCTTCTGTTCTGGTTCTATCTGCCCACTATATTCAGCTTGTATTTTCGCACAAGCCAAATACTCAAGTAGCTTACTATGTAGCATACCTAAACCTATTTCAGAGCATGCCAAATATAATATAGTATTCCTATATATGCGACTACTATTGCCTTTATTTTGAGCTATTTGCTCAATTTGCTTTTTGGTTTTGGTATTTATACTTCCTGGCTGTGTTGCATACTCAGGACCGAGTATCACCAACGTAAGATTTTTCTGTTCAGGAATATCATTGGCTGGATTAACCAGCACCTTTATTTTGATATGTTACGGGTTTGTGCATTTAGCCGATTGATGATTTCTCCCGAAATATCCGCTTGGCCTATTTCTGCTTTAGCCTGATTTACCAAAATATTGATATTAGGTTTGGATTGAAACCAATAACTGCGTGAGCCAACATTAGTGGAATAGAGATAATGAGCTACTTGTTCCAATTTGTTTAATGCACTATTTACTTCACTATGATTGAATGCACTAGGTTTCAAAATACATAGTTTTAGTTCTTCAATAGTCAATCCTTTGTTTTGTAAATTACCCAATGAAGCCATTAATATGGTGGTGGCTATACCTTGGGTCAAGTTATATTTACCGATATTGTTGTTAGGATCTTCATTATCTATTTTATAAGCATTGCTTGAGGTACCTATGACATCAGCATGAATCACTGTTTCCCACTGACTTCCCATCAGACTGGTTATAGTACCTGTCAATGTTGGCAGATTACTAAGGTTGACGTCTGAGGTATGGATTAATGCCTGGGTACCAGTTAATGATCCCCGTCGTGTCCACAAATCCTTCACGATGGATGCTAATAATCGTAATACTCCACGAGTACGCTGGAAACGAGAATCCTGTCCCCATTTTAAACGAAACATATCAATCAATTCTGGATGGAAGGGATAAGATTTGCGCATCTTGTTAATATATTCCATGCGGTCGGCTTGATTGGGTAAATCGGAACGTCGATTATGATATGTATTCTTGTAACGGTTTAAAACAAGCTCTATCACTTGTGGATTCCCAATATTGTCGAATAAACGACGGCGAACGACTTCAAATATTTCTTCATCTTCGACGGGTTTGATACTTGTTCCAACCCGGACAATACGATTTTCTAAGGCAGTCAGTATCTGTTGACCGATAGCCGATGAAGCAACTTCCGTTGCGCTAGCGGGTAATGTGGCAATTAATACGCAGCGAGGTACGGAAGATACCACCTCGGTCAGTGTTTGCATAAAACCAATAGTCTGATCGGATAGACTTCCTTTTCCTATCATGACTGCCGATGCTTTATTACAATAGTCTGCTAACTCATCAATTAGTATAAGAGCAGCGGCTGACTTTTCCAAAATGGGTCGAAATAAATTGGCTGCCGGCGAAATCCGTTCTATGTCATTCTTTTTAATTAAGTTGTATCCTTCTAAACCTCCTAATTGATAAGCTAGTTCTCCCCATAAGGTATTAATGGTGATTCCATCATCGGTGGTTCTGCCTTGTGATACATCAGTGGTATTATTGGTAAACACTGCTACTTGTGCATTCTCAAACTGAGGAGCTACTTTACTGTCTAAAATATGTTGAGTATAAGCTGAAGAGAGCAGAGATTTTCCAGTTTTTGTAATGTGGTATAAAGAGATCAGCGTATGCGTTTTACCGCCTCCGAATCCAGTCTGTAGAGAGATAACCCGATTATCGGTTTCTTCACCGTTCAACGCGCGGACAACTCGGTTAGCTATATCGCGCAATCCAGCTGTGATATAGGTCTTTTCAAAAAACATGGTCGGATTGCTATACACCTCTTGTCCGATGCCCATAGCCACTTCGCTAAGGTTTGCTGCAAAAACAGATTCATCCAGTGAACCGTTGCGGATGTCATAATGAGGATATACATTCGTATACCAGGCCGGTAGAGGGGAGTCTTCGGAGAACGAAACTGTAGAAGAAGCTTCTGTGGTGACAGGTGTCTCTATTTGAATAGTAGGTTCATTTCCTCTATTTTTTATTGTATCTATTTCTGTCACTAAATCAGGCATCTGAAGTAATTTAGCTACTAGTTTCATAGTGCCAAAAGCTCTATCTATCTCGTCTTCATCCAATGGCTGATAGTGGTTGCATTTATTACGTACTTCTTGTATCTCTTGCAGATAGCTAATAAGTTTATTTGCCTCCTTGCTACTCCCTAATTCATCGGTTAGTTCTTGCTTAAAGGCAATGGCAAAGCTTGAGAGATTGCTATAATCTACCAGTTGCTTACGGTCACTATCTGCGGATAGCGACTGAACAGCTTTATTCCAGGTGTTTTGTTTGTCCGGTTTAAGCCGTGCAAAGAATACGCCTTCCCAAGGTTCATTCTTAAATTTCTCCAGTAAGAACCCCACGACGAACGGACGCATGGCTTCAATAAAAATACTGAGTGCTTTGGATAAATTATCATTCATAATCATTCTGTATTTATTAAAATCCTAAATTCATTTGTGTAGCCTGACCAGTTATATCCTTCTGGCAAGACTGTATTAACTCCTCACTATTGGCAAGCAGCTCATTTACTTGTTTCAGGTCATCTCCATCGGGTAGTAACTCTTTCAGGGAGGCCAATACACGCCAAAAACTATTATTAGCTTCCGAACCAACCAGCTTAATAAGACGCAATAGTTTAGGGCGATTTTCTTTTGACCATAACATCATCGCTTGTTGTACTTGGTCTATTAATGGATCACTGATGTTAGTGCCTTGTACTTCGCCTGTAATTCGTTCTGTGTAGGAGGCCAAATGCTGCTTATTTCCATCTTTAATAAGTAAATGATGATGGAATATGTCGCTAACATCTATATTCATGCCGATGCGTGTGAATTTTGCAGCATCATCAAAATCAGTTTCTCCCATACCGTTCATTTGCAACCAGCCAATGTAGAATTTGGTATATTCATCTCCTTCAAAACCTCTGAGCAAAGCATTGAAAGCTGCTGTTTTTGCCAGTTCTAAAAGTTCCGCTACAGTCACTTCGCTTCCATCAGCTTTCTCTACTTTTTCATATTTGCCGAATTCACTTACTGCTTGTCCAAAGCATGCGGTTAATAGATCGGCACCACGAAAACCTAATCCATAAAGTTTTTCTACTTCTGTATTAACTTTTTTTCTTCAATGGCTCGTTTCACTTGTTTGAAACTGCCATAGCCTAAGCGCTCGGAGGGGCGACAGGAAACGGTAACGGAAGACTCAAGAGCAGCACTTGCCAGTCCCAAACTTCTATTTGCCATTTCTGTATCCATAGGCCAGCTACCTGTAATGTTCATGCGGGCACTTAGAATAGAATTACACAACGTGGTCCATGCTTCTGTTGTTTGGTGGGCAAACATTATACTGACAATATCAGACGTTTGTTGTTCTATTGCATCAAATATATCTGTGAGTTTCTTTTCAAAGTATAATTTAGCTTCTTGTTCGCTATTGTTATGATGATGTTTTAGTGCAGTACACTCCTCTGATTTAGGTGTTTGTGGTGTTGAAAAGTTTAATGAATATGTGTCATTTAATGTTCGCTTTAACCAAACGTAGAAAAAGTCTGATATATCCGCATAGGCAATCGCATCATAATATGGAGGGTCTGTAATCACAGCTGTCAGTTTTTTTTCTCCAAATTGTTTTTTTTTTTCTCCACTGGAAGCATTTTTTAATATAGTCTCAAAAGAAGAATTACTTTCTGATTCTATATATCGCAGTATCCATTCGAGTTGGTTTGTTGCGCTGCCAGAACTACTACAAAAAGGATTGGATTCCGGATAGTCGAAAACCATAGCAATAGCTTGTCTGCTGAATGGATGCTCAATAGTTTCACGCCCGTTATGCCATCTTCCCAATGAAGTATTAGCCACAGCAATTCGATCAATCCAGATTGCTAAGTAAGTGTAAAGAGCTTGAGTATATTGCGTTGGTTCTATTTTCTTTTTTAAAAGAGAGAAGCTTTTTGTAAATGCCTGGAGCATGAATAGTTGACGGTCAGAGAACATGTCGCCATAAATTTCTATTCCCCATCCTGGAGTGTTGAAATTTCTATTATTTTCAACAGCCATTCTATCTGTAGGCTTATCTATATTTTTAGATTGTGGCTTAATGTATTCATTTTTGGTTGGCGATCTGTATAGCTTTCCTCTATTTGTTTCAGAAATGATTGCTAATAATACTTCTTTAGATGTTTTTGCCTTAAACTGTAGTTTTACCTGATTTACAGTTGTAATGCTTCCACAACAAGGACAAGTCATATTTCCCCGATTATTCCATCCACTTTTTATAGGACACATCCCTTCCTTAATTTCGAATTGAATATCTGTCCCATTAATGACAGGATTCAAATACACCTTCTTTGATGAAGTATTCGCCAAATAGAATTGCTTTAATAAAGGAACTTCCGCTTTACAGCTTGGATTAGAGCAAGTAGCAGTTCTTGCCCAATAGTAAGCGATTGGTTTGTTCCCATTTTCATCGGCAGGATATAAATACCCTACTTCCTTCTCTGTCATAGCCAACAGTTGTTTGGCATAGTATTCCACATCAAAAGAAAGTCTGTTGGGAATATCTATAATGCCGTTGCAGATAGAAATACCTTTGGTAATGAGTATATCTATACCTTCTTTTCCGTAAATACGACGAAACTCCTCTTCTGTATATCGTATGGGCTTCCCATATTTCTGTGGAAACTCTACACTTCCTTTTTCAATGATATGGGCAACCGGATTAATATCATTGCCATAACTACGACATCCCAAACGCGCTGTCTCTAAGGGTATAGCACCTCCACCTGCAAATGGATCGAACACACTTGGCATCTGCTTTTGAAAACAATCAATTGCAGTTTTCAGTGCAGCCTCCTTTTCTTTTATAATATCAGTTTCCAAATGACGGTCTATGCAAGTATAGAGATTGTTTTCTGCCTCTTCAATAGCTTGATAGGCTGCATCAAATGACTGACTTAATGAAATAAAAAGAAGCATCAGGATTCTGTTCTGCATTGTATGCAACCCAAATTAACTTTCTTGCTTTTGCTAGAACAGCTTTATCGTTCTTACTTTCCCATTTTATTAGGCAACCTTCACTTAACTGTTCTTTCGAAGCTGTACTTTTGCCTTTCAACATATTAGCCTGACAGACTGGAGAAAACTTTCCTATAAACATCAGCAAACGATTGCGCAGATTGTCCGGCATTGGATCATATATCGCCGTATATGGAATATCCGGATAAGGTACATAAAGTGGATCGTTACTTAACAACTCCTGTATAGCATCTTTAAAAGCCAGCGGACATTGCTCATCCAATGGGTCTGGTACCAGACTGGCAAAGATTACAGCCCTGCACACAGGAAGTGGACGGCGTGCCCACCATAAATGTAAAGTAGAAATATGGCCGTGACGAATAGATTTATCACGTACACTCTCAGCCGATATTTCCTTAATCGGCATAGCTACTTCTATCAGTTTTTTTGCTTTTGTCATATTTATGTTTTCCTTATTTTTCAGTTTTATTTCTCCATTCATCCAGTGGCAGATAGTATTGTACTCCTTTGTCTTTCCGCTCAAAGATGAGCTTCTTGGCTGGGTTTTGAATACGGTGCAATTGTGGTTTAGATTTGCAATTCACTACAATATAAAGCCATGCACTGTTTCCCAGTTGTGCCAACCGGTTCATTTCATTCTCCGACAGCATAACCCCATCAATCCCTGAACGACCTTTGACCTCAATATATCGTTTAATATCTAACTTGAACGCTTCGGATATCATATCCTAAGTTTTGGCTGGAAACATCTTCCGCTTGCCATTCATTGGCAGCCTCATATTCGATAGCTATATTCATGGCTATGGCTTCTACTGCATCGTCTCTTTTCATGCCGTAATGTTGCTCATACTCCATTTGGCTGAGGGGGACGACATAGGCACATCCCAATATTTCCGGAGCTTTGGGATTTATTTGAACCATTTGCTCCATTTCGCGGATGCGTTCATCTTTTTTGCGGAGTAGTTCTGCTTTTCGTTCCATCTTATGCAATAACTTTTCCTGTATTTTTACATCTCCCAATAAAACCTTACCTTGCAATTCATTAATTTCTATGTCTAAATCCATGATAATCTGACTGAATGCAGTCTGCAAATATTCTTTTCGCTTTGCGGCATCTGCTTCTACAATCTCCTGTGTAGAGGTGAATAGAGGTAAGGTGATATTCTCGAATGCCCATTCGGTGACTTCTTCGTTACCTATAACAGCAGGAGGAGTGATTTGCTTGGCAAATTGAAGGGGTGCATGCAGATCCAGAAACTTGGCCGGTGAAGTTGCATGAAATACTCCATTATTAGTTTGATAAACAAAACTAAGCTGTTCATTTGCTATACTGTCGTCTCCTTTATTGGGACGATTGTCTGTGATTTGATTTTTAACATAAAAAGCAAAATAGTCTTCAGTATCTTCCGGTGAAACGAGAATCGTACCTTTCAGCATTTCGTCTCTGAAAGAATCGCGCACACAATCAATGAGTGCATCAAACAAAGCGTTACCCGGATTGATATAGTGTACCTTACCCAATATGGCATTGGTATTCTGATAGTCGAGAAATATATGTTTATCGAAACAGAACAATAATTTATTGATATTCTCAGCGTAGATGTTATAATCATCTTTTAGACGTTTGGAAAGTACATCCGGAATGTTTTCCATTTGATAAATTCCGTCTTGTATCATCCTGTATTTTCCTCCTAAATAGCTGAAAGTTCTTTCAAAAAAGAAACGAATATAAATCGGTTGCAATCGTTTCTCGTCAGAATGTTCTTTGAGAATACGGGCATCTTTATAATCGACTTCACTATGGGCGATTACTTTTTGTTGTTCTTCTATCTTATTCCGGAATACTTTCTCAATGATGATTTCATCCTGTTCTATAAACTGATCAAAAGAAGATTCTTTTCCATCAAAAACGGAAGTTATAATAGCATCCAGACTAACATCCTTCAGTACATCTTGAATAACATCATAAACGCGGTCATCACCCATGCTTTGACGAATAATATCCAGCTTTATCAGTAAACGAGACAATACTTGCCCTTCCCGTGTGTTGTCCGCCACCATATTGAAGACCAGTACATCATTTTTCTGTCCATAGCGGTGGATACGTCCCATGCGTTGCTCTAAGCGATTAGGGTTCCAGGGGATATCCCAATTTATTAGTAATCTACAAAATTGAAGATTGATACCTTCGCCGGCAGCATCGGTTGCAATGAGTATTTGGGTTTCGGGAGACATGAAATCCCATTGTGCCTGACGGCGTTCATCAACAGATAAGCCTCCATGAATGACTGCTACTTTATAGCCGTTATTGCTTAGGCGTTCTCTCAAATAGAGCAATGTGTCCTTGTGCTCTGTGAAAATAACGAGTTTTTCGCCATTGATAACTCCTTGGCTTTTCAAGAGTTCTTTTAGCTCAATGTATTTCTTTTCTTCTTGATTTTGATTGTATAGGCTGTTTGCCATCTCATACAGACGTTTCACTTCTTGAGCTTCGGTCTGTATCTCTGCTAAACTTTTTGAAGTGGTGAACAATTTAAATTTTCGAGGGTCAGATAGGATACCATCCAATGCATCTCGTTCATCGTCCTCCAGGTCATCGTATTGGTCGATGCTATCCACATCAAGTTCTTCTAACTTCTGGCGTTGTTTCCATATATTAGGATTCTTGCCTACTTCATCTACTATGCCTTGTAACGCAATCCAACGTTTGTATAATGTGTTTTTGATGGCAAAAATAGAACTGACTAACCGTCGTTGCATTACAGCCAAAGCCAAAGATACATGGATGTTCCTTGTTTCGGCTGCTTCTTCTTTCTGCTTGGTCAAATAGTTGGTAACATTGTCATAAAGTCGCTTTTCTTCAGGTGTCAATTGAAAAGATACTGTTCTGGTATACCGATTTTTGTATAGATTGTTACCATTCCAGTCTTTCATGTCCTCTTTTAATCGGCGTATGAAAAACTTATTCAGCCCATCTTTACTTAATTCTTTCACTCTGTCGGCAGCAATATCCTCTGTTGCAAAAATATCTTCGTCTAATAATTGGAGAAGTTTCTTGAACGTATCAGTTCTTCCTCTATGTGGGGTAGCTGTCAACAACAAGATGTGCTCACATTGTTGCGAAAGTAAGTGAGCAGCTTCATATCGTTTTGATTTATATGTTTTTTGTCCGTATTCATAAGCCGATAGTTTATGAGCCTCATCAAAGATAACCATATCCCAATTCGTGTTGCTGACAATGTTCAACACATCCTCTCGGCAAATGAAATCAATAGAGGCTACCACTTTATTTGCTGAGCGAAAAATGGTAGGGTCAGCATTAAAAATACTTCTATTGACAAGCGTAAACGGAATATTAAATTTTACTCCCATTTCATCTTCTTGCCATTGTTTGGTCAAGCCGCCTGGTGTGATAATAAGTATGCGCTCAATGATCTTTCGCATCAATAGCTCCTTCAATAATAAGCCTGCCATAATTGTTTTTCCTGCACCTGTATCATCTGCCAGCAAAAAACGTATTTTAGGTTGGGGAAGCAAAAATTTGTATACAGCTTCTACTTGGTGGGGTAGTGGATCTACAACACTACAATTGATGGCAAATAGAGGATCAAATTGATAAGCGGAGTTTATTCGTTCTGCTTCTGCAAATAATACAAATTTACCGGGATCGCCCTTGAAATTGAACTCTCCATCAGATGTCAATACTTCTAAAGAACTGAACTGTTCTTCTGTAATTACCTTGGAACTGCTTTTGTTCGTATTTACTCCTGTAAATTTGAGCGAATACATAGTTCCTAATTTCTGTATTTTGTTAACAACAACAGCTTCTGTTGGTATTAGATTCTTTATTATATTTCCGACTTCAATCATTGTTAGAGGATTTTATAAGATCTTTTACGTCCATTTGAAGGACTTCTGCTATCTGAAATAAAACTTCCAAACTGGGCTGTCTTCTATTGCAAACATAAGAATTGACAATACAGAAACTTTTTCCAAGTTTTTCTGCCAGCCAGGTTTGTTTGATACCTTTTTCTTCAAGCACTTCTTTTATCCGATTCATGGGTTTGTCCATCACAAAATTCTTAATTGTTAAACAAAGATATAAAACAATCTGCTATAAAAAGAGAAAAGAGGATGATTATTTCTCTCAAGATGCTAAAAATAGGTAGTGAAGTATCTAATTGTTTTGCTTCTTTTTCCGGCATCACAGGTTTGCTGCTATCTGTTAGGGTTAGAACGCTCTTTATACAAAGATGGAGAATGACAAAAATCTCCATCTTTGCAATGTGTTGATACTCTATTTCTTCTGCTTTATACTTTCAGCTTCTTTGCGAAGTTGTTCGGCTTGTGCCTCTTTGAGGCGGGCTTGTTCGAGGTCACGGGCTCTCTGCTCTACACATTGTTCGTGATCCTCAATCATTCGACGTATGGAGCGTTGCTTCTGTTTGTCGGGCTCATACTCAAAGATGGTTTCAAGTTTCAGTAGGTTTTCGGATGTGATCTCTCCGAATGCTTTGATGTAGCGGAACTTGATGTCGTTATTACTCAAACGGCTGTTTGCTGAGAATTGATAGACATTGTAGCATACTGAGCTGAATAGTGCCACACCAAGCGAGATCAGTGCGATGACCACCTTTGAGGATTTTAACTCTATGGTGTGCAGATGCTTTTGAACAGGTAGGGGTTTATTCTGCTGTTTTTCTAACTTCTGCCCAAGTTCATCCAATTGCTCTTGGTGCTTTTTGAAACCCTCTTGGATAAGCTCTTTTGTATGAGACGCATGGTTCTCTAACTCTGACAGATCCACTTGTTGTGGTATAATCGGTAGCGCAGGTTGATCGGATTTGGCATTAGCCAGAGATTCAACCAATTTCGAAAGGTTACTAAACTGTTCTGATATTAACTTTTTCAAGTCCTCGAACATGGAGATGATAATTTTTATATCCATAATTTTTTGTTTTAATTTGTTATCTTCTTATTCCTTTTCTCTTTTTCTTTCGTTGCATCTGGCGACGGAAAGCTTCTTCTTCAGGATCGTAGGCCGGGCAGGGAGTGAGCAATCCATCGAATAATCCACCGATGCTGCTTGATAAACTATTCGTATCAGGAGAGGTAAATTCCTGTTGAACTTTCTGGGGCGATGGCTGGATGATTGCTTCTTGCTTCTGATCAGCATGGGCATTCTGCTGCAATGCAAAATTAATCTTTGAGAAGCTGAACTGCTGGTCTACCTTTGAACCATTGAAGTGATAGCCGTTTTTGCTGAACTTGATGCCTTGCGGCTCATTGGTTCCGCTCTTCATCTTAAATTCAACGGCGATGCCTTCTTTATTCAATCGATTTAATAGTTCACGCCAGCTACTGCATTCTGGAAGAGCTGTCTTTAGGGCATTGTAAATCTCATACTTGGTTTTATCAGGCTCTTTCAACCGGTGCTGTTTTACTTGCTCTTTGCCACTTGCGAAGTACAGACCGTATTGGGCCGTCAGCTCTTTACAAATTTTTTCGCTGCGGATGCGGTCATTCTTATCTGAGATGGTGCGTCCGTTGTTATCCACCCGATTGAATGCGATATGCAAATGTGGGTGTTCCTTGTCATGGTGTCGACCAATGATGTACTGCGTGTTGACTATTCCCATCCGGTCCATATAATCGTGTGCGATGCGAGCCATTACTTCATTAGAGAGTTTGTCTCGGTCTTGTGCCGAAAAATCCAAAGAGATATGCCCGACAGGTTTACTTACTCGTGAGTTTAGTTCTCGTTGTGCCTCGAAACTCTGGGCTATAGAGTCCAAATTCTTTAGCCGTACACCATCTGCTGCCAATAGATTGGTTTGCTTTTCGGGATCGAGAATGTATTTTACCACACCACTAAACGAGGTGCCTTTTACTATTTTCGCTATCATTGTTGTATCTGGTTTAACAGGTTGTCAATCTTGTCGGCTAAGAATAGATATTCCATGCGTGCATCCGGATAACCTGCAGCATTTGCCTTGTGTGCGATCTGATTCAGGTTGTTTGCCATACCGGATAGCTTACGGATATGATCCATCCATTCGGGTGAGAGGCGTTGCCTGATTTCTGCCTTCAGAATGATGGCTCGGATAAAATCACAGGGTGAGACTTCGGCTTCCGAAGCTCGTTCCTTGAGGGTGTAATACTCTTCGGTGTTCATCTTTAGATTCACCCGATAAGTTCGTTTTTCGACTAACGATTTGGTGGGTCTTCCACCTTTATTATATGCTTTCATGCGTTCATTTTTTTTAGTTCAATTTGCAGACCATCGGGATTAAAGCAAGGTTTTGGGACGTCCAAAACATAAACTTGCTACCTCAAAATCTACGATTTTCTTTTAAAGCTTGAAGCCTCTTCTTTTTACTGTACTAACAGGGTGAACAGGTTCTTCTATAAGCACTAATCCCAGCTCTTTTATCAGCAGATTAAGAGATGGATTCTTAGCGATCATACCTTGCAAAATGGTTTGCGGTCGTTTCACCTCCAATATGAAGTCGGCAATGTCGAATCCATTTTCCCGTTGTTCTGGAGTGGCATTCTTTTCCAAATAATCGAAGAGCTTCACGGTAATTCCCATTCGCTGCATTGTGGCAATTCGGGCCGACCAGTCGTCGGTGGCTCCCAGGTCTGGAAAGAGCACGACGTTTCTACCTTTGAGCACGCTGAGATTCTCCTCTCGGAAACAGCCGTTCTTGCCACCCGACGCGATCCACAAATATTGTGGCAGATAGGAGCTGGCGATCAGGGCACTCTTTTCGCTTTCGACAATGGCCACAGACTTTGTGCTATCTTTGGTCAATAGGTGTTCGCCAAAGAAGCATTGCTTGAGGGTAAAGTCATCCTTATGAATAAGGGAGTGTACCCACGTAATATGATTGTGCGGCTCTTTGATGCGTCTGCCGTTGGCTGGATTATAAAGCATGATTTTGCCGGTGCGGACTTTGCCTTGTATGTCCGTTTGCCAAAATACTGTTGAACCTTGCCAATGGTTGGCTGTTCCTATCCGATAGAGTTTCATCAGTCGCAATGATTCATCCTCTCCAAACTGAGATAATAAGAACTGGAATAGTTTATTTTCCTTGTAATGACTCATCGACTGTTTTACCAAAGCTTCGTCTACATAGCTTGTTGGTGATGGCGGTAGAGCAGGGCGAAACGGACGCTCACGCACTTGTGTCTGTTCGCATTGTTCGGGATTCTGTTCAAAGTATGTTTTGGGTGTGAGGTGGTAACCGCACTTTTGTTCACGGTCGCACCGCCCGACGTATTCGGGAAAGGAGATGGCTCCCTCCGTATCGATATATCGGGAAAAACATCTTTTGTGCTTACACTCCGGACAGGTGTGTCGAGAGGCTATACTTTTGTAGGGTTCTAATATAAATCTGTGTGTCATCGATTCTTTTTGTTAGTGCATTTTCGACATTTTCTGCATTTTGGTTTTTCAAAATGTGGATAGTGTGGATAATGCGGTTATACTTTTCTGTATTCTCCATGCCGATCTTTTTGAAAAAGGGTTCCTGTGTGTTTACTCAGGAACTCTTTGAAAGCCCGCTCTTTCATTCCTTGGCTGGCTGCTATCTCTACACCTTGTGCAGTGGTGAAGAGTTCGGGAAGTTGAAATAGAACGGATTGTTGCTGTACTGTAAGAGCCGTTTCGTTCATTAGATTTTGCACTCTGGTAGCGGTTTGTTTGAAATACTCCGTCAGCAGAATTGCTCGTTGAACGGTTTCCGTGTCTACTTGATCTTTGCCGCACTCCCCGCAAAGCCAACGGGTTATCTGTATCACCAAGCAAAAGCGGATGATATAGATTTCCAGTTTGCAATATATTCCCAAAGGCATTTCATTACTAAGGTTATCGCACAGGTCTGCATGTTCATGTTGCCATTTATACAGGAGCTTGCGAGCCTCGTCGCCGAAGGTTACGATTGAAGGCTGAATCTCATTGTTTTCATCAAATGAACACTCGATGTTGATAAGCCTATTTAGTAGTGTATGCCATTGAGATTCTAAGTCGGGAGAAATATCTTTCTCGTTCCATCGAGCTTTTTGCTGGATGGTAGGCATGATAAACAGAATACGGTCGATAAATCCATTGCTCGAACGGTCGCCATGAGCTAAATCACTGAGAATCTTTTTCTGGATGGTGCCAATCACAGGAATGAACGGACGAGTGATGAAGACGGAGCTTTTAGTATTCTTTCGGTCCGAAATAACAGTCTTAGCGCTGAATACCGACAACCAGAACTGCTCTTCGGAACCGTTGTTGTAGCGATTAAAGTTCTTGAACCATGCCGAAAGTTCATCCGACCAGAGGCAAAGCCCACGTTTATTCTGTGCATGGATATAACTTAATCCTTCAGGCGTAATGTCCGAAACCAGAAAGCGTTTGCGGATAGGCTCTTGTGGAAACTCCTCTACGCCAGCATCCATACGCTCCTTTTTGCTCATGGATATATCTTGCTCATATTTAGCATACAACTTTCCAAACTCCAGATTCTGCTGATAATCGAAGTTGATAAAGGGCTTCATGGCAAAACTGAGGGGATGGCTTTTGTTAGCACCCGGTCGGCCAACCAATGCAACAAACAGAATGGCACTCTTCACCCAGCCTTGTTTCATTTGAACAAGGTGGGTATTACCTATTCCTGCGGCAATGGCTGTCAGGATAGAGGCAGCCGTGTAATCGATCGGGTAACTTTGACATTCGTACACTTCGTGTATAATCCGTTGAATTTTTGATGGAAATATCTCAACCGGGAATTCTGCTCCTGTAAAGGACATATTCATTCCCATTGCCTGATTGATAATTCCTTCGGGAGTTATTGATTTCTCTTTCATAACTCTGACGGATTAAAGGTTAAAGCCTGATTTCGGTTTGCGACGTACTCCGTTTTGCATCGAGGCCAGCATCTGGTCATAGTTCTGCTCAGCCGTGTTCTTTCGTCCGTTTTCGATCCATGCCAGTAGTTCATCCTCATAGAAATAAAGCTTCTTTCCTTTCTTATAAGAGGGAAGTATCCCTTTACGAACAAGGGCATAAATGGTCGGCTTTGCTTTTTGGATAATGCGACAAGCATCGTCAATACCAACCAGCAAATGCTTTTCGGACTGCGGTGGCTGAAGTTCCGATACCAACTGTTTTAACTCTGCGACCTGTTTGGTCAGATAAGTTATCGCCTGCGGTAACTTATCAAAAGTGATTTCCTGTTTACACATAAACTCTTGATTTTAATAGTTCGTGTGCAAAGAAAACGAGTGATTATACGGTGAAATTAGTCACCAAGATATAACTGGGTAATAACTTATCAGTGGTGATTATTACCATATGCCAGTAGTTTACGGCATAAAAAAAGCGACCACGTAAAAGTGATCGCTTGATATAGACTAAGAAATATAATTTATAACTCTTCTTTGATTTTAATAACGCAAGTTCCTTCGACTCTGAGCTTCCGCTTGATGGTGGAAATTACGCTATCATGTAGATCTTTAGCGAAAACGTGCTTGATGAAAGTTGCTGTCTCAATACCCGATTTTTTAAATTGGTTACCGATATTCCAACCAAAGTGCATCAGGTCAATGGATTTTAGTTTGCTATCAACGGCCACAGGGTTACTTATCTGTTCGCATTCCTGTTCTGTAGCGGATTGGAAAAAGCGGATATGCTTGTAAAGTTGTTGCAAATCCTTCTCGCTCATATACAATGCCATCTCTTGCCCAGTATAAGAGAGCACCCGTTCCAAAGTTTGTACCTGCTCTTGCACAAATTTATGTTGCGCGGCTTGTTTATATTCCCCGTAGTTAAGCACGGTAGGCTCCTTCTGCTCCTGTTCTTGTGGAGCTTCTACAAGCGTTTCCACTACAATTTCAGGCTCTAATTGTGGATGTTTCTTTCTGAAAATTCGCTCTACGACAGGCAAAAGACAATCATTCAATATGGATTGGAAACTAAAATAGAAGCCACCAAGCAAAAGGCAAGTCACGAAAAAGACCATAAGAGCTGAGAACTCATCCATTTTGAGTTCTGTTACTGCAAACATACGGGCCAGTACAGCAATACTCAATATTGATGCACATAAGAAAGAATATATAATAATGTAGTCGGTTTTTTTAGTTGTCATATTAATCAATAGTTATCATTTGTGCGCAAATATATACTAATAACTTATTGATTCCAAAATGTTTGTGCAATTGTCCGCATTTGGCGTTGATATGGCTGTGTTTGTCTCCCTTATAAGGTAAATGGCTATCTGTTTTGCCAGAGAATTAGATGTATTCTTTGATTCTGCTTTCAAAGGTATTTCCGAATAAATCCATTTCGCTGTTCGCTATTCCTAATTTAGTTGCCAATGCTTTCCACCCTTTTACGGCTGCTACTACCTCTGAGATAATCTTTGTGGCTACGTCTTGAGGTAACATATAGTCTTCACAAGCATCTGAAAGAATTGCTAAGTCGGCTTTGCTGGAAGAGTTGGAAATAAGTAGGCTCTGATATTCATTCAGCGTTGGATTCATATCGTAAGCAGGCGATAGCGTCCAACCTTTAGCTGTGAGCAGAAACCCGTGGTTGCGGAAGTGATCGTCCGAGTTGCCGATGCAAATGTTAAAAGCTACACGTCGATATAATTCTTGAAGGTTCTTGTTTACCTCCGTACAATTTTGAAGTATGAAGTCTACAATATCCAAGTACCCGTTTCCGGTGCTTGCGTTGGTTCCATCCGAAAGTCCAAGTAAAGTCATCGCAGAAGCAAAATGTATTCGTCTGCCGTCGTCGGTTCTATCAAAGCGACGTGATAAGAGCGTGTGGTACTTGTCGCTTGTAGAAATTACTTGCGTAGAGGCCGCATTGATTCCTGCTTTCTTAGCCAAAAGGTGGCAGAAGTGTTCCCAAAGCCCTGCGTTGTAATCATCTTTGCGAGAGGGGAATTTGGCAACATACAACACTTTGTCCGTATCGACTACACTGGCTTTCGGCCTGGCTCCACCCAATGAAGAGCCGGGTTGTACTAATTGAGTGAGCCACTTTTTATCGGGTAGCTTGTTTCCTTCTTCGCTTTTTTCAATTTCCCTACTGGCATGAATCAATTCACGAATGCTGGTTAATGGTGGGATGCGTAGGGTGTTGCTTGAGTTGATAAAGTCTCCATCGGGTGTCTTTTTGAAGCGAAATCCACCCATGCGCGATGAATCATCAATCCCCAGCAGATAATCAAACGAGGATAAGCGGCGGACAGGTCGTTTCTCTTCGGTAGCCAAAATCTGCTCCCTACGGTTGAGCAACGTGCGACCCCAACGATCGGGCAAGGCATCGGAGAAGCATCCGAAAATATCTTTTTCCAGTTGTGTGTATTGTAATCCTTTATAGTTATTCAGGTCTGCGCTAATAAATAGGTTGCCATATCGCTTCAGCCATTCATCATTAAACTGAAAGGCGTAACTATCCGAACCACGAAGGGATTCATAACTTAACTCTCCAATGAGTTCAATCTCTTTTAGCCAATCAAAATCGGCATATACCAATAGTTTTTTCATTGTTTATTCCTTTTTAGATGCACGTTCACGATTCTTTAAAGTCAAATCTTGCAATGATTTTCCCAATTTATCCTCTTTGGCAAGCCAGAGAATATCTTCATCCAGTTGCAGAGCATAAAGCACACGAAGATAGATACCTATGGCAACGGTAGGCACTCCCTTTTCGATGCGTGATACCGTGAGGGGTGAGCAGGTTGCTCGTTCAGCCACCTGTGCCACACTCAGATTGCGACGTAGACGTGCTAATTTGATTTGCTCACCTACAATCTCCATTTTTTGCTCTAGTTTTCGAGGCAACTTAGTGCCCATTGTATTCTTTGCCATAGTTGTAACATATCATATAATATGCAAATATAATGCTATTTGTTTATTATATGATATGTTGATGAAATATATTTTATTTCAGAGAAATCTTATTTGCCGACTCACGTTTCTTTTCGCTCACCAGCTCCGCATATATTTGTGTTGTTGACACATTGCGGTGAGTGAGCATCTTGCTGACCGTATAAATATCTGTACCTGCGGCAATTTGAAGGGTTGCATAGCTATGGCGAAAGCAATGGAACGTAATGTGCTTCTGTATCTTAGCTTTCTTAAGCCAATTTTTTAGAGGGTAATTTATCATACTTCGACTGAGCCCCTTGAAGACTTTACCCGTTCCTACTTCTCCGCAAAGTTCAAAAGCTTCATGGCTGATAGGGAGCGTAGCTTCTGTTTTGGTCTTTTGAGTACGGATACGAATGCAGTAACCTTGATCGGGAGCGATGCCAAAGTCCGACCATTGCAGGTTCATTATGTCGCTGATACGAAGCCCTGTCAAGCAGGAGAATAGAGAAGCGGCTTTGAGAACGGGGATATCACAAGGCGTGGTGGCTAATTGCTTCACCTCGTCCAAAGTCAAATACTCTTTCTTTACGTCCTCATATTCAATCTTCTCTAAGAAGTCGTTGATGTTCTCACGGAGTAGTTTATCACGATAGGCGATTTTCAGCAGACCTCTGAACGTGGAGTAGTAGCCTGCTGCCGAATTGAGCGATACTTTATGTTCGGTGTGTTTTAGCTGTTTGGCATTCAGAAGGTAAGCCCGAAACCGTTTACAGAGATCGACATTCACTTCACCAAAGGTACATTTGCCCTGTACGAAGTTTGAGAAATGGGCGTAGACTACCTTCCATTTCTGATCTTTGGTACGCATCATTTTAGCGAAATAGGCAAGGAAATCGGCTTTCATTTTATGCTTGTCTAAGAAACCGAACTCCTCATTGATTAGTGATTGCACCCGGATGCAGCGGATGGCTTCGGCTTTGTTTAACATATCGTTGTTGAACTCACGCTCCATCTCGTTCTTTGGGTGGGCGTAGATGTAAATGCCGAGATACTCCCGACGGCTCATAATCATTGTTTCGGGATGGCGAATTGCCGGATAATAATCGAGGTAAAGGGAAATTTTTTCGTTACGGATGGCTCTTTGGCGAACCGTAACTTTGGTACATGTGTGCGTCATACGATTGTTATTTAAATGTTTATACTTGTTTTATGATTGCAAAGAAAATTGGTGATATGATGGTGACTACCGTCACCGCTTAATAACTTACTCTATTTTGGGACCACCCAAAAGTCTGTCAAGCTCCGGTCGGGAGATCTTGACGTATTTACCGACCTTCACTCTGGGGATATTGTGGTATTTGGCGTAATGATAGAGTTGATCTCGTGTGAGATTGAACTTTGCCATTGCTTCTGCTACCGTATAATATTGTGGCTCGTCGGGTTGTGCTACGCCTTTAGCTATGTCGAAATGCTTTTTGGAGTAGCTAATCATGATGCCCTCTTTCTTTTTGGGTATAGCATTCTTCGAGGCAAGTGTGTAGATGGATGCCAACGTCATATCAAACTTCTCCTGAATTTCCTGTACGGTGTACCACTCGGTGATCTCCGGATTAGCAGCTTTCTTCGAGAAATAATTGTCGATATGCTTTTGCTCCAATAGGTTTTGCCTCGATTGAAGGTTCGTGGAATATTGTGTTTCTTAGCTACAACGAATATCCATGAATCGACTACATTATATTTCTCTTTGACTTCGACCGTGGTGTAGAACTCGGTGATAGGGACTTTCTCTTTGGGCAACCTTTTATTATAAGCAGTCGTGTTCTCGAAAAGAGTATCAATGTCCTTCCTTCTGATAAGTGTCTTTCCTTTAAACTGAACAGCTTTTATAGTCTCGTCCGCCAAATAACGATAGATGGTCGCTCTACTAATCCCTAAAAGTTTAGTGGCCTCAATGGGATTAAAGAACTCTCTGTGCTCTAAATCCTTTGTTGCCTCATTCTGTTCTTTAAGAGATAACTCTTTTTGATAGGAGATAATACGCTCTTGTCTTACCCTCTCTTTGTAGGCTAAGCTGGCACACCTGTGTGAGCAATAGGATGTGCTCATTTTGTGGGCTGTGAAAACCTGTTCACACCACTTACATTTCTTCTTGATGTCAATGTTACTACTCATTTTTTCGCTTGTTATTTCGCCAAAACTGTCTCATGGCGTCTCACCACGTCTCATGATGTCTCAATTCTCTACTACCTATCCAGTGAGAAATAGGTTGCAAACCTCCGAGACCCAAATACGGTACAAAAATGAGCTGAAAAACAAGTATAAACGATAACCATCGTCCATACGAGCAAAAAGAAAGGCGCTCAAAATGAACGCCTTATTAATCAATAGTAATCTATGCTAATCGTTGGTAATCACCAATTACTTGCCGATGCAAAAATGTTCGAAAATATTCCCAAGTACCATATCGTTCGTAACTTCCCCTGCAATATCGCTTAGATGGAAAATACATTCGCGGATATCTTGTGAAACAAAATCTCCGGATAGATTTTCTGCTATCCCTTGTTGGACCCGGTGGATGGCTTCCAAGGCATGGGTCAAAGCCTCGTAGTGGCGTATATTCGTGACAATGACATCGTTTTGGGTAACCGTGGGCAGGTTAGCGGCAGAGATTAGCATTTGCTGAAGCTTGTCGAGGTTGGTACGCCCTTTGGCAGAGATGGAGATGCATTGCACATTAGTAGCGGCCAGGGTGAAACTGGGGGTGAGGATGGTTGAGGCATCCTGCACCAGATCGGCCTTGTTGAATACGAGAATGAGCCGTTTCCCTTCGCAACGGGGAAGTATCTGGGTAGTTAGTTGTGGTATCCGTGAGACGGCATTCGTGGCATCAACTATCCAGAGCACGATTTCCGCCTGCTCCAATTTCTGGAAGGTTCGCTCAATTCCTAGGTTCTCGATGGTGTCGTTCGTTTTGCGTATACCTGCCGTATCAATAAATCGGAAAGTTATCCCACCAAGATTGACTGTGTCTTCTATCACATCGCGGGTTGTCCCGTGTATGTCGCTTACAATGGCTCGTTCCTCGTTTAGTAGTGCATTCAACAGGGTGGATTTACCAGCGTTCGTTTCGCCGATGATGGCTACGGGCACGCCGTTCTTGATGGCATTGCCTACACTGAAGGATTGTACTAAACGGGAAATTACCTGCTCTATGCCGTCTGCTAGGAGACATAGCTCGGAGCGGTCTGCAAATTCCAGTTCTTCGTGGTCGCTGAAGTCCAGCTCCAGTTCTATGAGTGATGTGAAGTGCAGCAATTGGTCGCGTAGTGAGGCCAGCTCTTTACTGAACCCACCGCGCATTTGGCTCATGGCGAGGCGGTGAGTGGCGGCAGAGGTGGAGGCGATGAGGTCGGCCACGGCTTCGGCCTGGCTTAGGTCCATTTTGCCGCCCAAGAAGGCCCGTTGCGTGTACTCACCGGGAGCGGCCAGGCGGCAACCATTACCGATGAGCAGTTGCAACACCTTCTGAAGAATATAGCTCGAACCGTGGCACATGATTTCCGTGCTATCCTCGCCCGTGTACGAGTGGGGGGCACGGAATAAGCTTACAAGTACTTCGTCTATGATGTTTTCTTCTTCATGGATATGACCGAAGGTAAGTGTGTATGGCTTGGCATCCTTCAGCTTCTTCCCCTTCCGGGCAGGGGTAAATATGCGGGATGTTATCTCTATGGCATCCGGTCCGGAGACACGGATGCATCCTATGGCTCCCCCTTGGGCGGTGGCTATGGCACAAATGGTATCTTGGTTCATTTTATCCGGCTTATTTTTATTCAGCAAAGATAATGGTTTCTTTACAAAAAGAGAGATGGTGATTCAACTTATGGGCTTTTATCGTAACTTTGTGCAAATCGATAATGGATAGATGCTTATAAAGCCTAATCCGCCTCTGTGCCCATTGTGGGTATAGCAGGACATTGCTACACTATACAGACCAGCAACGGGCACGTCAGGCAGGATGTGATGAAGTCATTACTAAACCTTACTCCTAGGATTGGCTGAAGGAAAGGGAGGAGCATTTCTTGAAGGATACTTAGATACGGTCGAGTACTGTTTTGATAAGAGTATCTATCGTATTTTTGTATCCCGTGTTCGCTTCTTTTATCAGGCGGTTGGCAATGACCATGCATACCGTCATGGCCTTGTGTCCCATCAGACGGCTCAAGCCTGCCAAGGCAGAACTTTCCATCTCGAAGTTGGTGATATGGTAGCCGTTGTATTCAAATTTTTCAATCTTCTCGTTCTGATGCGGGTCGGCAAGCGGCACGCGTAACTCGCGTCCTTGAGGTCCGAAGAAGCCCCCGGCGGCAATCGTTACGCCACGTACCATGTCGTCTTGTGCGATGCGGTCTATCAGTTCAGCACTTGCATCAATGACGTAGGGGGCAGGGGCACACATGTTGCCGGACCATCCCATATGGTTGAGGAAGGCACGCTCCATGGGTAGGTCGCACACGGAGTTGCGTCCGGCATAGAAGTTGAGCAGACCGTCGAAACCGATGGATTTTTCAGAACATACAAATGTACCCACCGGAGTGTAGGGTTGCAAGCCGCCGCAGGTGCCGATACGTACCAGCTCAAGGCTACGTAGGCGGGGCTTTTCTTCGCGCGTCTCGAAGTCGATGTTTGCCAGGGCATCCAGTTCATTCATCACGATATCGATGTTGTCACATCCGATACCGGTGGAAACCACCGTAATACGTTTCCCTTGGTAAGTACCGGTGATAGTCTTGAACTCGCGGCTTTCCACTTCACATTCCTTGTTCTCGAAATGGGAGGCAACCAGTGCCACCCGTCCGGGGTCACCTACCAAGATGACTTTGTCTGCCAGCCATTCGGGCTTTACGTGAAGATGAAATACAGAACCGTCTTCATTGATGATCAGTTCGGAAGAGGCGAAATATTTTTTCATTTGATTGAGCTTTTAATCTTTTGTTTATAAATAGAAACGCCGGGAACCGATTCTTGTTCACCGGTTCCGGCGTTTCTGTCAGTTACTTTTCGAGTTATTTGCTCAACGGCTGGCTGGTATTGCCCGTCGTCGGTTTGGCAATGTTTTCGCGCATGGAAGTGTCGGCTTCTATATTCTTCATCCGGTAATAGTCCATGATACCCAGATTGCCGTTGCGGAATGCTTCGGCCATGGCCTTGGGTACTTCCGCTTCTGCCTCGATAACTTTGGCACGGGCTTCCTGGGCCTTTGCCTTCATTTCCTGCTCTGTGGCTACGGCCATGGCGCGGCGTTCCTCTGCCTTGGCTTGAGCAATGTTCTTGTCGGCATTGGCTTGGTCTATCTGCAGGGCGGCACCGATATTCTTACCTATGTCAATATCAGCAATGTCAATGGACAGAATTTCGAATGCTGTTCCTGCATCCAACCCCTTGCGCAATACCAGTTTGGAGATAGAATCTGGATTCTCCAATACCGATTTATGATTCTCTGACGAACCGATGGAAGACACAATACCCTCGCCTACACGGGCCAGAATCGTGTCTTCTCCGGCACCTCCCACCAATTGGCGGATATTGGCGCGTACCGTTACACGGGCTTTGGCAATCAGCTGGATACCGTCTTTGGCAACAGCCGTCACGGGAGGGGTGTCAATTACTTTGGGATTAACGGACATCTGTACGGCTTCGAACACGTCACGGCCGGCAAGGTCGATGGCGGTTGCCATCTGGAACGGCAGCTCGATATTGGCTTTAGAGGCGGATACCAGTGCGTGTACCACCCGCTCTACGTGACCTCCGGCAAGGTAGTGCGCTTCCAGTTCGTCGCGCGTGATGCTTTGCAATCCTGCTTTATGAGCTTCAATCATGCCGGGCACAATGATATAAGGAGGGACATTACGGATACGCATCAGGAAAAGTTGTACCAGCGAGATGTTTACTCCCGATACTTTGGCGGACAGCCACAAGAAGAACGGTACATAATGGAAGAAAAGTACCAGGAAAATAATGCCTCCTATAATGAGGAAGGCGGTTAAATACATTGTGCTTGAATCCATGAGATTAAATATTAATTGTTAGTTATAAATAATAGGTTGATTTCAGAAATTTCACTGCTTGAGCCGTTCCACTAAGAGGACTCCGTCGGCAATACGGTCTACGATAATCGGAGTCTTTTCGTTCAGGAAGCCGTCTGATGACTTTACTTCCACGATGTCTCCGTTGATTTCGGCATAGCCGATAAGAGCCAGGCGGGTAGTGGTTACGCCTATATCGCCTACCTTGACTTTTTCCTCGGCACTACGGTCTACTTTGGAGGTGATGTTTTTTTTCAATGCAATTTTGTCGAGTGTCTTGGAGCGCATGAACCATACCAACGAGCCGATACAAGCCAGGGCAGATATGATAAGCGTAATGACACCTGCCGTGGTGCCCATATAGGCAAAGGCATAGTAGTTGGCAAAGATGATGCAACCTCCTGCCAGAAAACCGGCAACGCTGATGCCCGGAATTACGAATAATTCCACTAAGAACAAGATTACTGCTCCTATAATCAATGAGGCGATAATGAGTATATCCATAGTTGTCTTTATTTGGTGGCTTGTTTTTCCAGGTTGCGCACTTGAATGGCAGTTTGCTCCATCTCAGTGGACAATTGCCGTACACGTTGCTCCAGGTCGAGGATGGCGGCGGACATCTTGTCCTTTTCCTGCTTGTTGGCTCGGGAGTATTCCGAACGCATATCTTCCAGTTTCTCCTGCAGTTGCTTGTAGCTCTGCTCCAGCTGATTGTATTTGCCATACAAGGCTTTGGCCTGCGGGGAACGGAAATCGTCCAGCTGGTAGTAGGTGGAGTGGTCGTCAATGATGAATTGGAAATCGTGCTTCTTGGTGGTCCGCGGCTTTGCGTTGGCAGCGGTCCGAAGCCTTTCTCGGGCGGCCTTTACCGCATCGGTGTCCGTCCATGTGTCCTTGATAGAGTGAAGTTGCGCCAATGATATCATCTTGTCCGGGTCCATCCCTTCGTAGTTGTACACTTGCTTGGATGAGTTGGGAATGAATACATAGATGCACACTTTGCCTTCGGGCTGGTAGCGGTCGGAGGCAAACCATCCCAAGTCGTTGAATTCGTCAATGACGTACATATAGTCGTTGTAGGGCGAATTGAACGGCATGCCCACATTTTCCGGCATCAGATAAGAGTCGGTATTCGTATTGTAACGGGTGACGAAAATGTCATATCCTCCCATCGAGCCAGGGCCATCCGAGGCATAGTAAATAGTGATACCGTCCGTAAGTACATAAGGGTAGTCTGCATTCATGGCCTCGTTGATGCTTCCGGGCAACAAGCTGCCATCACTCCATTTGTCCAGCAACTTGTTGCGCGAAAGGATACTGAGGGTGCTGTCCGGTTGCATTTCGCTATAATATAGCTTATTGCCCAGCTCCGTTTCGTATACCGTTCCGCCTTCCTTACCGGAATCATTGAAGTAGGTGTCGTACATGAACAGCTTGCCCGATTCGGGGCTGATTTTGTATGCATCCAGGAATTTTTCCTTGTCTACCACAAAGCTGTCGATGAAGCAGACCTCTTCCACGCCTTTCAGCATGCGCAAGTTGGATTTGCTTTTTTCCAATAATTGTTCGGCCTCTTCGGTGGAGCGTTTTCTCTTTCTCAGGTCGGAAATGTAGGTCTCATAAGTCTCGATGGCATCTTCGAACCGATATAGATCATTGTATGCCCGGGCCAAATAGAGTTGCCCGCTGGGGACGCGTCTCTTGACGGCGCTTTCCAGGTGTTTCAAGGCTTCTGCGGGTTCGCCGGTTTCCAGGCAACATACACCGTACCATAGGTTGTAATTTCCATTGCCAGGTTGTGTCTTGACGAGTTTTTTGAAGGCGGGCTTGGCTTCTTCGTATTCTCCCTTCTCGTACAAGGCTTTGGCTTCTGCCAGGCTTTGTGCGGAAATTGTTATGCTCAAAAGGCCGAATAGAAAGAAAAGGATATATTTTTTATTCATATTGATACATGCTGATTTGTTCAGAAGGTCAAAAATACAAATTTATCGTGAATAAAGCTGGTTTCCGTAATTCTATTTTGTTAATTCTTCTTTAAATCGTTCTTTTGCCTTACTTTTGCAACCGGAAGAGCTATAATTCATAACTTATAACTCATAACTCGTATCAATGGCACAATTTACTGAAGAAGAAAAGATGTTGCGCCGCATAGACAAGCGGTTTAGCAAAGGTGTGGTGGAATATGGGCTGATAGAGGACGGCGATAAGATTCTCATCGGGCTTTCGGGAGGCAAGGACTCTTTGGCGCTGGTGGAATTGTTGGCACGGCGTGCCCGTGTCTATAAACCCCGTTTTTCCGTTGTCGCCGTACATGTAGTGATGAAGAATATACCTTATCAAAGCGATGTGGACTATCTGAGGGAGTACGTAGAGTCGTGGGGAGTGCCTTTTGTTCTCTTTGAAACGGAGTTTGATGCCACGACAGATACCCGCAAGTCTCCTTGTTTTCTTTGCTCTTGGAATAGACGGAAGGCATTGTTTACCGTAGCCAAGGAGCAGGGATGCAATAAAATCGCGTTAGGCCATCACATGGATGATATTCTGGAGACCTTGCTGATGAACATCACCTATCAGGGAGCGTTCAGCTCCATGCCTCCCCGGCTGGTGATGAAGAAGTTTGATATGACGATTATCCGTCCGATGTGTCTGGTGCACGAGGAGGATTTGATGGAGTTGGCGCAAGTGAAGGGGTATCGTAAGCAGATGAAGAATTGTCCGTATGAGTCACAATCCAGCCGCAGTACAATGAAAGGCATTCTGAAACAATTGGAGGAAATGAATCCTGAGGCACGCTATAGTCTATGGGGGAGTATGACGAATGTGCAAGAGGAATTGCTGCCTACAATCATTAATCACTAATCATTAATCACTATATGAAAGCATTTTATACCATTTTGCTATTGATTGTATCTAATATTTTCATGACGTTTGCCTGGTATGGGCATCTGAAGCTACAAGAGACAAAAGTCATCTCCAACTGGCCGTTGTATGCCGTGGTGCTGTTTTCCTGGGTAATAGCTCTGGCAGAGTATTCATGCCAGGTTCCGGCCAATCGGATAGGCTTTTTAGGCAACGGAGGTCCGTTCTCATTGATGCAACTCAAAGTGATTCAAGAAGTAATCACTTTGATAATCTTTACGGTGTTTACAACGGTCCTTTTCAAGGGGGAAACGCTGCATTGGAATCATTTTGCCGCTTTTGTATGTCTGGTACTGGCGGTATATTTTGTATTTTATAAATGATGGGTTAATTGCATTTGCACATTATCTCATATACTTCTCCATTCCTCTTGTTAAGAACGTTTGAAGCTTTCCTTCTTCATCCGTATAAATGAAGCAGGCGTCGATATCCGGATGTGCATCCGCTACGCGTTCTGCTTCTTCCAGCCCCATCACCATGAATGCCGTGGCATAGGCGTCTGCACTCATGCAATCTTTGGCGATGACGGTGGCGGACAAGATGCTGTGCTGTACCGGATAGCCGGTACGCGGGTCAATGGTATGCGCATATTTCTTTCCGTCTTTATAGTAGTAGTTGCGATAATTGCCCGATGTAGCCATGCCTAAATCCGTGACTTGCAGCACTGCTTGCAATTCTTGGTTCACCGCCAGTGAGTCGTCTATCGGCTTGTTCAAACCGATGCGCCAAAGCCCGTTTTGAGGGTTTTGCCCGTGAACAACCACTTCTCCGCCTATATCGACCATGAAGTTGCGGATACCCTTCTTCTTCAGGAGTTGGGCTATGACATCTACTGCATATCCTTTTGCCACAGCGCTGCACGAGAGCATTATACGCGGGTCTGCTTTTACCACTTTTCCTTCATCGGACAATTTTACTTTTTCGTATCCTGTCATCTCCAGCAGGCTGTCTATCATGGCAGAGTCGGGGAAGTTACCCTTCTTGAAACCAAATCCCCAGGCATTGGCCAGAGGGGCAACGGTGATATCGAAGGCACCATCGGTCTCTTGGGAGATTTCCATGCTTCGGTGGAAGACGTTGGTAAAGAATGTGTCGGGCACAATGTCCTCGTTGCGGTTGATGCGCGTAATGGTCGCCGTATCATTGAAAGGGGACAAGGAACCGTCGAAACGTTTGAGTTCCGCTTCTATCTCCGCCTTCAGATTCTGGTCACATTGATAAGTCACTTTATATACCGTACCGAATATCAGTCCGTTATCCGTCTGATAAGGAGTGACTTGGTTGTGGCGGGCAAGTATCCAGATGGTGCCCAGTACCAGTAGGGCAATCCATAAAAAATTCCGTTGTACTTTCTTCTCCATATCCTATCTGATTTTTTACTTTTTAATTAAAAGAAGAGATGTTCTATCAATATCTTGGTACCGATGATAACGAGGATAATGCCTCCCCAAAGTTCGGCGCGCAGTCTGCGGGCTATGCCACATCCGAAACGGATGCCGAACATCAGTCCGACCATCGACAAGGCGAATGATACAAAACCGATAATGCCGATGGGGGAAAGAATAGCTGAGAATTGCTTGATACCGAGGAATGCAAACGAAACACCTACCGCCAATGCATCGATGCTGGTTGCCACAGCCAGAGCGAGTACCACCTTCAGGCTGGTTGGGTTATACTCGTGTTTGCAACCTTCTTCCTTGAAGGATTCCATTATCATACGTCCACCCAGGAAGGCAAGGATGCCGAATGCTATCCAATGGTCAATACTTTCTATCAGGTGGCTGAAAAAACTGGCACCTATCCATCCCAGCAGAGGCATCAAAGCCTGGAAAAAGCCGAAGCTGATGGCCATCACCAGCATAGGGCGCAGTCGGGCGCGTTTCAATATGATTCCGCTGGCTATAGAAACGGCGAAACAATCCATCGCAAGTCCTACGGCCAGTAGCCAAATCTCTAACCCTGTCATAAGTCGCTTAAAGAGGTAGTTTATAAGTTATCGTATAGGTTACTCCCATCGTGTTGGAGCCATATTTCCCAAAACCGGGCACATACCACGGGTCACCGTATTCATCGGTCGAGGCGGACAATTTGAACTTGAAGCGTAGTGACCAGCCCATGTACAATGCCTTCCAGACGTGTGCCCGGATACCGACACAAAATTCCGCCCATTGCATGGAGCCTTTCATTCCTTTATGGTTATAAGGCAGGCTGCCTCCCCATATCTCATCGTCCAGATTCGGATTGCCTACGATGCCACCGTATATCGGGTCGTCCAGTCCCAAAGCGTCTACATCGTACTTGAAGCTACTTACACCGTAACGCAAGCCTACAAGCAGCATGTGTCCGTGCTGCTTCTTGTATAGTGTGTTATAGTCCATTCCTATGCGGAAGTAGGGGGCGTTGCTTTTGTAATGTATGCCTTTGTCGTTCCAGGTGTCTGTCGAGCCATACCCCAATTCGGCAATAGGGAAGAAGCGGTTCTTGAGGTTTACGTCTACGGCCACTTCAGAACTTAGGAAGTCGCTTCCCAATAGGCCTCCTCCGATTCCCCATAGGTCTACGCCGACAGACATGCCGTTGTACAACGGATAGTGCACCTCCTTCTCTTTCGTGTCCTTCTTTTCCTTCTTTGGGGCTGTTCTTTGGGGAGGAACGGTGGGATTCCCGTTCTGTGCCTGTAGGGGGAGGAATGTCAGCAGACAGAGCGCCAGACTAATAGAATAACTTAAGATTTTCTTTTCCATAGATGCCTGCTTCATTATCTTTGATATATATCGAATCCAGAGAGATGCGGGTACACGTAATACTTGTGATAGCCTGCTTCATCTGATAGCCGCAATCCATCGATAGGAAATAGGGGGTGTTGGTGTGGCGTATCACCATCGTGTCGCTCTTGGTCCGGCTATACTTGAATATCAGCTTGGTGGAATCCTCCGTATAGCGCAGTGGCAGGGAGATGTCGTGTACCTTCTTCTGGTTGTTGATGATGATGGAATCGGTGCCGTATGCCGTCACGGTGAGCGAGTCGAGCGTGTCGTTCTCCACGTATTGGGTTTCGGGGTCTATTCTATAAAGAATGCAATTCACCATGGGGCGTGCCGTCATGGAGCAATCGGCCTCTTCCGAACAGGAGATAGCTATGCTTACTATCGGGCCAAGGATAGCTCCGAGTATGACAAGTCTGACTAATTTTTTCATCGTTAAATGGTTTTCTCTATTTGATATTTGTTTCGTTCCGGGGCATTACGTGAAATCAGCTCTCCGAGGAATCCTGCCACGAACAGTTGTGTGCCGATAATCATGGAGGTCAGCGAGAGATAGAAGTAGGGAGAATCCGTCACAAGGCGGTAGGGCATGCCATGGTGCATGTAGTACAACTTGCTGGCACCCACTATGACCACGGCTATGAAGCCGAAGATGAACATCAATGAACCCAGCAATCCGAAAAAATGCATGGGCTTGATGCCGAACCGGGAAAGGAACCAAAGGGAAAGCAAGTCCAGATACCCGTTTACAAAACGGTTCAGCCCGAACTTGGTCTTTCCGTATTTGCGTGCCTGGTGGTGCACCACTTTCTCGCCGATTTTCTTGAAGCCGGCGTTCTTGGCCAGGTAGGGGATGTAGCGGTGCATTTCGCCGTATACCTCTATATTCTTGACCACCTCTTTGCGATATGCCTTCAGTCCGCAATTAAAGTCGTGCAGGTTCTTGATGCCCGATACTTTGCGGGCGGTGGCATTGAACAATTTGGTGGGGAGGGTCTTCGACAACGGGTCGTAACGTTTCTGCTTCCAGCCCGATACGAGGTCGTACCCCTCTTGGGTAATCATGCGGTAGAGTTCGGGTATTTCGTCGGGACTGTCCTGCAGGTCGGCGTCCATGGTTATCACGACGTCGCCTTGTGCTTGTTCGAAACCACAGAACAATGCCGGCGACTTCCCGTAGTTGCGGCGGAACTTAATGCCCCGTACCTTGTCCGGAGCTTGCGCCTGCAATTGTTCGATTACCTGCCAGGAACGGTCGGTACTTCCGTCGTTAACGAAAATCACTTCGTATGAAAAGCCGTTGGCATTCATCACCCGCTCAATCCATGCGAACAATTCGGGGAGTGATCCTTCTTCATTATATAGTGGTACGACAACTGAAATATCCATTGATGTATGATTTTTCTATTTACAATTGAAATAACATTTCTTTTTACTGTTCCGTCACTCTGCCGGAGCGTCGTCTTTCTTGCGTCTCATCACGAACAAGGCGGTGGGGAAAGCCAGTATCGACCCCCAAAACACATTAGACGATATCATCTGTAGCGTAATGTCGATAGGGCTGAGCAGTCGGGCTGTCTCCAGAGCTTCCTGATAGGTGGCGATGTACGAATCCATTCCCGGCATGTTGCTTTGGGCAAGCGTGTCTACCATCGTTTCGCACGTGTTTATCACATATCCGTGGTCTATGAACCTGAAGTAGATGTAGTGTGCCACGGCGGCAAGCAGCGCGGCAAACATATACATGAAAACGGTGAATATCCATGCATGCAGGAAGCTGATGCCGCCTCCGCATACCTGATTACGATACATCCGTGCATAATAATATCCCATAAAAGGTACGCATAGCGTGAGTCCCATGAAAAGGAAAAGTAAAAAAGGAACCGACAGTCCCACCGGAAAGAGTATGAACTTCAATATCCAAAAACCTCCCATATAGGTACCGAACAGCATTGCGTATCGTTGCATGTAACCTCTATTTTCTGCCATCTTTCTTAGAAATAATGTGCAAAGGTACAAATATAGTTGGATTCAAGGGCAAGCCGATGTGTAGATTTTAATTTTTAATTCTTTAATTTTTCATTATTAATTAAAAAAGAAAAGGTGATACATTTCGTATCACCTTTTCTTTTTCTGAGCCTCTTGTCGGATTCGAACCAACGACCCCGAGATTACAAATCACGTGCTCTGGCCAACTGAGCTAAAGAGGCGGGTGGGTAAGCTTACTATATCGCGCCGCTACAACCAACTACCCTTGCTGCGATCAAGCCCTGGAGGATTCGAAGGGAGCTGGCCGTATAGGACTTACCCGTTTTCGTTTTGCGGTTGCAAAGGTAGACATTATTTTGAAATCTGCAATAGCTTGTGGCGATTTTTTTTATTTGTTTTTTTTAGATTCCTTATTCTACCCCCTCTTCATGGCCTCCTTATATAGATACTTTGGAGGGGAGGTACGGATTCTTTTCGGCATTACGGTGGACAAATACTTCTTAGTATAGCGGAATCTAAAGTATAGTGATGCAAAAGATTGCCATTTGAGAAGAAAATAATAATCGGGGACGAAAAAACTGATAGGCTATTGTGCGCTACCTTGAAAATAAGCATTATTTTTGTGCAACTAACTATATAGTCATTATACGCATGAACAAACACATATTGTCATTCTACCTTTTTTTCTGCCTTTTTCTTTTTCCCCCTTTGGTCGAAGCTATTGCCGGCTGGAATAGCTTTATCGTCAATTTTGATAAAAGCGTTTATGGCAAGGGAACCCAGACTTGGCAGATAGCACCCTATGATGACAAGTGGGTATATTTCGCCAACAAGAACGGTATGGTGCAATTTGATGGCAATGTCTGGAACGTGTTTCCATTGAACAATGCTTCCGATGTGCGTTCCGTTCTGGCTTCTGCCACCCAAAAAAGAATTTATGTGGGAGGCATCAATGAGTTCGGCTATTATGAACCGGATGCGGACGGTTCTTTGGCCTATCATTGCCTGTCCGATACTTTGGAGAGCTCCGTTCGTTTTCTTGGAAACGTGTGGGGCATCCATGAGACTGACAATATCTTGTATTTCCAAGGGGACGGGTGCGTGGTGAAGTACCTGAACGGAAAATATACCGCCATTGAAATGAATGCCAAGATAGACTGTTCCAATATGGTCAATGGTATTCTTTACATCGGTACGGACAGAGGTGTATGGCTTTTGGTTGGAAACACTTTTTTCCCTCTTCAGGGGGCCGATGCGTTGGCTTCCAAGCGTATTCGTGGCATTATACCTTATAAGAAAGGTGTTCTGGTGGTGACTGCATACAACGGACTTTACTATTGTGACGGGCGTACGATGGAACCATTTATCACCGGTGCCGAAGAGTTTATGCGTGAGAATGAAGTCTTTTGCGTAGCCAAAAAGGATGATAAGATTGCCTTGGGAACCATTCATAAAGGATTGGTACTGGTGGATTGCAGCACCATGCAACTGAAATATTTCAATGAGAACAACGGCTTGCGTAACAATACGGTGCTTTCTGTCTCCTTCGATACAACCGGAAACCTCTGGGCCGGTCTGGATAGCGGCATTGACTACGTCTGTCTGAGTTCTCCTTTTACGAATCTCTATTCCTATCCTTATTCCTACGGCACGGGATATACGGCGGCCGTAGAAGGCGGCTATCTTTATTTAGGTACCAATCGGGGTTTGTATTACACCTCTTATCCGGTACAGATGAACGGCGATTTGCCGGATATCCGTCCGATGCCCCAATCCAGCGGACAGGTCTGGAACCTTTGCCGTATAGGTGATGAACTCTTCTGTCTGCACGACCGTGGTATTTTCCTTATCAATGGCACTTCCGTAAAACGCGTGACGGATATTGCCGGCGCCTGGTGTTGCCAACTTGTGGCAGGACGTACGGACCTTATGTATGTCGGGGTATATAACGGTATTTATTTGGTTGGGAAAAAGAATGGAGAATGGCAGGTGGTTGGCAAGATTGAGGGTATGAACGATTCTTGCCGTCTTTTTGAGCAGGAAAGCGATAAGGTGATTTGGGTGTACAATACAGACCACGTTACCCGTGTGGATTTGGATAATGATTTGACAAAAGCTGTCCGTATAAAGGAATATAGCGCGAAGGATGGTTTTCCGGTAGGACGTGATATGTATATAGCGAAGATAGAAGACCGGGTGTATTTTGCCACTCCCCGGGGAATCTATAAGCATAATCCTCATAAAGATGTCATGGAGCCTTGTCCGGATATGAACAACCTTTTGAATGGCACCGCGGCCTATTCGCGTATCTTGGAGTATCACGATAAGTTGATTAGTTTGAGCCCTCACGAAATCTGTATTGCCAATCTGGGTACCTATAAGCGGGGGGCGAATACAAGCATTAATCCCATCCAGCAATCGCTGATTGAACTGGTACCCGGTTTTGAAACGATTATTCCTCTTTCAGATTCGCTGATGGTGGTTCCTAATGAAGGAGGTTTCGCTTTATTCAGCATCCCGGCCGTAAGAGAGCGTCAGGATCGTAGCCACTCCTTATATATAAGGAACATGTATCTGTCTTATCCCAAGGATTCATTGGTATATACCGCAAACTTTTTAGGAGAGAAGCCGGTTCCGGTGATAGCTTATTCCATGAATTCCGTTCGTTTTGACTATGCCCTTTCTTTTTTTTCGGTAGGGGATGATATCCGTTTTCAATATCGTTTGAATAAGGGAGGCTGGTCCGATTTTACAACGGTACGCACCAAGGAGTATAGTAATCTGTCGGAAGGTGAATATACGTTTGAAGTTAAGGCGGTCTTTCCTGACGGTACGACATCATCGGATACAATTGCTTTCCGTATACTTCCGCCGTGGTATCGTAGTGCTGCTGCATACGTTTGTTATATCATCTTGGCTTTGCTTGCCTTATGGTATGTCTATCGCTGGGATGATGTCCGTGTGAAGCGGAAGAAACAGCAGGCGGTGGTCGAGAAGGACAAAGAGTTGCACGATATGGAAAGGGAGTACGAAGAGGAGAAAGCTCGTCAGGAAAGCAGATTATGCAGCTGGAGAAAGAAAAATTGGAATACGATTTGCAACATAAGAGTCAGGAAATGGCCAATCTGATGATAAACTTTGTCCGTAAGAATGAAATGCTGACTGAAATCAAGTCAGAGATACTTAAAGTATCCGCCTTGCTGAAGGGTGAGGGGGCTCGGGAAGGAAAACAGCAACTCATACTTATTAATAATAAAATAGACGGTAATATACAGAGTGATGAGGTTTTGAAGCGTATTGAAGACCAGTTCGATTTGATACATAACAATTTTATGAAACGTCTTCATGCCAAGCATCCTGAACTTTCCCACAACGAACGCATGATGTGCGCTTATCTAAAGATGAATCTTTCCACGAAAGAAATAGCGCCTCTATTGAACATTTCGGTTCGTGGAGTTGAAACAATCCGTTATCGTCTTCGTAAGAAGTTCGCTTTAGAGAGAGAGGATAGTTTGACGGATTATTTAAGCAATAAACTGTAGTCTTTAGATATTAACTTCCTTTAAAAGAAGGAAGTGCATGGAAGGGAGGAATTTAATATTCCTCCCTTTTGTGTTCTATAACATGTTGTGACGTAATACTTAAAAGTATATATTAATTATTGATTATTAATAAGTTATTTGTTAATGACGTATTGATAACGTATTTGAATTTCAGATTTGACGTATTTAAGAATGATTGTTTCTTATTTGTTTTATTGCATTTTACTCTATGTTTGCACTGTTCGATTGAGAACAAAACCGAGAAACGTTAATCTTAATTTAGTAAAACTTATGAAAAAGTTATTATCAGTTTTATTTCTGTTAAGCTTTACCTTGGCTTCTGTATATGCCCAAAATATACAGGTAAAAGGTACAGTGGTAAGCGGTTCGGATAATGAACCGTTGCCTGGAGTAAATGTGGTAGTTAAAGGAACTACCAATGGTGGAATTACTGATTTGGACGGTAATTTTACATTGTCGGTTCCTGCCGACGCAACACTTTCTATTACCTATATTGGTTTTAAGTCACAAGAAGTAGCGGTAAATGGAAAAAATTCCTTGAAAATAGTTCTTCAGGAAGATTCAGAAACGCTGGACGAAGTAGTAGTGGTGGGGTATGGTGTTCAGAAAAAAAGTGTGGTAACAGCATCTATTGCCAAAGTTAGTAGTGAGGATTTGGAAAACAAATCTCCGGTGCGTATGGATAATGCATTGAAAGGTTTGGCTGCAGGTGTGGATGTAACTTCAGCTTCTGGTCAGCCGGGTGATTCTCCTCGTGTACGTGTACGTGGTATTGGTACTATCAACAATAGTGATCCGCTTTACATTGTAGACGGTATGCCTATTGGGGGTGGTCTTGATTTTGTAAATCCTAATGATATCGAGTCTATCGAAGTGTTGAAAGATGCTGCTTCTGGTGCTATCTATGGTGCGCGTGCTGCTAATGGCGTTATTCTAGTAACTACCAAAAAAGGTAAGATGGGTAAGGCACAAATTAATTACAATTTTTCTTATGGTTGGCAGAGTGCATGGAAGAGACGTGATGTGACTAGTGCGACAGACTATGCTATCCTTCAGAATGAAGCCAATGTGAATGGTGGTCAGGCTCCAATTTATGCAGATCCTTATAATTTGATTGATGCTAATGGAAATTCTATCAAAGGATTTGGCACTGATTGGCAAGATCTTGTTTTCTATGACAATGCTCCGGTAGTGAATCATGATGTGACAGTTAGTGGTGCATCGGAAAAAGTAAATTATTATTTGTCTTTGGGGTATTATTCACAAGATGGTATTGTTGGTGGTAATCACGGACATTCTAATTATGACCGTTTGACTATTCGTTCCAATACTCAATATAATCTAATTGATGCATCTAAAGAACGCGGTTTCCTTAATAAATTGGATTTAGGTGTAAATTTGGCTTATATGCGTACGCATTCAACAGGTGTTGGTACTAACTCTGAATTCGGTTCAATTTTGGGATCGGCTCTTTATCTGTCTCCTATTTTGACCCCTACATTGACTGGTGATGCAGCTGAAAAGATGATTGAAACTTATAAAGATTTTGATTTGCCTCGTGATGCAAATGGTGATCCTTATACAGTACCTGGCTATGGAGGAGCTTATCAGGAAATGAATAATCCGCTGGCTATGATGACATTGACTCCTACAAAGAATTGGTCGCATAAGTTTGTTCCAAAGTTTTCTATTGATCTTCAATTGTGGGATAATTTGAAGTATCACTTCAATTATAGTGCTGATATGGGATTTTGGGGTAATGAAGGGGCTACTAAGAGCAAGTATTATCTCTCAGCTAATAATAAGGCAACACATACTAATGCATCTTCATTCAAGGCACAGAATGTGACATGGCAGATTGAAAACACATTAACTTATGACAAAACTATCGGCAAACATACATTTGGTGTTGTATTAGGACAGTCTGCTCTTAAATATAAGGGAGATCAACTTGGTGGTAACCGTTGGAATCTGGTGAATCCTAATAAACCTTCTATTGATTATGCTACAGGGAATGTTGAATATACAAAGGATGCAGATGGTAATATTACTGGTGCTACAGTTCAGTATGGCGTTTATGGAGGTCCTTATACAGAACATAGAATGTCGTCTATGTTTGCTCGTTTGAGTTATAACTATAATGAACGCTATATGATTCAGGCTACAATCCGTCGTGATGGTTCAAGTCGTTTTGGTATTAATAATAAATATGGTACGTTCCCTTCAGTATCTGTGGGATGGAATGTGACAAATGAAGAGTTTATGGCTGATACGCGAGAATGGTTGTCTAACTTAAAGGTTCGTGCCAGTTGGGGTAAGAATGGTAATGATAACATAGCCGAATTTGGTTATACTTCATTGACGGCCATGGGTAACAATGTCCTTTTGGGTAAAGATGCCATCAAATGGAACGGTTCTAAAGCACAACGTTTGGCAAATCCTGATTTGAAATGGGAAGAGAGTGAGCAAACTGACTTAGGTATTGATTTGGGATTCTTTAATAATGCTTTAACATTCAGTGCTGACTATTACATAAAGAAAACCAATGGCATGATTATTACGATGCCTATCCCGAGTTATGTAGGTGAAACTAAACCTCTTGGTAACGTAGGTGATATGGAAAATAGTGGTTTTGAGTTTGAACTTGGCTATAAATGGAATATTGCTGATGCTAAATTTGCAGTAAAGGGAAATGCTACTTATCTTAAAAAAATGAATTGAAGAATTTGGGAAATGATACTGGCTATATGGATTTAGATGGTATTCAAGGATTCTCTGGTGGTGGTACACGCGGTTCTAACGGACAACCTTTCCCCTATTTCTATGGTTACAAGACTGACGGTGTTTTCCAGAATATGGATGAAGTTCGTGCTTATGTCAATAAAGATGGTAAAATGATTATGCCGGATGCGGTTCCTGGTGATACACGTTTTGTGGATGTAAATGGTGATGGTAGCATCTCGGCAGATGACCGTACTAACATTGGTAATGGTACTCCGGATTGGACTTATGGTTTGAATCTTAATGCTGATTGGAAAGGCTTTGATTTTAATATTTTCTTCCAAGGTGTAGCTGGTGCTGATGTGTTTGATGGCACTTATCGTACAGATGTTGCTTCTGGTAACTATCCTTCTTGGATGTTGGGACGTTGGACTGGTGAAGGTACTTCTAATAAGTATCCTCGTCTGGCTGTCGGTAATGCAACGAACTGGATGGTATCTGATCTTTATGTTTGTGATGGTTCATATCTTCGTCTTAAGAATATTACTTTGGGATATACATTGCCTAAGACTCTTACTCGCAAACTTACTATTGAACGTCTGCGTGTGTATGTGCAAGCTGAAAATCTTGTGACTTGGACCAAATATTGGGGATTTGATCCTGAAATTTCTTCAGGTGCAACTTCTCTTGGTGTTGACCGTGGTATTTATTTATCCGCAGGCTCGCACATATACAGTAGGTGTAAATGTTTCTTTCTAATCTAAAAATAAGAACTATGAAAACAAATAAAATATTAGCAATAGGCTTACTTGCTGCCGCTACAGTGTTGACTACCGGTTGCAGTGACAGTTTTCTTGAGGTGGAAAATCCGACAGGTGAACCATTGGAAGATTATTATACTACGGATGAGCATATTCAGGAAGCTCTGATTGCCGCCTATGACCCTCTCCATTGGCCAGATTGGGGATTGGGACAGTACAATGCCTTGAATATTGACGGTGAAATTATGGGCGATAATTTTTGGGTAGGTGGTGCAACCAAGACCGATATGCAGAATTGGCATATGTTATTTAATTATGAAGCTAATGAAAATAATACACTTGGCTCTCTTTGGACTGTGGATTATTCTGGCATCAAACGTTGTAATGACTTACTGAAATATCTTGATTGGGGTACTGATGTTACTGAGGCCAATCGTAAACTCTATGAGATGCAAGCCCGTTTACTACGTGTTTTCTATTATAATATGTTGTGGCATTATTTTGGTAATGTACCTTTCTATTTGGAGAATCTTTCCGAACCTCCTTATACGGCTCCGCAATATACTGCCGATCAGGTTTATGCTGAGTTGATCGCAGAACTTGAAGCTGTAATTGACTCTAAGGTGTTACCTTTGAAATATTATAAAACAATCAAAGAAGGTAAAGAAGTTGACGACGAAGGTCAGTTGGGACGTGTCACTCAAGCTATGGCTTATATGGTATATGCTGAAATGGTAATGTATCAGAATGATGAAAGTCGTTTCTCAAAAGCTTTAGGTTATATGAAGGAGCTTATTGATAGTCCTAGCTTTAGATTGAATCCTAGTTTTGCCAACATCTGGGAAACGGAAGGTGAATGGTGTGACGAATCTATCTGGGAAATTAATTATGAGCAAACTAATAACGAACGTGGCTGGGGAAGTCCGTTAGCTGTTGGTGGTACAGTGCTTCCTACTCTGATTTCTCCTAACTCTTTCCCAGGTGATGATGGTTGGTCAAAGGGTAATGATGGCTGGGGATTTATGCCCATGCGTCTTGAAACTTATCAAATGTTTAGTGAACAAGACAAACGTCGTGATGCAACTTGCTGGGTGATTGCCGAAGATGTAGAATATACGAAACGTTATCAAGATACTCATATTTGGTTACAAAAATATCGTCCGTATGATAAGAACTTCAAGCAGTCTTCCGGTGACCAGAATTTGAACTATAATAACAATTATCGTTATTATCGTTATGCTGAGACATTACTAAATGCTGCAGAACTTTCTCTTCGTACAGGTGGAAGTGGTACAGGTGAGGCTAAGACATGGTTGAACGAAGTTCGCACCCGTGCCGGTTTGGCTGGACTTGCAAACGTTACGGTTGACGATGTACTTACAGAACGTCGTTTGGAATTTGTAGGTGAAGGCAAGCGTTATTTTGATTTGGTACGTGCTGAAGGAATCAGTGGAGCATCAGCCAGCAATAAGGCTACTACTGCACTGATCCCCGATCAATATGGTTACCGTACTAATTCTTGGACTGCAAAGAAGAAATATATTCCTATTGCACAGGGAGAGTTGGATTCCGATCCGGCTTTGGTTCAAAATGCTTATAAATAGTTTACCATAACTCCATTAATAAATAATTGATATGAAAAATATATTTAAATATATGGCAGGCGTGTTGGTTGCTGGTTTTGCAATGACTTCATGTTCGCCTGAAGATTTTACGGGAGCCAATGGCAATATCCCACAAGCATCGGATTATACTGATAACTTTAAAGTTACTGTAGATCAGACAACCAATTATGCAAACTTTGAATTTACTTCTGCTCCTGGAGTGTCTCCAATTTGGATAATTGACGGCGCTTATCAAGCCTCATATGGCTTTTCCAAATATTATCGTAAAAAGGTTCATATACAGTAGAATGTAAAGTAAAGAACGCAAATGGCATTAGTGATGGTTCGATAACCAAAACCTTTGAAATAGAGAAGACTATTATGAACGGTTTTGGTGGTTTTGTGGAAGATAGTGAATTTAACATGTTTAAGGGAGTAACTTTCAATGTGGCATCTTTCTACTATGCTCCAGGATGGGGGCAGATTGCAGATCCAAAATATACTTATCAGAATGGTGCATTTGTTGTTTCCTTACCGGAAGCTACTACCGATCAGTGGCAAGCTCAGATGCATGTGGAATTGGATAAGGTAATTGCTTTGTCAGTGGATAAAACCTATGATTTTTCGGTGATAATCACTTCTACTACCAAACATCCGGGCGTGACGGTTAAAGTACAGCAGAAAGGTGATGACAATACGTTTATCAATATGCAGCGTGTGGCTTTAGATGCTAATGAGCCTAAGTGTATATGGTTCAGTAACGTACCCGGTGTGAATATTACCGACTTGAAGTTTGCACTTGATTTTGGTGGTAATGAAGCTAATACGGATATTACTTTGGAAAGCTTTGTCTTGAAAGACCATGCTAATGATGACGGTACGGAAATTCCTGAAGTACAAGAGCCTGAACCTTCTTGGGTGAAGGTGGATAGTGAAGACAATCTTTGGAACGGGGCAACCTTTACCAATACTTTCTTCTATGCAAACCCGGATTGGAGTGCTAGACCTAATCCAGATTTAGTGGTGGATGGAAATGCTTATACACTCACTTTCCCTGATGCTACTGAAGCACAATGGCAGAACCAGTTCTCGTTTGTTACAGATTTGTCAGCCGATACAGAAACTGCCTATGATTTCTGTGTCACTCTAAATCCTAGTACTGATTTGAAGGGGGTAACAGTAAAACTGGTTCAGACTGATGAACCTGATGTCAAACATGATGATAACTTCTTCTTTGCAGAACAGACGGATTTGTTGGGTAATGAAGATAATAAATTTTGGGTTGCAAATAAAAAGGCGCCTAAAGATATGCATGCTATATCTTTAGTCTTGGATTTTGGTGGAAATCCTGCTGACACAAAAGTGACTATTAAAGATATTATTTTCCAGACTCATAGAGATTGATGGCTAGTATTAGATAGAATATTGGTCTGCTAAAAGCAGTGAATAATAAAAAGGGGGAAGGATGTGTGTTATCTTGGCAATTGCTGGAGTTTCATCCTTTCCCTTTTTCTCTACTTATGTTGTAAAATATATATATATATATGAAATACTATTGTCTATTATCTATTCTTTTGTTTTCGTTGATTGCTTGTGGCAGTAGCGATGACAAGGAACCGCAATCCGAGGATGTTACCATTAAATGTTCTCCTGAAAAGATAGAGGCTGTTGCACAAGCTAGCCAATATGTGGTGAATGTGGTTTGTTCTGGTAAAGAGTGGACAGCTTTTGCCTCTGATGATTGCAGTTCATGGGTCAAAGTAAATGTAATGGGTTCTTCTTCTAGCCAAGGCACAGCGACAGTTATAGTCAGTGCTCATACGGGTACTACTTCTCGTACTGGTACGGTGGTGGTTAAATCTGGTGCTACTCGTGTATCTATTCCTCTTACGCAAGCGGCTCCTTTATCAGTGTCACAGACTGAGTTGTATTCTAATTCTATAGGAGAATCTTTTGTCTTATCTGTTATTGCTTCTGGCGAATGGAATGTGAAATCCAATGATAGTTGGATTAGCGCAGAAAAAAATAGTGGGGAAATTGTTGTGACCACTTTAGCTAATGATGCAAAGATTTCCCGTACGGGTACAGTTGAGGTTGTGGCTGGTGCAGAGAAAGTAACGGTAACAGTTATTCAAGAATCGGCTGAAGATCTGGATATCAATACTCCTGAGGGGTATCGGTTGGTTTGGCATGATGAATTTAATGAGGGTACATCTCTTGGCAATGATTGGACACACGAGGTTCAAGGAGCAGGGTGGGTAAATAATGAACTTCAAAATTACGTCAATGGTTCTGCTGACGGAAAGCGTGTGACAGAACTTGTGGACGGTAAGTTGAATATTAATTGTTTCAAAGGCTCCGATGGTAAAATTTACTCTGGTCGTGTGTATGCTAAAGTGAATACTGGTTGGGAATATGGCTATTTTGAAGCACGTATCATGTTGCCTGAAGGCAAGGGGACGTGGCCGGCTTTTTGGATGATGCCAGTTGGTAATGACTGGAATACTAACCCATGGCCCATGTGTGGTGAAATAGACATTATGGAGGAAGTGGGAGTCGTACCCAACGAAGTCTCTTCGTCTATCCATACGCAAGATTATAATCATACTATAGGTACGCAGAAAACACATGCCATGACTATAGAACAGGCAGAAGGAGAATTTCATCTCTATGCTTTAGAGTGGACAGAAGATGCCATCACTACATACGTGGATGGCAAGGTACAGTTGGCTGTTACCAAGCAACAATTGGGAGCTGGTCATAATCAATGGCCTTTCCATTATGCTTTCTATCCCATTCTGAATCTGGCTTGGGGCGGTGATTGGGGTGGAATGAACGGTGTGGATGAGTCTGCTCTTCCTGTAACGATGAAGGTGGACTATGTACGCGTGTTTCAGAAAAAATAGAGCCTTCATATTTAAATAAAATTTAAATATGAAGGCTGAATGTTTTTTATTTATAACATAAATACCTTATGCTTTAGGACAATTGATAATGAAAAAAGAAAAAATATTTATTTTTATCTGTTTAGTTTTGTTGTCTGCCTGTTCTCCTTCTTCTTTAGACGGCATTGTAATAGAGAAAGCGGCAGACGGTTATAAACTTTCCATTGACGGAAGAGAAACCTATATTAAAGGCGTAGGCGGCACATATCGGTTGGACATTGCCGCCCAGAGTGGTGCCAATGCCTTCAGAACCTGGGGAGGTAATGTGGAGGAGATAAAGAAAAACCTGGCATTGGCTTCGGAGCACAACATGTACGTAATGCAGGGAATAGGCATGACCAAAGACTCTATACGCTATTACGATGATGAATATAAGAACAAGATGCGCGAAGAAGTCCGCTTGTTGGCAGAAACGTTCAAGAATGATACGAGTTTGCTGGCTTGGGGTATTGGCAATGAAATTGAGTTGGGAAATGCTAATATAGCTGCCGCATGGAATTTTGTGGAAGAACTGGCACAGCTGATTAAGTCGATAGACAAGCGTCATCTGGTTTCGACAGTGATTTCCTACAATCCGTCGGCATTGGACTCTGTGGCAAAGTATGCTCCGTCTCTCGATTATGTGGGCATCAATGTATATGGTCCGATGGGAGAGGTGCAGGCTGTTGTTGACCGGTCGGACTACAAGGGTGCATTTATGATTACCGAGTGGGGACCGACCGGTTGGTGGGAAACAGCGTCAACCGAGTGGAAGGCACCCATAGAGCAGACCAGTGAAGAAAAACGGCAGGTATACGAAGAGCGTTATACGCAATATATTTCTGCCAATCCCCGTTGCTTGGGCTCTTTTGTATTCTTGTGGGGACAAAAAGAAGAACGTACTCCTACCTGGTTCAGTATGTTTGTAGAGGATAAGGTGGATTCACTGCCATTGAAAGGAGAGAAAACTCCCATGGTGGAGGCCATGCAAAGAGTGTGGACCGGCAAAGAATTGGATGAAACGGCTCCGGTAATTCTGGGTATGATGACTGTCAATGGGAAGAGTGCTATTGATAATGTCCGCATCAAGGCAGGTGCTTCATTGAAAGCAGAGGTTGCGGCCATAGACAAGGAAAATGATTCTCTGACTTATGTTTGGGAAGTGCTTAAAGAAGCTACAGTGCTGGGCTTTGGAGGTTCTTATGAACCGCGTCCGGAAAGAGTCGGTGAGGTGGTTATGTCAGATAAAAATGTGTATGAGACTGCAATTAAAGTTCCCGGAGAATATCGTTTGTACGTATATGTACTTGATAATACGGGCTTTGTCTCAACAGCAAATATTCCATTTCAAGTAATAGATTAAAGATGAAAACAATGAAAATGCTCTCTGCTTGTTTATTGCTGCTTCCTTTTATATCTTGTACTCAAGTGCAGGATACAAAAAATGATGCAGTCATCGAGCAGAAAATAGAAACGCTGTTGTCCAGTATGACATTGGAGGAAAAAATTGGGCAGATGAACCAGATTTCTTCTTATGGCAACATAGAGGATATGAGCGGATTGATAAAGAAAGGTGAAGTCGGGTCTATCCTGAATGAAGTAGATCCGGTGCGTGTCAATGCCTTGCAGCGTGTGGCAATGGAGGAGTCCCGCTTGGGCATCCCCTTGCTGATGGCGCGTGATGTGATCCACGGTTTCAAGACCATATTCCCTATTCCCTTGGGACAAGCGGCATCTTTCAACCCGCAGGTGGCTAAGGATGGTGCACGGGTAGCGGCTGTGGAGGCTTCTGCTGTGGGTATCCGCTGGACATTTGCACCGATGATAGATGTGGCTCGCGATCCCCGTTGGGGGCGTATGGCCGAAGGATGTGGCGAAGATACTTATTTGACTTCGGTGATGGGTGTTGCTATGGTCGAAGGTTTCCAGGGAGATTCGCTGAACAGTCCGACTTCCATAGCCGCATGTCCTAAACATTTTGTAGGTTATGGTGCTGCCGAGGGCGGGCGTGATTATAATTCCACTTTCATTCCGGAGCGTCGTTTGAGGGATGTATACCTTCCTCCTTTTGAAGCTGTGGCCAAGGCAGGGGCAGCCACTTTCATGACTTCGTTTAATGACAATGACGGAGCACCGTCTACCGGAAACACTTTTATTTTGAAAGATGTGCTTCGTGGTGAATGGGGATTTGATGGAATAGTAGTGTCAGACTGGGCTTCGGTAGCCGAAATGATGGCACATGGCTTTGCTGCCGATTCTAAAGAGGCAGCAATGAAGGCGGTGAATGCTGGTGTGGATATGGAGATGGTCAGCTATACGTTTGTCAAGGAATTGCCGGAATTGATAAAAGAAGGTAAGGTCAAGAAGTCTGCTATAGACGATGCCGTGCGGAATATTCTGCGTATCAAATTCCGGTTGGGACTGTTTGATAATCCTTATGTGGATGAGAAACGGATAGAGGAACTTTATGCTCCTTCTCATCTGGAGGCTGCCAAGCAAGCTGCTGTGGAATCGGCCATCTTGTTGAAGAACGAAAAGGAGACATTGCCTTTGCAATCTTCGGTAAAGACGGTTGCTGTGGTAGGTCCGATGGCAAATGCACCTTATGACCAATTGGGTACCTGGATATTTGATGGTGACAAGACAAAAACCGTGACACCGTTGAAGGCTATCAAGGAACTGGTGGGGGACAAAGTGCAGGTGATATACGAGCCGGGTCTGACTTATAGCCGTGACAAGAATATGGCAGGTGTTGCCAAAGCCGCTGCTGCCGCTGCACGTGCTGATGTTATTTTGGCGTTTGTAGGCGAAGAGGCTATTCTTTCAGGAGAGGCGCATTGCCTGGCCGACCTGAACCTGCAAGGTGCGCAAAGCGAACTGATTGCCGCTTTGGCGAAAACAGGAAAACCGGTGGTTACTGTCGTAATGGCAGGGCGTCCGTTGACCATAGGAAAGGAAGTCGAACTCTCGTCAGCTGTACTTTATTCGTTCCATCCCGGAACCATGGGAGGACCGGCATTGGCCGACTTGCTGTGGGGTAAGGCTGTGCCAAGTGGCAAGACTCCGGTGACTTTCCCGAAGATGGTAGGACAGATACCGGTTTATTATGCTCATAACAGTTCCGGACGTCCGGCTACGCGGAATGAGGTTTTGCTGAATGACATTCCGTTAGAAGCGGGGCAGACTTCGTTGGGATGTACTTCTTTCTATATGGATGCAGGTTTCGATCCGCTGTATCCGTTTGGCTACGGTCTGTCGTATACGACGTTCAAATATGATAATGTGAAACTCTCGTCTGCCAATCTGAAGAAGGAAGATGTGCTGACTGTGACTTTCGACCTTGAGAATACCGGAAAGTATGAAGGTACCGAGGTAGCCCAGCTTTACGTGCAGGACAAGTTTGCTTCGGTGACCCGTCCGGTGAAAGAGCTGAAACGCTTTGCTCGCGTCACATTGAAGCCGGGTGAGAAGAAAAATGTATCGTTTGAACTTCCGATAAGTGAACTTGCTTTCTGGAATATAGATATGGTGAAGACGGTGGAAGCCGGAGACTTTGCTCTTTGGGTGGCACCGGATAGCCAAAGTGGAGAAGAAGTTTTCTTTAAGGTAGTAGATTGATTGTTGATTTAAGGTTAAAAAGAGAAGGGGCGGACCGTGACGGTTCGCCCCTTCTGCTTTCTTCTTTATAAGCCCCGCCTTCCGGCAAATAACTCATCACTTATTACTTATAACTTATAACTTTCTTATATCCATACACCGCATTGCTTCCCAGTTCTTCTTCGATGCGAAGCAGTTGGTTGTACTTTGCCATACGGTCTGAGCGGCTCAGCGAACCGGTCTTGATTTGTCCGCTGTTGGTAGCTACGGCTATGTCTGCGATAGTCGCATCTTCCGTTTCACCGGAACGATGGGAAGTTACGGTAGTATATCCGTGGCGGTGTGCCATTTCGATGGCATTCAGTGTTTCGGTCAGCGAACCTATCTGGTTTACTTTAATCAATATGGAGTTGGCACAGCCTTTTTCGATGCCCATTGCAAGGAAGTCCACATTGGTGACGAACAAATCGTCTCCTACCAACTGGCAACGGTTGCCGATACGGTCGGTCAGTTTTTTCCAGCCGTCCCAGTCGTTCTCGCTCATGCCGTCTTCGATAGAGTCGATGGGATACTTGTTGATTAACTCTTCCAGATAGTCAATCTGTTCGTCGGCAGTACGTTTCTTGCCTTTTTCACCTTCGAATTTGGTATAATCGTAGATGCCATCATGGTAGAACTCGGAAGAAGCGCAGTCCATGGCAATCATTACATCTTTGCCCGGTTCGTATCCGGCAGCCTTGATGGCGGCAATGATGGAGTTCAAGGCATCTTCTGTACCCTCCAGATTAGGAGCAAAACCTCCTTCATCGCCTACTGCTGTGCTGAGGCCACGGTCTTTCAGGACTTTCTTCAGTGCGTGGAACACTTCGGCACCCATACGCAAACCTTCGCGGAAGGAAGTGGCACCTACGGGGCGTATCATGAATTCCTGGAAAGCAATGGGAGCGTCACTATGCGAACCGCCGTTGATGATGTTCATCATCGGTACAGGCATCACATAGGTATTTGTACCACCGATATATCGGTAGAGTGGGATGTCAAGGTAAGCGGCGGCAGCCTTGGCTACAGCAAGAGATACGCCGAGGATGGCATTGGCACCCAGATTGGCTTTCGTTTTGGTTCCGTCCAGTGCAAGCATGGCATGGTCGATACCCATCTGGTTGAGGGCGGACATACCGATGAGCTTGGGAGCAATGATATTATTGATATTGTCCACGGCTTTCAGGACACCTTTGCCTCCGTAACGTTTTTTGTCACCGTCACGCAGTTCCAATGCTTCGTGTTCTCCCGTGGATGCTCCTGACGGGACAGATGCACGGCCTATGAAGCCGGATTCCAAGGTTACGTCTACTTCTACAGTTGGGTTACCTCTTGAATCGAGGATTTCACGTCCGATAATCTTCTCTATTTTCATATTCAGTCAATTTTAATTATAAACTATCTTACTAACAAATGAAAACAAGGAATTGTTTTTCGTTTTTAATCCTTTATTGTAATGCCTAAAAGAGTAGTCAACTCCATGGCTTGGGAAGTATTGACGATGGCTCCCCGTATGTCGGGCAGGTTGAGGCGTATACCTCCTATGTGCGAGTCGCTCAAGTCGATTCCTCTTAGAGGGGTGTGTGAAAACTCGGATTCTACCAGCTCACAGTTTTCAAAGGCGATGGAGGCAAGTTTGCAGTCGTTGACGTCGCTGTTGCGCAAGTCACAAGAGGTGAAGCGGGCTTGATTGATTTTACTCATGGAAAGATTGAGGTATCTGGCATTGCAGTCCTTCATTGTCAGATGGTTCAATATTGTTTCCGGCAGATTGGTTCCCACCAGTTTGCAGGATATGAATTCCACTCTGAACAGAGAACTTTCGGCAAATGAGATGTTGGAAAGGTCGCAATGTTCAAAACGTACATCAGTGAAATGGCAGGATTTCAGTTTGCAGGCGCTGAATTGGATATGACTGAAAGTACAGTTGGTGATGCTTTTGTAGGAATACTCCATGTGTTCCTCTGTCCGTTTACCGAAGTGAAGGTCTCTGACAGTTTCTTCCGTATTCAGCCATTCTTCCAATGATTTGGAACTTTCACTTTGTCCCTCTAAGGTAGGAGGGATGATGCGTACGGGAGGCATGACAAAAGGCTTGCTGGGTTTCATAGGGGTGTTTGGGTTATATACAGCGTCCGAAGGCGCCGCCGGCGAAGGCTGCCAGGACTCCTAATGTGATACTTAATAAGGTATATAAGGCAAACATTCCGTAGAATTCTTGCTTTATCAGAATCAGTCCGTCATTGCTGAAAGTGGAGAAGGTGGTGAATCCTCCGCACAGACCGGTAGTCAGCAACAGCCGTACCTCAGTAGAAAGGTTGAAACGGGCGGATAAGGTATAGAATAGCCCGATGAGGAAACTTCCGAGGATATTGACTGTGAATGTAGCCCATGGGAAAGAGTAGGGGACTATGCGCTCGTGGAGCATCATCTGCACGCAGTAGCGCAGTACGCTGCCGGTACCGCCGCCAAGGAATATAGCTATCAGTAATCTAGTCATAGGTTTTCTGGGGTTGGTTTTGGCTGCAAAGGTAGTGAAGACAAAGGAATTTCAGTAAATCATAGCCCGAAATTTCATAAAGCGATTCTGTACTGGGGGAAGTAGTTATTGGTGGGATGTATATAATTTTGATATTTGATATGAGTGATTGCCAATCTTGGTTCCGGATAGTTCGTGATGGGGCAGAAGCGATTTACTAAATCTTGGAGGAAGATTTAGTAAATCGTTGCCGGAGATTTAGTAAAATGTCCGGGAGATTTTAGTAAACGAGTAGAAGGGGCTTTGGAAGGATGACTGGTTTGTCTGTATTTTTGGATACGGTAATAACTTGTGAAACTTGAGCCACTCTTGAAATTGAGGTCTTAACCGTTCAAATGCCATATTGTAGAGACCTCTCTAGAACCTTGTCTTGATAATCAGCGATTTATTTTCATTGGCTGTAGAGATTGTATCCATTCCTTCTCATTCTCTTCCTGCCTTTCTTTCTTCACTTGTAGAGAAGGGTTGTTCTTAATTTGTTGTTTTTTAGAGTTTTAACGAAATTGGTTGTAGATGTCATTTCCTTGTATTCCCGTCATTCACACCCTAACTTTGCAACATCGAATTCAAGAGAATGAAAGTTTATCGTTGAGGCCTCACGATGGATCTCCACTTCTTGAAAGAGAGGAAAAGGCTTCGGCCTATTTATTACATTATTATATTAACTTTCTAAAACATTAAAAATTATGGGACTTCAGTATGTAGTGGCAAAGAGAATCTTTGGTTTTGACAAGGACAAAAATGTAAAGTATGTAGCTAAATCCGTAGGAGCGGGTGAATTGGATTTTGATAAGTTGTGTGCCAAAGTGAGCCGTATTCTTGGTATTCACAGAAAGACGGTGGACTTAGTGGCTGCAGGACTGGTGGACATCATGTCGGAAGAAATAGACGATGGAAAGACTGTTCGTTTAGGTGATTTCGGATTGTTCCGCCCTTCTTTTGTAGGGAAGAGTGCTGATACGGAGGCTGGCGTTTCGGCCAGTAACATTGTCCGTAAACGTATTCTGTTTTTTCCGGGGAAAGCTTTTAGTCAAATGTTGGGCAATATGAGCGTCACCAAGATGGTGGTTCCCGATACGGACTATACGGATGGAAGTAGCAATGGTGGAGGGGATAACTCCAATCCTTCGGGAGGCAATGACGGGGACCAAGGTGAAAATCCTTTGGGATAATTCCAGTGCACGATTAAAGTTGTAAAAATATGGAGGGCGAAGTTTTCGTAGCGATACTTCTCCTTCTATTTTGTTTGTAGGCAGGATATTGTTCAAGGGAAGTTGGTTTTCATGCAAACGTTTGCCGACAAATCATCTATCATTTTAGTTTAATTGCGTCAGAGTGTATTTCTTTCCTGCCTATATTTGCATCTGGAACATAATTTTATAAATATAGCATGAGAAACATGAAAGCAATCTGTACAAAATTAGCCTGCTTCCTGCTCGTTTTGTTGGTGAGCGGTGTAGCAATGGCAGAGAGTATTACCTCTCCCAACGGACAACTTCAATTGAATTTTTCGGTAAATGCGCAAGGCGAACCCGTTTACGAACTTTCTTATAAAGGAAAGCCGGTGATTAACCCTTCCAAATTAGGACTCGAACTGAAGAACGACCCCGGTCTGATGAATGGCTTCACGATGGAGGATGCAAAGACTTCCACTTTCGACGAGACTTGGGAACCGGTATGGGGTGAAGTAAAGCAAATCCGTAACCACTATAATGAGCTGGCTGTGACGCTCAACCAAAAGGCGCAGGATAGGAACATCATTATCCGCTTCCGTTTGTTCGACGATGGTATGGGCTTCCGTTATGAGTTCCCTTTGCAGAAGAACTTGAACTATTTCGTGATTAAGGAGGAGCGTACTCAGTTTGCCATGACTGGCGACCATACAGCCTTCTGGATTCCGGGCGACTACGATACGCAGGAATATGATTACACAGAATCCAAACTTTCTGAAATTCGCGGGTTGATGAAAGGGGCCATTACGCCTAACTCTTCACAAACCCCGTTTTCGCCCACCGGTGTTCAGACTTCTTTGCAGATGAAGACTGCTGATGGTTTGTACATCAACTTGCACGAGGCTGCTTTGGTGGATTACTCTTGCATGCACTTGAATCTGGATGATAAGAATTTTGTTTTTGAATCTTGGCTTACTCCCGATGCAGTAGGCGATAAAGGTTATCTGCAAGCTCCCTGCACGTCACCGTGGCGTACGGTTATCGTAAGCGACGATGCTCGTGACATCCTTGCCTCTAAAATCACGCTGAACTTGAACGAACCTTGTGCTTACGAGGACGTTTCCTGGATTAAGCCCGTGAAATACGTAGGTGTATGGTGGGAAATGATTGCAGGTAAGAGCACCTGGGCATATACAGACGACCTTCCCTCCATCAAACTGGGTGAAGTGGACTACTCCAAAATGAAGCCCAATGGCCGTCACGGTGCCACTAACGAAAATGTAAAAAAGTACATCGACTTCGCAGCCGAGCACGGTCTGGACCAAGTATTGGTAGAAGGCTGGAATGAAGGCTGGGAAGACTGGTTTGGCAAATCCAAGGATTATGTATTCGATTTTGTGACCCCTTATCCCGATTTCGACGTGAAGATGCTGAATGAATATGCCAAGAGCAAAGGCGTGAAGCTGATGATGCATCATGAGACATCCGGTTCGGTGCGCAACTACGAACGTCACATGGACAAGGCCTATCAGTTTATGGTGGATAATGGCTACAATGCCGTGAAGAGCGGATATGTAGGTAATATGATTCCCCGTGGTGAACATCATTATGGGCAATGGCTGAACAACCACTACCTCTATGCCGTGAAGAAGGCAGCCGACTACAAAATTTGTGTAAATGCGCACGAAGCTGTACGCCCTACCGGTTTGTGCCGTACTTATCCTAACTTGATTGGCAACGAATCTGCACGAGGAACTGAATATGAGGCATTCGGCGGTAGCAAACCGTTCCATACCACATTGCTTCCATTCAACCGCTTGATTGGCGGTCCGATGGATTATACACCGGGTATCTTCGATACCAAACTTGACTTTATGGGCGATTTGCCCCACGGACAAGTGCAGACTACACTTGCTAAGCAACTCGCTCTGTATGTAACTTTATACAGCCCGTTGCAGATGGCTGCCAACTTGGTTGAGAACTACGAAAAGCACATGGATGCTTTCCAATTCATCAAGGATGTGGCAGTAGACTGGGACGACAGCAAGTACATTGAAGCAGAACCGGGTGATTACATTACCGTGGCCCGTAAGGCAAAAGGAACCGGCAACTGGTTTGTTGGAGGTATTACAGACGAGAATGCACGTACAGCCAACTTTACGCTCGACTTCCTTGAACCGGGCAAGCAATACGTAGCCACTCTCTATGCCGACGGTAAAGATGCTGATTACAAGGAGAACCCTACTTCTTATCAGATAAAGAAGGGTATCGTAACCAGCAAGACCAAAATGTCCGTGAAGGAAGCGCGTAGCGGTGGTTTTGCATTGAGCTTGATTGAAGCGACTCCGGCTGACAAGAAAGCTGTGAAGAAGTGGAGATAATTTAGGGTAGAAAGAGTTTTTATTAGGCATTAGTGAGGCCCCGCAGAAGTCCAATCTTTGCGGGGCTTTTTTTGTGTTAGGGTAAGCTCATTCTTATACCGTAAAAATAGCATCAAGACCCGAGTTTTTGGTAAGTCCGTTCTTTGGGGAAACCTTTATTTTTGCACTCAGATGACAGATTGCATAATCATTAAAAATCAGAGATATGAATACGGATAAGAAAATCAGTCGTCGGGAGGCTTTAAAGCGTATGGGATTTGCCCTGATGAGCGGTGCTATCGCATCTTCCGGCCTACTCTCGTTGGCATCCTGCGAAACAAAAAGGAGTAAGCGTATCATCTTTTATTTTACCGGAACGGGTAACAGTCTTTACATCGCCCGTCAGTTGGCTGGAGAGAACGCAGAATTGTTGAGTATCCCTCAGATGGTGAAACGGGGGAAGTATGAATTTGAGGCAGATGAAATCGGCATCGTTTATCCCATCTACGGTCATATGCCTCCCTATATGGTACGGCAGTTCATTCAGAAAGCAAAACTGAAGGCAGAATACAAGTTTGCTGTCCTCACCTATGGTGCAAGGAAGTGCGATGCGGTAGAGATTTGGGACCGTATATCCCGTAAAGCCGACAATGCGTTTGACTATATCAACACTATCATCATGGTGGATAACTGGCTACCCAACTTCGACATGAACGAGCAACTCAAGATAGACAAGCATATCCCCGAGAACTTGCAGAAGATAACGGCAGATATCAACAGTCGGCAGCATTGGCACGAACCGGTGACGGAGGAGGAACGGCAACAGCACCAAGGTTTTATGCAGCGGAGTGGACTCGACCCCGAGGTGGGCTTCCTGATGAAAAGCGAGAAGTTCTTTACCGTGACCGATGCTTGTATTGACTGTGGCATCTGCACCTACGTTTGTCCGCGCAGCAATTATGAGCTGACGTCGAGAGGAGTGAAGACGTCCGGTGACTGCGAGTTCTGTTTTGCCTGCATACAGAATTGTCCGCAGAAGGCTATTCAGTTCATAAAGCAGGAAGATGGCTCTTTTCCTGACGGAACGGAGAAGAACCCCAATGCCCGCTATCGTAATGAGCATATTTCGCTAATAGATCTGAAACGGGCAAACAATCAAAAACTATAATCATTAACCTCTGTATTTTGTCGGATTTACACCCAGATGTTGTTGTACGTAACGGCTAAAATAAGCAGGAGAGGAAAAACCGAACATATCGGAAATACGGACGAACGTTAGTGATTTGTCGCGCAGCAAACGCGAGATGTCGAGTGTGGTATAACGGTTTATCCAGTAGTTTGCTGTATAACCGCTTACTTTCTTGGAAACTTCCGAAAGATATTTGGAGGTGACACATAGGCAGTCGGCATAATAGGTCACTTCACGATGCTCGCGGAAAGTTCCGTTCTCCAGCATGTTGAGGAAACGGCTCATGATGGAAGCATTTTGTACAGAGATATTGTCCTCGCCATATAGATGGGAGTGGAAATCGAAGAAGTCGAGTATCAACATCTGTGTGGAGGCGATAAGCATATCGCGATGGAAATGATGGTCTGTATTCCGGAGTCTGTATTCCACTTGTTCAAAATCCCGGAGACATAGCTCTTGCTGTTCGGTAGTCAGGGACATGATAGGATTGAGAAATAGGGAAAGTTGCCCTTTCATGCCGTAGTTGTTCTGTGGTGTACTCAGCACCACAAAGCCCGATGCGATATAGATGACCTTTACGCGAAAATCTTCTGAAGGTTGAATTTTCTCTACCAGTTTTCCTTTGCGGACAATCATCAGGTCGCCGGCACGTAGCTCGCGCTCCTCTCCATTGTACTTCAATCGGCAGATTCCTGACAGACAGAGGGCGTGTGCAAGATAGCCACTGTATGCGTCCGTCCCCAGACCTTGAAGAGTATCGGCTATTATAATATTTGCGGTTTCTCCCATTATACAGTTGTTTGGTTTCGATCACAAAAGTATATGTTTCCAATAATATAACTTCTATTGTGGGGCAAGAAATATATTACCTTTTTTATTCATTTCAAATCTGCCCGAATTTCGCAAATTCTTCATACCTTTGCACCCGTTAATTTTAGAAACCAATAACAAAACAGAACTTATGGGAGGTTTTTTCGGAACAGTCGCCAAGGCAACAAGCTGTGTGGCGGATTTGTTTTACGGCACAGATTATAATTCACATTTAGGGACAAAACGTGGTGGGTTGGCTACATACGATGCAGAAACGGCGCAGTTTACCCGTTCCATCCACAATCTGGAAAGCACCTATTTCCGCACGAAGTTTGAGGATGAACTGGACAAGTTCAAAGGAAATTCCGGAATAGGAATCATCAGCGACACAGACCCTCAACCCCTTATCCTCAACTCCCACCTTGGCCGCTTTGCCATTGTAACGGTAGCCAAAATAGTAAATCTGCAAGAACTGGAAACAAAACTGTTGGCCCAAAACATGCACTTCGCCGAACTCAGTTCGGGCAAAACCAATCAGACGGAACTTATCGCCCTCCTTATTATACAAGGGAAGACATTTGTCGAAGGAATTGAAAATGTGTATAAGCATATCAAAGGTTCCTGCTCCATGCTGTTATTGACGGAAGACGGCATCATTGCCGCTCGCGACCGCTGGGGACGTACTCCGATTGTGATTGGCAAGAAAGACGGAGCGTATGCCGCCACAAGTGAGTCGAGCAGCTTTCCGAATCTTGGTTATGAGATAGACCGTTATTTGGGACCCGGAGAGATTGTTCGCCTGCGTGCCGATGGTGTGGAACAGATGCGCAAGCCTGATGAGGGAATGCAGATTTGTTCCTTCCTATGGGTATATTACGGTTTCCCCACTTCCTGCTACGAAGGTAAGAATGTGGAGGAAGTGCGTTTTGCCTCCGGTTTCAAGATGGCACAGACAGATAAGTCAGAGGTGGATTGTGCCTGCGGTATTCCTGATTCGGGAGTAGGTATGGCGCTTGGGTATGCCGAAGGCAAAGGAATTCCTTATCATCGTGCCATTTCCAAATATACTCCGACTTGGCCTCGTAGTTTTACTCCCAGCAAGCAGGAATTGCGTTCGCTGGTGGCAAAGATGAAGCTGATTCCCAATCGTGCCATGCTCGAGGGTAAGCGTCTGCTGTTCTGTGATGACTCTATTGTCCGGGGGACCCAGTTGCACGACAATGTGAAGGTGCTGTATGAGTATGGTGCCAAGGAGGTGCATATCCGGATTGCTTGTCCTCCATTGATATATAGCTGCCCGTTTGTAGGATTCACGGCTTCCAAAAGCGACATGGAACTGATTACCCGTCGTGTCATCAAGGAACTGGAGGGTAACGAGAATAAGAATCTCGATAAGTATGCCACTACCGGCTCACCCGAATACGAAAAGATGGTGGACGTTATCCGCGAGCGTTTCGGACTTTCATCCTTGAAGTTCAATACGTTGGAAACTCTGGTTGAAGCTATCGGATTGCCTAAGTGTAAGATATGTACGCATTGTTTTGATGGTAGCAGCCATTTTTGATTGACATTTTGTCCTTAAGGAATAAAAAAGGGGCGTGAATTGCTTGGCAGTTCACGCCCCTTTTTTTATCTTTACAGCACAAAATAGTGGTTAATGATTAGTGATTAATGATTAATGCCATTTGGATAATGCTTTTCGCCAATTACTAATCACTGACCATTAATCACTAACCATTAATCACTAATCATTATTCATCATGACTTTAGTAGAACGTTTTTTAAAGTACGTAAGCTTCGATACTCAGTCCAGTGAAGAGACTGAGATTACTCCGAGTACTCCGGGGCAAATGGTGTTTGCCCGGTATCTGAAAGAAGAATTGGAAACTTTGGGTCTGGAAGAAATCACGTTGGACGAAAATGGTTATCTGTTCGCCACTCTTCCTGCCAATACAGACAAGCCGTTGCCCGTCATCGGCTTTATTGCCCACATGGATACAAGCCCCGATATGAGTGGCAAGAATGTTTCTCCGCATATTGTGCAGAATTATGACGGTAAGGACATTGTTCTTTGCGCCGAAGAGAATGTGGTTCTTTCTCCTGCCCAGTTCCCCGAACTGCTCGACCATCAAGGGGAAGATTTGATTGTGACCGACGGCAAGACCTTGCTTGGTGCCGACGATAAAGCCGGTATTGCCGAAATTGTATCGGCAGTGGTATATCTGAAGGAACATCCCGAAATCAAGCACGGTAAAATACGTATCGGCTTCAATCCGGATGAGGAAATCGGTTTGGGCGCCCATAAGTTCAATGTAGAACAGTTCGGTTGCGAATGGGCTTACACCATGGACGGCGGAGAAGTGGGTGAGCTTGAATTCGAGAACTTCAATGCAGCTTTTGCCAAGATAAGCTTCAAGGGACGGAATGTGCATCCGGGCTATGCCAAGAATAAGATGATTAACTCTATCCGCGTTGCCAACCGTTTCATGTCCATGCTTCCGGCTGACGAGGCTCCGGAGCATACCGAAGGTTACGAAGGTTTCTATCATCTGATAGGCATTACCGGCGAGGTGGAGCAGACAACAGTCTCTTACATTATCCGTGACCACGACCGCACCCGCTTTGAAGAGCGCAAGAAGGAGATGGAACGTCTTGTGGCAAAAATCAATGAAGAATACGGTCCGGGTACCGCTACTCTGGAACTTCGCGACCAATACTATAATATGCGCGAGCAGATTGAACCGGTGATGCATATCATCGACACCGCTTTTGCCGCCATGAAGGCAGTAGGTGTAGAGCCTCGTGTAAAAGCCATTCGCGGAGGTACGGACGGCGCCCAGCTCTCTTTCAAGGGCCTGCCTTGTCCCAATATCTTTGCCGGTGGCTTGAACTTCCACGGCCGCTATGAGTTCGTGCCTATCCAGAACATGGAGAAAGCCATGAACGTCATCGTCAAGATTGCCGAGCTCGTAGCCAGCAAATAGATAATTCATAACTCATAACTCTAATAGTTCCATGAAAACCACTCCGTTTACCGAAAAACACGTCTCGCTGGGTGCCAAGATGCACGAGTTTGCGGGATATAATATGCCTATCGAGTATTCCGGCATCATTGACGAACATCTCACTGTTTGCGGGGGTGTCGGTGTATTCGACGTCTCACACATGGGAGAATTCTGGGTGAAAGGTCCCCATGCTTTGGACTTTCTGCAGAAAGTGACTTCCAACAATGTGGCTGCCCTCACACCGGGGAAAGTACAGTACACCTGCTTCCCCAACGAAGACGGGGGCATTGTGGACGACCTTCTTGTCTATCATTATGAGCCGGAGAAATACCTGCTTGTAGTGAATGCGTCGAACATTGAGAAAGACTGGAACTGGTGCGTGTCTCATAACACGGAAGGCGCTGAATTGGAAAATGCTTCCGACCGCATGGCACAGCTTGCCGTGCAAGGACCGAAGGCTATTCTGGCTTTGCAGAAGCTGACTTCCATTAATCTTTCCGACCTTCCTTACTATACTTTTACCCACGGTGAGTTTGCCGGAGAAAAGGATGTCATTATCTCCAATACCGGATATACCGGTGCGGGTGGTTTTGAACTTTACTTCTATCCGGAGGCTGCCATGAAGATTTGGGATGCCGTGTTTGAGGCAGGCGCGGAGTTCGGCATTAAGCCAGTTGGTCTGGGTGCGCGCGATACGCTTCGTCTGGAAATGGGATTCTGTTTGTATGGCAATGATTTGGATGACACCACTTCGCCCATTGAAGCGGGTTTAGGATGGATTACCAAGTTTGTGGAGGGAAAGAACTTCACCAATCGCCCGATGCTGGAAAAACAGAAAGCGGAAGGCACTACCCGTAAGTTGGTGGGATTTGAAATGATAGACCGCGGTATCCCCCGCCATGGTTACGAGCTGTATAGTACAGACGGTACTGCCATCGGTGTGGTTACCTCCGGAACTATGTCGCCTACCCGCAAGATTGGTATCGGAATGGGGTATATCAGACCCGAGTACAGCAAAGTCGGTACGGAAATCTGCATTGACATGCGGGGACGTAAGCTGAAAGCTGTGGTTGTGAAGCCGCCGTTCCGCAAACAGTAATTTGAATGAATAACTAAAATAAGAAGAATGAAGAATTTGTCATGCGGCATCATCGCGCAGTCAAATTCTTCATTCTTAGTTATTCCTTTCTCTATATTCTGCTTATCCTGTCCAGCATTTGGTTTGCCCAACCTATCTCTTTATTGGTCCATTCCTTTTCGGTTCCTTCTATGCCCTGGCCTTCGTAGGCCGAAAGCAAGGTGATATATTCTTTCAGTATATCGGCGGCTTGGGCTTGTTTGTTCATGCGCATCAATAATAGTATTTTTTGTTTATATATGTCCAGATTGGGGCTTGTTCCTGCCATCTCCTGGGCTTTATCAAGCATGGCGAGGCAGCGGTTGTTCACTTCTTCCGTATTAGACAGTGCCATTTCCGCTTTTACCAGGATGATGTAGTCATTGTCCGTGGCTAGTCTGTTGTCAATGTTCTTGCGTATCAGCCGGGCAGTTTCCTTATAGCGCTTGTTGGCGTAGTTCATACTTGCGTTGAAAGAAACGACATCGCTGGTGGTCCGTAGGTAGGGGCGGGCACTCAGGCTATGGGATTCACCGGCCTTTTCTATACGCTTTTGCAGGTTGCCGATGCTGCCGTAGCGAGGAATGTCCTTGTTGCGTTGGTGCAGGTTGTAATACCCTATAATTTTACCGAGGGCCGATGCGATTCCGTCGGGATTATATCCCTTGAATGCCAGAAGTTGGCGCGCAAGGCGGTCTGAAGAGATTTCCTGGGAAGTTTTGTATTTCATCCCCAACCGGTCCGTTGCCGGAATGCTCAAAAGGGAAGCGATGGCTCCGATATCTGCCACCAGACTGACGGCATAAGCATCTTCATTATCGTCCCAGTAGGCCACATCGAGGGCTGCACTGGCGGTAGTGGCAAAGACATCTGCCCAAAAAGCTGCACGCTTGGCACGCCGCTCGGCACGGTAAATGTTGTTTACCTGATGGTCGAGGACGAAATGTCCCAGCTCACATGCGATGACGGCGGCCAGTTCGTCTTCGGAATCAAGAGTGCAGAGGAGGCCTGTACTGATAACCATGGAGCCGTTGGGAAGCATGAAGGCATCTGGTTCGGGCGACTGGATGATACGTATGTTCAGACTCTCCCCGCGATTGCTGTCAATGGTGGTGGCGTTCAACTTGGAGAACACTCCCTGCACGTACGAAACGATGTAATCTTCCTGATAGGCTATCTCATTCAGTTTGTCGAGATACTCCAGGCACTCTTCGTCGATTTCCTGGCGCAGTTTGTACTTGTAGCCGCGGTCGCTGAAATATTCGTAAAGATGGTTTTTCAAGTATATCTGCTGCCAGAATTCCCGGTCGGTTTGCGGAGCGGATATGGCAATGTGCCCCATCTCATTCAAAGGAATGGTCTCTTGTATGCCGTTCATTTCGACAGCATAGCAAATGTTGTTGCTGCTTTCACCGGGATTCTTCATTTTGACAACCCGGCGGATAATGACCGGTGTACCGGCGGGAGATTGCCGGTACTCTTTTGTCAATTCTCCTTTGACAGCGATGTTTCCGCTTAAATCTTTGTACTTTTTGGGCTTGGCAAATCCTGCCGTTGCGACAAGGATTGTCAGGATGAATAGGGTGGCGAGTCGTTTCATGATTAGTATATGTTTTCGGTTTTGATGATACAAAAATAGGGAAGTGTTTTTCTCCTTTCTCGTTTTTTTCCCTATTCTGTGATAGGAGATTCCCTATTTATCGGTCCTGCAGTGGGAGGCGGAAACAAAAAAGGGAACCTTTCAGTGAAAGACTCCCTTTTTTCAGTTTGCTTGAAACTGATTATTTCTTACGGTTACCGTAACGGCTCATGAACTTATCAACACGACCGGCAGTGTCAACCAGCTTAGACTTACCTGTGTAGAACGGGTGAGAAGTGCTGGAGATTTCCAGCTTTACCAGCGGATAAGTTTCACCTTCGAATTCGATAGTCTCTTTCGTGTTGCAAGTGGAACGAGACAAGAATACATCACCATTTGACATATCTTTAAATACTACCGGACGGTAATTTTCAGGATGAATACCTTTTTTCATTTTGATATTTTCTTTTAAAAATTTATATTCTGTTACTATTTTGGTAATAAATAGTGTAATGGTCTTCTTTTCAGAGCGCAAAGATAGTGCAAGTTGGAGACTCTACAAAATAAATTCAGATTTATTTTTATTTAGTAGGTTTATCGCATTTTATTTCTGATTTTTGCAGGACTTAATCTTGTGAATTTATGAGGAAACTACTTGTCTTATGCTCTTTCTGGCTGTGCGTGGCAACGCTGGGGGCACAAAATGCGGAACGGAAACTGTATAGTGTTGCGTTCTATAATCTTGAAAACCTGTTCGATACGGTTCATGATGCCGGTAAGAACGACCATGAGTTCCTGCCCGACGGCAGTTACCAATGGACGGTAAAGAAGTATGAGTCTAAACTGCAGAACCTTTCCAAAGTGTTGGGTTCCCTTTCGCGTGATTTAGTGCCGGAAGGTCCGGCATTCATCGGTGTGGCAGAGGCGGAGAACAGCCGGGTGCTGGAAGACCTCGTGAAGCAGCCGGCCATTTCCAATTATGAGTTCGTGCATTATGAAGGACCGGACAGACGGGGTATAGACTGTGCCTTGCTGTACGACCCGAAGCAGTTCAGCGTTACCCACTCGAAGTTGGTGCTTTCCACTCCTTTTGAGGGGGATACGGTGCACTTGACGCGCGGCTTCCTGATTGTGGACGGACAACTGGCGGGAGAGCGTGTCTGCGTGATAGTGAACCACTGGCCCTCCCGTGGGGCGAAGTCACCGGTGCGTGTGCATGCAGCCAGGCAAGTAAAGGCCTTGAAGGACTCTCTGATGCGTAGCGACAAGAAGCTGAAGCTCATCGTGATGGGGGATATGAATGACGACCCGATGGATGAAAGCATGGAGGTGCTGGGTGCACGCAAATATCCGAAGCAGGTGAAGAAAGGCGAATTCTACAATCCCTGGTGGGAGACACTGGAAGACAAGGGAGTGGGGACATTGCTCTATCGGGGCAAGTGGAACTTGTTTGACCAGATTGTCATTTCGAAACCGTTGCTGAAGGCTAAGAAAGGGTTGCGCTATGATCACAATGAAGTTTTCATCCGCGATTATCTGATTCAGCAGGATGGCAAATACAAAGGTTCCCCCTTGCGTACGCATGGAGGCAGGACTTGGCTGAACGGTTACAGTGACCATTTGCCGACCATCATCTATCTGAAAAATTAGTATTACATAATAATGTGTAAACAGATGCCGGAGAGCAAACATGTTCTCCGGCTTTTTTGTTGATAGAAGTATAGATGGCAAAAGTATGGCTGGCAGAGATAAATGCAAAGAGTTTGTAATATAGAGATTACAATAATCTGTTAAATGAAGCCAATAGCTTTAAAATAGAATGGATTTGGTAGGATGAGCCGGATATTTTATTCCTCTCAAGTTCTTTACTTTAAAGGATAATGATTACTTTTGCGTAGAATTTTAATTCACTAACAATAAAATTTAAACAAAATGGTTAATTACAAAGATTTAGGACTGGTAAACACAAGAGAGATGTTTGCTAAGGCTATCAAAGGTGGATATGCTATTCCGGCATTCAACTTCAACAATATGGAACAGATGCAGGCTATCATCAAGGCTGCAGTTGAAACAAAGTCTCCGGTTATTCTTCAGGTATCTAAGGGTGCCCGTCAGTATGCCAACGCTACGCTGTTGCGTTACATGGCTCAGGGTGCTGTTGAGTACGCTAAGGAATTGGGTTGCAAACATCCTGAAATTGTTCTTCACCTCGACCATGGAGATACATTCGAAACTTGCAAGAGCTGTATCGACTCCGGTTTCTCTTCAGTAATGATTGACGGTTCACACCTTCCGTACGAAGAAAACGTTGCACTGACTAAGAAGGTAGTTGACTATGCCCATCAGTTCGACGTAACTGTAGAAGGCGAACTCGGTGTATTGGCCGGTGTAGAAGATGAAGTTTCTGCAGAACACCATACATATACTAATCCTGAAGAAGTTATTGACTTCGCTACCCGTACAGGTTGCGATTCACTGGCTATCTCAATCGGTACTTCTCATGGTGCATACAAGTTCAAACCCGAACAATGCCACGTTGACCCTGCTACCGGTCGTCTGGTTCCTCCTCCTCTGGAATTTGCCGTTCTGGATGCTGTAATGGAGAAACTCCCGGGATTCCCCATCGTTCTTCACGGTTCTTCTTCAGTTCCTCAGGAAGAAGTTGATACTATCAACAAGTATGGTGGCAAATTGGAAGCTGCTATCGGTATTCCCGAAGAGCAGTTGCGTAAGGCTGCCAAGTCTGCTGTTTGCAAAATCAACATCGACTCTGACTCACGTCTGGCTATGACAGCTGCTATCCGCAAGACATTTGCTGAAAAACCGGCAGAATTCGACCCGCGTAAGTATCTGGGCCCGGCTCGTGATAATATGGAAAAACTGTACAAGCATAAAATCATCAACGTGCTTGGTTCAGAGAACAAATTGGCTCAACTGGACTAATCGAAAGATAATCCGAATATAGTGTCAGCCCTTGCAATATTGATGTTGCAAGGGCTGATTTGTTATATATAGGCCGGTGTTGTGGGATGGTTAAGTTCGCCGGTTATTTCAGAAGCGGATGTTTCAACGTGTACAACAGTCTGTTTCCTTTAACAAAACAGTCTGTTTCCCTTAACTGAACAGTTTGTTTCAATAAAGAGAACACTTCGTTCCAATATGCAAAAACACTTCGTTCCAATACGTAAGAACACTTTGTTTCTACATATCTGAACACTTTGTTTCTCTATACTGGAACAAAGTGTTCACCGTTATGAACTAACAGATTAGCTATATTTGAGGCCGGTGAAAGGCATATCCCCGTGACACCTGTTCCATACTAAAAATCCCTTGCAGATGGCTGGCAGGAGAAGTGTCTGCCAGCTATCTGCAAGGGAGATTTGCAAGAATGAGCTCTCTGTGTGGAGTACGCGTTATAATTCTATCACTAATGATTCTCTGGGGCCCATCTTCAGCTCTTCACCGAAGGTGATGGCCTTGCCGCTAAGAATATCTTTTCCCTGCTTGCTGTTTTTCAGGATTTCCTTGTAGAATTTCAAAGGAACGGTGGTCTCTGCATCTGTACCGTTCAGCATCACGAATATCGTCTTGCCTTCGTACTGGCGTGCGTAGGCATAAACACCATTCTGTACCATGAACTGCACCATGCTGCCTTTGGCAATCACATCGTTTCCTTTACGCCAGTTTAGGATGGTCTTGTAGAAGTCGTAGCACTCGTTCTGTATCTTGGTACGTCCGGCTGGGGTCAGTGCGTTTGTTGCGTCACCGGTCCATCCGCCGGGGAAGTCCTTGCGGACATAGCCATCGCTCTTGCTCTTCACGCCATTCATCATGACTTCCGTTCCGTAGTAGAGTTGCGGAATGCGGCGGGTGGTAAGCAGCAGGGTAGAGGCTTGCTTCAGCATCGGAAGGTTGTCGCCTTCGCCCAGGAAGCGGTCGGTGTCGTGGTTTTCGATGAATGCCAGTACGGAAGCGGGGTTGGGGTAGAGGAAGTCGTATACGAAGTTATTGTATATGCGGTCCAGTCCCTTGAACCAAGTTTCGGTCTGTTCATTCTTGGCGGTATTTATCTTGTCGAAGAAGCTGAAGTCCATAACGGTCTTGAGGTTACTGTTCTTGGGGGCTGATAGCTTGGAATCCTTCTGCCACCAGGCGGTGTAGGCGGGTTCGGTAACCCAGGTCTCGCCCACGGTGTTGTAGTTGGGATATTCTTCGTTGAGCTCTTTCATCCAGTTGCTCATGGCATCATAGTCGGCATACGGGTAAGTGTCCATGCGGATGCCGTCGATGTTGGCGAATTCAATCCACCAGAAACTGTTCTGTACCAGGTAGCGGTAAACGTGAGGATTCTTCTGGTTGAGGTCGGGCATGGAAGGTACAAACCAGCCGTCGTTCATCTGGTCGGCATCGTACTGGGAAGTATAAGGGTCTACGTGCGGGGTCAGTTTGAAGGAGGTCTGCACGAAGTTGTTTTCGTGGTCGGGGTTGTTGAACCAGTCTTTGGAGGGCATGTCCTTAATCCATACATGCTCTACGCCGCAGTGGTTGAAAATCATGTCCATTACGATTTTGATGCCGCGTGCATGGGCTTTTTCAATCAGTTGCTTGTATTCTTCGTTGGTACCGAAGCGCGGGTCTACCTTGTAGTAGTCTGTGGTGGCATAGCCGTGATAGGAACCGCCGGTCATGTTGTTTTCCAGTACCGGAGTAAACCAGAGGGCTGTGACGCCGAGGTCGGAGAAGTAGTCCAGGTGTTGTTCGATGCCGGCAAGGTCACCGCCGTGGCGTGCATTGGGGTCATTGCGGTCTACCTTGTACTCGGCCATGCCCGCAATCTGGTCATTGTCCGGATTGCCATTGGCAAAGCGGTCGGGCATCAGCAGGTACAGTGCGTCGGAGGCGTCGAAACCTTTATGTTCGCAACCTTTCTTGTTGCGTGCCTTCAGTTCATATTCCTTTACGAGTTTCTTTTTTCCTTCAGTGAAGGTGAGGTTGAATTTGCCGGGTTTTACATCCTTGTCCAGTTTCAGATAGACCAGGAGGTAGTTGTTGCTTTCCAGCTTGACGGTGCTGCTCAATGAGACGCCAGGATAATTGACGGATACTGCCGCGTTGCCGATGCCTTCGCCATAGACCATCAGCTGGAGTTCCGGGTTCTGCATGCCGGTGTACCAAAACGGAGGGTCGATTTTGTTCACATTCATAGCTGCATACGTACTGAGGGAGAGTAAGAGTGTTCCCAAGATTAAGAATACTTTTTTCATGATAGTAACTTTACGGTTAATTTTTGCGCTAATTTAAAACAAATAACGGAGAAAGTTAATCTTTCTCCGTTACTGTACTTTATTATATTATGCAAACGTTTTCATTGGGCTATTTGATGGGGGTTACGCTGGCGGTATCGACCTTTCCCTTGAAGAAGTCCTCTTTCTTGCGCTTTTCTCTGATGTCCTTCAGCCAGTTTTCGGCGGCATTGTATCGGTTGTCTTCTCCGATGATGGGAACTCCGTCCGCATCTACTTCCTGCACTTTGTCCTTGCTGTTTTTCGGACGGGTTTTCAGGTATGCCGTCAGATATCTCTCTGCTTTGGACACATCTTTCAGATAGTAATAATAGATAAAGGCTGCGTCGTAGAGCAGTTTGTGTTTCTGCCGGTCGTATTTTTCGTATTGCGTCAGAAGGGTATTCGCCTGGTCGGTGTATTGAAATGCCATCTTGTAGCAGTCCGCAAGCCCCACATATAGGTGGGACATGACACTGTCGCTGGGCATGGCGAGGCTTACGGCAGTTTCCAGATAAGTCACTCCATCCTCTTTCCATGATGTCTTGGAGCAGGCGCGTCCCAGATAATAGAGAACGTTGATGTTGGTATTGTCATCTTTAAGAGCCCTTTCCAGCAGGTCGTGTGCTGGGTAGAAGTCTTCGAGGGCATAATAACTGATTCCGGCGTAGAAGCAGGTTTGGAAAGAACTGTCTTTTTCCTGTAACAGTTGTTCATATCTTTCTATTGCTTTGGGGTAATCTTTGTTCAGGCAATAGGCTTGGGCATTGATGCGGTTCACAAGGACGTTGGTGGAGTCTATGGAACGGTATTTCTCCGTTATGCTTATGGCGTCTTCATACTGGTGGCCTGCTACATAGATGTTGCCGAGTTTGGCAGCAGACAGGTAATCATTGGGATATCTTTTCTGTATGTCCAGATAGGCATCTATCACATGCATGATTTCTGTGTTGTCATAGACTTGCCCCATACTTTCGGCTCTAAGGTGTAGTACATAGGCGGAACTGTCCCTTTCTGCCAGCAGGTTACTTTCCTTTAGAGACTCACGGTATCTCTTCATGTTCATCAGCAGACTGATATACTGGATGCGTGCGTATTTATTGTCCGGATTTATGTGGAGCGCATTCTGGTAGTAATCCAGTGCCTCGCTATATTTGGCTAGTGATTTGCAGCATTCGGCAGCTTCAATGTATGCCCGGGGATTGAGAGAATCCTGAGCTACGACTTCCTGAAATACGCTCAGAGCTTCAAGGTTATTGCCCAGCCCTTTCAGCGCTTTCCCTTTTTGGTAGAGTAGGGGGACGGTCGGGGTTTCTTGATCGATCAGCATCAAGGCTGTTTCATAATCGTAGTTGGCCATCGCCTCTTGAATGGGATTTGTGGTCTGTGCCGCCAGAAGCGAACAGCATGCACTGAAACATAAGGAGATAAAAAGCTTTCGCATACAGTATATCATTTATATGAGGTTAAACTGACTGCAAGTTACTAAAAAGAATGTATTTACGAAATAATCGTAATCTGTTTTAGATAGATTAACGAAAAAGCCCCTCCAAAAATGAAGGGGCTCTAAAATAGTTCAGAATTCAAGCCGGATAACGGAATGAATAAATGTATTACATTAAGAATCCCAGCAGGATACCTGCTGCTACAGCGGAACCGATTACACCGGCAACGTTCGGGCCCATGGCATGCATCAGCAGATAGTTGGTAGGATCGTATTCCAGACCTACTACTTGAGAGATACGTGCCGAGTCGGGTACGGCAGATACACCGGCATTACCGATCAACGGGTTAATCTTGTTATCTTTCTTCAGGAAGAGGTTGAAAATCTTCACGAAGATGACACCGGATGCTGTGGCAATGACAAATGATAAGGCGCCCAGACCGAATATCTTGATTGAATCAAGGGTTAAGAACTCGGATGCTTGCGTAGAAGCACCTACTGTCAAACCAAGCAGAATAGTAATGGTATCAATCAGCGGACCACTGGCTGTGTTTGCCAGACGACGTGTAACTCCACTTTCTTTCAGTAAATTACCGAAGAACAGCATACCCAGCAAAGGCAGACCGGATGGTACAAGGAATGTGGTTAGTAACAAACCGATAATCGGGAACATTACTTTTTCCGTATGTGAAACCACACGGGGAGGTTTCATACGGATAAGACGTTCATTTTTACTGGTCAGCCAACGCATAATAGGCGGCTGTATCACCGGTACTAATGCCATATATGAATAGGCTGATACCGCAATGGCACCCATTAAGTTAGGAGCCAGTTTGGAAGAGAGGAAGATGGCAGTCGGACCATCGGCACCACCAATGATACCGATTGCACCAGCCTGCATCGGGTCAAATCCTATGGCAAGGGCAATCATATAAGCACCGAATATACCGAATTGGGCTGCTGCACCAACCAACATTAATTTGGGGTTCGATATCAAAGCGGAGAAATCCGTCATGGCACCGATACCCAGGAATATGAGTGGCGGGTACCAACCGGAGGTTACTCCCTGGTACAGAATATTAAGTACGGAACCTTCTTCATAGATACCGACTTTTAATCCGGCTTCCATATTGAAAGGTATATTACCAATCAGCATACCGAAACCGATAGGAATTAATAGCATCGGCTCAAATTCCTTGGCTACAGCCAAGTATATGAAAAACAAACCTACCAGAAGCATTACCACATGTCCTACCGTTGCATTGGCAAAACCTGTATAAGTCCAGAAGTCGGCAAGGTTGTTTCCTAAAAATGTGATAAATTCTCCCATATTATTCAATAATTACGAGGTCAGTACCTTCGAGAACAGAGTCCCCTTTGTTTACATTGATGGCTGTAATCTTACCGTCTTTATCAGCATTGATATTGTTTTCCATCTTCATGGCTTCCAAAATGATGATAACTTGTCCCTTCTTTACTGTATCGCCGACATTTACTTTGATATCGAGGATTACACCGGGAAGCGGAGATTTTACACCTGACTTGCCGGTAGAAGCAGCGGCCGGTTTTACTACCGGAGTAGCAGGAGCAGCAGGAGCGGATGTGGCTGCCGGACGTGCTACCGGTTTAACGACTACCTTCGGTGCTTTTTCCATTTCAACTTTGTAGGGAGTACCGTTCACTTCTACGTGAGCGATGTTGTCTTCAATATCTCCAATGGCAACTTTATATACGTTACCGTTAATTTTATATTTATATTCTTTCATCGTTTTATTTTATTATGGGTGACTTACTTTTTGTGAGGAGTCTCACGCAACGTATAAATCTTTGAACTCCACGGTGAGTAACTGCGTTTTACACGGGTAATGGTAAGTATCGTGTCTTCCACATCGTGTACATCGCTTTGGAATTCGTGCATGGCCATTGAAATGGCAGCAAAAACTTCTCCCGGAGCCTGCCCCAGTTGTTTCTCTTTTGCTTCTTGTTTATCAGTAATACCTTTAGCTTTCATAGCATTGCGTTTGCTGAGGTTAACTGATATTTTACCTATAATCTTGAAGGAGATGTAGAGTAATATCAGCCCGCAGAATACAACGCTCATGGCAGAAATAGCCATACCGATACCTACGCTGTCATGCTCTTCGAATTTTTCCATCTTGGCATTGCTGTCGATAGTCTTGTTGTTGGTACTCGGAGTGACATATTTATCTTCGCTTCCACCCTTTACTTCCCATTGGTCGGCTGCATCACTGACACGGGCATAGGATTGGTTGGCTTTTAAAGTACCGGCAGGCACTATGACTTGATCAAGCAATTTCTTGCCGGAATCATACAACCCAATCCAGTTGGCATTTGTGGCATCCAGTTTGAAGTTCGTATGAAATGTACCGCGTCTTGGTTCTCCATCAGCCCAGAAAAGTGCATGCTGACGTGGTTTTATGAGTGTCAGAACGTCACCTTTGGGAATGAAATAACTGGCAGTATCACCCGGCTGGCTGCTGAATTTCAGATAGCAACCTGCAAGGTCGGCGCTGCCGTATGATCTGTTGAATATTTCAATCCATGCGCTGTGCACACCGTAGTCATCCTGATAGTTGCTCTCGTTGTTGACCAGCACTTCATTCAGCAGCAGTTTGTTGTTCGATTTCTGTTCTTTGCAAGAAGAGCAAAAGCCCAACACCAGCATCAATGAAAGGAATATTCCGATTTTTGTTTTATTCATAATCGTTCTTGTTTTTAGTGTGAAAAGCCTGATTACAAAGGAATATTACCATGCTTCTTAGCTGGGTTAGTCAATTTCTTGGTTTGCAACTGTTGCAGGGCACGGATGATGCGGAAACGTGTGTTACGCGGTTCGATAACATCATCGATGTAGCCATATTTAGCTGCATTATAAGGATTGGCAAACAACTTGGTGTATTCAGCCTCTTTTTCAGCCAGGAATTGAGCCGGATTTTCCTGCTCTTTGGCTTCGCGGGCATATAATACTTCTACAGCACCTGCACCACCCATTACAGCGATTTCAGCAGTAGGCCAAGCATAATTCATGTCGCCACGCAGCTGCTTACAGCTCATCACGATGTGCGAACCACCGTAGGATTTACGCAGTGTGATGGTAACCTTGGGTACAGTAGCTTCACCGTATGCATACAGCAGTTTGGCACCGTGCAGGATGACGCCGTTGTACTCCTGGCCGGTTCCCGGAAGGAATCCCGGTACGTCTACCAATGATACGATAGGAATATTGAAGGCGTCGCAGAAACGGACGAAGCGTGCGCCCTTGCGGGATGCGTTGCTGTCGAGCACACCTGCCAGATACTTCGGCTGGTTGGCAACGATACCTACGGACTGTCCGTTGAAACGTGCGAAACCGATAATGATATTCTTTGAATAATCTTTTTGGATTTCGAGGAACTCACCATTATCTATGATAGCGCCAATTACCTCGTACATATCGTACGGTTTGTTCGGGTTATCAGGAATGATGTCGTTCAGGGAATCTTCCAGACGGTCGATAGGATCGGTGCAATCTACGTAAGGAGCTTCTTCCAGGTTGTTTTGGGGAATGTAGCTCAACAGTTTGCGGATAAGAGCCAAGCCTTCTTCTTCAGTCTGTGCAGTAAAATGAGTAACACCAGATTTGGTGGAGTGAACGCTCGCGCCACCCAGGTTTTCCTGAGTTACGTCTTCACCCGTTACAGTCTTAACCACCTTCGGACCGGTAAGGAACATGTAGGATGTACCTTCCATCATCAGCGTAAAGTCAGTCAATGCAGGAGAGTAAACGGCACCACCGGCACAAGGACCAAAAATACCGGAAATCTGCGGAATGACACCCGAAGCAAGTATGTTACGTTGGAAGATTTCAGCGTAGCCAGCCAAGGCATTGATACCTTCCTGAATACGTGCACCGCCCGAGTCGTTGATACCGATACACGGAGCACCCATTTTCATGGCTTGGTCCATAATCTTACAGATTTTCAGAGACATGGTTTCGGACAGTGAACCGGCAGAAACTGTGAAGTCCTGTGCGAAGATATAAACCAGACGGCCTTCGATTGTACCGCAACCGGTTACTACACCATCACCGGGATAGTGTTTCTTTTCCATACCGAAGTTGGTACATCTGTGCTCTACAAACATATCCATTTCTTCGAAACTACCTTCGTCGAGAAGCATGGCTATGCGCTCACGAGCTGTATATTTACCTTTCTCATGCTGTTTGGCAATCGCTTTTTCACCACCACCCAGACGTGCAGCTGCGCGGCGATCTATAAGCTCTTTAATCTTTTCAAGTTGATTACTCATGAATTTATATTCTTTAAGTGTTTATACAATTTATGATTTGATGATTTTACAGTCTTGCTTATTCCGGTTTCTCGCAAAGCTCGGTCAGGACACCGAGAGTTGACTTCGGATGCAGGAATGCAATGTTCAGACCTTCTGCACCTTTGCGGGGAGCTTTGTCTATAAGGCGGATACCTTTTTCTTCGACTTCGGCAAGCGCACCGGCCACTCCGTCTTCAACGGCGAATGCGAGATGATGCATGCCACCGTTACCGTTGTTCTTTTCGATGAACTTGGCAATTGTGCTTTCGGGAGAAGTAGGTTCCAACAATTCGATCTTTACATCGCCCACTTTCAGGAAAGCGGTTCTAACTTTCTGATCTTCCACGGTTTCGATGTTGTAGCATTTCAAACCTAATACGTTTTCGTAGTACGGAAGGGCTTCTTCAATGCTCTTAACGGCAATGCCCAGATGCTCAATGTGTGAAATCTTCATAACTATATAAATTAATGTTAGTATTGTATCCTTTTAATAAAGGTATAAAGCAGCTCAAAGAAAGAGAATTCTTCCTTAATAAAGAAATTTTTCATCAATTAATTCATGGATAATTGAACTTTAGAAGGATTTTTTCAGACTTTAGATAGAGACCGGTTGTTTTCCTGATATCGTCCGCTAACGGACATCCCCACTGTCCGAAAATGAACACTTACCCCTCTATGAAACCTTTCCGGCCACTTGGCACACTCTTTGCTTTTCTGTTTGCGACAATTTTAAAGATTGAACATGAAAAAGAATATTTTACTTGCAGTTTGTTTTTTGATGCCGTTGGCAACCATGGCGCAGAATGATACTTTGGGACATGAACGCAATATTACGCTGTCGGAGGCCATTGTACTGGCCCGTACGCAGTCTGTGGATGCTGCTGTGGCATTGAATGAATTGAAAACCGCGTATTGGGAATACCGTACATTCCGTGCGGACTTGTTGCCGGAAGTGAATTTCACCGGTACACTACCCAACTATAACAAGTCCTACAGTACCTACCAGAATTCCGACGGCTCCTATAGCTTTGTTCGCAACAATACACTGGGGCTGTCCGGACAGCTTTCGGTAGACCAGAACATTTGGTTTACGGGGGGTAAGCTGTCACTGACTTCTTCGCTGGATTATCTCAAACAGCTGGGTTCCGGGGGAGAGAAGCAGTTCATGTCAGTCCCCGTGAGCCTGGAGTTGACGCAACCGGTCTTCGGAGTGAATACCTTGAAGTGGAACCGCCGTATAGAGCCCGTACGCTATGCCGAGGCAAAGGCCGAGTTCATTTCAGCTACGGAAGAGGTGACGATGAAAACCATCACTTATTTCTTTGAGTTGCTGCTGGCCAAAGAATCGCTCGCTACCGCCATGCAGAACAAGACGAATGCCGACCGCCTTTATGAAGTGGCCATAGCCAAACGTAAAATGGGACAGATATCCGAGAATGATTTGTTGCAGCTTAAACTGAATTCATTGCAGGGCAAGGCCGACGTGACTGAGGCAGAGAGCAACCTGAATGCAAAAATGTTCCAGCTCCGTTCTTTCCTCGGGGTGTCCGAGCAGGAAAGCCTGAATCCGGTGTTGCCCGCCACTGTTCCCGATATAAAGATGGAGTATGACCGTGTGCTGAACAAGGCACTGGAACGCAACTCCTTTGCACAGAACATTCGCCGCCGCCAGCTCGAAGCTGATTATGAAGTGGCAACGGCACGCGGAAACTTGCGCAGCATCGACCTCTTTGCCAGTGTGGGCTATACGGGGCAGAACCATGAATTCTCTTCAGCCTACCGGGACTTGCTTGATAATCAGATTGTGCAGGTAGGCGTCAAGATTCCTATCCTTGACTGGGGCAAGCGCCGCGGCAAGGTAAGGGTGGCAAAGAGCAACCGTGAAGTGGTCTTGTCCAGAATCCGTCAGGAACAGATGGACTTTAACCAGGACATCTTTTTGCTGGTGGCTAACTTCAACAACCAGGCGCAACAGCTGGACATAGCCAAAGAGGCGGATGTCATTGCTGAGAAGCGTTACAAGACTAGTGTAGAGACCTTTATGATAGGTAAAATCAGCACCCTGGACCTGAACGATGCACAGAACTCTAAAGACGAAGCCCGTCAAAAGCATATTTCAGAGCTGTACTACTATTGGTATTACTTCTATCAGCTCCGCAGCTTGACCCTTTGGGATTTTGAACGCGATACGGAATTGGAAGCTGATTTTGAAGAGGTGGTAAGAGGATAAGTCGACGGGTTGCAAGTGATAAGTTATGAGTTATTTGCCGGTAAAAGTACCGTATATGCGATATTATAGGTAAATAACTTATAACTTATCATTCATAACTCTGCTTTTTTACTTATTTTTGCGGGAAACAAACTACAATTTTTATGATACTGATAATAGACGACGATAGTGCTGTGCGCTCTTCCCTCAGCTTTATGCTGAAGCGTGCCGGATATGAGGTGAAAACGGCTCCGGGCCCTCGCGAAGCTATGGACATAGTGAGGGCCGAAGCTCCCGCCTTGATTTTGATGGATATGAACTTCACTCTTTCCACTACCGGAGAAGAGGGACTTACCTTATTGAAGCAGGTAAAGGTGTTCCGTCCCGATGTGCCCGTTATTTTGATGACGGCATGGGGAAGTATCCAGCTTGCCGTGCAGGGTATGCAGGCCGGCGCATTCGATTTCATAACCAAGCCTTGGAACAATGCTGCTCTTTTGCAGCGCATCGAGACGGCCCTTGAGCTTACGGCCGCCCCGAAAGAGGTGCCGGAAGAACAGACTACCGCATTGAATCGCAGCCATATTATAGGTAAGTCCAAAGGGTTGATGGAAGTGTTGAACACAGTGGCCCGCATAGCCCGTACCAATGCTTCGGTGCTGATTACGGGCGAAAGCGGAACGGGCAAGGAGCTGATTGCCGAAGCCATCCATATCAACAGCCAACGTGTGAAGCAGCCTTTTGTCAAGGTGAATCTCGGCGGCATCTCGCAGAGCTTGTTCGAGAGCGAGATGTTCGGCCATAAGAAAGGGGCGTTTACCGATGCCAGCGCCGACCGTATAGGGCGTTTTGAAATGGCAAATAAAGGTACTATCTTCCTCGACGAGATTGGTGACCTCGACCCTTCCTGCCAGGTGAAACTGCTGCGCGTGCTTCAAGACCAGACATTCGAAGTGCTGGGCGATAGCCGTCCCCGCAAAGTCGATGTGCGCGTTGTGTCCGCCACTAATGCAGACCTCCGCAAGATGGTGTCCGAACGTACTTTCCGTGAAGACCTTTTTTACCGTATCAACCTGATTACCGTAAAACTGCCCTCCTTGCGGGAGCGCCGTGAAGATATTCCTTTGCTGGCACGTCACTTTGCCGACCGTCAGGCAGAGGTGAACGGCTTGCCGCGTACGGATTTCTCGGCCGACGCTCTGAATTTCCTTTCCCGCCTGCCTTATCCGGGCAACATTCGTGAGTTGAAGAATCTGGTGGAGCGTACCATTCTGGTCAGCGGCAAGCCGGTGCTGGATGCCGCGGATTTCGATGCCCAATATCTGCGTCACGACGAACCGGCCAAAGCTGCCGAAGGTACTTCTTTTGCAGGTATGACCTTGGATGAAATAGAGCGGCAGACTATCTTGCAGGCGTTGGAACAGCATAAAGGGAATCTCAGTCAGGTGGCAGTGTCATTAGGCATCAGCCGCGCTGCGCTTTACAGACGTTTAGAAAAATATAATATTCAAGTCCCGTGCGCATAAAATTCTTTTTCTTCATACTTGTCCTTTTTCTGCTCGGTCTGGGTGGAATGCTGGTATATTTGCTGAGTGGGAAGCCGCTTTTGTATCTGTACGTATTGGAGGGGCTCATCGGGTTTATCCTTATCTATCTGATAGTATTCTATAATAAGATAGTGAAGCCGATGAACACCATAGGCAGCGGTATGGAGTTGCTGCGCGAGCAGGATTTCAGTAGTCGTCTCAGCCGGGTAGGGCAGTACGAGGCAGACCGCATTGTGAATATCTTTAACCGAATGATGGAGCAGCTCAAGAATGAACGGTTGCGCATGCGCGAGCAGAATCACTTCTTGGATTTGCTGATTCAGGCATCTCCAATGGGGGTTATTATCCTGACAATGGACGATGAAGTGTCGCAACTGAATCCGATGGCGGTAAAGATGCTCGGTGTCCGTATGGAGGAGGCGATGGCAAAGCGGCTGGACCAGATGGACTCCCCGTTGGCTGCCGAACTTTCGTCCATTCCCAAAGACGAGACGGCAGTGGTCCGTCTCAATGACGCGAATATTTATAAATGCACCCATTCTTCTTTTATTGACAGAGGGTTCAAACATCCTTTTTTCTTGATAGAGCGTATGACAGAAGAAGTGATGCGTGCCGAGAAGCGTGCCTATGAAAAGGTAATCCGCATGATAGCTCATGAAGTGAACAATACCACTGCGGGCATCACTTCCACACTCGATACAGTGGAGCAGGCACTTTCTACAGAAGATGATATGGAGGACATCTGCGACGTGATGCGCGTCTGTACGGAGCGTTGTTTCTCGATGAGCCGTTTCATTACCCGTTTTGCAGATGTGGTAAAGATACCCGAACCTACCCTGGCACCCGTCCAACTGAATGAGTTGGTGTCCATGTGCAAGCGTTTCATGGAAGGAATGTGCAATGACCGCAATATAGAGCTACGTCTGGAATGCGACCCGGAGGTGGGAATGGTGCGTATGGATGCTTCTCTTTTTGAGCAGGTGCTTGTGAATATCATCAAGAATGCTGCCGAAAGTATAGAGGGGGATGCCGGAGAAAACGGACAGCAAGGTGAGATAATAGTAAGGACCACTGCCCCCGCTTCTGTCGAAGTCGTTGACAATGGTCCGGGGATAAGTAAAGAGACCGAAGCTAAACTCTTCAGCCCCTTCTTTTCCACCAAGCCGAACGGGCAGGGAATTGGCCTGGTGTTTATCCGGGAAGTTTTGAGCCGTCATGGTTGCACGTTCTCCTTACGTACCTACAACGATGGATTGACCCGCTTCCGTATACTATTTAATTGAAATTTGAAAGTTTTACCTTTCACCTTTCAATTTTCAATTTTTACCTTTCGCCTTTCCATTTTTAAAGAATTCTTTTGCATACTCCTCCAGTATCTTTTTAATGCCTTGGCCGATGGTTGCATAGTCTTTCTCGTCCAGATTGGCGAGTGAGGCGCGTACGCTCCATTCGGGGCCGTCAAAACCACCGCCGTTCAGCAGCACCAGAGAGGTTTCTTTGGCAAGGCGGAAGACTACGTTCAGCGGGCTGTAGGTACGTTTCAGATATTCTACAAAGTCGTCCCCATAGAACTTCTTTGCCCAAACCAGCATGTCGATTTCTGTATAATAACCTACACGCAATGGGTCTTCCGTCAGCGTGAAACCGGTATTCTCCCAAAGGGCATGCAATCGGCGGCGGATAATCTCCTGCATCTTTTGCTTGTATTTGTTTTCCTTGTCCAGCAGGGCAAAGGCGGCGAAAAGGCCCATCTGCATCTGTTGTGGCAATGACAGTCCGGCGGTATGGTTCAGTGCCACCTGACGGCTGTCGGCAACCATACGGTCGATAAACTTCAGTTTTTCAGGTTCCAGAGTGAGGGTGGAGTAGCGGTGGTGCAGAATCTCCCGTTTCTCTTTCGGCAGTTTGGCTATCAGCTTGTCGAACAGGTTGAATTCGTGCAGGGCAATGACCGCATTGCGCCATCCGGTGGCACCGAAGTATTTGGAGAATGAATAGACGCAAAGCGTATTGTAGGGAATTTCTGCCATGAACGAACGGAAGTGTGGACTGAATGTACCGTATACGTCGTCTGTAATAATCATCAGATTAGGGTTGTCATTCCTGACGATGCTCACGATGCGCGCCATTGTATCCGGACTGAGTGTGTAGCTGGGCGGATTACTGGGATTGGTGACAAAGAGGGCCTTGATTTTAGGGCTTTTCAAGCGGTCTATGTCTTCGTCGCTGTACTGCCAGAGGTGCATCCCTTCGTTATTCATGCGGTTGGCATGTATTTTGGTCACTCGAAACTGGTAGCGGCTGAGTTGTGGGATTTCAATATAGGGGGTAAAGGCAGGAACCATGAGGACGATGCCGTCCCCTTTGTTCAGCAGGAAGTTTTCCTGCAGGGAGTCGAAGATGTAGCACATGGCGGCTGTTCCACCTTCGGTGGCAAACAGGTCATAGGCACCCCGGGGAGGACGGTTGTCGCACATCTCTTGCGAAAGGTAATCTTGCACAAGGATTTCCGTAAAATGAAGGATGCGGTCGGGCACGGGATACTGGTCGCCTACAATGCTTTCGGCCCATTCGTGTACAAGGCTGTCGGGGTCGGCGGCATGCTGCATCAGCAGGTAGTTGTAGGTTTGTTCCAGCAATTTGGCGCCCGGTACGTTATTGTTCTTTTTCAGGAAGGCTTCGAAGCGAGAGGCAATGCCTTTTTTTTCGGGGATGCCTGCAATTCCCTCGGGCAAATCCATGATGCGGCGGCACTCTTCCAGGCCGAAGCTTCCCAACAGGAAGAAGGCTTCGCGTGGAGCGGTTGCAATCCAGTTGGGGTTGCCGCGCCCTGCGTTCAGCATGGTACGGGCGGTTTTCTTCAGACTCTCGTCTGCCATGTCTATCAGGCGGTTCTTCAGTTCGAAAGGACTGATAGATTCCATTTTCTTTTCTAAAAGTTTTGTATCCATAAGCTCAAGTTTAGGTTCGTTATTTATTGTTTTCAGTCATTCGGCGAATAATCTCTGTTCATGCGGTATACTATTTCTTTCCTTGCTTGAAATTAATCGTCCGATATATGTTTCCTTTTCGTCCGACAGTTGTTGAATCATCGTCCGACAGCTGTTGAATTATCGTCCGACAGCTGTCGGACGAATAGCTATTAGTGAATGGGTATATAGTCGCTTGCATTTCCGGCAATAATTCTTTGAATGATTTGGATTAGTAAGTATTGGCACAGAATCGTCTTATATTAGCAAAACGATGACTACACCCCATATTATTAATAAGGTATTGCCCACGGCATAGGTCACGGTGTATCCCAGAGCAGGTGTCTCACTCTCAACGGCATCCTGCACCGCGCCTAAAGCGGCCGTAGTGGTACGTGCCCCCGCGCAGACGCCCAAAGCCAGTGCCGGATGGAACTTGAAAACATACCTTGCCAGCAGCAAGCCGATAATCAGCGGCAGGGCGGTGGCGGCTGCTCCCACCAGAAACAGACTGATACCTACGTCGTGGAAGCCCTGCACGAAACTGGGACCTGCCGAAATGCCCACTACCGCAATGAACATGTTCAGACCGACATTGTTCAACACCCATTGCGAAGGTTCGGGAATGCGCCCGAAGGTGGGGTGCTTACTGCGGAGCCAGCCGAAGAACAAGCCCGCAATCAATGCGCCGCCGCTTGTGCTCAAGCTGATGGGGATGCCGCCGATATGGACGGAAAGTGCTCCGAACAAACCTCCGACAAGGATACCCAGGCCTACGAATATCATGTCCGTCTGGTTGGTAGGGCGGTCTATATACCCCAGACGTTTGGCTGCTGCTTCCACTTCCTGCCTGGTACCTACCACTTCGATGACGTCGCCGGCATCTACTACCGTTTGTGCCAGCACGGGAATGGATATTCCGGCGCGCTTGATGCTCCGGATACTGACACCGTGCATGAACTTTTCCCTTCGGATAACTGCAACCGTCTTGCCGGCAACCGTCTTGCGTGTGATTGTAACCGGTAACTTTTCGGCAGGAAAATCCAGGAGCTGGGCATCTTGTACTTCCGGCCCTATCCAGCTTTCTTCGCCTATGATGTATTCGCGGCGTCCGCTTAGCACTACTTCGTCTCCCGGCTCTATCTGTATGTTCATGCTGACTTCCACCACAACTCCGGATTTGCGGAGGCGTTCCACAAATAGACGTTTGTCGTGCTGTCGGAAGTAGACTTCCAGGTCAATCACCCGCTTTCCATTCTTGAACCATTCGTTTTCGACCCGGTAGGCACGGAAAGTGACGGGGCGTGCCGCCGGCATGAATCCCGGTTCGTCAGCCAGAGAGCTGCCCATCTTCGCCTCCAGTTCCTTGCAGGCGGCTTTCACCTTTTCCAGCCCGCCTAGCATCTTGGGACCGATGGATGATAGGACCCATGCCGAGCCTGCCGTACCGAAAATGTAGGTGACGGCGTAGGATACGGGAATGATGTTGACGTAACTTTGTCGTTGGGCCTCGTCCAGTCCCATATTGGCCATGGTGTCTTCTGCCACTCCGATGACGGCGGAGATGGTTTGCGAACCGGCCAGCAGTCCGGCAGCTTCACCGGCATTGTAGCCCATCATCAGGGCCAGCAGCCAGGTCACTAACAGTACGGATACACACATCAGTACGGCAAAGCCCACTTGGGGCAATCCGTCCTTTTTCAGTCCGCGGAAGAACTGGGGACCCACTTTATAGCCCACGGCAAAAAGGAAAAGCAGAAAAAATACCGACTTTATCGGACCCGGTACGGCTATATTCAGTTGCCCTACCAGTACGCCTACAAGCAGTACACTGGTCACTGTGCCCAGCGTAAACTTACCGATACGCAGTTTCCCCAGCCAGAATCCCAGGAATATAGTGAGGAAAATGGCAAGTTCGGGGCGTTCCCTGAGCTGGTTGAAAATCCATTCCATAATCAAGTTGTTTAGGTTATATATTGGTTGTTCCGATGCTTTCTGGAGCGTCGTTTCGCTATACAACGGCTTTTAACGGGAAGTGTTTTATACAAAAGGAGTTTTTTAGAACATTTATTCCGTAAAACCGAACTTTAAGAAAAAGTTTTCTTCCGTACCTTTGCCATCCAAATTAGGTAAAACAAGGTATGAAGTTGTTTTTTAGGGTATTTCTGCTTATCCAGCTGGTTACTCTTCCATTGAGAGCACAATATATGGTGCAAGGCGTTGTCACCGATTCGTTGACGAAGGAGCCATTGCCTTATACGTCAGTTTATCTGAAAGGAACTACGGAGGGAGGGATGACGGACAATAACGGCCGTTTTTCCTTCAAGACCTATCGCCCGGAGGCCACGCTGGTCATTTCGGCCGTGGGATATAATGAATATGTCCGGCTGATTCATCCTGCAAAGTCTTCTAAGTTCAATATAGCCCTTTCGCCAGCCACTTATGCACTGGATGAGGTGGTGGTGAAGCCGAAACGTGAACGGTATAAGAAAAAGGATAATCCCGCAGTGGAGTTTGTACGCAAGATGATAGAGCATCGGGATGACTACTCGCCCGACGAACGCGACTTCTGGAAACGTGACCGCTATGAAAAGATGACTTTTGCCATCAATAACTTCGACAGCCTGAAGCAACAGAAGTGGCTTTACCGTAAGTTCAAGTTTCTGACGGATTATGTCGATACCTCTGCCGTTACCGGCAGGCCGGTATTGGCCATCTCCAACCGTGAGTTGCTTGCCACAGACTATTACCGCAAGTCTCCGCATAGCCGGAAACAGTGGGTCACCGCCCGCAGGCAGGCAGGAGTGGACGAAATGCTTTCGCAGCAGGGTATGGAACAGGCTATCAGTGTCACCATGACCGATGTAGACCTTTATGAGAACAACATCACCTTGTTCACCAATAAGTTTGTCAGTCCGCTATCCTCCCTTGGGCCGTCTTTCTACAAATATTATCTGATGGATACGCTTACCGTTGCCGGAAAGCCTTGTGTTGACTTGACATTTGTCCCTTTCAACTCCGAGTCGTTCGGTTTTACGGGACATTTATACGTCATGCTGGACAGTACCTATTTTGTAAAGCGTGCCGTCATGAACTTTCCTCAGAAAATAAATCTGAACTTTGTGGACTACATGAAGATTGAACAGAATTTTGACCGCGCGGAGGACGGTACGAGGCAGTTGCTCAATGAGAGTATCACTACGGAGTTCAAGTTGGTGGACAATAGTGACGGTATTTATGCCAAGCGGGATGTGTATTACAGAAATTATCAGTATGAACCGGATGACAAGGCTCTGCAGGCTTTCCGAAAACCGGAAAAGGTGATTGAAGAGACATCGGCTTCCAGCTATTCGGAAGCATATTGGGATGCCAACCGCCAGGTGGAGGTCAGCAAGAAAGAGACTTCGGTGGACAAGATGATGGCCCAGTTGCGCAGCTATCCCGTTTATTTCTGGACGGAGAAAGTGCTGAAGGTGCTGTTCACGGGGTATATTCCCGCTCCGAAGGAAAAAGAACCTTTGTTCTATATCGGTATGATGAATACCACTATCAGCGGAAATACACTGGAAGGGGTGCGCTTGCGTGCCGGCGGTATGACGACGGCATGGCTCAATCCGCATTTGTTCGGCAGGGGCTATATGGCATACGGTTTTCGCGACCATCGTGTAAAGGGACTCGCCGAACTGGAATATTCTTTTCATAGGAAGAAGGAATATGCCAATGAATTTCCTATACATTCGTTGAAGCTCCGTTACTTGTCAGACGTCAATCAATATGGACAACACTATCTTTATACCAGTCAGGATAATGTTTTTCTTGCCTTGAAACGTCAGAAGGATGACCGTATCGGTTATCAGCGGAAGGCGGAACTGACCTATACCAATGAGTTCCATTCCGGCTTTTCCGTGCAGATGACGACGCGTCTGCGTAAAGATGAATCATCCCATCTGATTCCTTTCGTCAAGCAGGACGACCATAATACGTATGTAAAAAGTATTTCGACCAGTGAACTGGAATTGAAGCTGCGCTATGCTCCCAACGAGAAATTCTTCCAGACCCAATGGAACCGTTTCCCCGTTTCGCTGGATGCTCCGGTCTTTTCGCTTACACATACCATGGCTGCCAAAGGGGTACTGGGAGGAGACTATACCTATCACTATACGGAAGCGGGTTTTCAAAAGCGTTTCTGGTTCTCGGCATTCGGTTATACGGACGTTATCCTGAAAGCCGGAAAAGTCTGGAATAAGGTTCCTTTTCCTCTGCTTATCATTCCCAATGCGAACCTGTCCTATACCATACAGCCCGAGTCCTATTCACTGATGAATGCCATGGAATTCATGAACGATGAATACGCTTCCTGGGATGTGACCTATTACTTGAACGGCTGGCTCTTCAACCGTATTCCTTTGTTGAAAAATTGAAATGGCGTGAAGTGCTTTCCTGTCGCGGCTTGTATGGGAATTTGAGTGATAAGAATAATCCGGCTTTTCAGCAGGATTTGTTCCGTTTTCCTGCCGGCAGCACTACAATGGGGCATACGCCATACGTAGAGGGCAGGTGTAGGTGTTGAGAATATTTTAAAAGTGCTCCGGGTGGATTATGTATGGCGTTTGACTTACCGCGATTTACCTAATATAGATAAATCCGGGCTTAGAATCAGTCTGCACATGACGTTTTAACTTAAATCTTACTAACAGAGTATTAAATCGGATAAAAAGACTAATCTATATTGGGTAAAATACCCTAAATTTGAGCAATTTTTTAAACTAAAATAATTCAATGGCAATGAAAGAAAACATTAAGCCGGCAACCGGTCGTTTAGGCGTACTGGTAGTCGGAGTAGGTGGTGCGGTTGCAACCACTATGATTACAGGTACATTAGCAGCCCGTAAGGGGTTGGCAAAAGCTATAGGCTCAATCGCACAAATGGCTACTATGCGTATGCAGGACGGCAAAGAACATCTGATTAAGGATATAGTGCCTTTGGTTGATTTGAACGATATCGTTTTCGGCGGTTGGGACATTTTCGCTGATGATGCGTATGAAGCTGCAATGTATGCAGAGGTTTTGAAGGAAAAGGACTTGAACCTCGTAAAAGATGAGTTGAAAGCCATTAAACCCATGCCTGCCGCTTTTGACCACAATTTTGCAAAACGCCTGAACGGTACGCACATCAAGAATGCCGCTACACGTTGGGACATGGTAGAGCAGTTGCGTGAGGATATCCGCACTTTCAAGGCAAACAACAATTGCGACCGTATCGCCGTGTTGTGGGCTGCAAGTACTGAAATTTATGTTCCTCTGGCAGAAGAGCACAAGTCGCTCGCTGCTTTGGAAAAGGCAATGAAGGAAAACAATACGGAAGTTATTTCTCCGAGCATGTGCTACGCTTACGCTGCAATCGCAGAAGGTGCTCCGTTCATCATGGGTGCTCCTAACTTGTGCGTAGATACTCCGGCTATGTGGGAATTCTCCAAGAAAATGAATGTGCCTATTGCCGGTAAAGACTTCAAGAGCGGTCAGACTTTGATGAAAACTGTACTTGCTCCGATGTTCAAGACCCGTATGCTGGGTGTAAGCGGATGGTTCTCTACCAATATCTTGGGTAATCGTGACGGTGAAGTGCTTGACCAACCGGAAAACTTCAAGACCAAAGAAGTCAGCAAGCTGTCCGTTATCGACAATATCTTCGAACCCGAAAAATTCCCCGATTTGTACGGTGATGTATATCACAAAGTACGTATTAACTATTACCCGCCCCGTAAGGACAACAAGGAGGCATGGGATAATATCGATATCTTCGGCTGGATGGGCTATCCGATGGAAATCAAGGTTAACTTCCTGTGTCGCGACTCTATCTTGGCAGCTCCTATCGCACTCGACCTGGTTATCTTCAGTGACCTCGCTCTGCGTGCCGGTATGTGCGGTATCCAGACTTGGCTGTCATTCTTCTGCAAGAGCCCGATGCACGACTTTGAACACGAACCGGTACATGACCTGTTCCAACAATGGAGAATGGTGAAAGAAACCCTGCGCAATATGGTAGGTGAAACTGCACCGAGCTATTTGGACTAAAATAAGAAAACGGTAAGGTAATAAAAGTGATAAGGCGATAGAGTGATTGGCAAGTTTCCGCTTGAAATTTCATCACTTTACTGCCTTACCACTTTTATGACTTTATCACCGCATTATCTTGTCACTTTTATTATTCTATCACTTTTTATCAATGAAGAAACCCTCTTTTTTCCCGGTTATCATCGGTACGGGCTTCGGTTCGGGCTTTTCTCCTTTCGCTCCGGGTACGGCAGGCGCTTTACTGGCCGTGCTTATCTGGTTCGGAATATCTTTCATTGTTTCGGAAATATGCCTGATATGGCTGACGGTGGCTCTTATTCTTTTTTTTTTACGGTAATGGGAGTATGGGCAACCAATCGTCTTGAACCTTTCTGGGGAGAGGACCCGTCACGGGTGGTGGTGGACGAAATGGTAGGAGTGTGGATTGCATTGCTGGCAGCACCGTCTGGAAATGTCTGGTATGCGTTGGGGGCTTTTGCCCTCTTTCGTCTGTTTGACATATTCAAACCGTTAGGCATCCACCGCATGGAAAGTTTTCCGGGCGGAATTGGCGTGATGATGGACGATATCTTGGCGGGAATTTATAGCTTTGTAGTCTTAATCGGAGTAAGATGGCTGATAAGCTGAAAGGAAAACCGGGATTTGCAGGATGGCGTCATGCTGTTTGGGTCTTTATCAAGGCTCAGCTTTCGTCATACGTGGCAAGTCTCATAGATTTCTTGGTGACCATTCTGCTGGTTAAACTATCCGGACTTTTTATTTGTATGCTACTTTTCTGGGCTCTGTAGTTGGCGGCGTGGTGAATTGCGTTATCAATTACGGGTGGGTATTTCATGCGGACGACTGCAAAAAAGACGCATGTTGCACTGAAGTATCTTTTTTGTCTGGGGAGGTAGTATTTTATTGAATACATGGGGCACGTTTGCCCTGACCGAGTGGCTGACGGGTATGCACTGGGTGGACGGATTGCTGGGACATTATATAAACGATGTGTTTATCCTGTCCAAGATTATCGTAGCCATTCTGGTGGCGTTCTTCTGGAACTATCATCTGCAACGGGTATTCGTATATCGTAATCATAATTTCGGGAAATTTATACGACAATATTTTAGAGACTAAATAGAACTGATATGAATTATAGAGATTGGCTGCAACAGTTGATTTATAAGATTATAAATCCGGTTGTGCATGGAATGATCAAGGTAGGCATTACGCCTAATTTTATTACTACTACCGGATTGGTGATGAACATCGTGGCTGCATGCGTATTTGTGTATGCGGGCATGTATAAACCGGGTGAGCTTGCTTATGTGGGCTGGGGAGGAGGTATTGTTCTCTTTGCCGGTTTGTTCGATATGATGGACGGGCGCGTGGCGCGTGTAGGTAATATGTCTTCTACGTTCGGAGCATTGTATGACTCGGTGCTCGACCGTTATAGCGAGATGGTGACGCTGTTCGGTATTTTCTATTATCTGATTTTGCAAGGGTATCTGTGGGGATCGATGATTACTTTTGTCGCATTGGTCGGTTCGCTTATGGTGAGTTATGTGCGTGCACGTGCCGAAGGATTGGGACTGGAATGTAAAGTAGGCTTCATGCAGCGTCCCGAGCGTGTGGTGCTGACCAGCCTTGGTGCTTTGTGCTGCGGTATTTTCGGAGACTGCAAGGCGTTCGACCCGATGCTGATACTGATTGTTCCTATGGCAGTGATAGCCGTTCTTGCTAATCTGACAGCATTCGCTCGCATTGCGCATTGCTATAAATTATTAAAGAAACAATAATGAGAAAAGATATTTTTCCTTCTGTCAAAGAAGCGTTGCCTGTTGTTGTCCTTACAGCACTGTTCTTGTTGTTGACAGCCGTGTGTATAGGGTTGCGTACAGAGCATCTTTTAATGACGGGGCTGTTTCTGATACTCTTTTTTGCAGGAAAAACAACCCGTAAATTGGCGGTAGCGCTACTTCCTTTTATCATCTTTGGCATTTCTTACGACTGGATGCGGGTGTATCCCAACTATGAGGTGAATCCTATTGATGTGCAGGGATTGTATGAGGCGGAGAAGTCCTTGTTCGGTATCTCGATTGATGGGACAAGATTGATTCCCTGCGAGTATTTTGCACAGAATCACTGTACGGTAGGCGATTTCTTTGCCGGTATATTCTACCTTTGCTGGGTTCCTGTTCCCATTGCATTCGGTCTGTGGCTTTATCTGAAAGGCGAACGCAAGGTATATCTTCGCTTTGCCATGGTCTTTCTGCTGGTAAATCTTATCGGGTTTGCCGGATATTATATTCATCCGGCGGCACCGCCCTGGTATGCCATGAATTATGGCTTTGAGCCGGTTCTCAATACTCCGGGCAATGTAGCGGGACTGGGGCGCTTTGACGGACTGCTGGGGTGCTCTGTCTTTCATTCCATTTATGGACGGAACGCCAATGTATTTGCCGCTGTTCCTTCATTGCATGCGGCTTATATGGTGGTGGCTGTAGCATACGCTATTATGGGACGTTGCAAGAAATGGCTGATAGCTTTGTTCTCTGTTATCATGGCGGGTATCTGGTGGACGGCTGTCTATTCCGGACATCATTATCTGATTGATGTGATGTTGGGCATTTCCTGTGCGTTGCTGGGGATTCTGATATTTGAACAAGGGTTGATGAAGTGGGGCGTATTCAAGCGTTTCTTTGAAAGATACAGTCGGTATATAGGATAAATTATAAGGTGTGGATTAACGCAAATTTACGCAGGGGGCATTCTTTATATTGAAACTCTGCGTATATTTGCGTTAATCTGTTTTTATGTTATAGGTATATGAATAATTTTGTCTTTTACAGTCCTACCGAATTTGTATTCGGCAAGGACACGGAAATGCAAGTCGGTGCCTTGGCCGGTAAGTATGGGGCACGGAAAGTAATGATTGTGTATGGTGGCGGTTCCGTGCTGCGCAGCGGGTTGTTGGACAGAGTGAAGCAATCTTTGCAGAAAGCCGGTATTCGTTATTGCGAGATGGGTGGTGTGCAACCTAATCCGGTGGATACGAAGGTGTATGAGGGGATTGAAATTTGCCGTCGTGAACAGGCTGATTTACTGCTCCCGGTAGGAGGCGGTTCTGTAATTGATACAGCAAAGGCTATCGCTGCCGGTGTACCTTATGAGGGTGATTTTTGGGATTTCTTTATAGGTAAGGCAAAAGTGACGGAAGCATTGAAAGTTGCTGTTGTGCTGACAATTCCTGCTGCGGGTAGCGAGGGCTCGGGCAACTCGGTGATAACGAAAGTGGATACCCTGCAAAAGCTAAGCTTGCGTGTGCCGGAATTGTTGCGCCCTGTCTTTTCCATTATGAATCCGGAATTGACTTATACATTGCCGCCTTTTCAGACGGCTTGCGGCATTGCCGATATGATGGTGCATATCATGGAACGTTATTTTACTAATACGCAGGATGTGGAGATTAGCGACCGTCTTTGTGAAGGTACGCTGACAGCTATCATTAAAGAAGCTTATCGCATAAAAAAACAAAATCCGGAAGATTACGGTGCGCGCGCCAATATTATGTGGTGCGGAACGATTGCTCATAACGGGACTTGTGGTGTGGGTTGCGAGGAAGATTGGGCTTCGCATTTTCTGGAACATGAAGTCAGTGCGGTTTACAACGTTACGCATGGCGCCGGACTGTCTGTAATAGTTCCGGCATGGATGACTTTTATGGCCGGACATAATCCGAAAAAGATAGCCCGGTTTGCCAACCGTGTTTTCGGTGTTCCCGAATCGGAGGATTTGGAAGAGATGGCATTGGCGGGTGTGTCCCGTTTGAAACACTTTTTCCGTTTTATAGGGCTGCCGGTTAACTTTAAGGAACTGGGTATCGAGAATCCCGATATAGACCGCTTGGCGGATAGCCTGCATCGCAATAAGGGAGAGTTTGTGGGCAATTATGTGAAACTGACTAAACAGGACAGTAAGGAAATCTACCGTCTGGCACTGTGATAAACAAAAAAACGGCGAAGTATCTTATCAGACTTCGCCGTTTCTTTTATTTGATTTCGATTTCTTCCTTCATGTCAATCTCTTCTCCCTGCGGATCGTAGAAAACATATTCCAGAAATGCTAATTTCTGACTTGGAATAATCTTGATTCCGAATCCGTATTTCATTTGCCATTTCCGTTTCAGTGAGAGAACTCCCTGATTGATGTAGGCAGCGATATACGGGTGGATGTGTAACGAGAATTTCTTTATCTTCAGTTTGTTGACAAGGTAGTCAATTTTACTCTCTAAAGTGTCCGTAAAGAGGATGGACGATTTAATAGTGCCTTTACCAAAGCAGGTTGGACAGGTTTCCGTAGTATTCACATCCATTGCCGGACGTACTCGCTGACGCGTAATCTGCATCAATCCGAATTTGCTGAGTGGCAGGATGTTGTGTCGTGCTCTGTCTTTCTGCATATTGGCACACATACGTTCGTAAAGCTTTTGTCTGTTTTCGGCTTCATTCATGTCGATGAAATCCACCACGATGATACCACCCATATCTCTTAGCCGCAATTGGCGCGCCAGTTCATCGGCGGCTCCCAGATTCACTTCCAGTGCGTTGGCTTCCTGCCCGTTGGCATTCTTGATGCGGTTACCGCTGTTCACGTCTACTACGTGAAGCGCTTCGGTGTGCTCAATAATCAGGTAAGCCCCGCTTTTGTATGAAACGGTTTTGCCGAATGACGATTTTATCTGTTTGGTGATACCGAAATTGTCGTAAATAGGAAGTTGCCCTTTGTACAGTTTTACAATTCCTGCCCGTTCAGGGGCGATGAGTGTTACGTAATCCTTGATTTCGTTGAATACAGCTTCGTTGTTCACATAGATGTTTTCGAAAGAAGGATTGAACAAGTCGCGCAACAAACCTACGGCGCGGCTGGTTTCTTCGTAAATCAGTGTCGGAAATTTGGTGGCTTTTTGTACTTTGACAATAGCTTCTTCCCAATGTTTTAATAGAACTTTGAGCTCTCCGTCAAGCTCGGCCACGCGTTTACCTTCAGCAACAGTGCGGACGATGACACCGAAATTCTTGGGTTTGATGCTCATCAGCAGTTGTTTGAGGCGGGCGCGCTCTTCACTTGATTTAATTTTTTGTGATACGGAAACCTTATCATTAAAGGGAATCAATACAAGATACCTTCCGGCAAAGGATAATTCGGACGTAAGTCGCGGCCCTTTGGTTGAGATAGGCTCCTTGACGATTTGCACCACTACTTCTTGTCCTACCTTGAGTGTGTTGGATACTGTTCCGTCCTTTTCAAGGTCGGGAAGTATGGTTGCTTTGGTAATTGGATTAAGCTTTTTTTTTGTCGCTTAAAGTTTGCTTTACGTATTTTTCTAATGAGTTAAATTGAGGACCTAAGTCCAGATAATGAAGAAAAGCATCTTTCTCGTAACCTACATCCACGAAGCAGGCATTCAGGCCCGGCATCAATTTCTTGACACGTCCCAAATACATGTTGCCCACAGAGAAGGAAATATTTCTTCCTTCGCTTTGGAGTTCCACCAGGCTTTTGTCTTCGAGTAAAGCAATGGAAACTTCTTTGGGCTGTACGTCTACAACGAGTTCGCTTGTCACAATAATTTGCTTTTACATTTTTGTTATACAGATGTTTTCTGTTCAGATTTACCGGTACATCAATCTTTTTTACATTGACGAACCGGTTTGATACTTAAACAAAGAACAAACCCGCGAGACAATTAGCTTCACAAGTTTGTTCTTTATTTTGTCCTTCAGACTAAAAATTACTTTTTGCTTTTATGTCTGTTCTTTCTTAGTCTTTTTTGCGCTTGTGCGTAGACATTTTATGTCTTTTTTTCTTCTTTCCGCTTGGCATAGCTTCAAAATTTTATGGGTTAATACTAATTGTTTATTATTTTTTCACAGCAATGGTGAATGTCTTAGCTGGTTTGAACGCCGGAATGTTGTGTTCCGGAATGATGATTGTCGTATTCTTTGAGATGTTACGAGCTGTTTTTTGAGCTCTTTTCTTTACTACAAAACTACCAAACCCGCGGAGATAAACATTTTCATCTTTAGATAAAGATGCCTTCACTGCGTCCATGAACGCTTCAACGGTTGCAAGCACTGTTACTTTGTCGATTCCGGTGTTCTTTGTAATTTCGTTTACAATATCAGCTTTAGTCATTTTTTTCTTAAAAAAAAATATTATTACTATAGTTTTCTAATTTTTGGACTGCAAATATATAGCTTTTTGGCGGCTCTAAAAAATATATTTTGGACATTTTTTGAAAAAAGTCAAAGCATTAGGTTTTGTTAGATTGAAAAACTGTATTTTTGTTCTTTTGAAAAAGGATGTGTGTCCTTTTGAGGTATGAAACTATATATGAATAGATTGACTGAAGCTTTATTGGATTGGTACGCGGATAATAAACGTGATTTGCCTTGGAGAGGCACTACTGATCCCTACCGGATATGGATTTCTGAGATTATTTTGCAGCAGACGAGAGTGGTACAAGGATATGAGTATTTTCTTCGTTTTATCCGCCGTTTTCCTGATGTGAGAACTTTGGCTTCGGCTTCGGAAGACGAGGTCTTGAAGTATTGGCAGGGATTGGGGTATTATTCTCGTGCCCGTAATCTGCATGCTGCTGCTAAGAGTATGAACGGTAAGTTTCCGGAAAGCTATCAGGAAGTGCGGGCTTTGAAGGGGTAGGGGATTATACGGCTGCCGCCATTTGTTCCATAGCCTATAATATGCCCTATGCAGTAGTGGACGGAAATGTGTATCGAGTGCTTTCCCGTTATTGCGGCATTGATGTGCCTATTGACTCTACGGAAGGAAAGAAGCTCTTTGCTGCTTTAGCTGATGAAATGCTCGATAAATCCCGCCCGGCTGCTTATAATCAAGCTATAATGGATTTTGGGGCTATTCAGTGTACGCCACAGTCTCCTAACTGTATGTTTTGTCCTTTGGCGGATAGTTGTTCCGCCTTATCAAAAAAGGGCAGGTTATGCAACTTCCCGTGAAGCAACATAGAACAAAGACGTCCAACCGTTATTTTAATTATATATATGTACGCATGGGCGCGTGTACCTTTATACATAAACGAACGGCTGATGATATTTGGAAAAACCTGTTTGAATTGCCATTGGTTGAAGCGGATAGAAATCTATCGGAAGAGGAATTTTTATCATCGGCATCCTTTCGCTCACTTATAGCGGAAGGAGAGGTACCGGAAGTACGTTTGGTGTTTCGAAATGTGAAACATGTGCTGTCCCATCGGGTGATATACGCTAACTTTTATGAAGTCGTTTTGCCGGAGAACTCCCGTTCTTTTTCGGAATACCAGTGTATCAGAATGGAAGATTTGGAGCAGTATCCGGTATCTCGCTTGGTACATGCTTTTTTGGAGAAGTATTTATAAAAGTTGGCTGTATTCTTGCATGATGTTGTTATTCTCGCTAATTTTGGCAACAAATTTTAAAATTGAAAGCGTATGTCAGTAAATAAAGTGATATTATTAGGAAATGTAGGCAGAGACCCCGAGGTGAGGTATCTCGATACCGGTGTGGCTGTTGCTACTTTCCCCTTGGCTACTTCAGACCGTGCCTATACATTGGCAAACGGAACGCAAGTTCCTGAACGTACGGAGTGGCATAATCTTGTCCTTTGGCGCGGACTGGCAGAAACGGCTGAGAAATATGTGCATAAAGGAGACAAACTTTATGTGGAGGGTAAAATACGGACCCGTTCGTATGATGATCAGACCGGTGCAAAACGCTATGTAACGGAGATTTTTGTAGATAACATGGAAATGCTGTCTGCAAGAAGCGCAGCGCCCGGAACTACACCGCAGGCAGGTATATCCGGACAAACGGCTGCTCCTGTACAGTCAACACACTCGCAGGCTGCTCCTGCACAAAATAATCCAACGGACGATTTACCGTTCTAATTGTTTAACTAAAACCAAAATCTTTGGACCCAGACGCTTATTTATGCCAATTGGCAGATATTTTTAACAGTATAACCGTACATACTCCTTCTGTTTCGGCTATTATAGCTATTGTATTGGCTGGTGTGCTTTTGCTTGCTTCCGGTTTTGCTTCGGCTTCCGAAATTGCATTTTTTTCACTCTCGCCGTCCGATTTGAATTCTATTGAAGAGGGGAAACATCCTTCTGATGAGAAAATCAGAAATTTGTTGGATGATACAGAACGACTGCTGGCCACGATACTGATTACGAACAATTTCGTGAATGTGACCATTATCATGCTCTGTAATTTCTTTTTTATGAATGTATTCCAATTTCATTCGGTTATTGCGGAGTTTTTAATCCTAACGGTTGTATTGACTTTTCTGTTGCTGCTTTTCGGTGAGATTATGCCGAAGATTTATTCAGCGCAAAAAACATTGGCATTTTGCCGTTTTGCAGCTCCCGGCATTCTGGCATGTCGTTCCATATTCTATCCGTTGTCGTCGATATTGGTGCGTTCTACATCGTTTCTTAATAAGCATTTTGTGCGTAAGAATCATAATATTTCAGTAGACGAACTTTCTCATGCGTTGGAGTTGACGGATAAAGCCGAGCTTTCGGAAGAAAACAATATCTTGGAGGGTATCATTCGTTTTGGAGGTGAGACGGCTAAGGAAGTCATGACATCGCGTCTGGATGTGGTTGACTTGGAAATTCGCACTTCTTTTAAGGATGTGTTAAAGTGCATCGTGGAGAACGCTTATTCGCGTATTCCTGTTTATGCGGAAACACGTGACAATATAAAAGGGGTGCTTTATATCAAGGATTTGCTTCCTCATTTGAATAAAGGAGATAATTTCCGTTGGCAATCATTGATTCGTCCGGCTTATTTTGTTCCGGAAACCAAGATGATTGATGATTTGCTGCGTGATTTTCAGGCAAACAAGATTCATATCGCTATTGTGGTGGATGAATTCGGAGGGACATCGGGTATTGTTACAATGGAAGATATTATTGAAGAGATTGTTGGGGAGATTCGTGACGAATACGATGATGAAGAACGTACTTATGCCGTACTCAATGACCACACATGGGTGTTTGAGGCTAAAACACAACTGACGGATTTCTATAAGATAACCAAGATAGATGAAGAAACTTTTGATGAAGTGGCAGGTGATGCCGATACTTTAGCGGGGCTTTTACTTGAGTTGAAAGGGGAATTTCCGGCGCTTCACGAGAAAGTAACTTATAATTATTATGAATTTGAGGTTCTTGAGATGGATAACCGCCGCATCTTAAAGGTGAAATTTACAATAAATGAACCGGTACGGGAGGGTTCAGAAACAGAGAAGTAATGCCTGTTTTTAAACAATATACAGAGAGTTCATATAAGTGGGGTATCTGGAAAGCAAGTGAAAGTTTGGAAGAACTGCTTGCTTTACTTCCTCATAAAAAAAATATGAAGAGGGCATTGGAAAATTTACAGCCGTTTCTCGTAAGTTGGAGTGGCTGACTGTGCGTGTATTATTATATACAATGCTTGGCGAAGAGAAAGAAATACACTATTATTCCAATGGCGGACCCTATTTGGCAGACGGCTCTTTTTCCATCAGTATTTCACATACCAAAGGTTATGTAGCGGTCCTGTTAGGTGAACCGGGGAAAAGAGTCGGGATTGATATTGAGTGTTATAGCGAGCGGGTACGGAAAGTGGCGCATAAGTTTATGCGTGAAGATGAAAAAAAAAATCCTTATTCAAAGGTACGGAAACCTGGTCGTTGTTGCTTCACTGGTCTGCAAAAGAAATCATGTTTAAATGTATGAACGCTTCCGATGTCGATTTTCGGGAACATTTGCATGTAATGCCTTTTACGCCTGACGAACAAGGTGTGTTCTCCGCCGCCGAATACCGTACGGCGGAGAAACAGATTTTTCAAATTTACTACTATTTGTTTTCAGACTTTGTCCTGACATTGAGTTTGTAGTTACAGCCTTTCCAATTGTACTGTAAAGTGACGCATTAACGGAGCTTCCCAAGTAATACGTACTCCTCTTGTAATTGTTTCGCGTCTGTCATATACATTTTTGAGCGCAGCGGCTATTACATTCATGTGGTTATCGGTATACACGCGGCGTGGAATAGCCAGCCGGAGTAAATCCAGTCCGTTGAAGCGGTTTTCACGGGTAACGGGATCACGGTCGGCAAGTAAATAACCGATTTCACATCCGCGTATGCCGGCTTCCAGATATAGCTCGACGGTTAAAGTCTGTGCAGGAAACTCTTCTTTAGGAACATGTGTTAAAACTTTGGGAGCATCTACAAAAATTGCATGTCCTCCGGCGGGACGTTGGTACGGTATTCCGTATTCATCTAATTTTTTAGCCAGATATTCTATCTGGCGAATACGGGTTTCAAGATTATTAAATTCGGTGTTTTCATCCAAGCCGATGGCAAGTGCATTCATATCTCGACCATTCATACCGCCATAAGTAAGGTAACCCTCGAATTGTACGCAGAATCCTTTTGCTCCTTCATACCAGTCTTGTCGGCGGGTTGCAATAAATCCTCCCATATTTACGATGCCGTCTTTTTTTGGCGCTCATTGTCATACCGTCTGCAAGGGCAAACATCTCTTTGGTTATTTCCTTTATGCTCTTATCTTGGTAACCTTCTTCACGTGTCTTTATGAAATAGGCATTTTCGGCAAAACGGGCGGAGTCGAATATGACAGGTTTATTGTATTTATCGGCAATATTCCGGACTTCCCGTAAATTTTGCATGGAAACAGGTTGCCCGCCGGCTGTGTTATTGGTAATGGTAACAATGATAAATGGTATGCGGCTGTGATGTTCTTGTAATGCTTTTTCCAGCTTTGCAGGATCTACGTTGCCCTTAAAGGGAATTTCCAGTTGCGTTTGCCGTGCTTCGTCTATTGTACAGTCCAGTGCGATTGCCTTTCGGCTTTCGATATGTCCTTTGGTAGTATCAAAATGAGAATTTCCCGGGATAATATCTCCTTCATGAACCAGATAAGAGAATAGTACATTTTCGGCAGCACGTCCCTGATGTGTAGGAATGACATATTCAAAACCGGTCAGGCGGGTAATGACTTCTTTTAATTTGAAGAAAGAAGAAGCCCCGGCATAGCTTTCGTCTCCGAGCATGATACCGGCCCATTGCCGGTCGCTCATGGCTCCTGTTCCCGAATCGGTGATAAGATCGATATAAACTTGTTCTGATTTTAGTTGAAAAACATTGTAATGGGCTTCTTTCAACCACTGTTCACGCTCCTGGCGGGTACTTTTACGAATAGGTTCCACCATTTTGATTTTCCATGATTCGGCAAATGGTAATTCCATAGATTATTTTTTATAAGTTAGACAATAGGTCAACGGATAAATCCGTTTTTGTGTTTTATGTGCCGAATATAATGATTTTATAGATGATGAACAATGTTTTTGATGACTTTCTGTAAAACAAATGTCCGGGCGAATCACTTCGGCCGGACATCATTTAAATAAACTTGGCAGAGTTTATTCTCTTTTACTTTCTTTGAAAGAGTTTTGATGAATGAAATGATTGGATAGAATTTATCCCGTTCATTAGACTCAACGCTTTTTCCTCGAAAGCAATGATAAGATAATGCATGGCAGGTCTTCTGACTTGTTTCTGTTGCAGGCTGCCTTCCCGGAAAACGTTTCCAGTGGCATGGAGAGAGAATTCATTGTCTGCAACATTATGTGAAACTTACAGCAGCGGGACTGTTCAGGACTTGCACCTGATTCCCTTTTAATCGCTTCCTTTGAAAAAAGGCGGCAAACCAATGCATCGCAAAGATAATGAAAAAAGTAACAAACCAAAATGAATAAAAGAAATTATTTCTCCTTTGCCAACGTAAAAACGAATTCCAGTCCGCCACCTTGATTATTCTTGGCGGAGATTGTTCCGCCATGAATGATGACGGCATTTTTTACGATGGCAAGCCCTAAGCCTGTACCACCTAATTTTCGCGAACGTCCTTTGTCTACACGATAAAAGCGTTCGAACAAACGATTCAGATGTTCTGGTGAAACGCCTACTCCGGTATCTGCAAAACTGAAATAATAGAAGTTCTCATCCTCACGGAAACAGTTGATGTTGATGTAGATATTGGTTCCTGCATAAGCCATGGCGTTATCCATGAGGTTACGGAATATGGAGTAGAGTAATGAATAGTTACCCTTTAATTGTATTTTGGGATGTAGACCGTTGACTACCGTAATATGCTTTTCTTCCAGTTCCAATGATACTTCGTTGACTATATTGGTGACAAGCATGCTGATGTCTACTTTCTCCATATCAATCATGTTGGCTGCTTCATCCATACGTGTCAGTACGGAGATATCCCGTAATAGACGGCTCAGCCGGTTGCTTTGGGCATAACACCGTTCAAGGAAAGTCTGCATCTTTTCGCGGGGGATGCTTTCATTGCTGACAATTGTTTCCAGATACCCTTGAATACTGCTTACAGGGGTTTTCAGTTCATGTGCAATGTTCTGTGTCAGTTGGCGTTTCAAACGTACTTGTTCTTCTTCCTGTGTGATGTCATTAATGGATATTTCAAAACTCAGATCCTGAAAAATGATACATTCTACAATGAATATGCGCCCGTTTTTATTGATGTTGATGGAGAGACGCTTCTCTTCTTTATCCGAAGGTCTTCTTTGTGCCTTACTGATAAAATCGGTGATTTTTTGAAATTCGTAAATGGAAAATATCTCCTCGGTAGTTTGCAAGTTGGAATCGGAGATTAAATTGCCGTATTGTGTAAAGAGGTTATTGACTAAGATTTCTTTTTTTGTCTTTAGTAAATACACCCAATCCTTCACGAGAAGTCTGTAGGTGTGTAATCAGTTTCTCACGTTCGATATATAACGCTTCTTTGGTTTCCCGCAAACGTTTATATATCTGTATAATGTGCTGGGATATTTCGCCAAGTTCATTATGCGGGAAAGCAGATTGTATATCGGTTTCCACCGGTTCGTTTTTATCGGCGCGTTTGGCAAATTCCCGCAGATGGTTGATTGCCGTACCCAGTTTGGATGTAAACTTATAGAAAACGAATATCAGCAATAAAGTAACAATAGCTGTAAACCAGAGGTAATGCGGATCGGCAGCCAGACTATTTACCAGGTTTACATCATAGGGTAATGCCGAGCGAATGATATACTGGGGATAGAGAGTTGCCGAATAGAAATAGGGTATGCCTGTTGTTTCGGAGGTGCGCCTTAAATCATATCCTTTGCCGTTCTTTAATGCTTTTTGGACTTCCTGACGATTAATGTGATTGCTGAATGCTTCTTTGGGAAGTTTCATTGTAACTGTCATAAAGGACGCGGCCTTGTAAATTTACGATAGTGACACGAAGGTCTCTGTATGAACCTTTGGCTATATACCGGTTTAAAGTAGATGTCCATAGACTGTCCGGAATACTTCGCAGCTCCTGTTGCAGGCGTTCGTTATAGTCTTGGAGTTGCGTGTCGAGCAGTTCTACTTTATACTCTTTCTCCCGTTGATATTGATAAGCAATAAAACAGGCTGCAAAGACAAGAAATAATGAGATTACCGAAAGAAATAACTTCCGGCTGAATGACAGGAAATGTCTGTCATTATTCGGCTTCGAAGCAATAACCATATCCTAAGCGAGTTACAATACATTTGCCATATATTCCTATCTTTTTGCGCAGGCGGGTGATGTTTACGTCTATAGTGCGGTCCAACACATATACTTCGTCACTCCAGATGCGGCTCAATATGTCTTCGCGGGAAAATACGCGTCCTTTGTTTTGCAGTAGCAAGAGCAGTATTTCAAACTCTTTTTTTTGGTGAGGGGGGCTTCCTCTCCGTCTATGCTTACTTTCTTTTTGATGATATCAAGCACTAATGATTTATAGGCGATTTGTTCAGGTGCACGCTCCGTTTCAGTTTGCCGGGTACGGCGTAATACGGCTTTAACGCGTGCTGCTACTTCGCGTAAGGAGAAAGGCTTGGAGATATAGTCGTCTGCTCCTATATTAAATCCGGTTACCGTATCATTTTCGGTGTCTTTGGCTGTGATAAAGATGATAGGAATCTTGGCCGTTTTCTTTTCTTTCTTTAGCATACTTGCCATTTTGAATCCGGAAATTTCCCCCATCATCACGTCCAGTAATAGCAGGTCGTAAGTACTGATGTCCATTTTCAAGGCATCTTCGGCAGAGTTTGCGGTATCTACTTCGTAGCCTTCATTCTCAAGGTTGAACTTTAAGATTTCGCATAAATCTTCTTCGTCGTCTACTACTAAAATCCGATATTCGTTCATTGTATTTCTGAATTAATGTAATGAGAGACGTACAGAGTCTCTTTATTACAAAGTTAAACTTTATTTCTTTTCTTCGACAAAATTGCGGCGTTTTTGTTACGATGGAATGAAACAAGTATTACATTGCGATTACAAAATCTCTCTGGCAACTAATTAAGTATTATCTTTGTATTGTTTTAAAAAGGGTTTCTATATGAAAGAATTAATGGATATAAAGAGGTGGGGACAATCTAAGTGGCGTATGCCGTTAATAGTGGCTGTATTGGCTGTTGTAATCATTGGTTCGATTTGGTTGAACGTTGCTCCTTTCCGTTCCGGTTTTGAGATAACGGATGAATTGGGTGGGAATATTTTTCCTTCCAGCATTTTGTCTGTTGCAACGACAGATGCCCAGGTGATTGTGCCGGCTGATTCGATGTTTGTGGGAAACCCAAAATCTTGTATCGCTGTGAAAGTCCGGTCGGCAAAGGCTTATAGCCGGGTGAGGATAGAAGTTGCGGAAACCCCTTTCTTTTCCCGTTCCGTTTCGGAGTTTGTATTGGCAAGGCCACGTACCGAGTATACAATCTATCCCGATATTATCTGGAACTATGAAGCCTTGAAGAATAATAATCAGGCGGAGCCGATTAGCGTTGCCGTTACGGTAGAGATGAATAGGAAAGAGTTGGGGCAGCGGGTACGTACTTTTTCGGTGCGCAGTATCAATGAGTGTTTATTGGGGTATGTTACGGGAGGTACGAGATTTCATGATACCGGAATATTCTTTGCTGCTTATGTCAATGAAGAAAATCCTATGATAGACCATTTGCTGCGGGAAGCATTGAATACTCGTATTGTGAATCGTTTCCTCGGTTATCAGGGTAGTCCTGAGGCTGTCGATAATCAGGTTTATGCCTTGTGGAATGTTTTGCAGAAACGTAATTTTCGGTATAGTTCGGTTTCTAATACAAGCCTGTCCAGCAATGTGGTTTTCTCTCAACGTGTTCGTACATTCGATGATGCCTTGGAGTCGTCGCAAATTAATTGTGTGGATGGGAGTGTTTTGTTTGCTTCTTTGCTGCGTGCCATAAATATCGAGCCGATACTGGTACGTACACCCGGACATATGTTTGTTGGTTATTATACTGATGCAAATCATAAAGATATGAAATTTCTTGAGACCACCATGATTGGGGATGTGGATTTGGACGATTTCTTTCCTGATGAACGGCTGGATTCTACTATGGTGGGAAAAACGCAGAATCAGATGTCCCGTATAACCTTTGATAAGTCTAAAGAGTATGCAAGTCGGAAATATAAAGAGAATGAAAAGGGCATTCATTCCGGCAGATTGAATTATATGTTTTTGGAAATATCCAAGGATGTAAGAAGGCGGATACAACCTATAGGAAAATAGTAAAGGTTGAATAGTTTATAAGATTAAATAGTACTTTGGGAACTTTGTTTCCAATCACTCACGTTTTCTAATTGCTTGCACTTCTGTTTTAATATTTTTTTTATTTTATGTATTTTGTGGATATAAATGTTTGTTTTTGATTGTTAATAATACTGCCGCTTTTTCAGCAATTTTCTATTTTCCAAAAATGTGATAAAAAGAATTAACAGAATGATAATAAACGTGTAGCCATTTATTATATACGCTACTTATCTGATAAGAAATAATAATGTTTATTGTTTTATATTTGCCAATATTTTAAAATTATAAAAGCAAATATATTAATATTTATTTAATATATTTTAAATACATCTCTCTTTGATTTGCTGAATTAATTTATAAATTTGCAAATAAATCCAAAAAAAAAGAGCTTATGAAAAGAAATTATTGCTTATCATTAGTGTTGCTTGCATTGCTTGGGATGTCTGTGCCATATTCGGTTGTTGCTGCTGATAATGCACTAAGTTCCCAAAGTACTCAGCAAGCCAAAACAATCACAGGTAAAGTAGTGGATGTTGCAGGCGAACCGATTATTGGAGCCAGTGTATTGGTGAAAGGTTCCAGTACAGGTTCTGTTACTGACATCGATGGAAAATTCTCGGTAGAAGCTCCAGTGGGTAGCACATTGGTAGTCTCATTTGTTGGATATGCTACGGAAGAAGTGAAGGTAGGAGCGGCAAGCGACTATACGGTTACCCTGAAAGATGATACCCAGTCATTGAGTGAAGTTGTTGTAACGGCTATGGGCATTAAGAAAGAGAAAAAGGCGTTAGGTTATTCTGTTTCGGATATTAATTCCAAAGAGTTGATGAAGAACAAGCAAACGAATGTAGTAAACTCTTTGGCTGGTAAAATCCCCGGTGTGAATATTACGCAGGCAGGTGGTGCTGCGGGTGCCGGTTCCAATATTGTAATTCGTGGCGGTAACTCTGCCAGCGAATCTCGTGATAACCAGCCCTTATTTGTTGTAGACGGTATTATCTATGATAACTCTACAGTAAATACCGGTAATTCCGGTACGGATGGCATGACGAAAACTGCAACTACTTTCAGCAACCGTGTAATGGATATTAACCCTGAAGACATTGAAAGCATGTCCGTGTTGAAAGGTGCTGCGGCTGCTGCTCTGTATGGCTCCCGTGCTGCTAATGGCGTTATTATCATTACGACCAAGAAAGGTGAAGAGGGTGCTGTAAGGGTGAATGTAAGCAGTAAATATACCTATTCATGGGCTAATAAATTACCGGAAGTTCAAAAACTGTATGGCCGTGGAGAATATAACACTTCCGGTGCTTTTATTGATAAGACGATGGATTCCTGGGGAGATCAGATTGATGGTATGGCTTATGATAATATAGATGATTTCTTTCAAGGAAGTAGTGTTTGGGATAATAGTGTAAGTGTGTCCGGCGGTAGTAAGAACGGTTCTTTCTATTTATCCGGTTCCAATTATCATCAGTCCGGCATTATCCCTACAACTGGTTATGACAAGACGACTTTCCGCTTTAATGGTGAACAGAAATACGGCATCCTGACAGTAGGAGCCAACGTTTCTTATTCGCAGGCAAGTACTGATAAGACACTGACCAGTGCAGGTTTGTACGGACAGGGCGGTAACGGTGCAATGACCGCTGTTTACGGATGGCCTGTCGACGATCAGATGAGTCGCTATCTGAATGATGATGGTAGTAAATACCGCATATTGGAGGGTTTGCAGGATTTGGAGGATGATGTTGAAAATCCGTATTGGATTCTGAATAAAAATACTTTGACGGACGAAACATCCCGTTTTACGGGTGCAGTCAACGCAAGCCTCAAACTGACAGACTGGTGGGATGTTTCCGCACGTGCGGGTATTGATAAGTACACTACCAGTTCCAATACGCTTCGGCGTCCGGGTGGTGCGGTCAAGCAGATATATCAGAACGGTTATATGTCCAAAGGTGATGTGAATTACCAATACATTACTACGAATGTGATGTCTAACTTCCATAAGACTTTCGGTGATTTTGATTTGAATCTTCTGGTAGGTACTACTACAGAAGCTACGAAGACAACGAATAACACCCGTTGGGGATATAATTTTGTAACGGAAGGGCTTTACAGTTTCAACAATATTATTAAAGCCAACCAGTATTTCAAAGAGAGTACGGTACGCAAACGCATGGTAGGTCTTTACGGTGAATTCCGTGCTTCGTACAAGAATCTTGTTTATCTGACAGTGACCGGACGTAACGACTGGTCTTCTACATTGCCGGTGAATAACCGTTCTTATTTTTATCCTTCCGTAAGCGGTTCGTTTGTGTTTACCGAACTGCTGCCGAAGAACAACGTACTTTCATTCGGTAAGATCCGCGGTTCATGGGCACGGGTAGGTAAAGATGCCGATGCCTATTCTTTGGGATACTATATGTGGCCGGTAGCTACGCTGAACGGTGGCAAATATGGTATGGGCAACAGTTGGACAGGCGGTAGTGTCGGTTTGAAACCTGAAATACAGGATTCTTATGAATTGGGTTTGGAAATGCGTTTCTTCAACGGACGTTTGGGCTTTGACTATACTTACTATCAAAGCAAGACGAAAGACCAGATTTGTGCACCGCGTTTGGCACAGTCTACGGGATACATTTTCCTTACGCTGAATGGCGGTTCGGTAGAAAATAAGGGTATGGAGCTCTCGATTACAGGTAAACCTATTGTAACGAAAGACTTCCAATGGGAAACGACATTGAATCTTTCCGGTAACCGTGGACGATTGGGAGATTTTATCGACGGTGTGGATATTTTCTATGTGACGGATGCGCAGGTCGGTGCAGCCAAAGCCGGTTCAATACCCAATGGCGGTTATTTTTTGGGATTGACGGGTAATAAGTATGAAACGGCTCAAGGGCCCGACGGCAAGATGTACAATGTTATCGACCCGTCTACAGGTTTGTATAAGGATACGCAAGTTGAAACCAATATTGTGGGTAACCGTGAACCGAAGCTGATAGGTGGTTTTAATAATAGTTTCAGCTATAAGAATTTCAACCTTTCTTTCTTGTTCGATATCCGTCTGGGAGGTGACATCTATAATGGGACCGAATACTATTTCGTGACGAAAGGATTGAGCACAAAGACAATAAACAGAGAATCCGTATCATTTACGGGTGTTGTCAATACGGGCACTGCTGCAAAACCGTCTTATGAAACCAAAACAATTACCTATAATGCCAATGAAACTTATCAGGTTGGTAACTCTACCCGTTCCGGCAAGTATATGATTCAGGAGTATTATAAGAATTATGCCAAGAACGCCTATAACTTTATAACTGACACCAATTGGCTGCGTTTGCGTTCTATTTCCTTGTCCTACGATTTCAAGGATTTGTTGAAGAAACAAAATATAATCAAGGGGCTGACTGCTACAATTACGGGAACTAATCTGTTTGTTTGGACAAACTACAAGGGTATGGATCCTGAAACATGCGTTTCAGGTTCCGGTACAGGTGGTTCCGGTTCTGCAGGTATCGACTATTGCGGTGTTCCGGCCACAGCCGGCATGTCGTTTGGCATTAATCTTACATTCTAATAACAGATTTAAAAAGATAAGAGTATGAAGAAACTAATACATATTGCACTAGGCTTGGCACTTGTGTTCGGCATGTCTTCTTGCGAGGACTACCTGGATGTGAATACAGATCCGGATAATCCGGTTTCCGAAACCGTATCACCGCAGCTTCGCCTGCCGTGGATACAGAACTATTATGCTTACGCATGGGGTACAGCCAGTATGCGTACCAATACGATTGCCGGTATCATGACACAGACCGGCGGCACGGCTGCCAACAGCCTCTTGTCATCATGGAATCCTGCCCAAAGTTCATGTACCACTATTTATCAGAATTTTTATCTGGGTGCAGGTGTAAATATCGATCCTTTGATAGAGAAGGCAGAAACGGAAGGAGCTTATCATTATGAAGGTGCAGCTTATTGCATTAAGGCGATGGGATTTATGATGATGCTCGACTTGCATGGCGAGCTGCCTGTTCAGGAAGCGTTTACCGGTAAGACCAATCCGGCCTATGATGACGGTAAAACCATGTATGAACTCTGTATGGGGTATCTGGACAAAGCTATCGAGAATTTTGGCAAGCAGCAGAACACCACGGCTCCCGCATTGAGTGCAGGCGATTTATGGAATGGCGGAGAGGTTTCCAGGTGGCTGAAATTATGTTACGGTCTGAAAGCCCGTTATTTGCTGAAATTATCCAAGAAAGCGGATTTGTATGATCCGGAAGCTATTTTGACGGCATTGAACTCTGCTCCTCAGTCGAATGATGACAACACCATTATGAAACATTATAATGTGGAAGGGGATGAGGTTAATTTTACGGTGAGCGATCCTTATCAGGCTTCCGTTATTTGGGATTGTACCGGATATGGCTCGACACAACGTCTGACGCGCTGGTATGTTAATCTGTTAACTAATAAATTTACAGGTGGTTCGGGTGCGGAAGACCCCCGTTTGTCAAAAGCTTGTTCCTGCCATGATGACAAATGTGAAACTGAATGCTGATGGTAAAATAACGGCTAATGAATGGATTCGTGATGCCGGGGTGGATGTGATACATTCCACTACACGCGCAGAAGGCGGTCCGGTAGCTGCTTTGTTTGTAACGGGTGGAGAAACCGGTTATAATAAGGAAAAAAGGCGGATTTATGATAACTTATGATTTATCCAAAGCGGATAATGAAACAAAGACGAAATTTATTGCTGATGCTCAGGCCATACATCAGACAACGGTCGACGGCAACAATGTGACCGTGCTTTATCAAAAGGGTTCTGCATATTGCAATAATAAGGATTATAAGCGTGCAGGTGATACTATTTATGTAAATTTACGTTCTAACGGTATGGCCAATAGCGGGCGAAACACTACGGATATGTATTACTATACCGATGCGAAATCAGACTATGTGGGCGGTACGGGTACATTCTATGCACGTCCTAATTCAGATTCCGATATTCTTACTTATTCGGAAATGTGCTTTATCAAGGCGGAAGTCCTTTTCCGCAAAGGAGATACCGATGGGGCATTGGATGCCTATCAAAAAGGCATAAAGGCAAACTTTGACCGTATGCAGGCTAAATTGAAATCATGGGAAGCCGAAGGAACAAAGAATCCGGATCAGAAGCCGATGGATGAAGCGTGAAATCAGTACTTATATGGCAAGTCCTTCCGTATGTCAGAATGTTGCCAGTCTGACCTTGTTCGAGATTATGCGTCAGAAGATTATCGCATTGGGCATCAATACCGAAAATTGGAATGATATGCGCCGTTTGGATTATGACTATGTGGATTATGACCGTCCACAGGATTTCACGGCTGTCAGCAAGATTGTAGGTACTTCTAAGAATGAGCCTACTTATTGGTTCCGTCGTTTCAGCCAGAGTACTCATGAGAGCAACTATAATCTGACTCAGCTAAAGGCATCCAACAAACAAGCCATGACAGACCCGATTTGGTCGTGTCCGGTTTGGTGGGATTGTGCGACAGATAATGAGTATTACGGTTACATTAAGTAGGTCATAACCTTATTAGTTTATAGAATGTTAATTTAAATATCTTAAAATCTTGATGCACATATTATTTCATTGATTATCTTTGCACTCGAAATATGGATTTATAAGATATATTAAAATATTGGAGACCTAAACAGTCTTCATTCATAGATGATGATTGGAACAGCCGGTTCGTGAGAATCGGCTGTTTTTTGTTGGGTTTGTTTGCATATCAACAGCGGTAATGTTACTTTTGCAAGAAAGAACCCATTTAGTCAATGAAGTATGAAACAAGGTAAGAAATACATTTCTCCGGGAGCATGGTTCTCTATGGTTTATCCGGCAGACTGGAACGAATTTGAAGACGGGGAAGGCTCTTTCCTGTTTTATAATCCTAACGAGTGGACTGGTAATTTCCGTATATCGGCTTATAAAGGAGATACTGCATACGGCAGGGAATCTGTTAAGCAGGAACTCAAAGAGAATACTTCGGCCACACTTGTGAAAATAGGTCGTCTGGATTGTGCGTACAGTAAGGAGATGTTTGAGGAAGAAGGAACATACTACACTTCCCATCTCTGGATAGCTGGGATAGACGATGTTGCTTTTGAATGGTCGTTTACGGTGCGTAAGGGAGAGCCGGTGGCAGAGGCCGAAAGCATCATAGCTTCATTGGAAGTCCGTCGGGCTGGTCAAAAATATCCGGCAGAGATAATTCCGGTGCGCCTATCGGAAATTTACCGGATAAACGAAGCATACGAGTGGGTATGTACCACTGTAAAAGAGCAGTTGAAGAAAGACTTCCAGGGACAGGAAGAAGATATAGCCAATATGCAGCAGGTCATAGACAGCGGCAGCATAGGCGCCAAGAAAAAAGAGGTATGGTTGTCGCTGGGTATTACGCTTTGTGTGATTTTGGCTAATGAAGTAGACGGTTTGGAATGGCGTACGCTTATCGACGGCAATCGTGAAGCCCCTGTTCTGACGAGTGTTGCGGGCGATACCGTGATAGATCCGATGAAATTGGTATGGAGCAAAGTCAAAGTCGGAGAGCCCTGCAATCTTGCAGAGGTTTACCGGAATTTACTTTCATGACAAGCCATTTCCCGATTCATATTGCCGTCTGCATGGCACTTTCTCAATTTTAATTCTCAACTCTCAATTTAATAAGTTTTGGCAGCAGTAAATTCAATCCTTTCAAGTGGAAAACCTGACTAAGTCGTTTGGCGACTTGGTACTATTCGAGAATATATCCTTTGGTTTGTCCGAAGGGCAACGGGTGGGGCTTATTGCCAAGAATGGCAGCGGCAAGTCTACACTGCTTAATATCCTTTCCGGAAAAGAAGGCTATGACGGCGGTACAATCTCTTTCAGACGTGATATACGTGTCGGCTATTTGGAACAAGACCCTCAATATCCGGAAGAGCTGACTGTGTTGGAAGCATGTTTTCATCATGGCAACAGTACCGTAGAGCTGATAAAGGAGTATGAACGTTGCATGGAGACGGAAGAGCATCCCGGTTTGGATGAAATTCTGGTGCGCATGGAGCATGAAAAAGCCTGGGAGTATGAGCAGAAAGCCAAACAAATTCTTTCCCAACTCAAAATCCGCGATTTCAATCAGCAGGTGAAGTCTCTGTCCGGCGGACAATTGAAACGTGTGGCGCTTGCCAATACGCTTATCACCGAACCCGATCTCCTTATATTGGATGAGCCTACCAACCACCTCGACCTTGATATGACCGAATGGCTGGAAGATTATCTGCGCCGTACCAACCTCACTTTGCTGATGGTGACGCACGACCGCTACTTCCTCGACCGCGTCTGCTCGGAGATTATCGAGATAGACAACCGCTGTATATATCAGTACAAGGGCAATTACAGCTATTATCTGGAAAAACGCGAAGAGCGCATCGAGGCCAAGACCGTAGAGATAGAACGCGCCAATAACCTGTATCGTACGGAGCTTGAATGGATGCGGCGTATGCCGCAAAGCCAGAGGGCATAAGGCACGTTACCGGGAAGATGCTTTTTATGAATTGGAGAAGGTAGCCAAGCAACGTTTCAATAACGATAATGTAAAGCTGGATGTAAAGGCATCCTATATTGGCAGCAAGATATTCGAGGCAGACCACCTCTATAAGTCCTTTGGCGACTTGAAGATACTGGATGATTTCTCCTACATCTTCGCCCGCTATGAGAAGATGGGCATCGTGGGGAATAACGGTACGGGAAAGTCCACCTTCATCAAGATACTGATGGGACAGGAGTTGGCGGATAGTGGTACGCTGGACATCGGAGAAACCGTGCGCTTCGGCTATTATTCGCAGGAGGGTTTGCAGTTTGACGAGCAGATGAAAGTCATCGATGTGGTGCAGGACATTGCGGAAGTGATAGAGCTGGGTAACGGCAAGCGTCTGACGGCATCGCAGTTTTTGCAACATTTCCTCTTTACGCCTGAAAAACAGCATAGCTATGTCTATAAGCTGAGCGGTGGCGAGCGCCGCCGTCTCTATCTGTGTACGGTGCTGATGCGCAATCCTAATTTCCTGGTTCTGGACGAGCCTACCAACGACCTGGACATCGTTACGCTGAACGTATTGGAAGAGTACTTGCAGAACTTCAAGGGATGTGTGATTGTGGTGAGCCACGACCGCTACTTCATGGATAAGGTGGTGGACCACTTGCTGGTGTTTAACGGGCAGGGAGACATCCGCGATTTCCCCGGCAACTATACGCAGTATCGTGACTGGGAAGGATGTGAAAGCCGCCCAAGAGAAGGAAAAGGAAAAAGAAGCGGCTAAAACTCAGGAAGAAAAGACTGCGAAAGTGCGTCTGAATGAAAAGCGCCGTATGTCTTTCAAGGAGAAGCGCGAATTTGAACAACTCGAACAGGAGATTGCGGCATTGGAAGCCGAAAAGCAATCCATTGAAGAGGCGTTGTGCAGCGGTGCGCTATCCGTAGAGGAACTGACGGAGAAATCCAAACGATTGCCGGAACTGAATGATTTGATTGATGAAAAGACCATGCGCTGG